>Ga0209628_10000006_pt1 | contig 127313 bp, 104 predicted proteins | sample TergutCu122P4_FD_187285 | JGI IMG/M metagenome (GOLD analysis project Ga0209628, IMG submission 187285) | Cubitermes ugandensis P4 segment gut microbial communities from Kakamega Forest, Kenya - Cu122 P4 (SPAdes) (version 2) | ecosystem: Host-associated > Arthropoda: Insects > Digestive... | reverse complement strand
GAGAACGTATCGATCACCGTGAAGCTGATTTCGCCGATCGCGATGGAAGAAGGCTTGCGTTTTGCGATTCGCGAAGGTGGCCGCACCGTCGGCGCCGGCGTCGTCGCCAAGATTATTGAGTAGTGTAGCGACTAAGCGCTAACAAAGCGGGCAGCGAAGCCCGGTTCTCCGGACTTCGCTGCGCCGTCAGCAGTAATGGCAGTATTTTGAAGCGCGCCTGCAAGCAGGCGCGTGTGGTGTTTAAAGAGAGTGTAGGTCAGTAGCTCAATTGGCAGAGCGGCGGTCTCCAAAACCGCAGGTTGGGGGTTCGATTCCCTCCTGACCTGCCAGCGCGTCCGGCAAGGAAACGGAATGGCAGACAGAATTAAGATCATCGTAGCAATCGCTTGTGTGGTGCTCGGTTTGTGGGGCTACTACCACTTTGTCCAAATGTCGATCGGCCTGCGAGCGCTGATGATTCTGGGCGGCATCGCGGCGGGTGCCGTGGTCATGTGGTTGTCCAAACCTGGCAAGGATTTTGTCGTCTTTGCGCGAGAGGCTTGGCAGGAAGGCGGTCGGGTGGCATGGCCATCGCGGCAGGAAACCATCCGGATGACGCTGATTGTTTTCGCGTTTGTGGTAGTGATGTCGCTGTTTCTCTTTTTCATCGACCAGATCATCGCCTGGCTCATCAAACTAATGTTGAGCGGAGGGGCGTAATGGGCGACAAAAGATGGTACGTGGTGCACGCTTATTCCGGCTTTGAGAAGGCGGTGCAGCGGACATTGATCGAGCGCATCGCCCGCGCCGAATTGCAGGATAAATTCGGCCAGGTTCTGGTACCGGTCGAGGAAGTGGTGGAAATGCGTGGCGGTCAGAAAGCGATCAGCGAGCGCAAATTTTTCCCCGGCTATGTGTTGGTCGAAATGGAAATGACCGATGAAACCTGGCATTTGGTGAAAAGTACGCCGAAGGTGACGGGCTTTGTCGGCGGCACGGCGCATAAACCTGCGCCGATTTCGCAGAAGGAAGTTGATGCCATCATGCACCAGATGCGGGAAGGCGTTGAAAAACCGCGTCCGAAAGTGTTGTTTGAAGCGGGCGAACTGGTGCGGGTTAAGGATGGCCCGTTTGCCGACTTCAACGGCACCGTTGAAGACGTCAACTACGAAAAGAGCAAGTTGCGGGTGTCGGTCGCCATTTTCGGACGGGCGACGCCGGTCGATCTGGATTTTGCGCAGGTCGAAAAAGCGTGACCTCTATCCCCTCTCCTGCTTGCAGGAGAGGGTGCTCCAAAGGAGCGGGAGAGAGAAGGAATACTGAGCATCATCGCCGTTACAGCCCCGGCGGTGGTTGCAGGAAAGAAGGGCTGCTGATGGGGAGAGTGACAACACTCGCTTGAACCCGAAGGAGTTAGAAACATGGCGAAGAAAGTCGTCGGTTATATCAAGTTGCAAGTGCCGGCAGGCAAAGCCAATCCCAGCCCGCCGATCGGGCCGGCGCTTGGTCAGCGCGGTCTGAACATCATGGAATTCTGTAAAGCGTTTAACGCGCAGACGCAGAAAATGGAACCGGGGCTGCCGATTCCGGTGGTGATCACCGCTTTTGCGGACAAGAGCTTTACCTTCATTATGAAAACGCCGCCGGCGACTGTCCTGATCAAAAAGGCGGCGAAGGTGGACAAGGGCAGCCCGCGGCCGCACACCGACAAGGTCGGTAAATTGACACGGGCGCAAGCGGAAGAAATCGCCAAGACCAAACAACCCGACCTTACGGCTGCGGATATGGATGCCGCCGTTCGCACGATTGCGGGCAGCGCGCGCAGCATGGGCATCACGGTGGAAGGGGTGAAATAATCATGAGCGAACAGAAAAAACGGACAAGCAAACTGAGCAAGCGTATGCAAGTTGTGCGCGGCAAAGTCGATCGTAGCAAAAATTATCCGATCGACGAAGCCTTGACGCTGGCGAAAAAAAATGCAGTCGCCAAGTTTGATGAGTCGATCGACGTCGCAGTCAACCTTGGTGTCGATGCGCGCAAATCCGACCAAAGCGTGCGCGGTTCGGTCGTGTTGCCGGCGGGTACCGGCAAGACGGTTCGCGTCGCCGTGTTTGCGCAGGGCGAAAAAGCCAAGCAGGCGGAAGAAGCGGGGGCCGATATCGTCGGCTTCGACGATTTGGCGGCGAAGGTTAAAGGCGGCTTTATGGATTTCGACGTGGTGATCGCCACGCCGGACGCGATGAAAGTGGTCGGCCAATTGGGGCAAGTGCTGGGGCCGCGCGGTTTGATGCCGAACCCGAAAGTGGGAACGGTTTCGGCGGATGTGGTGACGGCAGTCAAAAACGCCAAGGCCGGCCAGGTGCAGTACCGCACCGACAAAGCCGGGATCATTCACTGCACGATCGGACGAGCGTCGTTTGAAGCGGAAGCGCTGAAGTCGAACCTGCTGGCGTTGATCGAAGCGCTGAACAAGGCGAAACCGGCAAGCTCGAAGGGCGTGTACCTGCGCCGCGTCAGCGTGTCGAGCACAATGGGCGCCGGGATTCGCGTTGACACCAGCGCCTTGCAGCAAAAGTCGGCCGCGGCAAGTTGATGAAATAACGGGGACCCGTTAACAGCGTCAGGCAGCGGGTTTCAGCAAAGATTTGAGGGCGTAAGCGAGCGAGTAATCGCGTGCTTACAGGCCGTCAAAGACCGTAGGAGTCGTAACGACTTAAAGCGGAAGCGAGCAGAAGTCGGCAAACTTCCGGTCCTGCGCAGATGGTGCCTTAAAGAACAGGATTTCCTGGATGTTAGGACACCGTATCGAGGCGTCAGCAGTTGGGGCGCTGTGGTAAGGGCGAGCTGTTGCTGGTTGCGCGTTGATGGTGCGACGAGCGGCAGACTCTTATTGATAGAAGAGGTGGACCTTGCTTAATCTTGAGCAAAAACAAGCAGTGGTCGCGGAAGTGTCGGCGCAGGTAGAAAAAGCGCAGGCAATCATTCTGGCGGAAAACCGCGGAGTGAGCGTTGGCGATATGACCAAGCTGCGCGCCAAGGCGCGTGAATCCGGCGTGTACTTCAAAGTGGTGAAGAATACCCTGGTTCGTCGCGCGGTGGCTGATACGCCGTTTGCCGCGTTGTCCGAGAAGATGAGTGGGCCGTTGGCGTACGGGATCAGCAACGATCCGGTCGCGGCGGCCAAGGTGCTGAGCGATTTCGCCAAAGGCAACGACAAATTCGTCGTGGTCGGCGGCGCCATGCCGGGACAAGTGATGTCGATGCAGGAAGTGGTTGCATTGGCGTCATTGCCGTCGCGCGAAGAACTCATCGCCAAACTCATGGGCACGATGCAAGCGCCGGTCGCCAAGTTTGTTCGGACGCTGAACGAAGTGCCGGGCAAATTCGTGCGGACATTGGCAGCGGTGCGCGATGCCAAAGCGGACGCCCAGGCAGCGTAAGCGCCAGGCGTTTACTTTTGCGACTTAAACAAATTTATTATTCAGATCAACGATTCAGGAGTTTTATATGTCTGTTCAAAACGAAATTCTCGACAAAATTGCCGCCATGACCGTTCTGGAGCTTTCCGAACTGATCAAGGCGATGGAAGAAAAATTCGGCGTTTCTGCTGCCGCGGCGGTTGCCGTAGCAGCGCCGGTAGCGGGCGGTGCGCCGGCAGCGGCGGCTGAAGAGCAAACCGAATTCACCGTGGTGTTGGCTGCTGTCGGTGACAACAAGGTGAACGTGATCAAGGCAGTGCGCGAACTCACCGGCCTGGGCCTCAAGGAAGCCAAGGACTTGGTTGACGGTGCGCCGAAACCGGTCAAGGAAGGCGTTGCCAAGGCCGATGCCGAGGCTGCCAAGAAGAAGTTGGAAGAAGCGGGCGCCAAAGTCGAAGTCAAGTAAGCGATTTGGGAAACGGACAAAGCCGGTGATCGCTCACCGGCTTTGTCGCCTTCCGGAATCTTGAACGTAAGGTTTTGTAAGACCAAAAAAGAAAAAATAGAGCGCGAAAAAAAGCGGGTTGTGGTATCAGTCTGCTTTTTTTCGTCTTCTGAAACGACTGGAGAAGACAGGCCTGGTCGGGCGACAAAAACAGTCGCCGTCCGCCAGCGGTTGGTAGCGGCCAACCACCAAGCCTTGGCGCGTGGAAAAATGCGATGGAAAAGCATCGTGGGAAATACCGCGCGTTCAGTCGATGACCGTCGGGTGCTTCTGATCAAGGCGCTCGTTCATCGGAGAGGTTATGGTTAAAAAATACTCCTTCGCGGAAAAGAAACGTATTCGCAAAAGTTTTGCCAAACGCGGTACCGTTTTGACAGTTCCGTTCCTTTTGGAAACACAGCTCGATTCCTACCGGGCGTTCTTGCAGCAGGGTGTGCCTGAAGGCAAACGCAAGCAGCAAGGATTGCAACTGGCATTTGACTCGGTGTTCCCGATTGTCAGCCACACGGGGAATGCGCGGCTCGAATATGTTTCGTACTCGTTGCAGCCGCCGGCTTTCGATGTGGTCGAATGTCAGCAGCGCGGTTTGACCTTCTGCTCGGCATTGCGAGCCCGTGTCCGGCTGGTGTTGATGGATAAGGATTCGGCGACGCCCAAAATCCGGGAAGTGAAAGAGCAGGAAGTTTACATGGGCGAGATTCCGCTCATGACCGAGAACGGCTCGTTTGTGATCAACGGCACCGAGCGCGTGATCGTGTCGCAATTGCACCGTTCACCGGGCGTGTTCTTTGAACATGATCGCGGCAAAACGCACAGTTCGGGCAAACTGTTGTTTTCGGCGCGGGTGATTCCGTATCGCGGCTCCTGGCTTGACCTTGAATTCGACCCGAAGGATATTCTGTTTTTCCGCGTCGATCGTCGTCGCAAGATGCCGGTGACGATTCTGTTGAAAGCGATCGGTTATACGGCAGAAACCATTTTGCGCGAATTCTTTGAATTCGATACGTTCTATCTGTCGGCAACAAGCTATCGGATGGCGTTGGTGGCCGATCGGCTGAAGGGCGAGTTGGCGACGTTCGATATCGTCGGCAAGAACGGTCAGGTGGTAGTAGCGAAAGATAAGCGCGTCACCGTACGTTCGGTGCGCGAGCTGCAGGAAAGCGGCGTCGAGTCTATCGCGGTGCCGGAAGATTACGTTACCGGGCGGGTGCTGGCGACGCATGTGATTGACCAGAGCACAGGCGAAGTATTGGCCAAGGCCAACGATGAAATCACACCGGAACTGTTGGCCAGACTGACAGCAGCGGGAATTGCCGAGATTCAGACCTTGTTTACCAATGAGCTTGATCGCGGCGCTTACATTTCACAGACGTTGCGTACCGATGATACGCCCGATCAGTACGCGGCGCGCGTGGCGATTTATCGGATGATGCGCCCCGGTGAACCGCCGACGGAAGAAGCGGTGGAAGCGTTGTTCAAAGGGCTGTTCTTCTCCGATGAACGCTACGATTTATCGGCAGTGGGGCGGATGAAATTCAACCGGCGAGTTGGTCGCGCCGAAGTCGGCGGCGCCACGACATTGAGTAATGAAGATATTGTGGCGGTAATCAAGATCGTCGTCGATCTGCGCAACGGTCACGGTGAAGTCGATGATATCGATCACTTGGGCAACCGCCGCGTTCGGTCAGTCGGCGAACTTGCCGAAAATCAGTTCCGCTCCGGACTGGTACGCGTCGAGCGCGCGGTGAAAGAGCGGCTCGGTCAAGCCGAGAGCGAAAATCTGATGCCGCACGATCTGATCAACGCCAAGCCGATTTCGGCAGCGATCAAAGAGTTTTTCGGCTCCTCGCAGTTGTCGCAGTTCATGGATCAAACCAACCCGCTGTCCGAAATCACACACAAGCGTCGCGTATCGGCGTTGGGGCCAGGTGGTTTGACGCGCGAGCGCGCGGGGTTTGAAGTGCGCGACGTACATCCGACGCACTACGGCCGTGTTTGTCCGATTGAAACGCCGGAAGGTCCGAATATCGGCCTGATCAATTCGCTGGCGTTGTATGCGCGAACCAACGAATACGGCTTTCTCGAAACGCCGTATCGCAAAGTAGTTAACGGCGTGGCGACGCGCGATATCGAATACTTGTCGGCGATTGAAGAAGGCCAGTATGTGATCGCGCAGGCGAGTGCCGAGATGGACGGAAAAGGGAAGCTAACCGAAGATTTGGTCTCGTGTCGCCTCGACGGCGAGTCGATGCTGTCGCCAGCGGATAAGGTGCAATACATGGACGTGGCGCCATCGCAGATTGTTTCAGTGGCGACGGCGCTGATTCCGTTCCTTGAGCACGACGACGCCAACCGTGCGTTGATGGGCTCAAACATGCAACGTCAGGCGGTCCCCTGCTTGCGCCCGGAAAAACCACTGGTCGGCACCGGCATCGAGCGGACGGCGGCAGTGGATTCAGGAACGATGGTGAAAGCGGCGCGCGGCGGTCGTGTCGATTACGTTGACGCAACGCGAATCGTGGTGCGGGTCAACGACGATGAAACGGCGGCTGGCGATGTCGGTGTCGATATTTACAACCTCGTCAAATACAAGCGTTCCAATCAAAGCACCAACATCAACCAGCGGCCATTGGTGCGGGTCGGCGACATGATCAACCGCGGCGACGTGATCGCTGACGGCGCCTCGACCGATAAGGGCGAGCTGGCGCTTGGGCAGAACATGTTGGTTGCGTTCATGCCGTGGAACGGTTACAACTACGAAGATTCGATCCTGATCAATGAGAACATCGTTGCGAACGATCGCTATACGTCCATCCACATCGAAGAATTGACGGTGGTGGCGCGCGACACCAAACTTGGTGCCGAAGAGCTTACCCGTGACGTGCCGTCGCTCGGCGAAGCGCAGTTGGCGCGGCTCGATGAAGCCGGTATCGTCAACATCGGCGCCGAAGTCGAAGCGGGTGACGTGCTCGTCGGCAAAGTGACGCCGAAGGGCGAAACGCAGTTGACGCCGGAAGAGAAATTATTGCGGGCGATCTTCGGCGAGAAAGCCTCCGATGTTAAAGATACCAGCCTGCGCGTGCCGTCCGGTATGGCGGGGACGGTGATTGACGTGCAGGTGTTTACTCGTGAAGGGTTGGCGCGCGATTCACGGGCGCAGCAAATCATCGATCATGAATTGAAAAACTACCGCCTCGATTTGAACGATCAATTGCGCATTGTTGAAAACGATGCGTTCGCGCGGTTGGAACGGCTGCTGATCGGCAAGAAGGTCAACGGCGGCCCGAAGCGGATTGCCAAGGGGTCGGAGATTACGGCCGATTATCTGAAGGAAGTGCCGCGTCACGATTGGTTCGACATTCGTCTTGCCGATGAAACGACGGCGCAGCAGATGGAAGCAATCAAGGAATCGCTGGCGCAGATGCGTGTGCGCTTCGATGAAACTTACGAGATCAAGAAGCGCAAGCTGACGCAAGGCGATGAATTGCCGCCGGGCGTGCAGAAAATGGCGAAAGTGTATGTCGCCGTGAAGCGTCGCTTGCAAGCCGGCGACAAAATGGCCGGCCGTCACGGCAACAAAGGCGTGGTGTCGAAAATCATTCCGACCGAAGACATGCCTTATACCGCCGACGGCACGCCGGTGGATATCGTGTTGAACCCGCTCGGGGTGCCATCGCGGATGAACATCGGCCAGATTCTGGAAGTGCATCTGGGCTGGGCAGCGAAAGAGTTGGGGCAGAAGATCGACCGGATGCTGAAAGCGCAGATAAAGGCGAAGGAAGTTCGCAAATACCTCGATGAAATTTACGGCAAACTTGGCCAGCCGGAAGACTTCAAAGGATTTTCCGATGAGGAAATTCTGGAGATGGCGAGCAATCTGCGCGGCGGCGTTCCGTTTGCGACGCCGGTGTTCGACGGCGCCAATGAGAGTGAGATCAAACATATGCTTGACATGGCAGAGTTGCCGCGCTCCGGCCAGCAGACCCTGTACGATGGGCGTACCGGCGATGCGTTTGATCGCCCGGTCACCATCGGCTACATGCACATGCTGAAGCTGCACCATTTGGTTGATGACAAGATGCACGCGCGTTCGACCGGGCCGTACAGCCTGGTGACGCAACAGCCGTTGGGCGGTAAAGCGCAGTTCGGCGGTCAGCGTTTCGGCGAAATGGAAGTGTGGGCGCTGGAAGCTTATGGCGCTTCGCACACATTGCAGGAAATGTTGACCGTAAAATCGGACGACGTGACTGGCCGCACCAAGGTTTATGAAAGCATTGTCAAAGGCGAGCACAAGATCGAAGCAGGGATGCCCGAATCGTTCAATGTGCTGGTCAAGGAAATTCGCTCGTTGGCGATCGATGTCGATATGGAAACCAAATCCTGAGACCGGACGACGAGCACGGAAATCCAACACGATATATTGCTATGACAGCGTTCATAAGTGACAACAACCACCTGAACGCCACAACAGAAACGGAGTACGCATGAAAGCGCTTCTCGATTTATTTAAACAAGTAGCTCAGGACGCAGAGTTTGATTCGATCAAGGTGGGGCTGGCCTCACCGGAAAAAATCCGCGCCTGGTCTTACGGTGAAGTCAAAAAGCCGGAAACGATCAATTACCGGACGTTCAAACCCGAACGCGATGGTTTGTTTTGCGCCAAGATTTTTGGGCCCATCAAGGATTACGAATGTCTGTGCGGCAAATACAAGCGACTGAAGCACCGCGGCGTGATTTGCGAAAAATGCGGCGTTGAAGTAACGTTGACCAAGGTGCGACGCGAACGGATGGGACACATTGAACTGGCCAGCCCGGTGTCGCACATCTGGTTCTTGAAGAGCTTGCCGTCACGCTTGGGCATGGTGCTCGATATGGCGCTGCGCGACATCGAGCGCGTACTTTATTTTGAAGCGTATGTGGTGACCGATCCAGGGCTGACGCCGCTGAACCGTTGTCAGCTTCTGACCGAGGAAGATTATTGGGCGAAAGTCGAGCAGTACGGCGATGATTTCCGCGCCAGCATGGGCGCCGAAGGCGTTCGCGATCTGCTGAAAGGCCTTAACGTCGGCAATGAAGTGGAGCGTTTGCGCAAGGAATTGGACGCGACAAGTTCGGAAGCAAAGATCAAAAAGATCGCCAAGCGGTTAAAAGTTCTGGAAGCGTTCGTCAAATCGGGAATCAAACCGGAGTGGATGGTTCTTGAAGTGTTACCGGTGCTGCCACCCGAATTGCGACCGCTGGTGCCGCTCGATGGCGGCCGCTTCGCCACGTCGGACTTGAACGACTTGTACCGTCGCGTGATCAACCGCAACAACCGTCTGAAGCGGCTGCTTGAGTTGAAAGCGCCAGATATTATTGTGCGTAACGAGAAGCGGATGCTGCAAGAAGCGGTCGATTCGCTGCTCGACAACGGCCGTCGTGGCAAAGCGATGACCGGCGCCAACAAGCGGCCGTTGAAATCACTGGCCGACATGATCAAGGGCAAGAGTGGCCGTTTCCGTCAAAATCTGCTCGGTAAGCGCGTTGACTATTCGGGGCGCTCGGTGATTGTGGTCGGTCCTCAGTTGAAGTTGCATCAATGCGGTTTACCAAAACTGATGGCGCTCGAACTGTTCAAACCGTTCATCTTCAACCGATTGGAGATGATGGGGCGCGCGACGACGATCAAAGCGGCGAAGAAAATGGTGGAAAGCCAGGAACCGATCGTTTGGGACATACTGGAAGAAGTGATTCGCGAACACCCCGTTCTGCTCAACCGGGCGCCGACGCTGCACCGTCTCGGCATTCAGGCGTTCGAGCCAGTGCTGATTGAAGGCAAAGCGATTCAGTTGCATCCGTTGGTGTGTACGGCGTTCAACGCCGACTTCGACGGCGACCAGATGGCGGTGCACGTACCGCTGTCACTGGAAGCGCAGATGGAAGCGCGTACGTTGATGCTGGCGTCGAACAACGTGTTGCTGCCGTCGAACGGTGAGCCGTGTATCGTGCCGTCGCAAGACATTGTGCTCGGTTTGTATTACGCAACGCGAGAGAAGATCGGTGCTAAAGGTGAAGGCATGTTGTTCGCTGATGTGGACGAATTGTCACGTGCTTACGAAACCAAGCAAGTCGAACTGCATGCCAAGGTAACGGTGCGCATCCGTGAAACAGTCAAGGATGGCGACGATTTGCTGGAACGGATCGCGCGCTACGAAACGACCGTCGGCCGGGCGCTGCTTTCGGAAATTCTGCCGGCTGGAATGCCGTTTTCGGCGCTCAACAAACCGCTGAAGAAGAAAGAAATTTCGCGACTCATCAATATGAGTTTCCGGGTGTGCGGATTGCGCGAAACGGTGATCTTCGCCGACAAGCTGATGCAGTCCGGCTACGCGTTGGCGACTCGTTGTGGCATTTCATTTGCCGCTGACGATATGATGGTGCCGGGAGATAAAAAGGCTATCATTGAAGCCGCCGAAAAAGAAGTGAAAGAAATCGAGCGGCAATACACTTCCGGTTTGGTCACGCACGGCGAACGCTATAACAAAGTGGTTGATATCTGGGGTCGCGCCGGCGATGATATCGCCAAGGTGATGATGGCGCAGCTGTCGAAGATGAATGTGGTAAATCGTGAAGGCAAAACCGTCACTCAGGATTCGTTCAACGCAATCTACATGATGGCCGATTCGGGTGCGCGCGGATCGGCGGCGCAGATTCGCCAGTTGGCCGGGATGCGCGGACTGATGGCGCGCCCGGACGGCTCGATTATTGAAACGCCGATCACGGCGAATTTCCGCGAAGGTTTGAACGTGTTGCAATACTTCATCTCGACGCACGGCGCTCGTAAAGGTTTGGCCGACACTGCATTGAAGACGGCGAACTCGGGGTATCTGACGCGCCGCCTGGTAGATGTGACGCAAGACCTGGTGGTGACCGAGAACGATTGCGGCACGCGCAACGGCGTGATGCTGAAAGCGCTGACCGAAGGCGGCGAAGTGGTCGAGCCGCTGCGCGATCGCATCCTCGGACGTGTCACTGCCAGCGATGTGGTGCATCCCGAAACACAAGTGACCTTGTACGAAGCGGGAACGCTGCTGGGCGAGGAAGAAGTCGAGCAGATTGAGTTGTTGGGCATCGACGAAGTCAAGGTGCGGGCACCGCTGACCTGTGAGACGCGTTACGGCCTGTGCGCGAAATGTTATGGGCGCGATCTGGGGCGCGGTCATTTGGTGAACGTCGGCGAAGCGGTTGGCGTGATCGCCGCACAGTCGATCGGCGAGCCGGGAACGCAGTTGACGATGCGTACTTTCCACATCGGCGGTGCGGCATCGCGGACGGCGGCGGCATCGCACGTCGAAGCGAAATCGGCAGGAACGGCGCGGTTTTCAGCGCAGATGCGGTACGTGACCAACGCCAAGGATGCGTTGATCGTGATCGCGCGCTCCGGTGAGATTTCGATTCACGATGACAATGGCCGCGAGCGCGAGCGTCACAAGATTCCTTATGGAGCGACGCTTCTGGTCAAGGATGGTGAAGCGATCAAAGTCGGCACCTCGCTGGCGCAATGGGACGCGACGGCGCGTCCGATCATTACCGAATACAGCGGCCGTATCAAATTTGAAAACGTCGAAGAAGGCGTAACCGTCGCCAAGCAAGTGGACGATGTGACCGGCTTGTCAACGCTGGTGGTCATTGACCCGAAGCGTCGCGTCGGCAGCGCCGCCAGAGGCGTGCGGCCGCAGGTGAAACTGCTGGACGAGCGCGGTGAGGAAATTCTTCTTGCAGGATCCGATCAGCCGGTGAACATCACCTTCCAACTCGGTTCCATCATTACGGTGAAAGACGATCAAATCGTCAACGTTGGCGACGTGCTGGCGCGGATCCCGCAGGAAACGTCAAAGACGCGCGACATCACCGGCGGTCTGCCGCGGGTGGCGGAGTTGTTCGAAGCGCGTTCACCGAAAGACGCCGGCGTGTTGGCCGAAGTGACCGGTACCGTTTCGTTCGGTAAGGACACCAAAGGCAAACAGAGGTTGGTGATTACCGATCTCGACAACGTGCCGCACGAATATCTGATTCCGAAGGACAAGCACGTGATGGCGCACGACGGTCAAGTCGTCAACAAAGGCGAAATGATCGTTGATGGTCCGGCCGATCCGCACGATATTCTGCGACTGCTCGGCGTTGAGGCGCTGGCGCGTTACATCACCGATGAAGTGCAGGACGTTTACCGGCTGCAGGGCGTGAAGATCAACGACAAGCATATTGAAGTGATCGTTCGTCAGATGTTGCGTCGCGTTCAGGTGCACGACGCCGGCGACACGCGCTTCATCCCCGGCGAGCAAGTAGACCGCTCGGAAATTCTCGACGAGAACGATCGCGCGATCAAGGCGGGCAAACAGCCGGCGACTTACGAGCACATGTTGTTGGGGATCACCAAAGCGTCGTTGTCCACCGATTCGTTCATTTCGGCAGCTTCGTTCCAGGAAACGACCCGAGTGCTGACCGAAGCGGCGATCATGGGCAAGCGCGACGACCTGCGCGGGTTGAAGGAGAACGTCATCGTTGGCCGCTTGATCCCGGCGGGAACCGGGCTGGCGCACCACAACTTGCGCCGCGCACAGAAACAACATGACCCCTACGCAGCGTTGATGGCGGCGGTACAAGCCGACGATAACGCAGCGAAAGCGGCATCGGAGTCTGGGCACTGATATTAGAAGTCAGAAGCTAGGCGTAGGGCGAATAAGCGAAGCGCCATCGCCAACCCCCCCTCGCGGGAGAGAAAAAGAAACACCCTCCCCCGCATGCGGGGGAGGGTGGGATGAGAGGACACTGGCGTAGTCCGGGAAAGCGAAGCATTATTCGGAAGCGACTTCCTATGTAAAAGGGCGGGGTTCAACCCCGCCCTTTTTTCGAATCCTCGTGCGAGCCTTCCCCCGGCCATCCTTCTCTGCACGAAGTCGCAGGCTTAAAGTTCTTTCTGAAAGAAAGCGCCTGTCGAGTGGGGACTGTCTCTGTGGGTCAAAATGTTCGCATGACGTGAACAAGCCACTTGTTGGCGCCGGTGTCTTTGCATCGGTTACTGCCGTCACACACAGTGTATAACGGTGTGTCAGCGTTTGTGGTGATCCAGGCAACCCCTGCTTGCCAGCCGCCTTCAAAGTCTTTGGTAACGCCGAATTTCCAATCGGTATAGTCGTATTCACCATAGTGTTGTATATGCTGGCGGCCAACGTGAATCAAGCCTTTCCAACTCGGCAAGAATTCATGGCTGAGGTTGCCTTCGATGTAATACGAACCATGGGAGTTTCCCCGACCCATACCCATCGACTTATCGTTGAAGCCGAAATAGTCTGTCACCGTGTGAGAGTACTTCACGTTCAGGAATTTCCAGGTCAAGGCCGCGCCGAGCTCCAACGTGGTGTATTTTTCGCCCGTCCCGTTGATTTGCCCGTTGGGGAAAGTGAACAGAAGAAGGCTCAGATCATAAGTAAAATCGCCTACCGTATTCGTATAGCCGCCATAGACATCAATCTCTCCTGCGGCATTGTTCAACGCGGCATCGCTGACGCTGGTGCCCCATGTTCCCAGATACAGTCCGCTTTGATGAGAAAAGTCGAGCCCTCCCTGCACCGCAGGCTTGCCCTGCGTGTAGGAAATTCCACGGAACACGTACTGCGAAAACAGTCCGACATTGGCGCTGAGGGTATAGGCGGGGGTGGGCGTTTCTTCTGGGGGCGTCGATGTTTCTTCGGCATGGACGACGCTCGTCGCCGCCAGTAACGCGGCGAACACAGCGCACCAAGGTGTGTACTTAATTATTTTCATTGCTCTGACTCCTCTTTATTTGATAGTGGGAAAAAATTTGGGTTATTTGCTCGGTAATTAATGACCGCTCAGAAATTGTCGGTTCAATAAAACACAACCTCTTCATGTAATAACATTCGCTTCATTAAGTCTTCCTGGCGCGACGCCCTGCCCCGCGCACGGCGAACCACAATCCTCCGGCGGATGTCAGCACCAAACCGATCCACAGCAGGGAGGCAAAGGGAAAGACGCGCAACACGACAACCGCTTGCGATTTCTGCGGGCCTCCTTCAAGCGCCGCAACGGCGGCGGCGCTGGGCACCCACAATTGCACGTCACGTGTCCAGCCATGATCGATAAAGGGGTGCAGCACGTAGCCCGGCGTGTTGGCGTAGCGCGCATAGCGATAATCGAGTATTTCGCAAATCTGCCGCACGGGCCCGCCGTAGCCTTGAACGGCGCTGCGCGCATCGCGATACAAAGTCTGACCGCTTATCACGTCATCCGACGGCGTCTTCAATTCAACCTGTGCCAGTGCGCGAAACCCTCCGGTGCCTTTTGTCCAGCCGCCGTCTGCCGCCCGATCCACTTCCAGTGAGGTCACGCGGAAGGAATAACCGTGAGGGGTTTCGTGCCACGCATCTGACAGATCAATCACTCGCTGGGAATAGCCGTTCAGCGCGGTCGCCAATAACGCACCCCAGAGGGCAACCATAGCGCCTAGATGGATTAGTCCGAGCGAGAGCACGTGCGCCTTGGCGGAAGTTCTGTGTGCTGTGTAAACGCTCCAGAAGATCGCGCCAAGCGCAAGGTATGCGCCTGCCGCCAGCGATGCGTCGATGCGCGGCAATACAGCGACGATGCGCTGCGACAGTACCCCCTCACCCATGTAGGCTCGCGTGAGCGGCCCTCCTTCGATCCACGCGGCGGCGCACACGATAATCGCGACCGATAGCGTAATCCAGCCGATCCGTCGGGCCAGGCGCCAGAAAAAGAGCCAGCCGCCGATCAGGCCGATGGCGATCAACGGGTACAGCGCGGCGCGGGCAAGCGCATAGCCGTTCACGTCCCACTGCGCGAAGGCGGCGCGCAGTGCCGATAGTTCTGACCCTCGCTGCCAATTGCCGAGCGTCTCGAAAAAAGGCTTCAGGTCTTCCGGTCGTGGCCATCCTTTGGCGCTGGCGAGATAAGCCCACGCCAGATGACCTGCGGCAAGCAGCCCGATAACGATGAAGGCAAACTGCGTGAGACGCAGCCCTAAAACCATCGGGCCTGTACGCAGTGGCGTTGGAGCTACCCGACGCCCACGCCAGGCCATGGTGCATCCTGCCAGCACGAGGACGGCTGCGAGGGAAAAGTACACGGGCGCGGCTGTAGCTCCCACGTAGCGATGCGAGCTTGCCAATGTCTCGTTACGGGTGACGCCCATTGCTACCAACGTCAGAACAGCGGCCATCAGTGCGGCAAACGGCATCCACCGCCAGAGCGGCCTTCCCGCTTGCCAACCGGCGACGCCGTGCAGATGTGCGCCGAGCAGGCACCAGACAGCAAACACAGCCGTCTGCACCGGGTCCCAGTGCCAGGCTTGCCCGAACATCGCGTCTTCGAACGCCCATACCATGCCGAAGCCGATACCGGCAGTCAAAAGCACCCAAGCCCGGCGAGCGTGCGCCAACGCCGCGCCCGGCCAGGTGGTTTGATGACCGCCAAGCGCAGCAAGCGCCGGCGCGGCCAGGGCCAGCGTCCACGCATAAGCCGCCAGCACCAGCGGAGCGTGGAACAGCATCCAGATTTTCATCAGATGGGCGTTCATCCCTTGCGAGGCGGTCTGCGTCAACCAGTCGGAAGGCGTTGCGGAAAAGGGGCCGAGCCAGGCAGCGCTCAGGGCAAGAGTGGCGCCGATCAAGGCAGTGACATCAAAGCGCGACGACATGGCGCGGTTGATTGTTGCCAGACTCATGCAGAAGGCGGCCAGCAACAACGTCGTTCCCTCATCGCCGCCCCACAGGTTGCCGAGCTTCAGATACAGCGGCAGTTCGGCGCCGCTGTAGAGCCATACATAGCGCACCTCGAAACGGTCGCTGATCAAGAGCACGGCCAAGCCGAGCAATGCTCCCAACAACAGCGCCGCCGCGTATGGGGACACGGGTTGACGCAACCGGGGAAATACGCCCGCTACGAGCGCACAGAGGCCGGCTGCGAATATCACTCCATTGCCAACGATGGGAAACACTGCGCACAACAGCGCCGCGCCGAATCCTGCCAACCAGATCGTATGTTTACGCATAGCGTCGCTCCGGGCCGATATACCGTGCACGATGTTCGAGTTCGGCGCGTAATCCGGCGGCGGCCGCACCTGTTTCAAGGCGGGCCGCCAGCATGCCGCTCAAGCGTGCGGTGGCGATGCTGGCGCCGCCGCCGTGGAGGGGATTGCCTGGATCAAGGAAAGGATGAGTGCCGAAGTCTGCCGTCCCGGTCGGACGCCACGACACCTCGCCCGGCGCACAGCGCGCGTCGCCGCTCACGGCGATGCATCCGTCAAAAGCAGCAGGAAAGGCTATGTTTCCGCGTGCTGCCGCCGCCGCAACGAGCACCACGCCAGCCTCAGCGGCGACTCGGCAAGCGTGCGCAAGACGCGGGCTGGCTTGCGGCATTCCGAAACTCATGTTGACGAGCTGCGCCCCTTCATCGACCAACCACGCCAGGCTATCTACGATCGCATCGATGCACGCTTCGCGCCGCCGGTTGAAGACGTTGGCCACCAACAAGCAGGCAGCAGGGCAGTGCTGCAACACGCAAGCAGCAACTTGATCGCCATGTTCAAGATCATCGTCACAGGCGCCGGAGAACGACCGCGTTGCGATCACAGCGGAGCCGAAGCGCTCTCCGATCCCACTATCAATCAGGCCGACTCGAACAGATTTCAACGGACATCCCTCCGCGGAAAGTCAATGATCAGATCGAAGGCCGCCGCATCGAGTGTGCGGTGGCTGACCACGATCCGCGTCGCCTGCGGCAACAACGTATTGATTGCCTGTAACGTTCTTTGTTCCAGCGCACCATCGAGAGATGAGGTGCCTTCATCGATCACCAGTATCGAAGGCGCCATCAACAGGGCGCGGGCCAAAGCGACGCGTTGCCGTTCTCCGCCGGACAATGTGGCGCCGCGCGGTCCGACCTGGGTATTGAGCCCATCCGGTAAACGCGCGGCAAATTCGGTCACACCAGATGCCAGCGCCGCCTGCTCGATGGCCTCCGGCGTCGCACCCGGGCAACCATAACGGATGTTATCGGCGAGTGAACCAGCAAAGAGCACCGCTTCCTGGGAAACGACCACCACTTGCCTGCGCAGTGTGGCCGGGTCGAGATCGCGAACATCAATGCCGCCGATGCGAATGCTTCCTCGCGACGGCGCAAAATGGCGGTGCAGCAGATCAATGAATGTGGACTTGCCGCATCCTGAATCGCCCCGGAACCAAACCTTGCTGCCGGCCGGAATGGTAAAGTTCAACTCCGAAATCGCTTCCTGTTCACTGCCGGGGTAAGCGAAAGCGACATGTTCAGCGACAATGTCGCCCGCCAGCAAATCTGTTGCTCTTTCGGCAAGAGGGAGCGGCAGTGCAGGACGTAACTCGCGTAATTCGGCGACCCGGGCAAGGCCGACCTTGACGCGCTGCCACTGCAGATAAAGCCCCATAAGTGCATGCACCGGCGCACTGGCGCGTTGCACACAACTGGCGAAAGCAACCAGAGTGCCCAAGCTGACGGCGTCTCCACCCATCATCGCCAGACTGCCACCAACGAAGATGCCGATCACTGCCAGCGACAGCATCAGGTTCGGAAAGGCTCCGCCGATGTAACCGTATATTTGTAGAGTCAGCATGCGCTCGCGCGAGACATCGTGCAGACAACGAAGCCGCTCTGCTTCGCGTGTCTCGGCCACGTGGGTCTGAATGCAGCGCACCGCTGCCAACTTTTCAACGAGAAAACTAGACACCTCAACGCCAGCCTCTCGCGACTTGACCGAGAGACTTTCAATGCGTGGTCGTACCCATCTCAACACTGAGGCATTGACGACCATAAGAACAGCGAGGAACAGGGCGAGTCGCGGACTCCACAGCCCAAGCAATGCGACCGTACCGATCAGTGTCAGAACCGAATTGATAGCGGACAACGCCGCATCAATACTGAAGCGCTGCACCTCGCTCAAATCACCCTCCATGCGGGCCAGCAGATCGCCCTGGCGGGTTCGAGAAAAGACCTCTGGCGATAGCGTCAGAAGGTGTGCAAACAGGGACTCGCGCAACCGATGCAGCAATCGCGCCGAAGCAACAACGTGAATACGTCGACAGGTAAAGCCAATAGCCAACGCGGTCAGCGCTAATACGACCATCCATCCGCCGGTCGCCAGGGTCGCCTCGCGGTTGTGCGCGAGGATACCCTCATCAATCAAAGTCTTGGTCAGGTAAGGCTGCGCCAGTCCCGCGAGGACGGCGAGGAGAGAAAGCAGAAGCACGGCCGCGTAAGCCGGCAGTTCGGGGCGAATGAAGGACCATAACCATCGGGCCAAACCACCTTCATTCTTGTTGCTCCGAACTGCCGGCGTTGCGGCAGAAAGGCGAATGGTTTCCGCGCTCACACGAAGAATCAGCGCGTAAACACTCGCAACGAGGTCAACACCTGATCGCCACCGCTGGGCGTCCGGATGTTGCCGATGCGCTTGAGGGTCTTGCTGTCGTAAACCGTGATATCGCCCTGCGTACCGCCGATGTACAACTCGCTGCCGTCGCTCGATATGTTCACATTGTAGTAGGTGTGATCGAGATCGACGCGATCCATCTTGCCGGTGTTCATATCGGTGCGTGTCAGTTGCGTATAGACCGTGTAAACCTCGTTGCGCCGCACGGGATTGACCACTGACGAGAAAAGCACTACCGAAGCGTTTTCGAACTCCTTGAATCTGACCGTGTCCTTTTCAAGATCAAGCTCCCAAATGCCCGCGCGCAGAGCAGCCGGATCGCCTTCCTTCTTGTCGGTGGCAGCCACGTAATACGGCGTGGCGAACAGATTGGTCTGCTCCCACTGCGGCCAGATGGCAAGCGTGTCCGGTTCGCCCCGATTGGGTTGCTTCCAACTACGCCAGGGGTGCTTTCCTTTCACCGCGCCAGTCTGCGGATCGAGCTTGAGCATGTCCCAACTGAAGGCGTACAGCGTATCGCCCTTCGGTGAGTAAGCGAGCGAGGACACCCGGCGCACCGTCGGCAACTTGCGCGCCGGTTTGGCATTGGCGCCCGCATCGGTACGATAGATCGCGATGTAGGGATCCTGCGCCTGATACTCGCCGGGCAGCAGACGGGTGGGGTTTACGAAGACAGCGAGTTCCTTGCCGTCAGGACTCAGATCCATCGCAAAGACGGCCTTCCCGCGGATGTCACCTTCCGACAACTCCGCCCGGAAAACCTCCTTGCCGTTTTCCAGGTCGATTCCCGAGATGGTTTCCCAGCGGTTATGGATGACGTAAGCCACCTTGCCATCGCGCGACGGCACGACCGTAATCGGGCTATTGCCCTTGGTGGTATTCGGAATCTCGAAGTTCTTGACGACCTTGCGCTCCTTCGCATCGACCACAAACAGGATGTTGGGACGAGCAGCAGTGACGAGGTAGTCCTTCGCCGCCAGCGCGCCGGCCGAATACATGGTGAACAGGGCGGCGACAATGATGCTGGCGGTACTCGTTGCAGTTAAAGTTTTCTTTATCATGACTTGATATCTCCTTTTGGTTGAGTGGTGTGATCCAGTGCATTACTTCGGAAACACGCTTTGCAGCGCCCGCCAGTCGCGTGCTGCATCGTCGTGTCCCTCGCTCCAGCTTGGGTAGTTATGCAACGTGTCGGGAACCTGGGCGGGCCACCAGCACGGATCGGTGCAACCATAGAGATCGGCCTCCATCGGCTGGCACAATCCGGCCACCCCCATGAAGGAATCGAGCTCCCAGCCCGGATCGAATGTGGTTGCACATCCGGCGACGACGGCCGACATGGCTACCACCTTTTCGGCGGCCTCCTTGGTCGGGGCGGTTTTGATCTGGTGCGCCTTGCGATTCAGCGGCTTGATTTTTTTCATGATTCAGAACTCCTTGTTGGCAATAAAACGGGAAAGGAAAGAGGGGTTTTTCTGAAGGATTTCCAGATAGGCTTCAATACCGAAATCCACCCACTCTCTCAGCAGGTTGCAATAGTGATAAACGGGCGAATGAGGATCACTGAAGTTAGCGTACGACTCGTGATAACACCCGCCTGAGCAAAGGTTACGGATGCGGCATGTGGAACAGCCACGCTCCGAACGATTCAGCGCTTTCTCCATGAAGGCGCCGAGTTCGGCTTTGGCAATGCCGGATTCGACATTGCCAAAGGTCGGCAATTCAGACCCGGTGAAACGGTGGCACAAGTGCAAGTTCCCCTTGTGATCCACCGCCAGCAGGCCGACGCCGGCGCCGCACGGTAAAGCTTTCCGGCGGCCCTCGTAGAGATCGTTAAGTAGCTGGTGCATGTTCGAGAAGCCGATGTTTTCCCCGGCGATGGCCGCCTGGACATATTCCCGCCCCAGCGCTTTCATCGACTCGAACATGGCGTGCAGTTCATCCCCCACCAGATTGAAAATCTCGATCGGATTGCTGGTAACCGGCGCAAAGCCGACCTCAGCGAAACCGATTTCGTTCTTCAAGTGGTGATGAATAACCTTGATGTCTGAATAGCCTGCCGTCAAGGTGACGCGCGCGCCGACCGGTCGCGCCGTATAACGCGACAGCAACATGCGAGCCTTTTCGGCGACGACTTCATAGGTTCCCTTGCCGCCGATGGTTTTGCGACGCTTGTCGTGGATGGCCTGAGGGCCGTCCATGCTGATCGAGATGCCGAAACGATGCGCGTTGAAGTAGTCAACGATTTCCTCGGTCAGCAACGTTGCATTGGTGGTCAGAGACAAGTCCAGGGACTTGCCTTCTTCTCGGCAACGACGTTCGGCGTACTCCGTGACGGCGCGAATCAACGGCATGTTCGTCAACGGCTCGCCGCCGAAGAACACGACATTGACACGCTCCCGTTTGGCACCTTCCCGCAGCAGCAGCTCAATACCCTGCTTGGCTTTTTCCAGGCTGAGCTTGTCACCCTTTGAGGGCGTCGTGAGGTCCTCTTTGTAGCAATACGTACAGCTCAGATTGCAGCCGGTATTGACATTGAGCACGATCGCACTGAGCGGAAACTCGCGGACGTTAACGTCCAGCCCGGCATCGGGAACAGCCGGCTCGCTGCGCAATATACCCAGCGACTTGAGGTCCTCGATGGCATCGGCGACCAGATCGGGCGCTTCCAGATTCAGGAAGTGCTCTTTCAGGTCATCGAAACTCACACTCGAACGAAGCCGGACGAAATCGAGAACTTCGCCTGTCACGTCGTCGAGATCGAAAATTCCCGTGCTCGGCACGTGCATAAGCACCCGTCGCCCGTTCACCGCAACGTCGTGAAACGCGTTTGCATCGACGTAAAGCAGATTGGCTTCAGACATTGGTTTCTCCTCGGAAGAATCTGCTTTATCGAACCGGAGGATCGTTCCAACGTTGAACCGTCACAATCAGTGGCGTGCTAGCCTTGACTGTTCGCGTGTCGTCCTTGACCGTGGCTGTGACCTTCAATTCGCCAGCGTTGTTGGTGCCGAATCTGCGCTCCGGATTGGGGCCGGCGTCGCTGGGCAAGAAGAGGCCAGACGATTGGATGCGGCCGGCAAACTTCGCGTCCTGCAATTCAGCCGCGGTCTTGTTCATGTTATCAACAGACCATGAAGCGGGTACGGCGCCTAGACGAATATCATCCGCAGTCCCCGGTTTGCCGTCCGGCCCGGCAGACCAGGCGATGGCTTCCATTTGCGCCGGTACTTTGGGCAGGGTGCCACCGTTGCCGCCAACGCGCGCCATCGGATATTCAGGGAAGATTTTCACGTAATCGATCTGCTTGTAGAGCTTCAACAGACCGGCACCGCTGGCGCTTCCGACTTTCACGTTGTGGGCACTGCTTGCCGCATTCTTGGCCACTTCTACTTGAGCCACAATGCGTTCGGGCGACCGTTCGACGATCTTTGCGACCTTGACGCCGGCACCGAGGTCAATCTCTCCGTTCAACCCTACGCCGTTGATTGCGAGCGTTGCACTCGTACCCGCACGGATCATCGTGGGCTGGACAGAAAGCACCGATGCAGGCGCTCCCTTGTCGGCACGCACTGCCCGCAGAGTTCCGCCAATCGAGTCGTTATTCGCCTCGAACCAGCGACCGCTCAGTTCGTTCCCACTCGTCCCCAAGCTAAACACTTGATGGATTTCACGCTCGCCTTGCTTTAGCGTAGCGCGCCATTCATGGCCCGTGTAAACGATGGCGGAGCCCTTCAAGGATTCCGTTGAACCGTTTTCGTAGCGCATCACCATATCCACAGAATAGTTGTCGTCGCCGGTCTTGGTGACAGTTGCCGTTCCTTCGTAAGCGCCTACGCCAGGGCGATCGCCAACCAGCCTCCATGTGCCGCTTGCATCTGCGTGCTTTTGAGCCTTCCACTTCGTCCAGCTTGCTGATTCAAAGCCATAGAGCTTGCCCAATTCTTTTACAGCATCGCCCGTGGCAATCTCGAACCAATTGCGGTCGCGGCCATTTTGTTGAATCTCGATAACCGGGAATTGCCCGACATGAAAATGAACGAGTCTGCGCCAATCGTCTTCGGTGCGACGCTGAACCGCGATGCGCCCATAGGAATGACAACGCGCGCAAGTTTCACCAACTAATTTGCTTGTGGGGTGCTCGACGACGCTCGGTTCCCGCTCGATGATATAGCGATGACCCGCTGTTTCATCCGGCGCCAAACCATAGGTATCCGACAGGTATTTGACGATGGCGCCACGCTCTTCCGAGGTGAGTTTCACGCCATGCGCGAAGGTCATTCGCGCTGTAGTCATATCCCATCCTTCAGGCGTACGGCGGCTTTCGCTGATCCGTGCCCAGCGGTTATCAGCCTTTGCCTCGTGGCATATCGCACACTTGGTATTAACGAGCGCTTGGCCCGAAAGCGCCGCGTGGGCCGGGTTGCCGATGACCGATATTGCCAGCCCGGCAACCAGCGCCAAAGCGCCAGCTCCTCGCGTCATGTGTTTTTTCTCCATGAATCAATCTCCTCCGACAGGTGGTGGAAAATCCGCCGATAATGAATTCATTCTTTCGGCGGAACCGTTGCTGAATATCAGCACGAGAACATGGTAGGGGGAAGCAACATTTGTAAACTATCGTGAAATGGCCGCGAAAGCAGATCGGCCTATCAAGATTTGGCCTCTTACAAGATTGGCGCGTGACAACATCGTACAAAGTGGCAAACGAAGAGAATCACGCACTTCGTACAAATGATCTCGATTCTCCTTTAAAACACAACGCAAAACCTTTGATATTGGGTTTCGCTGCGTTTATCCTGGCATGTCGAGAATGCATGAATAATTGGGGAGACTTCGTTTTTGATCTTATTCTTTAGTGATCAAACGGCGCGAGGTGTCGAGAGATGACGGATGGCTCCGGGAAACAAAACGGCGCTTCGTTCAGACAGCGCAAAGGACGGACGAACGTCGCCTTCGTTACTTCCTGAACAATATCCAATGAATAACTGTTTTGAGATCGTCATCGCTGATAGCGTCGATCGGATACGGAACCATAGGCACTTCACCCCAATTTCCGGCGCCACCTTTCCGTACTTTGTCGAACAATTTTTTCGGGGCATCGTCATCGCCCCGATACCGGGCAGCAATATCCTTGTATGCCGGGCCGATGCGCGGGATTTCAACTGAATGGCAAATAGAGCAATTGGCTTTCCTGTGAATGGATTCATTCGCATGGGCGGACATGGAAACGATGAAAAAAGCGTTGATGCTCAGCAAAAGCGCCCAGGCAGCAAAATATTTTTTCATGACTGTTCTTGATTGATTAAACCAGCCCGGCCGCTTCCAGTTCGTCCCATTCGGCGTCGGTGAACAGGCGCGAGCGGGTGTGAAACGCTTTGCCGGTTGACCCTTCGAGCGAGAAAGCGCCACCCTGGCCGTCGATGACGTCGATGATCAATTGGGTGTGTTTCCAATATTCGTATTGTGCGGCACCGATGTAAAACGGCACGCCACCGATGTCGCCGAGATGAACATCATAGGGGCCGATGGTGAGGTCGGTCGGCAAATAACAGTTGGCGGCGCTGTTGTCGCAGCAGCCACCGGATTGGTGGAACATCAGCTCTTGCCCATATTGGCGCTGTAATTCCTTGATGAGTTCAAGCGCTGCCGGTGTGGCGATGACGCGGTCAACCATAGTGTGCACCTCGCAATCCGTCGTTTTAGAAAAAAAGGGGCGGTTGCCCGCCCCGTCGATTGTCCGCAAGCGGGATTAGAAAAAGCCCAGCTTGTTTTCCGAATAGGAAACCAGCAGGTTCTTGGTTTGCTGATAATGGTCGAGCATGACTTTGTGGGTCTCACGACCGATACCCGATTCCTTGTAGCCACCGAAGGCCGCATGCGCCGGATAAGCGTGGTAGCAATTGGTCCACACGCGCCCGGCCTGGATGGCGCGGCCCATGCGATAGGCGACATTGCCGTTGCGGCTCCAGACGCCGGCGCCGAGGCCGTACAGTGTATCGTTGGCGATGGCCAGCGCTTCGGCTTCGTCCTTGAAGGTGGTCACGGCCAGCACCGGCCCGAAGATTTCCTCCTGGAAAACGCGCATCTTGTTGTGACCTTTGAAAACCGTCGGCTGAATGTAGTAGCCGCCGGCAAGATCGCCAGGCAGTTGCGCACGGTTGCCTCCGATCAGCACCTGCGCGCCTTCCTGCTTGCCAATGTCGAGGTAGGAGGTGATTTTGGTCATCTGCTCCTGGGACGCTTGCGCGCCGATCATCGTGTCGGTGTCGAGCGGCGAACCCTGCTTGATCGCAGCGATACGGGTCAGGCAACGCTCCATAAACTTGTCGTAGATGGATGCCTGGATCAACGCGCGGCTCGGGCAGGTGCACACCTCGCCCTGGTTGAAGGCAAACAGCACAAGACCCTCGATGGCTTTGTCGAGGAAAGCATCGTCTTTGGCCATGATGTCTTCAAAGAAAAGATTCGGCGACTTGCCGCCCAGTTCCAGCGTTGCCGGGATCAGGTTGTTGGCGGCGGCCTGCGCGATCACACGACCGGTTGAGGTCGAGCCGGTAAAGGCGATCTTGGCAATGCGCTTGGAACTCGCCAGCGGCAAGCCAGCCTCGCGGCCAAAGCCGTTGACGATGTTGAGCACGCCCGGCGGCAGGAGATCGGCAATCAGCTCTACCAGGAGCAGAATCGAGATCGGCGTTTGTTCCGCCGGCTTCAACACCACACAGTTACCGGCGCCCAGCGCCGGGGCGAGCTTCCAGGCTGCCATCAACAACGGGAAGTTCCACGGGATGATCTGACCGACGACGCCGAGCGGTTCGTGTAAATGGTAGGCGACGGTGTTCTCGTCGATCTGGGAAATGGCGCCTTCCTGCGCGCGGACACAACCGGCGAAATAGCGGAAGTGGTCGGAGAACAGCGGCAAGTCGGCATTCAGCGTCTCGCGGATCGGCTTACCGTTATCGACTGTCTCGGCATAGGCCAGCAGCTCGAGGTTGGCGTCAACGCGGTCGGCGATTTTTAACAGAATGTTCGCGCGCTCGGTCGGTGAGGTCTTACCCCACTTGGCGGCGGCGGCGTGCGCGGCGTCGAGCGCCAGTTCGATATCTTCGGCGGACGAACGAGCAGCCTTGGTGTAAGGCTTGCCGGTAATGGGAGTAACGACGTCGAAATACTGTCCTTTGACCGGGGCGACCCATTTGCCGCCGATAAAGTTGTCGTACTTGGCCTTGTAGGCGATCTTGGCGCCGGCGGCGCCGGGGGCTGCGTAAAGCATAGGTGTCTCCTCATTTTAAAAGTAGTGAAACGAAAGGTTGTTCTAGCCCTGCCTTTTTTGGAACGCAGGCCGGAACCTTTAAAAACTGTTTGGGTTTATTGACTGAGCACCTCCGGGTAATAACACATGTACCCTGTCTTGCAGTGCTCAACGGATGGCCTCAACTCTTGCGCAAAGCGCATTACCAGCTTGCTGTGTTCGCCAGCCTCGATACGGTCCAGAACGGTTCGCACCATGCGCACACTTGCCTGCTTTCTGATTATGGGCGCTTCTCTCCCCGCAATTTTCACGGCGGTAATCCCGCCGCTCAACAAAGCGGGGAGGGCGCATAACCCACATGGACCGAAAGGTTTTCCTGCCTCATTTGTGGTGAAGCCGCAGGAGAAGCGGTACCAGAGCCATTTTCTATATTCCCGGTCGTTTTCCTCAAGCTCGCCGAGAAAGGATTCCCTCAAATGCCCGCGACCGCGCCGCTTGTAAAGGTTGACATGATTGTCGATACAGATCGGCCCGCCCAGGCGTTGCGGTAAGTGGAGCGTTGCGCACGCGCCTTCCTCGAAGACACAGCCGTCGTTGAGAATGAATGCTTCGATCTCGATATCCGGCGCCTCGTTCGCAATTTCGCACGCTTCGGCGATGGTGACATCGCGCGGCAAAATGAGTCTGGTGGCGCCCAGTTCTTTACAAAACAATGCTGCGCTGGAGTTACGGCATGTCGCAACAGAACTGACATGGATTCGGCATGATGGTACGCGTTCATGCAATTCAGCGAGCAACCCCAGATCGGAGACGATAAGAGCATCGCCTCCCATATCCAGGAAAGAACTGGCGATCGATAGCAACGCACCGACTTGTTCGTCTGTATAGCTTTGCGCATTGAGCACCAGAGAGATTGAACATTCACGCTGGTGCGCTGCGCGTACCGCCCGGCCAAGGTCCGCATCGTTACGGAAGTTGCCGGATGGGCGCCTGTTGAGATTCGGTATGCGGAATCGGGTGACCCAATCGTCCGGAACGAATCCGCAATAGAATTCATTGGCGCCGGCTTGTGAGAGAACCTCAACCTCTTCGACATTAACCACAGGGGCGACAATTTTCATAGCGCTTCTCCCGGCATGACGATGCGACTGATAAAGCCTTGCTCAACAGCCGCTCTCACCAGCGCGAGCATCTCCTTGGGATGCCGACTGATGATGGTGTTTCCCAGTTGATACATCTGGTATTGGGTATCCGCGCCCGGGCGTTTGAGTTCTGAGCTGATTTTGAGACATTCTTTTTTGCATGCGCGGCCAACCGCAAACCGCTCCGTTCCACGAATCGCCGTCGATCCGACCCGGCACATTCTGCCTTTTGCAACACAGGAAAAAGGAACGTGAACGCTTGTGTGCATGGGTAGAGAAGCAAACGTGTTGTCATCAGCGAAGATTGGTATGTCCATTTCCATTCGTTCTACACCCAACCGTTTGAACATGGCAGCCAATGGTCGTGGATCAAAGATGAAAGCGGTGGATGATCCGGCCTGACTGAGCCTGGGGTCTTTCATCATACGACACAGGATTCGACCGGCAACCAGGCGGAGTTTTGCGAAATGGTTCTTAATGAAATAACCGACACCCCAGTCATTCACGATGACCTCACTATCATCGGGAAGGCATGCCAGCAATCTGGCGAGATTTCGAATAACTTGCGGAGAGGCGATGGGTGTCAGTAACGAAACACGACAATCCATTTCCTGCGCGCGGGTAATCGCATTTTTCAGCATAAGCGTTGTCGGCAGAAGATGTTCGCAAAACTCACTGCCGATATAAAGATGTGTGGGCATGAATTTTGATAGCCATTCAGCCAAATCGTGATCATCCAAAGCCGCAAGCCAATGCGTCTGGCAAACAGACTTGTCTGTTCCGATCGCGAAGGATGCGGCCGGATTGACCAACGAGACAGCGAGTTCCGGGTGATGATGATCACGACCCGTCAAAGCTGCATGATCGACGGTAAATCCGTTTTTAACCATAACCTCGTTGTCTCCTGTTTTACCCCTGTCATTCGTGGGCGATGCTTTTTTACGAGGTGATTCCAGCGGCACAACTTTAACCGGAATGATTTTCCTCGAACCATTTGGTCAGTGGATGTTAGGGTGCGGAGAGATTCGGATGTATCGTGAAACGGCCTTAACGCTAATTTGAATTATCAAATTTCGGCCTCGTTCCTTATGAGAGTCAAACACACTATTGGCTCGCATGGTGCTACCAAAGGAGTTTATGCGAAGCACAAGCGAAGTGAGCGTGACTTTTTGTTATCGACTTTCGGCCTCACTAATGTACACTACTCCTTATGGGGGATTTTTCTGACATCACCAACTGTTTAGGATTGGGTCTTGAGCAGTTGGTTAATCCACTCGGCGCACAGAAAGAAAGAGGAAGCGGGTTTCTGCCTGCTACGTTATCTTGATTGTGTCGAGGTCGCTTCCAAGCGGCGGGGATCAGGAGACAAATTATGTATTGCTCTTTCCGTAAAGAAGGAGATGCAGCGCCTACTTATCGCGCAAGCGAAAAGAGCGCCATCATTTCTACCAACGATCCGTGCGTGCACGCAGCCAGCCTGCGTGATTGGTCGCAGGATTATCTACAACTCTCCGCAGGACACTTCTCCGGCGAGATCGTAGAAACATCAATCGGACCGATTCAAGTTTTCAAAGAAACGATTCATCAAAGTGTTGATGAAAAGGCGAACCCTCGTCGTGACAGCTACACCGTCGGGGTTCCCATTTACGTTGAGGAAAACGGCTACTGGCAAGGGCATCATTTGCAGCGTGATTCCCTGATGACGCTTCGCCCGAACGAAGAGCTTTACTTTCGCACTCCTCCGGTATCGTCAATCCTGGTCACTGTGATCAATTGCAATGCATTTGATCTTTTCTCCAGTAACACAAGCAACATCGATATTGGAAATCTGATTACGTGGGCAAAAACCGGCGGGCTTCCTCCTCAGGCAGCCAAACGTTTCCGGATAACTCTGCAACAAGTGCTGGCTTCGGTCATTTCCACACCGGAAGTGCTGGAACATGCGGCATCTGAAAGGGCTATCATCGAAACGGTCATGAACGCATCCTTGGAGGCCTTAACGGCAAGGGCAGCGGAAAACAAGCCGCCGCGCAGTGTCCACGCCGTGCAACGTGCGATTGTGGAGCGTGCCCGACAATATGTTCTCGCGAATCGCGAGACGCCGCCTACGGTTTCCGATTTATGCCTTTACCTGAAGATGAGTCGGCGGGGATTGCACCATGCTTTCATGAATGTGCTGGGAGTAAACATCGTCACCTTTCTTCGCTATGTGAGATTGCATGGGGTGAAAAAAGACCTTCTTCAGGCGAGCTCAATGGATTCGGTAACCGGAATTGCATGCAAGTGGGGATTCTGGCACATGGGCATGTTTTCTTCCTATTACAAAAGCTTGTTTGGCGAAACGCCTTCAACAACTCTGCGAAAATTGTCGCCGCAATCAATGCGGCTATAACTTTATACGCTAGGACGTTTTTGATTTAACCGCAAAGAGCACAAGAACCGTCATCCGAAAACGGATATCTACAACTGACCACGCCAATGTCGGGCGCCCCTCTCCCACGGCTCCTCTCCCGCAGCTTGCAGGATAGGGAGCAGAGCTACGGCAACAACGCCTCCACAAACTCCCGCGCGTCAAACGGTTGCAGGTCGTCGATGCTTTCGCCGACACCGATGAAGCGGACGGGAATCGGGTGTTCGCGGGCGATGGCGGCGAGGACGCCGCCTTTGGCGCTGCCGTCGAGTTTGGTAACGATGAGACCAGTCAGCCCGATGGCGGCGTCGAAGGCTTTGACTTGCGCAAGTCCGTTCTGGCCGGTGTTGGCGTCGAGGACGAGCAGCACTTCGTGCGGCGCGCCTTCTTGTGCGCGACCGATGACGCGCTTGATTTTTTTCAGTTCTTCCATCAAATGCGATTGGGTCGGCAAGCGACCGGCGGTGTCGGCCAGCACGATGTCGATGCCGCGCGCGCGCGCTGCCTGGATGGCGTCGAACATCACGGCGGCCGGGTCGCCGCCTTGCTGCGCGATGACGGTCACGTTGTTGCGTTCGCCCCAGACGGACAGTTGTTCTCCAGCGGCGGCGCGGAAGGTATCGCCGGCGGCGAGCAGGACGGTGTGCCCTTCGTTTTGCCAACGGCGGGTCAGTTTGCCGATGGAGGTGGTTTTCCCCGCGCCGTTGACGCCCGTCAGCATCACGACACACGGGTTGACATCAATGGCGCGGTTCTCGGTTTGCAGCGGACGCAGCAGATCGTAGAGCGCGTCGCGCAAAACTGTTTTAACATCGGTCTCGGCGTTGGCTTTGGCGTAGCGTTGTTTGAGTTCGGCGAGAAGGTGCTGGGTGGCGGCGATGCCGGCGTCGGCAGTGAGCAGCGCGGTTTCGAGTTCTTCCAGTGTGTCGTCGTCGAGGGTGCGTCGTGAAAGAACGTTGCCAAGTGCGCTGGTGAGTTTGTCGCGCGACAGACCAAGTCCTGCCGTCAGCCGTTCACGCCAGGAGGTTTTTTGCGGCGCAGCTTGCTGCTCGGAGGGCACAGCATCGGGAGCGGCCGGAGACGCTCCGGAAGTTTTGTTGCGTTTGAGAAAATCGAACATGAAAAGAAAGGTGGTTGCAGCGAAATGAGCGAGAATGCTGCATTGTACCTGCTCGGCTTCAACCGGAGCTGGGGCGCGAAGGAACGGATGAAAACGATGACGTGGACGGGAGGCAAGTTTCCCCTACAGGCAGGGCGTGTCGATGGTGGCGCAGGGGCGGCAATCTGTCGCCCGCCAGTACATTCCTCTGCGCTCTTCGCGCCTTCGCGTGAGAAAAGCGTTTCTGGATTGCTTCGCTGCGTTCGCAATGACGCCATGCTTCTTGATAAAGCTCCGTCTTACCGGAAAGGGGTCGCATGACACGCTCCGGCCTTCCTCAATCTTCGCTGCGTATTGTCGGCGGGCGTCATCGCAGTCGGGTGATTCGCTTTCCGGCGCTGCCGGGCGTACGGCCGACGCCGGATCGGGTACGCGAGACTTTGTTCAACTGGCTGGGACAGGATTTGACCGGAATGACGACGCTGGAGCCGTATGCCGGAAGCGGCGCGTTGTCGCTGGAGGCGTTGTCGCGCGGTGCCCGCTTGGGCGTGGCCTGGGATGTGCAGAAGGCAGCCGTACGGGCGCTGGCAGAGAACGCGGCGCTGCTGGGCGAAACGGGTCTGGAGGCGCGCTGCGCCGAGGCGGGAGCGGGGTTGCGGCAGGAAACGCGGGGTTTCGACGTGATTTTCCTCGACCCGCCGTTTGGTGACGATCCCTGGTCCTGGCTCTTTGAGGCGTGCGCCGGGCGGCTCAGGCCGGGCGGGTGGCTTTATGCCGAGGCAGGGCATCCGCTGATGCCGCCAAAATTTTTTGAATTATTCCGGCACGGGCGCGCCGGACAGGTGTATTTTCATTTATTCTGTCGCGTTTGAAATTTGGGGAGATTGGAAAATGTCGTGCTGTGCTTCCTCCGCCGTATCGCCTCAGGGAAAGGTCATCTATGCGGGGACTTTCGATCCGTTTACGCGCGGACATGAAGACATTGTGCACCGCAGCGCGCGCTTGTTCGATCGGGTGATTGTCGCCATCGCGGCCAGCGAACACAAAGGGCCGCTTTTTTCGCTGGACGAACGGGTGGCGATGGGCAAAATGCTGTTCAGCGGTATCACCAATGTCGAGGTGATCGGCTTTTCGAACCTGTTGATGGACTTTGCTAAAGCGCAAGGCGCTTCGGCGATATTGCGGGGGCTACGCGCCGCCTCTGATTTTGAATACGAATTTCAACTGGCCGGGATGAACCGCCAACTATGCCCTGAGATGGAAACGGTGTTTTTGACGCCCGCCGATCAGTATATGTTTATCTCAGCAAGCATGGTGCGCGAAATTGCGCGTTTCGGCGGTGATGTTTCGCGTTTTGTCGATACCAGAGTAGCCGAACAGTTGCGGCAACGGTTTGCGCAAAAGAGATGAAGAAAAGTTTTATATCGTTATCTGTGTTAAGAAAAGAAAGGGGAATATTGTGGCGCTTTTGATTACCGACGATTGCATCAACTGTGATGTGTGTGAGCCGGAATGTCCGAACAATGCGATTTCGCAGGGCGATGAAGTTTATGTTGTTGATGCGGACAAATGTACCGAGTGCGTCGGCCATTTCGATGTGCCGCAGTGCAAGGAGGTCTGCCCGGTCGACTGCATCATTATCGATCCGGCACGGCAGGAATCGCGCGAGGAGCTGCAGAAAAAATTTGAAACGTTGCAGGGAAGTTAAAACGGTTTCGATTCAATCAGCCGTACAGACTTCTGGCGTTATTGATCCCTATCCCCATCTTTTCCAGTGGGTGGGGCGTGCGCCCGTTCCCTCCTCCAGAGGAGGAAATGGGTGTTTCTGCTCAGGGGCTATTCGAGCTTGACAAGGTTGATGGTGCGGCCTGACCCTTCGACGTTATAGGTAAATATCGCCGTTGTCGCCGAGGTGAACGTCAACTTGGCGGTTCCTACCTTGGTGTTGGTGATTTTACTGTTGTCGTAAGGCATCGCGCCCCAGGCCGGTCCCGTATAGCGAAAAACATCCGCCGAAAACACGTCGTTGGCCGACCAGACGTTGCCCTGAAAGATGTACCACGACGCTTTGCCGCTGCTGTCGTAGGTGTACCAGGGAACGAAGATATAAAGGGCATCGTAGGGGAAATTCATGAGGACGGTCAGCCCCCAGTTGTTCTCGTCGTTCTGGCCGTCGCTGTTGGCTTTGATCCATTGCCCGGTGTATTGCCGGGTTGGGCCGAACGATGACGAGGGCGGCATGGGAGCGGCGCCCGGCGCCAGCCATTGTTTGATGTCGTTGTAAACCAGATTGAGGCTCGAATAACAATCGGCATTGTTGCCGTCATCGACAGGATCGCCGGTGTAATAACAGGAACTGGCGCCGCCCATAAGCCCCCCGCGTAAATAGTAAACGCCGTTTGACAAGGTAAAAAGTCCTGATCCGCTACTCCCACCTTCGGTGGCGCCTTCCGACCAGCTCACCAGAGATAAGGACGAAATGTCTATCACCGAATCGGAATCAAAAACAGCATCGCAGGTTCTTCCATCGCCTTTACCGGCGCTGACTTTCTTGGCGTCTCCGGCGGGATGATGAATGCCGGTGATCGCGCTGCCGGAAAAACGGTTGGCGTCCCAGCTGGCCAGATAGGCGCCTGTCGGCGCGGCGTTATTGAGACGAAGCAGGGTTGTGTCGGTGGACGTTTTGGTAAACAAGAGTTGAGCGCCGCCAGAAAGTTGCTGATAGTTGGAATTGAGTTGAAGGCTGTTGCAACCGGCCGTTTCGTAGAACCAGTAGGTGTTGAGGCTGTTTGCTGCGGATTGGGTACTGATACAGTGAGCGGCAGTCCAGAAGTAAGGCGTTTGCGAACCGGAAGTATTGTTCAGCAATGTCCCCGTGCAGAGCCAGGAGCCGCTGGAATCCGAGAACAGCATTCGGGCGACAGCGCTGGCGGTGTTCTTGAAGGCGACGCCGAGAGAATCGAATTTACAAGCGACATCGACTTCGCAATATTGCGACGCTTTGGTGACGGCGGAAGCATTAAAACCGTTTTGCGCCGATGTAAAAAGATGCGAAACAGCGTTTAGCCGAACCTTGACATCTTCTGTTCTGACCGTCGCGGGCAGATAAATTTCGATATTCTGGGTTTTACCCTCGGTCGCCGGCGTCCAGTAAACTTTGCTGTCGTCGCGCAACGCATTGGCTTCTTTGCCGCTGACCGCGCCGAGAATTTTTTCCGGCGCGCCGGAACCGGAAAAGCGTAATTCGGCGCTGTCGGGCAATACACGAAGCCGCAGCGCGACGCGCATTCCCCGCGCTTCGGGAGAGGTAACCGCCAATCGGGCAACATGCCCGTCACCGATGTTTTGCCAATTCAACGAGAAAGGCATGGCGGAGTGGCTTTCCGTGTCAGCGTTACGGTTGACGCCGATTTTGGTTGGTTTGGCTTGAAGTTTGCGGGCTGAGTCAGGGCTGTTTTCTTCTTGCACCGCTTCCAGCGCCGACGTGGGTAGCGGCGCGAAGGTGACGACGGTTGTCTTGCGGGCATCCGGCGCTGCGCGCCAGGAGACGACGGCTTCAGCTTTGGTCGAGATAACCGGCGCGCCTTCAACGCGCATGGCGTCGGAAGAAAACGCGGGCGATGCGAAGAGCGCCATACTCAAGGTCAATAAACCGAAAACGCCGAAGCAAGTCGGCAGAGAAAATCTGCGCATCACGGGAACTCCTTTTTCTGGACGATCTGAAAAAATGGAAAGAATGAAAGGACGCTGACGAGCGGACGGTTAGCCACTGGCCGCCGGGTTTTTTTCCGGCCAAATCGTTGAAAGATCGAATGGGTCTGCGTCGATTTCTGTGGTCTTCGGGTTGGGAGTCGCTTTGAGAGTCGGCGCGGCGTTATCGGCAGGAGAGGAGTCCCCGCCGAAATCCTGTTGCGTCATCAGCGTATCAATACGCGCGATGAATTTATCGAGTTCGCTTTGTTGCTGTTGGACTTCGGCAAACTGTTCGCGCAGTTCGCGGGAGTGGCCTTCTGCTTCGCTGCTGACCAGCGACATTTGCCGCGCCCGATCCTGACGTTTGCGCAATTGCTGATGGCGTTCACGAATCTGGGTTTCCAGCGGGATCATCACGCCTTTGAGCCAGCTTTCGGCATCACGGTTGGCGACGCCATAAATATGTTTGGCGCGGGTGACGATGGCCTCAAAAAAGCGTTGCATCGGTTGCAGCCGGGCGCGGGTTGTGCTGCCCCACAGTGCTTCGAAACGCTGCTGGTAAGCGCCGTGCAAGCGGGAGAGTTCTTTCTTGTATTTTTCAAACGAGAACCGCGCTGGCGCAAACGGTTTCATCCGCAGTTCTTTCGAGAATCGCGACGACATCGCGGATACCATCTCATAAATTTCTTTGGCCTGAAATTCGGCCTGCGCCATGTCCTCGTTGATTGAAACGAAGAAATGGTTGATCGCCGACCGCACGCTGCGGGTTTGGGACGACGCCTCAAGCGCCAGATGGGTGCGATTGGCATTGAGGCGCAATGCTTCGGTGCCGGCAGCGTCGAGCAGGGCGTTAGTCAGGTTGGTAAAGATGCGGCGCATCGCGGTGTAACGCGCCATGCCGTGCTCGAACTTGATTTTTTCTTCCTTGGTTTGATCGAGCAACCGCAATACGACATCCTGATTTTTGTTGCGTAGCGCCAGCAATTGATCGAGTTGCTCGGAAATGCTGTCTTCGCGCGTATCGAGGATGGCGCGGGCGTTGAGCACCAGCGCGTGCACGTCAGCGCGCGTGGTGTCGCCGACGATCTCGCGACGAGCCGGAATGATCCGGTCAGTCAACGCCCGTTCCAGTTCGGGGAGACGGCTGCGAGCCAGCAGTGTCTTGTCGCCGGTGATCTTGGCGAGCAGTCCTTTTTGCGCTGACAGCGGAAAAATCTGCGAGGCGGAGATGTCGAGAGTGTCGGCCGTGTTTTTGACCTGTGAGGCGAGTTCTGCCTCAACGGCTTGCAGCGTTTTGAGTTCGTCCCACAAACCATCGATTTTGTTGAGAACAACGATGTGGCCGCTCTTTGAGGCGGGATCGCTGCTGACCAGATATTGTTGCCAGACATCGAGGTCGGTTTTGGTGACGCCGGCGTCGGCGGCCAGAATGAAAAGCACACCGTGCGCGCTCGGCAACAGCGACAGGGTGAGCTCCGGCTCGGTGCCGATGGCGTTCAGCCCTGGCGTGTCGAGAATGACCAACCCTTGTTGCAGCATCGGGTGCGGAAAGTTGATCATCGCATGCCGCCAGCACGGAATTTCGACTTCGCCCGAATGGTTCTTGATCGCTGCTGCAATGTCTTCTTCGTTATCGAAAAAGCCATATTGGTTGGCAAGATCGAGCGGTACGAATTTGACTTGCGAGACCCGCTGCAGCACCTGACTCATCTGCTCCGGGCTGGTGATGTCGAGCGGCACTGTCATCCATTCCTGCGGCACGCTCTTGAGGTCGGTGACCGACGTGCGCTGTAGCCGCGTTTCGATCGGCAGCAGGCGCAGCGACGGCGGTAGCGCTGGGTCGTACAACAGCTCGGTCGGGCACATCGTCGTACGCCCCGCTGTTGACGGCAGCAACCGCTGACCGTATCCTGAAAAGAAAATGGCGTTGATCAGTTCGGATTTGCCGCGCGAAAATTCAGCGACGAACGCCAGCACCAGCTTGTCTTCATTCAGCCGGGTGCGTATCTGCGAAACAGCCTGTGAGGTCTGACTGTCGGCCAGATTCTGTAGTTTGAGCCATTGATGAAGCTCGCCGACAGCAGCGGAGAGGTGCTGCCGCCAGCGGCTGTAGGCTTCAAATTGGGTTGCCAGCGGGCGCGAGGTATCCATAACCGGGCATCAATCAGGAAGACACACTCTATCACAGCGGCGTAGGATCAACCAGTCTCAAGCTTGTGGCGAAAAGCGGAAGATCGCGCAGGAGCAACAAAGGCGACATAACCAGTTATGCCGCTTTTGGTCACCGTTGGCAACGTTTGCAGTAAAAGGTTGTGCGACCGGACTGTCGCAACTGCTGAATCGGCGCGCTGCAGCGGCGGCAGGGTTCGCCAGCGCGGCCATAGACGAAACAATCGTTCTGAAACCAGCCGTCGCTGCCGTCGGTCTTCGCGTAATCGCGCAGGGAACTGCCGCCAGCGGCGATGGCGTCTTCCAGTGTGGCGCGGACGGCTTCGACCAGCCGAGCCAGCCGGACGAAACCGAGGCTGCCAGCGGGGGTGGTAGGTCGGATACCAGCGCGAAACAGCGCTTCGCTGGCATAAATATTACCAACACCAACAACGACATGAGCATCCATCAGCGCGTTTTTGATCGAAGTGGTTCGCCCCTGTAATACCTGTCGCAGGCTTTTGGCATGAAAAGCGTTTTCGAGCGGCTCGGGGCCGAGCTTGGCAAGCAAAGAGGGCGTTTCGGCATCAGCGGGCACCCACACACAAAGCCCGAAACGACGGGGGTCATGGTAGCGAACGAAGATACCGTGGTCGAACAGAAATTCGAGGTGGTCGTGCTGGCGACGCGGCGGAATGACGCCAAGTGGGAAAACCCGCAGGCTGCCACTCATGCCCAAGTGCAGAATCAGCGTGCCGCCAAGTTTGCCATTGCCTGTGTTGTCGCGTGCGCTATTGCGTTCGTTGCAGTCCAGCAGCAGGTATTTGGCGCGACGGCGCACGTCGGTCACATATCGGCCAACCAGTGTTTTGCCCAACCCGGCGGGGACGGGTTGCCGCAGGCGGTGATTGAAACAGCGAAAGGCTTCGATACAATGCCCCTTGATCGCGGATCGGAGGCTGCGGACGGTGACTTCGACTTCAGGCAATTCGGGCATGGTTCGTTACCCCAAGGTTTGTTGCATTTTGCCATATCCCCCAAGCCGATATCCTCTAAAATCCGGTATAAGTGCTGAAAGGGTGGAACGAATATCGGGGGCAATCGCAGTTTCGGAAAACCGGAGAACCAAACCCGACAGCGAAGAAGGGCGCGAAACGATGAGGCAGTTGAAGGGGGAAGAAGATTGTTGTCGCCGCGAAGCGAAGAAGCGGGGCGTGAAAAGCCCGGTAGGTATTACATTGACAGGAACGGAAGAATCAAGTCGATAAGCGAGGACAGTTAATTTCGTGAAAAATGATCTTTTAAACTTATTCAAAATACTGCTGACGGCGAGCCTCGGCGGAGCGATGGCATGGGCAGCGCCAATAGCGATGGCGCAATCGCCTGCGTCGGCCCCGGAGGCGTCCGAAGCTACTGCAAAGGCGGCGGAAGCGAGCGATCCGCCGCTGACGCAGCAGCGGTTTTACGAAATTCTGCTGGCCGATATTGCGTCGCAGCGCCACGAACCGGTGCTGGCGGCACGGACGTATCTGCAACTAGCGCAGGACATGCAATCGCTGTGGTTTGCGCAGCGTGCTACTGAAAGCGCGTTGACGGCGCGCGATCACACCTTGCTCAATCGGGCGCTGGAGATGTGGCAGGAACTCGACCCGACCAGCGACCGGCCGCAGCGGATCAAGACGCAGGTGGCTCGAATCTGGCAGCAGCCGCTAAGCCAAGTGGGCGACGAAAGTGAAGTGCGCGCGCGGCTTGAAGAGTTGCTCAAAGAGGCAGCGGCCAACGGCAGCCTTGACGAAACCTTTTTGCAACTAAACGCTTTTTTTGCCAAAAAACCGGATAAAGTTGCCGTTTTCAACACCATTCGGGAACTGGCGCTGCCGTATCTGCAACTGCCGGAAGCGCATTACGCAGTGGCGCTGGCGGCGCTGGTGGTGACGACTGACAAGGCAGCCGAACGCGCTCTTCCAAAAATACTTCAGGAAGGAATGCGGGAAATCGACCTGGCGCTGAAGGGCGCGCCACAATGGGATGAAGCGGTACAGTTGAAAGCGGCGTTGCTCGAAAAGGCAGCGCCGGAGCAGTTACTGCCCTGGTTGCAAAGCAGTGTTCAAAAGGCGCCCGCACAGAAAAATTTGTGGCCGTTGTTGGCGCGGGCATACGCGCAGCAGAAGCAATATCCGGAAGCGCGCGAGTGGTTTCTTAAAATCTGGAAAGACAACAGCTCCGATGCCGCGCTGATGGCGGCGGGCGCGCTGTCGATACAGATGGAAGATCGAGTGGCGGCGCAGGAACTGCTTGATGAGGTTGAAAAGAAGGAAAGCGGCGACAAGGTTAATGCGTTGCGGCTCGTGTATGCACGTATCGCCGAAGACGAAAAGCGCCCACTGGAGGCGATCGAGTGGTACCGCAAAATTGATGGTGGCGACGATTTTCCGGAGGTGCGACTGCATCTGGCGACATTGCTGGCGCAAAACGGCAAGCGCGATGAGGCGCTGGCGCTGTTGGCGGAATTGCCTGCGGTGACGCAGGATGAGCGGATTGGCGTGCTGCTGGCGCGAACGCGCATCCTGCGCAACGCCGGGGATACGGAGAAGGCGTTCAAAGAGCTCGAAAAGGGCGTCGAAGCATTTCCCGAATCAGTTGATCTGTTGATGGAACTGGGGTTGGTCGAAGAAAAACGCGGCAATTTGAAAAGCGCCGAAAAATATTTGCGAGCAGCGTTGAAACTCAAGCCGAATGAGCCGTATGTACAAAACGCGCTGGGCTACACGCTGGTGGATCATCAACTCAACGTCGAAGAAGGTGCGGCGCTGATCGAGAAAGCGCATCAGGCGATGCCCGACGACGGCGCGATTCTCGACAGCATGGGATGGGCGCGGTACCGCCAGGGCAAGATCGAGGAGGCGGCGCGTTATTTGCAACAAGCATGGGAAAAACAGCCGGATCCCGAAGTGGCAGCGCATTGGGGCGAGGCGTTGTGGCAACTGGGGCGTCGCGAAGAAGCGCGGCGAGCCTGGGCGCAAGGAGTGAAAAAAGCGCTGGACGATACGCTGATCCGGGCGACGATGAAACGCCTCGGGGCGGGCGAGCCTGACCTCCTGCCAGCAGCGCCATGAAGGCAGGTATCAGAGATCAGAAATCAGAGGCCGGGGCGTCAGGAATCAGAAAGGCGTCATTGCGAACGCAGCGAAACAATCCGGGAAGTTGGCGCAGCGTCGTAGGCTGGGATGGAACGAAGCGGAACCCCGGCTTCAAACCGTGGGCGACGCTGTGTTTGACCATGCTTACGGCGCTGTTAGTCGGATGTGCCGGTTTACCGCATGGCGATGACAACGCTTCTTATACGGCGGCGACGGCGGATGTGCCGTTTCACGCGCAGGGGCGTTTTTCGGCGCGCTATGAAGATAAGGCCCTGGCGGCGCGCTTCGATTGGCGGCACACGCCGGGCGAGGACATGGATGAAATTGAACTTATTTCTCCGCTCGGCGCCACTGTCGCCAGCCTCACGCGCGTGGGCGATACCATGACCGTACAGCAAGGCGATCACCCGCCGCGAACGCAACAGTCGGCAGACTGGGAGGATTCGACCGCACAAGTTTTTGGTTTTCCGTTGCCGGTAAAAAGTCTGGCGTACTGGCTGCGCGGCGTACCGGCGCCCGGAGCGGCGGCGGTGACGCGCGATGCTGTCGGACATTTCGACAGCCTACGCCAACAAGGCTGGACGGTTCAGTACAGCTATGCCGCAGAGGTGAACGGGCCGGAGAGGATCGACATTCACTATGGCGACACCGTTGGAGTGAGGCTCAAGATTGACAGGTTTTTGTTGTTGGAAAATAAACCGTAATCTATTTCAAAACGACCGCAGGATTGGGCGGCGAAGACAGGCGATGGTTTTCTTTTCGGGGAGCGGTGATGGTGTTTTTTAAATTCTGCGTTTTGTTGTTCGCTGTTTTATTGACACCGTTATCGTTCGTCCATATTCCGTCAAACGTCAGCGGATTGCGCGATCAAATTTATAGTGTTGGTGATTCATCCGGGTGTTGGGCATCGCCGTGCTCTTTCCGCTAACCTACGCGGGCTGTCTGAATAAACAGAGCCACTTCTCAGTAAAGGGTGCTGAAGATGAGCAAGATATCTTTCAATGAAAACATAGGCAGCTTGGAAGTTCCAGAGATACAACTTAAAAAAGGATTGGATTACGCCCAAAAAAATAATATCCACTCTTTGCGAATAATGCCATCACGCCCAAAGGTTGGCATATTGGATATTTCGGTACTGGAGGGCGATGAATCTATCGAGGCGCTTGATATTCATGAAGATGTAGCAATAAAAGGATTGGATTTGAGTTGTTTGTATTCGATGAAGAAGCTAAAAAAACTTTCGATCGAATACTACGGTCAGCTTGATTTCTCAAAACTTAAAACATTGAACACTCTATTCCTTGGAAGAATTCACTGTGAGATTGATTCTATTTCAATTCCGAGTCTAAGAGATTTGCTGCTTGTTTCGACCAAGAACATGGACTGCATGCATATTTCTTCTCTGCAAAATCTGGAAACCCTGAGAATTAGTGGTGGAAAAATAGAATGTATGGTTGGCATAGAAAATCTATCCAGATTAAAATCTGTTCGAATAACTCATTGTCCAAGCTTGCTTGATATTTCAGCTATTGGGCAGGTTGCCAGCCTCTCAAACTTATATATTGAGACCTGCAAGAAACTGAGTGATTTTTCTATACTCAAAAATAACAAGTCCATTGAGACGTTATTTATATCTGACCTGGATTCCGTCAACTTCGTGCCGAGCATGAAAAAAATCAAGTCCTTAAAGTTTTGGAACTTGAAGGACGGAGATTTAAGTCCTCTATTGAATTCAAAAACATTGAGTGACGTATATTTTTATCCACAAAAGAGGCATTATACTCATGGTAAAGATGATATTAACGCACTATTAAAGCCCGCGTAGGTCGGGGTGAGTTTGTGAACCCCGACGTTGGAAACAATCGTAAGGGACATCATTTACAATCGCCAACAACCAACCGCGGCTCCCCAAATTTTTCTTTGTACCCCATGCGTTCTTTGCGGTTAGAATACTCTTCCTTTCCGAGCCGTAGTAACCGCCAGGCATGATCACAACCGCTTATCGTTTCCCTGCGCCGGCCAAGCTCAATCTTTTTTTGCATGTGACCTGTCGGCGCGCCGACGGTTATCACAATCTTGAAAGCGTTTTCGTTTTGATTGATCTGGCGGATGTTGTCACGCTGGCGCTTCGTGACGATGGCGTCATCGCGCGGGAGCGGGATATTCCGGGGGTGTCAGAAGAAGCCGATCTGACGTTGCGAGCGGCGCGCTTGTTGCAGGAGGCGACCGGCGTCGCGTTGGGCGTTACGTTGAAAGTCGATAAGCGCATTCCGCTGGGGGGCGGGTTGGGGGGCGGCAGTTCCGATGCAGCGACGGTGTTGCTGGCGCTCAATCGCCTGTGGGGAACGCGGCTGTCGCGGCGCGAGTTGTCGGCACTGGCGTTGCGTCTGGGCGCGGATGTGCCGTTTTTCCTCGGCGGTACGGCGGCGTTTGTTTCCGGCATCGGCGAGGTATTGCGGCCGGTGTCATTACCGCCTATGTGGATCGCATTGGCGATGCCGCTGGTGGCGGTGCCGACCGGGGATGTTTTTGCCGATCCGCATTTGACACGAAGCACCGCCTCGGAGACAATAGCCGCCTTTGCGAAAGACCACGGTCGAAACGATCTGGAGCCGGTTGTTGCGGCGCGTTATCCGGAAGTAGCGACGGCGCTGGCGGCTTTGCGACAGGCGACACCGACAGCGCGTATGAGCGGCTCCGGGGCATCGGCGTTCGGAATGTTCGACGATGCCGGAAAAGCGGAAGCGGCGTTGCGCAGGTTGCCGCCGGACATTCCGGGGCGACTGGTGCGGACGGTATCGCGGCATCCGCTGGTGGTGTGGGGTTTTCGTTGAGAAGGAATTTGGCGGTACGCGGCCCAGGTATTTTCGACGGCGTATTGCTATGGTTACAGATGGGGAGTCGCCAAGTTGGTTAAGGCACCGGATTTTGATTCCGGCATACGAGGGTTCGAATCCTTCCTCCCCAGCCACTTTTATGCGCTGTTTTTAAGCGGCGGAACGGTAGCGTTATAACCGAAATCGCCTTTCTCCCAAAGCCTCGCCGAGAGTCAACGGATGCGTATTTTTACCGGTAACGCCAACCCAAAACTTGCGGAAGCGGTTTGTCGTCATCTCAATGTTTCGATGGGGCGCGCCGTTGTTGACCGCTTTTCTGACGGCGAAGTTTTCGTCGAAATTCTCGAAACGGTTCGTGGCCGCGATGTTTTCGTGTTGCAATCGACCTGTGCACCGACCAACGACAATTTGATGGAATTGCTGGTGATCGTCGATGCGCTGAAGCGCGCGTCGGCTGCTTCGGTCACCGCCGTGATTCCGTACTACGGTTACGCTCGACAGGACCGGCGGCCGCGTTCAGCACGGGTGCCGATCACTGCCAAGCTGGTGGCCGACATGTTGGCCGCTTCCGGCATTGATCGGGTGGTGGTGATGGATTTGCACGCCGACCAGATTCAGGGCTTCTTCAACATGCCGGTCGATAACATTTACGCGACGCCGATTCTGCTCGGCGAATTGTGGAAACGCAATTACGGGCAATTGCAGGTCGTCTCGCCTGACATCGGCGGCGTAGCGCGGGCGCGCGCTATTGCCAAGCGGCTCGAATGCGATCTGGCGATCATCGACAAACGCCGCCCGAAAGCTAACGTCGCCGAGGTGATGAATATCATCGGTGATGTGCGCGACCGCATCTGCGTGATCACCGACGACATCGTCGATACCGCCAACACTTTGTGCAAAGCGGCAACAGCGTTGAAGGCGGAAGGCGCAAAATTGGTGGTGGCGTATTGCACGCATCCCGTGCTCTCCGGTGGCGCCGTGGCGCGGATCGAACAATCCGACATCGACGAAGTCGTCGTTACCGACACCATCCCGCTGTCGGCAGAAGCGCAAGCCTGCCCGCGCATCCGGCAATTGTCGTGCGCGCAACTCATCGCCGAAACCATCACGCGAATGGCCAACGAAGAATCGGTCAGCAGCCTGTTTACTGAGTAAGCAGGAATCAGAGCCCCGTCGTTCTCGCGAAGGCGAAAACCCAAACCTCCCCTTTCCCGCGGAGGAAAAGGGCAATCGCCAGAAAGCCCGCTCTCTTGCCTTGCCACCTCGGCGCATCGGCGAGCACCTTTGCGCTATCGCCGATGCGCCGAGGTGGCTTCGTGCTTCTTTACTTGGTGGTTTGGGGTACGGGCCGTTGATCCGTCGGAACAGGAGCTGCGGTCGGAGCAGCAGGAGCAGCTTGGTGGTTGGCGTGTTCCGCCGGTGCGGCAGCCGGTTGTCCCGCCGGAGCAGCAGGAGCAGCTTGGTGATCGGCATGTTCCGCCGGTGCGGCAGCCGGTTGTCCCGCTGGAGCAGCGGCAGGTTGTTCGGCTGGAGCCGGAGCAGGCGCCGGAGCAGGCGCTTCAGCCTTCGGAGCGGGCGCCGGAGCGGGGGCTTTCTCGCAGGCAGTAAGTAAGGTCAATCCAGCAAATAAGGCGGCCATGAGGATGCCGGTACGAAGTTTTTCCATAAGAAGATTCCTTTGAAAGTTGGCAATGAAACGAGATAACAGAAAACAAAAACAACAAAATGTGTCTGGCCGGTCAATGCTGTGTCCGCTTTAGTAAGGGCGCGCCATAATGGGTGAAATCGGGGCGCGGCGCCGTTCCGATAAAGCAGGAACACAGGCATATTTAACAGACGTAGAGAAACTATACGAATATGGATGTTTTCGCAAGCCCTGCGCGATAACAAGCGACAACAAGCGGCGATAAACAGCGCCGAACGCGGCAGCGGAGCATGGAACGTGTCAATCGTGACATCGAGGAAAGTTTTTGTCGGCCAATGGCGACATCCTCTGTAGTGGCAAGCGTTTTATAAACGCAAAAAAACGGATGGGGAACCATCCGTTTTTTTGGAATTGAAGGAAGGTCAGGTCAGAAGCGATAGCCGACCGCGATGCCCCATACCATCGGATCAATATTTACCTTGCCGACTTTATTGCCGTTGACTTTAACGTCGTTTCTCATTCGAATCCAGCGGGCATCCAGCGTCATCAGCCAGTTCTTGTTGAAATTGAAATCAACGCCACCATGCGCCGCAACCCCCCAGGAGTTTTCGATGTCGAGCTTGTTGCCGCGGATCGGTCCCAGCGTTTTTTCATGGTACATAAACGTGTAGTTGACGCCAACGCCGACGAACGGCGATACGACTTTTTCTGGCAAGAAGTGGTATTGCAGGCTGACCGTCGGCGGCAGCACATCGACCCGACCCGATTTGACGCCGTTGAGCTTGATGTCGTTACGGAACGGCCAAGCGCCCAGCACTTCAACGCCGATGTTCGGCGTGATCAGATACTCGAACGTGATCGACGGGCGAACGCTGTTGCCGACATCAGTCTTCAGAAGGCCATTGCTCAGAGTGCCGTTATCGGATTTTGGGACAACATCGGCAAGGCCCAGTTTGACGACAAATTTGTTAGCATCGGCGGCTTGGGCAACACCGACGACCCCTAGCGCCAAAGCGGCAACAGCAAAAGCAGAAGCCAGAACTTTCATTTTCATAGATCATTCTCCTGATGAAGATTAAGAATAGGAACCGCATTAACCGCGCAGCCGGTTTTTCGGCGGCGAGTAAAACATTGCAATAAATCTCATTTATACACGCGGCGGTTGTCGCTTGCAAGCGACGAACGGAATTTTTGTGTGCGAGAGAGGGTTTGTCGGGCGAAAGCCACAACTTATTACAACGGCAAAGTACTGGACACATCCGATGGCGCGCCACAGACAGCTCGTTCGGCCTTTTTGAGGAAGCGCCTCGGCGGGCGGACAGACCGGCGTTGCGTCGGGTATTTGTCCATTCTTGGGGAACAGGCAAAAAAACGGATGGCGAACCATCCGTTTTTATGCTGTTAGAGCTAGAGGAAAACGAAGGATTAGAAACGGTAACCGACGGCTACGCCATAAACCCACGGGTCAACCTTGGCTTTGCCAAGGTCAAAATAGCCCAAGCCTGGAGCATTAAGCTTAACCGTGTTTCTCATTTGGATCCAACGAACGTCAACACCGACCAGCCAGTTCTTGTTGAAGTTGAAATCAACGCCAACGTTCGCGGCCATGCCCCACGAGTTCTTGATATGCACGCTGGAATCGAGATCAGAGAGCACACCCTTCACTTTTTCGTTGTACATGAACGTGTAGTTGATACCGAGACCGACGAACGGCGATACGAGGGTTTCCGGCAGGAAGTGGTATTTCACGCTGAGGGTCGGCGGCAGCACGTCAACGCGAGCCAACTTATCGCCATTGAGTTTGATGTCGTTGCGGAACGGCCAGGCACCCAGCAGTTCGACGCCGATGTTCGGCGTGGCCATGTATTCGAGCGTGATCGACGGGCGGACGCTGTTGCCAACGTCAGTCTTGAGGGCGCCCAACGGCGAGTTCAGGGTGCCATTGTCGGATTTGGGAACAACGTCGGCGATGCCCAGCTTGACGACGAATTTGCTGTAATCGGCTGCTTGGGCTGCGCCGGCGACACCCAGCGCCAGGGTAGCCATAGCGAGAGCAGAGGCTAGAGCTTTCATTTTCATAAATATCTCTCCAAACGAAGTTTGATTTGTGGATAAAAACCGCGCTTAACGCGCAGCCTGTTCTAACTGCGGCCTGTAAAAACCGCGTAAGCAACCGCATTATTGGAACATGTGATCATTGTTTCACGCAAGCAGAGAAGGGTTTTTTACCGCATGACGAGGGGAATGTGTCGCGTATCGTCCACACTGTTGCCACGGAGGAAGCTGGGGGGCAATACATGCGCCGAGGCACGTATTTTTTTGGTATAAAGCCGTGCTTGTTTTGCCTATGTGCCGCTTCAACAATACCATACGACAATGACGAAGAAAGCGTTATTGAGGACGGGCTTCAATGAGAGGTTGAATTGAGTTTCAACTGCGACAGAAATTCACGAACCAGCAGAAGGCTCTCTTCGACGCCCGAAGTTTTTTGCTCGATTCGTATGCGATTGGGGCCGGCAAAACGGACCCGCCCATCGCGCTGTATCAGCAGGATGAGGTGGCCAGGGTCGAACGCCGGTTTTCCGGTGAAGGTGAAGACAGCACGCTCGGCATCGATGTCGAGTCGGGTAACGCCGTAGGGGCGCGTTATCAGGCGAAGGCGGTGACAAGCGACCAGCGTTTGCCCTTCGATGGGTAGCAGGCCGAAACGGTCGATCAATTCTTCGCACAGCGCGTCGAGCGCTTCAAACGTAGAGGCGCTCGCCAGCCGCTTGTAGAGTACGAGGCGTTCATGGACATCGGGGCAATACGATTCCGGCAACAATGCGGGCTGGTGCAGATGAATTTCCGTGGCGATCCGTAAAGGCTCGTTCAAGTCCGGCTCGCGCCCGGCCTTCAACGCATCGACGGCGTGCGCCAGCATGTCGGCGTAGAGCTGAAAACCGACTTCGGTGATTTCGCCCGATTGTTCTTCACCCAGCACTTCGCCAGCGCCGCGGATTTCAAGGTCGTGCATAGCGAGATAAAAGCCAGAGCCGAGTTGTTCCATCTGCTGAATGGCTTCCAGACGTTTTTTCGCCTGTGCGGTTAACGCTTCTTCCGGCGGCATCAGCAGATAAGCGTATGCCTGATGGTGTGAGCGACCGACGCGACCGCGCAGTTGATGCAATTGCGCCAATCCGAAACGGTCGGCGCGCTCGATCAGAATGGTATTGGCGTTCGGCACGTCAATGCCGGTTTCGATGATCGTTGAACACACCAGCACATTGGCGCGTTGCTGATAGAAATCGCGCATGACTTGTTCGAGTTCGCGCTCCGGCATCTGGCCATGCGCGACAACGACACGCGCCTCCGGCGCCATCTCGGCGATCCGCGCCGCCTTGTCGTCCAGAGTGTGAATTTCATTGTGCAGAAAATACACCTGACCGCCGCGTTTGAGTTCACGCACGATCGCTTCGCGGATGACGCCCGCCGAATAAGGCGACACGAAGGTTTTGATCGCCAGCCGTTTTTGTGGCGCAGTGGCGATCACCGAAAAATCGCGCAAGCCTTCGAGTGACATCGCCAACGTTCGTGGAATCGGCGTGGCGGTCAGCGTCAGTACATCGACCTCGGCGCGCAATTTTTTAAGCTGCTCTTTTTGGCGGACGCCGAAACGGTGTTCTTCGTCAATGATCACCAGCCCCAGGTTTTTGAAATGGATATCAGGCTGAATCAGCTTGTGAGTGCCGATCACCAGATCAATGCTGCCACCGGCAAGTCCATCAAGCGTCGTTTTGATTTCTTTCGCCGAGCGAAAGCGCGATAACTCGGCGATGCGTACCGGCCATTCGGCGAAGCGGTCGGAAAAAACCTGAAAATGTTGTTCCGCCAGAAGCGTTGTCGGCACCAGCAGCGCGACTTGTTTGCCGTCGGCGATCGCAACGAAAGCGGCGCGTAACGCCACTTCGGTTTTGCCGAAACCGACATCACCGCAGACGAGGCGATCCATCGGCTTTCCGGAAGTAAGGTCGGCAATGACAGCGTCGATCGTCGCCTGCTGGTCAGCGGTTTCTTCAAACGCGAAGCCGTCGGTAAAACGCGCGTAATCGTGCTCGTCGAATGCAAAACGATGTCCCTGACGAGCAGCACGTTGCGCGTACAGATTGAGCAGATCGGCAGCTGTATCAAAAGCTTTTTGGGCGGCACGACGCCGCGCTTTTTCCCACTGACCACTGCCCAGTTCGTTCAATGTTGCCGCTTCCGGGGCGACGCCGCTGTAGCGCGAAATCAAAAAGAGGTCGGAGACCGGAACGTAGAGCGTTGCGTCGTTGGCGTATTGCAGGTGCAGAAATTCGGCGGCGCCTTCGTCAAGAGCAAGCGTGACGAGGCCGAGGTAACGGCCGATGCCGTGCTGCTCGTGAACCACCAGGTCGCCGGAACGCATTTCGGCGAGATTGCGAATCAGCGCATCAACATCGGAAGCGTAGCGCGTGCGTTCGCGCCGGTGGCGCGCGGCGGGGCGGTTTGCCGAATCACGATACAAATCGTATTCGGTGAAAACTGTCAGATGGTGTTCGCGCCAGAAGAAACCAGCGGCGAGCGGGGCGACGGCGAACGCGTGTTGTGGCGAAGTGGCGTCGGCCAGCCAGGCGTCGACGTCGTCGATAGAAGCGAGCACAATGCCGCCGTCGCGCAACATGTGCTGCATCGTTTCGCGCCGGCCGGCGCTTTCGGCGATAAACAACACGCGCGCTTTTGGCTTGGCGCCTCTCTCCCCTTGTGGAAGAGGAAAAGGGTGTTGCTCCGCTTTGGCGCTCGTTGATTCAAGCCACTGCCGCAATGCTGCGAGAGGATCTTTGGCGCGCCGGTCAATGGTGACCGGCGGCAACGGTTGTATGGAGGTATCGCATGTTACCCCTCTCTCCCCTTGTGGGAGAGAGACAGGAGGAGAGGGGGCGCGTGACGAAGGGGGAAAGGTTCTAGTGGGCAAAACAATTCGCGGCAAAGTTTTAACCGCACCGAACAAAACATCGGTTGACGCGAACAAAGTTTCCGGTGGCAACGGCGGGCGTTGTGGGTCGCCGCGCAGCAGCCGGTACCGCTGTTGCGTGTCTGCCCAGAAGGTTTCACAGGCTTTCGCGGCGTCGCCGTGCAACGCCAGAACGGTGTTTTCGGGAAGATAATCGGTGAACAACGCCGTTTGTTCAAAAAACAACGGCAGATAGTACTCGAGGCCGCCCGGCATCAAGCCGTTTGAAACGTCTTTGTAAAGCAAAGAACGCGACGGATCGCCTTCAAAGGATTCACGGAACGCCTGCCGGAATCGTGTGCGCGCCGCTTCGTCGAGCGGAAACTCACGGGCGGGCAGCATCCGTATTTCATTAACGGCTTCGAGCGAGCGCTGATTGTCAACATCGAAAGTTTTGATGCTTTCCAACTCATCGCCGAACAAATCGAGGCGGTACGGCTGTGGCGCGCCCATCGGAAACAAGTCGATCAAACTGCCGCGAACGGCAAACTCTCCAGGCGCGACGACTTGAGTGACGGCGCTGTAACCGGCGAGAATCAATTGCGCACGCAAGGCGCTGGCGTCGATGCAGTCGCCCGTTTTCAAAAGAAATGTATGCGCCGCCAGATACGACGACGGTGGCAAACGCTGCAACGCCGTTGCCGCCGCGGTCAGCACGATATCGACATCGCCGCGCAGCATCCGATAAAGCGTTGCAATGCGCTCCGAAATCAAATCCTGATGCGGCGAAAAAGGGTCGTAAGGTAAAGTTTCCCCATCCGGAAACACGGCGATGCGAGCATGCGGAAATTTTGTCTGCGTCAGCCACCAACGTATTTCTTCTTCAAGTCGCTGGGTATCAGCGGAATCCTCACAAATCACCAGAAGCGCGGACTTTTGCTGAAGGCACGCAATCGCCGTTTGCGCGAGCGCCAGCGCGTCGCCGGAACCGGCCATTGTCGGCAACGTGATTCTTTGTCCGGCGGCGGGCAGCGTTGTCAGAGAGCGGGAAAACATTTTAACCGCAAAGAACGCATAGAGCGCAAAGAAGAGTCATCGGAATCTCACGGTTATTTTGGGCTTAAAGAAAATTTCCGAATTTCAAATTTATAGGATCCAAAATTGATAAACAACCCGTGTTCCAAATGAACGGGCCTCAAGTGGCCAAGAATCTATGTTTCGTGTTCCGGCGCAAGTGTTTTTGTGACTTTCAACTCAATGACCAAGCATCCATCCAACAGCAAGCCCGCATAGTATTCACCAATAATCGTTCCGTCTTAAGCAATTTGCACCACTTGATTACGCAACCGTTGAACATCTCTCGGTGTTTCCACTTGCTTAACTTTCTTTGTGTTCCATACGTTCTTTGCGGTTAAATTTTGCTGTTGTTCGGCTACGTACGACCATACGAGTCATCAAAGCGCTCGATATCGTCTTCGCCGAAATAGCTGCCGCACTGTATTTCAATAAGTACGAGCGGTATCTCGCCCAGGTTTTCGAGTCGGTGTTTGACGCCCGCCGGGATAAAAACCGATTCATTGTGTCGCACCAGGGAACTTTCTTCACCGCGCGTGACTCTGGCGGTTCCTTGCGTGACAACCCAATGCTCGCTGCGAAATTGGTGGCGTTGCAGCGACAGCGCCGCTCCCGGTGCAACTTCAATCTCTTTGACCTTGGCGTTGGCGCTTTCGTGCAGCACTGTATAGCGCCCCCACGGGCGACGAATGGTGTTCGGTGTGTGACAACGGGCATCATTGTGTGCTGCGAGTTGTGCAGTTACGGCGCGCACCTCCTGTTCATGATCGCGGTGCGCGACCAGTACGGCGTCGGCGGTTTCGGCGACAATCAAGTCATCAACGCCAACGGTCGCTACCAAGCGGCTCTCGGCATAGACGCGCGTGTTGCGGCTGGCGTGTGCGATCGTGTCGCCATGCAGACGATTGCCGTCGCTGTTTTCGGCCACGAGATCCGTCCACGCCGTCCAGGAACCGATGTCGTTCCAATCGAACGCGCCGCAAACAACGGCGCCGGCATTGGTTTTTTCCATGATCGTGCGATCGAAAACGGCTTTCGGAACTTGCGAAAGCGAAGCCTGCTCCAACATCCAGACATCGGACTGCGGTGTATGCGCTTTCTGCCAAGCGAGCTGTGCTGCATTCCACAGCGTTTCAGCGTGATGCACAAAGGCCTCACACACATCGCCGACACGAAAGCAAAACATTCCGGCGTTCCAAAAGACGCGTCCCTGCGCAATCAGTTGGCGCGCTTCCGCTTCCGGCGGTTTTTCAATAAAGCGGGTGATTTCATAAGAAGGCGGCGTGTTGGCAGAATCGTTTTCTTGCAAAGACCGACCGGCTTCGATATAACCGAAACCGGTTTCGATACGTGTCGGCGAAACGCCGAAAGTAACGAGCTTGTGTTGCGCAGCACAGGCGGCGGCGGTCTGGACGGCGGCGGCAAACGCTTTCTGGTTTTCGATCAAATGGTCGGCGGGCAGCACCAGCAAAACCACATTATCTCCGCACTTGCCATAATGTTGGCGCGCCCACAGCGCTGCCAGAGCGATGGAAGCGGCAGTGCCGCGGCCGTCAGGCTCGGCGAGAAACGAAGCCTGAATCTGATGATTTGTGTTCGATAACACTTCCGTAGCCAGCGAGCGGCTCATGGACAGAAGCGGTTCGGCGGTGACGGTCAGAATCGTTTCAACGCCGGGCAGTACCGCAGCGCGAGCGACGGTTTTGCCAAACAGTGTGCCACCCTGAGGCAGAGTCAAAAATGGCTTGGGGTGTTCGGTGCGCGACAATGGCCACAAACGCTGACCGCTGCCGCCGGCCAGAATGACCGGGATGAGAAGGGATTTCATAAGGCGCTATTATAGATCAGGGATCAGAAGGTTCCCTCCCCTTCAAGGGGAGGGTTGGGTTGGATGGGGTTTTCAGGTATCAAAGGGCAGAGGCCGGGAATCAGAAAAACCTCTTTCCACGCGAAAACGCGAAGCCGCGAAAAAGAACAAACGCTCGGTTGAGGGGGAGGGGGCTTTTTCCTTCGCGGCTTCACGCCTTCACGTGAGGTCATGGTTTTCTGACCTCTGACTTCTGACCGCTGATCCCTGACTGCGCCAACAACTGCCGCGCCGTGGCTGCGTCGAGGTTGTTGCGCGCGGCAAAATCGCGTAACTGATCATCGCTGATGGCGCCGACGGCGAAATAACGCGCTTCAGGATGAGCCAGATAAAAACCGCAGATTGAAGACGCCGGCAGCATCATGAAACTTTCGGTCATGGACATGCCGATTTCGGCAGCGTTCAGCCAGTCGAGCAGCGTGGCCTTGACGCTGTGTTCCGGGCAGGCCGGATAACCCGGCGCCGGGCGGATGCCCTGGTATTGCTCTTTCAACAACGCCGCGACATCCACCGATACGGTCGCTTTTTCGTAACCCCAGTAATGAATGCGCACTTCCCGATGCAACCATTCGGCCAGCGCCTCGGTGAAGCGGTCAGCCAGCGCCTTCAACATCAGCGCTGAATAATCGTCGCCCGCTTCCTGGAAGCGTTCGAGTTGTGGTTCCATATCGAGACCGGCGGTGAGCGCAAACGCGCCGACGTAATCTTGACCTTCTTTCTGGCTACGCACAAAATCGGCAAGACAATAATTGGGCTTGCCTTCGGAACGTTGTTGCTGTTGCCGCAACAGTGGCCAGCGCAAGGACTGCGCGCCGTCGTCGAGCACAATGTCGTCGCTGTCGCGGTGAGCAGGCCACACGCCGAACACGGCAGCGGCGCGCAGCCAGCGTTCCTCGACGATTTTCTTCAGCATTGTTTGCGCGTCGGCGAAAACCTGTCTCGCTTGTTCGCCGACGGCGGCATCGTCGAGAATCGCGGGGTAGGCACCGGGCAAATCCCATGTCTGAAAAAACGGCGACCAGTCGATATAAGGAACGAGTTGCGCCAGCAACACATCGGCAAGAAGTTGCCGTCCGAGTTTTTGCGGCGCGACGGGTGTGTAGGCAATTGATGGTTGGAACGCATTGGCACGCGCCTGTTCCAACGGAATCAGCGTGACACCTTTTTTCTGTGCGTGTTGCTCGCGGATTTTGGCGTAGTCGGCAGCGATTTCGGCGGCAAAAGCATCGCGCTGCGTTTCCGATAGCAAACGGGTGACAACACCGACACTGCGCGACGCATCCGGCACATAGACGGTGACGCCTTGATAATGCGGCGCGATTTTGACGGCGGTGTGCACACGCGACGTGGTTGCGCCGCCGATCAAAAGCGGGCAGCGCAAACCGGCGCGCTGCATTTCGGCGGCGACATGCGCCATTTCTTCGAGCGACGGCGTAATGAGGCCGGAGAGGCCGACGACATCAGCGTTAACGGCGATGGCGGTGTCGATAATTTTTTGCGCCGGCACCATCACGCCGAGATCGATCACCTCGAAATTGTTGCATTGAAGTACAACAGAGACAATATTTTTACCGATGTCGTGAACGTCGCCCTTGACGGTGGCGAACACGATGCGCCCTTTGCTTTGCGCTTTGCCGCCTTTTTCCTGCTCGATGAACGGCACCAGCCAGGCGACCGCTTCTTTCATCACCCGTGCGCTCTTGACGACTTGCGGCAGAAACATCTTGCCTTCGCCGAAGCGGTCGCCGACAACGTTCATCCCCTGCATCAACGGGCCTTCGATCACTTCGAGGGTTTTACCGCCGCGCGCAATGGTTTCATTGCGAACAGTCTCGAGGTCTTCGGTCAAGCGGGAGGCGTTGCCGCGCACCAGCGCGTGAATGACGCGCTCCTCCGCCGTGGCAGGCCATTCATCGCGCGCGGTTTCGGCTTGCTTGCCTTGCGAACGGTAACGTTCGGCGATGGTGATGAGATGTTCGGTGGCGTTTCCATGTTTTGACTCACGGTTGAGCACAACATCTTCGACCGCTTCGCGTAACTCAGTGTCAAGTTCATCGTAAACGCCAAGCTGTCCGGCGTTGACAATGCCCATCGTCAAGCCGTTACGAATCGCGTGATAAAGAAACACGGTGTGAATCGCTTCGCGCACTGTGTCGTTGCCGCGAAAACTGAAGCTGACGTTTGAAATCCCGCCGGAGATTTTGGCGTGCGGAAGGTTCTCGCGTATCCAGCGCGTTGCCCGAATGAAATCCAGCGCGTAATCGGCGTGCTCGTCGATACCGGTGGCGATGGCGAACACGTTGGGATCGAAAACAATATCCTCCGGCGCGAATCCGGCTTTCTGCGTGAGCACATCGTAAGCGCGTTGGCAGATCGCAATGCGGCGCTCGAAAGAGTCGGCTTGTCCCTGCTCGTCGAACGCCATCACGACAGCCGCCGCACCGTAACGTTTGACCCTGCGGGCGCGGTGCAAAAATTCCTCTTCGCCTTCTTTCAGCGACAGCGAATTGACCAGTGCGCGTCCCTGCACACATTTCAAGCCGGCCTCGATGACATCCCAGCGCGACGAGTCGATCATCACCGGCACACGGGCGATGTCCGGCTCGGTGGCGATGATGTTCAGAAAGCGCGTCATCGCGGCGACCGAATCGAGCATCGCTTCATCCATGTTCACGTCGATGATCTGCGCGCCGTTTTCGACCTGATTTCGTGCGACCTCGACCGCCGCCGCAAAATCACCGGCCAGAATCAGCCGCGCAAAAGCTTTTGAGCCGGTGACGTTGGTGCGTTCGCCGACATTGACGAACAACGAATCATCGTCGATGTTCAGCGGCTCCAGGCCGGAGAGACGGAGGGGGTGGGAATCTAAAAACATTTTTTAACCGCAAAGAACGCAAAAGAATTCTCACGCGAAGACGCGAAGACAAACGTTCCCCTATCCCCCTGCGGGAGAGGGGTCAGGGGAGAGGGATGAAGAAAATAAATTCTCAGCAATTTAATCTCCCTCAAAATAATCCAGAAGATGCTTACTTTGAAAAATTGCCACATGGAATGTAAAAAATTTTGTGTTCTTTGCGTTCTTTGCGTTTAAATAATTCTTGCGGTGCTCTCATGGGTTTACATCCTTCCCCGCGCGTGGCTTAATATTTTTTACCGCTTCCGCCATCGCTTGAATATGCGCAGGCGTGGTGCCGCAGCAGCCGCCGAGGATGTTCACCCAGCCTTGTTCGGCGAATTCGCGGACGAGGCGTGCGGTGGTTTCCGGGGTTTCGTCGTAGCCGGTGTCGGACATCGGGTTGGGCAGTCCGGCGTTCGGGTAGCACAGGACGAAGGTGTCGGCGACGTGCGCGAGTGCCTCGATGTGCGGGCGCATCAGTTCGGCGCCAAGTGCGCAGTTCAAGCCGACGGCCAGCGGCGCGTAGGGACGCACGGAGTTCCAGAAGGCTTCGGGTGTTTGCCCGGACAGGGTGCGACCGGAGGCGTCGGTGATGGTGCCGGAGACCATGATCGGCAGCCGTTGTCCGGCATCATCAAAGAAGGCCTCGGCAGCGAACAGGGCGGCTTTGGCGTTCAGGGTGTCGAAGACGGTTTCGATGAGCAGGATGTCGGCGCCGCCTTCGGCAAGTCCTTCGATCGCTTCGCGGTAGGCGGCGACGAGTTCGTCAAAGGTAATGTTGCGTGCGGCGGGATCGGAAACGTCGGGGGAGATCGATGCGGTGCGGTTGGTCGGGCCGAGCGCGCCGGCGACGAAGCGCGGTTTGTCCGGGGTTTTCGCGGTGGCGCGGTCGGCGCATTGCCGCGCCAGTATGGCGGCAGCGCGGTTCATCTCTCTCGCGCGGTCTTGCAAATGGTAATCGGCCTGGGCGACGCGCGATGCGCCGAAGGTGTTGGTTTCGATGATGTCGGCGCCAGCATCGAGGTAGGCGTCGTGGATGGCGGCGATGATGTCGGGCCGGGTCAGCACGAGTACGTCGTTGTTGCCTTTTAGTTCTGTCTGCGGAGGTTTGTGCAGACAGCCGCATGTGCCGCCGCGAAAATCATCTTCGGTAAGGTGGTGTTGCTGGATCATGGTGCCCATCGCGCCGTCCAGAATCAGGAGGTGTTGACGAAGCAGTTTGACGAGTTCGGCGGTGCGGTCGGGTTGCATGGCGCGGAAACGAAGGAGATCAGTTGGATGGCGACGGCGAGCAGGCGATGTTTTGGACATCGCTGTCGGCGAAGCGGCGCGACAGCTCACGCAGGTTTTGTTCAAGCGCTGGCGTAGCGTTGGACACAACGAAGAAAGCAGCGGTGGTACTGCCACGTGGCGCAATCTTGACGTTGCCAATTCTTTTTTCGCTGAGCGACGCGGCGCGCGACTGGGCGCTTTGCTCGGAGCTGAAAACACCGAGCGACAGCGCGAAGGTTGAAGCGCCACGTTCCGGGTCCAGCACGGAAATATCGCTGATGCCTTGACGACGTAGCTCGTTGGCGCGATTAACGGCGGCAACGCGGCTGTGGAAGCCGTCGATGCTGACCAGCCATGACCGTGCCAATCCCTGGTGGCGGGTTTCTCGATAGGCGCCGATGTTGGGAATGCGGTCGAGCGCAACACGGGCGCTACCGAGTTGCGCGTCGGTGATCGGGCCCCATTCAAAACAAGCAGTTGCCGGTTCGGGAGGCGAAGCGGGCAATGCGGGCGGCGGCGCCGGGACGGGCTCGCCTTCGGCCAGCGATTTTTGCAATGCGACCTTGTCGTCGGCAACCGGCGGCAACGACGGCGCGGGCGACGTGTCGCCGCTACGTACATACAGGTACAGAGCGATGTTGGCGAGCAGGAGGATGATCAGTAAAAAGCGCATGAATGAGCGATTGTTTTAATAAAAGCGCGTAAAAGTAAAACCGCTGCCCCAAAAAGCAGGCGGTGTTATTCAGGAAGATATTCCGGCGCCGCCAGCGCCAGAACGCCTTCCAACACGAGATTATCCACGATCGTTAGTGGTTCTGTCAGGTGGGGCAGAAAAGTGAGGGCGTCGCCGCCGGCAACGAAAAGCATAACGTCGGCGGCGTCGGTTCCGTGTTGCGCGGCGAGCAGCGTTCGCATTTCAGCGATGGCGCCGCAGATCGCCTGCATGGCGCCGGAGAAAATGGCGTCTTCGGTAGCGGTGGGAAAATCGGCGTAGGCGGCTTTGGCAGTTTTTAGCGACAGTCCAGCGGTGTTGGCGGCGAGGCTGTTACGCATCAACGCGAAGCCAGGCAGAATCACTCCGCCCAGAAAAGTTCCGTCGGCGGCCAAAGCGTCGATGGTGGCCGCTGTGCCGAGGCTGACGATCAGACAAGGCTTTGACGCTGCATCATTGGCGCCGGCAGCGCGGCGTTGCCGCCAACGGGCTGCCGCCAACGCCGCCCAGCGGTCAGCGCCGAGGCGGGACGGATCGGCGTAGCCGTTTTTGACGCCAGCAGCCTCTGCCTGCGGCGTCAGCCATTCGACGCGGACGCGCCAGCGTACCATTTGCATTTCGATTTTGTGCTGCATCGCATTTCCGGCGACATTGACGCCAATAACGCGTAATGGTTGTCCGATATTTTGCCAGTGAGTGAGCGCTAACACGCCGACGTTGGGATTGGCGATGGCGCCCGATGCTGACCAGCCGTAGCGGCTGGCGAGCGCCCATTTCAAGCGAGCATTGCCGGCATCAATGGCCAAAATAGAGTTCATGCCGATCAGTATCCCCCTGAATTCCTTCAGGCCGTTGTTTCCGGATTAAACCCGGCGCAGCGATATTTCACCGACAGTGTAGCGACCGCGGCGACCTTCTTTGCCGATCGCGGAGCTTTCGGCCAGCACCAGCGCGCCGCTGGCGTCAACCCCGGCGACAGTGCCGCGAACGGTTTGACCGTCCGGCAGCAATAATTTGACCGGTTTGTTCTGGTAAGCGTGCCGTCGCTGCCATTCCGGCGCGAAGGCGACAAAGCCACGTTTGGCGTAATCGGCGAGCGCTGTCGCCATCTCCAGCAGACAGCGCGCCAGCAGCTTTTCGCGTGAAGGCAGGTCTTTTTTAAGCGACGTCAGATCGGACACTGCCTGCGAGATGTCGCCGCGCGCTGTTTTTGGCAACGTGAGGTTGAGGCCGACGCCGATTACCGCCTGCGATGGCCCCAGCGCGTCGCCGTTCAGCTCCACCAGAATGCCTCCTAACTTGTGGTAATGGTGGATCAGATCATTGGGCCACTTGAGTTCGATACCGGCAACCCCTTCTTTTTCCAGCGCCCGTGCGACAGCGACGCTCATCGCCAGCGACAGCCCGGCCAGAAAACCGGCGCCCTGCTCAAAACGCCAGCCCAGCGAAAACATCAGACTGTCGCCGGGCAAACCCAGCCAGGGGCGACCGCGCCGCCCGCGCCCATCACTCTGCCATTCCGTCGTTAGCGCGAGGCCATGGATGTCATGGCGCGAAATCCGACGCATCAATTCACTCGACGTAGAGTCAATCTGTTCGACCCATTCGAGACTGAGCGCTTGCGGCGCCTGGGTGTTTTCCATACCGACGACAGAAGGATGCAACACTGTTTGCAACCGAGGTTTCTTTTTGCTTTCGGTGGGCAAAGATGCTCCCAACGTCACGCAGGCGTCGCGCCAAGCGGCGAGGTCCAGCCGCAGATAGGGAACAACGAGTTGATAACCGCGACCACCAATCCGGTCGATGCCGATCCCGGCGGCCTCGAGTTCTCGAATCAACGCCGGAATACGTCCTTTGGGTATCTCCAGCTGTGCGGCAAGCGTCGGCCCGGCGCTGGGCGCTTCGGCGTTGAGCAGGCGTAGTAGGGCAAAACTTTCAGGGGAAAGCACAGTCACACGTTTCCAACAGTCATCGGAGAAGCCCGATAGAGGCGTTGACTATAACAGAAGCGCCTATGGCACTACCAGTACTTTGTGTTATAGATTTTTGATGCAACTGGGGAAGATCTGCGATGAGTCGCGCCCGGAAGGGCTATTTGAAGGCCGCGAAGGAAAAAGAGCTCGGTTTTGTCGACGGGTTTGCCGCCAAAGTCGTTGAGAATGTGGCAGCGTGTGAAAATTATTTATTCGAAATGCCCTGACTCTTGGCGCGTAGGCGGTCGAGGTCGGCTTGCGCGCTCCGATTTCCCTGCTCGACGAGTTTGCGAAACCAGGCCGCGGCTTCGGCATAATCTTTAGCGACGCCCTGGCCGTTCTCATACATTTCGCCGAGTTTGTGTTGAGCCCCCTGGTGCTTCTGCTCGGCGGCTTTGCGATACCAGACCATGGCCTGGGTATCATCTTTGATAACGCCCTGGCCTTTTTCATACATTTCGCCGAGCTGGTATTGAGCGCTCATATCGCCCAACTCCGCTGCTTGACGGTACCAGACGACGGCTTGGGCATCGCTCTTGGCAACGCCCAAGCCACGCTCGTACATTCCGCCAAGATTCCGCGCCGCCCATTTGTGCCCTTGCTCGGCAGCCTTGCGGCACCAGACGGCGGCTTGAGCGGGATCCAGAGGGTACGAAACGCCGCTATCATCAGTACCGGTCAATTTTTGGCAGAGCGCGAATTGGGCGTCAACATCACCTTTCTCGGCAGCGGCGCGCCAGCCGGAAACCATTTGCGCAGGAGTGGGCGGAGAAGGCAAGGTCGTGTCGCGCGCGGTGATGGTCACCCCATACCCATATTCGACTGGTTTGCCGGTCTCCGGCAAGCCGTTGGCGCCGCTGTGCACCTCGATACACAGACTGAGCTTTTCTTCGGACATGAAGCAGCGCGAAATTTTGTGTGCTCGATGGGCGGTATGGTCTGTTTCCATCTTGCTCCATTCGGTCGGCGCCGTTTCTTTTTTCAGTTGCAGCAGGAGGCGCGACCAGGGGTTATTGGCGTCCAGCGTTTTTGGCAAAAACGGGGAGCTAAACGCGTAGCCGATTCCTGGGGGAGAAGCGGTTTTCAGATCAAACCAATATGGCGAGATGGTCAAGGAGGCTGTCGGCGAGGACGAAAATTCAAGGGTGTTGAATCGAGTCGGCGAATGTTCGGTCTCCCAAGGCCTTGGCGGCAGCGGTAATGAAACCGACCCCGCGGAGGACAAGCCAAATAAATTCACAACCTCAATCGCAGCGCTGCCGGTCAACGCCATTTTCTTCCCGACCATGTCGGGCAAGCGGGCGCCGCTTGCGGGTATGACAATAAGCGCAGCCCATAAAAAAGCGCCCCAAACTCGGATAATGTTGAGCTTACACATTGCCCTGAAACATTTTGAAAATGGCAGCTCTTAAATTTTGGACTCTGCCCAATCGTCGGATTGCGGCATATCGTGAATGTGCGACAAATCCGGCGGGCACCAAGCCGCTTCCAGATGCGCCAGTAACATGGTTGCCTGATCGCTGCTGATGTCTTCGCCGAGTTTTAAACGGGCGGGTGTTTCGCCGGTGATCAGGTGCCGCCGCCGCCGCCGCAAAGTCTTGGCAATCTCGTCAAGGTCGGCGATACGCAGCGACGGATCCGACGAAGGTTTGATCCGCGCCCGCAGCACTCCGCCACTGTTACTGTCGAGATGTGTTTCCAGGAACAGCCCGATGAGCGGCACCGATGTATCGACGGGTTGCGCTTTACGCGCCAGTCGCGGTAACCAGCGATCTGCCCACAGGATTTGCTGAGACGACAGGACCGGCAAGTTGGCGAGGTCGATCAGTAGCGTGTGGATGTAAGTCGAATAACAACTGACGCGATTTTCGGAAGTCAGCAATTTGTCGGTGACGTTTTCGAGAGCGCATTGCAAAAGCTCGGAGAAACGATAATAAGCATGTATCTCCTTCCACAGCTTTTCCGGAAACGGTTTATGAACGAGCGCGTGGATCAGTCGCAACTGCTTGCCGATAAACAGCGCTTGTTGCAGGAAAAAAGCCCTATGCGGCGTCAGTTCGGGATCGCCATCGAGCAGCGTGCGCAGGCTGAGCGAATAGTGCGACCACAGTGCTTGCCACAGCGCGATGTCCTCTGAAAAGGTCTGTCCTTCTTTGTAGGGCAGACGACACCAGCGGTTGTGCAGCCCCATCACCAGCACCCGGCAAACTTCTGTCAAACGAAAGCGCTCAAAGGCAGACATCGGCGCGTCGAGCGCGCGCTCGATCTCGGCGCGCAACTGAGCGCTGGCTTGCGGCAATTCGGCGGCAAAAAGCTGTGTTGCCCAGCCTTTTTGCATCAGCCGGTGCGACGAAGTCGTCGATGGCGCAACCGATGTACTGGGAGATACGTCGCTCATGGTAAATTCCTTTCCGGCACGGCGGGCGGCGAAGATAAAGTCTTCGCCAGATGCGTCTCCAGGGATGCGGCGAAATGAGGCGGCAACATCCGGGTGACGCCAGGGCGTTGACGCGCGCCCCAAACGGACAGCGGGAAATGGGAGTCGTCGGTAAAACGCGGGATGACGTGCCAGTGCAGATGCGGCGTCAGATTACCCAAACAGGCCAGATTCATCTTGTCCGGCGACAGCAATGCGCGTAGCGCTGATTCTGTCGCGACCACGACGGCCATACAGTGATCGCGGTTGACAGCGGCGAGATCGGTGAATTCCGTAATGTGCTCATTCCAGATTACCCGGCAAAAACCGGGGAACGGCTCATCGGCCAGTACCACACGGCACCGCTCATCACGATAGACCACATGGCCACCGTCGCCGCGGCAGAATGGGCAATTGAGGTCGGGATGTTTCATAAAAGGAACTATAGCACTGTCAGGAATCGAAACACAACGTCATTGCAGCGGTAGATGAAGTGGGAAACAACCCGGAAAAGATGAACATCGGCGCAACGCTGGATTGTTTCGTCATTTCGTTCCTCGCCATAAGAGGGCTGTTTCGCGCAAAGGTGCGGAGACCGCCTCTTCGCGTCCGCTCGCGGGAGGGAAGAGGTTACAGAAGATTGGCATTGCTACGAGGATGATGTTTGGCATGTAGTTGTTTGAGGCGTTCGCGAGCGACGTGGGTATAGATCGTGGTGGTTGTAATGTCGGAATGGCCGAGCAGCAGTTGCACGACGCGCAGATCGGCGCCGTGATTCAACAAGTGGGTGGCGAAGGCATGGCGCACGACATGCGGCGAGAGCATCTCGGGAGCAATGCCGGCGCGCAGTGCATAACGCTTGATCAGCGCCCAGAACGCTTGGCGGGTCAGCGGTGTGTGGCGGGTAGTGAGAAAAACATGGTCGTTGCGAAGATTTCCGGCGAGAAGCGAGCGAGCTTCTTCGAGATAGCGTTTCAGCCAGTCGACGGCGTTTTCGCCGAGTGGCACCAGCCGCTCTTTGTTGCCTTTACCGATAACGCGAACGACGCCGATGTCGAGCGCAACTTGCATCCATTTCAAACCAACCAGTTCGGAAACGCGCAAGCCGGTGGCGTACAAAGTTTCCAGCATCGCGCGGTCACGAATGCCAAGTGGCGTATCAAGGTCGGGCGCGCTGAGCAGCGCTTCTACCTGCTCTTCGGAAATATTTTTTGGCAACCGCCGGGTTTGTTTCGGCGCACGAACGCGCAGCGTCGGGTCGGCAGCGATTTGGCCGCGTTCGTGCAGCAGTTTGTAGAAACGACGTAACGCGGAAAGACGGCGAGCAATGGAAGAAGCTTTGGAAGGGGTAGAAAACTGCGTAGCGGAAAATTGTTCGGCAAGCCAACGCTCGATGTCGGCGCGCTCGGCGGCCAGCAAGGTGTGGGGCGTTCGCTGCGCAAGCCAGACGGAAAAGAGCGACAAGTCGGTGCGGTAAGCGCTGAGCGAAGCCGTAGCGAGGCCGTCTTGCAGCCAGACCTGATCGCAGAAAAGATCAATGAGCGCGGTGTCTTTTGCGGTTGGTTTGAGTGGAGCATTGTCGGGCATGATGATTCTGGAAATCGGTTTTAACCGCAAAGAACGTAGAGAGCACAAAGAAAATCTTTAAGGCTATTTCAAGTCATGGCTGATAGAATTAAAACCGTTTTTGTTTTAATACACACGATAACCAGCCCAGCCCAACCCTATCCCGCTCCTTTGAAAAAGGAGCGCGACGAGAGCTCCCTTCTTCGCACTCTTTGCAGCTCATCCAGCAGTTGCGTTTTCATGTTTCAGCAACCAGCGTTTGATGAACAACGGTTCGCCGTCCCCGGCGTGCATGAAGCCACCCAACGAGTGCTGCGCAACGATACGGTGGCAGGGAATGATGAGCACGACCGGATTGGCGCCGCAAGCGCCGCCGACAGCGCGCGGCGCCGATTTCAACGCCTTCGCCAGTTCGCCATAGGTTTGCGTCGTACCGGCGGGAATTGCTTGCAACGCTTTCCAGACCCGTTGTTGAAACGGTGTGCCGTGCGGAAGAATCGGGATGGTAAAGGTGAATTGTGGATCGTCGAGATAGCGATTCAATTCGCGCATGGCGCGTTCGCTGAGAGCATCTGCCGGTGCAGCCTCTTTTTCCCTGAGCGGCAAGAAAGCGATGTCGGTAATATGGCTGTCGTTGCTGCGAATGCCGAGCACGGCGAACGGTGTCCGCAGTTTGGCCGACCAAGGTTCGGCAAGTGTGCTGTGCGCGAGCTGCTTCATCGCTGTTGCGTCAATAAATCCGCTAGCGCTTTCTCGAAACGCGCCAAGCCTTCGCGAATGTCTTCTTCGTCGATGATGAGCGGCGGCGCTAACCGCACGACATCGGCGCCGGCGGCAAGCACCAGCAAGCCGGCTTTCCCCGCCGCGCCGACGACATCAAGCGAGCGGCCTCGCAGTGAACCTTCGAGCTCGCAACCGATCAGCAAACCTTCGCCACGGATCGCCTTGCAAAAGAGCAAGCGCTGTTGAATGTCTTTCAGCCCCGCCGTAAACAGGCGATGGCGGGTTTTGACGCCTTCAAGCAGTTGCGGCGTATTGATGATATCGAACACGACTTCACCGACGGCGCAAGCGAGCGGGTTACCACCATAGGTGGTGCCGTGCGTTCCCGGAGTAAACACGCGAGCGACCTCATCAGTGGTGAGCATGGCGCCGAGCGGAAAACCGCCGCCCAATCCTTTGGCCGAAGTCAGAATGTCCGGCGTGACGCCTTTGTTCATGTACGAAAACAAAACGCCGGTGCGTCCCATACCGGTTTGCACTTCGTCGAGAATCAGCAACGCCTTGTGCCGTGTGCACAGGTGGCGCGCGACGTGCAGAAACGCTTCCGATGCCGGAAGCACGCCGCTCTCGCCCTGGATGGTTTCGAGGATCACGGCGCAGATATTGTCACTGTGCTGATCAAACGCTGCCTGCAACGCCGCCACATCGTTGTAAGGCACATGCGTGATGCCTTCCGGCGTCGGCCCGAAGCCCGACGAATATTTCGGCTGTCCGCCCGTTGTAACGGTGAACAACGTACGACCATGGAAAGCGTTGGTCGTCGAAATAATCTGCATCTTTTGCGGCCCGGCGGTATCGTGCGCATAGCGGCGTGCCAGCTTCAGCGCCGCTTCATTGGCTTCGGCGCCGGAATTGCAAAAGAACACGCGCTCGGCAAAGGTGTTTTCAACCAGGCGACGCGCCAGACGCAGCGCCGGCTCGTTGGTGAACCAGTTGGAAACGTGCCAGAGTTTTTTTGACTGTGCTTCCAGCGTTGCGGTCATCGCCGGATGGCAGTGTCCGAGCGCACTGACGGCAACGCCGGCGGCGAAATCGATGTACATCCGGTTTTCCTGATCCCATACGCGCGCACCGCTGCCGCGCACCGGGATGAACGACGCCGGAGAAAAACAAGGAACCATGATGTCGTCGAAAAGCGCGCGGGTGACAGGGGCGGAGGTGCTCATGATTTCTACAACCTTGGGGAAGGGAACTGGAACATTGTAATAGACCAGCGGGCGCTTGGGGGCTTTCAGTGGCGATAGCCGAGTAGCGCCAGATGGTTTTCGCCCAAATGGCAACAGTCGCCGGGGGCGAGGGCTGACAAAGAACCCTCTTCCAGAGACAACGCGCCGAAGCCGACACGATGCAGCGCCTCGACGCGATTACCGGCAGCGGCGACCATCCGCTTGACCTGATGGTACTTGCCTTGGTCAATACTGAGCGCCAGCGTGTACGCGTCGATTTGTTGCGCCGACAACGCCGCCAGCGGCGTCGGTTCGCCGGTTAACGAGACGCCGGCGAGCAATTGCTTTGGCAGTGTTTCATCGAACGCATGTTTCAAGATCGCGCGATAGTGTTTGGCGACGCACCGTTTCGGCGACGCCATCGCGTGAATGAAGCGTCCATCGTCAGAAAACAACAGAAGCCCGGTAGTGTCGGCGTCGAGGCGGCCAACGCTTTGCACACCGCGCCGAACCAACGGCGGCGACAATAAAGCGTAAACGCTGCGATGGTGCTGTGGTTGATGCGTGCATTCAAATCCAGCCGGTTTGTGCAACGCCAGATAAACATGCTCGGCGTATGCCCATGTTTCGCCGTCGATTTCAAATGTCAGACCGGCGGTGTCAAATTCAGCCTGCGGGTCGAGGCATGGCGCGCCGTTGACGCGCACGTCACCCGCCTCAATGCGCAGACGACAAGCCTTACGGCTGCCGAAACCCTGAGATTGCAGGAGGCGTTCGAGGCGCATGGGTCAGAAGCCAGATGTCCAGAGGTCAAAGGTCAGGTATCAGATTTCACGCGAAAGCACGGAGCACAGCCACATCCACACGATTTCTGATTTGAGGTTTGGAGACCCGGGTTCCCGCTTTCGCGGGAATGATGAAGGAGGACTCCGCGTTTCCGCGCGAAATTTATTCTCGGATGGCGCTTTGCTTATCCTGGCTACACGCAGCCGCTTACCAGAATTTCCACCAGGCCTTTTTGCCCGGATTGCCGGTCAGCCATCCGCTGCCGGGGTAAGAAGCTTCGAGAATGCGGCGGGTATCGGTCGCCAGATCAGTCAGTCCCAGCTTTTCATAACTTTGGATCATCAGCCCCAGCGCTTCTTCATTTGAAGCCGTCCGCGGGAAGTTGACCAGCGCCGCTTGCGCGCGGTTGACAGCAGAGAGGTAAGCGCCGCGATTGTAGTAATAGCGCGCGGCGTGAACTTCGTACATTCCCATGGCGTTGGACAGATAGACCATTCGAGTTTTGCTGTCCTCAGCGTAGCGGCTGTCCGGGAATTTCTCCGCCAAGTCTTTAAAGGCGTCGAACGCTTCACGCATCGAGCGCGGGTCGCGCTCGGAAAGCTCCAGTTCGTAAAGATAGCCCAGCAAGCCCTGATCTTCGCGGAAATAAACCAGCCCCTTTAGATAGTACGCATAGTCGGCGCTGGGGTGGTTCGGGTACATCCGGATGAAGCGGTCGCATTGTCCGATCGCCGCTTGCGTTTCGCCTGAACGGTAATTGGCGTAGGCCGATTCGAGAATCGCTTGTTGGGCGTAGCGTCCATAGGGATAACGTGCTTCCAGATTCTCGAACAGCTTGATCGCCCGCGTATAATTACCGTCATTCATCGCGTCGTGCGCCGTCTGATAAATGCGCTCAGCCGACCAACCTACGGTCTCGTTCTGAACCTCGAGCGTGCCGCAGCCCACCAGCGCCAGCGCACAGACTAACGCCAGTGCTCTGGCGGCGCGGTAAAAATTCGACAAAGGCAACATCTGGAGTAACATCGGCGTTTTCATTTCATGGACGAGCCTGCTTGAATTCCGGCCATTATACCTTTCCGCCATCCTTCCTGAGCGTTCCCGAGGAACTGGCCGGGCAGCGGCTTGATCAGGTGCTGGCTGCGCTATTGCCGCAGCATTCGCGCAGCCGCCTGAAACAGTGGATCGAGGCGGGTTACGTACAAGTCGATGGTCGCGAGCTGCCGTCGAAAACGCGGCTGGTCGGTGGCGAGCGGCTGACCGTCAGCACGCCGCCGTCCGACGATCTGGAAGACGCTCCCCAAGCCATCGCGCTGACCATTGTTTATGAAGACGACACGCTGCTGGTGATCGACAAACCGGCCGGGTTGACCGTCCATCCCGGCGCCGGCAACCGCGACGGGACACTGCTCAACGCGCTGCTCCATCACGACGCGGCGCTGGCGCAGTTACCCCGCGCCGGCATCGTCCACCGGCTCGATAAGGACACCAGCGGACTGATGGTCGTCGCCCGCACCGAAACCGCGCATACCGACCTCGTCCGCCAATTGCAGGCGCGCACCGTCAAGCGCGAATACCTGGCGCTGGCGCTCGGCGATTTTGAGCGCGACGCTGTCGTCGAGGCGCCGATCGGACGTCACCCGACACGCCGCACCCAGATGGCGGTCGTCAGCCGTGGCAAACCGGCGCGTACACACGTGTCGATCGAAAAGCGTTTCGGTTTTGCCACGCTGGTGCGCTGCACGCTCGATACCGGTCGTACCCATCAGATTCGCGTTCATTTGACCGCGCTCGGCCACCCGCTGGTCGGCGATCCCGTTTACCGCGTCGCTGCGGGACGCGCCTTTCCCATTGCGAAGGCACCGGAAACGGTTGCCGCCGCACTGCGCGCGTTCCCGCGCCAAGCGTTGCACGCCACGCGCCTCGGACTGGAACATCCGGTCAGCCGGAAGCCGATGCAGTGGGAGTCGCCGTTGCCGGCAGATTTCAGAGAATTGTTGAAGCGGCTGGAACCGTAGCTTCGTAGCCCGGATAAACGAAGCGTGTCACTCTGCGCGAAATCGCAGGGCTCAGGGCAAGGACGAAAAATATGGTTTAACCGCAAAAAGCACAAAGAAGAATTCTCGCGCGAAGGCGCGAAGCCGCGAAGAAAGCCCCTTCCCCCGCTTGCGGGGAAAGGTTGGGACGGGGGCAAATAAAAAGTTAGGCATCAGTAACCAAAACTTCGTCATTCTGCGCGGCAGGAAACGACATCGCAGAATCCATGTGCTGATGACGGGAAGCAAATAGCTTCGCCTGCGGGCAAAACGCGCCGATAGCGACGCAGGAGCGGCAATCTACCGCCCGATCCGCCACCCTCACCCGCCGCGCCGCATCGAGTCGAAGAAGTCGGCGTTGTTTTTGGTGGCGCGCACTTTGTCGAGCAGGAATTCCATCGCGTCCAGATCGTCCATCGGGTAAAGCACTTTGCGCAGTATCCAGGTTTTTTGCAGCACATCCGGGCTTAACAGCAACTCTTCGCGGCGGGTGCCGGAGCGGTTGACGTTGATCGCCGGGTAGATGCGTTTTTCGGCCATCCGGCGGTCGAGGTGGATTTCCATGTTGCCGGTGCCTTTGAATTCTTCGTAGATCACATCGTCCATTCGGCTGCCGGTGTCGATTAGCGCGGTGGCGATGATGGTCAGCGAGCCGCCTTCCTCGACGTTGCGCGCCGCGCCGAAGAAGCGCTTGGGGCGGTGCAGCGCGTGCGCATCGACGCCGCCGGTCAGTACTTTCCCCGAAGTCGGCACCACGGTGTTGTAGGCGCGCGCCAGCCGTGTGATGGAATCAAGCAAAATCACCACGTCTTTTTTGTGTTCGACCAACCGCTTGGCTTTTTCGATCACCATCTCGGCCACTTGCACGTGGCGCGTCGCCGGTTCATCAAAGGTTGACGCCACCACTTCGCCGCGCACGGTGCGCGTCATGTCGGTCACTTCTTCCGGCCGCTCGTCGATCAGCAGCACGATCAACACGACCTCAGGATAATTGGCCGCGATCGAGTGCGCGATGTGTTGCAGCATCACGGTCTTGCCGGATTTCGGCGATGCGACCAGCAGCCCGCGCTGCCCTTTCCCGATCGGCGCCACGATGTCGATGATGCGACCGGTGATGTTTTCTTCGGCCTTGATGTCGCGCTCCAGCGCCAGCGGCTTATCCGGAAAGAGAGGCGTCAGATTTTCGAAAAGAATTTTTGACTTGGCGTTTTCCGGCGGCTCGTTGTTGATCTTGTCAACTTTGACCAGCGCGAAGTAGCGTTCGCCATCTTTTGGCGTACGAATCTCACCTTCAATCGTGTCGCCGGTGTGTAAATTGAAACGGCGAATCTGCGACGGTGAAATGTACAAATCATCGGTGCCGGCAAGGTACGAAGTTTCGGGCGAACGCAGAAAACCGAAGCCGTCAGGCAACACTTCGAGCACGCCGTCGCCGAAAATGCTTTCGCCACGTTTGGCGTGCGTTTTCAGCAGCGTGAAAATGAGATCGTGCTTGCGCAGGCGATTGGCGCCTTCGATGCCCATCGTGTTGGCCATTTCGACCAATTCGGTAACGTGTTTGTTTTTAAGATCAGAGAGACGCATAATGACGATAGATGTCGTGGAAACACCGCTTGTTCGGTACAAAAATCAAGCGGCAAAATCAGCGGTCAGACCGCAGCGAAAGAAAGAATAATCAGGGGATAAAAGAATTCGCGTTCGGGAACGAGGGGATAAACCACCTAAAATCCGCAGCAAACCCCGGCTCAGAACCAACTCTGGATTTCCGGCGGCGCACGGTTTTTTCCCTCTCGGTTTTTTCCCGCATTTCAACCGTGCCGCCGATGAACTGCAACATTAACAGTCTCAAAGAAAGCTGTCAAGAAACGTTTTGAGATGTCCGCGGCTTCCGCCGCCCAGCTTCTGCCCCTTGACTTCTCCATTGTGGAAAACGACGAGCGTCGGCATCGCGCGAATGCCGCAGCGCTGCGCCGTTACCGGGTTGGCGTCAACGTCGACTTTAACGATGTCCAATCGTCCGGCGTATTCCTCGGCCAGGCTTTCCAGCGTCGGTGCCAACATCTTGCACGGGCCGCACCACTGCGCCCAAAAATCGACCAGAACCGGACGCGGCGCTTTCAATACGTCCTGCTCAAAACTGGCGTCTGTGACTTCTTTCATTAATAGCTCCTTCCTTATTGGTTCAGATGGATGGTAAACGCTCTATTCTTCCGACGCCGTTATCCGGCGCACGATTTTTGACTTTGTTACGCTACGATTCCCGCCTGCTGTCCGGCGGGGCGGGTATTCCACCGCCGATTTGTTAGAATAAAACATTCCGACCCGCCAAAAGGCAGATTGCCCCGCCATGACCTACGTTGTTACTGAAAATTGTATCCGTTGTAAATATACCGACTGCGTCGATGTCTGCCCCGTGGACGCCTTCCGCGAAGGCCCCAACTTTTTGGTGATCGACCCCGACGAATGCATCGATTGTACCCTATGCGTTTCCGAGTGTCCCGTGGAGGCCATTTTTGCCGAAGACGATCTGCCGCCCGATCAGCGGGACTTTACTGCGTTGAACGCTGAGCTTTCCAAAATCTGGCCGACGATCATTGAACGCAAAGCGCCGCCGCCCGATGTCGAGGACTGGAGAGGCGTACCGAACAAACGCGAACATCTGGAAAAATAAACCTTCCTCCTTCCTCCCAAAGCGCCAAGCGTTTCCTTGCGTCGTTTCCGGCGCGAGGGTGTTGGTTGTGGCGCGCCCGACACGACTCGAACGTGTGACCCCTGCCTTCGGAGGGCAGTACTCTATCCATCTGAGCTACGGGCGCGGAACACTGTGGAAACTCCGCCGGAATCTCGCAAGACAACGCGAAGGTGGCGATTGTATCAGGAATCAGGAGCCAGCGTTAATCCGTCGGCATGATCCCCGTCTTTTCGGGAAAACAGGATAATTCGCCGGATTCGCTATACTGTACGGCAAGATTTTTACTGCGGCATTTTGCCGTTGAAATATGCCGTCTTACGTCGTCGGAGATATTCAGGGCTGTCACAGCGAATTGTGCCGCCTTCTTGATCTGATCGGTTTTTCTCCGAAGCATGACCGTTTGTGGTGTGTCGGCGATCTCGTTAATCGCGGGCCCGCTTCGGCAAACGTCTTGCGCGAGTTGATGGCGCTCGGCGATTCCGCGCAATCGGTGCTCGGCAATCACGATTTTCATTTGCTGGTCGCTGCTGCCGGTTTCCAGAAACTCGGTCGTCGCGATCATCTCGACGATATCCTGTCCGCTAAAGACCGCGATGCGATGCTCGACTGGTTGCGCCATCGCCCACTGGCGATTCGTTTTGATCATTACCTACTCGTACACGCCGGCGTGATTCCCGCCTGGAGCGCCGACGATGTTGTGCAATACGCGCGCGAAGTTGAAGCCGTGCTACACAGCGATGATCGCGACACGGTTTTACATTTTCTGCAATACCTCTACGGCAATACGCCGGAACGGTGGGATACGCAGTTGCGCGGTCAGGAGAGGCTGCGCGCGATCGTCAATGTTTGCGCGCGTCTGCGTTTTTGTGCGGAAGACGGGACAATGGATTTTTCGGAAAAAGGTTCGCGCGATCAACCGCCGCCCGGAATGCGCCCCTGGTTCGCGTTCGAGTCACGCCGCAGCCGCAACGTCACCCTGTTGTGCGGCCATTGGTCGATGCTCGGTCTGTCGCTGATGCCCGATGTGCTGGCGCTCGATTCCGGTTGTTTGTGGGGGGGCATGTTGACCGCCGTGCGGCTGGAAGACCAGCGGGTATTTCAGACGCCGAGCGAACAGCGGTTGTTTTTCTCCTGATGTATCGCTCTCTCCCTTTATCCCTCTCCCGCAAGCGGAAGAGGGAATGAAAAAAGTTCAGAATTTCAACGCTTCTCCAAACGCCTCCTGATACCGTCGCGCCACATCTTCGCGCGTGACCGGGTGATTCTGCGGACCGTGATGGGCGATCTTGATAGCACCAAGAACGGCCGCCAATCGGCCAGTCGTGCGCCAGCCCCAGCCGTGCGCGATGCCATAGAGCAGGCCGGCGCGATAGGCGTCGCCGCAACCCGTGGGATCGACTTCGGCATCGGGCGCTACCGCTGGAATCGAGAGCGTGTTTCCTTCAGATATGATGTACGAGCCTTCGGCACCGCGCGTAACAATCAGCGCCCGCACCCGTCGCGCGATTTCTTCCGGCGTGCGCGCGGTGCGTTCGCTCAACAAACGCGCCTCATAATCGTTCAGCGCTACAACATCGGCGAGCTCGACCATTTCGAGCAGTTCTTCGCTGGAGAAAAGCGTCATCGCTTGTCCGGGGTCGAACACAAACGGGATGTTCAATGCGTGAAACTGCCGCGCGTGCTGCAACATCCCTTCACGGCCGTCGGGCGCCACCAGCCCCAAGGCGATGTCTTTGACCTCCCCCACCTTGACGCAATGCGATTCCGCCATCGCGCCCGGATGAAACGCGGTGATCTGGTTGTCGTCCATGTCGGTCATGATCGTTGCCTGTGCGGTATAAGCGCCTTCGATCAGCCGCACACCGTCGCAAGCGATTTTCTGCGTCGCCAACCGCGCTTTGTAAGGCTGGCCGTCCTCGCTGCCCAGCGTCGCCATCACCACCGGCTCGCCGCCCAGTTTTTTCAACGTATAAGCGATATTGCCGGCGCAGCCGCCCCATTCGCGGCGCATGCTGCTGACGGTGAACGATACTGACAATCGTTCCATCTGATCGGGCAACAGATGTCGCGAAAAACGATCAGGGAAAACCGCGATGATGTCGTAAGCGAGCGAGCCGCAAATCAGAACACGTGGTGAAGTCATGGTTGTTGAAAAAGTAAAAAAGAGAAACGAAGGCGCCATGATAAGCGACAATGCGTTCCGGCGCTATTCGACAGGAAAAAACCGCCGTTGCCACCATTTCTGCGAAGGTAGGAATCCGGAAAATCTGTTCACATGGAAGCGCAAAGGCTTGCAAAATTTGAGGCCGAAGAATCAACCCGCACCCTTGTGAGAGCGGCTGATCCTTGACGCCCAAACGGTAGCGCGCGGCGCTTTGTTCGTTCCGTACTCTCTTATTCCATACTTTTCAGCATCGCCTGCAAGGTGCCACACTGGCGGCGCGAGACCGGCAATAGCTCCGACGTATCCTGCAATTCGATTTTCCAGCCATCGTTCTCATGGTCACCGTTTGTTCTTTGCTCATTGGCGCTGCCGAGCACCAGGCGCTTGATCGCCCGTTTCGCCACCAGATAACTGCGATGGGTGCGGACAAAATCAGGAGCAAATTCCTGTTCCAGCTTGACCAGCGATTCTTCCAGGGTAAATTCGCGTTCATGCGTTTTGATCGTCACATATTTCTGTTCGGCTTTGAAATAAATGACTTCTTCGATCGGCACCAGTTCAATTCGTGTCCGCCCGATCACCGGTAAAAACCGTCGTGCGTCCGTCGGCAATCCGGCGAGTTGCGCTTCTGAAAGAGGCTCCAATGCCGGAACTTTGCGCAGCGCCGTCAACAACCGGTCGATGCGCACCGGTTTCATCAAATAATCAATGGCGTTCAATTCGAACGCCTGTACGGCATATTCATTGAACGCCGTCACAAAAATGACGCGTGGCGGTTGTTTCATCTTGCGCAGATGTTGCGCCAGCTCGATGCCACTCATGTCGGGCATCTGAATATCGGTCAGCAACAGATCGATCTCGGAAGCCTGCACCCAATGTAGCGCCTCGCGGCCATTTTCGACTTCTCCGACAACGGTCAATGGCAACGCTTGCTGGCAATCGTTGAGCAAATCGCGTAAACGCCGGCGCGCCGGCGCTTCATCATCGACCACCAGGATTTTCAGAGGCTTGTCAGCCGTCATTTCCGTTGCTTTTTCAGCATTTGCATCGGTGCTCATTCACGATTCCCCTGCAATGATGTTTTGCCTGCACGCGGCGACGCTCTCTGCTCTTTGCCGCTGTTAGCGCTCGGCGTCGGTAATGGCTTCCGCCGGTACGGCATTCGAATATGCACTTCATACGTTTCGTCGTTGCCCACCTTGGCGGACATACTGGCTTCCGCATCAAAATGCAGCGCCAGCCGTGCCCGCACATTGGCGACGGCGATCCGGTTGCCGCGATGATGACGCTCGTTGCCGGGGCGGTAAGGGTTGCGCAGAATCGCGTGAACTTCATCACGCGACGAAAAAATATTGATTGAGATCGTGCCGCCGACGCTCGATGTTTCGACGCCGTGATGAATCGCGTTTTCCAGCAACGGCTGCAATACCAGCGGCGGCACCATGGCGTCGGCCGGCATACTCTTGATGTTCCAATCGACTTCGAGACGCTCGCCCAACCGCAATTTCTCCAGCCCCAGATATTGACGACACAACTCGACTTCATCCGCCAGCGGCGCCAGATCGCGATTGTCGCGCATCAGCACGCGAAAAAGATCGGCCATGTCCTGCAACGCCGCTTCGGCCTGGCGCGGGTCATGACGTACTATCGACATCACCGCATTGAGGCTGTTGAACAAAAAATGCGGGCGGATGCGCGCCTGCAACGCCTGCAATTTGGCCTCAATTACCACCGGCGACAGCATCCGGTTACGCATATGAAAGTAATACAGCAACAACGCCTGCGCCAGTAAGCTCCAGAACAACACCGGCACAATGTCCGGCCACAGCGCAAAACGCAACAGGACGGTGATGATGACCGCGCAAACGATCGTAATCGTCGTTACCGCCGCCACCCCCCGCCAATACGGCTGCCGCGCCAGCCAGGGTCCGCACAGCCATAACAGCGTCAGTTCCAGAATCAAAAAGGGCTCGACGCTTCCCGCCAGTTCGGTCACCGCCAGCGACCATTCGCGCCCGCCACCGTAACGCGCCAGCATTGCCAGCGCCATGCCGAGATTGACGCCCAGAACCGTCCGCAGCACAACCCCTAGATTACGCCAATCCGGCATCAGCGGAGAGATTTCTTTGTATTTCGCGCTCATCGACAACCATCCACCCGGCAGAAGTCCCTCAATGCGCTTCGCGGCGCGCTGAAGACAGTACAAACAGTACGGCAAAGCAAAGCCAACAACGGATAAAGATTTATGCTGTCCACTATATATATGGCCATTGTCCCTAACTGCCGGGCATTGCGCAAGTTGGCCGCCGCCCAATGGTTTTATCATTCTAGCCGACTCCTTGTGGAGAGTGCTATAGTGCGCGGTACCAAGAAAGCGGAAAAATGCTTACACCTTCAGAACCTTTAAGGAGACGCCCTTGATCCCGATTTACAACTACGATGGCGGTATTTTTGCAATCGACGCTCTCTACGAGCGGCCATTGCGCGCCGCGATTCATTTTGTCGTCGATAATGGCCGCGCCGCCATCATCGACACCGCTCATAACGCCTCGGTCGAACTCGCCGTACAGGCTACCGCGCAACTTGGCCTCAAGCGGGAGGATGTCGATTACGTCTGCCTGACCCATGTTCATCTCGACCATGCTGGCGGCGCTGGCGCGCTCATGCGCGAATTCGGCAACGCCAAACTGGTCGTCCATCCACGTGGCGCCCGCCACATGGCCGATCCGACCCAACTCATGGCCGGCGTCAAAGCCGTCTATGGTGAAGCCGAAGCCGCACAGCTTTACGGCGAACTGGTGCCTGTCCCCGAAGAGCGAATTATCGCCGCCGCCGACGGAACATCGCTCAAACTCGGAAGCCGTGAACTGCACTGCCTCGACACGCCGGGACACGCGCGCCACCACCTTTGTTTTTACGATACGGCCGTCAATACCGTATTTACCGGCGATATTTTCGGAATCACCAGCCCTGAACTCGATGCCAATGACCGGCAATCCATCGTTGTCACCTCCAGCCCGGTGCAATTTGAACCGCAGGCGATGCGTGATTCAATCCGGCGCATCCTCGCATATCGTCCCGAGGTGCTTTACCTGACCCACTTCGCACAACTGCGCGAACCGGCGGCGCGCGGCGACGACTTGTATCGCCTGATTGATGCCTATGTCGCTATTGCCGAACAAGCCGGCCCCGACGATGGCAACCGCTATCAACGAATCGCTGACGGCTTGTGGCAATTGTTCGACGCCGAAGCGCAACGTCAGCGCTGGCCGCTGTCCCGCGAAAAAATACGCGCGCTCATGAAACTGGATGTCGATTTGAACGCGCAGGGACTGGATGTCTGGTTGAAATCGCGAACAAAATAAGCTCGCGCAGGTTACAGGCGAGCACCGCGCATCCGGGAATCATTTCACGCAAAGCATGAAACATAAGGGCGAGTTTCAAACCCGCCCTTATGTTATCTCGCGCGAAGCCGCGAAGAGGAAAAGCCCCCTTTCCCAAAGGGACGCCCGCCGAAGGCGGACGGGGGTTTGTTGAAAAAGATTTACCGTAAAGAACGCATAGGTCACAAAGAAAAAGCGGGGCACACAAAAGTACACCTCAAATCAAATATCATCGAAATCCAAAAACATGATTTCAAGTCAGAATTGACAGCCTTTACAAGTTAAACGACACTGCCTTCGTAGATCATGGTATCTCTACCGTTAACGCTCGCATCCATCAACGCTTACCCTTGTCTTATGAAAGCGACTTCCATTTTCCTGCCGGCGCTTGTTCTCATGCTCTGGACTTTGCTCGTTCTGGTGCAAGTCCCCATCCGCCGCTTCAGCGCCTACTTTTTGGGCAGGCGTGTCGTTGCCGACGACTTTAAATACGGCGAGTCAGCCAACGTGCCCGCGGATGTGTCGCTGCCGAACAGGATTTTCATGAACCTCGTCGAAGTTCCTGTTCTCTTCTACGCACTCGTCTTGATCGCCTTCGTCACCAATGAAGTGAACCAGGTCACCGTAGGTCTGGCCTGGCTGTACGTCGCATTGCGCTTTGCCCACAGCCTGATTTACTTCACTTACAACCGCGTCGTCCACAGATTCGCAGCCTTCACAGCCAGCAATCTCGTCGTTCTGGCCATGATCATTTACTTGGGCATAGCGTTGCTATAACGCGCCCGCTTTACCCTTTCGACGCTCAAGCTACCTACTCATCTCCCGCTTTCGCGGGAATGACGAGGAAGGGGAAGAGAATCACAAAAACCGATCCAGCAAGCGTCGGCTGTGTTTATCAAGCGCAGTGATGTCGAAGATTCGGTATTGCACGCCGTCGCTACCGGTGATCAACAGCGATGAGGCGTTTAGCGCGCGGATGTCTTCTTCGCCTTTCAACACGAACGAAGTTTCGCCGCGATCAGTACTGACCTCCCAGGTACTGGGCGTCGCAAAGGTTGAGACACGATTCAGTCGAAGAATACTCGGCATGAATTCGCGTTCAGCAAGCGCCGCCTCAATCAGGGCACGAGCTTCGCTGCCGGCAACCGATTCCAGCGTCGATAACGAGTCGATCCAGGCGCGCTCATGCCCTTCTTCATCGACCAGCGCCAATCCTGCGCCCGGCGCACTGATCGGAAACGCGCGCACCGGCACGATGTTTTCGTAAATCTGCCCGTCGCAAGTAGTCAACACCAGCCGGCCAAAGGTATTGCGCGACAGTTGAAAATCAAGGTCGTTCATTTTTGCGAGCGGTCAGTTACGGGAGCTGTGTTACTCCAGGATGTTGTAGAGAATTCGGTATCGACTTGTCGCGCCTGGGCTTCATATAAACGGAAATAAGCGCCGCGTTGGGCGATCAACGTATCGTGCGGTCCTTCTTCGACGATGTGGCCACGATCCATCACGACCAGGCGGTCGGCTTTGCGCAATGTTGACAGGCGATGCGCGATGGCAATGGTAGTGCGGCCGCGCACGAGGTTGTCAAGCGCTTTCTGGATTTCTTTTTCGGTCTCGGTATCGACCGACGAGGTGGCTTCGTCGAGAATCAGTATCTTTGGGTCGATCAGCAGCGCACGTGCGATCGAGATTCGTTGCCGCTCTCCTCCCGATAGCCCTTGCCCACGCTCGCCGACCAACGAATCGTAGCCTTGCGGCAAGCGCAAAATAAACTCATGCGCATGGGCGGCGCGGGCCGCGGCGATGATGTCTTCACGCGTTGCGTCGGAGCGGCCATAGGCGATGTTCTCGGCGATAGTGCCAAAGAACAGGAAAGGTTCTTGCAACACCAGCCCGATGTTACGGCGGTATTCGGTGATGGACAGCGCGCGAATGTCGATACCATCGAGAAACACGGCACCTTCGGCGACATCGTAGAAACGGCAAATAAGGTTGACCAGCGTGCTCTTGCCGGAACCGCTGTGTCCGACCAGCCCGATCATTTCGCCAGGCGCAACGGTCAGATTGACGCCACGCAGAATGGTCCGGTTACCGTAACGAAATACGACGTTGCGTAATTCGATTTGTCCACGCACTGTCGTCAACGGCACGGGTTGCGCCGGCTCCGGCACGTTGGAAACATGATCGAGGATGTCAAAAATTCGCTTGGCGCCTGCCGCCGTTTTTTGTGTCACCGAAACGATTCGACTCATTGAATCGAGCCGCGTGTAAAAGCGGCCGATATACGCCAACGCCGCCAACAACATTCCGGTTGAGATTTCACTATGCGATACTTGCCAGATGCCGAACGCCCAAACAACCAGCAGGCCGATCTCGGTCAGCAGCGAAACCGTTGGCGAGAACAGCGACCAGAGGCGATTAACCCGGTCATTGGCGACGAAGTTATAGCGGTTTGCCTCTTGAAAACGCTTCGCCTCGCGCGCTTCTTGTGCGAACGCTTTGACAACGCGAATGCCGGGGATGGTGTCAGCAAGCACATTGGTGACTTCCGACCAGGCGCGACCGATTTTTTCAAAGCCGGTTCGCAGCCGGTCGCGCACCAGATGAATCATCCAGGCAATGAACGGCAGGGGCAGCAACGTCACCAGCGCCAACCAGGGATTGATCCAAGCCAGCATTACCGCCGTCATCGTAATCATCAGTACGTCGGTTGCAAAATCGAGCAGATGCAGCGACAGAAAAAGGCAGATACGATCGGTTTCCGAACTGATGCGCGCCATCAAATCGCCAGTGCGTTTGCCGCCGAAGTATTCCAGCGATAAATGCATCAGGTGTTCAAAAGACGCCGTGCGCAGATCGGCACCGATTCGCTCGGAAACCAACGCCAGAATGTAAGTTTTTCCCCACCCCAGCCCCCAGGCGAGCAGTGCCGAAGCGAACAGCCCGCCGAGGTACAGCGCCACCAGGCCAACATCGACCGGCGCTCCTTTTTCGGCAGGTACCAGGACCTCATCGGTCAGCGGCATGATCAGGTACGGCGCCACCATGCCGGCCGCCGTCGAGGTCAGCATCAGGATGAACCCCAACAGCAAAGCGCCTTTATAGGGGCGGGCGAATCGCCACAAACGGAACAAAATCCAGGAGGAAGGTGGCGCGATGTTGTCGTCGGTTGCGCAGTTCGGGCATTCGCCGTCATCAGCAGCTAGCGGCGTGCCGCAAACCGGGCACAAAGCCGTGTCTTCTTCCTCGACCTTTTCGGACAGTTTTTTTTCCCGCCACTGGCCGAAGGCCTGAATGAGCCGCTGAATCGCAGCGTCCTGCGCCAAAGTATAACGCCAGTGATGGAGGCGGCTGTCGCCGTCAATCAATTCCAGCGTGCCGACGCCGGCATGATCGTAATGGCTCAGCCGCAGCTCGCCCGAGCGCGCCCATTCCCGGCAGGGCGGCACGGCGCCCGGCGACGAAGTTCCGGCGCAACTGAAAAGACGCTGATCGGTGACGACGATCAACTCCTGCGCGAAACGCAATGGCGCGTCGAGATCGACGACCGCCCAGCCCAGGATCTTTTCGCTTGGCGACAGAGAGATCTGCGTCTGCCAAACGACGGGCAACGGGATGGGCAACGCAGGCGCTGCCGGAGAAGAGAGGGTCTCCCTGTGTGTCTGTGTCATGAACCGTAACGTATATGCAACATGATCGCTCCGGTCAATTAAGGCGGCGTTCTCACGCCGCGCCGGGAAAGCGCCAGCGTCACTATAAAAGAATTTCACCGTTTGTGCGCATTTTTGCGGAAAAGAATCGGTGACAATATCTATCACGCCATAACGGCAAAGACTCTGGTTACGCGCCTTCGGACGGAGTACACTTATGACGTTACGCGCTGTTCCGTTGCGGGCTAGAATGGTGGCGGCGTTTGACGCCTTATTTTTTAAGGCTGGGGGTTTTTCTGACGGTTTTTGTGAGTTTCCTGTGTCTGCTCTATTGAAAAAAAAAGAGGTACAGTTTCTCCGCATCGCTTATCTGCGCGGCCCCAATATCTGGACGTATCGGCCGGTGTTGGAAGCGTGGGTCGATATCGGCGCCTTGGAAGAGGCTCCGTCCAACACCATTCCGGGATTTTACGAACGCCTCGTCGGTTGGCTGCCGTCGTTGGCCGAACATCGCTGTGGGGTCGGCGAATGCGGGGGCTTTTTGCAGCGTGTCAGGGACGGCACCTGGATGGCGCATGTGCTCGAGCACGTCGCGATTGAACTGCAAAACCTCGCCGGCTTGCAGGCCGGTTTCGGTAAGGCGCGCCAGACTTCCCAACGCGGCGTTTATAAAGTGGCGTTTCGGGCGCGTAACGAAGAAGTCGGGCGCGCCGCGCTTTTTATTGGCCGCGATCTGGTGATGGCCGCCATCGAAGACCAGCCGTTCGATATCGCCGCCGCGATCAACGATTTGCGCCAAAAGATCGACGACCACCATCTGGGGCCGAGCACGGCGTGTATCGTTCAAGCCGCCGTCGACCGCCGCATTCCGGTGATGCGATTGAACGACGGCAATCTGGTGCAACTGGGTTACGGCGCGCTTCAGCGCCGCATCTGGACGGCGGAAACCGAACGCACCAGCGCCATTGGCGAAAGCATCGCTGTGGACAAAGATTTGACCAAACGCCTTCTGCAATCGTGCGGCATCCCGGCGCCGGAGGGCGAGGTTGTCGAGAATGCCGACGCGGCTTGGGCGGCGGCGCAGGATATCGGCTTGCCGGTGGCGGTCAAACCGATCGACGGCAACCATGGGCGCGGCGTCGTTCTCGATCTTTCGCTCGAAGAGGATATTCGCGCCGCTTTCGCCGTCGCCGATGCCGAAGGCAGCGGCGTTATCGTCGAGCGCTTTGTGCGCGGCCGCGAGCACCGATTGCTGGTCGTCGGTGACAAGCTGGTCGCCGCCGCCTGCGGTGAAGAGGCATGGGTCACCGGCAACGGCCGGGATACGGTGGAAGCGCTGATCGACGCACAAATCAACAGCGACCCGCGTCGCGGCCTCACCGAAGATTTTCCCCTCAATAAAATTCTGATCGACGAAGACCCTGCCGTCGCGCTGGAACTGACGCGTCAACGACTGACGCGCGACAGCGTCCCCGCCCCTGACCAGCGGGTGCTGATCCAGCGCAATGGCAACGTCTGTGCCGATGTCACCGAGAGCGTGCACCCCGATAACGCGGAGCTTGCCGCACTGGCGGCGCGCGTCGTCGGACTGGACATTGCTGGTATCGACGTGGTTGCCGAAGACATCAGCCGCCCGTTTGCCGAGCAGGGCGCCGGCATTGTCGAGGTCAACGCCGGGCCAGGCTTATTGACGCACATTCAACCAGCCAGCGGCAAGCCGCAGCCCATCGGAAAAGCAATTATCGACCACTTATTTCCCAGCGCTGAGCAACAAGGGCGCATTCCGATCTTCGGCATCACCGGTACCGATAAAACAACGGCAATCGCGCAACGGCTGGCAGCATTGCTCCGCCTCGCCGGCTACCGGGTGGGGCTGGCGTGCCGCGACGGGCTGTATCTCGGCCACCGCCAAGTCGATTCGGGCGACGCTGTGAACTGGGCAGCAGGTGAGCGCTTGCTGATGAATCGCCTGATCGATATCGCCGTGATCGAGAGCGACGCGGCGTTGATCTTGCGCGAAGGGCTGGCTTACGACCGCTGTCAGATCGGCATCATCACCGACACCGGTGGTTTACCCGCGCTCGCCAACGACGATATTCTGACCCCCGAGCAACTGTATCAGGTATTGCGTACACAGGTTGATGTCGTGTTGCCCAACGGAGTAGCGGTGTTGAATGCGCACGACCCGCACTTGGTCGAAATGGCAGCGCTGTGCGACGGTGAAGTGATCTTTTATGCGACCGACGCCGAATCAGCGGCGATCGTCAAACACTGCGCCGCTGGCGGTCGCGCGGTCGTTGCTGCCGACGACCAGGCTCTGCTGATCCATGGCGGTCACACCACGCCGATGAACACCCACAGCGCGCCTGATCTCGAAATACTGGCAACCATTGCCGCCGCTTGGGCATTCGGCGTCAACGCCACCTTGATCCGCTTCGGTATTGAAAGACAGGAACCCGTCTGATGGAAGTCTCAAGAATCCGGGCATTACGCGGCCCCAATTTGTGGAGCCGGCGCACGGCCATTGAAGCGCTCGTCAATTGTGCTGCCGACGAAGTCGTGATCGCCGATGTACCGGCATTGGAAACAAAATTACATGGCCGTTTTCCAGCGATGGGACCGCTCACCCCCGCCGGCGACAAAGTGGAAATCAGTCTGGCGCACGTGCTCGAACGTCTCACCCTGAGCTTGCAAGCAGAAGCCGGCTGTCCGGTAACCTTCAGCCAAACCGTTTCGACCACCACTCCTGGATTATTCCAGGTTGTCGTTGAATACACTGAAGAAGACGTTGGCCGACTGGCGCTGCGTTTCGCGCAAGAGTTGTGCACGGCGGCGCTTCAGGACGTACCCTTCGACCTTACCGACGCGCTGTCGCAAATACGTGCGCTTGATGAGGACATCCGCCTGGGGCCAAGCACCGGCGCCATTGTCAACGCTGCCGTCGCCCGCCGCATTCCTTACCGCCGGTTAACGCAAGGCAGCCTTGTGCAGTTTGGCTGGGGCAGTCGGCAGCGGCGCATTCAGGCGGCAGAAATCGACCGCACCAGCGTCATCGCCGAAGATATTGCGCAAGATAAAGAGTTGACGAAAAAACTGCTGGCCGCCGCCGCCGTGCCCGTCCCCAAAGGAAGACCGGTCAACGATGCCGAAGACGCTTGGGCGGCGGCTAACGAAATCGGCTTGCCGGTTGTTGTCAAACCGCTGGACGGCAGCCAGGGCAGAGGTGTCACCGTCAACGTCAACACTTATGAACATCTACTGGCAGCGTACGAAGCGGCGGCAGGAACCGGTCGGAAAGTGATGGTGGAACGCTACCTACCCGGCTCGGATTTCCGGTTGTTGGTCGTCGGCGACAAACTACTGGCGGCTGCGCGACGCGATCCGCCGCAAGTGATCGGCGACGGTGTCCACAGCGTGCGGGAGTTGGTCGATGAGATCAACCGCGATCCGCGCCGTGGCGAAGGTCACGCCACCGCGTTGACCAAGATTCGTCTCGACGACATCGCCAACACCCTGCTGTCCATGCAGGGCTATACCGCCGACAGCGTGCCGCCGACCGGAACACGCGTGATTCTGCGCAACAACGCCAACCTTTCGACTGGCGGCACCGCCACCGATGTCACTGACGAAGTACACCCCGACATTGCCGCCCACGCCGTCGTGGCGGCGCAAACAATAGGACTTGACGTCGCCGGTATCGATGTCGTCTGCGAAACGATTTTGAAACCGCTCGAAGAGCAGAGCGGCGGCATTGTTGAAGTCAACGCCGCGCCTGGTTTGCGTATGCACCTGTCGCCATCGTACGGCAAAGGTCGTCCCATCGGCGAAGCCATCGTCAACCATATGTTTCTGCCGGACGAAAACGGTCGTATTCCCGTCGTCGCAGTGACCGGCACCAACGGCAAAACCACCACCGTCCGGCTGATCGCCCACCTTTTCGAGCAGCACGGCTGGCGCGTCGGCATGACCACCACCGACGGCATTTATGTCAATCATCGTCGCATTGATGACGGTGATTGTAGCGGCCCGCGCAGTGCCCGCAATGTGCTGATGCATCCCGATGTCGATGCCGCCGTTTTCGAGACCGCGCGCGGCGGTATGTTGCGCGAAGGGTTGGGATTCGACAGTTGCCGCGTCGCCGTCGTCACCAATATCGGCGCCGGCGATCATCTGGGGCTTGACTTCATCACCAGCGTCGAAGACCTTGCCGTGCTTAAGCGCGTCATCGTTCAGAATGTTGACGAAGACGGCATGGCCGTGCTCAACGCCGACGATCCGATCGTTGCGGCGATGGCCTCCGTCTGTCCCGGCAATGTGACCTTCTTTGCGCGCGACGGACATCAGCCGCGCTTGATGATGCACCGCGCCCAGGGCAAGCGTGTTGTTTACATCAGCAATCGCGCGCTCGTCGCCGCCGAAGGAGGTTTTGAATACCGGCTGCCGCTCGCCAGTATCCCGCTGACCCGCAACGGCGCCATTCCGTTCCAGACCGACAACGCGATGGCCGCGCTCGCCGCTGCTTGGGCAATCGGTCTGCCTTGGGAAGCCATCGCGCGCGGGCTCGCTACCTTTGTCAGCGACGACAGCATCGTGCCAGGGCGCTTCAACATGTTTGATTATCGCGGCGCCATCCTCATCGCCGATTACGGTCACAACCCCGATGCCATCGCTGCGCTGACGCAAGCCGTCGAAAAGATGTCGGCGCGGCGTCGCCTCGTTGTTATCAGCGGCGCAGGAGACCGTCGCGATGAAGACATTCAACGGCAAACGCAAATCCTCGGCGACGCTTTCGACGAAGCGATTCTCTATCAGGATCAGTGTCAGCGCGGCCGTCAGGACGGCGAAGTGTTGGCCTTATTGCGGAAGGGGTTGGTAAACGCTAAACGCACCCGCACCATCGAAGAAATTCATGGCGAATTTCTTGCCATCGACACTGCGCTAAAACGGTTGTCTCCCGGCGACCTGTGCCTGATTCTGATCGACCAGATCGAAGAAGCGCTGGCGCATATTCGTAAGCGGATCGGCGAATAGCCCGGACAAGTGAAGCGCGTCACCCTGCGCGAAGTCGCAAGGGCGCAGAGTGGAAATCGAAAGCATTATTTAACCGCAAAGAACGCACAGAGCACAGAGAAAAAATGTCGTTCTGTGCGAAGCGACGTCGCAAAACCCGCTCGGCGGCGACAGGAAGCAGATTTCCCCTACAAGCGAAACATACCGATAGAAGCGTGGGGGTGACAACCCGCCGCCCGTAATCCGCTCCCGGATTACACTTCGCTTGTTCAGGCCACACTGCTTGCGGTTAAAATCTCACCATGTCGCAAGCCGTCTTTGAAAAAATCACCGCTTTATTCGACGCCGGGCAAGCGCGTTATCGGATCATGGCGCACACGCCGGTGCGAACATCGGAAGAAGCGGCGCGCGTGCGTGGGATTGCGCTCAGTCAAGGCGCTAGAGCGATGGTCTGTCGTGTTAAACACACTTCGAAGCAACATAGTTACGTTCTGGCGGTGTTGCCCGCCGATCAGCAACTCGATTTCGGCAAGGTGGCAACCGCTGTTGGCGGCAAAAAAGCATCGCTGGCAACACCGGAAGAGGCACAGGCATTGACCGATTGTGAAATGGGGGCAGTGCCGCCGCTCAGTTTTAATTCTGAGCTATTGTTGATCGTTGACCTCAGCCTCGCCTCGCGGCATGATGAAGTTTCTTTCAACGCCGGATTGCGTGAGCGCTCGATAACAATTGCAACAGAAGATTATTTGCGTATTGTCGCGCCGCGTTTTGAAACGATCATATAGCGCGCGCTGCGCCTTCAATCATGTCGATTTCCTCTTTCGATAAATCATATAGTCTATATAAAAGAAGATTCATTTCCCTCTCTAAATCCGAGATATCCGCCCCGTAATCTTTCGCTTTTTTATCTAGGATGCGATCTACCAAACGAACGATCTTACCTTGCTCTCCGTAGCCGGCGGGAAGCGGAAGCGAATTGATCATTTCTTTCGTAAATGTAATACCGCCATTGTAGCTAGACGATCCATACTTAGCCTTGATATAAAAAATGCTCAATGGACAATTCACGACAGCACAAACATATTTCAACACGTCTTCGTCAGCGGCGGTTAGTATAAGAGTCGTTTTACCAGGGATCATTTCACCGCGTAAATCAAGAGTCGCATCAAGCAACGTCAAGCCTTTAATGATGATTTTTTTCGCATCGCTCTTTACCTTATAGGCGTTCGTAAACATTTTGGCGAATTCTGTTCTTTTGACCACAGGGCGCAGATACTTACCCCCGAGATAGGTCATTGGCTTATTCCCCCACCGTGAAACATACTTTCCCAGCGTGCCTGTATTAACCATGGAATAGCAGGCCTTCGGATTAAGCGCGCCTTCGCACTCCATGACCAGTGGCTTAAGTTTATACGCATCTGACGTCGCACAAGCGTTTTCGCAGGGAGCCACGCTGCCCAAGCGCCTATGTATCCTGTCGAGCCGATCAATAAAGACATAGTGTGGCGACAACAATGGGTCTAAATAGTACGGGGTATTCAGAGATGTTTTTAAAACACAATTGATGGGGCGAACGCTCCCACAAGTCATCGATTGAGTCGTCACAGAAGAGGCAGGAAAATTCGATATCTGCGTTATGATCGGATCTACCAAAGTGCTATCGAACACATCTCGACCAAGCACAACAATCTGCTCGATACCGTCGATATGTCTGGTTCTGAATTCGTTGCCAAACGATTTTGATAGCCATTTATCCGGCGTAATATACGACATGGTTCCGGTTTTCTTCATGATATTCAAAGCCAACTCCATGAACACGATGTAGATATCCCAATTTCCGATCGCGCAATGATAGTTTTCCTTTAAATACTCGCGCAAATTTTCATGCCCTTCTCTGACCATCTTTTCAGAATCTATATAAGGTGGATTTGCGATTACCGCATCAAAGCCGACAAAATCGCCGTTCTCGTCCAACACCTCGGGGAACTCAAAACGCCATTCAAATGCGTCTCGATAGATTTCCCCGCTTTCGAGAACGCTTGCTTGATCGTGCAAGGCCTTTATCTTTCCAAGCATGTCCGACTGTTTGCTTTTATTCTTTTGAGCGATCTCCGGATCGACTCCGAAAAAATCAATTTGCCCTTGCGTAGCGTCGATAGCGAGCGCCTGTAAGCTCTTGTTAAGCCCGGCAACACCGAATATTTTCACATATTCGAGCAATTTGCCGCTAAGAGCGTGAGTTACCGCGTGCCCAGCTTTTAGGGTTTGGTTAAACCTTTCCTTGATCTGAACAATTGCTGACAAAACCTCGTGTTTGTCTCTGACGTTCTTCTTATACTCGATGACCTTAGTTTTGTGCTTCGAAATTTTAGCCTTGATATTTTTATCCCTGATATCGTCCAGAAGGCCAAAACGATGCACTACCGAATTGCCGGTTTTTATGTTGATATCGATGTTGGGCAACGTCACAAGCTGATAATTTTCATCGTAATAACTGTGTTTAAGCAGCTCGATCCACAGCCGCAATTTTGTAATTTGCGTGCTATTAGGATTGATATCGACACCAAATAACTGGTTTTCGATGATGCGCTGCTTTTCTTCAAACAGCGCCTTCTGCAACAAGTGATTCGCACTGTCAAAGCTTACCGGCCGCTTGTATTGAAACCACTCGTCGTCAAGACTGATATGTAATTCGTCGTTGAGCAAATCGAGCCGCATGCCTTTGTGCACAAACAAACCCAGTTCATGCTTGACGAAGACGATCCCATTAAGAACCGAGACAAGATAGTGTCCACTTCCGACAGCAGGGTCACAAATTGTTATCTCATTAATGATGGTCGATGCCCGTTTAATGAAAGCCTCTTTGCGACTACGTCTCTCGCAATAGCGCTTTAATTCGGGCCATGTGGCGTCCTTCAGGTCTCTTGGAAATTCAGTTTTGAATCGCTCCAAGACCGTTTTTTGGATTAGTTGCCGCGCCATAAACGTTGTGATTGAACTAGGCGTATAGAAACTTCCATCCTTGTAACCGTTAATTTTTTCAAAGATGAGACCCAGGACAGATGCGCTGATAAGTGGTTTTGAGTCGCCTCCAATCTCATCTGTATTGTCATTCCCGAAATCGTAAGCATCCAAGAACTCGAATAGATAATCCGGCATATTTGTTTGGCCGGATTTTCTTTTGCCATCGCTGTCTTTGATTACCGTCTTTGAATAGTATGAAATCTGAGCCCCCGTGGATAATGCGCCCATCGTCATTCCGCTTTTTTCCTCAGAATTGATTTCGAAGAGAGTACTGTTCAGGTAGGGAATATAATCGAACGACCTTGATTTGCGCTCTCTGATCGGTTTGGCCAGCACCTCAAAAAATAATTCTTCGAGTTCGCTAAAGCCGTGAATTTTGCCTTTGTGCAAGAATTTATTGGACGCATCGCTCGTCCATTTGACAATCTGCGACTCAAGCAACTTCGAAAACAGGATTCGATTGATCCAGATAATCATTAACCCTATGATTGTTGCAACGTCGTTTTGCTTGTTGTGCTGGCTAAGCTTGTTCGTAATGTTTTCGTATAGAGAACCTTGTTGCTTTTGTTTAGCGCGGCTAATGACTCGATCTTTGGAATTTTCCTCTAACCCCAACAGATACAACAGCTCGTTATAGAAGTCACGATTCAAACAGTTGGCGTCATTCGGTTTAAATGATTTTTTCAGACAGTCCTCGCTTAGCAACTTGTAGATTGCGAGCAGTTCTTTTTCACTCTTTTCCGATTTGACTTCGAAATAGCCGCACTCAATTGATTCGCCGTCGATCGAGCCGGCCTTTAATTGCTCAATGGTTTTTTGAGGTGATGAATAAAGTTCTTTTGTGGTATCCATCAAAAGCGATGGTTTGGTATGAGTTTCGTACAACGCCCTGATTGCAGAGCTTCTCCAAAAAGGCGATCAAAATCCTCGGCGTCAAATACAAACCAATTATAAAAATCAGTAATGATCACATGGAAAATATTTTGATTCCCGTTTGCGCGTTCGCGCATGAAATAGAGTACCGCTTCTTGAAATGCCTTCGTGTTTACATTTGCAGCAGAGATCATTTCCGGTGAACCATGCTTTTTCACTTCAAAAATTACGGCCGGCACACCATTGTGCAAAATCGCCAGGGCGATTCCACTTTGTCCTGTTTGCGTATATGCGTTGCTGGTGAATCCAATCGCATCAATGAACGGTTTCAACGCACTGGAGACGATGTTGGGTTCGCTTTGCTTGCTGGCTCTTTGCGTTTCGATCGCTTCACAATATTTGGCGTAGTGTGCCTTGAAAGTCTCAAAGCTCGCCGGCGAAACACTTTTCTTTGAAAGCAGCGGGTTGATGAATTCGCGTGGCTTCTTGACGATAAGCTTCATGAACTATCCCATCAATTTAGACAAGATACCGTAGCCCGGAGGAACGGAGCGCCGTTCAAGGATCACACCATCCGATACGAAGCATCACAAATGCTTCAGTTGGCGGCACTTTGCGCTGAAAAAGCGGCTCCCGGAAAGCGCTTCGCTTATCCGCGGGCTACGCATTTTTTCAATACCGCCTGTAGTAGGCGAGGGGCCTCCGTTGGCTTCGTCGACCCACTCTTTGAAAAGCGGGCTGGTTTACAACGCCCCGACGTAAACCCGGGTATCGTATTCAAAATCGACGTGCCCTTGCTGCGCTGTAGCATCGAACAAAGATTTAAGCGCCTGCAAGATCGGTTCGTGATTGGGGTGTCCGGCCTGGGGCACGTACGAAGAGGATAGCGCGCGACCGCGCAAGCTGTCGAAGTCCAGCTTTTGAACATAATGAAAATGCCCAATGTGTCGCAGCCCTGCGCCAAACCAATTCTGCATGTCAGCATCGTCGCTGTAGCGTTCGGCCACGGCGCTGTAATCGACGCCATACGTTCGCAGCAATGCTTCGTAGCCGCGCAAAAATTCGCTGCCGTCGAGCAGACGGATATTCCAGAACAAAGCGACCAGGCCGCCAGGGCGCAGGATACGGGCAAATTCACGGCGTACCCGCTCACGGTCGAACCAATGAAACGCTTGCGCGGCAGTGACCAGATCGACGCTGGCGTCGGGAAGCGTCGTTTGTTCTGCCGGCGCTGCGACACTCGAATAATTCGGATAGCCGGACAGCCATTCATCGGCAGCCTGACGCATCGGTTCATTCGGTTCGACAGCAACGACCGGATGGCCAGCATCCAGCAGCAGTTTGCTCGAAATGCCGGTACCGGCGCCGACGTCAGCAACTTTGGCGTGAACGGGAATGGCACAGGTTTCGTGCAGAAAAGTGATCAACTCTGCCGGGTAGCTCGGACGAAAACGAACGTAATCAGCAACGCGATCAGAAAAACGCTGGGTTGAATTGAAAGAATTCATGGTGCTCTTGAAGTGTGTAAAAAGTGATGAGATTTCAAAAACGGTTTTGGTTGCGCCTCCATCAAATCCTGGTGAATCGGCAGAAAGCGTCTTGCGATCATACGCAAGCGACAGATTGTCGCCTCTACGCTACTCACACCCACCGCTTGTAGGAGCAGCAACCTGCCGCCCGAATTTACGGTTTGTCCGAAGTGGTCGGCGCCTTCGGCGCTTCAGGCAACGTTTTTTCAGCGTCGGCTCCTTCCGGTACGACGGCCTTCTCCGTCTTTTCAGCGCCGTCCTTTTTCTCCTCTTTTTTGAGGGCGGCGATGACCGGCAATCCCTTCAACTGATTCAACGCCTGTTGCAATTGAAAATCTTCCGGAGCGCCGAAATCGAAACGCGGCGGCGGCGTCAGTTTGTCGCCCTCTTTGTCGTCAGTCGGCGCTGCTTTGGCGGTTTCCTCTTCTGCTTCTTTCTTGCCGTTCTTCGGCGTCAGCATATGATGTTCAAGGTTGGCTTCGCGGATGCGCAGCACATCGCGGCCATCGTCCACCGCTACGTCAGGCTCGATGCCCTTCGCCTGAATCGAGCGCCCCGACGGCGTGAAGTAGCGTGCGGTGGTCAGTTTCAGTGCGTGCGTCGCATCAATCTGCATGATGGTCTGCACCGAGCCTTTGCCGAACGATTGCGCACCCATCACCAGTGCGCGCTGATGGTCCTGTAGCGCGCCCGCGACAATCTCGGAGGCTGACGCTGAGCCGGCGTCAATCAACACCACCATCGGCACCGTTTTGACGGCTGCCGGCAAATCGGCGAGGTAATCTTTAGCGAGCAATCCTCTGCCGGTCATTGACCCGAGATAATCGTGCTGGCGCGCTTTGAGCTCCATCCGCGCTTCCGGCGTGCGCCCTTCGGTATAAACGACCATCACGTCTTTCGGAAGAAACGCCGCCGATACCGCCACCGCTTGCGACAGCAGCCCACCCGGGTCGCTGCGCAGATCGAGCACCAGCCCTTTCAGCGTCGCTTCCTTGTACAGCGCTTTCAGCGCTTGCGCGAGTTCTTCACCGGTACGCTCCTGGAAATTACGGATGCGCACATAGCCGTAGCCCGGCTCGACCATCTTGTAGCGAATGCTTTTAACGTTGATCTCTTCTCGCACGAGCTTGAATATCAGCGGCTTGGCTTCGTCCTTGCGGGCGATGGTCAGCGTTACACTGGTGCCAGGTTTGCCGCGCATCATGTCGAGCGCTTTCGACATCGGCAAACCGCGCGTTACAGTATCGTCGATCTTGACGATAAGATCGCCTGCTTTGATGCCGGCGCGGAACGCCGGCGTATCTTCAATCGGCGAAACGATTCTGATAACATCGCCTTCGCCGTTGATTTCAATCCCGAGACCTCCGAATTTGCCCTGCGTCGAAATCTTTAAATCTTCAAGCTCGCGCCCTTCGAGAAAATCGGAATGCGGATCGAGGCCGCGCACCATGCCGTTGATCGCTTCGCGGATCAACTTGTTATCGGGCACCGGATCGACGTAAGTGCTCTTGATTTTGCCGAAGACGGCCGCCAGCAGTTGCAAGTCTTCGTATGGGATCGGCGTTTTGCTTTCTTGATCGGCAACCGCCGAAAAATGCACTGACAACAAAATGCCCAGAGCGACGCCCAATACAATCAAGCCGGTTTTTTTCAAAAAATTGCGCATGTGTGCTTCGTAAAAATAAAAGTTGGTTTTTGCGACATTTTCTAGAATATCCCGATTTTCCTCTTTACGCTATCTTATTTGCGAAAATCACCAAGGGACGGCCGGTCATCTCGGCGGGCGCCGACTGTCCCATCAGTCGCAACAAGGTCGGCGCCAGGTCGCACAGCGCGCCGCCTTCGACAAGCCGGGCAGCACGGCCGACATAAACCAGCGGCACCGGATTGAGTGTGTGCGCGGTATGGGGTTGGCCGGTTTCCGGATCAAACATCATCTCGGCATTACCGTGATCAGCAGTGATCAGCGCTTCGCCACCGGCCTGTTCGAGCGCGCCGATAACCCGCGTCAGACAGGCGTCCAGCGTTTCCAGCGCCGTTACGGCGGCATCAAAATCGCCGGTGTGGCCAACCATATCGCCGTTGGCGTAGTTAACAACGATCAGGTCATACTTGTCGCAGTCAATTGCCTCAACCAGTCGGTCGGTCACCTCGACCGCACTCATCGCCGGCTGCAGATCGTAAGTCGCCACTTTCGGCGACGGCACGAGAATCCGGTCTTCACCGGGCGAAGCAGTTTCGATGCCGCCGTTGAGAAAATACGTCACGTGTGCGTATTTTTCGGTCTCGGCGATGCGCAACTGCTTCAAACCAAGTTGCGCGACATAAGCCCCCAGCGGGTTTTCGATGGACTGCGGCGGGAACATCACCGGTAACGCTGCAAATGCCCCGCCATACGAAGTCAGCGTCACAAAGGCTGCCAGTTTTGGCGCAACCACACGCGGGAAGCCGCTGAACGTCGGATCGGTGAACGCCTGCGTCAGTTGTCGCGCCCGGTCGGCGCGGAAGTTCATAAACACGATAACGTCGCCATCGCGCACGCCGTGATTGTCCGCTGATGTTCGTACCCACGTCGGTTGCACGAATTCGTCGGTTTCGCCGCGCGCGTAAGCCGCCGCCAGCCCCGCCTGCGCGTCATCGTATTCAAATTCGAGGTGCATCCCGGTCAACAGCCGGTACGCCCGTTCGGTGCGCTCCCAGCGCTTGTCGCGGTCCATCGCGTAGTAGCGTCCGCACAGCGACGCAACCCGCGCTTGCGTCGATGACGTCCGCGAAACTTCATCGCACACAGCTTGCATTGCCGCCAACGACGACGCGGCGCTCTGCGGCGGCGTGTCGCGGCCATCGAGAAACGCATGCACGGCGACGCGTGGCACACCTTGCGCAGCCGCCAGCCGGACAAACGCCTGAAGATGGGATTCGTGACTGTGGACGCCGCCAGGCGACAGCAGCCCAAAAATGTGTAGCGTCGCGCTCTTTTGGCGAGCAGTGGTCATTGCAGTCCGAAAAGCGGCCGAATCAGCCAACTCGTTGGGTTCGCCCTTGGCGCAAGCATCCAGCGCCTGATCGATCCGCGTCAATTCCTGCCACACCACGCGACCAGCGCCGATATTCAAATGGCCGACTTCGGAATTGCCCATCTGCCCTTCCGGCAAGCCGACCCGCGCAGCGCTTGTCTGTAGCGTGGTATGCGGGCAACGCGCCAACAGGCCGCGCCAGAACGGCATCCGGGCGCGCGTGACGGCGTTGTCAGGGGCATCGTCGCGTACGCCGAAGCCGTCGAGAATGATCAGCGCCACCGGGCGCGGCGGCAAGGGAGAAGATGCGGTCATAATGGGCGAAAAACCCGAGCAATCATTTACTGGATATTATCGCATGGCGGCAGCAAAAACCCTGGCATGTTCACCTCTCCTCCGAATTGCCTCACATTTTTCCATTGAACTCATGCAGGCACGGAATAACAGGCGTGAAGGTACAGGAAGATGGAATGGTTTCGGCTTTGATGCAGCACACAGTCAAGCGCCAATGCATAGCGCAACAACATGCATCTTCTTGCCGTTAGCGCTCTCGGGTTGACTTCTTGTTCTCTGCTTTCGGCTCCTTGACCACCACGGTACACGTCATTCCCGCTGCAAGGACGACTCCTTCGGGCACATGGTCGATCTGGATACGCACCGGCAACCGCTGCGCCAGCCGCACCCAGGTGAAACTCGGATTGACGTTGACCAGCAAATTGCTGCCGGTCTGATTGTCGCTCTCGCCGATGCCGCGCGCGATACTGTCCACGTGGCCACTGAGTTTGGCGCCGTTCAGCAATTTGATGTCCACCGGTGCGCCTTCGCGTACTTGCGCAAGTTTGTTCTCCTCGAAGTAGCCGTAGATATAAAACGATTCGCTGTCGATCACCGCCATGAGCGCGGTGCTTGTCGAGGCATAATCACCGCGATGCGCAGTCAGATTGGTGACGAACCCCGTCGCCGGCGCGCGTACTGTGGTTCGTCCGAGGTCGAGCGCGGCGCGGTCGCGCGCGGCGACGGCCTCGGCGTAATGGGCTTCGGCGATTTCCGCCTGCAATTGAATGTTGTCGCGTTCTTCCTGTGCGATTGCGCCGTCGTTGGAGCGTCGGCGTTCCGCCTGCCGTCGCAGTTGTTCAAACTGTGCCTTGGCGGCGTGGGTGCGCGCTTCGGCTTCGGCCAACGCAATACGATAGCTGTCGGCGTTAATCACGAACAACACATCGCCTTTCTGCACTTGCTGGTTGTCGCGTACCCGTATCTCGGCAATGGTACCGGAAACTTCTGGCGCTATTTGAATGATGTTGGCGCGCACCCGCCCGTCACGCGTCCAGGGCGCATCCATGTAGTGCATCCAGAGCAGGCGGCCGAGCCAGAGCGCCGCAGCAACCGCCATCAGAGTAAAAGCAATACGAAAAATATTTTTTAAGGTCATAGTGCCGTTAACGATAAATCAGCAGCGAAGCGCCACAGAAAAGGCAGAAAAAAAGCGCGATGCGGAAAAGTTCGGGGTGCCAGACCCAGCGGAAAAAACCGAGACGCGCCAGCAGAAGGTCGATCAACACATGGACGGCAACAGCGACGACAAAAACGACGAACAACGTCGGGAACAACAAATCGAACATGGCGATTTCACGCGGCATGGGTTTCTCCCGCTGTTGCCGGAAACGCAGAAGGCGCAGCCACGACGGGGGCCGCCGCGGAAGGAGCTGTTGCATAACGGCGCATCAGCGAAGCCGGGTCGAGCCAGGCAGCGTGCAAAAGATACAGCGAAGCCAGGAAGCGCCGCCGCAAACGCAGCACTTCTGCCGGCCGATTCTGCGCAGCTTCGCCTGCACTCTCACCAGTTTCCACCTTAGCCGCAGCGTTTTTCGCTGCCGCCGTTTCCGTCGCAGTTTTTTTCGCCGCTTCTTCTTTCGCCATCGCTTTTTTCGCTTCTTCTGCGGACGCGATCAGACAAGCCCGTGCTTCTCTGATAGCCACGGCCACCTCCCGATGGCGCCGATCTTCCGGTTTGCCGAAAAAGTGGCCCACCGCGTTGATGACAGCCTCGATCGTTTCCCGCTCTTGCGGCTCCAACGGAAAGCGTTGCAGATCGCGGCGCAAATCGACAACGATTCGCCCCGTTTCATAAACAACGAACGCCCCGTCGAGCAGGCCGCGTTGCAGCGCCGGCGAAAGAGGCATCGCACCAAGATTGTTGATGTTATCGTGCAGGCCGCTTTCAAACTGTTGCTCGGCCTTCGCCAGCGGCGCAACACAAGCGTCCGCCGCATGGCGCAACATCATGGATTTCCAGAAGCGCCTCCATAAAGCGCCGCCGCTCGGCACCACCGTGAGGAAAATAATGCCGGCAACCGCCGCGCCAATCAGATCGGCAATGCCGTTGTTGATGAATGTCGTCACGTCAAAATTCATCGGGTTGGAAAGCGCCATACCGTTCATCATGAAAATATTGTACCCGCCGCCAACCCCGGCCCACTTCGGGTTGCCCGCCAGCCAGGGGCCGACAATCATGAACGGGACAATAGCGACACAAAGCATGAAGAAACCATCGCCCAGTTGCGTAAGGACGAAGAATGCACAGATAAACGCCGAAACAAATCCGAGCAACAGGCCCAGCATCATTTTACGTACAGCAGCTTCCGGCGATGGTGAAGAAGCGTATAAGGCGCAGATCACGGCAGCGAGCACCAACGCGCCAGGGCCGTTCGTCCAATCAGTCAACAGCCAGAAAGCGCCGAGCAGCGCGATCGCCAGCGCTGCGCGCAGCCCGGAAATCACCGCGATCAGTGGGTCGGCGAGCGGCGTAAAATTTGGCGCGTCAGCGACGCTTTTCTTCGGCGCATGTCCGTAGCTGGCGAGATACTCCATCATCTCCCAGACAAAACGCGAGAGCAGTTCCGAAGCGGCAAGAAAATCTGCATTGCGCTCATCGCCGCCCGTTGGCAATTGCGCCGCGAGATCGGCATGGGTGACATTCGTCCCGGCGACGGTCTCCAGCGCTTCTCTCGCCTCGCCGATCAGCCCCGGCAACCCGGCGCGCAACGCCACCAGGCGTGTGAGTGTTCTTCTGGCGTCGGCGCGATCGTCCTGCTGATTGACTGCCGCGCCGCTCCCGCGCTCCTCTGTCGGCGCCAGCGCTGCGGTCAGCCGAACGAAGACCGGCTGCAACGCCAGCAGCGCATCAATGCGTTGGTCGCGTTGCAGCCGTTCAATCAGCCGTTGCAACGTGTGAAATGTCGTCGACAGCGTCATAAAGCGCCGGTTCAACCAGAGCAGATGTCGGTTGTTCACGCGCACTTCCGCCGCTTCAAACAGAGACGAATCGCGCGTTGTCTCGAATGCGACCACATCCCTCACATATTTGAGCAGCGACGCATCGACCGCCTTGCGGTCGACCCCGGCGCGGGCAGAATCAATGGCGCCACCCAGCACGTCGGCAGCCAGCTTGAGGAAGTCACGGTAGCGGCGGCGCATCGCTTCTTCCAAGTCTTCGTTCGCGCGCAACGGGAACACAGCAGCGCTCACGATCCCCGCGCAAAGAAGGCCAAGCATCACCTCAGTCAACCGCGCCAGCGCAATGTCGAACGCCATATCCGGTTGTTGCGCCGCCGGCAGACCGACGAGAGCCGCCGTATAACCGGCCAGTACGAAGCCGTAGGAACGGAAGTTACGATAACTAGCGGCGCCGAACACGCACAACCCGATCCACAACGCCATCGCGCCGAGAAAAAGAATTTCCTGCTGCGCGAAATTGGCCAACAACAAAAGCCCGACGCCGGCGCCGATCACCGTAGCGATCGCACGATAGAAATTTTTGGCGAACACCATGCCGACTTTCGGCTGCATCACAACGAACACCGTCAACATTGCCGTGCGCGGTTGTTCAAAATTAAAGCGCATCGAAATCCACAGCGCCAGCAGCGCCGCAAGCAGCGTTTTACCGATGAAAATCCAGCGTTCGGCGCGTTTGCCGGTGAACAGGACAGAGATACTGTTAAAAGCGCCGCCAACCGCCGTAACAGAACCGCGCCAAACGGATTGTGCTCCGGCATAAAAGCGCGCAAAGGAACGATGGGGCATAGACATAAGCTCAGCGTTTGAACGCCCCCGCCACTCTTGCGGAAGAAGGTAGCTCGAAGGGCCGGTAGAGGGGTCGTCTTTGGGGGATAATTGTTTTTGCGCCGCCAGCAGCGCGTTGCCCCGTTTGAAAATTTATACTGTTCACTATCATTAAATTATATCAGCCGTTTTGAATCGTATCTCATTGATCGGTAACCTGTTTTCACCGAGGGCGCGTCGAAAGGCCTGCCCGCTCGACGCTTGTTTACCACCGTGCAATTCCTGTATCCTGTTTTCCGTGTCATCAAGGAATCGTTTATTTTTCACTTATTTCTACTCCGTTTGATTGCCATGTTTCGTTATCTTCTTTCTCTTCTCCTGTTCGGCGCGTTGACCGCCGCCACCCATGCCGCCGATTTTCAGACGATCAACAGCGCGCCGACCATCCTCTACGATGCGCCGTCGCAAAAAGCGCGGCCTTTGTTTCTCTACGGCAGCGGCGTACCGGTCGAACTGATTTCAGCGATCGAAGGCTGGAGCAAAGTGCGCGACGCGCAAGGGACGGTTGGCTGGGTCGAGCGCTCGAAGCTGAGCAGCAAACGCGTGCTTCAAGTGCGCGCCTCGCCTGCGCAGATTCGTGCCCAACCGATCGACAGTGCGCCGCTGGTGTTCGAGGCTGAAGAAAACGTCTTGCTCGAACTCGACGAAGCGGCCACGTCGCCGATGACGACGCTCACCCCCGGCTGGGTGCGGGTGCGCCATCAGGATGGAGCAGGCGGCTATGTGCGGATCGGCAGCATCTTCGGCTTGTGATGCGATGAAAATTAACCGCAAAGAACGCATAGAGCGCAAAGAAATTTACGTGGGGTGGATAAGGCCGAAAGCCGCAATCCACCGCTTAACCTGCTCCTCTTGAAAACGTAGGCACACCCCCCGTATGGCGTCATTGCGAGCGAAACGAAGCAATCCAGAAAGCTCTCTCGCGGAAACGTGGAGACGCGGGGATAAATTCGCCGCCCCTTCGCGCCTCCGCGTCTCCGCGCCCCCGCGTGAACATCTCCTGGATTCCCGCTTTCGCGGGAATAACGAAGTATGACCCCCCCCATCTTCGCCGTTCTCGGCGCCGGCGCCTGGGGAACAGCGTTTGCGCTGCACTTGACCCGTCTGCCTTCGGCCGCGCGGGTGATCTTATGGGCGCGCGACGTGCAGCAGGCGCAAGCGATGGCGCGAGATCGCGTCAATGCCCGTTATCTACCGGGCGTGCCCCTACCGCCGGAACTGTGCATCACCGCGTCGTTTGAAGACGCCGTGCGCAACGCAACGCTGCTGGTGGCGGCAACGCCGATGGCAACCTTGCCGGAATTGCTTGAAAACAGCCGCCGCGTTTTGATGACAGCAACGCCCGCGCCCCCGTTTTTCTGGTTGAGCAAGGGCTTACTCACCGACGGAGAACGCGTCGTGCTGCCGCATCAGAAACTCGCGCCGCGCTGGCCAACGCCAGTTGGCATCATTTCCGGCCCCAGTTTCGCGCAGGAAGTCGCGCAGGGCTTGCCGACGGCGCTGGTCGTCGCCGCCACCGACCGCGACGCGACCGAGCAAGTGGCCGCTCACATTCACGGCGATACGTTGCGGGTTTATGCCAACGATGATCTCTCCGGTGTCGAAACCGGCGGCGCCGTCAAAAACGTGTTGGCCATCGCCGCCGGCATTTGTGACGGGCTGAAACTCGGCCACAACGCTCGTACCACCCTGATCACACGCGGGCTGGCCGAAATGGCGCGGCTGGCCGAAGCGCTGGGCGGGCAACGCACGACACTGATGGGGCTGGCCGGATTGGGCGATCTGGTGCTGACCTGCACCGGCGATTTGTCGCGCAACCGCCGCGTCGGCATGATGCTCGCCGAAGGGCTGGCGCTGCCGGACATTCTGGCGCGGCTCGGCCACGTTGCCGAAGGCGTGCCCGCCGCCCATGCCGTCACCCGTCTGGCGCAACAACACGCAATCGAAATGCCGATCGCCGCAACCGTCTCACAGATTCTCAACGGAATACTGGCAGTGGAAGCCGCCGTCAAAGCACTGCTCGGGCGGGCGCCGAAGAAGGAAAGCTGCTGACCGTTATGCGGGGGGGTAGAATAGTACAATATCATTCTACCAGAAAGGAGTTAAAGAGTGGTGTCGGTGGTACCTGCATGATTACTGGAGATGTTGTTTCTGTAGACGGCCCTTACTACACCATCAAAAACGCCGTTTATCAATGTACAAAAGGCGGAGCGGTTTCGCGCAACACCTCGGCAGATGTTTATCTCCGCTTCAACAAGACAGGGGGAATGGAAGGTTTCTGGATATCAAAAACGGATGAAGCACACAGCAAATATCGTGATGAAGTTCACTTCTCCGCAACGTATCAGCACGAATGACTAGGTCTTACCACGAAACGCATCACAAAGGCGCTTCAGCGCCTTTGCCGTTTCAAGCCATACCCTCACTGCGGCCCGGCGTAATGGGTTTCCAGTCCGCTGCCGCGGGTGAATGACCAGGTGCGGGTAATGTAGAGGATGTCCACTTCGCTGCGGATGTCGGCCGGGAAGGCGCCGTAGGGCGCCGCCATTTCGACGATTTTCTGGGCGGCGGCGTCGAGTATCCGATGTCCCGAAGTTTGATCAACGGTGACTTCGTGGACAGAACCATCGCTGTTGATGGCGACGGTCATTCTCAGGCTGCCGTAGGCCTGCTCACGGCGCGCCGCTTCGGGGTAATTCATATTGCCGACGCGCTCGACTTTGAGTCGCCAGTCCTCAATGTAGCGAGCGAAACGGTATTCCTGCGCGCGCGAGCCGACAAACATCTTGCGTGGCCGCTTTTGGTAGGTGTCCATGTCCTTCTGAATTTGCGCTTCCAGTTGCATCAGCTCCAGCGTCTGATCCATCAGTTTGGTAGCGTCGGGGCGGTTGGCCGTCGGCGGCGCTTTTTCTTCCAACGGCTGCACCGCCGCTTTGGCGGTTTGCTGCTGCACCGTCAATTGTTGAGCCGTTTTTTCCAACTCCGCCCTTTTCTCGACGGCAGCGTCAAGTTCGTTTTTCTGGCTTTCTTTCGGCAGTTTCGGCAGCGGTGTTTTGGCGCGCCGGTCTTCGTCGGTGTTGCCGCCGCCATCAAGGTTGGCCTGCGCCAGTACTTCGGCTTTGGTCGGCTTTTCTTTGGTGGCGCTGTTGACCAGCACCACTTCCATGACCTGACGCTGGCTCCAGCGGTCGCTGATTTCATGCGAGAAGTGAATCGCCATCCCCACCGCATGAATCGCCACCGAAACGCCGAGAAACTTCAGAAAGAGTTTATTGGCGAACAACCCTTGCACACCCAACTCCGCCGGCGCCGGCCAGACATAATCCGGCAACACAGGCGTGCCGGGCGGGGCGGGCAACGAACGAGGCGGCGAAGAGGGTGGCGAATGAAGCCGATCAGAAGGTGACGACACGAAAAGCGCCTGATACCGGAAGCAAGAAAAAATGATTGTACATGCTTCGGGCGCATCAGGTATCAGAGGTCAGGAGCCAAGGATCAGAACTCCGTCATTGCGAACGCAGCGAAGCCATCCAGGGGGTGTCTCACGCAAAAGCGCGAAGAAGAAAAGCCTCGGTCTGGCCCCCTTCGAAAGACGGTGCCGGCAAAGCCGATGGAAGGGTTTTTGCGGCTCATCCCCCTTGCCCGTCCTGATACCCCCAATCCTGGAGTCCTTCCCGCTCAAAAGCACTTCGTGATCAGCTCTTGAAGAGGAGAGGGTAAAAGCTGCTATAATTATGGGTTCACATGCTTTGCAGTTTTCGGTGAAAACCGAGACACCTTTCCGCAAAGCCCGTCGCCAACCGCGGACGACCCCGGCAACTTTGCCGACAGGAAGGCCGCAGACATCAAGGAGTCAGCCCTATGGCTAATCAAAGCAATCTGGAAATCGGCGCCCAGTCGCGCAAGGAAGAAGGCCGCGGCGCCAGCCGTCGTTTGCGCCGCAGCGGCAACGTGCCGGGCATCATCTACGGCGGCGACAGTGCGCCGACGCCGGTTTCGCTCGACCACAACACGCTGTACCACGCGCTGCGCAAGGAAGCGTTTCACTCGTCGATTCTGAACGTCAAGCTCGACGGTAAGGATGTGCGCGCACTGTTGCGTGATGTGCAAATGCATCCGTACCGGCAGCAAGTGCTGCACGTTGATTTTCAACGGGTCGAGGGCAACAAGAAGATTCATATGCGAGTGCCGCTGCACTTCATCAATGCCGAAATTTCGCCGGCGGTGAAACTCGGCGGCGCGTTGATCAACCAGATCGTCAACGAACTGGATATTTCCTGTCTGCCGAAGGACTTGCCGGAATTCATCGAAGTCGATCTTTCCGAAATGCAAGTCGGCGATGCCCTCCACGTATCAGCGCTGAAGCTGCCGGCCGGGGTTTCCGCCATTATGCTGCGCGGCCAGGATCCAACTGTGGCGAGCGCCAGCGTCGTCAAGGAGGTGGTCGAGGAAGAGGCTGCTGCCGCACCGGGCGAGCCAGTGACGACCGCGCAAGCGCCGGCGGCAAAACCAGAATAGTCTGGAATGTTCGCGCATATTCGCGCAAACCCGCCGCCAGGCAGATTTGTCGCGGCGGGTTTTTCATTTCTGACTGAACACACATGATTCCATTTCGTTTACTGGTTGGATTAGGCAATGTCGGCCGCGGTTACGCGACGACGCGGCACAACGCCGGTTTCTGGTGGGCTGATGCGATGGCGGCGCGGCTGGGCGCGACCTTTGCCAACGAAGCGAAATTTTTCGGCGATGTCGCCAAAGCGGGCGATCTGCGTTTGCTGAAGCCAGCAACGTACATGAATCTTTCCGGTCGCGCCGTTGCAACCTTAGCACGCTTTTTCAACATTGCGCCGGAAGAAATTCTGGTGGCGCACGACGAGCTTGATCTGCTGCCGGGCGCCGTGCGCCTGAAACAGGGCGGAGGCCACGCAGGACACAACGGCTTGCGCGACATTCAGCAACAACTGGGCAGCGCCGCGTTCTGGCGGCTGCGTTTGGGTATCGGTCATCCGCGTGATTCCGAAGCGCCGCAACAAGCGCCCGCCGATTATGTTTTGAAGCCGCCGCGTGCCGAAGAATTGCGCGCCATCGACGACGCCATCGCGCGCGCGCTGGATGTATGGCCGCTGCTGGCGCAGGATAACATCGCGCAGGCAACGATGCGGTTGCATACCGATCCGGCGTCGGTGAAAACCGCAAACAATCCGGCGACAAAAGCAAACGCTGCAAATGCTGTTAAAACCGACGCAGCTGAAATTGCGACAAGCGTCGTCTCTTCATTAAAGGAATCCTCATGAGTTTACGCTGCGGTATCGTCGGCTTGCCGAACGTCGGCAAATCCACGCTTTTCAACGCGCTGACCAAAGCGGGCATCGCGGCCGAGAATTATCCGTTCTGCACGATCGAGCCGAACGTCGGCATCGTCGAAGTGCCCGATCCGCGCCTCGACGAACTGGCGAAAATCGTTCATCCGCAAAAAATCCAGCACGCCATCGTCGAATTCGTTGATATCGCCGGGCTGGTGGCCGGCGCGTCAAAAGGCGAAGGACTCGGCAACCAATTTCTCGCCAACATCCGTGAGACCGACGCGATCGCGCACGTCGTGCGCTGCTTTCAGGACGAGAACGTCGTACACGTGTCCGGCAAAGTCGACCCGGTTTCCGACATTGAAACCATCCACACCGAGCTGGCGTTGGCCGATCTTGCGACCGTCGAAAAACAAATCGCCAAAGTCGAAAAAGTGGCGCGCGCCGGCGGCGACAAAGACGCCAAACGCTTGTTCGATGTACTGCAAAAAGTGCTGGCCGTGCTGAACGAAGGCCGCCCGGCGCGTACCGCCGATTTATACGATGAAGAAAAAGCGTTGCTAAAACAGTTCTTCCTGCTGACGATGAAACCGACGATGTACGTCGCCAATGTTGACGACCACGGTTTTCACGACAACCCGCTGCTGAAAGCGGTTGAAGATTACGCCGCTGCAGAAGGTTCCGTAGTCGTGCCCGTTTGCGCAGCGCTTGAAGCCGAAATCGCCGACCTCGACGACGAAGATAAAAAAGCATTTCTCGACGATATGGGACTGACCGAACCGGGGCTGGATCGTGTGATCCACGCTGGCTACAAGTTACTCGGCCTGCAAACCTATTTCACCGCCGGCGTTAAAGAGGTTCGCGCCTGGACCATTCATGTCGGCGACACCGCGCCGCAAGCAGCGGGTGTGATCCACACCGATTTTGAAAAAGGCTTTATCCGCGCGCAGACGATTGCCTACGAAGACTTCATCGCGTACAAGGGCGAACACGGCGCCAAAGAAGCGGGCAAAATGCGCGCCGAGGGCAAAGACTATGTGGTGAAAGACGGCGACGTGATGAATTTTTTGTTTAACGTTTGATGCGCAAAGCCCTCCTCCTTTCAAGGGGAGGGTTCGGGTGGGGATGGGGTTTCTCTTTATCGCGCACTCACACCAAACTGGTCAACTCGTTGTAGCGCTTGAACAGAAACGCCACGCGCTCGGCGTCGCCGCTGTATTTACGTGCGCCGCCGTCGGCGACATAAGCCACGTCAACGGCACGATCCAGCTCAGCGTGCGCCTTGACGAGATTGGGCGGCATCGTGTTCGGATCATAAAGCTGCGCCAGCGTCGCGTCCGGATGTTCGGCGCGGGTGTCGAGCACAGCTTGCGCTGCAGCTTCAATCGCGACACGGTGTTTGTCGCCAAGCTTCTGCGGCCACGGAAAATTGTTGTAAACGATTTGCGCAGAATAGCGGAAGTCGCTTTTCAGCCGCCCACAAACGTAGCGTACCCAAGCCATGTGCATGGTGGAATTCATTGCGCCGAAATGGTAAAGAGTCGCCCCCTCCAAGTACAACGCGGAATTGGTGGCAATGCAATCTTCTACGAACCCCATCGGCACAAAGCGCCGACGCTCGGAACTGGTTTTGGGAACCAGCAAATACCGCTGCGGGATTTTATTTTCGCGAAACAGGGAAGGCGTATCTGCAAAAGCCTGCGAGGATTTACTCTTCAATCGGAAATTACGAACTTTTGTGATACGTTCCATCACCTCTGGCATCGCTGCCAACGCAGCGGGCGAGGCATCCACTAACCACAGGCAATATCGCTTGATTCCATTAATGTAGTCATTACCGGTCAAGCACAAGCGAAACCATTTTTTGCTTTTCGGTTCTTTAGCAATAAATGCTTTCATTTCTTCCTGTGTGAACGATGATAAGAATCCATTGTCCAAAGGCGTAATGCCTTCCCACAAAATCGGAACTTCACACAGAGGGCGATAACGACGATTGATCAAGGTATCGGGGGCATCGAGCAAATATGGATTAATGTTGTCCGCTTGGGTCTCATGTGCAGGGCCATCTACTTCTGCATAATCAAACAAACGCTTACGTAGCGCGTCTTCACGCCCAAAGCCGATGATCACACAATGTACTGCCGCCTTACCTGGCGCTTCGTTGCTCCACTTAAACGTGCGATGCGCAAAGCGAATTTTCATGCCGCGCCGAAACATTTCGCTCCACAGCACGCCGACCTGCTCACCCTGCGTGATGGAGTTGGTCGAAACAAAAGCGCAACGGATACGCCCGCGCGCGGCCTCAGTTTCGCGTTCCATCGTAACGAAGGTATCATCAATGGGCAGTACCTTTTTGCCGAAGCGTACATCGTCAAAGCGCCGCTTGTCGCGGCTGACGAAGCCTTCCTGACTGCCGGAGAGGTATTGCGCGGCTTTCAGATACCAGCAAGCGACGTAATCGAGTACTCCGGCACCCTTCAAATCTTTCACGACGAATTGCAAATCTTCTTTTTGCTCGTCGTTCTGTTCCTTTTTTCCTGCGAACGGTGGGTTGCCGAGGATATAGTTCAAACGCTGCGGCGGCACGAAGCCTTCCCAGTCCAGACGCAACGCGTTGCCATGACGGATGTTGGCAGATTTTTCCAGCGGCAGTCGGTTGAAGTATTCAAATTCGCGCCCTGCCTCAAGGTTCATTTGATGATCGGTAAGCCACATCGCGACTTGCGCGACCTGTGCCGGAAATTCTTCAATCTCGATGCCGTGAAACTGATCGACGTTGACTTGCACTACGTCCTGGAATACACCGGAAATGACGTTGCCGAATTTTTTGGCGGCAAGCAATACATCCAGTTCCAATCGACGCAGTTCGCGGTAGGTGATGACGAGAAAGTTGCCGCAACCGCAAGCGGGATCGAGAAAATTGAGCGTGCGCAGATTTTTGTGAAAAGCGAACAGGGCGTTTTTATCGTTGCGCACTCGCTCGAATTCAGCGCGCAATTCGTCAAGAAACAGCGGGCCGATCAGTTTGAGAATGTTCGCCTCGCTGGTGTAGTGTGCGCCGAGTTGGCGGCGGCGGTCTTTGGCGTCAAGTTCGATGATCTTCTGGAACATCGCGCCGAAGATCGCCGGCGAGATGCCCGCCCATTGCAAGCGGCAACATTCGAGCAACAAGGCGCGCATTTCGCTATCAAAGTCGGGAATCGGCAACGCTTCTTCAAACAACCGCCCATTGACGTAGGGAAACGCGGAAAAGGTTTCCGCGATGGAGCGTTGGCGCGCTTCTGGTTTGATATTCAGAATTTGAAACAGATGTGCGAGCGTAGCGCCGGTATCGCTGCCGTCTTCGCGCGTGTTTTCGATCAGATCGAGAAAGCTGTCCTTGGGAGTAAACAGCCCCGTATCGTCGGCAAATAGGCAGAACAACACGCGCACCAGAAAAACTTGCAATGGATGCCCGGCGTGGCCGCCGACATCCAGGCCGTAGCCATCGCGCTTAAGCGCATCGTGCAGCGCGCCAAGCTTTTCAACGGCCTCGATGTTGGCTTGCGGCTCATCGCGTAATTTGACGTGCGTATAGCCGGCAATAAAACCGAACACGGCGATGTTCGCGGGCAATTCTTCGAGCGCGAATTCTTTCTCGGTGTTTTCATCCAGATCGTAAACGCGGAAGCGCTGGAAATCGGATACGACCACATAACGAGGGCGCTCCGCTTCGGTAAGCGCGAGAAAATAATCGAGCGCCTGAGTGTGCGCCGCATTCAAATCCTGCCCGGCACTTTTGTGTTCTGCGAGCAATGTACCCGGCCAGAACAGGTCGATTCGACCTTGCCCGGTTTTGCCCTGATTCGGCAATTTTTGAACCCGCTTCTCATACACGGCAACGCTGCGCCGTTTGACACCAAAAATGGCGAAAAATTCGTTCCAGAAGGTTTGCGCTTCGGCACGCTCACTTGTCGCGTCGCGCCATTCATGCGCGAATTGAGTCGCGCGGTTGCGTATCTCGTTCCAGTTCAGATTGGGCATCGGTTTACGTTGTTTCGGCAAACAGTCAGAGCAGCTTTACTTTATAAGCCACCAAGGAATCAGGGGCGGCGCCGGACTCGAACCGGATCATACGGCAAGATACAACCATAACCTTTCCATTAGAAAACTACCGCCCGAAAGGAGGATACCCCGGCCATCGTTAAAGTCAACAAACCCGTGTTGCACCTTCGCCCAACTTACAACAGCTCGTGCGAAGGTGCGGCGAGCGTGAAGTGAGGCGTTCCGTTCAGCGTGCGCCACCCTGTGCAAAGCCGCAAGACGCAAAACCTCCTCGTTTGAGTTTGCGGTTCAGATGACCGGATTCCCGCTATTCGCGGGAATAGCGGAAAAAAATGGGGTTGGTCGAGCGACTACCGTATTCAGAGAGGTATTTTCATGAGCCCGGCTTTCCAAATATTGAAGCGATTAGACCACCCAACCACCTCATGCAGAAATTGGAAATTTATCTTTGACGCCTAAGCCTTCTCTGGACAGACCTCAATTTGGCAATAGCGGGCCAAAAAGAAAAGACCCCCATTTTGGGGGTCTTTGATTTCGTGGTAGGCCGTATAGGGATCGAACCTATGACCAACGGATTAAGAGTCCGCTGCTCTACCAGCTGAGCTAACGGCCCACAAATCGGAACACCAGTATTTTATCGTATTCGGGAAATCTGGTAGGTCGTGCAGGAGTCGAACCTGCGACCAACGGATTAAAAGTCCGCTGCTCTACCAACTGAGCTAACGACCCGGGGAACTAATTATTATACGATAAAAAGGTGGGATGCGCTATCGCACCGTTATGACGAATTCTTGTTGCGGAAGCCTGCTTTCTCCTCCTCAGGCGCCTTTGTATAACCCTGCGCGCCGCTTGTCGTCCTGCACGCAGAAATGAATGTGTATCTTGCCAAGGCTTCCCAACGCTTGTATCGCCTGGCGCGCTTTATCTGCCCTGCACTTGCTAAATCTCTATTTTTTGGCGCGAAAGTGTCGGGATTATTAATTTTTGCGTGGCGCCGGTTGCTTGCCTGAGCCGATCGGCGAGATATTTTAGGTCACGGATTGAGAAAAAACGGATATTGATTTCCATGACCGGTTCTGTCAGCGCTACAGACCAAATGGACAAGACTACCAGTGGCTTAGTTCTGTTTTTGGCCTTCGTCCAATCAATCACCTGAATCTCAAATTTATCAATATCGGAAAATTTAACTTTCTTCGTGAAAACAGCGCCTCTGTATACGATCTCATGGTTACTTAAACGGATGCGGTAGCGAAAATTTAAAAATAAAAGGGAACATCCTACAATGATTAAAAACGCGCCACTTATCCATTGTTTCTGGAGCATTAAAACAATGCCGCCTGTTCCATGAATCAGGAAAAACAAAATGGCGATTGCCGTGAATCCAGAAAAACCTGGCCTGATCGTTATGAAATTTTTTTCATTAACAGGCATTTTTATCGTTACGCCCAAGAGGTGGGTTCGGCGAGCCCGGATAAGCGAAGCGCCTCCCGGAAAATCAAAATATCATTTACCCGCAAAGAGCACAAAGAAATTCCTGCACATCACCATAAGCCCCCTCCCCTTCAAGGGGAAGACTGAGATGGGGATAGAGGTCTTTGCCACCGCTTGAGCATTCGAAGCAGCAAGCGAGGGCGAGGAAAGTCAAATTCACTGCGCCTCGTGCAGTAAAAAAGGTGGCAGCACCGTAAGGTCTATGCCTTCTTCGGCGAGCGCCTCGACATCTTCTGGTGTGGCCTGGCCGCGAATCGGGCGCGTCGGAATTTCGCGATAATGAATTTTGCGCGCTTCTTCGGGAAATCGTTCGCCGACGTTTTCGGTCGTCTGCACCATCTCGCGCAGTTTCAACAAAAAATCTGACGGGGTATGGGTGGAAACGTTCTGGAGTCCCTGCGCGGAAATCATTTCTTCTGCGGCATCGGATACCGATTCGCGCGATGTTCGCACTTTGGCGGACGGCCGCTTCTCGATCTGCGCATCGTCGCAGATCGGGCAGCGCACTTGGCCAGCATCGCGCTGCGCGTTAAACGCAGCAGCGGAGGCGAACCAGCCTTCAAAAGTGTGTTGATGACGGCAGATGAGGTCGTAGATAATCATGAAAGCAAACCATAAGCGCAACCAGAAAAATAGATGTCTTGGCGTTGTTTGTTCATTGTCGCACGAATTTACTGTCATATGGCAAATCACGCACCCCTTTCCACCGCATAGAAAGCAAAGAACGTACAAAAAAGCGTTGAACCCTCGATATTATTTCTTGCCTTAGGAGCCTCCGTATAGCGCCCTCTGCTCGTCATCCTGTGCAAAATCGCAGGATGACGGAGAGCGTTTTGCAAAGGTTTCTAAAACCTGTCCTGATTTTAAATCTCTTCGGCATGTCCTCTCGCCTGGCTTTTTCTACGTTCCGTACTTTCTTTTACGGTCTCTTTGTTTCCCCGACCTTCTTCATTTGCCTGCCATATTACAGAAAACAACTTTTCCTGCGCCAGCAACCGACGAACCGGCGTCGGCAAGGCACATTGACGGGCTTCGGTTAGCGATAGAAAGCGCGCTTCTTCCCGCGCCGCAGCGTTGCGCAGGCGACCGCGCACGGTGACCAGAACCGGCGTGATATGTAAGGTTCGATGCGTCAATTTGTGAACCATGACAGGTCGGGCGGTTTTTGCAACCAACGTCAGCCCCCAGCGCGCCCGGATCAGCGCGGCAAGGTTGTCGTCAGCATTGCATTCGGGGAAGCTCCACAAGCCGGACCAGATGCCCCGATTCGCGCGTGCTTCAAGCAAAACGCGACCGTTCCGGCGCAAAATCAGCAGGCAAAGATCGCAGCGTGTCGGCGCTTTGCCGGAACGCGGCGTCGGCAGTTCGTGAACACGATCTTGCCGATAAGCAACGCAATCGGCACGCAGCGGGCATTGTGCGCACTGTGGTTTGTTGCGCGTGCAGATTTGCGCGCCGAGATCCATCAACCCCTGTGTGTACGCTTCGAGATATTGCTTGGGCAATAATCGCTCGGCGAGTGTCCACAATGTTTTTTCGACTGCGGGCAATCCCGGAAATCCTTCAACGCCATGATGGCGCGCGAGAAGGCGACGCACGTTGCCGTCGAGAATCGCAGCGCGACGACCAAACGCGAAAACAGCGATGGCAGCGGCTGTTGAGCGGCCAACGCCGGGTAAAGCCATCAACTGTTCTTGCGTATCGGGGAAAACGCCGTCGTAGTCGTTAACGACTGTTTGTGCCGCTGCGTGCAAATGGTGCGCGCGTCGGTAATAACCCAGCCCCGACCAACGTTCGAGCACACGCGCCAATGGCGCTGTCGCCAACGCCTGCACCGTCGGGAAACTCTGTACGAAACGTTCATAGTACCCGATCACGGTCGTCACCTGCGTTTGTTGCAGCATGATTTCGGAGAGCCATATCCGGTAAACATCACGGGTGTTTTGCCAGGGCAGATGATGGCGTCCCTGACAACGTTGCCAGGCAATCAGGCGAGAGGCGAAAGCGGACATCAGAGGTCAGCCATCAGATATCAGAAAAACTTCGTCTCATACGGAGACGCGGTACATAATTGTGTCATCCTGCGCGAAGTCGCAGGACGCAGAATCCATAAAAATGCGCCCGCGCTCCCCGTTTTTCTTCTTCGCGGCTTCGCTTGAGAAATTTTCTTTGTGTTCTTTGCGCTCTTTGCGGTTAATTTTTCTGACCTCTGATCGCTGGCCTCTGAAATCAACGCAACCGTTGTCGGGCTTTGCTCGCCGCGTCTGTCCCCGGGTATTTGGCAATGATGTCCTGCAATGTTCGGCGCGATGCTGCTTTGTCACCCAGTTCGGCTTGCGCCGACGCGAGGTTCAGCATCGCGTCCGGCGCTTTCGGACTGTCCGGGTATTTTTGCAGTAGTTGCGTCTGCGCGGCAATCGCCGCTTTGTAATCGCGCTGCGCGAAGCGGGCGTTGCCGATCCAGTATTGCGCTGACGACGCCAGCGGGCTTTGCGGATATGTCGCGGCGAATACCGTGAACGCTGACGCGGCGCCGGCGTAATCGCCGCGTTTGAACTGCTCCATCGCTGCATCGTAAGCCTTTTGCTCGGTAGCACCATCGTTTGCGTTAGCCGAACTTGCTGATCCGGCAACCGCCGTCGCCGGATCGATGAGAGCCGTGCCGCCGCCCGGCGCATTGCCGCTCATTGGGCTGCTTGCTTGACTTCCCTCCAGACGGCTCAAACGGCTGTCGAGATCGGTATAAAGATCGCGCTGCCGTTTCTTCGCTTCGCCCAGTTCGTAGGTCAACACTTCGATTTGTCCACGCAACTGCGCAATGTCGTTGCGAATGCCATCGAGTTGCGCGGACAACTCCAGCACAGCCTGCGAACGCTGTTCCAGCGCTGTAAGGCGTTCATTCAGTTGCGTTTCAAGCTGCGACAAGCGGGTGTTGGTTTGCTCGATGCGCTTGCGCGCTTCGTTGTCGTCGAACAGCGCATGAGCGTTGAACGACAACGCCAACAACGGCGCCAGCAGCAACGGTGTAACGCGTGAAATAAAGCGGCTCATGAGCGACCTATTCAACAAAACATTTAACGGGAGCCGTTTTCTTCGGCTCATTCTCCGGCATACACAATGTCAACGCGACGATTTTCCGCCCAGGCGGTTTCGTCATGACCGGGGTTGCGCGGGCTTTCCTTGCCGAAACTGACGGCTTCGATTTGCGCTTCATTCGCTCCCAACAGCACCATCATCCGCTTGACGGAATCGGCGCGTCTCTGGCCAAGCGCAATGTTGTACTCGTGCGTGCCGCGCTCATCGGTATGTCCCTGTAGCGTCATTCGGGCACCCGGATGATTCGCCAGATAGCGGGCGTGCGCTTCAACAAGCGGGCGATACTGCTCTTCGACAACATAACTGTCGAACGCGAAGAAAACGCTGCGTCGCGACAAAATACTGCCGGGGTCTTTCAGATCATTGCCTTTACGACTGTTACTATCGACATTGGCGCCGGAAATGTCCGTGCCTTTAGTGCCGCTTGTATCGGCGCCGGAGGAGTTTATAGGAGTGATGGTTCGATCATCGACCGGCGCGCCTTCATCGTCGGGAGTCGAAGAACAGGCCACCAACGTGACGGCGGTGAAAATAAGAAAACCGAGTTTCAAAAAGCGAGACATACAACCTCCATAAAAAAGCGCAATGCGCATGTATTACTGAAAATCAATACCTAAAAACCAACGCACCCGATTAAAGTAACGGGCCCCAGGACGGCTCGCGCACTTGTTGCGCCAGCGCGCCGATGCGCTGCCGGATGGCGCCATCAATCGACACCGCGGCCAACACGTTGCGACCGCCGCTTTGCCCGGAGTAAAGCACATAGCGACCATTGGGCGCGATTGCCGGGCTTTCGTCCATCGGCCCCGGCGTCAGCGCCAGCACTTGCCGCGTCTGAAAATCCATCGTCGCAATCTGCATGCGGCCATTGTCGCGGCGTACGAACACCATGCCCTTTCCGTCCGGCAACGGTCTCGGCGAAACATTGTAAGCACCTTCCATTGTCACTCGCTCGACACGACCATCGGCAATCCACAAGCGGTAAATCTGCGGCGTGCCGCCACGATCCGACGCAAACAGCAACGACTGCCCATCCGGCATGAACGCCGCTTCGGTGTCGATGCCCGATGAGCTCATCAATCGGCGTGGCTCCCCGCCGCCGCTGGCGGAAATCAGGAAGAGTTGCGAGCCGCCATCGCGCGACAGCGTGACAGCGAGTTGTTTGCCGTCGGGCGACCAGGCCGGCGCGCTGTTGCTGCCGCGGAAATTGGCGACCGCCTGACGCTTGCCGTCGATCAGCGATTGCACATACACCACCGGCTTTTTGTTTTCAAATGAAACATAAGCGATGCGGCTGCCATCCGGCGAAAAACGCGGCGAAATCAGTGGGTCTTTCGAGGAAACGATCGTCTGCGGATTATCGCCGTCAGCGTCGGCAACCTGTAGCTGGTGTTGCGATCCCTGTTGCGTGATGTACGCAATGCGCGTCGAAAAAACACCAGGTTCTCCGGTGAGTTTTTCGTAGATCACGTCAGCAATCCGGTGCGCAGTAGCGCGGAACTGCTGCTGCGTGACCGTATAAATCATGTTGGCAAGCGTTTGCTGCTTGACCGCATCGACCAGCGCAAAACGCACTTCGACCTTGCCGTCCGCCAACGGCCGCATGCTGCCGACGACCACGGCGTCGGCACCGCGCGTCCGAAAGAGGCTGATGTTGACCTCTTCCGCTGCCGCCGGGCGCGGCGTGATAGCGGCGCCGTCGATCTGCCGGAAGCGGCCGGAGCGCGTCAAATCACCGCCGACCACACCTGAAATGCCCAGCGGAAAATTCGCCTCGCCAGCAAACGGCACAACGGAAATCGGCATTGCCGCGCCGGCGCCACCAATAATTTCAATCGTCAGCTGCGCGCGCACGCTCAACGCCGCCAACAGCAGCATACCGACGATGACCATCCTGCTCATCCGCCGTAAAAAACAGCACCGTAAAATTTCGCGATGTTTCAAAAAACACTCCACAACAAAACCTGCCAATGTTTATTTTCTCCTGCGCTTCGACTCGGCTCTTTAGTCGAGCCTTATCCGCCTGAAAAACGCCGACGCGCCAAAGGGCGATTATAACGATTCTTCAGGGTGCAAAACATTTTTGTTCGTAACCTTCCGCTCTTTCATGGGCAATTGTCGCCGCCTGACGACGAAAGCATGCCTGTTGCCCTACTTTACCCCCCTTCAGTAGCCCAAACACGCGAAGCGCCGCCCGGGCTTGCTCTTTCGCGGGAACGCTCAACCTCCCCGCCCATCGCTCGCTGGCAGCATTCCCTCGCCGGGGAACATGGAGATAAGACCCGTAGTCAAAATCCATCCTATAATCGCCCCAATACTACCCGCTCAACCCATGGACAGAGATCATCGGCTTCAGGCAAACCCGTGGAAAAAACTACTTTTTACCATCTGTATTATTCAGGCATGGAGCTGGAAGATATAGATCCGGCTTGGCGCAAGGAGCATGAATCCGATTTTTGCACAAGATGCACACGCATCAAAACAATAAACAAAAAAATTGATATTTCGGTCGTTGGCCGTTTCAATCGAAAGGAGGATATGGCGATTGCCGGCCATATGCTTATTCCTGGGATAATTTCGGCTCGATTGCTTCTTGCTCTCGGAGATGCTGCATCTCTTGATCTAAATATAGGCGAGATTACTGAGCTTGGTAACCAGGGGAAAAAGTCAGAAAAATATTTTACATTCACAAGCAGGTATGAATATGTAACTTTGCGGGGCGAAAATCCATCTATCTTTGATGGGAAACCTGTTCCAGAAGACGAACGGTTTATTGTTTGCCAAGAATGTGGTTTCAAGGCATATCGTGAGCGAAGCCCGTGGTTTTTGACGGAAGATGAACGCCCACCACACCCCATTTCTTGTACGGATTGGGGATTGCTTCTGAACGAAGAAGCTTATCTTAAAATCAAAGACATGAAGTTAAATAAAGTCAGCGTTCAAAAAGTAAATGTAAAACCCGCGTAACTGAGGGCGACTTACCCTCCGGCGCGCTTTTTCTTTGCGTTCTTCGTGGTTCCCTTTGCTTTTTGCTTTTTGCTTTTTGCCTTTTCCTGATTCCTGATCCATGATTCAAGGCGCGGTCACGAATGTCGTCAGCCCCAGCGCTTCGTTCAAGCGTACAGCCGCTTGTTGCGCATCGGCGCGTTGCGGGTAAGGTCCGAGGAACACGCGGTATTTGCCGTCGCTGCGCTGCTGGATACGAGCGGTTTCATGCGTGGCGTCGAGAAGCCCTTGAACGTGCGTCAGAAAGGTGGCGGCGTTGGCAGCGTCGGCAAAAACGCCGAGCTGTACGATGACGCCATTGCCGACGGTTTGCAACGGCGCGTCCGGCGGCGCAGTTGCGGCGACGGGAGCAACCGGCGCGGCAGGCACGGCGACAAAAGCGCCTGGCAACAGCGTTTCAACTTCGACCTCGCCGGTGCCGTCGGCGGCGATTCCGATCCGGTAAGCGGCAGCATAAGAAAGATCAATGAGGCGATCGTGCAGAAATGGGCCACGATCATTGACGCGCACCACGACGCTCTTGCCGTTGGCAACATTGGTGACGCGCGCGTACGACGGCAACGGCAGCGTCGGATGGGCGGCGCTCATCGCAAACATATCGTAGGTCTCGCCGGTTGAGGTCGGCTGGCCGTGGAATTTCCTGCCATACCAGGATGCCGTGCCGCGCGCTTTGTACGGCGCCAATGTGGTCGCCGGGGTGTAGTTGCGCCCCAGTACGGTATAGGGGCGATTGGCGAAGCGGTGCAGCGGCTCAGCTTTCGGAACGGCGTCGGGAACCGCGTCGAGGTTAACCGTTGTGCTGCCGGGGCCATCGTCCTGATAATAGCCGCCGCCTTTCTCCCCGACGCTTTTGGGAACGCTCGAACAGGCGGTGAGCGCTATCACCGCCACAAGACAAATCACGCGGAACAAGCTTTGTTCAACAACCCTTTGTTCCGCGGCGCGTATTTCACAAAAGCGCTGGCAATTCATAACGTCCTCATGAAATCAAAACTAAGTCGAAACCAGTTTCCGGTGGGTCTGGATGCTCATCAGAATACCAATACAGATGAACAGTGAGAACATCGCCGTTCCTCCATAGGAAATAAACGGCAACGGCACACCCACCACCGGCAGAATGCCGCTGACCATCCCCATATTGACCGCGGCGTACGTGAAAAGCATCAACGTGATAGTGCCGGCGAGTAGACGATCAAACAGCGACGACGCATGGCTGGCGATCATCAGCGCGCGCAGCAGCAATGCCGCGTACAACGCCAGTAGCACGATATTGCCGATCAATCCGAATTCTTCGCCATAAACGGCGAAGATGAAATCGGTGTGGCGTTCGGGCAAAAAATCGAGGTGCGCTTGCGTACCCTGCATCCAGCCTTTACCGGTCAATCCGCCTGAGCCGATAGCGATCGACGCTTGCAGGGTGTGATAACCTGAGCGCAGCGGGTCGGCGCCGGGATCGAGGAAAGCAAGCACCCGCTGTTTTTGGTAATCGTGCGCGAACAGCCAGATCGTCGGCACGGTAGCAGCAATCATCAGAAAAATAACTTTCCACGACAATCGCGCCAAGTACAGCACGTAAAAACCGGAGGCAGCTACGAGCAACGCCGTTCCCAAATCCGGTTGTCGTTTAATCAACCAAGCCGGCAACGCGATCAACAACATGGCGATCAAGAAATTGCCGAGATTGATTCGCGCCTCGACTTTCTGGAAATACCAGGCGAGCAGCAGCGGCACCGCCAGTTTCAATAATTCGGACGGCTGGAAGCGGAAACTGCCCAACGCCAACCAACGCCGCGAGCCGTTCACGCTCACGCCGAACAGCGCTACGGCGACGAGCAACAACACGCCGACAAGGTAAAGCGGCAACGCGATCTGAGCCAATCGGTGCGGCGGGATGCTGGCGACGATCCACATCACGATCAGCGCAACGCCGATGCTTTTCATTTGCTGTATGAAGCGCCCGGTGTCCGGCGCCGACGCCGAAAACAGAACGATGGCGCCGACCGCCAGCAGAAGAAGCACGATAGCCATCAGCGGGCCGTCGATATGGCGGGTGAAGCGCAGCCAAACGGCAGAAAAATGATCGCGGAGCGGCATCGTTTATTCGTTCCCGTTTATTCGTCCCAATTGCCGCTATTATCGTCGGGTTTCGCGGTCGTGGCAGGGCGTGCCCCGGTCAGATAATAATCGAACAGCGCGCGCGCGACCGGTGCCGCCGCGCGGGCGCCAAAACCGCCGTTCTCGACGAGCACGGCAACGGCAATGGTCGGCTTTTCTGCCGGCGCATAAGCAATGAACCAGGCGTGGTCGCGCAAATGCCCCTTCACTTGCGATTCAACATAGCGTTCGCCGCGCAACGAAAAAACTTGCGCGGTACCGGTTTTGCCGGCGCTGGTATAGGGCGCACCTTTAAAGATGCGAGCAGCGGTACCTTCGCGGTTAACATCGATCATCGCCTTCCTGATCACCGCCAAATGCGCCGGCTTCAAGTCGAGACGATGAGCTTCTTGCGGCTGCATCTCTTTCATCTGGCCGGTTGTGCCGTCAACGATACGTTTGACCAGATGCGGGTGATACGAAATACCATTGTTCGCCAATGTCGCGGCAGCATACGCCAGTTGCAGCGGCGTAAAGCTGTTGTAGCCCTGGCCGATCCCGGCGGAAATGGAATCACCGAGATACCACCGGCGATGCTCGTCGCGATAACGCGGGCCGCTGAAGCGCTCTCGCTTCCAGGCGCGCGACGGCAGCACGCCGACGGCTTCGCCGTCGAGATCAATGCCGGTTTTTTGCCCAAAGCCGAATTGCGACAGAAAACGGGCGGTCTCGTCAATGTCGGTTTCGCTGGCGAGCACATAATAATAAGTGTCGCATGATTGCACGATGGATGTCGCCATATCAACGCGGCCATGACCGCCAACCTTGTCGTCGCGGAAGCGGTAGGTATTGCCGGCACCGCTCGGCAACTCAAAATAGCCGGGGTCATTGAATGCATAGTCGGCAGTGCGCTTGCCTGAGGTCAGCGCCGCCAGCGCCAGAAACGGTTTGATCGTCGAACCGGGAGGATAAGCGCCACGCAATGGCCGGTTCAGCAAAGGCTTATCAGGTGACGTGTTCAACCGCTCCCAGCTAACCATGTCGATGCCTTCAACGAACAGATTGGGATCGTAACCGGGCATTGACGCCATCGCCAGAATTTCGCCATTGTTCGGGTCGATCGCCACCACGGCGCCGTTGGAATCGCCAAGCGCCTGTTCGGCAAGCTGCTGCAAGCGCAGGTCGATGGTCAGTTGTAGATGGTCGCCAGGAATCGGCGGCACCCGCGTCAGCGAACGCACCGCCCGCCCCAGCGCATCGACCTCGACTTCGTCAAAGCCAACAACACCGTGCAGAGTGCTTTCATGCGACAACTCGATGCCGGTCTTGCCGATATGGTCAGTGCCTTTGTAGTTGAGGATGTCGCCGCTTTCGGTTAGTTGCTCAACATCGCGGTCATTGAGGCGGCCGATGTAGCCGAGCACATGTGAGGCTGTTTCCCCGTACGGATATTGCCGATAAAGTCGGGCGCGAATGTCAACGCCGGGGAAGCGGTATTTGTAAACGGCGAAACGCGCGACTTCTTCATCGCTCAGTTTGGTGCGCAGCGGCAGACTGTCGAAATTGCGCGATTCTTCCATCGCCCGGCGGAACCGGCGTAGATCACGCGGCGTGATCTCGATCAGTTCGCCGAGTTGAGCAAGCGTTGCTTCGAGGTCGTCGATCCGGGACGGAGTCAGTTCCAGCGTATAAGCCGAAAAACTCTGCGCCAGCACCGTGCCTTCGCGATCACTGATCGTGCCACGACTGGGGCCAACCGGCACAACGGCAATTCGGTTGTTCTCCGCTTGCGTCTGGTATTGCTGGTGGGCAATTACTTGCAGGTAAAAAAAGCGTCCCAGCAGTACGCCGAACACCAGCAACATCGTCAGGCCGGTCAACCACAACCGTTTGCGAAACAGAAAGAGTTCGCGTACCGGATCGCGGATTTCGTAGTAGCGGTAACGCGATAGCCAGCGGCGAAAACCGTGTTGGCTCATCCGGTCGGCCCAGCGAAAAAAAGTAATAACGTGCGACGCGAGATCATGGTCTCAGCGTTCTGCTGAAGCAGCGCGCCGCTGCTGCCATTGCAACAGAAACTGCATCAGTGGCCATAACAAGGCCATCACCGGCGGCACAATAAAATACGCCACACCGGACGATAGCGCGCCGCCGCTCATCATTCGCACCAGAAACACCGCCAGCGCACAAAGCTCCAGCAACAACGCCACGGATACGACTTGTTGCCACAACGGAAAACTGACGACGCGACGACGAAAAAAATCAGCGCCGAACATCAGCAACGTATAAGCGAACGCATGTTGCCCCAGAGCCGAGCCATTGGCGACATCCATGATCAATCCCAGTAGAAAACCAGCGCTAACACCAACCAGCCGCGGCGCCCAGATACACCAGTACAGTAAGGTCAGCGCGACGAATTCCGGTCGCCAGGGCGCGAGCGCATCGGACAGCGGAAAAAAGTCGATCAACAACGCGATCAGTAGCGTCATGGTGACGAACCAAAGCTGTGGCGGCGGCAACAGCAGGTCCGGGTTAATCGGCTGAAGTGAAGGACCGCTGAACCGGGGCGGCGGCGAAACGGTTTTCATGAAGCCCTCCTGTTGCCAGGCGATCGACTCTTACCCTTGCTTTTCTCGACAGGTTCTGCCGGCGCGGATTCTGTCGGCGTCGGCTCCATCGCATCAACGACGAGCAAATAGCGGCTGCTGGCAACACCGGCGGCTGGCGTCGCCGTAATGTGAACAAACGATTGCTCCGCATCGTTGTCGATCGCGGTCACCGTCGCCACCACCAGCCCCGATGGGTACACTTTTCCCAACCCTGACGTGACCAAGCGGTCACCGACTTTGACATCCGCCGCCGGAGAAACAAAACGCAATTCCAGCGGCACGCCAACACCCATGCCGTAAAGCACACTGCGCATCCCGGTGCGCTCGACCTGCACCGGTGTGGTGTGATTTTTTTCGACCAGCAAAGTGACTTCCGAAGTGAACAAGGAAACATGCGTAACCTGACCGATGACGCCATAAGAATCGAGAACAGCGGAACTTTCCTTGATGCCTTGCGCCTGTCCCTTATCGACAGTGATCTTCTGAACGAACGGGTCGCGCGTATCGTAGAGCATTTCAACAGTGTGGGTGCTGCGCGGGGTACGTTCTTTCAGTTGCAACAATTCACGAAGTCGAACATTCTCCTGCTGCTCAGTCTGCGCTTCCTGCACCAGGTGCCTCTGGTCGAGAAGCGACAATGATAACGCGGTGTTCTGTTCTTCCAGCGCTTTTTTGCTGGCGAAATACGCATCGACTTCCTGCGCGGCGACCCGCGGCCAGCGCGCCAACTGTTGCAGCGGATACAACGCTGTGGCAATACCAGCGCGCAACTTTTCCAGGTGTTGGTAGCGGGTATCGACGAACAGCAGCAACAGCGACAGCAACGCAAAAAAGATGAAACGCGCCAGAATTGATGGTCCGCGGTACAGATACGGAGGCGGATCACCGGGGATCATGAGCGGAAAACAAATAAGGCAGCAAAAGACACAGCACTACCCCGATGCTTGATGATCGGGCGAAGCAAACGAACGGGCGAAACGTCAGGGCGACCGAGTTGCACTCCGCTTATTACCCCCGTGTGCGTCTTAGTCCGTGGTAAAAAGTGACGACAGCTTGTCGAGATCTTCAATCGCTTGGCCACAGCCGCGCACCACGCAGGTCAGCGGATCGTCGGCAATAATGACCGGCAGACCGGTTTCCTCCATCAACAAACGGTCCAGATCGCGCAGCAATGCGCCTCCGCCGGTCAACACCATCCCGTGATCGGCGATGTCGGCGCCCAGCTCGGGAGGCGTGCGTTCCAGCGCGCTTTTGACCGCCGAAACGATGCTGTTCAGCGGATCGTTCAGCGCTTCCAGAATTTCATTCGACGAAACGGTGAAGCTGCGCGGCACGCCTTCAGCGAGATTGCGCCCCTTGATTTCCATTTCGCGCACTTCCGATCCCGGAAACGCCGAGCCGATTTTTTTCTTGACTTCTTCGGCGGTCATTTCGCCGATCAACATGCCGTAGTTGCGGCGGATGTAATTGACGATGGCTTCATCAAACCGGTCGCCGCCGACACGAACGCTGCCCGCATAGACCATACCGCCCAGCGAAATAACGCCGACCTCGGTCGTGCCGCCGCCGATGTCGACCACCATCGAGCCGGTGGCTTCCGAAATCGGCAAATTGGCGCCGATCGCCGCCGCCATCGGTTCCTCGATCAGATAAACTTTGGAGGCGCCAGCTTCCAGCGCCGACTCACGGATCGCACGGCGCTCGACTTGAGTCGAGCCGCACGGCACGCAAATGATGATGCGCAGATTAGGCGCGAACTGGAAGCGCCGTTGCAATGCTTTTTTGATGAACTCTTTGAGCATCTTTTCAGTGACGCGGAAATCAGCGATCACACCGTCTTTCATCGGCCGCACCGCCTGAATGTTGCCGGGAGTGCGCCCAAGCATTTGCTTGGCGGCAACACCGACCGCCTGAATAGAGGCCTTGCCGTGCGGCCCACCTTCCTGGCGAATGGCGACGACCGAGGGCTCATCGAGCACAACCCCTCTGCCGCGCATGTAAACCAGAGTGTTGGCCGTGCCCAAATCAATCGCCAAATCGTTAGAAAAATACCGTCCCAAAAAGCCAAACATGGAAAATCCCAAAATAAAGGTTTCGCCGAAAACCGCTTTGCCAAAAGCAAAGCGGGCAAAACCGTAATAAACCGAACCGGAAAACCGGGCATGCGCCGCAAAAACCTTCGTCGTCATCACGGCTTGCTCGCGTTCCGCCGAGCGCGCCTTGCTCGTTCGTAATATGACTCTGCCGACAGCTTTTGCGTCCCCGCGTATGATAACCTATCTATCTTTATTTCTGTACGGCGTTTTCTGCCCGACGGACGCAAAAAGCAGACTTCAGCGCAGCGCTTGCAGATATTGGAACGGGATGGTCGATGGCACTTTCACAGAATGAAATTCAACGGATCGCGCACCTCGCGCGCATTAAAATTGACGATACCCTGCTGCCGCAGTTGCAGCAGCAGCTCGACTCGATTTTTGGCATGATTGATGTTTTGTCCAGGATTGATACCGCTGGCGTACTGCCGATGGCGCACGCCCAGGCGCTGGCGCTGCCGCTGCGTGATGACAAAGTGACCGAGCCTGATCGGCGCGATCATTACCAGCAAGGCGCCCCCGCCATCCAGGATGGCCTCTATCTCGTGCCGAAGGTGATCGAATGAGCCGCGCCTACGCCACCGTCACCGAACTGACCGCTGGGCTGGCGGCAAGGCAGTTTTCGGCGCTCGAATTGACTGACGAGCTGCTGGCCAGAATCGCCGCCACCCAGCCGGTGCTCAATGCTTTTGTCAGCGTTGATCCCGATGGCGCTCGCGCCGCAGCCAAAGCGGCGGATGCCGCGCGGGCACGGGGCGAAGCCGGAACGCTGACCGGTATCCCCATCGCGCACAAAGACCTGTTTATGACGGAAGGGTTGCGCACCACCTGCTCGTCAAAAATGCTGGAGCATTTCGTCGCTCCCTATGACGCACATATCGTTACCGCTCTGAAGCAGGCAGGCACAGTGTTGCTCGGCAAAACGGCAATGGACGAATTTGCCATGGGCAGCAGTACCGAAACCTCATTCTTTGGCCCCGTCCGCAACCCCTGGCAGCTCGATTCCGTGCCGGGTGGCAGCTCCGGCGGCGCCGCCGCCGCCGTAGCAGCGGGATTGACGCCAGCGGCCACCGGCTCCGACACGGGAGGCTCAATCCGGCAACCGTCATCTTTCTGCGGCATCACCGGCATCAAACCGACTTACGGAATTTGTTCGCGCTACGGCATGGTGGCGTTCGCTTCCAGCCTCGATCAGGCCGGACCGATGGCGCGCAGCGCCGAAGACTGCGCGCTGCTGCTGACGGCGATGGCCGGGCACGACGCCCGCGACGCCACGTCACTACCGCGTCCCAAAGAAGATTATCGCCGCGAGCTAATGATTCCGGCAACAGCAAAACCACTCGCCGGTATCCGCATCGGCCTGCCCGACATCTTTTTCGGTGACGGCGTTGACGCACCGGTCGTTGCCGCTGTCGAAGCGGCGCTGGCCGAACTGCGGGCGCTCGGCGCAACCGCCGTACCGGTCGCGCTGCCGAACATCGGCTACTCGGTACCGACGTACTATGTGCTGGCGCCAGCGGAGGCTTCGTCGAACTTGTCGCGCTTCGATGGCGTGCGCTACGGCCATCGTGCTGCCCAGTACACCGATTTGTTCGATATGTACCGCAAAACGCGCGCCGAAGGTTTTGGCGACGAAGTCAAACGCCGCATTCTGGTCGGCACTTACGTGCTGTCGCACGGCTACTACGACGCCTATTATCTGAAAGCGCAAAAAGTGCGGCGTTTGATCGCCAACGATTATCAGGCCGCCTTCGCGCGGTGCGACGCCATCCTCGGCCCGACCGTGCCAACCGCAGCGCCCCGCCTTGGTGCGCAAATGCAAGACCCGATCAAAATGTACCTGAACGATATTTTCACCATCGGCGCCAACCTGGCCGGAATCCCGGCGATGTCAGCGCCTTGCGGCTTTACGTCAAACGGCTTGCCCATCGGTATGCAATTGCAAGGCCCGTACTTCTCGGAAGCGCGGCTGCTCAATATCGCACACCGCTTCCAGCAAGCGACCGACTGGCATCGGCGGGCGCCGAAGGGATAGCTTCATGCGGGTAGAAACAAAAGTTTTACAGGGCGATTGCGAGGAGGAACTTCACCGTTTCCCCGATGATTTTTTTGATCTGATTGTTACGTCCCCTCCGTATGCAGACCGCCGACAAAACACCTACGGCGGAGTAAGGCCAGAAGAATATGTTGACTGGTTTTTACCTCGTTCGGAGCAGTTTCTTCGCGTCCTCAAACCGACAGGCTCTTTCGTGCTCAATATCAAGGAAAAAGCGGAAAACGGAGAACGGCACACTTACGTTTTAGAGCTCATTTTGGCGTTACGTCAACAAGGCTGGTTGTGGACTGAAGAGTATATCTGGCACAAAAAAAATTGTTACCCGGGCAAATGGCCCAACCGCTTTCGGGACGCCTGGGAGCGTTTGCTGCATTTTACAAAATCCCGGAAATTCAAAATGAACCAAGAGGCGGTTATGGTGCCGATGGGTGATTGGGCACAGCCGCGGTTGAAGGCGCTTGGAAAAAACGACGTAGTGAGATTTGATTCCCAAGTAGGCAGCGGTTTCGGAAAGAACATCGCAAACTGGGTTGAACGAAGTATGGCGTATCCGACCAACGTAGTACACATGGCGACAGAATGCGGCAATAAAAATCATAGCGCGGCCTTCCCTTTGGCCTTGCCTGAATGGTTTATTCGCCTGTTTACGGATGAGCATGATTGGGTTCTCGACCCCTTCATGGGTTCGGGAACAACGCTGAGAGCGGCGAGTGCGCTCAAGCGAAACTCAGTGGGAATAGACGTTTTGAAAGAATACTGTGAACTAACAAAACGACAAATTGAAGAAGAGCAGCTCGGTCGAAAAGCCAAGGAGAAAAATGAAGCATTCTCTCTGGAGTATCAGAAAACGGTTAACCTTTTTACGAAAGATTTTTTAGCACAGTATTGCTTGCCGGATGGCGCCATCGACTGGGAAGCCTTGGTAAAACTTAATGCGGCAGCGGAAAAACCGGGCCAAAAGAAAGAGCGGAGAAAAAAATGAACTGGGAAGTTGTTATCGGCCTGGAAACACACGCGCAGTTATCCACCGCGTCGAAAATGTTTTCCGGTTCTTCGACCGCGTTCGGCGCTGCGCCGAACGTTCATGCGTCAGCGATCGATCTGGCGTTGCCCGGTGTGCTGCCGGTCGCCAATGTCGGCGCTGTCGAGCGCGCAATCCGTTTCGGTCTGGCAGTCGGCGCGGCGATCAACACAACAAGCGTCTTTGCCCGCAAAAATTATTTCTATCCCGATTTGCCGAAAGGCTATCAGATCAGCCAGTTTGAACTGCCCGTTGTGCAGGGCGGCGGGCTGACCATCACGACATCGGCAGGTCAAAAAACGGTGCGGCTGACGCGCGCGCATCTCGAAGAAGATGCCGGCAAGAGCCTGCATGAAGATTTTCACGGGATGACCGGCATCGACTTGAATCGCGCCGGCACGCCGTTGCTCGAAATCGTCACCGAACCGGATATGGCGAGCGCCGAGGAAGCGATCGTTTACGCGAAGGCGTTGCACGCGTTGGTGCGCTGGATCGGTATTTGCGACGGCAACATGCAGGAGGGCAGCTTCCGTTGCGACGCGAATGTTTCGGTGCGCCGCCCAGGCGAACCGCTTGGCACCCGTTGTGAAATTAAAAACCTCAACAGTTTCCGCTTTATGGAAAAAGCGATTGAGTTTGAAGTTCATCGTCAAATCGAGTTGATTGAAGACGGCGGCAAAGTCGTTCAGGAAACACGGCTGTTTGATCCCGACACCGGCGAAACGCGCTCGATGCGCAGTAAAGAAGATGCGCATGATTATCGTTATTTCCCCGACCCCGATTTGCCGCCGCTGGTCATCAGCGATCATTGGATCGCTCGTGTCAAAAGCGAGATGCCGGAATTGCCGGCGGCAATGGCGGCGCGTTTCATCAGCGACTACGCACTGCCTGAATATGATGCCGGTCAGTTGACAAGCAGCCTCGACTTCGCGCGTTATTTTGAAACGGTGGTAAGCATTGTCGGCAAAGCAAGCGCCAAGACTGTCGCCAACTGGATGCTCGGCGAGCTGTCGGCAGCGTTGAACCGCCACGAAATTGACGTCGCCGAAGCACCGATTCCGCCGGAACAACTGGCGGCGCTGGTCACGCGCGTTCAGGATGACACCTTGTCAAACAAAGGCGGTAAGGAAGTGTTCGAAGCGTTGTGGCAAAGCGGCGACCGCAACGCGGCGGCCGTTGATCGCCTCATCGCCGAACGCGGCTTGCAGCAAATCTCCGACACCGGCGCGCTCGAAAAAATCGTGGACGACGTGCTGGCGAAGCACCCGGCGATTGTTGCCGAATTTCGCGCCGGTAAGGAAAAGGCGTTTAACTCGCTGGTCGGTCAGATCATGAAAGCGTCGCATGGCAAGGCCAATCCGGCGCAGGTGAATGCGTTGCTGAAGAAGAAGCTGTAAGCTGGGAACGCGGCGATCCTCCAATACGTTTTTCGTGGCCTATCGCCGTTGTTCTCGCCTGTCACTTGCCCCAGCCCCATACTTGCATAGGCCGCTCAATGTCGGATGTGTTTATCAATCTGCCAGACCTCATTGGCCGCTTGGAGAGCGATTCGCTGGTGCAGAGATTTATTCGACACTACAAGCTGGTGGATTATGAGGAAACCGAGCCGGGAAAACAAATGTACTCTGAGCATGGTACAGACATTACCGAGGAAATCTGGGCTCAAGCGACCGAGATGCGTAGAAATTTCAGCATTACCTATGTGCTGGACCCGATAAACTGGGTTATTGCGCTAGAAGCGAGGCTGAATCAGCCCGGCACTGAGAAATCGGTATCAAATATCACCGTGCGACGCGATTATCCGGGTAGGCTGCCATTTGGTCTCATGCCTGATGCCGATCTCTCCGGCTTTATGGTTGGACGACTTATTAAAAAAAGTAAGCGCACGCAGAACGGCATCACATCGCATTTGATGGAATTTTTTGATAATCATTTATCCATTACGATCGGCTTTGATGAGCCGCACAACCACTTCTCCTTCTTGAGGATCGACGCTATTGATCCCGATGACTTGATCAGACTTCGTTTCCATGATGGTTTGGATGCCCAAAAAGCCAACCTTGTCGACGATGTATCCGCCTGTTTCGAGCAGTGGCAAAAAGCAAACCCCGTTCGCCTTTGGCGACAGCGTATGTTGGAGGGGGATTCCATTTTTAACGAAACCAATCTCAGGCTGACTGACGAAGAAATCAACGTGTTTTTTGCGAATATTCAACAGGCTGTAAAAAAACGCTCTCCGAAGCAGATTGTCAACGCCCTGAAAAAAACCATCAACAATATAAATCGCCTCAATCGCAAACATGGATACTTCATCGAGACGAAGGAACGCGAGGAATTGGCGCCATTCCTTCAGAACGTGCTGCACGCCACGGGGTTGCAGTTTGAGAAAGATTTCGATGTAACCCTGGAATGGCGAGATTGGTAGCATGGTCTCCTGACAAAGAAATAGCGTAATGGTTAACACCTTTGAGTTCGCTTACATACCCCTCGCTCTCAACAAGCACACACAACCGTAAGGCGCGCTTGCTTTTAAGTACATCGTTCGTGGCATTATAAAAAACGGGGCGCTTTCGCGCCCCGTTCGTCGTGCCTTTCGGCTATCGACATTGCCTCCCTAATCGTTTCCTCTGCCAGAACATCGCTCCGCCCAGCAATCCGATCAGCAACAGCAGTCCCTTCGGATCAAGCGTTGGAATCGGCACGTTATTGGCAGGTGGCGGCAACGGTGGCAGGATTCTGTATCCGATTGTGATTTCGTCGCCATGAGTCACCGTGTACGGCCAGCCGCCTGTCACAGTCGGGCCTTCGTAAGCGAACCCGGCATTCAGCGGCGGCAGCGCACCGCGGGTAGCCGTGCAAACAGCCCCAACCCGCACAGCTTCTGTCCGCGTCTCGCCTTCTACCAACGACAGATCGAACACGCCGTCTGCCCCGCAGTCTACCCTCGTGTTCAGGTAGCCCGGCGCATATCCCGATCCCGGAGTATCCGCTACCGTGATCTGGATAAAGGTGATGTCCGCCGTCTCAGCCTCTACCATGACTCTGTTGGTTACCGTAGCTTCGCGCCCGCCCACCGGTATCGACAGCGTCTGGCTCTTGGTCTGCATGTACATGTACGGATAAATGTTCGCCGGAACATCCGCTTCTTCAACATCGCAAACATCACCAGCCGCCGCGTCTACCGTGCCGCTCTGGCCTCCCTTGAGGTTGAGCGTCTTGGTGGTCGGCGTAGCACCCGTTCCCGGGCAGGTGACTGTGATATTGAACACGTTTGCAGGATTGTGTCCGCCAAAGGCATCCGTTACCTGCTTGGTCACTTTGAGCGCCGCCAGCGACACCGAACCATCCAACAACTCGTTCTCGACGGACACTGTCAACGGATTGGTGTTCTCAACCTTGAATGCGCTGGGAACAATGGTTCTCCGCGACGTTCCGTTATTGAGAGTGGCGTTGCTCACGTCTTCAGTAACCGTACACGTTGCACCTACCGGCGCCATCATCGGCACGGACGTTCCCGTCGGCGCAAACTGGTACGTTTGGCTGATAGGGGCGTGCCCGGCGGCCATGCACGTCACCGTTACGTCGAAGTGTCCTGTCACATAGAGCGCGTTGTTACCCGTCAGCGTCTTGATCACTGTGATCTCGGCAAGCGGCGTATTGTCCACGGTCAGCGGCACGGTGGTTTCGGTGCTGTTGCCCAGGTCGTTGGTCGAGGTGATCTTCGGGTTGTTGCCCAGATCATCGCTGTTGCCTTTGCAGGTGATGCTCGTGCCTGTGGCCGGATCCGGAT
>Ga0209628_10000005_pt1 | contig 131546 bp, 134 predicted proteins | sample TergutCu122P4_FD_187285 | JGI IMG/M metagenome (GOLD analysis project Ga0209628, IMG submission 187285) | Cubitermes ugandensis P4 segment gut microbial communities from Kakamega Forest, Kenya - Cu122 P4 (SPAdes) (version 2) | ecosystem: Host-associated > Arthropoda: Insects > Digestive... | reverse complement strand
GAAAATATCTCCGGATGCGCTCCCATTGTTCATCACTCAGTTTTAGCATGAACGGTATTGTAGGCAGACATTTCTTTCCGTACAATAATTTTGAGATAGGTTCTATATCTGAAGCGGATCGACATCAATCGCCCAACGCACCTGTTTTGTCCGAAGGGCGTCGAGCGCTGGCTGCCAGGCTGTCAGGAAATGTTGTAACGCGCGGCGATCGTGGCTCTGAACGACGATTTGGGCGCGGTGATAACCGGCGCGGCGCGCCAGCGTTGCCGGAGCGGGTGAGTAAATGTGAACGGCGTCGTTGGGGTTATCGAGCTTGAGCGCCCGTTGATGGGCATCGCGCAAAAAGGTATTGAGGATGTGGTCGTCGCGCGCCTCGGCGGCCAGCAAGGCCAGCGCCGAGAACGGCGGCAAGTGCGCAGCGCGACGCTCGTCGAGCAAGGTGCGCACGAAGGCGTCATAGTCGTGGTGAACGAGGGTTTCGTACAACGGATGGTTCGGAAAATCGGTCTGAACGATCACTTCTCCGGCAAGAGCGCTGCGGCCAGCTCGCCCCGCCACTTGATGCAAAAGCGCGGCCAATCGCTCGGTGGCGCGGAAGTCGGCACTGTACAGCGCGTTGTCAGCGCCGAGTACACCGACCAGCGTGACGCGCGGAAAATCGTGCCCTTTGGCCAGCATCTGGGTGCCGATCAGAATGTCGATCTGGTGGTCAGCCATCTGGCGATGAAACGCGCCGAACGCATGGCGACGGCGGGTACTGTCGCGGTCAATGCGAGCGATGCGGGCGTTCGGGAACGCTTGCGCAAGAGTAGCTTCGAGCCGCTGGGTGCCGTGACCGCGCGGCAGAAGATCGAGATTGCCGCACGAGGGGCAACGCTCCGGCGCTGGTTGAGCGTGACCACAATGGTGGCAGCGCAAACGTGTTGGCCTCGTGTGTAGCACGAGGCGTGCGGAGCAGTGCGGGCATTGCGCTTCCCAAGTGCAGGCATTGCATTTGAGTGATGGCGAGAAGCCGCGGCGGTTGATGAAAATGAGCGATTGTTCGTGGCGGGCGAGCCGCGCTTCAATGGCTTTCCACAACAGCGGCGCGATGCCCTGGCGGTGGTCGTCGTTGGCGGTGCTGAAAAGGGCGTTAAAGTGGTTTTGTGAAGGCGCGTTGTGATTTTCGGGGCGCCCTTCCCCGCCAGGGGGGAGGGGGAAAAAGGATTGCGCCTGGGCTGAAATCGCTCCGACATCGTGGCGGGCAGGCGTTAAAAGCAATCGCGGCAATGTCGCTTGCGGATCGGCGCGTTGCTGGATGCGCAAATGTTGATAGCGGCCGTTTTGCGCATGGTAATAACTTTCCAGCGACGGCGTGGCGCTGCCTAGCACAATCGGCGCTTGTCGCGCGCGGGCACGCCAGACGGCGAGATCGCGGGCGTGATAACGAACATTGTCCTGCTGTTTGAATGATGGATCGTGCTCTTCATCGACAATGATGAGCGCCAGCTTCGGCAATGGTGTGAACAACGCCAGTCGCGTGCCGAGCACCAGTTGCGCTTGCCCTTCAGCGGCGCGTCGCCAGTGGTACAAACGCTCGCCGTCGGGCAAACCGCTGTGCAGAAGTGCGACCTCGACGCCCGGCAAGCGCGTGTGGATACGCGCCAGAAATTGCGGCGTCAGGTGGATTTCCGGCAGCAGGATCAACACTTGTCCGCCCTGAGCCACGATGTTGCGCGCCAGCGTGAGATAAACCTCGGTTTTGCCACTGCCAGTGATGCCTTGCAAAAGGAACGGCTGGAAATTGCCGAGCGCTGCTTCAATGGCAGCGACGGCGGCGCGTTGTTCTTCGTGTAGCGGTGGAAAGTGCAGTGATGGAAACTGCGGCGGTGGAAATGCTGCGGCTTCATTTGAGCCGTTTGGGTTTAAATGGGCGCCTTCCTGTGAAGGTGCGCCACGATTTGCACCCCTCTCTCCTTGCGGGAGAGGGACTGGGGGAGGGGGGGAAGCTGAAACCCCGCCCCCACCCTTCTCCCCTTGAAGGGGAGGGCTTTCTATAGCATCGGCAGGAACCAGCCAACCGGCGGCGCACCAATCGCGGAGGTGTTTTTTTTGAGAGGCGGAGCAAGCCTGCTGCTGTGCGACATGGACCACGCCGCTGGTATTTATGATTTCCCACAGCGCGCGCCATGCCGACGCCGGACGTTTGCCGAGTTGCTTGAAACGGGCGCTCAGTTGCTCGCGGCCTGCTTCGGTTAGAACAAGCGGCTCGTTGGCGCTTTTCGGCGGCGTCGGTTGTGCCGACAGTGGCGGCACGGCCAGTGAGAAAGCCAGGCCGATCTGCGTTTGATAGTAGTCACTTACGAACGCGGCGAGGCGACGGATGTCGTCGGGCAACGGTCGTTGCGAGTAAACAGTTTCGAGAGACAGCAATCGGGCGGGGTCAATCTCGGTGTGGGTGGATAGCCCAACAACGACGCCGACATGTTTTCGTCCAGCTAACGGCACTTGAACCAGACTGCCGGGAAGAACCGTCTGACCGGACGGAATCCGGTAATCGAAGGTCTGCGACACCGCAACCGGCAATGCCACGTGGGCAATCGTCGGTGTTTCCGTCTGGCCAGATGACGAAGAGGTGGACAGCAGGGCGGCGGATGGCAGGGACGGCAAGGCTGGCATAAAACGTGTTCAACCTGTGGACAACTTTGTGAGGAACTTGGCTACCGCTTTGTTAACTAACGGCTGAGCGAAGTTTAATATAGTTGCTGCGCCCCCTATTTTCCAGTTAAACTCTTTTGAAATCAATGAGATATTGTTTTACGTTAAACCAATGCTGACGATAATCGCGCTAACTTGGCTTGACAACTTTAATGTGAATAACCTGAACGGTTCGACGCCCTCAGGGCGTAGCGAAGCCCTCACTATTCCGTAAATTGCGTCTGACCGTAAGTTGGCGCGGCTTCAGTTCAAACGTCGTCCCTTTTTCTCCCCTTTTTGTGGGGGGGCGCCGTCACGCTGACGTCTGGCGCATCGCGCGCGACACCCGATGCACCGTCTCTACCAGTACTGCGACATTTTCCGGCGGCGTTTCCGGCACGATCCCATGTCCCAGGTTAAAAACATGCCCCGGCGCTGATCCGGCGGCGCGGAGGATCGCTTCGGTGGCGCGGGCGACCGTGACGGGATCGGTCAGTAACGTCAGCGGATCGAGGTTGCCCTGCAAGGCGACGCGCTGGCCGACACTTTTGCGCGCCTGCGCCAGATCGATCGTCCAGTCGAGGCCAAGCGCATTGGCGCCGCTGTTCGCCATCTCGTCAAGCCAGACGCCGCCGCCTTTGGTGAAAAGAATCGTCGAGACTTTTTCTCCGGCGGCGTTAGGCTTTAGCCCTTCCAGTACGCGGCGCATTGCAGCCAGCGAAAATGTCCGGTATTCCGCCGCCGGCAACAATCCGCCCCAGGTATCGAAAACCATCACGGCATCGGCGCCAGCGGCAATCTGCTCGTTCAGATAGGCGGTGACGGCTTCAGTATTGATGTCGATCAGCCGTCGCATCAAATCGGGGCGGCTGTAAGCGAGACGGCGCACATTGGGAAAGCCGTCGCTGCCGCCGCCTTCGATCATGTAACACGCCAGTGTGAACGGGCTGCCGGAAAAACCGATCAGCGGTACGCGTCCGTTCAGCGCCTTTTTGATCTGCGCCACCGCCTCGAAAACGTAGCGCAACTTGTTCATGTCGGGAGTGGCCAGCGCCTGGATGGCGGTTTCCGAGTCCATTTTGCGTTCAAAGCGCGGCCCCTCGCCGGCGGCAAACGACAGACCCAGTCCCATCGCGTCGGGAACCGTCAGAATGTCGGAAAACAAAATTGCGGCATCGAGCGGAAAACGCTCCAGTGGCTGTAACGTCACCTCAGTCGCCAACGCTGGGTTCATTGCCAACCGCATAAAACTGCCGGCTTGGGCGCGCGTCCGGTTGTATTCGGGCAGATAACGCCCGGCTTGCCGCATCAGCCAGACGGGCGTGTGGGAGGTCGGTTCACGGCGCAGCGCGCGCAAAAAAGTGTCGTTCTGAATCATCGGTTCGGTCTTTTGGAAAGGTTTTTGCGCCCAAGCGGGCATCTGGAGTTGCGCCAAATTCGCATTGTCGCCCAAGCCCGCGTTGCAGGCAAATAAAAAAGGAAATGAAAAGAAAAATGAGAGGAAAAATGAAAAGAAAGACGAGGGAAAAGGCGTGCCACAAGCAATTTCCCCTTCTTCCTGAAAAATTACAAAAGTTGGAGAAAAAAGACGCCATGGAAGCAGGTTGTGATATTCGCGGCAGGCGAGGATGGCAAATACGCAAGTATGGCAAATGCACAAAAACCAACACATGCGTTCCAGGATCATGGAAATGTAAAAAATTCTTGCTTCTGTCCGCCGACTTGATGTCTAATCTCAGGGAGTGCCCCTATCTGCCTGTTCCAGCGACTTTTTTGGCATTTCGGGCGTCTTTTAAAACATCTTCAGGAAGGTGACCATGTTTTCACGCGCTTTCTCAAAAATCGGTTTGCTGCTGGCGATCTTCGTTGCGGCGCTTATGACTGCCTGCGGCGGCGGCAGCGGCAGTCCTCAGCAACCTATAAAACTGTATCTTAGCGAATCAAAGATATCCTATGGGCCGATTACGCTAGAGATTTACGGTGGTAGACCGCCTTTTCAAATAAGAACGAATTCATCGGCTGTTGAATTTCCGACGGAATCGGATTCCAGAACCGTTCATGGCTTTGTTTATCCGACTTCGGATGATGGGACAGGTGTGGTTTCAGTTTGGGATGTTCTCCAAGGCCCTACATCTCCAACGGTGATCACTTTTGAAGCCCCAGGAGCGAAATTTGATCCTTCGGTGCTGACAGTGACGGCCACCAATAATACTGGATGCACAACGGGGCAAGGCGGTAATTACACCCAAATTTGTGCAGGCTCGCCGGGCATTGCCGAATTGCAACTCAATGGGATGGGCGGCGCAGTTAACGGTGCGGCGGTTCAATTTAATGTTTTGTTGGGAGATTATCAGATCCGGGCGGACAGCAATTCCGCTTGGGGAACTTCCGTTGTGACGATGACAGACAGCGCAGGGAAAGCGCAGGTCGCCATCCAGACGCGAACTGGCGCCTCAACGCAAATGGCAGTGATCGGCGTAAAAACGAGCGGTATTGTTCTTAACGCAACCTTCGTTATCGTTGGCTCCAATTTTATGATATTGCCGGGTTCAGTCTCCTGGCAAAGTCCGACAACAACCTGCCCAGCGAAAGCGGCGTCTTTTTCGGTTTTTGGGGGCACGCCTCCTTATACAATGCTTTCGGCAATTGGAACGCCAACCCCGTCAACCGTGGCGGCAAGCGGCGGCTCTGTGGTTCTGTCGGTAGCCCAGTGCGGAAGCGGTGAGCTAACGGCGCGCGATGCAGTGGGCAGCACGGCGACGGCGACGATCGAATATGCAGCATCGACAAGTACGCCGACACCGACACCGACGCCTGTCGTTGTAACGCCAATCGGTGGTACGACGGCTTGGGGTTCCTCAACGGCGCGGGTGTCGTGTGCGGCCGGCGCGACCTTTACGTTTACAGTGACGGGGGGGAAATCGCCCTATAACGCATTTGCGGTTCCTGCCGGCGCGAATCCGACGGTTACGGCATCGGGAGCGGTGGGACAGGTGACATTTGCTGCTCCACCGGCGGCGAACTCCAATTTTGCGATTTACGTGGTGGACAGCGACGGGTCGATGAGCACGACAACGCCGATAATCTACTGTCAGTAAGCAGACAGTGGTACACCTTAAAAAACGGCGCCTTCGGGCGCCGTTTTTTTGCGTGGTTGTCGGATGCCCCATGGTTTTCCCTTTTCTTGCCACAACGAAGTCATGATTGGCGGCGACAATCGCAAACAACCGCTCTCATTGATCTTTTTGTCACGAAAAATATTTGCCACCTGCCGGATAGGAGTTTTCTCTATAATGGACGCCTTTCGCGTACTTTCAAAAAAGATGTTTCCCATGTTGCGTTTCCTGATGATTTCCTTTGCCGCATTGACGTTATCGTTAACAAGTATTGTCGCGCAAGCCAAACCCCATGCTCATGCAGGGAAGCCACCAGCGTCTCGCCCATCGGTTTCTTCTTCAGTCGTCCCCTCGTCGCTGGTTTTGCCGTTGTCTGTTTCTCTGCCGATCCCGGGCGCTGTTCCGGCGCCGACGATCGCTGCGTCGTCGTACCTTCTTCTTGATATGGCCAGCAATCAGGTGCTGTTGTCTGCTGATGCCGATGTAGCGCGCGAACCGGCATCGCTGACCAAGCTGATGACAGCGTATCTGGCTTTCAGTGCGCTGCGCGACAAAACGATTCAGTTCGATCAGAAGGTTTCGATCTCGGAGCACGCCAGGAGCGCGATCGGTTCGAGAATGTTTGCCGATCCGCGGGTGCAGGTAAGCGTCGATGATTTGTTGCACGGGATGATCATCCAGTCGGGGAACGACGCTTCGGTCGCGTTGGCAGAATTGATTGCGGGCGATGAAACGGCCTTCGCGGCGATGATGAACACGCAAGCGCAAAAAATGGGGATGACGAAGACGCATTTCGTCAACAGCACCGGCCTGCCGGATACCCAGCATTATTCGACGGCGGCGGATCTGGCGAAGCTGGCGGCGGCATTGATTCGCGATTTTCCGGAGTACTATCCGTTGTATTCGCAAAAGGAGTACCGCTATAACAACATCACGCAGAAAAATCGCAACCTCTTGTTGACCATGGACCCTTACGTCGATGGCGTCAAAACGGGATATACTGACAACGCTGGTTGGTGCCTGATCGCTTCGGCAAAGCGCGGTGAGCGACGGATGCTCTCCGTTGTTCTCGGCGCGACTTCCGATACCGCTCGCGCTTCGGAAAATCAAAAGCTGCTGAACTGGGGTTATCAGGCGTTCGATGTGGTGCAGTTGTATCCCGCTGGTCAGCCTGTGTCGAAGTTGCCGGTATGGAAGGGCAGCGCACCGGAAGTTGCGGCTGGTTTCCTGGAAGATCGCTATTTGTCGGTACCGAAAGGACAGGGTGACAAGTTGCAAGTGAAGCTGGTGGCGCAGGAGCCGCTGACGGCGCCGATCGGGAAAGGGCAAAACGTCGGCACGATACAAGTGCAATTCGGCGGCGCGCGGGTAGCGGAGTTTCCGCTGGTGGCGCAGGAAGAGGTGGCAATCGGCAGCTGGTGGCGCCGCAGTTGGGATGCAGTGCGTTTGTGGTTCAAATAGTGGGCGTTTAACTGCAAAGAGCGCGAAGAATGGCGCCGTTCCCCCCTTCAAGGGGGCGGGATCGGGCAACCGGATCGCTTCGCTTGCAATGAAGTGTTCTTCTTTGTGGTCTGGGTGTTCTTTTGCGACTCATTGAATATAGGGCTAAACGGAGAGAGAGGAGAAGGTTATGAATCAGGATTCCATTGCTTATCTGAACGGTACGTTTCAGCCGCTGTCGGAAGCTAAAATTTCTGTGCTGGATCGTGGCTTTATTTTCGGCGATGGCGTGTATGAATTTGTGCCGGTGTATCACCGTCGGCCGTTCCGCCTGGCGCAACATTTGCAGCGACTGGACAACTGCCTGAAAGCGATCAAGCTGTCCAATCCGAAAAGTGCTGCCGAATGGGAGGCGCTCTTTCAGGAAATCATCAGGCGTGCGCCTTACGAGCAGCAGGCGGTATATTTACAGATCACTCGTGGCGTTGCGCCGCGCGACCATCCGTTTCCGCAGGGAGCAACGCCGACGGTGTTCATGATGGTCAATCCGTTGAAATTAGCGTCGTCGGAGCAAATCGAAAACGGCGTGGCTTGTGTTTCGGCAGATGATTTTCGCTGGCACCGTTGCGACATCAAAAGCATTTCGTTGCTGGGAAATATATTGCTGCGACAGGTTTCGGTTGAAGCAGGGGCAATGGAGACGGTGCTTTTCCGTAACGGCTTTTTGAGCGAAGCGTCGTCGTCGAATGTTTTTGCCGTCAAGAATGGCGTGATTCTGGCACCGTTGCGTGATCATCTGATTCTGCCGGGCATTACTTACGATGCCGTGCTCGAATTCGCGCCGAAGATCGGGATACCCGTCGAAACACGCCCCGTGTCGCGCGCCGAAGTGCTGACGGCGGATGAACTGTGGTTGACATCGTCGGGTAAAGAGGTGCTGGCGATCACGACGCTTGATGGTAAGCCCATCGGTGACGGTAAACCAGGAGCAGCGTTTAAAAAGATGTGGGCGTATTATCAAACGCAGAAATAAATCGTTGTAGGCCAGGCAGCGGAGCCGATGAAGATGTGGGCAATGAGAACTGCGGTGGCGATCTCGTTGCTTATGGTGCTGCCGGCCTGGAATGTTGGCGCCGCTGTGCTGGCGGAGAGTTCGCGTTCCAAAGCGGCGATAGCGCGGGTGAAGCCGGAATTGCAACAGGCGCTGGCGAAAAAGAATCTGCAATTCGGCGCGCCCGTTTTCATCCGTATCTTCAAGAAAACAAAAGAACTGGAAGTCTGGCTGCGCTCAACCGACCAACGCTATGTGCTGTTCAAAACATACCCGATCTGCACTTTTTCAGGTGATCTCGGCCCCAAGCTGAAGGTCGGCGATAGCCAGGCGCCCGAAGGTTTTTATCGGGTCGCAGCGGCACAGATGAATCCGTACAGCAATTATCATTTATCGTTTGATTTGGGCTACCCGAACGCTTACGATCGTGCCGAACGGCGTACCGGCAGCGCGTTGATGGTGCATGGAAATTGCGTGTCCATCGGCTGCTATGCGATGGGTGACGACGGCATCGAGGAAATCTACGCGCTTGCCGACGCAGCGTTGCGCGGCGGGCAAACGGCGTTTGATGTTCATGTATTTCCTTTCCGGTTGACCAACGAAGCACTGGAATCTTATAAAACGCATCGCTGGCACGCTTTCTGGCAGGAGCTTAAAACAGGCTACGACGCTTTTGAAAAAATGCACATACCGCCAACCGTTATCGTGCGCGACAAACATTACGTTGTTCAATAAAATGCGTTCTCTTTGTGTTTTCTGCGGTGCGGCGTTCGGGACGCGACCGGTTTACATTGAAGCCGCCGAAGCTCTGGGTCGGTATCTGGCTGTGCACGAAATCGAGGTAGTGTGGGGTGGCGGGCAGGTGGGATTGATGGGGGCGCTGGCTGATGCGGCAATCGCTGGTGGTGGTCGGGCTTACGGCGTTATCCCCCGCTTCATGGTGCGGCGTGAGTTGGCGCATTCGGCGGCAACGACGATGGTGACCGTCGATTCGATGCACGAACGCAAAGCGGCGATGGTGGCGCGCGCCGATGGCTTCGTTGCTTTACCGGGCGGCTTCGGTACGCTCGACGAACTGTTTGAAGTCATTACTTGGGCGCAACTGCACATTCATGCCAAACCCATCGGGCTGCTCAATGTCGAAGGCTTCTTCGATCCGCTTCTGACCATGATGCGGCATCTGGTCGCGGAAGGCTTTGTGTTGCGCGCCCATGTTGACATGCTGCATGTGGCGTCAACGCCGGAGGCATTGCTGGCTGCGATGCGCGGCCACCGCGCGCTTGATGGCGACTGGGCCGGCAAGGTCGCGCGGACGCGACCGGTATCCGGCGGGGGTTGAGGCGGCAGATCAAAAAAATAATGCCCGAAGCCGATTTCCGGCTTGATTTTCGGCGTTGCCGCCCTTATTATTAGCACTCGAGTCGCGTGAGTGCTAACAGCGCATGGGCAATTTTCTCTTGATCCCTCGTGTTTGGCACATCACTGCGAAATCTCCCCTTATTTACAGGCAACTTAACAGGAGTGAGTGCTAACATGAAACTTCGTCCTTTGCATGACAGGATTATCGTAAAGCGCGTTGAAGAAGAACGCAAAACCGCTGGCGGGATCGTTATCCCCGATACTGCCGCTGAAAAACCCTCGATGGGAGAAGTCGTCGCCGTCGGCCCGGGTAAAACCGATGACAATGGAAAAATCGTTGCAATGGGCGTCAAAGCCGGCGACAAAGTGCTCTTCGGCAAATACTCCGGCCAGGAATTCAAAATGGACGGCCAGGATTATCTGCACATGCGCGAAGACGACGTGATCGGCATCGTCGGCTAAGCCGCGCCCTCACCATCATTTACTGAATTCCCCAGGAGAAAATATTATGGCAGCAAAAGACGTCCGCTTCGGCGAACAGGTACGCAACAAAATGGTCAGCGGGGTCAACACGCTGGCGAATGCCGTTAAGGTGACGCTTGGCCCGAAAGGCCGCAATGTCGTTCTGGAGCGCAGCTTCGGCGCGCCGACGATCACCAAGGACGGCGTCTCGGTCGCCAAGGAAATCGAACTGAAGGACAAGTTCGAGAACATGGGTGCGCAAATGGTCAAGGAAGTCGCCAGCAAAACGTCCGATGTGGCGGGTGACGGCACGACAACCGCCACCGTTCTGGCGCAATCCATTGTCGGCGAAGGCATGAAATATGTCGCCGCTGGTATGAACCCGATGGATCTGAAGCGCGGTATCGACAAAGCCGTCGTTGCGGTGGTCGAAGAACTGAAAAAGATCAGCAAGCCTTGCTCGACCTCGAAGGAAATCGCTCAAGTCGGCTCGATCTCGGCCAACGCCGATGAGTCGATTGGTCAGATCATTGCTAACGCGATGGACAAAGTTGGCAAGGAAGGCGTGATCACCGTCGAAGACGGCAAGGGATTGGAAAACGAACTCGATGTGGTCGAAGGCATGCAATTCGATCGCGGCTATGTGTCGCCGTATTTCATCAACAACGCCGACAAGCAAGCGGTTCTGCTCGATGATCCGTACGTGTTGCTGTACGACAAGAAAATCTCCAACATCCGCGATCTGTTGCCGGTGCTGGAAGGCGTTGCCAAAGCGGGCAAGCCGCTGTTGATCATTGCCGAAGATGTCGATGGCGAAGCGCTGGCGACACTGGTCGTCAACAACATCCGCGGCATCCTCAAAGCCTGTGCCGTCAAAGCGCCTGGCTTCGGTGACCGCCGCAAGGCCATGCTTGAAGACATCGCCGTTCTGACCGGCGGCGCCGTGATCGCCGAAGAGCTGGGACTGAAACTCGAAAACGCGACGCTCAACGACCTGGGTCGCGCCAAGCGGATCGAAATCGGCAAAGAAGACACCACGATCATCGATGGCGCCGGCAACAAGAACACCATAGAGGCGCGCGTCAAGACGATTCGCAAGCAAGTTGAAGAAGCGACCAGCGATTACGACCGTGAAAAACTGCAAGAGCGCGTCGCCAAACTGGCCGGCGGTGTGGCCGTCATCAAAGTTGGCGCTGCAACCGAAGTCGAGATGAAAGAAAAGAAAGCGCGTGTCGAAGACGCGCTGCACGCAACCCGTGCGGCAGTCGAAGAAGGCATCGTTGCTGGCGGCGGCGTGGCTTATCTGCGCGCCCGCGCGACGCTGAAGGGTCTCAAAGTGGCCAACAGCGATCAGGAAGCCGGCGTCAAGATCGTGCTGCGCGCGATCGAAGAGCCGCTGCGTCAAATCGTTGCCAACGCCGGAGAAGAATCCTCCGTCGTCGTCAACAAAGTGCTCGACGGCAAAGGCAACTTCGGCTTCAACGCGGCGAGCGGCGAATACGGCGACCTCGTTGAAATGGGCGTCCTTGATCCGACCAAAGTCACGCGCACCGCGCTGCAACACGCCGCGTCGATCGCCGGACTGATGCTGACGACCGACTGCATGGTCGCCGAACTGCCGAAAGAAGATCCGCCGATGCCGGGCGGCGGCATGGGTGGAATGGGCGGCATGGGCATGGACATGTAATCGGAAGCAAGAGCTTCGATTACCGTTGTATTCCCAAATAAAAAAGGGCGGGTTTTCAAACCCGCCCTTTTTTTATCACGCGGAGAAATGAACTCCCCTCTCCCGCTTGCGGGAGGGGGGTTGGGGGAGAGGGGACTAGAGCGCTGGAGAGAACGGGTTAAACATGCTACGATGCGCTCCTCCCGCCGCGTGCCTCAACCGGTCGTTGCGGGTGTCATTTCCCGGAAGCGTGGCAGAGTGGTTGAATGCACCGGTCTTGAAAACCGGCGAGGGTGCAAGCCCTTCGTGAGTTCGAATCTCACCGCTTCCGCCAGCGCGTGGCTGTTTGCGTTAATGCAAATATTCCTTTTCCGCTTACTTGCAAAACAGCTTGCACATGCAAACCGCGCAATCAAGAGTGCTTATCCTCAACCCTTCGCATCAGCTCCGCCCGCTCGTCCGCCCCGAGCCGATGAAACCACGTTAGCAGTTTCGCTTCCTCGTCGTTTTCCGCGTAAAAATATGAAACGGGCATATTCAGCGCACGGGCAATTCGCCCCACCATCGAGAAATCCGGCTCGTGCTTGCCCCTCTCGTACTGATTCATCCGAGCGCTTGCCGACATTTCATCAATCCCCGCCAGCACACCAAGTCGCTCCTGAGACAAACCTGCCTCGCATCTTGCTTCCTTGAGACGCTTCGAGAAGACAGCCATTCTTAGCCTCCGCTGTAGAGACTAAGATGATCTTAGGGTTATGTTGACTTAACACTAAGGGTTACTTAGTATTGCCTACATCGCATAAAGGAGACGGGTCATGCAAAAATCATTTTTTGTTCTAATAACGTTATTGTGCTTTGGTCTGACTGGGTGTCAAACGATTGAGTTGCCAAGCAACGCTTCAGTTACTACGGGCGACAGACCTTATTTGGACAAGGTGACGTTCATCTATAAAAGCAATGCTGGTTTTTCAAAGCGAAAAGTTTGCATCGCCGAAAATCTGCAAAACAGGTCTGTCAGGCTTCAGGATGCGTCGTTAATGGTGGGCACCAGAGGTATTACAAGGCAGTCCGTTGAACCCGGGGGAGAGTTTTTCAAATTGATCGACGAGAAAAGCGAAACGCTGATAGCTACGGGAGTAGAAGCATATACCTCCATGCTTCTGACCCGCTTCGCAAAGTTCGATGTGAAATCTGCATCTTCCAATGGTTCAACAACGCTTGTCTTCAGCAATATCACTTGGGCTCAGCAAAGCACTGGATACTTGATGAACGATGGTTTTAATCCAGCTTCTGCGCTTCCCGGAGGGCCGGCGGCTGAAATATATGAAACGCTAAGCAGGGTTTCAGACAAAATAAAATCTTGCGAACAGCAATAAAATCGTTATATGAAATTTGAGGCGTACTGATATGAAATGTGCGGGCGGCAGATTGCCTCCCACACGCCACTATCGGTGCGCCCTATTTGCGGGGCATGGATTCTGCGACTCCGCTTCACTCCGCACAGAATGACGGCTTTTCGTCCGCGCACTCCGCGTGAGATATTCTTTGCGCTCTATGCGTTCTTTGCGGTCAAATAATGTTTTTTGATTCCCGGATGGCGCTTCGCTTATCCGGGCTTGCTTGGCGAAGAAGGCGCACGACCGAAGCGAATGCGGTACAAGGGATTGAAGTATAGATTGGCGATGAGCGAAGCGATGACGCAGAATCCATAACCCCATCCCCATCGCCGGCTCTGATTCCTGTATCTCACCGCTCCCCGGTCTTGTACTCCACATACGCGCGGTCGCGTGTTTGTTGGAGGAAGTCTTCAAACGCTTCGTCGCTCTTGCGTTGTCGCAATGCTTGTCGCGCTTGTTCGTGCTGGTATTCTGCGGTGACGTCTTGTTGGCGGCGCTCAAGGACTTCGACCAGGTGCCAGCCGAACGGTGAGCGGATGGGTACTGATATTTTTCTCTGTTGCAGCGCGTTCATCGCTCGCTCGAAATCGGGTACGGTGTCGCCGGGGTTGATCCAGCCGAGATCGCCGCCGCGCGAACTGGAAGCGTCTTCGGACATCAGCCGCGCGATGGTCTCGAACGATTCGCCTGCTTCGAGCCGTTGGGCGGCGCGTTCGATTTTTTGTTTGGCGTCGTCTTCAGAGACGGTTTCGGAGACGCGCACCAGAATGTGGCGGGCGTGGGTTTGTTCGACCACTTTCGGTTCGTTACGGCTGCGCGAATCGTTCAGTTTCAGGATGTGGAAGCCGGCCGGGCTGCGCAGGATGTTCGAAATTTGATCTTTTTTCATGGCGCGCACGACATCGGCGAACAATGTCGGCAGGCGCGCCGGCGTGCGCCAGTCGAGTGTGCCGCCGGTCAGGGCGTCGGAGGCGTCGGACATGGCGACGGCGGTTTGCGCAAAGTCGGCGCCATCGTTCAGTTTTTTGAGAATGTCTTCGGCGCGGGCGTGGCGCGCATCAACGACTTCGGGAGTTGCCTGGCTGGGAATGCTGACGAGGATGTGTGAAATCAGGTATTCGGTTTCGCCGTCGGTTTGAGCATTGACCAGTTTGAGGTAGGCGTCAACTTCGGCGTCAGTGACGACGATGTGGCTGTCAACTTCGCGTTCGCGTACCCGTTGCAGGGTGAGTTGACGACGCAATTCTTCGCGGTAGAACGGGAACGGGATGTTTTCGCGCGCCAGCGCGGCTTTCAACTCGTCAAGAGACAGATTATTTTCCTGGGCGACGCGGCCGATCGCGCGGTCGATCATCGTATCGTCAACGCGAATGCCTGTTTCTTTGGCAAATTGCATCAGCGCTTTTTCGGTGATCTGTCGCTCGATGATTTGATGTTCAAGCTCGTTATCGGGGGGCGGCGTGACGTTGGCGGTTTTCATCCGTTTGAGGATGGTGTTTTTTTGTGATTCGATGTCGTGTCGGGTAACGGCTTCTTCATTGACGGTCAGCACGATACGATCGAGCGTAACAAGCTTGGCGGGAGATGTTGATGCTGGAGAGGGCCGCGCCGACGAGGCTGAAGGCGCGGAAGGCGCTTGGGCAAGGGCATGGCCGCCGAGCAGCGACATGCCGACGAAGACCGCGAGCACGGTGTTGAACGGAGAAGAAAAAAACGTGCTGTGTAGTTTCATGGTGAAGCCTCAGAATCCAGGGTAAGTCGTATAACCGGGGGTGGGGTCGCGCCGCGCCGGATCGCCGTAGGTTGTGTAACCAGGAACGCTGCGGCGCAATACTTCAAGCGGCGACGGGCCGATGCGTCCCAAACCGCCCAGTTCCAGTTGCAGGAAAAAGGAGGTGTTGGTTTGCTTTGTGGTTGTCGCCAGTCGGTGGATGGCGGCGCGTATCACCCAGCAATCGGCATTGTATTCGACTCCGGCGATGGCTTCCAGTATTTTTGAATCGACGAGCGAATAATTCAGGCGCCCTACCGTGCTCCAGCGCAGCGACAACGGCCACTGCGCAGCAATGTCGAATTGTTTCAGTTCGGTTAAGCCCAATTCCGGGTCCTGATACTGTCGCGTGTAACGCCAGCTTCCGGACAACACTTTCCCCGGCGCCGGCATCCAGCGGAGGCTGGCGTTGAAGCGTTCATATTGGGATGTATCGAAGCTGTACTGGGTGAGAACCGAGGCCGACCAGGTGCGCGACAGCTGCGCGTCTGCGCCAAACAGGAAGTCGGAGCTGTTGGCAGAACGCGGCGCTTCGCCGGGTAACACGACCCGTTGATCGGAAAAGTAAAAACGCTGACCGGCCATCACGCGCAATATTTCGGCGCCACTTTCGGCCAGAATGCGCGAAGTCAACGCCAGTGTCAGTTGATTGGCGTCGCCGAAACGGTCGGAACCGATGTAACGATTTTCGCTGAATAACTGGGAGAAATTGAAATCGTCGATTGTGGTGTCGAATACCGGCAGCTTGCTCTGATTGCGGTAAGGAACGTAAACGTAGAATATACGCGGCTCCAGCGTTTGCACATACTGGGATCCGAAGAGTGAGCCCTCGCGCTCAAAGATAAGGCCGCCGTCAAGGCTCACCACCGGAATGGTGACGCCCAGCGTTTTATCGGGCGTCGGCGCAGAAGCATTGGGGTCGAGCCAGTAATTGCGCTGCTGAACACCGGCGCGGGCAATGCTGAACCATCCCAGTTCCTGTTTTTTCCAGGCGAGCGTCGGCTGGATCACGAAGCGTTGTCCCTGCGTCAGATCAATATGGGTGAAACGGGTGTATTCGGCCGAGCCCGAAAGACTGAGGTCAAAGGGGCGCAGGCTTGGCGTCATCCAATCGTTCATGGCAACCAACACCTGCGGCGCGCGGTTGTACGGCGGCTGGATATAAGCGTTGCTGTCCTGAAGGGTCTGGAAGTTTTGCACGCGCGCCAAGACGGAAAAAGGGCCTTGCCATGCGCGAAGGCCGGCCTCGCGCGACAATGTGGTCTGCGAGGTGATAGACAAGCGGTCGGCGAGGTCGGCAAAATAATTGTCGTCGGAAACTTTGGTCGCATCAACGTAAGCATTCATCCACGGCAACAAACCCTGTTGGTGTTTCCACGACATCAGGTAGCGCGATTGCCCGGCTTGTTGGTCGTTCGGCAGGTATTCGCCGTTGAATTCTCCTTGCATCGACCACGGGCCGCCCAGCAGATAGCGGAATTGCCCACCCAATTGCAACCCACGGTTGGTCATCAGGCGCGGCGCAATCGTAGCGTCGTAGTTAGGCGCAAGATTGAGATAGTAGGGCGTGGTGAACTCGAAACCGCGGGCGTTCGACGAACCGAAGGTCGGCGTCAGAAAACCGGATTTGCGGTTATTGTTCAGCGGGAATTCCATCCAGGGCGTGTAGAAGAGCGGCACGTTCATGAATCGAATGGATGCGCCATAGGCAGTGCCGACCGAACGCTGGGTGTCGATCTTCATCGTATCGGCGTACAGAAACCAATCGTTGCGCGGTGCCTGACAAGTGGTGAAGCGGCTGTCGCTTAGCGTGTAGCTGTCGGGGCCGTCGAAAACCAGCGTCTGTGCGTCGCCGCGACCACCGACCTCATCAATGTAAAACGATGGCAATTGCAAGGTGCCGGTTGCGGTGCTGCGCGCGTAATCAATGTCCGGACCGGTTACCCAACTGCCGTAGCGGCGCACTACGACATTACCGCGAGCGTGTAAGGTGTCGGCTTCTTGATCGTAGCGCATCCAGTCGGCGAGCACTGTTTCACGATGCGCGCGCAGCTCGACACGACCGCTGGCTTCGATTTGCTGGCGCGTGCCCTCGGTGCGGTCGGCACGCAGAAAAACCACGCCTTGAGCGTCTTTTGCGGGCGAGAAAGCATGGGGGTTGAGCAGTGGCGTCGCGTGCTGTTTTGTCGTTTGCGGCAGCGTTGTCTGCTGCGTTGTTTCAAATGGCGATAATTCACGCGCTTCACGCAGCTTGAGTGAAGAAGGCGCGGCATCGGCGGACTGCGCCAGTGCAGCAGGCGCCGGAGCAAGCAGACAGACGACGCTTGTCGCGACGAAAAATGCCTTCCGAATTTCTCGTTGAACTGCCCGCTGTAATACCCGCCGCAATGACATGAAGATCGACGCCGACACGTAGGTGAAAATGCGTTATTCTAGCCGACCCGATGCCTTTCGTTGTGATCAATAGCGCCAGCGGGCAAGCGCAATACCGGACATCAAGCCACTTTTTGAATTTTCATGCCGAATTTACCTCTGAATTTGCCTCTTACAACCGCAACCGGGCTTTCCCGTTCTGCTGCGTTGGCCTCCTGGCTGGATGCGTTGTTCTGTGGCGCCGCCCACGCTATGACACCTGCTTCGTCCGACGCCAGTTTCCGCCGCTATTTCCGTATCGCATTCCAGACGCCGCCCGTGCTGCTCATGCCACATGTGGCAGGGCTGCTTTCGCTGATCGTGATGGATGCGCCGCCCGACAAGGAAGATTGCCGCCCGTTCATCAAAGTTGCGGGCCTGCTGCGCGGTTGCGGCGTCAATGCGCCGAAGATTTATGCGCAGAATTTGGCGCAAGGATTTTTGTTGCTCGACGATTTGGGCGATACCACCTACCAAACCGCATTGGAACGCGGCGCCAATGCACAGGCGCTGTATCTGGATGCGATCGCGGCGCTGGTGGCTTGGCAGTGTGGCACGGAAGCACAAGCGTTGCCGACTTACGATGAGGCGTTGCTGCGGCGTGAGCTTGATCTTTTTTCCGACTGGTTTGTTGTCAAACATTGCGGGCACGAATTGCGCGATACCGAACGGGCGATGCTGGAGCGCACGTTTGCGCTGCTGATTGCTGCCGCACGGGCACAGCCGCAGGTGTTCGTGCATCGTGATTACCATGTTCGCAATTTGATGGATGTAGCGGAAAACCGCCCCGGCGTACTCGATTTTCAAGATGCCGTGGTCGGGCCGATCGCCTACGACCTGGTGTCGTTGCTGCGTGATGCATATGTGGCGTGGGACGAGGAACAACAACTCGATTGGGCGATCCGTTACTGGGAGCGCGCCCGCGCTGTCGGTTTGCCGGTGGCCGCGCGTTTTGATGATTTCTGGCGCGACTTTGAGTGGATGGGTGTGCAGCGGCATCTGAAAGTCGTCGGAATTTTTGCGCGTCTGTGGTATCGAGATGGTAAAGACGCTTACCTCGCCGATATACCGCGTGTGCTTGGTTATCTGCGGCATGCCTGCGCGCGTTATAGCGAACTGGTGCCGTTGCTGTATTTTCTTGATGCGATCGAAAGAAAAACAATTTAACTGCACGAAAAAAGCCTCACGCGAAGGCGCGAAGCCGCGAAGAAGAATCGCCCCTCTCCCGATTGCGGGTGAGGGGCGGGGGAGAGGGCGATCTGATACCTGACCTCTGAAAAACCCATCCCCACCCCGGCCCTCCCCTTGAAGGGGAGGGAGCCTCGTTCCTTCGCGTCTTCGCGTGAGATATTCTATGTGCTCTAAGCGTTCTTTGCGGTTAAAATGGTTTTTTTAAATAAGCAATGCTCCCAGGAAAATGAAAGCACGCGCCATGATTCTGGCAGCCGGTCGCGGTGAGCGAATGCGACCGTTGTCCGATCACACGCCAAAACCGTTGTTGATAGCGGGCGGCAAACCTTTGATCGTCTGGCAAATCGAGGCGCTGGCGCGCGCCGGATTTCACGAGATTGTGATCAACGTTGCCTGGAAAAGTGCGCAGATCGAAGCGGCTCTTGGCGATGGTGCGGCCTGGCAGGCTCGCCTTCTTTATTCGCGGGAACATCCGGCGCTGGAAACGGCGGGCGGTATCGCACGCGCGTTGCCGCTGCTTGAGCCCGGACCGGTGTTGGTCGTCAGCGCCGATGTCTGGTCGGCTTACGATTATCAGACGCTTCTGCCGCGCATCGATGCGATGCGTGAACATGAAAATGCTGTGCAGGCGCATTTGGTGATGGCGCCTAATCCGCCGTACCATCCTGAAGGCGATTTCGCATTGGACGAACAGGGTGTGCTGCGTATGGACGGTGAACGGCTGACTTTCGGCAACATTGGGATTTACCATACGCAGTTGTTTGCAAATGTGAATCCCGACGTGCCGCAGAAACTGACGCCGTATTACCGGCAATGGGTGGCGCAGGGCATTGTTTCCGGTGAACGCTACGACGGAGCGTGGTTCAACATCGGCGCGCCGGAAGATCTGGCGGCGCTGAATGCTTTCTTTGCGGCTAAAATATTCAAAAAACCTTTCTTCGCCACTAATCCATAATGAACAATCCTCTACTGGTTTCCTCGGGGCTTCCCTGTTTTTCTGATGTGTGCCCTGAACATGTCGCGCCAGCGTTGGCGCAGCGTTTGCAGGAAGCACGCGCTGCTGTTGAACAGGTCGTCGCTTGTGACACGCCGCCGACTTGGGAAAATCTGGCGGCGCCGCTCGCGGAGGCGTTCGATCGCCTCGAACAAATGTGGGGCGCGGTGTCGCATCTGAATGCTGTGGTCAATACACCGGCGCTGCGCGATGCATACAACACCGGCTTGCCGTTGTTGACGGCGTTTCATAGCGAAGTGTCGCAGGATGCGCGTTTGTTTGCGCGATACCGCGCATTGCGTGACGGCACTTTATTTGCAACGCTCCCGGAAGCGCAACAGAAAGCGATTGATAACGCGCTGCGGGATTTTCGCTTAGGTGGCGTCGATTTGCCGGAGCCGCAGCGCGTACGCTTCAAGGCGTTGCAGGAAGAAATAGCGCAGCTGTCGGCAACCTTCGATGATCACCTGCTTGACGCGACGCAAGATTTTTCATTGCTGGTTACCGACGCGAAAGAGCTTGCTGGCCTTCCACCCGATGTGATTGCCGAGGCGCGTGCGCAGGCGGAGAAGAACGGGCAAACGGGTTGGCGGTTGACGTTGCTGGCGCCGTGTTATCGACCGGTGATGCAATACGCTGAACACCGGCCGCTGCGGGCGGCGCTGCATCGTGCTTACGCGACGCGCGCGTCTGAGTTGGGCGTCGATCCGACGCGCGATAACGCGATGCTGATTCGTCGGCTGCTGGCACTGCGCGCCGAGGAGGCGGATCTGCTGGGCTACCCGCACTATGGCGCGGTTTCGTTGGTGCCGAAAATGGCCAATAGTGTTGATGAAGTGCTGGCGTTTCTCGGCGATTTGGCGAAGCGGGTGCGGCCTTTTGCCGAGCACGATGTGGAAGCGCTGCGAGCTTTTGCGCGTGAAAAGCTTGGGCTGGATGAGCTGATGCCTTGGGATGTGGCGTTTGCTTCGGAGAAAATGAAGCAACGCGATTACGCTTTTTCCGATCAGGAAGTGCGTGCGTATTTTCAGGAAGAAAAGGTATTGAGCGGTTTGTTTCGGATGATTGAAACCTTATTCGGTTTGACGGTTCGCTCAGCTCCAGCAGAAACCTGGCACCCTGATGTTCGCTATTTCGAGTTAAGTGACAAAACGAATGATAAAGAAAACGGTGAAGTGGTCGGGCGTTTCTATCTCGATCTCTATGCACGCGAGAAAAAGCAGGGTGGCGCCTGGATGAATGGCGCGTTGCCGTTACGAGTGAAGCGTGATCATATACAGAAGCCGGTTGTATATTTGACCTGCAATTTTCCAGCGCCGGTCAGTGGCAAACCAGCGACGTTTACCCACGATGACGTGCTGACGCTGTTCCATGAGTTCGGCCACGGCCTGCATCAGTTGTTGACGCGTGAACCGACGCCGGGCGTATCCGGGCTTGAGGGTTTTGAATGGGACGCGGTGGAATTGCCCAGTCAGTTGATGGAGAATTTTTGTTGGGAGTGGAGCGTGGTCGAGGCGATGAGCGGGCATGTTGAAACAGGAGCGCCTTTGCCACGCACATTATTCGACAAAATGCTGGCGGCGCGACATTTTCAGGCGGGGTTGATGTTGCTTCGGCAAATCGAATTCGGCTTGTTCGACATGCGGCTGCACGCGGCGCGCCCGGCGCCTGATGCGCGTGCTGTGTTGAACGGCGTACGCCGTGAGGTCGCGGTGTTGCCTTATGCCGATTATGATCGCTTCGAGAACAGCTTCGGACACATTTTTGCGGGCGGTTACGCGGCCGGTTATTACAGCTATTTGTGGGCGGAAGTGCTGTCATCGGACGCCTACAGTTTGTTCGAGGAGGCGGGCGTGCTTTCAGCCGAGATCGGTCGTCGGTTACGCGACGAAATCCTCGGGCGCGGCAGTGTGCGAAATGCGCTACAGTCGTTCATTGCGTTCCGCGGTCGCCCCCCACAAATGGGGGCTTTTTTGCGCCACAATGGCATCATAGAGGTAGCCGAGGAGGTGTGATCATGATTGTTTTCCCTTCGCCTTTTTTTTCGTTTTTGGGGCGTGCGATGTTGATGGTCGTGGTGTTGATGTTGGCGCTGAGCACGACAGCCCAGAATCTTTACCGCTACGTTGATGCCGACGGCCGTGTCGTCTATTCCGACAAACCGCCGCCGCCTTCCGCCAAGGAAACACAGGTCAAGCGCGCGGGCGGTAATGTCGTTGAGACCGACAAAATTTCTGCGAGCACGCGACAAGCGATGGAGCGCTTTCCGGTAACACTGTATGCGTTCTCGTGCGGAGCGTTGTGCGAAGACGCCGAGGCGTTGCTGCAAAAACGCGGCATCCCCTACTCTTATGTCAATACGCAGAACGAGGACGGCGCTGGCAAGCTGAAGAAACTGACTGGCGAACTTCAGGTGCCGGTGTTGCAGGTGGGCACTGAATTTCGCAAAGGGTTCAACGAGGCTTCCTGGCAGCAGTTGCTCGATCGCGGTGGCTACGCCAAAGACGCCGGTGTAAAAACGCCGACGAAGCACACGGCAACGCCATCGCCTTCATCAACGCCAACGGCGGGGCAGCAGGGCTCTGATGCTGACGAGGCGCCGCCGGCTGCTCCTGATGAGCCGAAAGCCTGAGGACGGGATCAAATCTTGTTGGGGTGGGTTCCGAACCTGCCTACGTGTTTTACGTGAAGGCGCGGGGAAGAGCAAACGCTCTCTCCTGTATCACTCTTTCGCAAGCGGGAAGAGAAGCGGTTTTCTTCGTGGTTTCGCGTGAGAATTTCTTTGTGTTCTTTGTGGCTGAAAAACGCTTGTAAAACGAGAACAAAACAAACATGAAAATCGCCGCCTGGAACGTTAATTCGCTAAATGTGCGCTTGCCGCGCTTGTTGGCCTGGTTGAAAAAGCAGACGCCAGACATTGTGTGTTTGCAGGAAACTAAATGTGAAGATACCCGTTTTCCGCGCGACGTTTTGCTTGAAGCCGGTTACCGGAGCTGCTTTTACGGGCAGAAAACGTATAACGGCGTTGCGATTCTGGCGCGGCAGGAAATGCCGATCACCGAGGTCTGTTGCGGGATCGAGGATTACGACGATCCGCAGGCGCGGGTGATCGCGGCGACGGTGGCGGGGATCAGAGTGGTTTGCGTTTATGTGCCGAATGGGCAGGTGGTGGGCAGCGAGAAATTCGAATACAAAATGCACTGGTGCCGCCGTTTGCGGCGTTATTTGCAGGAAGCATTGGCGCAATATCCGATGCTTGTTGTTGCCGGTGATTTCAATATCGCGCCGGAGGATCGCGATGTTCACGATCCAGAAGCGTGGCACGGCCAAATTTTGTGCTCCGATGACGAGCGCGCTGCATTCCGGTCGTTTCTTGCGCTGGGGCTTGTTGACAGCTTTCGCTTGTTTGAACAGCCGCCGAATATGTTCAGTTGGTGGGATTACCGGCAACTGGGGTTCATCAAAAACCGGGGCTTGCGTATCGACCATCTGTTGATTTCCGAAGTGCTGCAGCCGCAGTGTGTTGCCGGAACGATCGACCGCGAAGAACGCAGGGGAGAAAAGCCGTCGGATCACGCGCCGGTGATAGTGGAGCTGCGATCAGAGATCAGAGGTCAGAAGAATTTAACCGCAAAGAATACAAAAAAGTCAGCTTTATTGCGAGGAACGATAGTGACGAAGCAATCCAGAGAAATCCCGCCCTCACCCTAACCCTCCTCCCTTGAAGGGGAGGGCGTGGCTACGCTTCGCGTCCTCGCGCCTTCGCGAGAGAAGGTTTTTCTGATCCCTGATCCTTTGCCTCTGATCCCTGCTCTTCGTCTTCTTCAGTCAGCCATTCGCGCCAGATCGCCACCAGCAGCGCCATCACCACCGGGCCGACGAACAAGCCGACCAGCCCCATTGTTTGAACGCCGCCGACCAATCCGAACAGGGTTGGCAAGAACGGCAGCTTGACCGGGCCGCCGACCAGTTTCGGGCGGATGGTTTTATCGACAACGAACAGCTCGACCGCGCCCCAGGCGAACAGTCCCAGTCCGTGCCAGGGATAACCACTTCCGACCAGATAGATCGACACCAGCGACATTGCGGTAGGCGCGCCGCCCGGAACCATCGCCATGAAGCCAGTGATGACGCCGAGCGCCAGTGGCGACGGCGCGCCGACAATCCAGTAAGCGATTCCAAGCACGACACCTTCGCCGATAGCGATGATCGTCATGCCGGTGACAGTGGAACTGACCATCGTCGGCGCCACCCGCGAAACACGATGCCAGCGTTTCGGCAAAATACGTTCGCCGACTTTGTCGAGTTGTTGCGCGAGCGTGCGCCCGTCCTTATAAACGAAGAAAAGCGTGATTAACATGAACACCAACGCCAGCAGAACCGAGAATAATTGACCGCCGAATGTGATTGCGATTCGGGAGATGTTGGCGAGTTGTCCCAGACCAATCAACTGCGACAGATCGCTGATGGCGTGCGGATGGTTCAGCGTTTCGTTCCACCATTCCGTCAGGAAAGAACCGACGCCCGGTAATTGCGTCACCCAGGCAGGCGCCTCGGCGCCGTAACGGTTAACGGAAAGCAGCCAGGTAATCCATTGCTGAACTTCGCGGGCGGTGTAGAGCACCACGACGATCAGCGGCACGATAATCAACAGAAGCACAAGAAAGGTAGCGATGCCGGCTGATAGCCAGGTTTTTCCGTGGCAGCGTAAGGCCAGTTTCTCGTATAAAGGCCAGGATGCAAAAGCAATAATCAGCGCCGCCAGAATCGGCACCAGAAAGCCGTGAAAGAAATACACGCCGACCGCCAGGACAAACAGAATCAGCCAGCGGGCAACCGGATGGGCGGCGATAGGGGCGTTGATGGGCATGGTCGGCGTGAGTAATCGGTGAAGCACCATCATAGCAAGTTTGCGGTTCTGCCGACAGGAATGGGGCGTCAGGGATCAGAAATCAGGGGCCAGAGGTCAGATACGTACCGTCATTTCTACGAAAGCGAAGGGTTGGGGCATTTTCGCGCACACAAAAAAATTGCCGGTGCAAGGCCGGCAATTTTTATACGATTTAAGAGAGTTGGCGAATTTTGGTCAGCGCAAACTTCGTCGGAGTTATCAAAGGTCTCTTGCTGCCTCTCTAGCTCTTTCTCTTCTCAGCCTTTCCTGGTCGATGCCGGCGAATGTTCCGGAAACCAGACGGACAGCCGCTGCCTCGATACCGGCGCCGCGCTCTTCTATTTGCACGAAATCGTTGCCGAGCTTCCAGGTCGCCATATGGTTTTCGATATTGTCGCCGAACCGGTTTTGAACAGTTTCCATTTTTTCATTCGCTTGCGAACCGTATTTTTCAACCAGCGCATCGCGGACATCCCGGTACCAGTTGGAATGGAAAATAACAGACACATAGCTCAGTTTGTCGCTCTCGAATTTGGCGATATAGACCTGAACCGCCGCCGGGCCGTACCTCATCTGGTTCCGGTATTCGCGCTGGCAATCCAGAGTTCTTCTGATGTCTATAATGTCCTTCGGGTCGTTGTTCCTGACGCTCAAACATTTTTTTTCGGCCTCGGTATCAACATAAAGATTGCAAGTTCCCCCTTCGCATTTGAAGTCCGGGAATTTCTTGAGGAGAGCCTCCTGCGAAGCTCCGAAAGGAATGCCCTTGAACTCGACCCCGGCGGCACCGGCAAACAGCGACCAAGCGAACAGTGTCGCGCTTAAGAGCGCAAACAGAGTTTTTTTCATAATGATTCCTTGGTTAAATAAAAATCCCCAGTTCCACATCTGTATCCCACTCTTCCGATCATCGGAACGGCGTTAGCGCCACTCCCGATCCATTCAAATATCGACTTCCCGAGCGGGTTGTCGCTCTGCGCATACAAATCATCCGGCACTACAAACAGGCACTCCACCGGCTTTTCTCCGCCGTCAACAGGGGCAAACACACGGCCCACAACCGGGTTCCGTGTTTTCGGCCGGTTGATGACTTTGGTATCGCTGCTAAAAAGCCGAGTTCCCATGTTGCAATCTATTACTTTAACAGTTAACCGATTTTTTGGCTTGGCTTTAAGCTGTCGTAAACCATCCGCCGAAAGGGGGAGACGTTTGCCCGCCAAAGCATTCCATTGTTTTTTTTCACCATCGGAGGGCAGCCACGGGCAGTTTGATAGGGTGCGCAAGCCCGATCCCGTCGATGGGTATGTAACAGGCTGAACGCAAATCGGGGCGGGTGACGGAGATGCAGCGCAGCGATCAGCAGCGATCCTGCCCCGCGGTTTTCTTGGCATGCGCTTGATTTTTCCTGCGGTATCGTCCCTAACCCCCATTGTCTTGCCCGTTTTTTGCTCTACGACATTGTTTTCGAGTTGACTGATGTATGACGGAGACACTTCTGCATTTTTGGTGAAAACATCAATACCGCCTTTTCGAGCAATCGCCGAAAGCGGGTAGTCAAGTCGAATTTTTTCCGATGTTTTCATTATAACATTCTGCGTCAATCCGCTAACCCATGAAATGCAGGGAACACTTGGCTCCGAATTCTTGAATCGGCAATCCGATAACATGAATCTTCGCTTTTACCTCGTTCAAAAACAGCAGCAAGGAGCGCCCGTACCGATATGGGCGACGTGATGACGCGGCCGCGCGCAAGCCAAACGGCATATTGCGTTTTCTCGGCGGGCGTATCAAGCGGCATAGTTGAGACACGTGTTCAGATAAGGGCTTACTGTAACGCATTTTGGAAATAATCGTCACCAAAATTCGGGGTTGCCGTCGGGGCAGACTGAAAGAGTGTCTCGTGTATGGTCAAAACAAAACAAGGAGCCGCGGCTCCTTGTTTTCAAGGCGTTAACAATTCCGGTTTAAAGCGGCACACCGATTCGCATGGCCACTTCACGGTAATGCTCGATAACTTCGCCGAGATCGCGGCGAAAACGGTCTTTATCCATTTTTTCGCCGGTCTTGATATCCCATAAACGGCAGCCGTCGGGGGTGAATTCGTCGCCCAGAAGCAGTGGTCCTTCGGGATCGTCAACGGCGCGGCCAAATTCGAGCTTGTAATCGACGAGATCAATGCCGGCGTTGGCGAACAGCGGCTGTAGTATCTTATTGACGCGACGGGTCAGAATACGCATCCGCTGAACGTCGTCTTCGCTGGCCCAGCCCAGCACGCGGATATGATCGTCATTGACCATCGGGTCGTGCAACGCGTCGCTTTTGTAGAAATATTCGAAAATCGGTTCCGGCAGGCGAACGCCTTCCTCGATACCGAGGCGCTTGCTCATCGAGCCGGCGCAGACATTGCGGACAACACATTCGACCGGCAGCATTTTCATCGCGCGCACCAGCGATTCGCGCTCGTTCAGCAGCTTGCCGAAATGGGTTTTGATACCGGCTTCTTCGAGCTTACCCATGATAAAGGCGTTGATTTTGTTATTGGTTTCGCCCTTCTTGGTGAGCTGCGCGAGTTTGGCGCCGTCGAAGGCGGAAACGTCATCGCGGTAGTGCATGATGACCCAGTTCGGATCGTCGGTGGCGTAAACGGTCTTGGCTTTGCCGCGATAAAGCTCTTCGCCTTTCATCATGATGTCTGCCCTTTTTGTAAATCGGAAAGAATAATTTTAACCGCAAAGAACACAAAGAGCGCAAAAAAGATTGGAAACATCCCTGCCATCAGGCCGGCCAAAAACCATGGGACGCTACGCTAAACGTATGAAAAGCCAAGAGTTCTTTGCATTCTTTGCGGTTAAATAGTGCTTACATGCTGCGCCAGTCAAACCCTTCGTCCTGATCGGCGACACCGATCCAGTCGGGCGCACAATCCAGAGCCTGCGCCAGCGCGGCGCGCGCCTTATCGGGGTGGTTGTTGTGCCGTGATAAATGCGCTGCGATGACGTGTTTCAGGAACGAACGGTCAATTGCTGCCAGCAGCGCAGCGGCGGCTTCGTTGTGTAAATGGCCGAAGCGGCCGCTGATCCGTTGTTTGAGAGGGTACGGGTAGGAGGGGTTGTTGTACAACAGGTCGAGGTCGTGGTTGCATTCGAGCACCAGTGCATCGCAACCGCTGATCTGCGCTTCGATATGGGGAGTTGATGCGCCGATGTCAGTGAGCGAGACCAAGCGATGAGCGCCGTCGCTGACGATGAATTGCACCGGCTCGCGCGCATCGTGCGGCACGGGCAACGCTTGCACTTGCAGATCGCCGAGAACGAGCGTGGCGTGGCTGTCGAAGGTGCGCAGACGTTCGAGTTTGTCGAGCTTGCCGCTCAGTGCTGCGTGGGTGCCGTAACTCATCCATACCGGGATTTGAAATTTTCCGGCGAATGCAACAACGCCATTGACGTGATCGGTATGCTCGTGAGTAATAAAGATCGCATCAATCGTCTCGGGTTCGACGTTGAGACGTTGCAAGCGGCGCACGGTATCGCGCAGACCGAATCCGCAGTCGATCATCAGGCGGGTATTGCCCGCTTCGACGAGCAGGGCATTGCCGCTGCTGCCGGAGCCTAGCGAAGCGAAACGCATGACGCTGTTTCTTGAGGACGGAACATTGAGTCGATCATTCCCGTGAACTCACCCCCTCTTCCGCCCGGCGAAAGAGGGGAAGATAATACGTGCGCCGCTATTTCAGTTGCCCCTGTAGAACGTTCAGAATTTGTTCGGCGTCGCTCGACTGTACTGCGGCGCCGGTTTCGCCGGCGATAGTCACGATACTTTGTTCATTGCTGACGGCGACATGGACTTGATAATTTTGAGGGCGAACTTCGTCTTTGCGCCAGAACGCCAATTTGGACAACCAGCCGCCGGAATCGGCTTTGGCGACATCGGTATCGGGGTCGGCATAGCGGACGTAGTAAACGCCTTGTGAGCGGTCGCGGTCGGTCACGGTGAAGCCGGTACGGTCGAGCGCCAGGCCGACGCGTCGCCAGGCGCGGTCGAAATCATCGACCAGCATCAACTTCGTCTCGCCGCCTTCTTTGATCAGATTGGCGCGTGGTTGGCCATCGGTATTTTGCACGATGGCGGTTTTGGCCTGCTCTTCGGTCGCGCCGAAACGAACCATAATGCGCATTAACATTTCCGCTTCCAGCTCGGGGTTGGGCGGCAACACCGCCCAAGCAAACGCGGCCGGTGTCGCGTTGTCGATCTTGGTGGTTGGCACCTGTTCCATGCCGCGGTGTGATAAATAAATTTCGACCGTATCCGGTTCCCGACCTTTTTCAATGCGAGTACGGAATTTGTCGCGTTTGTACGTCGAGAAGAAAATATCGAGATATTTACCGACGGTGCTGCTCAAAAAGCCTTGCGGCATCTCCGCGCGGTTTTCAGCCCAGTCGGTTTCCATGATACCGATCATCGGTTTTTCTTCGGCAAGAACGAAACCGGTGTCGATCCAGAATTTCCGCAGGGTTTCCCAAGCGTTGGTCGGCGAAGTCTTGACGACTAACCAGCGTTCACTGCCGGCGCGCTCGAGGTGAGCGAGCGGAACGCTCGGCAGGACGGCTCTTTCGCGGGCTTCAGCGCGCGTGTTGCGGTTGGCGAGATCGGACGCCGAAGCGACGGTATAGCGATCATCGTATTGCGGCGACGAAAGGTCCGGCGGAATTTCCAGCGGCGGCGTCGAGCGTGTCGATTTGTAATCAATACGCTTGCCGGACAAAAGGTCTTGTGTGGAACTGCAACCGGCCAGCGCCCACAACACAACCGCGACGGCGGCCACAACACGCATTTTTGAACAACGAATCATCCTGTCAACTTTCGAGAATGGAAATTAAGCAAAGCAACCTGCCGCACGCAATGCTTGCCGCAGCGGTTCATGAAAAGGCTCGGACAACGGCGCCAGTGGCAACCGGATACCGGCGGAAATCAAACCCATCTCCGCCATCGCCCACTTGACCGGCACCGGATTACCTTCGACAAACAGTTTGCGGTGCAACGGCAACAATGAGTCGTTGACGGCGCGCGCTTTAGCGATGTCGCCGCGCGCAGCGGCCGCGCACATCGCGGCGATCTGTTGGGGCGCGACGCACGCGGTCACCGAAATCACGCCGTGTCCGCCCAGCAACAGAAACGCCAGACTGGTGATGTCGTCGCCGCTGTAAAGCACGAAATCTTTTTTCCCGGCTTCGTTCAACGCCTTGATGAGTTCGGTCGCGCGGCCGATGTCGCCGGTCGCGTCTTTCAAACCGATGATGCCCGGCACTTGCGACAAGCGCAGCACCGTCTCGTTCGCCAGATCGGCAACGGTGCGCCCGGGCACATTGTAAAGCACCAGCGGCAGATCGACCGTTTCGGCAATCGTTTTGAAATGACGGTACAAACCTTCCTGCGACGGCTTGTTGTAGTAAGGAACGACGGACAGGCAGCTGTTGGCGCCGACTTTCTTGGCGTAGGCGGTCAATTCAATCGCTTCAGAAGTCGAGTTACTGCCGGTGCCGGCCATCACAGGAACGCGGCCGGCGACATGATCGACCGTCGCCTTGATCAGCGCGTGGTGCTCCTCGAAGTCGATCGTCGGCGATTCGCCGGTAGTGCCGACGATAACGATTCCCGCCGCGTCATGGGCGATGTACCAGTCGATCAATTTTCTTAGTGCCGCAAAGTCCAACGCGCCGTCAGGCGTCATCGGAGTGACAATCGGCACCAGACATCCGGTCAGCATAGCGCTTCCTCGTAAGGGCAACTTGTTCATTTTACCTGAATCTGTATCAGAGGTCAGAAATCAGGGGTCAGAACTACGTCATTCTTCGCCGCCTCCGCGTGAGCGCTTTCCTTCTGGCCTTTGACCTCTGACGTCTGATCCCTGTTGTGTTATGTTAACGGTTGTTCGGAGGGGGCGTGCGTTATTCTTTTTCTTCAAATTCAGCCAATATTGATACGACATTCGATTCCGGCGCGACAATGCTCGACTGGCGGGGGCGCGATGTCGTGCTGGCGTTAATGATCGGCGGGGTGCTGGGGGTGGCGCTGTTTTCTCTGTTGTTGCCGCTGGGCGGCAGCAACGACGGCGTAAAAAAGGGCGGCGCGACGATATTCACCGGATTTTTTATATCTACATGTTGGCAGAAAAGCATATGCAATTGAACGAAGACCGTGTCGCGGTGATCATTCCCTGTTACAAGGTGACTCGTCACATTTTGGGAGTGCTGGAAGCTATTGATAACCGTGTCTGGCGCATTTATGCGGTCGATGATGCATGCCCTGAAAAGAGCGGAGCACTTATTGAAACGCGATGCCGCGATCCGCGAGTTAAAGTGCTTTATCACGAACGTAACAGAGGTGTTGGCGGTGCAGTTATGAGTGGTTATCGTGCCGCGATTGCCGATGGCGCGACGGTACTCGTCAAGATCGATGGGAATGGCCAAATGTCGCCGACGTTGTTGCCTGATTTCGTGATGCCGATTCTGACGGGCATCGCAGATTATACGAAAGGCAATCGCTTTTACGATCTTGCCAAAATCAAGCAAATGCCGCGAGGGCGGATTTTTGGTAACGCGGTACTGTCGTTGCTTGCGAAACTGTCGACCGGTTACTGGGACTTGTTTGACCCGACCAATGGATATACGGCCATCCATGCGGAAGTTGCGTGTCGCCTTCCATGGGAACGGATCAGTGAACGCTATTTTTTTGAGAGCGATATGTTGTTCCGGTTGGGAACATTCCGTGCGGTGGTCGTTGATGTTCCAATGGACGCTTGCTACGGAAATGAGATAAGCAGCCTCAGAATCAAGGACATATTCTGGGAATTTTCCTGGAAGCTGGCGCGTAATTTTTTCAAGCGTATTTTTTATAATTACTTTTTGCGTGATGTGTCGCTGGCTTCTTTGGAGTTACTGCTCGGGACAATTCTTGTTGTGTTCGGTGGTATTTACGGTGCCTGCCATTGGGCGCAATCAGCGGCGCTGGGGGTTACGACGCCCGCAGGCACGGTTATCGTAGCGGCGGTGTCGCTACTGGTTGGGCTACAATTGTTGTTAGCGTTTTTAGGTTACGACATCGCCAATGTTCCGCGACGCCCATTGCATCGCTTTTTTATGGCAGGTGCAGCATGGCGATACGATAAATCAGGGAAAAAGCCAAGTGATAATGAGGGTATCTAAGCAACATTGTTTATCGTGGCTATCGATTACGCTGTTTTTCCTGAGTGCTGTGCTGTTGTTGGCAGGATTTGCGATAACAGATATCAGGGGCGCTTGGGTTCCGAGGCGCGCGGCAGAAATGCTTTTCATGGTGTTGATGGTCGGTGTACCCTGCGTAATGCTGGCTTGGTGGCGGTGTTGGCCATTATGTAATCTCCTGCTTATTGTTTGGGGGCTGTTGGCATTGCTTCACCTAGGGTTGACGATGGTGTTAACAGCAGGGTTGTTGAGCGCTGCCGCAGTGGGGCTTGGTTCTTTTCTAACGAAAGGAACAGGGCGTTGCCGATGGGCTCTATCCTGGTTGATCGGCTTGTTGATGATCGGCGGCACCCTGGGCTGGCTGCTGCCTTGGCCAGTTCATTATCGAAGCATTTACCTCGTTATTCTAATTGCTATCGTGCTATGTCGCTTTCGAGTTCTTCTCCGCGCATGGCGCGATACGTGGGCGGCCTGGCAACTAGCTACCCGGCGCGCGCCTTACATGGCGTCAGCCGCATTGTCGGTGACGGGGCTGGCATCCATCATGCTATGGCTGCCGACACTTCAGTTTGATGATGCGGTGTACCATCTTGGATTGCCGACACAACTGTTAAACAGCCACTATTATCGCTTTGATGTATCGTCTCAGATCTGGGCGTTGGCGCCGTGGTTGGGTGATACGCTGCAAGCGGTGGTAATGGTGATCACCGGAGCAGATGGACGTGGCGCAATGAACGGTGTGTGGTTAGTGTTGCTGCTGTATTTTGTATGGGCGTTGGCGCGAGCACTAGATCTGGATCATCGTGAGCGCTGGCTTGCGGTCATGTTGGTTGCCAGTCAGCCGGGATTGTTTGCGTTGCTCGGCGGTATGCAGATGGAACTGCCGTTGGCGGTATATTTGACGGCAGCGGTAGTATTGGTTTTGCGCGAGAAGCAGAAAGCACAGTGTGTAAACACGATACCGTCCGGTTTGATACCGCTGATGCTGGTGACAGCGGGATTGTTGGCGTTCAAGGCTTCGCCCGTTGTCTGGGCCGTGCCTTTAGCCATCTGGGCATTATGGGGGCGACATCTGCGGCACGATCTCAAGGCGCTTGGAGCAGGCATTCTTCTTTGTGTTGTGTGTGTGGGGTCGAGCTACGCTTACGCTTGGGGACTGACGGGCAATCCGGTGTTGCCGCTGTTTAACGATATTTTCCAATCTCCTTACGCACCTCCCTTCCGCTTGACGGATGCGCGCTGGTTTGATGGCATTCATTTAACCCTTCCTTGGGATCTGGTGTTCAAAACAGACCGGTTTATCGAGGCCTACCCGGGGGCAATCGGCTTTGGCACTTTGGTGTTGGCGGCGGGAGGAGGTATGGCGATGGTGGCGTCAACAGCGGCGCGGACGTTGCTGGCCTTTTTTCTGGTGGCGTTTTTCGCGATGTTTCTTAATATTCAGTATGTGCGTTATGTGTTTCCCGTGTTAACGCTGTTAATTCCGCTGGCCATAGTGGGTTATACGACGTTTTTGTCACAGGGAAAAAAGGAAGTGGTTATAGCGGGATTAGTGATGTTGGTGGCGCTGAATCTGGCCTTTTATTCAAATAGCTGGTATGGCTATCGCAGCGATATGCTGTGGGCAGTGTTCACACTTAGAAAATCAGAGGAGAAGATTTATCAAGAGTTCCTTCCTGAACAATTTTTTGTGGGTTATTTACGCGCACATGGCGGCGAAGACGTTAGTGTATTGCTTGTCGATCCGGAAAGACCGTATGGCGGGTTGTTCGCCGGGCATGCTATGACCTGGAGTTTTTATGATTTTGAGTTGGCGCCTATGATAAAGGCCGCAACGGAGGATTCGAGCGGCTCTACATGGGCGCAAGTATTGAAGGCGCAAGGGCTGACGCATGTGTTGCTACCGGAGAAAGGGGCTAATCCCGCGTTGATAGAAGGTTTGACACAATTGTCTGCAACTCCTATTTATCGGGCTTACGGGATAGCGTTGTGGTCATTGCCCGCTGAGCAGCAGACGCTTCCTTTGTTATTCGCGCGCAGGGATGAGGCACAAAGGCGCTTGTGGCGACGTTAAAGTGTCTTTGATTTGATGTGCTGGATGTTTGACGGGCGACAGAAATTAAAGGTTTCTTGGACTGCGCTTCGCTTGCCCAGGCTTCCTGACCTCAGACCCCTGCTACCGATACACCCAGAATTTCGATAGCAGAAAACCGAATACGGCAAGCAACGCATCGAAGAATGGCTTGACGAGCCAGGCGAAATAAAGCCCTTCTGCGCCTTCGGCCAGAGTGACAGCAGCGGTGCTGGCGGCGGCGGTGAGACTCCACATCACGATGAAGCGCGCCAGATGCGCGGGGCGCAGTTTACCCTGCGTCGTCACGCCGAAAGTATGTTTGCCGTTGAGCCAGAAGCCAAGCAGCGCGCCGCTGACCCGGGCGATCAGGTTGGCGGGAACCGGCGTCATTCCGAACCAGGTCAGCGCGACGAAGCACAACCAATCGACGATGAGTTGTATCAGCCCGAAAATGATGTAAAGCGCGCTTTGGCGGGCGAGGCTCATTTAAAGCGCTCTCGCAAAGGGTCGTTTTGGGAGTCTGATACCCCATCCCCACCCGACTCCTCCCCTTGAAGAGGTGGGCTTAAACGCTCCCTCCTCAAAGGGGGCGCCGGCGAAACCGACGGAGGTTTGTCTCGGCCATTCTCTCCCACAGCAGCAGGCTCAAACACCGCTATTGATTCGACGTGCGCGGTGTGCGGGAACATGTTGACGACACCGGCGGCGCGCAACACGTAGCCTCGCTCGTGAACGAGCACCGCCGCGTCGCGTGCCAGTGTTGCCGGATTACACGAAACATAAACGATGCGGCGCACGGCAACATTTTTATCGCTTGTATCGCTTCCGTGCGGTAGCGCCTTCACCAGTTCAATCGCGCCCTCGCGCGGCGGGTCGATCAGAATTTTGTCGAGCGGCAACAGCGGCGCCAGTGTTTCCGGTGTTGCCTCAAACAAGTTGGCGCAGCGGAACGCACAACGATCAGCCAAACCGTTTCGCTGTGCGCCTTGTTCGGCGCGGCGCACCAGCGCCGGGCTGCCTTCGATACCGGTGACGCAGGCGCCGCAACGGGCAATCGGCAGCGTGAAATTGCCGAGACCGCAGAAAAAATCGGCAACCCGTTCGTCGGGTTGCGGATCGAGCAGCGCCAGTGCGCGGCGTACCAATACACGGTTGATGTCGTGGTTGACCTGCGTGAATTCGGTCGGCGCGAAGGGCAACACGACAGTGAATTCCGGCAGCGAATACGCTAACGCAGAATCCTGTGGATGAAAAGGACGAGCTGTATCAGGCCCGCCGGTTTGCAGCCAGAACGCAATACGGTGGAGGTCAGCAAATTCGCGCAGCAAAGTTTTGTCGTTGTCGCTCAAGGCTTCGAGAATGCGCAGCACCAGGACACAGGCCAACGAATCGTCAGAAGTTTGCGAAGAAGGGTTCAGCGGCTCACCGACGGCGACTTCGATTTGCGGCAATCGGTCGCGGATCGATAAAGCTTCAACCAGTTCGCGCAAGGGCAGCAGCAACGCTGAAACCATCGGCGGCAGCACGTGGCATTCGCGCATGTCGGCAACGTAGCTCGATTTGCGTTCATGAAAACCGACGAGCACGCCGCCTTTCTTGAACACATGTCGTACCGACAGGCGGGCGCGGTAACGGTAACCCCATGCGGGCCCGTGAATCGGCGGCAGCAGTTGATCGGCGCGCACATTGCCGAGACGTCGCAACGCTTCTTCCAGCACGCGCTGCTTGGCGGCAACCTGCAACGCGGGGGTGGCGTGTTGCAACGAGCAGCCGCCGCAGACGCCGAAGTGCGGACAGCGCGGCGGCACCCGCGCAGGGCTGGCGATGAGCACTTGCTCGGCGCGCGCCAGTTCCCAAGACGGCTTGCGTTTCAGCGTTTGCGCGATGACGGTTTCGCCGGTCAGCGCGCCTTCGACGAAAACGGTTTTCCCGTCAAGGCGGGCGATGCCGCGACCTTCCTGGTCGAGCGATTCAATGGTGGCGGTAAAGAGCGAAGATGACATGAAAAACAGCGAGGCGTTCCAAAGGAAGGCGTACATTGTACCGGGATCGGGAGCATGAATCCGTTTGCGTACAGTCTGGTTTTCGGAAACGGCCACGTATTCAGGATAAACCGGTAACCCCTCTTTCGCAAAGAGAGAGAATTTTCTTTTCTGTGTTTGCACAGGAATGACGGAAGCCTGCTCTCTGATCCCTGTACAATGCGCGTTGCGCCGCTTTTCAAAATAACCCCATGAATTCCGCTTCAAATGATCCCATCGACAGCTCCGCTATCCCTGGCGCCCGTGCCGAGTTTCTGGCCGGGGTGCGGGCGGAAATGCCGCTGTTGCTCGGCATCGTGCCATTCGGATTGATTTATGGCGTGCTGGGGTTGGCGGCGGGATTACCGGGCTGGGCGATTGTGGCGATGTCGGTGATCGTGCTCGGCGGTTCATCGCAAGTCGTTTTCGTGCAGTTGTGGGCGGTGGCGACGCCGTTCTCAGTGATCGGCGCGACGGTCGGCGTTGTTAACCTGCGGCATCTGCTTTACAGCGCCGACATGGCGCCGTATCTGAGTTCATTGCCCTGGCGCTGGAAATGGTTGTTGTCGTACCTGCTGACTGATGAGGCGTACATGGCGGCGGTGCGACGCTTCCGCGATGGCCCGGCGACAGCGTACCGACACTGGTTTTTGCTGGGAACAGGTGCAACGTTGTGGACGGGTTGGGTGATTTCGACCTTCGTCGGCGTTTTTGTCGGACGGGCGATCCCGGCCAGTTGGTCGCTGGAATTTTCGATCGCGCTGACCTTCATCGCGCTTCTGGTGATGTCGGTGCGGCGCAAGAGCGAGATTTGCGCGGCGTTGGCATCGGGCGCGGCGGCACTGGCGCTGCAATCATTGCCGCACAAGTTGTGGATCCTGGCGGCGGCGGCGATCGGGATGGCCGTTGGCCTGGTGGTGCACCGCTGGTGGGATGAAAAATAAAAAGACGAAGGCAAAAAGAAAATGGATATTCTTTTCATCATGGTCGTATGCGGAGCGCTGACGTTTTTGCTGCGTTTTTCGTTTATCGCCGGCGGCCGCTTACTGCCGCAAAGCCCTGAATTACGGCACTTGTTGCGCTATGTGCCGCCGGCCGTATTGGCGGCGTTGATCGCGCCGGAAATTTTTGTACACAACGGAACGTTGTCGCTGGGGTTTGACAATATTCGGTTGTGGGCGGCGCTCGCGGCGATGGCGGCGGCGTATCTGACACGGCATGTGCTGGCGACCATCGCGGCCGGCATGGCGGCGCTGTGGTTTTTGCAGGCGTTTTTTTCCTGAGAAGATTTGTTCATCGCGTCACTGACAAGTACGGCGGCGGTAAAATAACATCATGTCTATCCTCGCTCTGGAAACTTCCACACAATGGTTGTCGGTCACTGTTGGCGATGCGGCGGGCTGGGTGACGCGCGATGTCGAAGTCGGCCCCGGACATTCCGGGCAGATTCTGCCGCTGGTTCAGGAGACGCTGGCAGAGGCGGGAGTGTCGTTGAAACTACTCGATGCTATCGCTTTCGGCGCCGGGCCGGGATCATTCACCGGCGTGCGTATCGCTTGTAGTGTCGCGCAGGGATTGGCGTTGGGTGCAGGCGTACCACTAGTGCCGGTGTGCAGCTTGCTGGCGATTGCCGAAGCGGCGCGAATGAAGTTCAGCATCGAGCGCGTTTGTACCGTGACCGATGCGCGGATGCGGGAAGTGTATGCAGCGGCCTGGCAGTATCAGGCGGGCGCTTGGCAGGAAGTGATGACGCCGATGGTGGCGCGCCCGGAAGAAGCGATAGCGTACTTTCGGAAGACCATCGAAACGGAAGAGAACAAAGAAGCGTGGAGTATCGCCGGCGATGGGCTTGTTGTTTATCCTGAACTGGGTTCCATTTTGCCCTGGCAAATCGCAGCGGCAGAGACACGCCCCACGGCGCAGGCTGTGGGCGCGCTGGCGTTGGCGGCATGGGCGCGTGGCGAAGCCGCCGCTGCAGCCGAAGCGGTGCCGCTGTATGTGCGTCAGCGGGTCGCGTTGACCAGCGCCGAGCGGGCGGCAGGAGAAGTGTTGTGAAAGTATCAGAACACGGCACGATCGCCTGTCCGTCGGGATTTGTTTCGCGGCTGATGCTGAGAAGCGATGTACCGAAAGTTCTGGAGATCGAGCGCGAAGCGCATTTCACGCCTTGGGGAGAGAAGGCGTTTCTCGACGCGATAGAGACGGGCGATGTGCTGCCCATCGTCTTGGTGGATAAGGAAGTGGCCGGATACGGCGTACTCAAAGTCCTTTGGCGTGAAGCCGAACTGCTCAATCTGGCCATAGCGAAACCCTGGCGACGGCGAGGATTAGGGCATTTTCTGGTCGCTACGTTATTGCAGTCGGCGTTGCGTTACGGCGCGCCGCAAGTGTTTCTGGAAGTGCGCGAGTCAAACACGGGAGCGCAGGCATTGTATCGGCAAATGGGGTTTGAAGTCGTCGGGTCACGCAAAGCGTATTACGCTTGCCCCGAAGGAAAGCGTGAAGACGCCTGGGTGATGCGCTGGCAGGAAAAGAGGGGGCGAAATGCAGCGTGACGAAATGCTGAACGCGCTGGGGCTGACCTTGTGGCGATTGCGCGGAACGGTAACGCCGATAGCTGGCGCTGATACTCCCACGCCACTGCAAGAACATCAACGGGCAGCAGAGGTTGTTGAGCCCGGCGCATCTTCGTCTCGAGTACACACGCGTTTCACCCCCTCCCTTCACGGGAGGGGGCGCCCCGAAGAGGTGGGAGAGGGGGAAAATAAAACCCCTCCCCTTCAAGAGGTGGGATTGGGCGGGGATGGGGTTTCATTTTCTCCTCCTCTTTCCGCTCCTTTTCCACGAGGAGAGAAAGAGGCTTCACCAGGCACGCGTGCGCAACGAATCGCGCAGTTATTGTGGGACGATTTTGCCGCCGATGTTGCTGCCTGCACCTCTTGCGATTTGTGCAAAACACGAACCAAGGCAGTACCCGGCGTTGGCGATGTTCGCGCGCGTTGGCTGTTCGTTGGCGAAGGGCCGGGCGCTGAGGAAGACAAAAAAGGCGAACCGTTTGTCGGTCAGGCGGGCCGCTTGCTCGATCAAATGTTGGCGGCGCTCGGAATGAAACGCGGCAACGATGTTTACATCGCCAACGTGCTCAAATGCCGGCCACCGAACAACCGCGCACCGACGCCGCAGGAAGCCGATGCCTGTCGCCCTTATCTCGAACGGCAGATTGCGTTGATCCAGCCGGAAATCATCGTGGCGCTGGGCAAGAGCGCGGCGATGTTGTTGCTGAATACCGATGCCAGCATCGCCAGTTTACGCGGGCGTGTACATCGTTATCGGGAAGTGCTGCTGGTGGTGACCTACCATCCGGCGTATCTGTTACGTAACCCGGCGGATAAAGCAAAGTCGTGGGAAGATTTGGTGTTTACGAAAAAGATTTTAGCTGCAAAGAGCGCGTAGAGCGTAAAAAAAGCGGGGGCAAACCCGCCCTTGTATCTCACGCGAAGGCGCGAAGCCGCAACGAAGACAGAAACGTCCTCTTCTTCAAGGAAAGGCCCTCTCCAGCTTGAGAGAGGGGGCAGAAGGGATGGGGTTCTTCTTGCCGTGATTCCACTTCGTTTCGCCCAGGCAGGATCAACAGCCAGTGGCCGCAAAATCTAGCCTTTCAAAATTCACCGCCGACATATCCTTTATGATGCAGTGCAATACAAAGTCTCCTTCCAAAGAAAGCAACATCGAATATTTTGATTGACGAAGCCCAAATGCCAAAGAAAATCCATCTCTGACACTTCTCATGAGTCCAATGAAATCACGGGGTGGCATGTAAACACCATTCTCGGCGAGAAGGAAATCCTCCAATTTAACCGCAGAGATGGAGAATACGTAATTAACGTCGTCACGTATTTCTTTTAGAGTTGTCTGAAGACATTCGGTTTCCACGGAAACTCCATAATGCTCACCTTCACCATTTACAAAATTTAATAAAATCTTGCCGGAATGGTATTGAAAACGCTTCAATCTCGACTCTGCCGACATTGATATCATGTGTGTTTTTTCATCAACATCCATTCATTGGTTTCCTCTTAATGCAGCGGGTTGGGAAAAAGCGTAGCGCAATTTCAGCGGGCTACCAATCGCGCCATTCGTCAATAGCGCTGATCAAATCCGGTTGGCGGGTTACGATCACAATGAGTTCCAGAGCCTCAAAAATATCCTCTGCGTGAGTGGTCTGGATGAAAGGGTTTACCGCGTCCAGTCGATTAAACGCTTCGACACAAGAGCGAAGATGGCGCCGAACGACGGCCTTGGACAGCTTGGGAGCTGAGTGTAGCGTGTGGACAAGCTCTGTAATCAATCGCTGAGATTCATCGCGGCCGGTTATTTCCCGCTCTGAGTCCCATTTATCAAACCATCGTCGCTTCAAAAGGCTGTCGAGCGTTGTTGTTCGCAGTATTTCCGCTCGCTTTTCAGCAAAGATCCGACCTCTTTCGATTGTTTTCTGACGCTCTGCGGCCTCTTCAAGCAGGAGGCTCTCGCGATCGTGATCCCACCTCCACTGTTTGAGGGGTTGAACGCAGAGGCTCTCCCAATCGCCATAAGCGGCTGAATCAAAGGCTTCATCTTCTTCTGTGACTTGAAGATTCCCTGCGAACAGGAAATTAACGGGGGGCGGCTCACAGATCCAACTGGCCTCGGGTTTATTCTTCCAGGAATGATGGTTCAAGACCAACACCTTCCGAATTTCCTCATCAGCCGGGCGTTTTGCTTCAGCGCCCACCCACGGAGATGAGATGACGAGAACCATGGCAGAGATGACTTTTTTTGACGCAGTGGATTCTGTCGGATCCACTGCTGTCCTTCGTCTTGCAACCCTGGCTATGCTGAATTTTCCGTCCTGCAAAGGCACAAAGAACAGGCTTCCTGGAGTGGGCAGGTCTTCTTCAGAGTATGGATTCATAGAACTAATGACTTTGCTGGTCTGACGCTAAAATTAATCGGTGGCGTTGAGGATGCCCAATTCGCCATCTCCTGTTTTGTCAGCAAGCGGCCCCAACGCGGCGCTGTCGTTGCCTGGTGGAAGACAGTATTTTGATTGCTTTGATTGTATCTTGGAAAGTTTCATCATCAATAATGAAGCCAAAAGGAAATCGACCATATTCTTCAGCTTCTTTTTGTGTTCTTTGGCTAAAAATTTCTTTCTGCTTTTCAATTTTATCGAGGTGTTTTTTTCTAAATTCAAAATAGCAGGTCAGTTGCCCTGGGCCTAAAAACAGATGTATTTGTATAAATTTCTTATATATATAATAGCCATGAAAGTATTTCCCTCTACGCGACCCGTCATCCCATCTTTCCAAATCAGGGGCGAACGATGAAATAATAGTTTCAGATAAAATTTTATAATGCTTAAAAAATTTCTCGCCAAGCAAATCCGTAAGCTCCTGATCGCCAGGAATAGTAATGTGGGGACTCATTACTTCAGTTTTCATTGATTTTTGATCTCTTGAGTGCGGCAGGGATGGGGTATAACGCAATCTCAGTTTTGAGTGGTGAATATCTGGATTCCACTTCATTCCGTTCTAACCCGAATAAATGTTAGATCCCATGTGCTCACACTTCTACAACGATAATGTCTGGCCATTCCTCAGGCCATGGCCTATCCTCATCTTGTGCGTGGGCATGACCGAATTTGCTTCCCATCGTATCCATTTCATCCGCCTGCTTCATCAAGAACGAGGCAACGCGCCGAAGCGTCTGAGCGTCTGTTGCGAACGAAACCTCGACCAGTTCGACCAACCCATGTTCGTTCAAAGGGGCGCCTGCGGGGTAGCCATATACTTTCATAAGACCTCATGCTTGAATTAACTGGTACGCTTTAGCGCGGTAAGCCGGGATGAAGCATAGCGCAATCCCGGTGTTTGGATTCCTGATGATGCTCGAAGCTGGGGTTCCACTTCGTTCCGTTCCGGCCTATGCGGGCTATTAACACCCACTTTCAAATCCACACAAACCCATCGGTGATTTTTCACCGTTCTGAACGAAGTACCAACGCCCCAATTTTTCATCAGCGAAGCGCAAGAAAATTTCAGCTTCGGGGAGGGTGACGTTAATCTCCAAAGAAGCGCCGGTGTCGTTGGTGACACAGGAAAATTCTTTGAGTTTGTTCTCTTGCAGAAAAATACCTAATGGATGCTCAAAAAGTTCTGCGTTTTCCGGAACGCCCATAATAATGCAATCATGAGAGGCCGTGCCGGTCGGAATTTCGCCGTCTCCGGCGAGCAGTAAAAACGCAAGAAGCTCTTGTTTTTCGGTGAGTAGTGCAATGCTGGCCATTTCTGAGTGATCTCCCGATGGGTAACTGAACGCGCCCGGCCTCCAAGGCCAGCCGCCAGCCAAAGGCTGTGTGCTTGACGCGGGGGCAGGCGTAAGTCGTTTTAAATGCACAACGTGGCACAGGCGCGAATACTTCCAAAGCGCGGCAGGCCGGGGTGAAGTATAGCGCAATCCCTGTGCCTGGATTTCCGATGAAGTTGAAGTCGGGGTTCCGCTTCGCTTCATTCCAGCTTACGCGGGCTTCTTCCAATGCTCTATTATTTGCGATGCTTCTTGGCAAAATTCATGTGGCAGCTTGTTTTCAAGCATCCATTTGTTGAAGTGTTCAGTATCATGCAGATGTAAATCCAGCGCCAGCAGCTCTCGCCAATACTCAGACTTTTTTCTTCCCCAGCCGTCACTGAAACGCCCCTGAGCCAAATCATCACGCCACGCGTCAGGGGTAAGAAACATGTCGAAAAATGGCAGGATGGTGCTTTCAATAAAGCGCAAAAGCTCTTCCGGCAGCCCTGCGGGTACAGGTTGGCTGATATTGATCTCCCACGTTCCGCGCCCTCCACCGGGAAAAGGCAAGCCTTTCATGTGCGCTCGGTTATGGCTGTTTTGTCTGATGCTGATGCTTTCAATGCCCGCAGCTTGCAACGCCTCGGGCGCAAGGGTGAAATTACGGCTGAAATACAGTGAGAAATCAACCCAGGGCGAAAACTTTGCTACGCTGTCGAGAATGATTTCCTGATCGCCGTAATTATCTTTTTTAATAAAAGTCATCCGGGATTTATAAAATCGCCAGTCGGCGCCTAACCGTTGATGCAACCTTGCGCCTAACTCATCTCGATAAGCCTTTAATGGGGATGCCATGAAACGCTCCGTAATTTGGTCGGGGGCAGCCTAACACATAAGTTAACCGGAGGAGAAGCTGTCCGGGGTGGGCGCAATGTCAGGCTCGGCGGCATAAATAAGCAAGCCCTTGAGGAGAGAACTGCACCGCTTGCGCTTGCTCCAAACTCCATAAAAGAGGTCCTTCATCGTCAAATAGAAAGTTACGCCAGCATTCGCAGAATACAGCCCAGGATGTTTCCACGGAGGACGAGGCCGACCATGTGAAGATGATGGGGGTCGCGTCCGGCCACGGTAAGGCCGCACGAAGCCAACTGACGAAAGCGGTGCTGGAGTCGTCGTGCCAGTCATCATCCCACCGCGCGAAGATGCCCGAATCGGTTGGCCAAAAATCTCCGGACAACTGCATGGGATGAAAAATATCGGAACTGATGAACTCACGCCAGAGTTCGTTGGCAGACGCTTCCGTTAATGGATGTATCTGCGACAAACAGGCTGCCGACACCGGGCAATCCGGTACGTAGAAATTCCAGTCGTTCTCTTGGTTAGGGCTACGATATTTCATCGAAATGTGTCTGCTTAGCGCTCGATCACCCGGCGCACTTTGGATTCTCGATGAGGTTGAAGCCGGAATTTCACTTTGTTTCATCTCAATCGCACAGGCTGAGGCAGTTCCTATTTGAAGCATTTGCAAAGGCTATAAAAATGCAAGAGCGTCTCTAAAATAAACGGAGAGGTGGCACATAAAATCGCGATTAAAAACCCCTTCATAAAAGCGCTTGAATTCCTAGAAAAATGGTAAACAAGAAAAGACAGTGATACGTATAAAGAGGTTACTAAAACGGAAATAAAGAAAAGTCCCCCATCAAGCAACAATAAACCCAAACACAAGAATAAAGTTACGAATGCAAAAAAAGTTGTCAAAAATTTTTTATCCATGGTGCGATTGTGCTAGCGCAATTGCAGCCTGGATGGCAGCGCGAGCTTGCGGGCTGTTCTTCCAACAAGTAGAGCCGACAAGAGTCGAGACTTGAGAGACGACATCCAATACGTTGGCTTTGCTTAGTTGAGCCAACGATTCAACCCCCATTTGTTCAAGGCGAGCCACGACGGTGGGGCCAACGCCTTTCACACTCAGCAACGCCTTACGTTCTTCCTGTGAAAATGGCATGAATCGTCTCCGTTTACACCTGATGCTTGAATTAACCGTTGCGCTTTATCGCGTCCGGAAGGAATGATTTATCAGGGAGCGCGTCCATGATGGTCAATCCCACCACACGGAATAAGGCGTCATGCCCGCTTGAAGCTCAGGCGCTTCCGGCGGCTTGCCATACATCCACTCTGGAATAACCTCGTCCGGGAGAAGGGGAGAGACCCAACTTTCAATTTCTGCCGTGGTTGCCGATGAAAGAATGTAAACCGTGTCTGTAAACGGCCACTCATCCGGATCGTCTTGCGAATAAATTCGCACCAACATATCCTGCACGTTTGGACGGTTACGGATTTCCAGAAAAGTCTCATAGAAGCGGTTGATCGACGGTTGCTCTTCTCCGAGATTGCACCCGATGGAGCCCGGATCATCGTTACCCGTGAAGAAGTCTTCCAGAGACACGACAATCTCAGCGTCTTCACCATGAGCGGCGTGTTGTTCTGCGATCCGCGCGGTCAGTTTTTCAAGATGATTCATGTGTTTCCTAACTGGGCTAGAAGTGGCCCCTGGTTTCTGATCACAACGGCGGGCGTTCCTTCGGCTTCGCCATCCCGATCAAGTGCAACGCATCGCCGCGCGCTTGATTACGCGCGTGTTTGATAATGATCAGCACCGTGAGGGCGGAGAGTGTGCAACCGAAGATCACAATAGCGGCGTGAACCGACAGGCCCGACTGGATCATCACGGCGTACAGCGACAGCATCACCATGATGCCGATGTTTTCGTTGAAATTCTGCACGGCGATCGAATGCCCTGCTCCCATCAGCACATGACCGCGGTGTTGTAGCAGTGCATTCATCGGCACGACGAAGAAGCCAGCCATGATGCCGAGCAGGATCAGCAAAGCGATGGCGATCCCAAGATGGTGGACGAAGATCATGGCGATCACCACCAATCCCATCGAGGCGCCGAGTGGCAGAATCTTGACCGAGTTTCGTAGCGAGACCATTTTGGCGGCCAGGATGGCGCCGATGGCGACGCCGATGCCGACAACGCCCTGCAAATTGGCGGCTTTCGAGAGCGAATAACCCAGCGATTCCGCTGCCCAATCAAGCACGATGAATTGCAACGCAGCGCCTGCGCCCCAGAAGAGCGTTGTCGTAGCGAGTGAGATTTGTCCCAGACGGTCGCGCCACAGCAGAAGGACGCAATGGGAAAATTCGCGGATCAGGAAGAGCGGGTTTTTGTTCGGAATGCGGTGATCGACGCCGGTGTTGGGGATAAAGGCGTTGAACAGAGCAGCGATGACGTAGCCGAACATGATGATGAACATCGCCGCTTCAGCGGCGGTACTGATGAACGGCGGCGTGACGCCGATCACAAAATGTGCAATATGATCGCGGATCAGGGTGCCGCCGACCAGCGCGCCGAGGATGATCGACACCACTGTGGTACCTTCGATCCAACTGTTGGCGGCGACCAACTGTTCCGGCGGCAACAACTCGGTCAGAATGCCATACTTGGCCGGCGAGTAAGCGGCGGCGCCGAAGCCGACGATGGCGTAAGCGACGAGCGGGTGCATTCCGAAAATCAGGAACAGACAACCAACGAACTTGATCGCGTTGGTAATCAACATGACCCGTCCTTTGGGCATCGCATCGGCGAACGCGCCGACGAACGCGGCAAACAACACGTAAGACAGTGTGAACACCCACTTCAACATCGGCGACATCCACGAAGCGTCGTCCGGCAAAGCTTCGCGCAGCAACGCGATGGTGGCGATCAGCAGCGCGTTATCGGCCAGCGATGAAAAGAACTGCGCTGCAATGATGGTGTAAAAGCCGCGTTTCATCGAAAAGAACGGTGATTACTTTTTCCGTAAATGCGGGGGTACTCCCGGCTTGCGGGGGCAAGATGGGAATCTGGGCGGGAAGGCGGCAGTTGAATCAGGAGGAAACATCACGCGGCCGAATATCTGTGAAGATAACCATAGTGAGAAAAGGGTCGGCGAGAATCAAGTATCGACTGGTGATTATGAAGCAAATCGGCCAGGCGCGGTTTAGTTTATACGCCCGAACCGGCCGCCACTTCTTACTCCCATTGTAGCCGGATCAATTTCCACTGCTTGTCGAGCAGCCGCCATTCGAGCCTGACCCGGTAGTGCCGGGCGTTGTCGGGCAGCAGCCCTTCACCGCCGGTCAACGCGATGTCGGCGTCGGTGAACGCGCGAACCGATGCCTGCGGGTCGATCCGGTTATTTTGCGACAACGCGGCGATTCCCACATTCTTGTAGCGCAGAAACATCAGCGCCATCGTTCGCTTGGCCCATTCGCGGTCGTCTTCCGGCTGTTGCGCCGAAAAACCAGGATGGAGCAACGCCATCACGGCATTGGCGTCCTTTTTTTCCAGCGACGTTTGAAGGTTTTTGACGGCGCTATCCAGCGCGGCTTGCGGGTCGGAGCGGCCGCAGGCGGCAAGCAGAAGGAGGCACAGCAAAAAAGGGATAAACCGTTTCAAAGCCATGTCGGGAGTTCGGAAATACCGGCCATAGCCCTTCTTGTATCATAAAAAAACGGCGGGAGAAAGGCGTCAGGGGAGCAGAGATCAGATGTCAGGGGGCAGGAATCAGAGGACAGAAATCAGGGGGCAGAATTCAACCCACTCCCCTTGTGGGAGAGGGTTGCCGAAGACCAGGAGAGGGGTGGTTTTGCTCCTTCCCCCTCTGGGGGAAGGCCGGGATGGGGGCACGCGGCGCTCAAAAAAATGCGGCGCCTGAGCCAGCGCCGCGCGTACCCACCCCAACCCTCCCCCGCTTCGCAGGGGAGGGAGAAAAACTCAAACTTGCCGCCTGGCGTGCAACCCCGCCATGCCGAGCATTGCCAGCGCCAGCAGCGCCAGCGCCCATTGGCCCAGCGTTGGCACGGCGGTGGTGGTGGTGGGCGTGATGCCCGTCACCGTCAGCGTGGCCGGGTGGCTGAAGTAGTGGACGTAGCTGCCCGCGCCCACGTTCGTCGCGATGGCTTCGCAGACGTGCTGGTTGCCGTTCATGGCTGCCGTGACCGGCGTGCGGGTCAGGCTGGCGGCGTTCACGCCTTGCGAGGCGCCGCCAATCAGCCAATCCCAGGCCAGCGCGCCGCCGCCCGCCGCCAGGGTTGCGCTGCAAGTGAAAGTGGCGTTGCCACCCACGGCGGCTGATTGGTTGGTGGGGGCTGCGTCAAGGTGGCAAGGCCCGCGCCATTACCGCCGTCGTAACCGCCCTGGCCTATGGCCGCGCCCGTGCCGCCTGCGTTCAAGCCGCCGCTACCCGTAGCCGTGACCGTGCCAGTGGTGTCGATCGTGATCGTGCCTGCGTCGGCAGGCGTGGTGGCGTAGCTGCCGCCGGAACCTATGCCCGCGCCGCCGCCCCGGTTGGTGGCGCCGGTAACGCCGCTCATATCACCCTTGGCGGTCACATTGGCGTTGCCGGTGATGGTGATGCTGCCGCCACTGCCAGACTCGCCGCCGCCGATGCCTGCACCGGCCCAGCCCGTGGCCGTGACCGTGCCGCCGCTGATGACGATGGTGCCGCCGTTGCCTCTTTGGCCGCCGCCGATGCCTGCTGCGCCGCCCTTGGCGATCACCGTGCCGCCGGTGATGGTGATGGCGCTGCTATTGCCGCCGCGAGAGCCGCCGATGCCTGCGCTGTACGCATTGCCGGTGGCCGTGACCGTGCCGCCATGGATGGTGATGGCGCCGCTGTTGCCATCAAAGCCAGAGCCGATGTTGTTGAAGCCGCCGCCGATGCCCGCGCCGTATGATGGGCCGCCAGTGGCCGTCAGGCTGCCCGTGCTGGCGGCGGTAAGGGTCAGCGCCGCGCCGGCTGGCACGTACAGACCCGCGCAATTTGAGCCGCTGGCCAGTATGTTGGCGCCGGTGAGCGTCAGATTCACCGTCGCGCCGCGCATATCAAACGCGCAGGCGTAGGTTGTGGCGTTGACTTCGATGGTCACGCCATTGAGCGTGATATTGGCCGTGACGCCCGGAAGGACCATGATGGTGTCGGTGGTGGTGCTGGCCACCCCGTTCATGGTGAGGGTGTAGGTGCCGGAGGTGTGGATGTACAGTTTGTCGCCCGCCCAGCCCGTGCCCGCCGTGGGCGAGACCGTCAGTTGCCCCGCCGCCTGCGCCAGACCGGGCAGCAACAGCAGCGCGCCAAGCGCGAACAGGAAAGAGCGGAAACGGGAGAAGAGGGAGAGAGAAAAATGCCGTCCGGGAAAAGAGGCCGGGGAAGGGGAAAGAGTCTTATCTAGCAAGTGAGCACTAACTACCGGGGAGGGGGGGTAAATGTCATGCTGATGTTATTGACAACGGAGAACATGAAGTTTCCTTTCCAAAAGAGGGCGATGAAAACGAACAATGCTAAAAATAAAGAACAAACCAAACGTTGCGGGATGCGCTCGCGGGACGCGTCAGCCCGTGTTCCGACGCGCTATTCAGCATCAGATCGCTTGTTATATTGCCCCAAATGGGCGCCATCCGGTTGAATTGTTACAAAAATGAGAAGGATTTGGCGAGGCGTGTTTCTCTTTTGCAACTTGGCGGCGGGGATGGGGCAGGCGATGCTATTCCAGAGTTCTTTTTTTGCGTGCGAGGGGAGAATTTTTAACCACGAAAAATAGGAAGAAAAATCTTCCCTCTCTCCTGCCCCTCTCCCGCAAGCGGGAAAGGGGGATTTCTCTTCGCAGCTTCGCGCAGGGTGACGCGCTTCGCTTATCCGGTATCTACACGCTGAACAACCCCATCCCAGCCTTCCCCTTGAAGGGGAAGGAGTTTGTGCCCTTCACGGCTTCGCTCCTTCGCGTGAGGCCAAAACGTCGCGGTTTGCTGTGCTCACCACGGCCTACGTGCTCGAACAAAAACGCCTCCGGGAAAACCGGGGCGGTTCATCGCATAGATTCTGCGATGTCGCTACGCTTGCCGACCTCTGACTTCTACCTCGTGCAGTTGCGTCAGCATGGTCTGTGCCGCGTTCGATAAAGTGTGCCCGCTGTGGCGGATGACGCCGAGTCGGCGCTCGATGTGCAATCCGGTCAAAACGGGCGACGCCAGGGAGTGATCCAGCATCGAGGCCGGCAACAACGACCAGCCGAGGCCGACCGACACCATCATCTTGATGGTTTCCAGATAGTTGGTAGACAACACGACGCGCGGCTTGAGTTCGAGCGGCTCGAAGGCGTCTTCAATCAGTGTGCGGGTGAAAGTGCCGGAATCCGGCAAGATCGCCGGATGCTCGACCAGCATGAACGGTGTAATTTTTTTGCGCGCCGCCAGCGGATGTCGGGGAGCGACAGCGACGCGTAACACGTCAGTCCATAGTGGCTCGGCCAGCAGCGGCGGCGAGCATTTGAGTGGCAGCGTGATAATCGCCAGTTCGACCTCGCCGCGCAGGATAGCGTCACCGGCGGCCTCCGAGGCCATGAAGCGCAGATCGAGCTTTACTTGCGGCCAGGTTTTGACGAACGCACGCAACACTGGCGGTAACCGATGCAAGCCGACATGGTGGCTGGTGGCGACGCTTAACGTACCGCTGACTTGGCCGCTCAGGTTGGCCAGCGCCCGGCGGCTGTCGCCGATATCACGCAGCAGCTGTTGGGCGCGCGGCAGCAGGACGCGCCCGGCTTCAGTCAGCACGACGGTGCGCCCCAGCCGATCGAACAAGGTAACGCCGAGCAGAGATTCCAGCGTCGAGATACGTTTGCTGATTGCCGATTGGGTCAGGTACAACTGTTCGGCAGCGCGCGAGAAAGAGCCGTGCTCGGTCACGGCGAGAAAAGCGGCAAGGGCGGCAGCGTCCATTTTTTAAGTGATGGGTACAGTGAACTGCATTGCGACCTGGGTATTTTACTCTTTCATATTCCTTTAAGGAATGGTAATCATGAAAAATATGAGTTTGCTTCATGGTTTCGGTAAGCGTAAGCTGGAATCCAAGTGCGGGCAGAGGATGTCTCAGTTGGGAATGATGATGATGTTGGGGGTTCGCAAGCCCTCAAGAAATGAGCTAAGGAGTTAAAAGCTATGACAGCACAAACGCTTTATGAAAAGTTGTGGAACGGCCATGTTGTTCGCGAAGAAGCGGACGGTACGGTACTGTTGTATATCGACCGCCATCTGGTGCATGAGGTTACCAGCCCGCAAGCGTTCGAGGGATTGCGGCTGGCTGGACGGCAGGTGTGGCGGGCGGGTTCGATAGTCGCTACCGCTGACCACAACACGCCGACCGAATGCTGGAACGAGGGACTGGCAGGTATCAAAGACCCGATTTCCCGGCAACAGGTGGAAACGCTTGACGCCAACATCCGCGCCAGCGGCGCTCGCGTGTATTTTCCGTTTCTTGATCCGCAGCAGGGCATCGCCCATGTAGTCGGGCCGGAGCAGGGCGCGACGTTACCGGGGATGACGGTCGTTTGCGGTGATTCGCACACGTCAACGCATGGCGCGTTCGCTTGTCTGGCATTGGGGATCGGCACGTCTGAGGTCGAGCATGTGCTGGCGACGCAGTGTCTGGTCACCAAAAAGGTGAAGACGATGCGGGTGTGGGTGGATGGCGTGTTGCGTTCGGGCGTTACCGCCAAGGATTTGGCGTTGGTCGTCATCGGCAAGATCGGGACGGCGGGCGGCACCGGTTACACGATCGAGTTTGCCGGACCTGCCGTGCGGGCGCTGTCGATGGAAGGCCGGATGACGCTGTGCAATATGGCGATTGAAGCCGGCGCGCGCTCCGGGCTGGTCGGCGTTGACGCGACGACGCTGGCTTATCTGAAAGGCCGCCCGCTGGCGCCGCAGGGCAGCGATTGGGAAAAAGCCGAGATGGCATGGCGGGCGCTGGTATCGGATGATGGAGCTGTGTTCGATCATGAAGTGAAACTGGATGCTGCGCAAATCGCGCCGCAGGTGACTTGGGGCACATCACCGGAAATGGTGACGGGCGTTCATGGCCGCGTGCCCGATCCGGCCAGCGAAGCCGATCCGGTCAAGCGCGAGGGCATGGAGCGGGCGCTGGCGTATATGGGGCTGACTGCCAATACGCCGATCGCCGACATCGCTGTCGATGTGGCCTTTATCGGTTCCTGCACCAACGGGCGGATCGAGGATTTACGGGCGGCGGCGGCAGTTGTGCGCGGCAAGAAGAAGGCGGCGAGCGTCAAACGGGTTTTAGTCGTTCCGGGGTCGGGGCAGGTCAAGCGGGAAGCCGAGCGTGAAGGGCTGGATAAAGTTTTCAGGGACGCCGGATTTGAGTGGCGCGAACCTGGCTGTTCGATGTGCTTGGCGATGAACGCCGACCGGCTCGGTTCCGGCGAGCGTTGCGCTTCTACCAGCAACCGCAATTTTGAAGGTCGACAGGGCGCCGGTGGACGTACGCATCTGGTCAGCCCCGCGATGGCGGCGGCGGCGGCGATTGCCGGGCATTTTGTCGATGTTTGCGGAGAAAGAAAATGAAAGCATTTACAACATTACATGGGCTGGTGTGCCCGCTGGATCGCGCCAACGTCGATACCGACGCGATCATCCCGAAACAGTTTTTGAAGTCGATTCATCGTACCGGCTTTGGCCCCAACCTGTTCGATGAATGGCGCTATCTTGATCACGGCGAGCCAGGAATGGATTGCAGCGGACGTCCGAAGAACGCCGATTTCGTGCTGAATCAGCCGCGTTATCAGGGGGCGGAGATTTTGCTGGCGCGGAAAAATTTCGGCTGCGGCTCATCGCGCGAGCACGCGCCCTGGGCGCTCGACGGCTACGGCTTTCGCGCCGTGATTGCGCCAAGCTTCGCCGATATATTTTTCAGTAACTGTTATAAGAATGGCTTGTTGCCAATTGTGCTGCCGGAAGCGGCAGTGGATCGGTTGTTTCAGGAGACGATGGCGCGAGAAGGGTATCGACTGACCATTGATCTGGCGGCGCAGGCGGTGACGACGCCGTCCGGCGAAGCGTTCAAGTTCGACATTACCGCGCATCGCAAGCATTGTTTGTTGAACGGTCTGGATGAAATCGGTTTGACGTTGGCGCACGCTGACGAAATCAAGGCGTATGAGGGAAGGCGTTTTGTGGAAGCGCCGTGGTTGTTCGCTTAAAAGCGATGGACCGCGAAAAATCTCGCGCGAAGGCGCGAAGAAAGGTTGTTAACCACGAAAAGCATGAAAGGTACGAAAGCGGAACTGGAATCAGCGGGCGGAGAACTCTGTCATTCTGCGCGGAGCGAAGCGAAGTCGCAGAATCCAGAGGGCAGGAATCAGATATCCCTTCCCGCTTGCGAAAGAGGGGTAGGAGAGCGGGAGAAGTGAAGAACCCCACCTCAGCCCTCCTCTTGAAGGGGAGCTTTCGCCTTCTTCGCGCCTTCGCGTGAGGTACTCTATGCGTTCTATCGCTCTTTGCGGCAAAAACGATTTTTGAAATGGATTTTTGAGAGAAGGAATTGTGATGGCAAAAGTTTTGGTGTTACCGGGCGATGGCATCGGTCAGGAAATTGTGGCGGAAGCGGTGAAGGTGCTTTCCGCGTTGCAGAAAGAGGGCGTGATTGCGCTGGAAATGGAGACCGGCTTGCTGGGCGGTTGTGCAGTTGACGTCACTGGCGATCCGTATCCCGAACAAACGCAGCGCCAGGCGCGCGCTGCCGATGCGGTATTGCTTGGTGCGGTCGGTGGGCCGAAATGGGATAATCTGCCGCGTTCGCAACGACCGGAGCGCGGGTTGCTCGGCATTCGCAAGGATTTGGGTTTGTTTGCGAACCTGCGGCCTGCCGTGGTGTACCCGCAACTGGCGAATGCTTCGACGCTGAAAGCCGAAGTGGTGGCTGGTCTCGATATTCTGATCATACGCGAACTGACCGGCGATATTTATTTTGGCGAGCCGCGCGGAATTGAAACACGCGCAGTCGGTGGCGGTGAAGAGCGCTTCGGCGTCAACACGATGGTGTATTCGGAGAGCGAGATCCGGCGAATTGCGAAAGTCGCGTTTGAGGCGGCACGCAAGCGTGGGAAAAGGCTTTGCTCGGTTGACAAGATGAATGTGCTGGAGACGACGCAGTTATGGCGCGATGTTGTGATCGAGACCGCAAAGAATTATCCTGACGTAGCGCTGTCGCACATGCTGGTGGACAATGCGGCGATGCAACTGGTGCGTAATCCGAAGCAGTTTGACGTGATTGTCACTGGCAACATGTTCGGCGATATTTTGTCGGACGAAGCGTCGATGCTGACCGGCTCCATCGGTATGTTGCCGTCGGCGTCGCTCGACGAACGCGGCAAAGGAATGTATGAGCCGATTCACGGCTCGGCGCCTGACATCGCAGGCAAGAATCTCGCAAACCCGCTGGCGACGATTCTGTCGGCAGCGATGATGTTGCGTTACAGCCTCAACAATGAAGCGGCGGCGCAGCGGGTCGAAGCGGCGGTGTCGCGTGTGCTGGACGGCGGCGTGCGCACGGCGGACATCTGGGAAGAAGGAATGAAGAAAGTCGGTACGCGCGAGATGGGCGATGCGGTGGTGGCGGCGCTGTAAGCGGGAATCAGAGGTCAGGTGTCAGAGATCAGAAGTCATGAACCGGATACCCTCTCCCGCTTGCGGGGGAGGAGAGGGAAGAGGGTAAAGCGTAAAGAGGGTAAAGCGTAAAGAGGAGAACGCTTTCCCCATCCCAACCCCCTTTTGAAAGGGGCTCCCCTTGAAGGGGAGGAAGAATTAACAAAGAGGGAAGAGAACCATGAAACGGATTGGATTTGTCGGCTGGCGCGGAATGGTCGGGTCGGTGTTGATGGCGCGGATGCGCGAAGAAAACGATTTTGCCGGGTTGGAGCCTGTGTTTTTCACCACATCGAATGTTGGTGGCGCAGCGCCCGCTGTCGGCGTGGCGGCGGCACCGTTGAAGAACGCCTTCGATATCGCGGCGCTTTCGGCAATGGAAGCGATCGTGACTTGCCAAGGCGGCGACTACACCAATGAAATCTATCCGAAGCTGCGAGCTGCCGGTTGGCAGGGCTACTGGATCGATGCGGCGTCGGCGCTGCGAATGAAAGACAACGCGGTGATTGTGCTCGACCCGGTCAATCGCGACGTGATCGAGGCGGCGCTGGATAAAGGCATCAAGGATTATATCGGTGGCAATTGCACGGTGAGCCTCATGTTGATGGCTTTGGGCGGACTGTTTCGACACGGGCTGGTCGAATGGGTGAGTTCAATGACTTATCAGTCTGCGTCGGGTGCCGGTGCGCAGCACATGCGAGAGTTGCTGGCGCAGATGGGTGTTTTGCATCGGGCGGCGGCCGGGGAATTGGCCGATCCGGCGTCGGCGATTCTCGACATCGACCGTAAAGTGACCGAAATCTTGCGCGGTAAGGCGTTGCCGACCGAGAATTTCGGCGTGCCGCTGGCCGGAAGCCTGATCCCGTGGATCGACAAGGAGATGGGCAACGGTCAGAGCCGCGAAGAGTGGAAGGGGCAAGCTGAAACCAATAAAATTCTTGGCCTCGAAAAAACGCCGGTCCCGGTGGACGGCATTTGTGTACGGATCGGCGCGATGCGCTGCCATTCGCAGGGGGTGACGATCAAACTGAAACACGATGTGCCGCTTGATGAAATCGAGGGCATGCTGGCATCCGCCAACGAATGGGTCAAGGTTGTGCCCAACCGCAAAGAAGACACTGTGCGCGAGTTGACGCCGACAGCGGTGAGCGGCACGCTGGCGGTGCCGGTCGGGCGTTTGCGCAAACTCAATCTCGGTAGCGGGTATCTGTCGGCGTTCACCTGTGGCGATCAACTGCTGTGGGGGGCGGCGGAGCCGGTTCGGCGAATGTTGATGATTTTGCGGCAGCGGTAACGAAAATACGATGCCGTTTGACGCTCAAAAGTCTGGAGGATATGGCAAGGCCGAGCGATTGATTGTTGTTGATTTGGCGCTGATTGGGCGTTTCGTGCCCCCCGCCGGCTATAAAAACGGGGAATCTTCTTGCATGAATGCAACAGTCCGTGAAAAAAAGTGCCACAGGAATGGAAATACTATCCAAAGGGCTTTGCGGTAGGGCCCCCCCCAATTTATAGTAGGCAGATGAGAGGGCGGCTTGGGCATGGTGGGGCGTGCCCGGAGGGTGTTTAAGGCTTGGGCAAAGCTCAACCAAAGGTTGAGCTTGCGAAGCTAAGTCCATGATGTTATGTTAGCTTCAGGCAATCAATTTCCCTAAGGGGTTGCAATGCAGAAAAAAGATATCTTCAGGTTTGGTTTGCTGGCGGCGGCGCTGGCGCTTTCTCAGGGCGCTTGGGCTCTGGGGCTTGGGAAGCTGACGGTTCAATCAGCGTTGGGACAGCCGCTGAAGGCGCAAGTCGAATTGATGGGCACCAAGGAAGAATTCTCCGAGCTGGCTGCCAAGATCGCCGCGCCATCACTCTATCAGGACAAAGATTTAGTTTATCAGGCGGCGCTGACGCGAACCAAGGTGACGATTGAGTACCGCGCCGATGGTAGCGCCTTTCTGAAAATCATTTCATCGCAGCCGGTGACTGAACCGTACATTGATCTTTTGGTCGAGGCGACTTGGCCGACGGGTCACGCCTTGCGCGGATACACGGTGTTGCTGGATCCGCCAACGGCCGGTCAGCCTGAGCCGATAATACCGTCTCAACAGGCGACTGTTGGCGGTCGCACGCGGGCGCGCGAAGCGGCGGCCGCAACAGCGACAACGACGACGACAACTGCCCCGGCGACGGCCGCTTCGGCTACGCCGTCGACGCAGCAGGGACGCCCGCAGGCAGCGCCCACCCGCACTGGTACGGGTACGAGCAGTGCAGCGGGAGGTGATTACACCGTACAGCGCGGCGACACGCTGTCGGGGATCGCCAAAACGTATAAGACCGATGAGATCACTTTGAATCAGGCGCTGGCGGCTTTGTACGAAGCTAATCCCAGTGCGTTTATCGGCAAGAACATGAACCGGCTGCGTAGCGGCGCGATTTTGCAAGTCCCGAGCCAGGAAGAAATGGCAGCAGTCAGCAAGCGTGAGGCCAATCACGTTGTGCATGTGCAGGTTGCCGAATGGCGCAGCTACCTTGAACAGGTAGCCAGTCAGCCGACGTCGGTGCGCCCAAAGGCAGGGAGCACGACGGCAGAAGGCACAATTACCCCGACGCCGACGGTGGTCGAAGGGGCAGGAAAGGGGAAAGACCAACTGGTTGTTTCGACCGGCAGCGGCCAGCAGGGCGGTCGCGGCAAAGCTTCGGGCAGTGCGGCAACAGGTAAGTCGGCCGCCGAGTCCGAGGCAGCCAAGAATGCAGCGGCTGAGGAAAAGGCGGCATTGCAGAAAACGATCGACGAAGAAAAATCGCGCGTTAAAGAACTCGAAGACATCGTCAAGAAGCAGCAAAAGGCGCTGGACATCCAGAATGAGAAATTAGCCCAGTTGCAAAAACAGGCGGAGGAGAGCAGTAAACGGCTTCGTGAGTCCGCTGCCAAGCCGCAGACGGAATCGCCCAAACCGATAGAAACGTCTGCGCAGCCGGGAGCGTCCACTGTCAAACCACCGGAGTCGCCTGCTGCCAAGCCGTCGGAGGCCCCTGTTGCTAAACCGCCGGAGTCGCCGGTTGAGCCGCCCAAGTTGCCGGATACGCAGCAGACTACAACGCCGCCGCCAGCGGGGGGAGACACAACGGCGACTACGGAGCCGCCGGTGAAACCGCCGGTGAAACGGGTGCCGCCACCACCACCACCACCGCCGGAGCGGGGACTCTTTGATATTGTCGTCGAAGCCGTTTCGGAAAATCTGTTGCTCGCTGGCGGCATTATCGTCGCCGTGCTGGGCGGGATCGTGCTTCTGGCGTATCGTCGCCGCCGTGCCGAAGAAGTCGCCGTTGACAGCCTGTTCGGCGCGACGACAACCAGCGCGACGACGACCACGGGAACCATGTCGCCGCATTCGTCGCTCAGTTCGGTCGGCGACGGAAGCGCCCACGGCACTTCAACGACGGCGAGCAGCAATTCAATTCTGAGCGAATTCAGCCGTGAGGGGTTGGGCAGCATCGATACCGGTGAAGTCGATCCGTTGGCCGAAGCCGACGTTTATCTGGCGTATGGGCGCGCTCAGCAAGCTGAGGAAATCCTGCAAGATGCGTTGAAGCGTGAGCCGAGCCGTCAGGATTTCTTCCTTAAGTTGCTGGAAGTCTATGCCGACCAGAAGAAGACGACGGAGTTCGAAACGACGGCCAAGCAATTGCACAGCTTGACCCAGGGGCAAGGCGAATTCTGGCAGAGGGCTGCCGTGATCGGTCAACGGTTGTTGCCGGGTAATGCGCTTTTTGCCGACGGTGGAGCGATGGACAGCGGGTTCTCCCAGACCAACGTAGCAACTGAACCTTTACAAATAGGTGGGCAGAAAGTTGATCCGCGCGGTTTCGCGCCGATAGAAAGCAAGTCGATTGCCGAACGAGCGGCTGATATTGCCAACCGTGCTGTCGAAGCGCGTGGCGCTTCGACTCAGCCGCCGGCGAAAGACTTTACTTTCAGCTCGGGGAGCGCGTCGGCATCCAATGATTTTGGCGTTGATCTCGATCTGGAGGAATTAAGCCGCTTCAAGAACTACGGCAAGGCGGAAGAGCGGGTGGACATCACGTCTAAACCGCGCCAACCGGACATCGAGTTCAATCTGGATGAATTTGATACGCCGCCGCAAATCGATGCGGAGAAGGAAGAGGAATTTCGCGCGCCCAGTTTGGACGAGTTGGATTTCTCAGACAACGACAGTATCGCCGAAGACCCGTCACCGTCGATTCTTGAGGGGCAGTGGCACGACGCCGCAACCAAGCTTGATCTCGCTCGCGCCTATCAAGCGACCGGCGATGCCGAAGCCTGTCGCGAAATCCTGCAGGAAGTGTTGCACGAGGGCGACGACCAACAGAAAGCCGAAGCGAACGCGATTTTGCAGAACCTTTCATAGTCGTTAAATCTCCTTTTGAAAAGATCGCGCCGTGCTCGAAACACGGCGCTTTTTTTGTGTGAGAGCACAATCAGGGATCAAAAAGCCATGTCATGCGGAGGTGCGGAGATAAACATCCCCTTCCACTTGCACTTTGAAGAGGAGGGCACATCGGATTCTCCTCCGCCGTTTCGCGCGAGACGCTTTCTATAGAGTTTGTGCCCCTCTGCGCTTCTGAGCCTCCGCGTGATCAGATTCGGTTTTGTGATGTTCATGTTTTCTGAGGCCACATATATTTTTTGGCTCCCGGGTGTCGCTTCGCTTGTCTGGGCTACGCGCCGATCCCTGATGCGGTACACTTTCACTTTTCTGTTTCTTGAAAGCGTGCACTTGCTTTTTCCCGCTTGTGAGAAAGGCTGCCGATGACAGCCGTGCTATTGCCCGGCCGCTTGGCATTGTGCGTCGAATACGACGGCTCGGCGTTTTGTGGCTGGCAGCGGCAGGGAGCGGAAGGAAGCGCGCAAAGCGAAAGCTGCGGTGGCCCGAACCATAACGCTCTGAGCTGTATTGGCGTACAGGAGGCGCTGGAGTCGGCGCTGGCAGCCGTTGCCGGCGTTCCGGTGCGTACTGTTGCCGCTGGTCGCACCGACGCCGGTGTGCATGCCAGTGCACAGGTGGTTCACTTTGATGCACCGGTGACGCGACCTTTGACGGCGTGGGTGCGCGGAGTCAATGCGCATCTGCCGCCGACAGCAGCGGTGCGTTGGGTGCAGCCGGTCGCCGCCGATTTTCACGCCCGCTTTTCAGCGACAGCCCGACATTACACGTATTGGCTGCTCAACCGGGCGGAGCGCCCCGGGCTATGGGCAGGGCGTATCGGCTGGTGCCACCGGCCGCTTGATGTGGAGGCAATGGCCGCTGCAGCGCGGTATTTGGTAGGCACTCACGATTTTTCTTCGTTTCGGGCGGCACAATGTCAGGCGCACTCACCGGTGAAAACCCTGACGGCTTTTTCGGTTTTGCGGCGCGGCGCATTCATTCGCTTCGCGTGTTCGGGCAATGCGTTTTTGCATCATATGGTGCGTAACATCGTTGGCGCATTGCTGTGGGTTGGTGCTGGGAAACAGCCGGCAGGGTGGATCGCCGGATTGCTGGCGGCGCGCGACCGCACAAAGGCGGCGCCCACCTTTATGGCAGACGGGTTATATTTGATTGGAATGGATTACGACGAGCGGTTCGGCTTGCCGCCAACGCGGCGGGATATCTGCTTTTTTGCCGAAGATGGCAGCGGGTTGCTGTAAAGACGAACATGGACGGTAGCCAGAAGAGAGCATGGGGCGCAAAAAATGCCCGCCTATTCTGTCGCCTGGAGCCGACAATGGATGCCGCTGCGAAAAACGCGGTGTAAAATACCAGCCTCGGCGAAGAAGCCGATATGGACCGGCGGGGCAAACATGCGAGGCCGGGCGGCGCAAGGTACAACGATGGCGATGGGCAAGGAGATGAGATGAGCTGGTTGCAAAAACTGCTTCCGCCGCGCATCAAGAGCACGCAGGGCGAGCGTAAGGGTGTGCCTGAAGGGCTCTGGATGAAGTGCCCGTCGTGTGAAGCGGTGCTTTACAAAACGGACATCGAGAACAATCTCAATGTATGCCCGAAGTGCCAATATCATGACCGGGTAGCAGGGCGCGACCGTATCGATCAACTGCTGGACAAAAAAGGCCGCGTCGAGATAGGTAATGAAGTGCAGCCGGTGGACAGCCTGAAATTCAAGGACAGCAAAAAATACCCGGACCGTCTGGCGTCGGCGCGCAAGTTAACGAATGAAACTGATGCGCTGATCGTTGTCAAGGGTGCGATAGCAGGGCAACCAGTGGTGCTGGCGGCCTTTGAGTTTGATTTCATGGGCGGCTCGATGGGCGCTGTCGTCGGCGAGCGTTTTGCGCGCGGCGTTCGTGCAGCGGTCGAAGCGGGTGCGCCGTTCATTTGCGTATCGGCCTCGGGTGGAGCGCGGATGCAGGAGGGCGTCGGGTCGCTGTTCCAGATGGCGAAAACGACGGCGGTATTGCAGGAGTTATCGAAGAAAAAATTACCGTTCATCTCGATCTTAACTGATCCGACGATGGGCGGCGTGTCGGCGAGCTTCGCTTTTGTGGCCGATCTGGTGTTGGCCGAGCCGGGTGCGTTGATCGGCTTCGCCGGACCGCGCGTGATTGAACAAACTGTGCGCGAAAAGTTACCGGAAGGCTTTCAGCGCGCCGAATTTTTGTTGAAAAAAGGCGCGATTGACGCGATTGTTCCCCGCCAACGACTGCGCGATGAATTGGCGTATCTTTTGGCGCTGCTGATGCACGCGCCGTTGCCCGCAGCAACCGGCGCCGCAATCCCGCTTGCCGCGGCCAAACCCGAGACTAAGGCAACCGCAGCGGCGAAGGTAGCACACTGAGCGGGAATCAGCGGCAGGGGATCAGGCCAAGCGCCAGGGGTCAGGATTCTGTGGGCGGAACGTCTGCGCTTTTCGAAACAGGGATTTGAGAACATGTCTTTTCCTGCATCGCTCAGCGCTTGGTTAGCCCTGCTTGAGCAGCGTCAGCCGTCGCATCACATTGCGCTGGGGCTTGAGCGGGTGCGCACCGTGGCGGCGCGGTTGAAGATAACACCGCTGTGCCCAGTGATTACGGTTACCGGCACCAACGGCAAAGGTTCGACCAGCGCATTGATTGAGGCGATGCTGCGAGCAGGCGGCTATCGCGTCGGTTTGTACATGTCGCCGCATCTGTTGCGCTACAACGAGCGGGTGCGCGTCGATGGCGTTGAGGCCAGCGATGCAGCGCTGTGCGAAGCGTTTGCGGCAGTGGAAACGGCACGGACGGCAGGATCACCGGAAAGCCCTCTCACGTATTTTGAATTCGGAACGCTGGCAGCGTTCTGGTTGTTCGCGCGTGCGCCTCTCGATGTTTGGGTGCTGGAAGTTGGCCTCGGCGGACGGCTCGATGCAGTGAATGTAGTGGATGCCGATGTTGCAGTGGTGACTGCGGTCGATATTGATCACACCGAGTATCTGGGTTTTGACCGTGAAGCGATCGGCTACGAAAAAGCCGGAATCGCCAGACGCGGGCGCCCGTTGATTTGTGGCGACGCCGATCCGCCGACAAGCCTGCGCCGTGAAGCGGTGGCGATCGGAGCGCGAGCGTGCTATTTCGGCGTCGATTTCGGCGCGGAGAAAATAGATAACGCGCAGTGGCGTTACTGGCGGCAAGAGGGTGAAAAAAAAATTGAGCAAATATATCCACCGCCAACATTGGCCGGGGAACATCAATATGGCAATGCGGCGGTAGCGATGGCGGCGTTAGATAGCCTGAGCGACCGCTTGCCGCTCCCTGGCGTGGCCAAAGCGCAGGGCTTACACGAGGTGCGCCTGGCCGGTCGGTTGCAAATCGTTCGGCAGTCGCCGCTTGTTCTGTGCGATGTCGCGCACAACCCGCACGCCGCTCGCGCGCTGGCAGCTTACCTGCGGGCGCAGCCGCAGCGATTTTCGCGCTCGGTTGTATTGCTCGGCATGCTGGCTGACAAGGATGCGGCAGGCGTCATCGCCGGTGTGCGCGATGTGTTCGACGATTGGTGGGTGGCGCCGCTACCGGGGCCGCGCGGCGGCGGAGTCGCCCGCTTGCTCGATGCTTTGTCGGCTAACGGGATCGTAGCAGAGCGCATCCGGGTTTTCGACAGCGTGACGGCGGCGTGCGCGTATGGCGCGTCATCGCTGGCTGGGGCTGATAGAATGGTCGTGTTCGGTTCATTTTTGACCGTCAGTGAAGCGTTGTCGTATTATGCTGTATCGTAGTCGCGTAATGCTTAGAACGTTTTTGATTCGGTTACGTGTACTTCTTGGATGTTGTTGACTTCACCCCCAGGCTTCCCCCATGTGCGGGAGACGTAAGGATGGGGGCGGCGGCGCAGGAGGCACATGGCAAAACCGAAACGGTTCCAGTGATGGGTAGGTATAATTTTTCATCGGTAGGTTCGCAATGAAAGACGGCAATCTTGAGGAAACGGCGCTCATCGACGAGATGAAGCGGCGCAATCGGCGACGACTGGTCGGTGCTGTGGTGTTGGCGGCGTGTGCGGTTATTTTTGTGCCGATGCTGCTTGAAAAAAAGCCAGGGCCGCTGGGGGACAACGTGGAAATTGTGATTCCGCCGGTGGCAGGAACGAAACTTCCGGAGACGAAATTGCCGGAGGCCAAACCGCCAGAGGTGAAACCGTCGGAGACGAAACTACCGGAGACTGCGTCTCCGGAGACCGCGCCTAAGGAGGCGCCGAAAGAAATACCCAAGGAGGCGCCGAAAGAAACTCCGAAAGAGATTCCGAAAGAAGCGCCGAAGAAATTACCGCCGACGGCAGCGTTTGCCAAGGGAACTTACTCGGTGCAGCTGGCAGCCTTTACCGATGACAAAGGCGCCAATGCGATGGTGAACCGCGTCAAGCAGGCGGGCTATCCTGCCTACAGCGAGCCGATCGATACGACGCGCGGCATGGCTTGGCGGGTACGTGTCGGCCCATACAAAACTCGCGAGGACGCGGCTGCTGTACGTAACCGTCTGAAGAAGGACAGCTACGACGGTATGGTCGTCTCTGCCCGTTGATGTTGCAAACGTCCGGATGGCACATGCTGGATATCGTGATCGTATCGACGATCACGATTTCGGCGGTGTTTGCCGCTTGGCACGGCATCATCCGAACACTGTTCGGATTGCTTGCCTGCATTCTGGCGCTGGCGGCGGCGTTACTGTTTACTGCGCAAATAGCAGCAATCATCCCGTTTCTGAAAAACTATCCGTTGCTATCAACGCTGGTGACGTTTGTACTGATCTTTGTCGGCGTGTTGTTGCTGGTGGGGATTCCGGGCGGGCTTCTGCATCGCCTGTTGCGTCGCTCCGGGATGGGGTTTGTCGATCGCGGTCTGGGCTTTCTTTTCGGGATTGCGCGCGGTGTCGTGATTGTGCTGGCGGTATTGTGGGTGGTAGAACTGGTGCCCGGTTTCAAGGCGGCGGTCGATAGGGAGCCTTCGTATTTGCGACCGCTTTTCAGCCGAGCGATTGAAGTGACCCGCCCTTGGTTTTTGGGCGTGGAGTGGCCGTTGTTGCCTGGGAAAAAAGTTCATTAAACGGAAGACGGTGACGTTATGTGCGGGATCGTAGGAGTGGTGGCGTATTCGCCGGTCAATCAAACGTTGTACGATGCGCTATTGCTATTACAGCATCGCGGCCAGGACGCTGCCGGTATCGTCACCGAAGAAGCATCGTATTTATACACGCACAAGGCGCCGGGACTGGTGCAGAACGTGTTTCATACACGGCACATGCGCGAGTTGCGCGGTAACATGGGCATTGGCCACTGCCGCTACCCGACGGCGGGAAGCTCGTCGAGTGAACAAGAGGCGCAACCGTTTTATGTCAACGCGCCGTTCGGGATTGCGCTGGGGCACAATGGCAATCTGACGAACGGCGAAGAGTTACGACAAACGCTGTTCAAGACCGGCATGCGTCACATCAACACGGGCAGCGACAGCGAAATTCTACTGAACGTGTTGGCACTGGAACTCGAACGCGCCGTTCGCGTCAGCGAAACTTTCGATGCTCAAGCCGTGTTCACCGCGATGAACGCGGTACATCGGCGCTGTCGCGGCGCTTACGCGGCCGTGGCGCTGATCGCCGGACATGGGCTGGTTGCTTTTCGTGATCCTTACGGTATTCGCCCGCTGATCGTCGGGCGTCAGGAAATGCCGGAAGGAACGGCGTGGATGGTAGCCTCCGAATCGGTGGCGCTGGAAGCGCAGGGTTTCAAAATCGTTCGTGACGTAGCACCCGGCGAAACTTTATTCATCGCGCGAGACGGACAATTTTTTTCGCAGACCTTCGACGGGCCAACGCGATTGTTGCCGTGCATCTTCGAATATGTGTATTTGGCGCGTCCCGATTCGACGCTCGACGGCGCGCTGATTTACGATACCCGCGTTCGCATGGGAGCAAAACTCGCTGAAAAAATTCGTGGAATTCCGGAACTGAGCGACATCGACGTGGTGATTCCGATCCCCGATTCCAGTCGCCCATCGGCGATGGAACTGGCGCGAAAGTTAAAGATTCCGTATCGTGAGGGTTTCGTCAAAAACCGTTATATCGGGCGTACCTTCATCATGCCCGGGCAGGCGTTGCGCAGAAAGAGCGTGCGACAGAAGTTGAATCCGGTCAGCGTCGAATTCAAAAACAAAGTTGTGCTGCTGGTGGATGATTCGATTGTACGTGGTACCACGTCGAAAGAAATCGTGCAGATGGCGCGCGACGCTGGCGCCCGCAAAGTGTATTTTGCGTCGGCCAGCCCGCCGGTGCGGTACTCGAACGTTTACGGAATCGACATGCCGAGCCAGAAAGAGTTGGTTGCTTACCAGCACAGCGACGAAGAAGTTGCGCGCGTGATCGGCGCCGATGCGTTGATCTATCAAGAGATGCGAGCGCTCGAAGACGCCGTGCGCGAATCGGCGCCGACGCTCGCCGAATTCGAAACTTCATGCTTTACCGGGCATTACGTGACGGGTGACATCGACGCGACGTATCTGGCAAAACTGGCGTTGGGACGGGCTGACGCGACGAAACAGAAAAGCCTGGCTGAGAGCGAAGAGTGAAGAGTCGCGAGCAGACTTTGCGCTCAATACGTTCTTTGCGGTTAAAATATTTTTCAGACCTAATAACCTGGAGGCTCCGATGTTACTGAAAACTCCTGATCTTTGCGATCAATTTGAAAACGCCCCCGATGTTTCGCTGCAAGTCGTTGCGCCGATGTTCAAAGGCTTTGGAAAGAAGCAGACTTTTTCCGGAAAGATCGTCACGCTAAAACTTTTCGAAGACAATTCGTTGGTTCGCGAGACATTGGGCGAGAACGGCGATGGCAAAGTTCTGGTCGTCGATGGCGGCGGCTCGTTGCGTTGCGCGCTGATCGGCGATCAAATAGGCATTCTGGCTGAGAAAAACGGTTGGCAAGGCGTTATTGTTTACGGCTGTGTCCGCGACAGCGCCGATCTCAATAAGCTCGATATTGGCGTGCGCGCGCTCGATACGCATCCAAAGAAAAGCGTCAAGAAAGGAATCGGTGAAAAAAATATTCCCGTCACTTTTGGTGGCGTTACCTTTACACCGGGGCATTGGCTGTGCGCTGACACGGATGGAATTATCGTGGCGTCAAAGGCGTTGGGTTAATCAGGAATCAGCGTCGTAGGTCGTAGTGAGCATAGCGAACTACGACGTGGCGGCCTCACGTGAGGCCGCGGAGAAGAATAAGTCCTCCCTTTCAAGGGGAAGGTTGGGGCGGGCAGTGGTTGGGGTTCGCTCACAAGCCTCTCCAAGCGCCCCGAGTTTTGAAGTCTTTTAACGATTGAATAAGCGTGCTAAAGAAACGCGAACAATTATTGGTTTTCTGGTGGATTGCGCTTTTCTTGCTTTTGATGAGCGGGAGTTTGCTTGTCAGAGGTTATGCTAGAAAAGACTGGGTAGAAATTGTATGTGGCTCAGCAGGTTTGGTGATTACTTTATCCGTGATCGCAGGGTTTCTTTATGGAGTAAAGAAACGGAAACGTAATCACGAAAAAGAAATACAGAAATAAATTCAAATAAGACAATAATTTTTTGCGCTATATTGGCTGGTGAAGTTGCACAACTTGTGCAGGGGTGGCCTGCGACATCCAACACAATGATCAGGCCCGCCTCTTCTTCGGCTTTATCGAAAACACCTCCCCGTCCAGAACAGTCGTAGTAGGCGCTTCGAGTTTCAGCATTTGCGTGGCAGTGTAACGCCAGACTCTCAGCCAGCCAGGTTTGCGACAAAGACTAAAAGCACAAAAGGCGTTTCTTGGCATTCCACATAACCCTCGTAATCCGCTTCGCAGCGAAAGTATTGGTCGTTAAGCCAATCATCGTTCACAACTTGCTCAATAACGCTTGATAATTCGGTGGTTTGCTCAACCTCACATCTGAAGGGGATGCGGCCATGAGATTTTGAAACCAAACCAAAGCGGAGTTGACGGGTTTGAAAGTCGTGCCAACAATAGAAGGTCATTTCTTGGCCATTTAAGCGTGCTCTTCTTTTTTCTATGATTTCGTTAATGAAATGCTCGACACCGGCGACCGTAATTTGATTTAATTCATCATCAGGCGGTGAAAAAGACCACGTATTGGCTGCTGCTTCAAGGTTGATGTCTTCTGGGTCAATCAGAATTTCATCATCGCCGGCTTCCTCAAGCCATCTGCGAAGGATGTCGCTTTCAGCCATGGTGAGCTTGCGTGGATTGTGCAGATAACCTAACGCTGAACGAACCGGTGTGCTTTAAAACGGTATAGATAAGCTTGCGAGCCCCAACGCTGCGAATCAAAACCACCTCTTCTTCGGCTCTATCGAAAACACTTCCTCACCCGGAACCATCGCGGTCGGTACTTTGAGCGTCAACATTTGCGCGGCGGCGGGATAGCACAGGCCGATCGCTTCAGCACATCCCTGATAATTTACTTTGAGCGTATAGGCGCTACCGCGCGGCAGTTCTTTGGTGAACGGCAAAACGATGGCAAGGTCGCGGCGGTAAATCATGGTGTCGCCGAAAGTCGGGTCGTTTTTGTGCTCGCCGACAGGCAGTGACACTTTGCCGAGAACGTCCGGCTCGATGGAAAACGACAATTTGTGCTGGTAGAGGTAATAGCACGGTTCAATGGCGATTTTTACCTGCACTGAACGAGTATCGAGCGGGATCGCCGAAAGGCGAAACGCCTCTTTGTCTGACAGCGGCTGCGTGCCGCAGGCGGCAAAGGCGCTACTGCCGACACCAAGAGCGAGAAGGAAAATGAGGGCGTAAAAACGTAAGAGAGCCATGATGTGTCCATTTTAAATGAGCGCACAAAACAGGGAAATTCGAAACTCGAATAGAAGCATTATACAAACGTCACAAGACCTTTGGGAATTGGTTTTCGCTCACGGTGATGGCGGGGCGCTCTCGAGCCGCACCCAGTCATAGTAAGCGGGCAACGCCTCGGTAATGGGGACGGCAACGATTTCCGGCACTTCGTAAGAATGATACGCCTTGAGATAGTGTTCAAGCGCGGCGTAGCGGGTACGGGCGGTTTTGATGATGACGGGGATTTCGTCGGCAATTTCGATTTTTCCCTGCCAGCGGTAGTGCGCCCGAACCGGCGCTCCGACGTGAACGCAGGCGGCCAGTCGTTGTTCAATCAGTTGTTGCGCCAGCGTTTCGGCGACGGCCTGATCCGGCAAGGTGGTGTGAACGATCAACATAGTAGGGCTCATGCGGTTGTAACCGGCAGAAAAAGGCATTGTGGAAGAATATGATATAAAAGGAAAGATAAATTTTCCTGCAAGGCTGAAGTTTAACGAGTTGGCAATGATTCGTGAATACAGTCGCGGCGGGAGGGTGATGACAGATTTTTGGGGGTGAAACGATGCCTTTTGTTTTGTTGTTATGGTTGCTTTTGCCTTGGCTTCTTGATCTTTGGCTGACGGTGATGGTTGCTCAGGCGGTAGGCGTGAGTGTCTGGCTGATCTTTCTGGTATCGGCAGTGCTGGGGTTTGCGTTGCTGGTGTGGGAATGGCGGCGCGTGCAAGCGTATTGGAAAGCGTTGCGGCGACTGGAAGGCTCGCCTTGGCAATTGTTGGCGTCAGCACGCCGGGGATTGGCGGCACTGTTGCTGATTCTGCCGGGGTTGGGTAGCGATGTGTTGGCGGTACTGCTGCTGTTTCTGGGCGACTGGCGAGGTAGAGGTAAAAGCGAAAGGAGAAGCAGAAGTAACAACGACGGCAATGGCGCCACCGCAGGAGCAGCATATCGCACATCTCCTGGCATTATTGAAGGCGAGTTCCGGCGTGAGGACTGACTAGCGCGGGAAAGAAGCACGCAAGCCAATCCATAGCAATTCACAAGGCGCGGCAAAATTTTCTGCGCCTTGCGCCGAAGCGATTATGCGCCGGGAGATGTCAGTGTGGGCGGCTCGAACCGGTGCCCCCGGCAGAGTCGTGAGCACCAGCAGGATGACGCCGCCGAGGTAGGGAATAATGCCCAGAAAAACAAATCCTCCGCCGCGATCCAGGTCATGAAGCCAGCGAACGGTAACAGCGAGGGATGGAAGAAAGAATGCCAGCAAATAAAAGAATGAGGCGGCCTGCTATGATTTTGCTGGTTTCGCCGAAAAGAAAACCAGGAATGGTGCAGAGCGCGAGAATGATGTAATGGATCAGCATAATGAGCCATTACTCGGTGCGACCGGCGCGGCCATCGAATTTGGCGTACTTGTTCTTCAGCCTGTCGATATCCCATTCATAAAAGCTCCTTCGGTTGACGGCGGTTTTATGAAAAGAACGACGCTTATCGCGTTGACGAACCGTTCTTCCGATACGCCCAAACCATTAACGCGACACCGGTGATCACCATCGGCAGCGACAGCCATTGCCCCATCGATAGCCCCAGCGCCAGGGGCGGCAGGAAACTGTCGGGCTGGCGGACGAATTCGACAAGAAAGCGGAAGCTGCCGTAGCCGATCAGAAAGAGACCGGAAATAGCACCGCGCGGCTTCGGGCGCGCCGAGAACCACCACAGAATAACGAATAACAGCACACCTTCCAGCGCGAACTGGTAAAGCTGCGACGGATGGCGCGGCAAATCATCAACCTGCGGGAAAATCATCCCCCAGGGAAGATTGGTGGAGCGTCCCCACAGCTCACCGTTGATGAAATTGCCGAGTCGACCGGCGGCGAGTCCCAACGGTACCAGTGGCGCGACAAAATCGGTAATCTCCAGCCAGGGGCGCTTCTTCCGCCAGGCGAGAAAAGTCACGGCGACGAGAACGCCGATAAAGCCGCCGTGGAAACTCATCCCGCCGTGCCAGAGCTGGAAGATTTCCAGCGGGTTGGAAAAATAATAAGCTGGCTTATAAAACAGCACATAGCCCAGCCGGCCGCCGACGATGATCGCAAAAACACCATAAAACAGCATATCGTCGATGTCTCGCGTGTACCAGCCGGGGTGGCGGCCTTTCTTGATACGGTATTTGCCGAGTGCGAGAAAAATGGCGAATGCCAGCAGATACATCACCCCATACCAGTGAATGGCAAACGGACCGATGGAAAGGGCAACGGGATCAAATTGGGGGTGAACGAGCATAAGACAAGCGATTAAAAATAAAGGAGCGGGCAAATGAGCGCGAAACTGTTATTTTACCGCGAAGACTGTCGGGTATCAGCAGCGGATAAAGCCGAAGGCCGCAGCCTACGCTATCGTCTCCGCCATAAAGCCTTGCGGGTTGGACGGAAAGATTGACAATGCTTACAAGTTAGATAACACTGCTTTCCCATGGTGCCCGCCCTACAGGATTCAGATTGCACTTGCTGCTTGAGATTATGATTGCCGTTACCGTTCAGATCGAGCGATTCGTTGACGACCATTTTCCGGGGTTCGTCGAGTGCCGTTTGGTCGATGCGCTCGGGTACTCCCATCTGTTCATCGAAAAGGTTCCCGTTGTGACGACTGAAAACCTTGGGTCAGATAGCTCGTATCCATGCGCCGGAACCATCGCATGTGAGGTTGAATCGGAACTGAGCGATGAACAGGGCAGGAAGCTGTTGCGGGTGAATACCGGGCGCCCCTGGTCTGTCGAATCGACCGAGGGCCTTTCATCTTTCTTGGTGCTGTCTTCACAAGTGGTGTCGCAGTGAATTGGCAATCGTTCATTGACACTAATGAAGAATCGCTCTGGAGAGGCGCTGTTTTTCGTTTTCCGGCAAAGCATCCTTTCGAGCCTATCGTCGATTTTATGCTCATCGAGGATCATGGTTCCCCATCTTCTTATAAAATTATCTGCTCATCCGGTTATCACGCCGGGCTGGCCGAACTTGTGCTTCCCATTGAAGCAAAGCATCCGGCCGGAGGCGTGTCCGTCGAATGGTTAAAAACAAACTGGTCAAAATGGATTTATCCAGATTGCGATATGGAACGCATTCAATACATAGCGTGCTACCCGCCCAATTATGGTCAGCCATCTTGACATTTCACTCAGCCCGGACGCGCTAAAGCGTATCGAAAATTTGAGTGCGAGGTTACGCCGTGGATAAATCCCAAGAGCGCATGATCAAAGAATGGGTTCGAGAATTCGTCCTGCTTATCAGCCAAAACAATGTTTCCGCGCTTTCGGATAAATTCGGGATCAGCAATCCCGTCTTTGAGGAAATTGTCGAGGCGTTGGATGGTTATGGTATCGAACAGAGTGAATGGCAGTCGCCTGTTTTCGGGCAAAGCCGAATAGAGAATATTTTTCAAATGAATGACTCAAAAACGCTTGGGGTTGAAGTAAATTTATGGGCCAGAGGAAAACCTCAAGAGCCGATACTGCACGCGGAAGTCAATTTTTCAACGGTTCCCCCGGCTTTTTACTTCAAGTATATTGGCAGCTAATGGCCGAAAATCTAACTTTTATCTGCCTTTGCTTGCAACGGTACGTTATCCACCTGAGGATTTACACAGACTGCTATAACTCAAGCATCAGCTCAAGCCATGAACGACGAAGATAAGCACAAGCACAAAGTTAAGGAAGAGCTGACCAGGCGGGGGCTTGGCTCGCTCATGAACGACACGAAATGGCGAGAGCTTCTTGCCGAAATCGATAAGCTGCCTTTTTCCCCTCCCTATCAGAGAAAGGATGTTTTGCACCCTGAACCAGAACCACGCGTCTTCGATACAGATGTCTGGTATCACGGAGATTGGACGGAGGCAATCCATCCTCTGTACTCTATCGAATGGGTGCGCATCCGACCGCGGCACTTGAAGCGCGTCGGCCAGTTGCTTTCCCCAATCATTGTCAGTTGTGAGGCGGAGCTTGAGCGAGTGCTGCAATCACTCGGGCAACCCTATGAGAAGGGCGATGACTCAATCTGGGTTTATGGTTATCGATAGCCGATGGCGCGTTGAGCGTTGCACCCGAAGCTTGCTTTTGACGCTGAGCTTCGTTTCGCTCAATTTTTCTTGTGAAGGATGTTTGCCATGAAAGATCAGGAACGCGAAATCTTGTTGCAATTCATCGCGGATGAATCAGCGGCGCTTCCTCTCGGAGAACAAGGCTCGTTCTATCCGATGAATCATCACCGGATTACTCCGCTGGTGCCCCGAGCGCCCAGGCTTTTGTCTGCTGAGGAGAGGATTCTCTTTTATTTTCACCTGCTTCGATTTGAAACGATGTCGGTCAAAGACGAAGGCGAGTTTCAACTGTTGCAACAGGCGCATGAACGCCTGTTGCCTTTATACAGTAAACGGGTGCAGATTTATGAGTCGTCAAAGTCCATGCTGCATGGGTTGTCGGGAGAGTCTCGGATACGAGAGTTGTTTTTGTTCGGTCGCAACGATTTGGGATCGGTCATCCCGGCAGCGGAAGCCACGTTTGACTTTTACACAAGAAATCTCCGCTTCTGGCGCTACGTAAAATCTTTCACGAATATTCCGGGGATGCTCAAGAAGCGGTCGAAGTTTATTGAGTTTGCCGACGATGTAGGGCTGCTGGCGCATACCCAAAGCGTTTTATTTCGAATGCAGTTGCGTTGCGATCTGTTCTGGGCGCCTGCACTCTGGTTTTGGGCGATGGCTTTTCTGGTACTCCAGAATGAGGAAGCGGGCGTTGCGCTGGTGAAAAAAATTCTTTCCGGCGATCTCTTCATTACCGGTCCGGAAGGGGATTCCGAGGTGGATGAACACACCATTTGCGAAATTCTTGTACGCTATCTCAGCGCATCCCAAAGACCCGACCTTATGGCAATGGTTGAAGCGCGGCTTCGGCAAGCGTAGGGCAAATGCTGTCCTGCGCTTGCTCAATTACAATTTTCAGATTCGGAATTGCTAACATGTTTTATATTTGATGACTTGAACCGCCTTTGTTGGCAAAGGCGAAGCAATCGAGAAAACAGTAGGTTGGCTTGAACAACCGGCATTGAATTGCAAAAGGAGAATAGGTATGGCTTCATGGGAACTTGAACTTCAGCAACCACCGCGCGATGCAAGGGCTTTCGAGCTATGGTTGCAGCACGTGGCAGGCCGCATACTCTTTGAAGATGTTCGGGGGTATGCGCTTGAACAAATGGATCCTGAACTATCCGCCGAAGCGCGCGCCGCTGCGGAAAAGGCCATCGACGATGCCGTGTACGGCCTGATGATGGTCATCGATGGCGTTTCCGGCGCGCTCGGCAACGACGAACACACGGTAGAACTTTCTGTCCTTGTCCAACTGGTGAATCGGGAGTCAGGCGAGATTGCCGAGGAAATCGATCTCAGGGAAGGCGACGGCATGTGCCTGGGCTACCACGGCTGGCTTGAAGGCGACTATGGTGAAGATCCGGTTGCGATTCTCAAGCCGAAGCAGGCTTAGCGCGGCGCCCAACATTACGTTTAACCCGAACATGCCAAAATGTTTCAGCTCATTTATAAGTTAGGCAATCAGGAACATCATCTATGGACAAAAGAGCCACGAAATACGAGTACCTAGAGGCAAGCGATGTCCTCAAAACCACTCCATTTGACGGATATTGGGGATGCACTCTTGTACTGACAGCTAGTGACCAAGAAAACGGCGCTCGGTTATGTTACATCGGAATCACACCTTTGGTGTTCACTCATGATTACCAGTTTGAAGATATAGAGACATCAAATCTTACAATTCTTGGCGCCAATATCGAGATTCGCGTAGCACCAAACCAATACGCTCATCTCCGGCGTTCACCTTGCATTGGAATCTACGGAAGAGTAAAAACCCCAAACACCAAGGTTATTGGGCGCATTGATGTAAATCATGTCTATCCTCATCCACTTACCTATCAAATCGGCAACGGCGCCGATAGAGGTTGGCCGCTGTATGGGGTGGTGCCAGCGTCGCTCGGAACGGAAGCCGTCCATGAGTGGCGCGCTATTCACGATACAGAGAATTTGGCAGCAGATATTGCTGCGGCCCAAGCCTCGCACGAGCAAATGCTCTCCCATCTTGCAAGCAAATCCCGAGGGAAACGTAATGTCTAACATTGGGCTCAACCCGGCCGCGCGCAAGCAGCGCCGGTTCATGCAAGCGTTTAGTCTGATGAAAAATATTGCACCGGAGTGTACCGATGGGCAAAATGGAAATTGTCAAAGCTGTTGTAAAAGATATTTCTGATATAAGCAGTATCGACGGGTACGTGCATGTAAAAACGACTAACAATGGAACTGATTCGCCATATTATTCGTATCGCATCAAGGATAATTGCTATTGCATTTTTAGATATACATTTAGCGGCAGAGGAAATTATTCTATAAATGGGAGTATGTATATACGATATAAAATACTTACCGACATTATGCTGGATCTGATGAGATGTACAAACTATGAAGATGATTACAAAATAATTCCGACAGATAGCTTTATTATCAGAGGGGTCGGCATTTGGTCGGAGATAGGAAGACACCTAAAAAACACTTCCGCGCTGTACATTGAAAATATAGGCGAGTCCAGGGATTTTGCGAGGTTGTTTTATTCACAAGTAAAGCAGGAAGAAGCCGCTTTTATACTTCCAGCCATGGACATAAAAACCACGATAGAAAAGTTTATGAAGCCAACCTATTATTTTTGGCCAGGAGATCTGAAAAGTTTCGTTGAGCATTTGGTATCTTATGGCATCATGACTTCTGATAGAAAACTTATCGACTACGCGTTCGAGAAGGCGTCGTCAGTTATTCTCAAATATTCAGAAGATGTCAGGAAGAATTATTCTGATTTCATAGAAGCGATAAGAACAACGTTAAACAATGCGAAACTCCTTGTAACCTGACTTTTGCCAAAGCCCGTAGTGTCCTGTCCGCGTCCAGTTGTCACTGCGCCCATGCTCAAAACTGCCCATTTTTTTACTGTACCATAGGATGCCTGACCTTGTGTTCACCCTCGCCGGCTTCACCGCCGGCTCATTCAGGCGTTAGGCTATGAAAACAGAATCCATGCACAGCATTCCATGGGATAGGCTAGTTCACTTCTATGGGAGAGCTACCGACATTCCTGAACTAATCGGTAAGCTACAAGGTGAGCAACACGCCGCAGTGGCCGAGAAATTAGCATATGTGTTAGAGCATCAAGATAGCGTCTCCCAAGCAACGCCATTTGCTGTCGCCAAAATAATTGAAATATATCCGTCTCTATCGTTTGAGCAACAATCGTCTGTTAACCGTCTGCTTTCTACAATCAAAAAGGCCGCAGAGTTCACCGCATCATCCCCTGCTGCTCCAAAAGATCTTTTCTCCATTTCGCAGCTTCTACAGCCAAAGTTTTTATGGCCACCATATGAAAGTGAAGAGGCCGATGAGGAGCTTTGGGAAGAACTCGATCTTGGTCAAAAGGAGTACTATTCTTATGCACATGCAACACTACAGTGTCTCAATAATTTTGTTCCTTAGCCCAATATCAAGCGTGCCAAACATTGCGCTCAACCCGGGCGGCTACGCCGCCGGTTAGCTTGGGCGTAGGCTATCCACACAACCACCACCAGGTATCAAACCCATATGAGTAACGTGAATTTCACTGAAACCGAGAGAAGCCTCACAGACAACGACTTCACACTGGTTGAGCAAAAACTTGGGGTAAAGCTACCGCATGATTTTGTAGCTTTTTATAAATTAAATAATGGAGGGACTCCAGACAAACCAGTCACTCATGATTTTTATGAAAAAATGGAGGACATAGAAATTAGAGATTTCATCCCAATCTTGTATGCCGAAGAATTTCAAGACGATCCTGACTTTACTTTAGAGGGCCGCGCAAAAGAGCATTGGCACAAAAAAGAAGTTCCAGAAAATTTATTGCCCTTCGCATTTGATTGGGGTGGTAATTACATTTGCCTGGGCTTGCCTGATGGACTGATCTATTATTATGTCAGAGATGTTTGGAGTGAAAATTTATCCACAGAGCAAAATTTTCTTAGAAATTCAACTCCCATAGCCCCCTCTTTCAGGCATTTTATTGAGCATCTATCTGAGTTGGTTGAAGAATAAAAATCGTGCACTTATCTGTCATTCGGCTTGACATTGCGCTTACCCCGGACTGGCCTACGGCCAGCCGGTTAGCTTAGGCGTTAGGCGTACTCCCGTGAGCATTGCCGACATTCCACAAACCCTTGATGGCGCGCGCGTGCTTTCCGTGGCGCCTGCCTGCCCCGGCCAGGTTGGCTTTGACTACGAGACCGAGTCGTGTGCTCCAATAGCGGTTAGCTACTACGCCATTGCCCAGTATGCGGGTGACGAACCGCGGGCGTATCTCTTTGCTGTCAGTTCCGCCCATCGGGTCATCGGAGACACATTATGGGAGTCATCTGAGGAGGCCGAGCAGGTGGCCTTGAACTCCGGCAAGGTATCCAGTTGCTTTGAGCCAATCGCTCATGGTCGGGGTGAGCTTGCGAACATCGGCGGTCAGGCAGAGGATCATTGAAACAATCTTGTGTGATATAAAGGTGAAAACGGAAAGTCACAAACAGGGCAGCAAACGTAGGGCGGATAGGGTCAAAGGCCGTAATCCGCCACGCGTTCTCTGCCGCGAAACGCACCGATTTATTCAAATGTCGGAACGAGAATGGTTATGTATTCATCCCGAACCTATGAAGTCCGTGTACTTCTCGCATCCCCATCGGCTCCGGCTCTTTGGGATTATCCGGTTTGGCAGCGGCTGACGCCAGCCCTGACGCCGCTGCTCTCGTCCGTACGCGGGCGAACCTCGTTGCGTATGATGCAGTTCGATACCCGTCAACATGGGTCGCCCAATCAAGCCTATGTCCGTTTCGGACCAATCGGCTGGAATGATAAAGCACACCACAAATGGACGCATCACTCGCCTGATACCGAACAGGAGTCCGAACACTGGGAGTTCTACAGCTTTTCCGCCTGGTCGCCGGGCCCCGGAAAATGCCGGGATTGCCCGCCCGATGGTTTTATGGCGGTCGTTAATCAAATCGGCGCGGACAGCGGCCTGAGTCGTGAAAGCTGCCGGTTTTCGTACACTGTGCTTGTCGCCATCGCCTGCGAAATCCCCGACGCGGCCACCATTATGGAAAAAGCGTTTGCCGCGCTTGCGGCGGAGATTCCCTCCGTATTGAAAGCGCAAACGCGCCGCCTATGGATTCCGACTTCCCACTGTACACGCACAGGCGAGTTCATCCATTCGCTGACCGACATGGATGCCTATGGCGCGCCTTTTATTGCAGGGCCTCAACATAACTTTCCGCCCACCATCGATATATTGACGGGCGAATGGCAGGAGTTGACCTAATCACCCTTCGCTTGCTCAGACGCGCCGGGTAACTCAAACCGGAGAAGGTGCCCATGTTCAGCACCCCAAACGACATCCGCACCAGCCTGATCGAGGCCGGCATCGACGAGGTCGATGCCGGTCTGCTTGTGCAACAGGCCAAACCCGCTGTCTGCTTTGTTCATCGCGATCTATGAAATCTACAAAAAGCGGTCAGCTGTTGAGCCAGATCGGTTTGCGCTGTTTGCTGTTTCACCCAATCGTGTGCCAGTTTTCTAAATGTCGGTAATTGCTTGGCGAGAAGAGGCCAAGTATCAGCAACGCGGTTTGTTTGTTGCTCGTCGTTCCAGGCGCGGGCGAAGTCGGGCAAGGCGGTTTTCAGGTTGTCGGGCGCATCAGCGAGGTAGCGTTTCAGGAAGGCATCGACTTTGGTCAGATGCGCTAGTTCGTTTTGTCGGTACGCTTGCCAGACGAATGGCAGGGCAGCCCACTGCGCGCGCACGAAGGAATCTTCGCCGCGTACGAAGTTGAGATCGCAGCTCCACAGCAGGCGGTCGTAATCGTCTTGTTGAAGAAACGGGAAAGTGTGCAGTGTCAGGGCACCGTGCTTTGTTGGTGTGGTGCTGGCTTCGATGCGGTAGTGACGTCGCCAATGCTGCAAAGTTTCCGGCGCGACGGTTTCGGGGATCAGGCAGACGATGGGCGAGGGTGATGCCGCCCAGGCATCGAGAAGCGTCGGTAACGCGGGGGTGTCGTAGCAAAAGAGGCTGACGAGTAGCGCGTCGGGCGGCAACGTGTCGATGCCGAGACGCTCGAGGAAAGCGCGTCGCGCATCGGGGAAAGCGTGTTGAAAAACATCGCGTTCGCTAATCAATGTTTTTTCGCGCAGCAGGCCACCGGTGGCCTCGGTGAAGCCGGGGAAGAAGAAGTGGCGCGGCAGGTTAATCGACGGCGGTGGTGAGGCGAGACCGTGCATGGTTTCGACCCACGGTTCTGCCGACAGGTATTCGAGAATGATCCAGTGGGGTGCAAGCCCCTCTCCCCTCGCGGGAGAGGGGAGAGGGAAATCGCGCTCTAACGCAGCTAACCAGGAAGAAGGCAAGCCGCCGCCGAAGGCGTCGATGATGACCTCAGGCCAGAAAGCAGGCGGCGGAAGTGTATTGGTCAACGGTTGTACGGTGACGCGGTCAATGCGCTGGTGGCTCTGTGTTGTGTCGAGCGTTGGCGCCAAACGTTGTAAGGTGGCGATATCGTCAATGAACAGGGTGACATCAATGTCGTATTCGCGCGCCAGTTGGCGGGCGAGCCGCCAGCACACTCCCGCGTCGCCGTAGTGATCGACGACGCGGCAGAGGATGAACCAGGAGGCGGGCATGAGCAGTCAGCGGCGCACTGGAATGATCCGGCTCAGCGCGAAGAGCAGTGTTGCGCAGGTGACGACCGAAGCGGCGGCGGGAGTGTCGAGCGTGAGTGATGCTGCAATGCCGCCGAAGAGCGCGACGATTCCGATGGCGCTGGCCAGTACCGCCATTTGTTCAGGCGACCGTGCCAGTCGTTGAGCGGCGGCGGCGGGGATGATGAGCAGTGCAGTGATCAGCAGCACGCCGACGATTTTGATTGCGCAGGCAATGACCATCGCGACAAGCAACGTGAAGATCGCTTGTGTGCGGGCGGTCGGCACGCCTTCGGCGCGCGCCAATGCTTCATCGACGGTGGCGGCGAGCAGCGGTTTCCAGATCGCGATCAACACAAGCAATGCGATGCCACCGCCGCTCCATACCCACAAGAGGTCGAGGTTGTCGATGGCCAGCAAATCGCCGAATAAAAATGCCGCGAGGTCGAAGCGGAGCGTTTCGAGAAAGGTCAACGCTACCAATCCGAGCGCTAACGCGGTGTGACCGAGCAGGCCGAGCAGGGTGTCGGCAGCGAGTCGTTCGCGCGCTTGCAGGAAGGCGAGCAGGGCGGCGAGCGCCAGACAGACGAGAAGTACGCCGGTCGTCGGCGACAAGCCAAGCAAAAAGCCGAGGCAGACGCCGAGCAGTCCCGAATGCGCGAGGGTGTCGCCGAAGTACGCCATCCGACGCCAGACGATGAACACGCCGAGCGGGCCGGTGACGAGCGCAATCGCCAGCCCGCCGAGCAGCGCGCGCCAGATGAACGGTGTTTGTAATGTTTCGATCAGGCTCATGGGTGTTGACTCTGCGAAGGGTGATGATGTTCGTGGTCACACAACGGATGTTCGTGATCGTGGTGGTGTTGATAAAGCGCCAGATGTTGCAGGTCGGCGCCTCCGAAGAGCGATTGATAGGCGGGGTCGTGGCGAATTTCTTCGGGATGACCGGTGCAGCAGATGTGATGGTTCAGACAGAGCACGCGATTGGACGACGCCATGACTAGATGCAAGTCGTGCGACACCAGCAAGATGCCGCAGTCGGTCGTGTCGCGGATGCGGCGGATCAGCGCATAGATCGCGTCTTGCCCGGAGATATCGAGGCCCTGCGCCGGCTCGTCGAGAAACAACAACGTCGGTTTGTGCAGCAACGCCCGCGCCAACAATACGCGCTGCCATTCGCCGCCGGAAAGTGTGTGCACCGAAGCGTCGATCAGGAACGGAATGCCGGTATCGATCAGTGCATTTTTGACTTCGTTCGCGATGTCGCCGCAGTGGGCGGCGGCGCTTAACGTGATGAAGCGGCGCACCGTTAACGGCAACGCCGGATTGATGCTGAGTTTTTGCGGCACATAGCCGATGCGAACATTGGGCGCGCGCCAGACTTCGCCGCTGTCGGGCGTCAGCAAGCCCAGCGCGATTTTCAGCAAAGTCGATTTGCCCGCGCCGTTGGGGCCTATCAACGTAACGATTTCTTCGCGGCGTAACGTCAAATCGACCGCGTCGAGAATCGTCAAGCCCTGTCGCCGGAAGCTGATCGCAGAAGCGTACAGCAGGGTTTCGGGCGATGAGGGAGCGGTCATGATGAGCAGCGGAATCGAAGAATAAGGGATAATATAATATCCGACGACAGGTTTCACAGGGAACGGGCGAATGAATTTCAGAAGGATGCGGTTTTTTGCGGCAGCTTTTGTGTCAACAGTGGTTTTGTGGGGGATGTCCAGTAGCCTTTTCGCGGCGGCGCCGAAGGTTGTTGTCAGTATTGCACCGCTGCATTCATTGGTCGCTGGGGTGATGGAGGGCATTGGGGCGCCGACGTTGTTGCTCAAGGGGATGGCTTCGCCGCACGATTATGCGCTGCGCCCGTCTGATGCGGCGATGCTGGCGGATGCAGATATCGTTTTCTGGATCGGCACGCCGTTGGAGGGTTTTCTCGAAAAACCGTTGTGGGCGAGCAAAACGCGAAATGTGGCGCTGATCGGAGCTCCTGATGTACGTTTTTATCCGGCGCGTGAGGGGGGTGTTTGGAAAGGTGACGACCATGCGCACGAAGAACATTGCCGTGGTGAAACCTCGATCAACCCTTGTGTTTGGGCTGACCCGCATATCTGGCTCGACCCTGCCAATGCGGCCAACATGACGGACGCCATCGCCCGCGAACTGTCGAAGTTTGACGCCGAAAACAGCAAGCGTTATGCGGCCAACGCGGCGGCGCTGCGTCAACGGTTAACGACGCTGGATCACGAAATTGAGCAAATGTTGGCGCCGGTCAAGCGCGCGCCGTTCATCGTTTTTCACGACGGCTATCAGTATTTTGAAAAACGCTATGGTTTGAACGGCGTCGGCGCGATTACGGTGAATCCTGAGCAGAAGCCGTCAGCGCAGCGCTTACGGGCATTGCGCGATAAGGTTCGGCAAAGCGGAGTGGTTTGCGTATTTGCCGAGCCGCAGTACAGCGATGGCTTGGTGAAAAGTATTGTTGAAGGGACGACAGCCCGGTACAGCATTTGGGACCCGCTCGGCAGCCGTATCGCGCCGGGTAGAGACGCCTACTTTTTGATGATGCGCCAGCTCGCCGAAAGCGGACGGCGTTGTCTGAATGATAAATCGGCAGATTAACCGCAAAGAACGCAGAGAGTGCAAAGAAAAGCACTGAATTTTTTGCTTAAAGCAAATCGTCGGAAGCAGAGAAATCCCATCCCTGCCCGCCCTCTTGAAGGAGAGCGGGCTTTCTGTTTCTTCGTGGGTTCGCGCGAAACGCAAAGGCGGGTTTGAAGTCTGTCCCACATCTTTTTCGTTCTATGCGTTCTTTGCGGTTAAAATAAACGAATGGAAACAGTCGAAGCTTTACGAAAGCAGGTGCGAGCATTGCACGGTTTCGATCTGCGGCAAGCGTTTGCCGCAGATCCGATGCGGGCGCAGGCGCTGGCGCTGACCTGGGAAGACTGGCGCGTCGATGTGTCTCGGCAACATGTGACAACGGAAACGCTGGCGTTGTTGCGGGCGCACGCCGAAGCGGTTGGTTTGAGGGGGTGGATCGAGGCGCTGTTCGCCGGCGAAAAACTGAACGATTCCGAAGGCCGGGCTGCGTTGCATACGGCGTTGCGACAACGTGACGATACGCCGTTGTTGACGGGAGGGCGCCATGAGCGTCGCAATATCATTGCCGACATTCGCGCCGCGCAAGCGGCGATGCGCGTGTTGGCTGAAGCTTTGCGCGGTGGCCATTATCGCGGCGCTGGTGGAGCGCCCATTCGCGCCGTTGTGCATATCGGTATCGGCGGGTCGGTGCTCGGCCCGCATTTGGCGTGCGATGCGTTATCGGCGGCGGGTGATTTTGACGTGCGCTTTGTCGCCAATCTTGATCCCGAAGCGTTGCATCGCGCGTTGCGCGGACTTGATCCGGCAACGACGCTGTTCGTGATTGTTTCGAAAACGTTTACAACGGAAGAGACGATGGCGAACGCGCGCGCCGCACAAGCGTGGTTGCAGCGAGACGAGCACGTCGCACCGCATTGGGAACGCCACTGCATCGCGGTAACCGCCAACAGCGAGGCGGCGCGCGTTTTCGGGGTGTCGGAAGCGCAGATTCTTCCGTTCTGGGATTGGGTCGGCGGGCGTTTTTCGTTGTGGTCGGCGGTCGGCGTGGCACTGGCGATTCAATCAGGCTGGCAAGTTTTCGAACAGTTGCTGGACGGTGCGGCAACGATGGATCGCCATTTTCGAGAAGCGCCGCTATCCGGCAATGCACCGATTACGCTGGCGCTGATTGATTGGTGGAACACTTGTTTTTTGTGGCGACGGGAACGGGTAGTGGCGCCGTATGCTGAAGCGCTGCGTTTGTTGCCGATGTATTTGCAGCAACTCTTGATGGAAAGCAACGGCAAGCGGGTGCGCCGGGATGGCGAAGTCGTCGATGTGCCAACGGTGACATCGGTATGGGGTGGAATCGGCACCGATAGCCAGCACGCTTTTTTTCAATGGCTGCATCAGGGAACGCATGCGGCAACGGTCGAATTCATTGTACCGGTACGCACCGGCGACACGCCTTGTCCGGGATTGGTGGCGAACGCATTGGCGCAGGCGCAGGCGCTGATGCGCGGCGCAGAAGACAAAGCGCCGACCGATGTACGCTTTTGCCCCGGCAATGTTGCGTCAACCATGTTGCTGTTGCCGCGACTCGATGCTTGGCAACTGGGTGCGCTGTTGGCGTTGTACGAACACCGGACGTTTATGGAAGGCGTGCTTTACGGCATCAATCCGTTTGATCAGTTTGGCGTCGAACTCGGCAAGCGGTTGGCGCAACCGTTACGGGCGGCGCTGGAACAAGAGCAGCCGCTACCGCCGGATACTGACGCTGCGACACTGGCGCAACTCGATTACGCGCGGCGACGCCAGTAGTAGGGGTAAAAGCAAAAGCCATTTTGGGCGGCGGGAATGGTTTACAATTCATATTTTTAACGTGCAACAATTCAAGCCATTTCAGGAACGCTCATGAAACTCGAAACCATCGCTGTTCACGCCGGTTATCGTCCGGAGGCAACCACCAAATCGGTTGCGGTGCCGGTTTATCAGACCAGCAGCTATGCATTTGATAACACACAGCATGGCGCCGATCTATTCAATCTGGCGGTGCCGGGCAACATCTACACGCGGATCATGAATCCGACCAACGACGTGCTGGAACAGCGCCTCGCTGCACTGGAGGGCGGAGTGGGGGCGCTGGCGCTGGCGTCCGGGATGGCGGCGATCAGCTATGCGATCCAAACGATTGCCGAAACGGGCGACAACATCATCGCTACGCGGACGTTGTACGGCGGCACTTACAACTTGTTTGCGCACACGCTGCCGCAACTCGGCATCGAGGTGCGGTTCGTCGATTACCGGAAGCCGGCGGATGTTGCGATGCTGGCTGACGCGCGAACGAAGGCGGTGTACTGCGAGAGCATCGGTAACCCGCTCGGTAATGTTGTCGATTTCAGTGCTTTCGCGGCGCAAGCGCACGCTGTCGGTGTGCCGCTGATCGTTGATAATACGGTGCCGTCGCCGATGTTGTGCCGCCCGATTGAGCATGGCGTCGATATTGTTGTGCATTCACTTACCAAATATCTCGGCGGTCACGGAACGACGATCGGCGGCGCGGTGATCGATAGCGGCCGTTTTCCGTGGAAAGAATACGCTGATCGTTTTCCGCGTCTTAGCACGCCGGATGTTGGCTATCACGGCGTGGTATTCACCGAATCGTTCGGCCAGGCGGCGTACATCGCACGGACGCGGTGTGTGATGCTGCGCAGTATGGGTGCGGCGTTGTCGCCGTTCAATGCGTTTCTGATTCTGCAAGGCGTCGAAACGCTGGCGCTGCGGATGGACAGGATTTGTGAAAACGCGCAGGCGGTGGCGCGACACTTGCAGAAACATCCGGCGGTTGAATGGGTCGAATATGCGGGACTGGCAAACCACCCCGATCAGCCCTTGGTGAAAAAGTATTTCGGCGGGCGTTCTTCTGGAGTGTTGTCGTTCGGAATCAAAGGCGGCGCAGCGGCGGGAGGCCGGTTCATCGACGCGCTGCAACTGATTGTGCGGCTGGTCAATATCGGCGATGCCAAATCGCTGGCGTGCCATCCGGCTTCGACGACGCACCGGCAGTTGTCGCCCGAGGAACAGTTGTCCGCCGGCGTGCGACCGGAGATGGTGCGGTTGTCGATCGGCATCGAGCACATCGACGATATTCTGGCGGATATCGACCAGGCATTGAAGGCGGCAAGCGTCTGATCAAGCGTTTTCGGTTGTTTCGCAAGGCTGGTGGCATTGGCGAAGACCCCCCGTTTCCGCTATACTTATCGGCTTCGCCAGCGACAGCTGGAGGGCAATAGCCGCATGGCAACTGCCGAAGTATGGCAAAAGCGAAAGTGGCGGAATTGGTAGACGCACTGGATTTAGGTTCCAGCGGGTAACCCCCGTGGGGGTTCGAGTCCCCCCTTTCGCACCACAGGCGCCATCAAACATGAAACGACAACAGGATAACCGCATAAGGGAAACTCATGCCATCCACGATTGAAACGATAAGCCAGCTTGAGCGCCGGGTGGCGCTTTCGGTACCGCTGGAGGCGGTCGAAAAAGAAGTACAAAAACGGCTGACGCAGCTGTCGAAGACGGTGAAAATCGCCGGTTTTCGTCCGGGCAAAGTGCCGATGAAAATGGTGACGCAGCAGTACGGTCCGCAGGTCAGGAACGAAGTGATCACCGATCAGGTGCAGACGGGTTTTGATGAGGTTGTACGCGAGCACGGACTGCGCGTCGCCGGTTATCCGCGGGTCGAGCCGAAAACGGCCAACGAAAATCAGGGGAATCAGCTCGAATTTCAGGCGACATTTGAAGTATTTCCCGAAGTGACGCTCGGTGATTTGACGAAGGTCGAGTTGACGCGCCCACAAGTCGAGATCACCGATGCTGATATTGAGCGCACGCTGAATGTATTGCGTAAACAACGCGCGACGTTCAAGAAAGCGGAGCGAGCGGCACAGAAGGAAGATCGGGTGATTTGCGATTTTACCGGCCGGTTGAATGGTGAGACTTTCGCTGGCGGACAAGGGTACGATTTTGCGATTACTCTCGGCGAGGGCCGGATGTTGCCTGAGTTTGAAGCGGCGTTGCCCGGAATGAAGGTCGGGGAGACCAAACATTTCCCGCTGACGTTTCCGGCTGATTATCACGGCAGGGAAGTCGCCGGCAAAACGGCGGAGTTTGAGTTGACGGTCAAGGAAGTGGCTGAGCCGCAGTTGCCGCCGCTTGACGAATCTTTCGCACGTTTGCTGGGAATCGTCGATGGCAGCATCGAATCGCTGCGCAAGGAAGTGAGAAGCAATCTGCAATTACAGCTTAAGAACCGCATTGAAGGATTGATGCGCGAGCAAGTGATGGCGGCGATGCGTCGGCATGCCGAGATGGCGCTGCCCAAATCGCTGGTCGAAATGGAAATGGTGTCAATGACGCAGCGGATGGCCGGAGAACTGCAAAAGCAGGGCATGAAGCCGGAAGACATCAAGCTGTCGCCGGAGATGTTCCGCAAACAGGCCGAGGAGCGCGTCAAGTTGTCTTTGGCGCTGTCGGAGGTCGTCCGCAAGAACCAGTTGCAGCCGAAGATTGAGCAGGTGCGGGCGTTGGTGGCGGAAGTGGCGCAAACGTATGAAGAGCCGGAAGCGGTGGTGCGTTGGCATTTTGAGAAGCCGGAACGGTTGGCGAATTACGAAGCGATGGCGACGGAACACAACCTGATCGAATGGATGCAAACTTCAGCGCGGGTGATTGATAAGCCGATGACGCTGGAGGAAGTGATGGCGCCGACGTTGTTGCTGGCGCCGTCGCAAACGACGGCGTAAATTTATTTCCCTCCCCCCGTTATTCCTGCGAAAGCGGGAATTCAGTGTCGGGCAAAGGGGCAAGGGAGGGGGGTAAACCCCCGTCGGCCTCGCCGACACCCCTTTGGAAAGGGGGAGGTAATCAGGAAACGACGAAGGAGGACAGTATGGATGATGTGCGAAATCTGGGGCTGGTGCCGATGGTGATCGAGCAGAGCGGTCGCGGTGAGCGCGCTTACGACATTTATTCGCGCCTGCTGAAAGACCGGCTGATTTTTCTGGTCGGGCCGGTCGAAGAAAATACGGCCAATCTGATCGTCGCGCAAATGTTATTTCTCGAATCAGAAAACCCCGAAAAGGACATTCATTTCTATATCAATTCGCCAGGTGGTTCGGTGTCGGCGGGTTTGGCGATTTACGACACGATGCAATTCATCAAGCCGGATGTTTCGACGTTGTGTACCGGTATGGCGGCTTCGATGGGGGCGTTTCTGCTGGCGGCGGGCGCGAAGGGCAAGCGTTTCGCGTTGCCCAATTCGACGGTGATGATTCATCAGCCGCTGGGCGGCTTTCGTGGGCAGGCGTCTGATATTGAAATTCACGCCAAGCACATTTTGAGCCTGCGTGAGCGCCTGAACAAACTGTTGTCCGAGCACACCGGCAAGCCGCTCGAAGATATTGCCCGCGATACCGATCGCGACAATTTTTTAGACGCTCAACAGGCATGCGATTACGGGTTGATCGACAAGGTCTTGCATAAACGTGCTTAAGGTGGGTACAGTAGAAAGGTGATTGTCCTACAGGAAGAGACAGAATGACTCAGAAGAAAAACAGCGGAAGCGCTTCGCATTGCTCGTTCTGTGGCGTCAGCCAGGATGAGCATCGTCTGATTTCGGGCGAACATGCGGGCAAGAAAGTTTTTATCTGTGACGAGTGCGTCCGGATGTGTAGCGACATTCTGGTCGAAGGAGAAGCCGTCGAGAAAAAAGACGACCCAAAAAAGGGCAAGCTGCTGACGCCGCAGGAAATCCGTCAGGTGCTTGACAATTATGTGATCGGACAAGATTCGGCAAAGAAGCATTTGTCGGTAGCGGTGTACAACCACTACAAACGGCTGCAATCAACCACAGGCGACGATGGCGTCGAACTATCGAAATCGAATATCCTGCTGATCGGGCCGACCGGTTCCGGTAAAACGCTGCTGGCGCAGACGTTGGCGCGTGTACTCGATGTGCCTTTCGTGATCGCCGATGCGACGACGCTAACGGAAGCGGGCTATGTCGGCGAAGATGTCGAAAATGTTATTCACAAGTTGCTGCAAAACTGCGACAACGATGTGGAAAAGGCCCAGCGCGGTATCATTTACATCGACGAGATCGACAAAATTTCGCGTAAGAGCGAAAGCCCGTCAATCACCCGCGACGTATCCGGTGAGGGCGTGCAACAGGCGTTGTTGAAGTTGGTGGAAGGAACGATTGCGGCAGTGCCGCCGCAAGGCGGCCGCAAGCATCCGAATCAGGAGTTAATTGCGGTCGATACCAGCAATATTCTATTTATTTGCGGCGGCGCGTTTGATGGTCTGGAAAAAATCGTACAGCAACGCACGGTCAAGGTCGGCATTGGTTTCGGCGCCGAGATTGCTACGGCGAAGAGCGAAGCTGGTAAGCAATTGCTGCACGATGTTGAGCCGGAGGATTTGATTCGTTTCGGGCTGATCCCGGAATTTGTCGGCCGCCTGCCGGTGGTGGCGGTGCTTGATGAACTGGACGAGCAGGGGCTTGTCCAGATTCTGACTGAGCCGAAGAACGCGCTGATCAAGCAATATCAGAAACTTTTCAAGATGGAAGGTGTTGAACTGGAAGTGCGTGAGCCGGCGCTGCTGGCGATAGCGCGGCGGGCGCTGGAGCGGAAAACCGGTGCGCGCGGATTACGCTCGATTCTGGAACAGACTTTGCTTGACACGATGTATGAATTGCCGGGTCTGACCGGCCTCATCCGGGTGGTGGTTGACGAAGCGGCGGTCAACGGCTCAGGCAAGCCGTTGCGGGTTTATGCCGACGCTGCTCGCGGCCGGAGCAACCGAACCGCATAATTTGACTGATGCCCCGCTCTTCCGGGCATAATGTGCCTCAAAGTAGTTTGTGGGACGGGTTGATAAAACCCAAACACGCCCCCATGTGCTTTTCTGCCTTTTCCTTTTGATGTGAGACTTTAATGCCCTCCGATATTTCTGCTGTTCAAGACCATGACAAAAAGCAGTCAACGCGGCTGCCGTTGTTGCCGTTGCGTGATGTCGTGGTTTTTCCGCATATGGTGATTCCGCTGTTCGTCGGTCGCCCCAAGTCGATCAAAGCACTGGATGTGGCGATGAAGCACAACCAGCCGATTTTGCTGGTGGCGCAAAAAGACGCGGCCAAAGACGACCCCGCGGTTGAAGATCTCTACGACGTTGGGGCGATTGCGGCCGTGTTGCAAATGCTGAAACTGCCGGACGGAACGGTCAAAGTGCTGGTCGAGGGACGCGAGCGGGTGCGTTTGCATGAAGTGATCGAGCAGGACGATTACCTGAGCGCGCTTTGTCAATCTGTGCCGGTGAAAGGCGCCGAGCCCAGTGAAGTCGAAGCCATGCGACGAACGCTTTTAGCGCAACTCGATCAATATGTGAAGCTCAACAAAAAGATTCCGCCGGAGTTGCTGACATCAATGAGCAGCATCGAGGACGGTGACCGTTTGGCCGACGCCATTGCGGCGCATCTGCCGGTGAAGCTCGAACAAAAACAGAAAGTGCTCGAAATGGACGAGATCATGCCGCGTCTGGAGCACTTGTTGGGCTTACTTGAGGGCGAAGTCGATATTCTTCAGGTAGAAAAGCGGATTCGCGGTCGCGTCAAGCGGCAGATGGAAAAAAGCCAGCGCGAATACTATCTGAACGAACAAGTCAAGGCGATTCAGAAAGAACTCGGCGAGGGCGATGAGTCGGTCGATCTCGACGAAATCGGTAAGAAAATCAAAAATGCGCACATGACGAAAGAGGGCGAGCAGAAGGCGCAAGGCGAGTTGAAAAAATTGCGTTTGATGGCGCCGATGTCGGCGGAGGCTACAGTCGTACGTAACTATATCGACACGCTGGTCAACTTGCCCTGGAAGAAAAAAACCAAAATCAACAAAGCGCTTTCAAAAGCCATCGAAACGCTCGACGCCGACCATTACGGGTTGGAGAAAGTGAAAGAGCGAATCGTTGAATATCTGGCGGTACAGCAGCGCGTTGACCGCTTGCGCGGACCTATCCTGTGTCTGGTCGGACCGCCGGGCGTCGGCAAAACGTCGCTTGGGCAATCCATCGCGCGGGCGACGGGGCGGAAGTTCGTTCGGATGAGTCTGGGCGGCGTGCGCGATGAGGCGGAAATTCGCGGCCATCGCAGGACTTATATCGGCTCGATGCCGGGTAAAATTTTGCAGAACATGACCAAGGTCGGCGTCCGCAACCCTCTCTTCCTGCTCGACGAAGTTGATAAGATGGGCATGGACTTTCGCGGTGATCCGTCGTCGGCGCTGCTCGAAGTGCTCGATCCTGAACAGAACAGCACGTTCACCGATCACTATGTCGAAGTCGAATACGATTTGTCGGATGTGATGTTCGTGGCGACAGCCAATACGTTGAACATCCCATCGCCGTTGCTCGACCGGATGGAAGTGATTCGCTTGTCCGGTTATACCGAAGACGAGAAGATCGCTATCGCTAAACAGTATTTGTTGAAAAAACAGATGGAAGCCAACGGTGTCAAGCCGGAAGAGTTGATCGTGACCGACGACGCCTTGCGCGACATCGTTCGTTATTACACGAGCGAGGCCGGCGTGCGTGGGCTGGAGCGCGAGATCAGCAAGATTTGCCGGAAAGTGGTGAAGACGCTGCAACTGGAAGAAAAGAAAGGCAAGCAGGCGCTCGCCATTGAACCGGAAACGCTGGACAAATATCTGGGTGTGCGTCGCTATACTTACGGGATCGCCGAGAAGAAAAATCAGATCGGGCAAGTGACGGGGCTGGCGTGGACCGAAGTCGGCGGCGATTTGCTGACCATTGAAGCGGTGACTTTGCCGGGGAAAGGCAAAACCACGACAACAGGGAAACTCGGCGAGGTCATGCAAGAGTCGATTCAGGCGGCATTGTCGGTCGTGCGTTATCGCAGCCGCGATCTGGGGATCGACCCCGACTTTTACCAGAAGAGCGATCTGCATATTCATTTACCGGAAGGCGCGACGCCGAAGGATGGGCCGTCAGCGGGCGTGGCGATTTGCACAGCGCTGGTCTCGATCCTGACCGGCATCCCGGTGCGTTGCGATATTGCGATGACCGGTGAAATCACACTGCGTGGCGAAGTGTTGCCGATTGGAGGGCTGAAGGAAAAACTTTTGGCAGCGGGGCGCGGCGGGGTCAAAACAGTACTTATCCCCGAAGAAAACATGAAAGACCTCGTTGAAATTCCGGATGAAATCAAAGCGCGTATTGAGATTCGCCCGGTGCGCTGGATCGAGCAAGTACTGGATATGGCGCTGGAGCGGGCGCCGATTCCGCTGCCGCCGGAAGATAAAACGAATGAAAAGAAGGCAGAAGCGCCCGAGATGCCGAAAACTCAAGAAGTTTCGACGGAAAAGGCGATACAGCTCAAACATTGAGAAAAATTTACAAACAAACGTGGTTGAATCAGGGATAATAGGCGCCTTAAGGGTCGGCAAAAGTGTGACCGAATTCATAGGGATGGGGTGCACGGAGCGCCCATCCTGTTTTTTGATCTTGATAAAGGAAAGGGCTGAACATGAAGAAATCTGAACTGATAGAAGCGATTGCGAAGCAGACGGATTTGTCGAAAGCGGCGGCAGAGCGCGCGCTGGATGCGACGGTGGAGGCGATTACCGAAGCGCTGCAAAGAGGGGACACGGTGACCCTTGTCGGCTTTGGCGCGTTTTATGTCAGTGAACGCAAGGCGCGTGTGGGATTTAATCCGCGCACCAAGGAGCCCCAAAATATTGAGGCGGCAAAAGTACCGCGTTTCAGGGCTGGTAAAGTATTAAAAGACGCGGTAAAATAATCGACTTTCCGCTCGGGGAAGTGCCCGTATCCCGAAGCCATGAACGATGCGAGGGTGCTTAGCTCAGTTGGTAGAGCGTCGCCCTTACAAGGCGAATGTCGGGAGTTCGAGCCTCTCAGCACCCACCAGACGCATCAGGCCAAGAGGCGGGCGCCCAAACGGAAAACCAGGAATTCTGGAGCGGTAGTTCAGTTGGTTAGAATACCGGCCTGTCACGCCGGGGGTCGCGGGTTCGAGCCCCGTCCGCTCCGCCAGAAAAAAAAAAAGACGAACCGAGGTTCGTCTTTTTTTTCGGGCATGAGAAGACACGGTGTTGGAGCGTTTTTGACCCAAAGCATACCTTTTCACCTTCTCCCGTTCCTCTCCCACAAGGCGAGAGGAAAGGCGGGGCGCGGCATTCGGCGGGGTGCGCCAGGGTCGTTTGGAAGCAACGGCGATCTGGTAAACTTCTGCCTTTGGAATTTCAGGGAGTGCCGCCAGCCTTATGACGAATACCGTCGGCGCTCTGACGCCATGACCGCAATAAAAATGGAACAACCCGACCATGTTTAATTTTATAGGACGCAACAGACGTGTCGCCCAGATCGTGATGGTGATCATCATCATCCCGTTTGTATTCTTCGGGGTTGACTATTACTTTCGCGATGTTGGCGCTGGCGGCGACATCGCCAAAATCGGCGACCTCCGGATATCGCCACAGGCATTCGAGGCAAAGCTGCGTGAGCGGCAAGAGCAGGCGCGGCAGCAAATGGGCGAGCGCTATGACCCGGCGACATTCAATACGCCGGAAGAGCGTTTCTCGGTGCTGAACCAGATGATTACCGAAAACCTTTTGCTGAAGAAGGCGAACGACGATTATTTCCGCGTCAGCGATCAAAAGGTGGTCGATGCGATCAACGGCATCTCAGCGTTCCAGGAAGACGGCAAGTTTTCCCCTGACCTCTACCGGCGGGTGCTGCTTCAGCAGAGCTCGCCGATGACGCCGGCGATGTTCGAGCACATGGTGCGTACGGAATATCTGAAAGCGCCGTTAACCGAAGCCGTGCAGACGAGCGAATTCAGCGCGGCCTCGACCGCAGCACGTTATTACGCACTGGCCGGCGAAAAGCGTGAAGTAGCGATGGCAAGTTTGGAAACGGCTGATTTTGTGAAACAGGTCAAAATCAGCGACGACGAAATCGAAGCTTATTACACACAAAACCCGCAAGCGTTTCAAAGCCCGGAAACCGTTTCCGTCGAATATGTGAAACTCAGCAAGGCGGCGCTGCTCGCCAAAATCGCCGTGACGGAAGCACAACTTCATGAAGCCTATGAGCGCGACAAAAAACGCTATGAACAGCCGGAAACCCGTGACGCAGCGCATATCCTGATCGCCGTTGCCAAAAACGCTACCGACGCGAAGAAAGCGGAAGCGCGTAAAAAGGCCGAAGATATTCTGAGTAAGGTCAAGGCGGCGCCGGATAAATTCGCGGCGCTGGCGAAAGAGTTTTCGCAAGACCCTGGATCGGCGGCGCAGGGTGGGGAACTTGGGAAAGTCGTTGCGGGCAGCTTCGTCAAACCGTTCGAGAAAGCCGTCTTTGACGCCAAAGAAAACGGCATCGTCGGCCCGGTAGAAACCGACTTCGGTTATCACATCATTAAAGTGACGATCCACCCAACCCGACAACCACCGTTTGACGAAGTCAAGAGCAAAGTGGAGGATGATCTCAAGCAGAACGGGGCAAGCACTGCTTATGCCGAAAAAGCTGCTGACTTCATGAATCTGGTACACGCGCAGACCGACTCGTTTGAAGACTTGTCGAAGAAACTGGAAATCCCGATCAGCAAAGCCGAATTCCTGACGCGTGCGCAAGTGGCGCAACTGGCCGACGGCAACCAAAAACTGGCCGAGGCGGTGTTTTCTCCTGATTCGTTGCGCGATCGCCAGAACACTGATGCGATCGAATTCGGTTCTGACACCATTATCTCGGCGCGCGTTATCGACTACAAACCGATGGCAGTACGACCGCTTAGCGATGTGAAAGCGCAGATCAGGATATTGCTCGGAAACCGGAAAGCGTTTGAACTGGTGCGCGCTGCCGGCGAAGAAAAGCTGGCGCAACTGCGGCAGGGGAAGAACGCCAAAGATATAGGGCTGACATTCAGCAAACCGGTCGTTATCGGTCGCCAGCAACAGCAACCGGGCTTTACCGCCGACGTACAAACGGAAGTGTTTCGGCTGGAGAGCGGCAAACTGCCGACGTATCTGGGCGCGGCGGTCGGACAATCGCGCTATACGGTTTACCGGGTTGAAAAAATCCTTCCGCCGGAAACTCCCAGTGATGCTCAAAAGCAGGCAACCGCGCGAACACTCAGTGAAATGAAAGGGCGCGAAGCACTGAATGCGTACCTTCAGAACTTGCGCGAAAGCGCCAAAGTTGAGATCAATCAGGCCAAGCTGGATGCAGTGAAGTGATCGGATAACCGGGATCCGTTTTAAGCCTTCCCTTCAAGGGGGAGGGTTGGGAGGGAATGGGGAAGATCGGACATCTGATTTCGTAAGGGCGGGTTTGAACCCCGCCCTTTTCGCATCTCGTGCAGCGGCGCGGGGAAAAGGATCCCTTTTCCGACTTGTGGCCCCCCTCTCGCAAGTGGATGAAGTCGAGGCATGCGTTAGAAAGAGAGTATGCGCTTGCTGACGCCTCTCTCTTTCGCGAGGTGGGCGGGGAAGAGGAGAGAGCCGAGTATCTGTGTTGTTAACTATAATTATGAAGCATGTTTCGCTATTACCGGTGGTACACTGCGACATGAAGGGGACGCCCCCTTTTTCTACCCACAAACCAAGGAGCCATTACATGTCAGCTTTCAACGATAACGACCGCGTTGTTTTAAAAGACCTAAGCACCAAGGAATACGAACACTCTCTGGATAAAATAACGCTTGATACGCTAAAAAAGATCCCCGTTCTTCCGAAGTTGATTGAGCTTGTTGAAACGCCGACCAGCATGGTTAGAAGATACTCCATGCTGGGGAGCGATTTGCGCATTACTGAAAGACAGTTCCCCTCGCTGTATAAAATATTTCGACAAGCGTGCGATATTATGGAAGTGCCGGAGCCGTTGTTCTACGTCAGCACAGCCCCGGAACTGAACGCTTACACCGCTTGCCCCGACAAACCGATCGTCAAAATATACAGCTATCTGCTCGATATTCTCGAAGAGGACGAAATCATGTTCGTTCTCGGCCATGAGTTGTCGCATATCAAATCCGAGCATCTGGTCTATTCTATTCTGGGCAGTTTGCTGAGCACAGGCGCGCTCAAAGTCATCATATCGACGATTCCCGGCTTGAGCGTGCTGTACACCCCGGCGGAAATATCGTTGAACTACGCGCTTTATCAATGGATGCGCGCGTCTGAATACACCTGCGACAGAGGTGGCTTTCTGGCGTGCCAGAACTTTGAAGCCTCATGTCGCGCGTTGATGAAGCTATCGGGTTATTCGAGAAAGTATGCGAATGAAGCCAGCCTGGAAGAATTTTTTGCGCAGGCGCGGGCATTCGAAGAAGAGAACGAAGCTGCGCTAGGGAAGATTCAGCAGATATTGTTGAGCTTCGGGCAAACGCACCCGTGGGGTGTTTTGCGCGTTCGTGAGCTGATGAAATTCAGGGATGACGGTAGTTACGACAAGATATTGCGGCGCGAAATGAAGTTGTCCGAATCATCGTCGCCCTCTCAGCAAGAGGCCGCGCCGGGCGCCGCCGCGAGCGCCATGTCGTCGGTGTCATCGGCGTTGTCGGGCGTGAAATTCGGCAATCCTTTCAAAAAATAAGGGGTCGCCTGGAGTGATCGGGCGTGCAGAGATAAAGGTAAGACTGGAATGGCGCTGCGCAATTCCAGCCTTGTCTCGGTGACGCGTTTCACGAGATTTTAATTTTCAACGCAAAGGAACTCCCCATGGAAAGAGGTTTCCCCGAAAAGAAAAATACGGTGTTTCAAGTCATGCGCTGGGGCTTGGGGCTGCTTGCTCTTGGCTTTGCCATGACCGTATGGGCACAGGATTTTGAGAACACGAAGCGGGCGGCGGAGAAAGGAGATGCGATAGCCCAATACAACCTTGGAGTGATGTACTACGAGGGCGAAGGCGTTACCCAAAGCGATGCTGAAGCTGTGAAGTGGTATCGCAAGGCAGCACAGCAGGGGCGTGCGGACGCCCAATACAACCTCGGGTGGATGTATGATGAAGGAAAAGGTGTAGCGCAAGATAAGAAACAGGCTGTAGCCTGGTATCGCAAGGCGGCGCAGCAGGGAGATGCAAAGGCCCAAAACACTCTCGGAGTGATGTACGAAAGGGGTGAAGGCGTTACCCAAAGCGATGCTGAGGCTGTGAAATGGTATCGCAAGGCGGTGGAGCAGGGAAATGTGTATGCCCAATTCAACCTCGGGGAGATGTACTGCTATGGTCGAGGCGTTGCCCAAAGCGATGCCGAGGCCGTGAAGTGGTATCTCAAGGCGGCAGAGCGGGGCGATGCGGATGCCCAAACCAGCCTCGGATATATGTACAGCGAGGGTCGAGGCATTACCCAAAACGATACTGAAGCTGTGAAGTGGTATCGCAAGGCGGCAGAGCAGGGGAATGCGGATGCCCAAACCAACCTCGGATATATGTACGATGTGGGCCGAGGTGTTGCCCAAAACGATACCGAAGCTCTGAAGTGGTATCGCAAGGCAGCGGAGCTGGGGGAGGCTGTTGCCCAATCCAATCTTGGAGAGATGTACGAAAAAGGTAAAGGTGTCGCTCGAAACGATGCCGAAGCTGCGAAGTGGTATCGCAAGGCGGCAGAGCAGGGAGATGGGGAAGCCCAATTCAGCCTCGGAGCGATGTACGAAAAGGGCAAAGGTGTTACTCGAAGCAACGCTGAGGCTATGAAGTGGTATCGCAAAGCTGCGCAGCAGGGGAATGAGGAAGCCAAGGCGGCGCTTAAGGCCATGAAAAAGTAAGGAGTCACCCTTGAAAGAGTTGCTTTCAGCAAGGAAAACTGCCATGTTTCAGCCCATACGCTGGCGCCTCGGTCTGCTCGCCCTTTATCTTGCGCTGACAGTTCACGCACAGGATTTCGAGAGTACCAGGCGGGCGGCGGAGAAGGGAGATGTGATAGCCCAGTTCAATCTTGGAGAAATGTACCGCGATGGGCGCGGTACCGCTCAGAACTATGCCGAGGCTGCGCGGTGGTATCTCAAAGCGGCGCAGCAGGGAGATGCAGATGCTCAATACAACCTCGGAGTGATGCACGACAAAGGCCACAGCGTCGTCAAAAGCCCTGTTGAGGCTGTGCAGTGGTATCGCAAGGCGGCGCAACAGGGGCATGTTTATGCCCAATTCAACCTCGGATTGATGTACTTCAGGGGCCGGGGCGTCGCGCGAAGCGATGTTGAAGCCGTGAAGTGGTTTCGCAAGGCGGCGGAGCAGGGGGATGCGGAAGCTCAGGCCATCCTCGGAGATGTGTATGATATGGGACAAGGTGTCGAGCAAAACTATGCCGAGGCTGTGCGATGGTATCGTAAGGCGGCGCAGCAGGGGTTTGCGGCTGCTCAAAATAACCTCGGCGTAAGGTACGCCAAGGGTCAGGGTGTGACCCAAAGCCATGCCGAAGCGATGCAGTGGTATCGCAAGGCGGCGGAACAAGGTGACGCGACTGCCCAATTCAACCTCGGATTGATGTATTACAAGGGCGAAGGTGTTGCCCAAAACGATGCCGAGGCTATGAAGTGGTATCGCAAAGCAGCGCAGCAGGGGAGTGAAGAAGCCAGGGCTGTGCTCAAGGCTCTGGAAAAGTAAGGAGCCCCCATGAACCGGCAGTTGCCAGAAAGAAAGGACGCCATGTTTCAAGCCCTGCGCTGGCGCCTCGGTCTGCTCGCTCTTTGCTTTGCGCTGACGGTTCACGCGCAGGATTTCGAGAGCACGAAACGGACTGCACAGCGGGGGGATGCGGACGCCCAATTCAATGTCGCAGCGATGTATTACTCGGGTCAAGGTGTTGCTCAAAGCTATGCCGAGGCAGCGCAGTGGTTTCGCAAGGCGGCGGAGCAAGGAAATGCGCAAGCCCAGTACAACCTCGGCGTGATGTACCGTGATGGCCAAGGCGTTACTCAAAGTGATGTCGAAGCCGTGCAATGGTTTCGCAAGGCGGCGAAGCAAAGATATGCGAATGCCCGGCATAGCCTCGGATGGATGTACGAAAAGGGCCGGGGCGTAACCCAAAGCGACGCTGATGCCGTGCAGTGGTACCGCAAGGCGGCGGAGCAAGGATATGCGGAGTCCCAAACCAACCTCGGACTGATGTACAAGAAAGGGCAAGGCGTAGCTCAAAGCGACGCTGATGCCGTGCAGTGGTGGCGCAAGGCGGCGCAGCAGGAATTTGCGTTAGCCCAATTCAACCTCGGATTGATGTATGACGCGGGCCGAGGCGTTGCTCAAAGCGATGCCGAGGCCGCGAAGTGGTATCGCAAGGCGGCGCAGCAGGGAATTGCGGAAGCTCAATTCAACCTCGGCATAAGGTGCGCTGCGGGCCAAGGCGTCACCCAAAGCGATGTCGAGGCCGTGCAGTGGTATCGCAAGGCGGCAGAGCAGGGGTATGCAAAAGCCCAGTACAACCTCGGCGTGATGTACGCCAAAGGCCGAGGTGTTGCCCAAAGCGATACCGAGGCTGCACAGTGGTATCTCGAGGCAGCGCAGCAGGGTGATGTAAGAGCACAAAACGACCTTGGCGTGATGTACGCCAAGGGCCGGGGTGTTACCCAAAGCTATGCTGAAGCCGTGAAGTGGTATCGCAAGGCGGCAGAGCAGGGGCTTGCGGACGCCCAAAACAATCTGGGCGCGATGTACTTCACGGGCCAGGGCGTCGCCCGCAACGTTGCCGAGGCCGTGCAGTGGTACCGCAAGGCGGCAGAGCAGGGGTACGCGCCAGCCCAATACTTCCTCGGATTGATGTACAGCGAAGGCATGGGCGTCCCCAAAAACAAAACTGAGGCCACGCAGTGGTTTCGCAAGGCCGCGCAGCAGAGCCATGAAGGAGCCAAGGCCACGCTCAAGGAGATGGAGAAGTAAGTTTCTCCGTCCAATAAAAAAGGCGGGTTCAAAACCGCCTCAGAATCTGGCGCCGGGTTTTTGCCGCTGATCCTTGTTATCTGACCCGTTTACCAACGTACTCTTCTTCGATGTTGTCGCGGAAGAAACTCCAGGGCGACGAGGCGCCGATGAAGCGTCGCCAGACATCTGCTGAGACGTGTTCAAAGACGAAGGTGCCGGAAGCCAGTTCGACGGTGAGCCGGCGTTCTTTTTCATCGTATCCGGCGGCTCGCAGTGAACCGCCGGAAAGCTTTTTCATGTCGGCCATAAAGTGTTTTGCGGTTTGCTCAGGAACGGCGGGAGGAAGGCGTCAATACTTTCCAGGCCAACGCAACGCTTACTGCCGCCAGCACGGTTTTGACGACCGATACACCCCAGAACGGATACAGCCCGATCCAGTAGGCCTGTTCCAATCCAATCGCCAGCGCGAGCCACAACATACCGAACGCGAAGAGTACCGCGTGACCGGCAGTCATCAGCAACAGGCTGCTAATTGGCGTCCGGCCGAAGCCGCGCTCGGTGAAATGGCCGATGAGCATTGCCGCCGGCAGGAAGCCGACGAGGTAGCCGAGGGTCGGGCTGGCCAGGTAGGCAAGGCCGCCGCCGACGGCGAAGACAGGCAGTCCCGCCAATCCTTGCGCCAGGTAAAGCATCACAGACGCACCAGCCAACCGTTTACCGAGCAGAGCGCCCAGCACCAGAACGACGTAAGTCTGCATGGTGAAAGGCACTGGCCCAAAGGGAAACTGTATCTTGGCGGAAACTGCCAGCGCCAGTGAGCCGAGAACGGTCAGCGCGATGGCGTGCAACGGGCGCGAGCGGGCGTTGGCAAGAGCACTGGAGGAAGCAACGGGGAAAAGGGCATCTAAAAGTGTGGCCGGGAAGGTAGCAGTTGTGGTCATAAAAACTCCGTGAGGGTGGTTATCGGGATGGTGATGATCAAGTGATGGTTATCAAATAGCCCGCTGCTCTCTCAAGCCTTTGCGGTCTTCCTTGCGTTGTTCTTTGTCATCAACGCTGTAGGGCTTGCACTCCAGTTTGCCGGTGTCGCCGACCGGGCCGAAGGTGATGTCGGTGCCTTTGCCGAGCAATTCGAATTCGCCGTTGGTGTAGAGGACGCCGCGCGATGAAGGCATCCGGTAAAGATACATACGGCTGCTATCGGGCATCAACACCCGAACTTCGTCGCGATCGAAACGCACCAGCAGGCGCTCGCCCGAGTATTGGCAATCGACGGTATTCTTGATCGCGTTTTCCTCTTCGCGCTTTTGCTGAGAAAGGATGTCGCAACCAGAAAGCGCAACGGCGACGCACAGCAGCGGCAGAACACAAATCGAAACAGGAGGAACCTTCATGGTGAAAACCCTCATGCGAAATATAAGCAGTAAGGATAGCACGATCCTGGCAAAAACATCTTCAGCGCGGCTTCAGCCGATAACCGTCGGGCGCGTCTTCAATGTCCCAGCCGGCGATTTTCAACGCATCGCGCAGGCGGTCGGACTCGGCCCAGTTCTTCGCCTTGCGGGCAGCGAGGCGGTCGTCGGCAAGTACGCGAATATCGTCAGGAACAATGGTGTTTATCGGGCGCCATTTCGCCAGTTGCAAACCGAGCACGTCGTCAAAGCGCGCCAGCGTTGCTCGTTTGATCGCGGGGTCGAGCGCGCCGCGCAGAGTTTCCCAGACGATCGCCAGCGCACGCGGCAGATTGAGGTCGTCGTTCAGTTCGGCGGCGTAGCGCGCGATGAGCGCGGCATCAGGAACGGCATCGGAAAGTGCAGCAGATTCGGACAGCGCATAAAACCCCTGACGCAGACGCTCAAGCGCCGTCTGCGCCGCATCGAGTGCATCCCAGGTAAATGTTAACTGTTTGCGGTAGTGCGCGGTGAGGCACAGATAACGATAAGCGAGCGGATCGTAGCCGCGGTCGATCAGCGATTGAATGCGTAAAAACTCACCGGCGGATTTGGCCATCTTGGCATCGTTGAGCAACAAGAAATAGCCATGCATCCAGAAGTTGGCAAGACGGGTGCCGACGCGCGCTTCGGTCTGCGCGATTTCGTTGGTGTGGTGGATCGAAAGATGATCTTCGCCGCCGCAATGAATGTCGAAATAATCGCCGAGGTAACGCTGCGCCATCGCTGAGCATTCGATGTGCCAGCCAGGGAAGCCAACGCCCCACGGGCTGTTCCACTCCATCTGTCGTTGCTCGCCGGCCGGCGAAAACTTCCACAGCGCAAAATCGGTGATGCTGCGCTTTTCGCCCAACTCAACGCGCTTGCCGGCTTCCAGGCCTTCGCGGTTCAAACGCGCTAGATAACCATAGCTTTCCTGTTTGCCGGTGTCGAAATAAATGCCGTCGGAAGTGCGGTAGGTAAAGCCCTTCTTCTCCAGATCGGCGATGAATTCGATTTGTTCTTGGAGGTGATCAGTGGCGCGGCACAGAATCGTCGGCATCTCGATGCCGAGTTTGTTCAGGTCGTCGAGAAAGGCGTCGGTGTAAAGCTGCGCAATCTCCCAGGCCGTTTTGCCGGTGCGGCGCGCGCCTTTTTCCATTTTGTCCTCGCCGCTGTCGGCGTCCGAAGTCAAATGGCCGACATCGGTGATATTCATCACATGCCGCACGCGATAACCGTTCCAGCGCAACACGCGCTTCAGCGTGTCCTCGAACAAAAACGTTCGGTAATTGCCGATATGCTGGTAGTCGTAAACGGTCGGGCCGCAAGTGTAGAGCCCGACCTCGCCGTCAGAATGCAGCGGTTCAAACAGGCGCAACAGGCGCGTGTAGTTGTCATAGAGGGTGAGCGGAGCCATATTTGAACGAAGCGCACGTGCCGGAAAAAATCGCATTATACGGGGGCTTCGGTGATGCCGAGACTGGCGGTATTTGAGGCGGTTGCCAATATGATTTTCTGTTTTGTATTGACGTGAGTGATAGATTTCATATTAAAATCTAGCCACAGCCTAGCTATAAATAGGAGGCGCTATACGTGAAATCGCGTTATTTGAGGCCAAAAACAAGTTGAGCGGTTTGCTCGATCAGGTTGCCCTCGGCGAAGAATTTCTCATCACCCGCCACGGCAAGGCGGTGGCGCATCTTGCCCCCATCAAGCCAGCGTTTGATCGCGCCAAAGCCAGGCAGGCGGCCCAATGCTATTGGAGGCGCGCAAGGGTGTCACACTCGGCGGCTTGTCCATTAAAGAACGGGTTAACGAAGGGCGGCCATGACTTTTGTTGTCGATAGCGCTATTGCGTTGACTTGGTGTTTCGAGGATGAGGCCACGCCGTCTGCGGATGCTTTACTGGCTCGACTGACTCAGGAAGACGCGCACGCGCCGGCATTGTGGCCGCTGGAAGTGCTTAACGCTTTGATGATGGCGCAGCGGCGCGGGCGCATCACTCCAGGGGCTCGCCAGGATCGGATCAAACTTCTTCATGTGTTTCCGATTACTCTTGATGCAGAAACCATCACGCAGTCCTGGGTAATGACCCACCGGCTCGCCGAACGCTATCGCCTTACGCTCTATGATGCGGTTTACCTCGAATTGGCGCAGCGTCTTGACCTGCCGTTAGCAACACTCAATGCCGATTTGCGCGAGGCGGCGAATACAGCGGGCGTGTCGCTTCTGGGAGCGCCCGGCGACCCCGCATAAGTGATTGCTCTTGACGCCTCCGCGTTTCTTGCGCAGAATCTCCGAAGTCCGCAGTCTTTGCGGCTTCGGACAACAGTGGCTCGGGGTGTCCGCCTGCGTTTTTGATGTGCTCGGCGGACTGAGAACAAACCCGCATCACCTGATCCGGTTCATACCGGCGTAGGGAGGTCACAGCGCAGTTTCCCGCGTGCCTCCTCTTTGATGCGGTTTATTTTGCAAGAGGGTTTGATGGCGCAACTTCTTTCTTCTCAAACAGCGATCGGTTATTGGCAACGTGTGCAAACGGCGACGCCGCTCGTGTTTTGCATGACCAACGATGTGGTGACGAACTGGACGGCGAACGTGTTGCTGGCGGCGGGCGCGTCACCGGCGATGCTGTCCGATCCGTTGGAGTCCGAAGCCTTGGCGGCGGTGGCGTCGGCGTTGTCGATCAATGTCGGAACCTTACACACAGCGCAGGCGGAAGCGATGAAGAAAGCAGTCGCTTCAGCGCAACGGGCAGGAAAACCCTGGGTGCTCGACCCGGTGGCGGTAGGATTGCTTCCGCTGCGAACAGAGCTTTGTCGTGATTTGCTCCGCGAAAGCCCGACAGTGATTCGCGGCAACCCCTCGGAAATTCTGGTGCTGAACGGTGAAGCGTCACAGGGCCGCGGCGCTGACAGCACACAAGGCAGCGACGAAGCGTTGGTAGCGGCGAAGCATCTGGCGCTTGATGCGAAAACCATCGTCGTGGTGACTGGCGCGTCGGATTACATCACCGACGGAGAACGCACGTTGCGCATCGACAACGGCCATCCGCTGTTGCAACGCGTCACCGGTACCGGCTGCGCATTGTCGGCGCTGGTGGCGGCTTATGTATCGACGGCATCAAACAAGAGCGAAACATTGGAAGCGGCGGCGAGCGCCTGTGCTGTTTTTTCAGTGGCCGGTGAAGAAGCCGCGCAAAAAACGCTTGATCGGAATGAAGGGACGGGCAGTTTCGCCGTATATTTACTTGACGCGTTGACGACACTCGACGAAGCCACCCTCGAAAAGAGAATGGAAAGGAAAGTGAAATGACGAATACAGCAATTCCCCGCGCGGCATTCGATTTGTCGCTGTATCTGGTGCTTGATCCCGACATGTGCGGCGGCGGCGTGGCCGACATGGTACGCGTCACGGAAGCAGCCATCCGTGGTGGCGTGACAATCGTGCAGTTGCGCGCGTTGAAATGGCGCAAGCGGGCGTTTTGGGATGCGGCATGCGCATTGCAACCGCTGTGTCGGTCGCACCATGTTCCGCTGATTATCAACGACCACGTGGATGTTGCGCTGGCGGTGGGCGCCGATGGCGTTCATGTCGGCCAGCAGGATTTGCCGGCGAAAGAAGTGCGGCGTTTGTTGGGTGAGACCATGATCGTTGGCGTTTCAGTGTCGAACGCTCAACAATGGCGAGAAATCGAAACCGATGTGGTGGATTATATCGGTGTCGGGCCGGTGCAATTGACGGCGACCAAACCCGAAGCAGGGCCGGCGCTCGGTGTCGAAGGTCTGCGGTCATTGCTGACGGCGATGAAACCGCCGACATCGACGTTGAGGACAGTCGCTATCGGCAGCGTCAACGTGAACAACGCGCGAGCAGTGATGTCAACGGGCGTCGATGGCATCGCGGTAGTATCGGCCATCTGTGCCAGCAAAGCGCCAGAAGAAGCGGCGCGAGCGTTATGTGAAGTGATAGGAGGCTGAATTGTTTAACGCCTTGACCATCGCCGGTTCCGATTCCGGCGGCGGTGCCGGTATTCAGGCCGACCTCAAAACCTTTTCGGCGCTGGGCGTGTATGGCGCGTCGGTGATTACGGCGTTGACGGCGCAGAATACGCAAGGCGTGCAGGGCGTATTTACTGTAGCGCCGGAATTCGTGACGGCGCAGTGCGATTCCGTTTTCAGCGATGTGCGCATCGACAGCGTCAAGTGCGGCATGCTGGCGAACGCGGAAGTGATCGAAGCGGTTGCGACGTGTCTGGCGCGTTATCGACCGCCGGTGTTCGTGCTCGATACGGTGATGGTGGCAAAAAGCGGCGACGCGCTGCTGGCGCCGGAAGCGGTGCGGGCGTTACGTGAAACACTGTTGCCGCTGGCGGATATGGCGACGCCGAATCTTCCCGAGGCTGCGGCGTTGCTCGGCGCGAACATCGCAGTTGACGAAACAGCGATGTGCGAACAAGGACGCGCGTTGTTGGCGCTCGGCGCTAAAGCCGTGCTGATGAAGGGTGGTCATTTGAAAAACGAAGAAAGTCCGGATTGGCTCATCACGCCGAACGAAGAAACACGCTTCGCTGCGCCGCGCATCAATACACGCCATACGCACGGCACCGGCTGCACCTTGTCTGCCGCGCTGGCGGCGTTACGCCCGCAACGACCGGATTGGAAAACAACCATACAGGACGCCAAAAACTGGTTGACGCAAGCGCTGATGCAGGCAGACCGCCTGAGCATCGGGCGCGGCATCGGGCCATTGCACCACTTTCATCAGTGGTGGTGAAGGAGGATTCAAGCGCTGTCGCCGGGCGTGTGTCGCGCCAGCAAATACAGCAAATGCGCACGCACTTCCGTCCATTCACCGGCCAGCAGGCTGTACATCACCGTATCGCGCACGGTGCCGTCGCGTCGCAGTGCGTGGTGGCGAATCACTCCGTCTCTTTTCGCGCCTAACCGTTCAATGGCGCGCTGGCTGGCAAAGTTGAAGTTGTCGGTACGCCAGCCGATTACGCGGCAGCCCAGCGTATCGAAAGCATGTTCGAGCAGCATCAGTTTGCAAGTGGTGTTCACATGCGTGCGCTGCGCGCGTTGGGCATACCAGGTATAGCCGATTTCCACGCGTTTGATGGCGGGCGTAATGTCGTGATAACTCGTACTGCCGAGCACTGCGCCTGAGCTTTCCTCGATTACGGCAAAAGCGAAACGGTTACCGGCCTCGCGCATCTGTAAAGCGGTTTCAATCCAGGCGCGGGTTTCGTTTGGCGCGGGCACAGCGACGACACGCAAGTTCCACAGTTCACCGTCAGCGGCGGCCTCGCGCAGACCGGCTTCGTGCATGAGCGCCAGAGGTTCCAGACGCACGCCGCGACTGCTCAAAACGACAGGTTCAATAAAGGCCATGCTGGTTTTCCTTTACGTGGTCATTCGGCGAAAGATAAAGAAGGAAAGGTTTGGAGGGACGCAATCCCCAATTCACCAGAGGCATATCGGTAACCCCTCATCTCCTGGTTCACGGCTTCCCGATCCCCACGGATAGGCAGCCATAGCGACTTTCTGCTGTCAGACCGTTCCGTTTACATTGTGCCGAATCAACGAAGGAATCGCAACACGGTTTCAGTAAACGCCTAATGGTCCATGTGCGAATGCGCAGGCATCGAATGGTGCCCCGGAGCATTGAGGTCGGGGGGTGACTTGTCCATCATTTTGACGAACATCCAGAGCGCCAGTACGGCGATGGCGACGCCGGCGAGGCGTTTGAGCCAGACGTGTTGCAGCCAGCGGTTCAAACCACCTGCCGCGATGCCGATGACTGTTAGCGCCGGGAGGGTGCCGAGGCCGAACGCCAGCATTTGAGCGCCGCCTTCAAACGCGCCACCCGCCGCCAAGCTGGCGGCCAGCGCGGCGTAAACCATTCCACATGGGATGAAGCCCCAAAGGGCGCCCAACGCCAATGCGCCGGGAAGGTTTTTGACCGGCAGCAGACGGCGTGTGAACGGCTCAATCTTTCGCCAAAGGCGCCCACCCAGACGCTCGAGCGGCGCCAGTGCGGCGTACAGTCCGCTGACGTGCAGCGCGATCAGCAACATGAAAAGAATGGCGATGGCGGTCAACACCTGCTGCACTTGAAAAAAAGCGCTGACGTGCATTGCCAGCCAGTGGCCGAGCGCACCGAAGAGAGCCCCCATCACGGTGTAGGTGATGATTCGGCCAAGGTTGTAGCCAATGGTCAACAACCAGCGGCGGGAAGAATTGAGCGACAACGCTGCCATGATCGGCGAACACATGAACACACAATGGGCGCCGCTGCCGACGAGCCCCATCAAAAAAAGCGCGATGATCGGCGGAAGATCGGAATGCATACGAATACTCCCTCTCGCAAAAGCGGGAAAAAATTATGGAAACAACCCCGTTGTTTTTATAAAAATCAACGTACTTTTTTTAATATGGCCAGTATTTCACTGAGCTCATCGCGTAGTTTAACACGATCAGTTGATGCGCCGGGTGGTGGTGCAATGACAGAGGGTTTATCGATGCTGGGCGGTGCAGTTTTTTCGACCACTGCGGCCATGTCCTCCAGTTGGCTGCGGGCGCCGTTGATGGTGAAGCCCTGATCGTAGAGCAGGCCGCGGATGCGGCGGATCAACAGGACTTCGTGGTGCTGGTAATAACGCCGATTACCGCGCCGTTTCAACGGCTTCAGTTGTGTGAATTCCTGCTCCCAGTAACGTAGAACGTGCGGCTTGACCGCACATAGTTCGCTGACCTCGCCGATGGTGAAATAACGCTTGGCGGGGATCGGCGGTAGTTCAGGCGGGTGGTGGGGTGTTCCGGGCATTGGCTGCCTCGTCAACCAGAGCTTTGAGTTTTTGGCTGGCGTGGAACGTCACGACGCGCCGCGCCGAGATGGGAATGTCAATACCGGTCTTTGGATTGCGCCCGGGGCGTTGTGCCTTTTCGCGCAGCTGGAAATTGCCGAAGCCGGACAGTTTGACGGTATCGCCTTTTTCGAGCGCCAGCCGGATCTCTTCAAAGAAATGCTCGACCATATCTTTGGCTTCGCGCTTGTTAAGCCCCAGTTGCTCAAAGAGCAATTCAGTCAGTTCGGCTTTGGTGAGCGTTGACATGCACTATCCTTAAAGTCCTAAGAGCGAAGACGCGCGCCGTGGTCTTTTTCCAGCGCAGCGTAAAATGCTTGTAGCGTTGCGTCGATGTCGCGATCTGTTAAAGTACGTTGAGTATCTCTCATAAGCATAAGAATCGCAACGCTTTTCTGACCAACGGGCAAGCTGGCGCCTGTGTAAATGTCAAAAAGATTTATGTCTTCCACATGATCCAGCCGAGACTTCCGCCGAACTTTTTCCAGCGAATCGAGCAAAGCCTGCGCTGGAATATGAGCATCAACGACGACGGCCAGATCGCGTCGCGCCATCGGTTGTCGCGAAATCGGTCTGGTTTTCGGTAGTATCCGCTTACACAACGCTTCCAGGTCAAGTTCGAAAATGACTGGCGCCTGCGGGAATTCCAGATGTCCAACGAGTTGCGGATGTAATTCGCCGAGCCAGCCGACGGTAGCGCCGTCGATCAACACACGGGCAGCGCGGCGCGGATGCAGCGCCGGTGGCAGTTCATTTGCGTTGCCGTCGACATTATCCAATGCGGCGGTGGTCAATTGTCGCGGCGCGGCCAGTGTTTCAAGGGCGCCTTTGACATCGAAGAAATCGACAGGCCGCCGCGTCGAAGCAGCCCCCCACTGTTCGGGAACGGCGTCGCCATAGGCCAGCCCGCCCAGACGGTAGGGTTGAACAGCAGTATCGGCGGCGGCGGACAGAAAGACACGGCCGACTTCAAAGAGCCGCAGATAAGGTTCCTTGCGATTCAGATTGCTTTTGAGCGTCTCCAGTAATCCTGGCAACAGCGAGGTGCGCATCACGTCGAGTTGCGCGGCGATCGGGTTGTGAACGCGCACAGGTAAAACTTTGGGTGTTTCGCCATTGAGCAGCCGCTCCATTTCAGAGGCGACGAAACTGAAGGTCAGGATTTCTTGCCAGCCCTGATCGGCCAAACGCTGTTTGAGCGCAGCGACCGGCAACTGCGTTTCCGGCAGTGCCAGCATGTGCTGACTGTGTGTGCTCGTCGGCAACGGGATGTTATCGTAACCGTGGAGGCGGGCGACTTCTTCAATGAAATCTTCTTCCAGCGTCAGATCGAAGCGATACGAAGGCGGCGTGACGGTGAAGTCGTCGCCGCTGCGTGTGAAAGCGAAACCGAGTTTTTGGAAAACAGCGGCGATGGCTTCGGCTCCAAACGGCCAGCCCAGAATCCGCGAGACGCGCGCAGTGCGTACGCGCACCGGCGGTCGCGTCGGCAGTGTTTTACACGCATCGACCAGCGGACCGACGGTTGTTTTGCCGGGGACGCCGCAGATCGCCAGAACCAATTCGGTAGCGCGTTCAATCGCTTTCGGCGGCAACTCGAAATCGACGCCGCGTTCAAAACGATGGCCGGCATCGGAAACAAAGCCCAGCCGCCGCATTTTTCCTTGAATCACGGCCGGCGAGAAATGCGCCGCCTCGAGAAAAACATTCGTGGTGTCGGCAGCAATACTGGTGTGTTCGCCGCCCATGATTCCGGCCAGGCCGAGCGGCTTTTTCTCATCGCACACCATCAAAAGATCGGGCGTCAGATCGACTGTTTGCTCGTTGAGCAGCAACAATTTTTCGCCAGGGCGAGCGAAGCGTACGACCACATCGCCATCGATTTGACGGCAATCGTAAGCGTGCATCGGATGTCCCAGCTCCATCATCGTGTAGTTGGTGATATCAACCAGCGCCGAGATTGGCCGGATGCCGGCGCTGCGCAGGCGCTGTTGCATCCACAACGGCGTCAGCGCTGACGGACTGACATTCTCGATAACCCGCGCCGCAAAGCGGGGGCAACCCTCAGGCGCTTCGAGGCGAATGCCGGGCGTGGTTTTCGAACTGACTTTTACCGGGGTGCAGGCAGGCAAATGTAATGGCGCGCCGGTCAACGCGGCGACTTCGCGCGCGACACCAGCGAGCGACAGACAGTCGGCGCGATTCGGCGTCAGCTTCAGCGTGATGAATGTATCGTTGAGATGCAGCGCTTCACGAATATCGGCGCCGGGTTGGAGATCGGCAGGCAGCGGCATCAGGCCACCATGATCGTCGCTGATGCCGAGTTCGCGCGCTGAGCACAACATTCCTTGCGATTCGACGCCGCGCATCGTCGTGCGCTTGATCTTGAAATCGCCGGGCAATACCGCGCCTTCAAGCGCGCAGGGAACGACGAGTCCGGCGGCGGCGTTCGGCGCGCCGCAGACGATTTGCAGCGGCGCTGCCTGACCGGCATCGACGCGGCAGACGCGCAATTTATCGGCGTTGGGATGCGGTTCAACTGCAAGAATGCGGGCGACGACGATGCCGGAAAACGGCGGCGCTGCCGGCGTTGTTTCCTCGACTTCAAGTCCCGCCATCGTCAGACAATCGCACAGCGCCGCAGAATCGAGCGATGGGTCAACCAGCGTGCGCAACCAGTGTTCGGAAAATCTCATCGGTTCCCCTTAAGAAAATTGACGCAGGAAGCGCAGATCGTTTTCGTAAAACAACCGCAAGTCAGTTACGCCATAACGCAACATCGCCAGCCGTTCAATACCCATACCAAATGCGAAACCTTGCCATTGTTCGGGATCGAGACGAACGGCACGCAAAACGTTCGGATGCACTTGGCCGGAGCCGGCGATTTCGAGCCAGCGATCATTGCCGAACGCCATGTCGATTTCCGCCGACGGTTCGGTGAACGGAAAAAACGACGGGCGAAAACGCACGCGAATATCGTCGCGCTCGAAAAACATTCGCAAGAATTCAGCGAACACCTGCTTCAAGTCGGCAAACGAAACCGCGCGATCAATCCACAAACCTTCTACCTGATGAAACATCGGCGAATGCGTAGCGTCGGAATCGACACGAAACGTACGCCCCGGCGCAATGATCTTGATCGGCGGCGGATGGTTTTCCATCCAGCGCACCTGAATCGGCGACGTGTGCGTACGTAGCACGAGGTTGTTGTCAACGTAAAACGTGTCCTGCATCGACCGCGCCGGATGGTTCTCAGGCGTGTTCAGCGCGGTGAAATTATGAAAGTCATCCTCGATCTCGGGCCCGTCGGCCACCGCGAAACTCAGCGAACGGAATAGCGCTTCAATCCGGTCTCGAGTACGCGTGATCGGATGCAGACCGCCATAACCGGCGCCGCGCCCCGGTAGCGTTACGTCAATCGCTTCGGCGTCAAGTTGCGCTTGCATCTTGAGGCGGGACAGTTCGGCGCGACGGGCATCGAGCGCGGACTCCAGCGCCGTCTTTGCTTCGTTGATGCGAGCGCCGACGGCTTTGCGCTCGTCGGGAGGGAGCTTGCCGAGCATTTTCAGTTGCTCGGTCAACACGCCGCTTTTTCCGAGATAGCGGGCTTTACAATTTTCCAGCGTTGCCGCATCGGCAGCCTGCGCGAATTCTGTTCGGGCAGCGACGACGACGGCAGCAAGATCGGGGCTCATGGTGGGGAGATTTCCTGGAACGGTCAAGGCAAAACATTAATTTTAACGCAAGGGCGGGGTCAGATGTCAGGAATCAGAGGTCAGAAGTCAGGGATCAGAAAAACATCATCTCACGCGAGGGCGCGAAGCCGCGAAGAAACAACTCCGTCATTCTGCGCGACGCGAAGCGGAGTCGAAGAATCCAAAAAAACGCTCCCAAATGGCGCTTCGCTTGTCCAGGCTACGCAATCCTATCCCCACCCCAACCCTCCCCTTGAAGGGGAGGGCGCTTTCTTCCTTCGCGGCTTCGCGTCTCCGCGTGAGAATAAAAAGGGCGCGATAAATCGCGCCCCTTCATCTGATACGTGATTCCTGATTTCTAACTCAAGCCAGCGACGCTTTCGCTTGTTCGGCGATTTTGGCAAACGCTGCCTTGTCGTAAACCGCGATGTCGGCCAGCACTTTACGGTCGATTTCGACCGAAGCTTTTTTGAGGCCGTTCATAAAGGCGCTGTAGGTCATTCCCAGTTCACGCGCGGCGGCATTGATCCGGGCGATCCACAGGACGCGGAATTCGCGCTTTTTCTGACGCCGATCACGGTACTGATACTGGCCGGCCTTCATCACCGCTTGTTTGGCGATACGGTAAACATTCTTGCGGCGACCACGATAACCTTTGGCCTGCTCCAGAACTTTTTTGTGCCGCGCGCGGGCGGTCACACCACGTTTTACTCGGGGCATGGCTCCTCCTTAAGCGTAAGGCATCATCGCCTTGACGGAGGCGATGTTGGTTGAATGGATTTCCGCCGGACCGCGCAATTGGCGCTTGGTTTTGGTGGACTTCTTGGTCAGGATATGACTCCTGAACGCTTGCGAGCGTTTGATCGAGCCGCTGCTGCGGACGCGAAAACGCTTTTTGGCACTCGACTTGGTTTTCATTTTGGGCATTGCATTAATTCCTTTTAGCTGCCTTCGGCGGCGCTCATCGCTTTTTCTTTGGCGGCTGAGACTTTGGTGCCGGCATCGGGCTTATTGGGGTGATGTTTTACGGGTGCTGCTTTCTTGGGGGCCAGCATCATCACCATTTGCCGACCTTCAAGTTTGGGGTACTGCTCGACGGTTGCTGCGTTTTCGGTGTCTTCCTTGATTCGATCGATCAGACGGATACCGAATTCCTGATGCGCCATTTCACGGCCACGAAAGCGCAATGTGACTTTCACTTTGTCGCCATCGCCTAAAAAACGCATCAGGTTGCGCATTTTGATCTGGTAATCGCCTTCGTCCGTGCCGGGGCGGAATTTGATTTCCTTGATCTGAATCTGTTTCTGTTTCTGTTTCGCCTCGTGCTGCTTTTTGGCTTCATGGTACTTGAACTTGCCATAGTCCATGATCCGACAAACCGGCGGTTTCGCCAACGGTGCGATCTCAACCAGATCGAGTTCAGCGGCTTCCGCCTCGGCAAGCGCCTTTGCTAGCGAAATAATTCCGCGTTGTTCGCCGTCGTTGCCGATGAGACGAATTTCGGGTGCGGTAATCTCATGATTGATCCGCTGTTCTTTTTCCAGAGCGATTGTTCTATCTCCTCAAAAATACAAAAAAGCCATGCATTCACTCAAGCGGTGTCGGTAAAAAATCACAGGGAAAAATCACCGACGCGCTGCTCGTTCTTCTTCAAAACGGGCGAGCAAGGCATCGAGGGGCATCGCACCCAAGTCCTCGCCGCTACGAGTCCGCACGGCTACCGTATGCGCCTGTGCTTCCTTATCGCCGACAATGAGCTGATAAGGCAACTTTTGCAGGCTGTGCTCACGGATTTTATAAGTAATTTTTTCATTGCGCAAATCGGCATGGATGCGGAAGCCCCGTTTTTTTAGTAACTGTTGGATTTCTTTCGCATAATCGGCCTGCCGATCAGTGATGCTCATGACGACAGCCTGGATCGGAGCCAGCCACAAAGGCATGGCTCCGGCGTGATTTTCGATCAAAATGCCGATAAAACGCTCTAACGAGCCGACAATGGCGCGGTGCAGCATCACCGGCGTTTTGCGGCCATTGTCCTCATCGACATATTCGGCGCCGAGTCGGCCCGGCATGAAAAAGTCCACCTGCATCGTTCCGCATTGCCAGGAGCGGCCAATCGAGTCCTTCATGTGGTATTCGACCTTCGGGCCGTAAAAAGCGCCTTCGCCAGGCAGTTCTTCCCATTCGGTGCCACACGCCCGAAGACCGTCGCGCAGCGCGTTTTCGGCGAGATCCCAGGCGTCGTCAGCTCCGATCCGGTGTTCCGGGCGCAACGCGATTTTGACTGCGATGTCCTTAAAACCGAAATCTTCGTAAACTTTCAACGCCTGTGAATGGAACGCGATGACCTCCGGCTGAATTTGCACTTCGGTGCAAAAAATATGGCCGTCGTCCTGCGTGAAACCACGTACGCGCATGATGCCGTGCAACGCGCCGGAGGGTTCGTTGCGATGGCAGGCGCCGAACTCGCCGTAACGTAGCGGCAGGTCGCGGTAACTGCGCAAATCGGAATTGAAAATCTGCACATGGCCGGGGCAGTTCATCGGCTTGATCGCAAAATCGCGCTTCTCCGATTCGGTGGTGAACATGTTGTCCTTGTAATTTTCCCAGTGCCCCGATTTTTCCCAGAGTGAACGGTCAAGGATTTGCGGACAGCGCACTTCGAGATAACCGCTGTCCTTATAGACTTGCCGCATGTACTGCTCGACCTCCTGCCAGAGCGACCAGCCCTTCGGATGCCAGAACACCATGCCCGGCGCTTCGTCCTGCAAATGAAAAAGATCGAGATGGCGGCCGAGTTTGCGGTGATCGCGTTTTTCGGCTTCCTCGATCCGGTGCAGATAAGCGTCGAGGTCTTCTTTCTTCGTCCAGGCCGTGCCGTAAACGCGCTGCAACATCTCGTTTTTCGAGTCGCCGCGCCAGTAAGCGCCGGCCAGCTTCATCAGCTTGAACACCTTCAAATGGCCGGTCGAAGGAACGTGCGGGCCGCGACACAAGTCAATGAACGAGCCTTCGCGGTACAGCGAAATGTCCTCATTGGTCGGGATCGATGCGATGATTTCCGCCTTGTAATGCTCGCCCATATTCTTGAAGAATTTGACCGCGTCGTCGCGCGGCATCACACTGCGAACCACTGGCTCGTCCTTCTTCGCCAACTCGGCCATCTTGGCTTCGATGGCCGCAATATCTTCCGGCGTGAATGGGCGCTTGTACGAAAAATCATAGTAGAAGCCGTCTTCGATCACCGGTCCGATCGTCACTTGCACATCGGGGAACAGCTCCTTCACGGCGTAAGCGAGCAAGTGCGCTGTCGAATGGCGAATCAGGTCAAGCCCTTCAGCATCCTTGGCGGTGATGATGGACAAGCGGGCGTCTTGGTCGATCAGAAACGACGTATCGACCAATTTGCCGTCAACCTTGCCGGCCAGCGCGGCGCGGGCAAGACCGGCACCAATGGAAGCGGCGATATCGGCGACTGTGACCGGTGCGGCAAACGATTTGACAGAACCATCAGGCAGTTGAATATTGGGCATAAAAATCTCTCGGAAAATAAAAAAGTGCGGACGGGGCGCACTTTTCTGGATCGGTTGCCGGAGAAAAAGCGGTCGGCAAGCGGGGGTACAGGGACGCGAACTCGTCAGGAGTTACCTTTTCAGCAAAAATGTTCGCGGTGTCATAACCTGACCCTTTCAAGAAATCTGCAACGCAGTCAATTTCGACGATCGGATAAACCAACAGCGCCGGGGCTTGCACGGAGTTTGCTTGGGGTTTGCAGCTTGGGGTTTGCAAATTACACGGGCAAAACAACCGACGCGAGAGAATCTGGTAGGCGGTATTGGAATCGAACCAACGACCTCCACGATGTCAACGTGGCGCTCTAACCAGCTGAGCTAACCGCCTGTCAATCTAATATTATAGCAGGGAAATAAGGGAGAGGAAATAGCCGCTGCTTTGGCTTTTGGATTCAGGGCTACAGGAACGAGGCGGCCAGGCTTGCTGTTGCGTATTGTATTGACGCAAGCGCTCATTGCCGCGATCCGTTTGAGCGAATCGTTAGCACCCGATAAACCGGCGAACTTCAGTCGCGCAGGCTTGTGGCGCAGCTTGAAGCAAGAAGTGGGGTCCCGTAACCCGCGTAAGTATTGCGCTGGGCACAGAAGCTGCAATGTTGCGGCCGGAAGAAGCCGGAATGATGCGATCGTGAGAGGCTTGAAGGTACAGCAGCGGCATGTTAAGTGTTTTTAACTGCGGCATTACGTTTATTCGTAGCGCGGCGCGAATCCGGGCGCGCAGCACCGTGGGCGAAACCTGATTGAGCGCATTCGTCAATTGAATCTGAAGGCGTGGCGTTGACCACCAGCCCAGCAGGAACCATGACATAACGCAAGCCGGAATACGCGCGACAGGAACGAATGAGGCGAGCGGAGCAAGCGCCCGAAGCGGCGACGCGTAACGAGCGAATGATGCGCAAAGAATGACGCCGGCGCACGAGCTACGTTGATCGGCAGCAAGCAAGACGGCAAGAGGTCCGCCGAAGGATTCGCCGAGCAGGAAGTAAGGCCCGGACGGAGGCAACTGCGGCTGGATGAGATCAACAAGCTGTTCGTAATCCAGAATCTGGTCGGTTGGGTAGGAAACGACAAAGCTCTTCAGATCGCCAAGCGCCGCCACAAACTCGCCAAGCAAGGCACCGGTTCCGTCGGTGCCGGGAAGAATAACCAAGCGGGTCATATCAAAGGAGCGCTGATGCCGAGTTAAGCCAAACCACGGAGCGGGTTCAGAGTAGATGAATGGTCAGGTGGTTTTTATCTTGCATAGTACGAGCTTGGCCTGAAGGAAATGAATCATTTTATAGTTCGTAATTAAATGGACTCACCCAAGTCGAGGATATCAGGATCGATAGCCAGGTTCGTTGCCATGTGCGACTCCTTGTGTGATATTTTACACAATTAGCGCGTTCACCACTATCACCGCTTTGGTACACTGCCGCTATCAGAGCAAGCAACAACAGTCGAGACTGAAATGATGGCGAAAACGACGGAAGAAGATCGACGTTTGCTGCAACGCGCGGTTGAACTGGCGGCGGAAAACGTCCGAGAGGGGATAGAAAACCCGGAGGGCGGGCCGTTTGGTGCCATCATTGTGCGGGAGGGCGAAATCCTTGCCGAAGGAAAAAATCGTGTGTTGGTGAGTCATGATCCTACGGCGCACGCTGAAATTGAAGCGATTCGTGCGGCTTGTCGGAAAACGCGGCAGTGGCATCTGCCGGGTACAACGCTTTACGCGTCCTCCGAACCCTGCCCGATGTGTCTCGCTGCCGCTTATTGGGCGCGGATTGAGCGGATCGTTTACGCCAACTCGCGCGCCGAGGCGGAAGCCATCGGTTTTGGCGACGCGGAGTTCTATCGTGAACTGTCGTTGCCCGAGGAGCAGCGCCGTCTGATCAAGGTTCATCTTCCTCTGCCCGACGCATCGCTTCCGCTCGTTGCCTGGAGGCAGTTGGGGCGGACGATGTACTGACCCCCGATACCCGACATCTGAAAAGGGTTGAATTGAGGAGGCATCGAGCCTATTCTTTCTCCATTGTCTCTTTCTCTACGAAGGCCCCACGATGAACTCCATTTACGATCAACCCTTTTCTTTTGCTAATGGTACGACGCTGCGCAACCGCATCGTGATGGCGCCGATGACAACTTGGTCCGGTCGCGACGATGGCTGGCAGACGCCCGAAGAGCTGGCGTATTACGAAGCGCGCGCTGGCGGCGTCGGAATGCTGGTGACCGGCACAACGTACACTGTGCCGAATGGCAAGGGTTTTTCGGGGCAGTTTTACGCCGGTGAAGACCGCTTCATTCCTGGTCTGACCGAGTTGGCCAACCGGATCAAGCGCGGCGGCGCCAAGGCGGTGCTGCAAATCTTTCATGCCGGAAAGCAGAGCCAGCCAGAACTGTCCGGTAACGATGTGGTGAGCGCTTCCGATGTTTTGTCCGAGCGTCCCGGCGCAGTCAAGCCGCGCGCGCTTGCTGATGATGAAGTCGAAACCATCATTCGTTCATTCGGCGAAGCGACACGGCGCGCGATTGCCGCCGGTTTTGACGGCGTTGAGATTCACGGCGCCAACGGTTATCTGATTCAGCAATTTTTTTCGCCGTATTCAAACCAACGCACTGATCGCTGGGGCGGTTCGCTGGAAGCGCGGGCGCGTTTTCCGTTGGCGGTTGCCGATGCGGTGCTTGAAGCGGCGAAAAAATATGCCGATAAAACTTTTATCGTTGGCCATCGTTTTTCGCCCGAAGAAACCAAAAATCCGGGGATTACGCTCGACGACACGCTTTACTTGGTCGATCGGCTGGTGGAGAAACCGCTGACGTATCTGCACGTTTCGCAAGGACGTTTCGACCAAACATCGCAGCGCGACAAGAGCGATCAGCGCATCATCGGCCAGATGATTCATCAACGCCTGAATGGACGTATGCCGTTGATTGGCGTCGGCGGCGTCAAAAGCGCGGATGATTTGCAGCGGGCGTTTGCTACCGGTTATGAACTCGTTGCTGTCGGTCGTGCATTGGTCGCCGAGCCGCAGTGGGTGCAGAAAGCGCGCACCGGTGAAAAAATCGTGCCGATGATTGCCAGGGAGGATTGCGCCAGGCAACACGTACCGGAGAAGATGTTTGAAGCGATGAAGAAAATGTTTCCGGATGCGATAAAGGCATAGTTTTTGCAAAAACAAGAACGATCGGAAAAGCAAAAAGCGTGTGAGGAGTCAAGACGCGCCGTCCAGCGCGAACCGCGCTTCCTCATCGCGCCCAAGTAACCTCACCAGGAAAGTCAGATTTTTCTGTAGCAAAACATCCAACTGCCAGGGCGGGTTGATGATGAACATCCCGCTGCCGTACATTCCGAAGCCGTCGGCGGAAGGGCATTGAACATCGAGCGTTGCGTCGAGCCATTTGATCGGCAGCGCCCGCAGTTTTCGGCGCAGGGTGTCGATATCCTGACGCTGTAAGCAGGGATACCAGACAGCGAAGATGCCGGTGGCGAAACGCTTCAGGCCTTCCTGCACGGCAGCGATGATTTGACGGCAGTCATCTTTGTTTTCGTAGGAGGGGTCGATCAGAACGAGTCCACGCCGCGATGGCGGCGGCAGCACGGCTTTGAGGCCGACAAAGCCATCCATTTTTTGAACTTGTGCCTGGCGTTTCATCGGTCGGCAATGTTCGACGAGTAAAGAATAATCGTTCGGATGCAGTTCGAAGAGGCGCAGTTTGTCGCTTTGCCTCATGAGGCGTTGCGCGATCAGCGGTGAGCCGGGGTAGAAGCGCAGCTTTATGTTCTTTTTTCCTTGTGGGAGAGGGGAGGGGAAAGTCGGAGATCCATCCCCACCCAAACCTCTCCCTTGAAGGGGAGGGCTTCCTGTTCCAGGGGCACTGGTGTTGAAACCACGAACAAGATCACGGTAATCGGCAAGCGCTTCGGGCAGATCAGTGCGCTCCCAGAGACGGGCAATGCCGCCGAGAAATTCGGCGTTGCGGGCGGCGTAGCCTTCGGTCAGCGCATACAATCCGGCGCCGGCGTGGGTGTCGATGTAGGCATAAGGCGTTTCCTTTTGATTGAGATGACGTAACAGCGTGATCAAAACGCAATGCTTGAGAACATCGGCGTGGTTGCCGGCGTGAAAGGCGTGGCGGTAACTGAGCATGGGTTTTTAAACGGTTTTTCTGGCGGAGACGATGGCGTCGGTGATGGCGCTTGCAAAAGCATCGATGTCCGTTTCGGTAGATGCCCAGCTACACATTATCCGCACACCGCTGTTGAAGTTTTGAAACAGCCAGCCATCGCTGCGGAGTACGGCACACACGGCTGCCGGTAAGCGAACAAAAACGCCGTTCGATTCGGTTGGCGCCAGCAGTTCAACGCCCGGCAGGTTTTCGATTCGTTGCCGGAGCCGCAGCGCCATCCGGTTGGCGTGAGCGGCGTGTTTGAGCCAGGCGCCGTTTTCCAGAGCGCCGCACCAGGCGGAGGAAAAGAAACGCATTTTGGAGGCGAGTTGTCCGGCCTGTTTGCGACGGTAAGCAAATTCCTGTGCGGCGACTTTATCGAAAAAGACCAGTGCTTCACTTAACCCCATACCATTTTTGGTGCCGCCGAAACACAACACATCGACGCCGACCTTCCAACTGATGTCGGCAGGTGCGCAATTGAGAAAAGCGCAGGCATTGGCGAAGCGGGCGCCGTCAAGTTGAACTTTCCAGCTCCGATCATGGGCGAAGCCGCTTAATGCGCGCAACTCGTCGGGGCGGTACACAGCGCCGAGTTCTGTGGCTTGTGTCAATGAAACGGCGGCGAGTTTCGACTGATGAACGCCGTTTGGCATAGCGGCAGCGGTTTGCAGACCGGCAATGGTGAGCTTACCGTCGCGCGCAGGTAATGGAATCAGCCGCGAACCGTGGGTGAAAAATTCCGGTGCACCGCATTCAGAAGTATAAATATGGGCAGCGTCGGCACAGACGATTGCGTGGTAAGGTTTGCATAACGAGGCTAACGCCAGCGCGTTGGCGGCGGTGCCGCTCAGTACGAAGAACACTTCGCAATCGGTGTCGAACAAAGCGCGAATCCGGTCGGCGGCGCGGAAACTGTCATCGTCGTTACCGTAAGCGTCGGCGTAGCCGGAATTTGCTTTTTCCATCATCGCCCAGGCTTCTGGACAGATGCCTGCGTGGTTGTCACTGCCGAAATCTTTTATCATCGCTTTCTCAAAAATGGTCGAAAAACCATCAGTGCAGATTAACCAGATACAAAGCGATCAGCGGTGTCAGGTTGAACAGCAAGATACCGATTTTATACGCCGCCATACCTGCGTAATGGATACTGTCGAACTGTACATCGGACAGATTGAACCATCGGCGGTGCATCCCTTTCAGCCAATCCTTGGCGAAAATAAAAGTCAGAAACCAGACGATAAGAATCAGGTAATTGGTTACGGTGCAGCATAGAAGAAAACTGCGCAGAAAGTCGATGCTCATTTTAGCCTCCACGTTTACGGGACAAAAGCGAGGAAAAGGAACGCGGCAAAGAGCACCAGATGTACGGCGCCTTGCATCAAATAAGTGCGCCCTGTTCCAAGCGTTACGGCGCTCACCAGAAAGGTCACAGCCAACAGTACGGTTTCTTTGGATTGCAAACCCAGCGTCAGCGGTAAATCGAAAATGATGGCGGCCACAATTACAACCGGAACAGTGAGGCCGATACAGGCAAGCGCCGAGCCGATCGCCAAGTTCATACTTGTTTGAAGCCGGTCGGCACGCGCCGCCTTTATCGCCGCCCAGGTTTCCGGCAGCAGAATCAGAGTGGCAATGACGACACCGATAACGGCTTTGGGCGCATTGGCGGCCACAACGGCTCGCTCAATAGAGGGAGAAAGGACTTTGGCCAATCCAACAACCGTCACCAGCGAGAGCATCAGCAAGCCGAAGCTTGTCCACGCTTGCATTGCGGTGGGTGGCGGAACGTGGGCTTTCTGATCGGAAACATTGATGACGGGAAGAAAATAGTCGCGATGGCTGATGGTCTGTACAAAAACAAAAATCGCCCACAAGGCTGCCGAAGCGATGGCCACGAAAATAAGTTGCTTTATGTAGTAGTCGGAACTGGCCGTAAACGTGGGCAACACCAGAGCGATCGTTGCCATGACGATCAAAGCTGCCAGCCCGGCGCCTGCACCCTCGACGCGGAACGTCTGCTCAATATGCCTCAGGCCGCCGAGCAGAAGGCACAAGCCGACGACGCCGGTGCAGATGATCATGACGGCGCTGTAAAGCGAATCGCGCGCCAGTGTTGCCATGTCCGGGCCGCCGGCGATCATCATGGAAAGAATGAGGGAGGCCTCGATGGCGGTGACGGCCAACGCCAGGACGAGTGTGCCGAAAGGTTCACCGATGCGCAGAGCGATAACTTCGGCGTGATGCACCGACACGAAGACGGCGCCCGCCAGCGATACGCTGCATAAAAGCACCAGCCAGAGATTGGCGCCGAAGATCAGCGCGATCACCAAAACACAAAATGCCAGCGCGGGAACGAGCAGCGTCCAATGGGGGATGATCTTTTTCATGGGGGCTTTCAGGGCGATGTATCATTTATGGGCTGATTTTACCAGTTCGCCGCGATTGCCGAACAAAGGGGAAAACCCCCGCCCGCCTTCGATGAGCACCTTTTTGAAAAGGGGGGCGGGAGGAGGCTGTGGTGGCTTTCTTTTTCTCTGTGCCCTCTCTACTTTATAATGATCATTTCGCCAAGAATTTCGCAAAAAAATGACAGCAGAACCGTTTCAGCCCAACCAGATCGAAGCCGTCGCGCAAGCAGCGTGGAACGCCGGTGATGTTTACCGGAGCGACGAGCGCGGCGATCGCCGCAAATTTTATTGTGTGTCGATGTTGCCTTATCCGTCCGGCAAGCTGCACATGGGGCATGTTCGCAATTACACGATCAATGATGTGATGTACCGCCATTTGCGGATGAAGGGGCTGAATGTTCTGATGCCGATGGGCTGGGACGCGTTTGGTTTGCCGGCGGAGAACGCGGCGATGAAAAGCGGCCAGCCGCCCGCCCGCTGGACTTACGAGAACATCGCGTACATGAAGCAGCAAATGCAGGCGATGGGGTTGGCGATCGACTGGTCACGCGAAGTGGCGACCTGTCAGCCTGATTACTATCGTTGGAATCAGTGGCTGTTTCTGAAGATGCTGGAGAAAGGCATCGCTTATCAGAAAACTGGCACGGTGAACTGGGACCCGGTCGATCAGACGGTGCTCGCCAACGAGCAGGTGATCGACGGGCGCGGGTGGCGTTCGGGGGCGCTGATCGAGAAGCGCGAGATACCGATGTATTACCTGCGAATCACCGATTACGCTGATGAACTTCTTGCCAAGCTCGACGAGATGCCAGGCTGGCCGGAGCGTGTCAAGACGATGCAGGCGAACTGGATCGGCAAAAGTTTCGGTGTGCGTTTCGCGTTCACGCACGACATTCGCGACGCCGACGGCAAGTTGATTCACGATGGCCGGATGTATGTGTTCACGACACGCGCCGACACCATCATGGGCGTGACGTTTTGCGCGGTGGCTGCCGAGCATCCGCTGGCCGCAGCGGCGGCGCGGGGCAACTCCGAATTGGCCGCGTTCATCAACGAATGCAAGCGTGGCAGTGTGATGGAAGCCGACATGGCGTTGATGGAAAAGAAAGGGATGCCGACCGGGCTTTTCGTGACGCATCCGTTGACTGGCGAGAAAGTGCCGGTATGGGTTGGCAATTACGTGTTGATGAGTTATGGCGACGGTGCGGTGATGGGAGTACCGGCGCACGATGAGCGCGATTTTGAATTTGCGAAAAAATACGGGCTGCCGATTCAACAAGTGGTGGCGGTCGAGGACGAGACGTTTTCGCTGGATGCCTGGCAGCCCTGGTATGAGGACAAGGAACGCTGCATTTGCGTGAACAGCGGCAAGTACAACGGTTTGTCGTACAAAGAAGCTGTTGATGCGGTGGCTGCCGACTTGGCCACCAAAGGACTTGGCGAAAAGCAGACGACGTACCGGTTGCGCGATTGGGGCATTTCGCGCCAGCGTTATTGGGGCACGCCGATACCGATCATTCACTGTCCAACGTGCGGCGCGGTGCCGGTGCCGGAAAAAGATTTGCCGGTGGTGTTGCCTGAAGATTGTGTGCCGGACGGCAGCGGCAATCCGCTCAACAAGCGCGACGATTTTCTGCAATGCGCCTGCCCGAAATGCAGTGGCGCGGCGAAGCGCGAGACCGACACGATGGATACGTTCGTTGATTCGTGCTGGTACTACATGCGTTACACCTGCCCCGACGCAAACACGATGGTTGATGTGCGCAACGGTTACTGGATGCCGATGGATCAGTACATCGGGGGGATCGAGCATGCGATCATGCACCTGCTCTATGCGCGTTTCTGGACGAAGGTGATGCGTGATCTCGGCCTGGTCAAAATCGACGAACCGTTTGAACGCTTGCTGACGCAAGGAATGGTGTTGAACCATATCTTTCAGCGGCGCACGGAGAAAGGCGGTATTGATTATTACGCGCCGGAAGAAATCGACCTGGAGCGTGACAGCGTCGGCAAAATCATCGGTGCGCGCGCCAGAGACGACGGCGAACTGGTCGAATATGTCGGGATCGGTACGATGTCGAAATCGAAACGCAATGGCGTCGATCCGCAGGATTTGATCGACCGCTACGGTGCCGATACAGCGCGCTTGTTCGTGATGTTTGCGTCGCACCCGGAAGCAACGCTCGAATGGTCGGATGCTGGCGTCGAAGGCGCGCATCGTTTTCTGCGGCGGTTGTGGCAATACGCCAGCGAGCGCGGCGATGCTGTCACAGCAGGCAAAGCGACAGATGCGATTGATTGGTCGGCGCAAAGCAAAGAAGTTCGGCAGTTACGCTTTGACATTCACAGTACCTTGAAGCAAGCCAACTTCGACTACGAACGTTTGCAGTACAACACCGTGGTTTCCGCCGGAATGAAAATGCTGAACGCACTGGAAGCGTATGGCGGCAGCGATGAAACGTCGAGGGTTGCGACAAGCGAAGGCTTGAGTATTTTGTTGCGTGTTCTGTATCCGATTGTGCCGCACACGACGTATGTGTTGTGGGAAAAGCTGGGCTACGATAAACGCTTCGGAACACTGCTCGATGCGCCCTGGCCGGAGGTTGACGGCAAGGCGTTGGCGCAGGATGAAATCGAAGTGGTGTTGCAGATCAACGGCAAGCTGCGCGGTAAATTGACAGCGCCGACGACGGCGACGCGCGAGATGCTGGAGGCGCTGGCGCGCGACAGCGCCGAAGTGGCGAAACACGCAGAGGGCAGGGCGATCAAAAAAATCGTCGTGGTGCCCGGGAGGTTGATCAATGTGGTCGTCTGAGAACAGAAGGCAACGTCGCGCGTTGTTACGGGGTGCGCTGTGTCTGGGGCTGGTCGGAACGCTGTCGGCGTGCGGCTTCAGTTTGCGCGGCCAGGTCGCTTATACGTTTCAAACCATTGCGCTCAACGGTGCTGAAGTTCCCGGACTGAGCGAGGATTTGCGCAAACTGCTGGGGCGCGTTTCCGGACTGAAAGTGGTGGAACATTCCAAGGATGCGCAAGTGACGCTCGATCTCAAACAGCAAACCGACGACAAATCGGTGTTGTCGTTGACCTCCGGCGGCCGAGCTCGTGAATATTCGCTGACCAAAATTTATATCTTTCGCCTGTACGATAAGGACGGCAATGACTGGATGCCTCCCGGCGAGATCGAAATTCAGCGCACCTATTTGTACGACGACACCCAGCGGCTGGCGCGCGAAATTCAGGAACAACGCATCCTGGAAGAGATGCAGCAGGACGCGGCGCAACAGATTTTGCGGCGCTTGCAAAAAGCGCAGTCGCCGGATTGATCAGGGATCAGATGTCAGAGGTCAGGTATCAGAAAGGTATTCTCACGCGGAGGCGCGGGGCATTCGTAGGGGCGGCAACCTGCCGCCGCCCGCCAACGCCACCATCCTCCTTCTTCGCGTCTTCACGGCTTCGCGTGAGAGAAGTTCTTCTGGATTGCTTCGCTTTGCTCGCAATGACGCCAGAAGTTGTGGCGCGATGCTGAGGAAACGACTTTGAGATAGATACCATGCAAATCCGCTTTGACGATCTCGAAAAACACCTGGCGAAATCGCTTTCGCCGCTGTACGTCGTGCACGGTGACGAAGCCTTGTTCGTTCAGGAAGCGGGCGACGCGATTCGCCGCGCCGCACGTGAAGCGGGTTGCATCGAGCGCGAAGTGTTCATCGTCGAGAGCGGTTTCAAGTGGGACAGCTTGCAGGCGGCGCACAGCAATCTCGGCTTGTTCGGCGAGCGGCGTTTACTCGATTTACGCATCCCGTCCGGAAAACCCGGAACGGAAGGCGCGAAAGTTCTGGAAAAATACGCGCAAACGCTGGACACGCAAAACGTCACGTTGGTGACCTTGCCGCGCGCCGATAAAACGATGCAGGCGACCGGATGGTTCAAAGCTTTGGAAGCCGCCGGAACCGTCATGCCGATTCAGCCGTTGGAACGCGAAGCCTTGCCGCGCTGGATCGGCGAGCGCTTGCGGCGGCAGGGGCAACAGGCAACGGACGAAATGCTCACGTATCTCGCCGACCATTGCGAGGGCAATCTGCTGGCGGCGCGTCAGGAAATCGAAAAGTTGGGATTGCTGTTTCCGTTCGGCGCGTTGACGATGGAGATGATCGAAACGGCGATTGCCGATGTGGCGCGCTACGATGTGTTTGCATTGTCAGAAGCTTGGCTCTCCGGCGACGCGGCGCGGGTGGTGCGCTTGTTGCAAGCGTTGCGCGACGAAGGCGAAGCGGTGACCTTGCCGGTGTGGCAATTCTCCGAGGACGTTCATGCGCTGTGCGCCGTGCGGGCGTTGACGATGCAGGGCATGGCCGCTGCGCAAGCGATACGGCAGGCACGGGTCTGGGGACGACGACAGACAGCGATGGAAAAAGCAGCGCGACGGGTGCCCAATGTGGCACTGCCGGGTTTTCTGGGAACGCTGGCGAAGCTGGACGCGCAAGCCAAAGGCTTGACGCTGGCCGGACCGCCTGTCGATGTCTGGCAAAGTTTGACGACAGCGGCGTTGGCTTTCTGCGGTGTGCGGAAGTTTTCTGTTGGTGGAAAGCCGGGCTGATATGGTGCACGGCAACTAAGTTGTTCATATGGAAGGCGACACTGTGGGATAATAACTCACCCTGTTCATGAGGAAATCAACCATGCATAAACGTATCCTCATTGCTTACGATGGTTCGCAAGCCAGCCGTTACGCGCTTGATGAATGCCTGATGCTCAATCCGCACGAGTCCGAGATTCATGTTGTCGCGGTGATTCACGATTTGACGGTTTATACGCTGGCCGGCGAATACGTCCCGGCGCTGGCGTTCGAGCAGGACGCCAAGCTCGCCGAAAAAGATCTTGAAGCGGCGCAATGGTATCTGGCGGCGCACAGTTTGCCGGCGCGCACGCACGCGGTGACGGGCGAGCCGGTCGAGGTCATTGCCCGGCTGGTCAAGGAGCTTGATATCGACCTGCTGATTCTGGGGCACAAACGCGAGCAGAGCCTCGCAGCGCGCTGGTGGAAAGGCTCGACCGGTATCGGCCTGATGGATCGGGTGCATTGCAGCATTCTGATCGCGCGCGGCGAGAGTGCGGAGAAGGGTAAGAGCGATAATCCGCCGACGGAGGCGCCGTAATGGCGATCGGGACGGCAGGAACCCATGGCTATAAGAAATGACCGTTCCTTGGCTCCCGGCCTGAAAACCATGCCCTTCACTGACCGCCGCACCGACGGTGTCCTCGTCACTGTCGAACACACTTCATCCATCCTTGTGGATAATCCGCTGGGAGACTCCGCAACCCGCCGTTTTCCGGTATGGTTGCCGCCGCAATACGATCACGGGGCGTCTCAGGGAAAAACTGGCGGGAAGCCGCGGCGTTTTCCGGTTTTATATTCGCTGGCCGGGTTTTTTTCAAGCGGATCGGCGCATACCAATTGGCATCCGTTTGAGGAAAATATTGCCGAGCGTGTTGCCCGTCTTGTTCGTGATCGCAAAATGGGACCGGTTATCGTTGTCTTTCCCGATTGTTTTACGGCGTTGGGCGGCAACCAATATATCAACTCGTTGGCGATTGGCAGTTACGCCGATTATCTGACGCGCGAGCTCGTTCCCTGGATCGACCGCGAATTTCGTACCCTGCCTGCTCGCGAGCATCGCGGCTGCTTCGGCAAATCCTCCGGCGGCTATGGCGCGCTCATTCATGCGATGAAATACCCGCGCACTTGGGGCGCTATCGCTTCGCACGCCGGCGATGCTTACTTCGAGCTTTGCTATCTGCCCGGCTGGCCGGCGACGTTGACCGAGCTGGGGCGTTACCGCCGCCCGCCCCGGCGCGTCGGCCTTGAAGCACCTCCGGCGCGATTGTTGGCGGCGGATCGCGGCGCCGACGACGGGCGGGTCAAGCGCTTTCTTGCCGCGATGCGCGCGACGCCGCGGCTGAGTTTTGACGAAGGACACGTACTGATGAACATCGCGATGGCCGCCAGTTACGACCCCGATCCGGGCGCGCCGAACGGCTTTCGTTTGCCGTTTGATCTCGATACAGGCGAACTGCTGCCGGAGCGCTGGCGCCGTTGGCAGCGACACGATCCCGTCCGCCTGATAGGCCGTTACCGCGATGCGCTGCGAAGTTTGCGAGGCCTTTATCTCGATTGTGGTTGGCGCGATCAGTATCATATGCATTATGGCACGCGAATCCTCGCCCGCGAATTGAGCGCGCATGGCATCGTTCACCGCTATGAAGCCTTTGACGGCACCCATTCCGGGATCGACCATCGACTCGATGTTTCCCTGCCGTATCTGTACAAGGCGCTCAAGCCATGAATCGGAGAAAAAACCGCGCCGGGAAGATGGCGGCATGGAAACTTCAATGGGTTTAAGAGCTTGTCTTGATTTGCGTCAAGCTGTCGTTACCATATTCTTATATAGTAATATATTGAGATGTGATGAAACGATGCGTGTGTTTGCGAAACCATACGCATTTTTATTTGTAACTGTCGCCTACGGAGAAATTTTATGATGATGCTTAAAGAATTGCTTACCACCGATGTCGGTATCCTCAGCCTGCTCTCCATCGTGTTCATGATCGTTATGAGCATTTACCTGTATTTCTGGGTCGAGAAAAAAATCAAGGAAGACGCAAAAAATCACGAAAAAGAGCAGCGCGCCGCCATCAAAGCGAAATAAGCTTGCTTTATACTAGGAGCCTCTCTATTCTTATTATTCTGACGAGGCTCCTATGACTGCATCGCTCCCGTTATTTGCGGCAGTGCCGTTGGCGGCACGTGACCCTATCCTGGGTCTGAATGAAGCGTACCAAGCCGACACCAATCCCAAAAAAGTCAACCTTTCCATAGGTGTCTATTACGACGCCGCCGGTAAAATACCGGTGTTGTCGTGTGTGCAAAAAGCGATGCAGGCTGTGATGGCGCAAACTGCGCCGCGCACTTATCAGCCGATTGAGGGGCCTGCTGTTTATACTCAAGCAGTGCAAAAGCTGTTACTTGGCGCCGACCATCCTGCCATCCGCGAAGGTCGGGTGGTGACCGCCCAGACGCTTGCCGGTACCGGCGCGTTGAAAACCGGTTTTGACCTTCTGTTCGACATTGCTCCCAAAGCCACGGCGTGGGTGAGCAGTCCTACTTGGGATAACCATCGCGCCATCCTCGGCGACGCGGGCTTTCCCGTTGAAAACTACGCTTACTACGACGCGGCCACTGGCGGTTTCAACCTCGCCGGGATGTTGCGCGATCTGGAGCGCGCGCAGCCGGGCGACATCGTCGTGCTTCATGCCTGCTGCCACAATCCCACTGGCGTCGATCCGACCGCCGAAGAATGGGGCAGGATTGTCGATGTTATCGAGCAGCGCCGATTGGTGCCATTCATCGACATTGCCTATCAGGGCTTCGGCGACGGCCTTCAGGAAGACAGCGAGATTATCCGGCGCTTTGCGCAGCGTCATCTGCCGATCTTCATTGCCAATTCGTTCTCCAAAACCTTCTCGCTGTACGGCGAGCGGATCGGCGCGCTGACTGTGCTTACCGCCAATGCCGATGAGGCCAAACGCTTGCTTTCGCAAATAAAAAGAGTCATTCGTTCCAGTTATTCGAACCCGCCGATTTTCGGGGCGTCGCTGGTTTCCACTGTTCTAAACCAGCCCGACTTGCGCGCCCTTTGGGAAGAAGAGCTGGCCACCATGCGCAACCGCATCCGTGAAATGCGGCTGTTGTTGCGGGATCGGTTGAGCGCACGGGTTCCTGGTAGAAACTACGACTACATCGTCAAGCAACGCGGTATGTTCTCGTATTCAGGACTCAATGCGGAGCAGGCGCAAAAGTTGCGCGAAGACTATGGGATCTACATTGTCGAAAGCGGGCGTATTTGCGTCGCCGGTTTGAACGCCAGCAACATCGACTACACCGCAGAAGCCATCGCGGCAGTGCAGAAAGGCTGACATAAGAGGTTGATCGGCCACCGCTGCACAGCGGCGGCCGAGCTTGCGCCACCCCGAAAGTTCGGCTAGAATCCTAGACTCACTGCGGGAATAGCTCAGTTGGTAGAGCGCAACCTTGCCAAGGTTGAGGTCGCGAGTTCGAGACTCGTTTCCCGCTCCAGATTCTTTCTCCGGAGCTTCGCAGCGCGGGTGATTTTTGAAAAACGGCGCATATGCGCCGTTTTTTGTATCTTCTCCGTACAAAATTTCCGTATTTGCCTCAACGGTCGATCTGCCGCAGCATCCCTTCTGGATAACGGTCGCCTTGAATGGCGGTAGCGGCAAGAGCGCTTTCCATCTCGCGGAGGTCAGCAGCGGAAAGAGTGAGCGCGACCGCGCCGAGGTTTTCTTCGAGGCGATGCAGTTTTGTCGTGCCGGGTATGGGGGCGATCCACGGTTTTTGCGCGAGCAACCAAGCCAGCGCGATTTGCGCCGGTGTCGCGTTTTTACGCCTGGCGATTTCGCTGATGCGTTCGACCAGCGCCTGATTTTTCCGGCGGGCATCGAGCGTGAAGCGCGGCAGGCTGCTGCGAAAATCTTTTGGTTCAAATGCGGTATTTTCGGTGATTGCGCCAGTGAGAAATCCACGCCCCAGCGGGCTGAACGGAACAAAGCCGATGCCGAGTTCTTCAAGTGTCGGCAGTATTTCCGCTTCCGGCTCGCGCCACCATAACGAGTATTCACTTTGCAGCGCGGTGACCGGTTGCACAGCGTGCGCGCGGCGGATATTTTTGACGCCGGCTTCGGAGAGGCCGAAATGGCGTACTTTGCCGGCGCGGATCAATTCTTTGACGGCGCCAGCGACATCCTCGATCGGCACGGCGGGGTCGACGCGATGCTGATAAAGCAAATCAATACGGTCAGTCTTGAGCCGCTTGAGTGAGGCTTCGACCACTTCGCGGATGTGTTCCGGACGGCTGTTGGTGCCGCCGGTTTGTTTGCCATGGGCGTCGAAGTCAAAACCGAATTTGGTGGCGATTACCACCTGATCGCGGAAGGGCGCAAGCGCCTCGCCGACCAGTTCTTCGTTGATGAACGGGCCGTAAACTTCCGCTGTATCGAAGAAGTTCACGCCGCGCTCGACGGCGGTGCGAATCACGTTGACTGCGTCGCGGTGATCGGTCGGCTGACCATAGCTGTGATTGAAACCCATGCAGCCGAGGCCGAGGGCGGAGACTTCAAGATTGCTTTTACCGAGTTTGCGTTTTTGCATGGTCGTTCCTTTTGCCGTTAGCTGCGCGCGGCAACGTCGCCAACGATAGAGACTCCGTTTATTCTAATCCTATTTCGCCGGCCCGACATGCCGCGTCAGCTCCGCCTTGAGTCGTTCGATATCGAAACCTTGCGCGGTTGCCGTAGCGGGAACAATATGAAACAAGCGCGGCATCGTATAAATCAGCACATAGTCAGCGCCAATGCCGACAGCGCCAGCATGATCCACTGACGCGGCGTCATCCGCATGTGCAGAAAAGCGGCATTCAGATAATCGCGCTCACTCACTTGAAAATGTGCTTGCATCGGTTCGGGCACCATCTGTTCCATTTTTAGACTCTCTGATCTATAGCCGAACTTGTTTCAAAATCGTTGACCCAATAACATGGGGTGAGCAAACTTCGCTCACCCCATACATTGAGCGCGACGCGGTGGTTTTCGCGTCGCAGTTCAGAGCGTTTTATTTCTTCTTGGCCCGCCGCATATCCGCAGCCAATTCCTGGATCTCGGTCAGGTCGCGGCGCATTTCACTCCAGCCGTACCAGAGCGCATAGTCCGGATTGGCGTGGAAAGTGCCCTGGAAGGTGCGCATACGATGCTCCAGGAACATCACGAACAGTTTCTGCTCAATGACGGTCGGCGCATCATGGAACGTCAGCAGATCGGGGAAGGCATACGCGTAACCCTTCGGCTTCGGCAGCGTGCCGTCGGCGTACAACCCGGTGACGACGCGAATGGCTTCAGCCATCAGGTGGTCGGCTTCGCGGATCATGTCGTCGCCCTTCGCCAGTTCGCCCTTGGCGAAATTGCTGGAGTGGCATTGAGTGCAGGCCGACAGCATCTTGTCGCGCTGCTTCTGCCAATCTTCCTGCGTCAGTCGCGCCACATTGGCTGCCTTCACCACATCGAGCCGCGCTGTCGGTTTGCCTTCGGGATCGAGCACATTCAGCGCTTGCAGGATGGTGGCGCGGTCAGCTGCCCACACTTTGTCTTCCGGCATGGGCAGACGCACCGCCAGGAATCCCCAAGAGGTCTGGACGTTGTGATCGCCGTTTTGCATGTGGCAGGTCTGACACGTTGGCGCTGCCGCCGTTGCCGGCAGGATGTTAAGCTGCTTGAGCGAATGGCGGATGCCGTGCTTGGAGCCGGAATACATTTCCCACTGCGGGTGATCAAAGCCGGTGTGGCATGTTGCGCACGCCTGCGGCTGCTTGGCCTCTGCTACCGAGAAAGTATGGCGGGTGTGACAGGAGTCGCAGGCCGCCGTACCGTAGCTGTTGCCCTCCTTCTTCAGCTCGGCCATTTCGGCTTCCGACTTGACGCCGACCCGGTGACAGGCGCCGCAACCCTTCTGGCCGTCGGTCATCGCCATTGGCTGATAGTGGATCGTCGGCATTGCTTTCATTGCCGCCCACGCCGCCGCGTGCTTGCTCGACTTGTATTGCGCTACCCGCTCAGCGTGGCATTGGCCGCAGGTTTCCGGCGTTGGCATCTTGGCGAGCGCGGCATCGTCGGCCTTCTTGTGCTTGTCGCCGTGGCAAACCGCACAATCCACGCCGACTTTACTGTGCTTGCTCAGTTGCCAGTCGGTCACGGAACCGGGCGTTGCTTTAGTGTGACATTCAACGCAGGTTTGCGCACCGACGGCGCCGGCAAATAAAAGGCCGAACAAAGCGATAAAAATCAGTCGGCCCAGAGAGATAAATGAAATTTTCTTACGAGTTGTAAACATGTTGATCCCCTTCCAAAAAGAGAAAGCTATGGAGCGGATCATGAACCAGTAAGCCCTGAACAAATCCATCGCAGGCTATGCCTTTGGCGTGTTGACCCATCTCCGGTACGTTGGTCGATACTGCAATGATCCGGCGCGTTCTTCAGCGCCTTATCATTCACGAATTTTGCAAGTATTGGCTCTTTTTAGCAAAAGATTTAATCAAAAAGGAGTAGAAAAAGTTATTGGTGTATTATTTTTGCAAAATTGGTTGACATAGCCTGCTTGAGGAACAGGTCCGTTTTTTGTCTCTTGGCGGCGACAAAAGTGTTGTTGGCTTTCTGACAGGATGGGGATGCCCAAAGTATTTGTGTAAATTGTATTTGTGTAAATTCGGCGCGATTTCCTTCCCTTCCGTTTACGGAGGCTCGATAAAAAGCTTTGCGCGCTTTCGTTCCAACCTTCATCCGCCCGCAGGGAGGAGAAATCGAAACCTCATCCCCCTTGAGAGGAAGATTTTCCGGTCGCACGTTCTGTTTCAGAGGCTTCTTGCCTGTCTATCCTTCCTGTTTACGGGGGAAGGAGCTTATGCCTGCAGTCTGCGGTCTGACACCAGGGTTGTAAAAACGGCACACGCCTTGCCAAGCTCTTCACTTTCTTGCAACAATTCAACCAAACAAAATAAATTTGATACACTGTAGCGTATAGCGTAGCGGATGATCCGACGGGGGGATAACGAGCTCTACGATTTTCCGGTTCGCGGGGGTCGTATTTTTGTTTGCTCTTTTAGGAGGAAAGGGAATCATGTTTGCCACTGTTGATAATACCAACGTAACAATTACTTCAAAAGTTAGTGCACGCTCTCGTAATTTAACCCATTTCCCGGCGGATTCTTCCGGGCGGCCTTCTTCTCTCTCTCTTTTTTCGCGTTGGCGCTCTTTCCTGCTGGCGCTTGGCGCGGCGCTGGCATTGGCGCCGGGCGCGGCGTGGGCGCTCAGCTCCGGCGCCACCATCGACGTCAACGACAGCGCTACCGCCAGCGGCACCGGCTGGGCGTACGCGGCGGGCGTGTTCACCGTCACCGGCGACGTGACCATTACCGGCACCGGCGTGGCCACCGATAACCGCATCGTGGTCACCGGCGCGCCACGCTACATCACGCTGGGCGACGGTGTGAACATCGACGCCAGCGCCACGCCCGGCGCCTGCGCCTTCGACATCAGCGGCGCCACGGTATTCCTGACCCTGACCGGCGCCAA
>Ga0209628_10000004_pt1 | contig 133489 bp, 124 predicted proteins | sample TergutCu122P4_FD_187285 | JGI IMG/M metagenome (GOLD analysis project Ga0209628, IMG submission 187285) | Cubitermes ugandensis P4 segment gut microbial communities from Kakamega Forest, Kenya - Cu122 P4 (SPAdes) (version 2) | ecosystem: Host-associated > Arthropoda: Insects > Digestive... | reverse complement strand
AAAGACAGCGCCGGCGCCAACCTCATCGTCGCCGAAGCCCAGACGGAGCGTTACGCCTATTCAGCTCTGAAGTGGCGCAAGAACAATGCCCCGCTGCGCTTTTTGTTCGAGGCCACGGGCGAAATCATTCGCTTCACCGACGGCGCCGACCCACATCCGCGCTCACGCGAAATCTTTCACTTCTTCAAGCCTAGGCAACTGGCCGAATGGCTGGCCTGCCCGTCCACCCTGCGGCATCGGCTGGCTCACGACATGCCGCCGCTGCCCGTGCAAAACCTGCGCGCCTGCCAGATCAGCGCCGTCACCGGGCTGGAAAAATCGCTGGCGCTCGACAAGCCACGCGCCCTCGTGCACATGGCGACCGGTTCGGGCAAAACGTTTACCGCCATCACTTCCGTCTATCGCCTGCTCAAATTCGGCGGTGCCTGCCGCATTCTGTTCCTGGTCGATACGCGCAACCTCGGCAAACAGGCGCATCAGGAATTCATGGCCTACACGCCGCCGGATGACGCGCGCAAGTTCACCGAGCTTTACAACGTGCAGCGCCTGGCTTCCAGCAACATTGATTCTCACGCGCAGGTATGCATCAGCACCATCCAGCGTATGTATTCCATCCTGAGCGGCGAACCCATCGACGAATCGGCGGAAGACACCTCGCTCAATGAAATGCGGCAAACAGACAGTCAGGCAAAAACCGTTGTTTACAACCCGGCCGTACCGGTCGAGACGTTCGACTTCATCGTCATCGACGAATGTCACCGCAGCATTTACAACCTCTGGAAACAGGTGCTGGACTACTTCGACGCCTTCCTGATCGGCCTTACCGCCACGCCGGATAACCGCACCATCGGCTTTTTCAGGGAAAACGTCGTCGCCGAGTACACCTATGAGCAATCGGTGGCCGATGGGGTCAACGTCGGCTATGACGTTTACGAAATCGAGACCGAATTCACCAAAAAAGGCAGCATCATCCAACAAGGCTGGTGGGTAGACCATCGCGACCGCGCCACCCGCAAAAAGCGCTGGGCCGAGGCCGTAGAGGACATCGCCTACACCGGCAAGGAGCTTGACCGCTCCGTCGTCAATCCCAGCCAGATCCGCAACGTGATCCGGGCGATGAAAACGGCGGTGGAAACGCAAATCTTCCCCAGCCGCGAGGAAACCCCCAAGACGCTCATCTTCGCCAAGACCGACAGCCACGCCGATGACATCGTTCAGATCGTCCGCGAGGAGTATGGTCAAGGCAACGCCTTCTGCAAGAAAGTCACCTACCGCGCCGAGGAAGACGCCGACAGCATCCTCTCCAGCTTTCGCAACGACTACAACCCGCGCATCGCCGTCACCGTGGACATGATCGCCACCGGCACCGACGTCAAACCGCTTGAAGTATTGCTCTTCATGCGCGACGTGCGCAGCAAGGGGTACTACGAACAGATGAAAGGTCGGGGCGTGCGCAGCCTCGACGCCGAAGGACTCAAGCGCGTCAGCAACTCTGCCTCCGGCGCCAAGGAATGCTTTGTGCTGATCGACGCCGTCGGCGTTGAAAAGTCGCTCAAGACGGAAAGCCGCCCGCTGGAGAAAAAACCCGGCGTTCCCCTCAAAGACCTGCTGCAGGCCGTGGCCATGGGCAGCCGCGACGGCGACACCGTGTTCTCGCTGGCCAACCGTCTGGTACGCCTGAACAAGCAACTGGACGACAAAGCCAAGGCCCGCATCGAAAAAGCATCCCACGGCATCCCGCTGGGCGAACTGGGCAAGGCGCTGATCACCGCGCTCGATCCGGACGCCATCGTGCAAACCGCGCTGGAAGTCGCCAAGGCCCACGGCATCACCCGCAGCGAAGACACCTTGCTGCCCCAGGAAATCGCCGCTGCCCGCGATGCGCGTACCGCCGCCGCCTGCGCGCCGTTCGACAGCCCGGCACTGCGCCATGCCATCGAAGACGCCCGGGTGGAACGCGAGCAGTTCATCGACCATGTCAACCTTGATCAAGTCAATTACTCCGGCTTTTCCGAACAGGCCGAGGCCCAGGCCCAACAAGTCATTGCCGGCTTTGGCCAATACCTCGAAAAGCACAAGGACGAAATCGCCGCCCTGAGCTTTTTCTACCAGCAACCCTACCGGCGCCGCGGCCTCACCTTCGAGATGATCGAAGATCTGCACCAGCACCTGGCCCGACCGCCGCTGATGCTCACCACCGAGCGTCTGTGGAGCGCCTACGCCCGCGTGCGCGGCCATCAGGTCAAGGGCGCGGATCGCAAGCGGCAGCTCACCGATCTGGTCTCACTGGTGCGCTTCGCCCTGGGGCTGGATGGCGAGTTGAAGCCCTTCGCCGACGAAGTGGACAGGCGTTTTCAAGCCTGGATCTTCCGCCACAACGCCCAGCGCAGCACGGCCTTCACGCCTGAACAGATGGAATGGCTGCGCCTGATGAAAGACCACATCGCCAGCAGTTGCAACATCGGCCGCGAAGACTTCGATCTGCCCGGCCTGGCCGGCAAAGGCGGCTTGCAGAAAGCGTGGGTGCTGTTCGGCAAGGAACTGGATGGGCTGATGGATGAGATGAATGAGGAGTTGGTGGCGTGAGTGGGGGGGCGACACTACCCTTGGGCTGGGTTGAATCCAATTTGGCCGAAATAACTGTGTCGATTGGTGGAGGAACTCCGCCAAAAACGGATTCAACCTACTGGGTCAATGGAAAGATTCCGTGGGTTTCCCCGAAAGACATGAAGTCATTCTTGGTTGCTTCGAGCGAAGACCAGATTACATCCTCTGCCTTGGAGCGTTTGTCTTTGATTCCGAAGAACAGTGTGCTCATCGTTGTGCGCTCTGGAATTCTTTCGCGGACGCTCCCAGTAGCAATCAACGACATGCCAGTAACGATCAACCAAGACATGCGTGCGTTTGTTCCAGAAAACGGCTTCGACTCACGTTTTATTGCGTGGCAAGTAGTTTCAAAGGAGCACGAAGTCCTCTCGGCATGTTCCAAGGATGGGACGACAGTAGCGAGCATTGAAAGTCAAGCATTGGCACGCTTTCCTTTGTTGGTTGCCCCTGCCGCCGAACAAACCCGCATCGTCGCCAAACTCGAAGAACTCCTCTCCGATCTTGACGCGGGCGTGGCCGAACTCAAGGCCGCGCAAAAGAAGCTGGCGCAATACCGCCAATCGTTGCTGAAAGCCGCCGTGGAAGGCGCGCTCACGGCACAGTGGCGCGCCCAAAACGCGCCCGCCGAGACCGGCGCGCAACTGCTGGAACGCATCCTCGCCGAACGCCGCGCCCGCTGGGAAACCCAACAACTCGCCAGGTTCAAGGAACAAGGCAAAACCCCGCCGAAAGACTGGCAGAAGAAATACCCTGAGCCGGTGAAGCCTGAGACCAGCGGTTTGCCTGAATTGCCGCAGGGGTGGGTGTGGGCAACGATTGACCAGCTTGCACAAGTCGGGACTGGCGTTACGCCGCTACGTTCAAAGCCTGCATATTTTGAAGGAGGCAACATTCCGTGGACCACCAGCGGCGCTCTCAATGACGAGCTTGTTACATCGGCAGCCGAGCATGTCACGCAGCTTGCGCTGGATGAATGCCGCTTGGAGATATACCCTGCTGGCTCGCTGCTGGTTGCAATGTATGGTGAAGGAAAGACGCGAGGCAAGTGTGCGGAACTTGCTTTCCCTTCAACCATTAACCAAGCGATTGCAGCCATTGTTTTCGAGACGGCGGCCACTACGCTCAGGCCGCATGTCAAGATGGTGCTGCTCAATGCTTATGAGGCGATGCGCAAACAAGCGTCCGGCGGCGTACAGCCAAACCTTAACCTGCAAATCATCAAAGTGTTTCTTGTCCCACTTCCGCCACCGGAAGAACAAACCGAAATCGTCGCCACACTGGAAACCGCGCTGACTGCCGTGAAAGAGCAACAAGCCGCCATAGATCACGGTCTGCGCCAATCCGCCGCCCAACGCCAAAACATCCTCCGCGCCGCCTTTTCCGGCCAACTCGTCCCGCAAAACCCGGGCGACGAGCCGGCCAGCGCGTTGCTGGAACGCATCCGCACCGAACGCGCAGCGCGGGAACCAGCGAAGAAAGCGCGCGGGCGCAAAATCAAGGAGCCAGCATGATCTCGCTGCAAACTGCCGACGCAAAGTGGACGAATAACTTGCTGAACTGGGCGCTGCCTCGAGCAGAAACCCTGACTTTGGAGACCAAGCGCGTCTCCGGCAAGATGGTGGCAAAGGCGCTGGAAACGATCTGCGCCTTTGCCAATACACAAGGCGGCTGGCTCCTGCTTGGCGTAGAAGATGCCAGCAAGGCAAAAGGACAGGATCGCCTTTTTGGCGTTGGTGAGAATCCCGAGGCAGTCGACGAATTGCTGCGCAAGCTCGGCACACACCATTTGCCGGTGATTGAGGGCATATCCGGTTTCGGTCTGAATGTTCCTTTGCGCGATGGCTCGGACGGCATGGTCGTGGCGTTGTATGTTCCAGCCAGCGACAAGGTGCATTCCATCCTTGATGACGGCACATGGATGCGCGGACAAGCCAGCAATCGCGAAATGAATGCGACGGAGATTGCCGAGCTTTCGTATCGGCGCGGCGTCCGCAGCGCCGAATCGGAACCGGTGGATGTCGATTTCGATTTGCTGGATACGGACACTTGGCGTCTTTTCCTGCGCGCACGAGGTTTGGCGCCGACGGGTATCGCTGATCAGCTTTACCGGATTGGTTTGGCCAGAAAAACGGCTGGTGAACTTCGCCCGCTGCGCGCGGCGGTCTTATTGTTCGCCGAATATCCCGGAGCCTTGTTGGCGGGCACGGGGACGCGGGCCGATGTGCGTGTTTTTCACTACAAAGGCACGCAGGTCGAAGCCGGTGCAGTGCCTAATCTGAAAAAAACACCCAAAACCCTGTCCGCCCCTTTGTATCGTCTGATCGAGCAAGCCCATGCCTACGTGATGGATGAATTGGCGGAGGGGTTGACACTGGCGAAGTCGGGTTTCCGCATGATGCATCGTTATCCTGAACGTGTCATCAAGGAAGCGATTACCAATGCCGTGATTCACCGCGACTACCGCCTGAATCAGGATATTTATATCCACATCTTTGACAACCGCATCGAAGTCCTGAGCCCAGGACTTTTGCCGGGTCGTATCACTCCCGCCACGATTCGCTGGACGAAATCATTTGCCCGCAACCCCCTGCTTGCCGCTAACCTGCGCGAGTTCCCTGAGCCGCCCAACGTGGATGCGGGCGAAGGGGTGCCCATGATGTTCGATGTCATGCGTGCCAGCAACTTGTACCCGCCGCAGTACCGGGAGCTGCGTGACCGTGCGCAGCCGGCGGTCATGGTGACGCTGCTGAATGAAGAGCGCCCGCCCATGTGGGAGCAGGTCAGCGACTGGATCGATCGGAATGGCCCTATCGCGAACGGCGATCTTTGCCGGATTGCCAATGTCGATACGCTCAAGGCATCGAAGATGCTCAAGCGATGGTGCGAGCAAGGGCTACTGGTGGCGAACACGTCTGGCGGCAAGCGGAACACCACTTACTCCAAGCCGACGGTTGAATCAAGGAGCGGGACACCGGCTCCATTAACTTCGCTCCTGGATAATGAATCGAACGCAGAGCCCAACCCATTGATTTAAAAAGAATTTTTCAAGACGCCCTTATCCAGCCGGTCCATGAACACCTCTACCCTCGTCCAGAAAGTCTGGAATTTTTGCCACACCCTGCGCGACGACGGGGTGGGTTATGGCGACTATCTGGAGCAGCTCACTTACCTGCTGTTCCTCAAGCTTGCCCACGAGTATTCGCAAGATCCTTACAACCGCGACACCCACATCCCCAAGGGCCACGATTGGGCGAGCTTGCGCGGCAAGACGGGGGAGCCGCTGGAATCGCACTATCTGCACGTTCTGCAAAGACTGGGTCATGAGCCGGGCATGCTGGGCGCGATCTTCTTCAAGGCGCAGAACAAGATTCAGGATCCGGCCAAGCTGGCGCGGCTGGTGCAGATGATCGACGCCGAAAACTGGATTGGCCTCGATACCGACACCAAGGGCGATCTCTACGAAGGTCTGTTGCAAAAGAACGCCGAAGACACCAAAAGCGGCGCGGGGCAGTACTTCACGCCGCGCGCCATCATTCAGGCGATGGTGGCCTGCGTGCGGCCCGAGCCGATGAAGACGGTGGCCGATCCGGCCTGCGGAACAGGCGGGTTTTTTCTGGGCGTCCATGACTGGCTCAATCGCCCGGAAGCCCGGCTGGACAAACGGCAAAAGGAGTTTCTGCGCAACGGCACTTTCCTGGGCAACGAAATCGTGCCCAACACGCGCCGCTTGTGCCTGATGAACCTGTTTTTGCACAACATCGGCGAGTTGGATGGCGAGCCTGCGGTCGATCGTTCGGACGCCCTGATCACTGAGCATTGGCCGAAGGTGGATTACGTGCTCGCCAACCCGCCCTTCGGCAAAAAAAGCAGTATGACCTTCACCAACGAAGAAGGCGAGGAAGACCGCGACGCGCTGACCTACGAGCGCCAGGACTTTTGGGAAACCACCTCGAACAAGCAACTGAATTTCTTGCAGCACATCGTCAGCATGCTCAAGGTAAGCGGCAAAGCCGCGGTGGTGTTGCCGGACAACGTACTGTTCGAGGGCGGCGCGGGCGAGAAAATCCGCCGCAAGCTGCTGGAAACGTGCGATGTGCACACCATCCTGCGGTTGCCCACCGGCATTTTTTACGCCCAGGGGGTCAAGGCCAATGTGGTGTTCTTCGACAACGCGCCCAAGGACGGGCGGGTTCATACCCGGGGCGTGTGGTTCTACGACCTGCGCACCAACAAACACTTCACCCTGAAAACCCGCACGCTCAAGCTTGATGACTTGCAAGATTTCATCGCCTGCTACCACCCGGAAAACCGGCACGAGCGGCAGGAAACCGAGCGTTTCAAGTATTACCGCTACGAGGACCTGATGGCCCGCGATAAGGCCAGCCTGGACATTTTCTGGCTGAAGGACGAGAGCCTGGCCAATCTGGACGACCTGCCCCCGCCGGATGTGTTGCAACAGGAAATCATCGAGCATCTGGAAGCGGCGCTGTCGTCTTTTCGAGATGTGGCGGCGGCGTTGCCAAGGACGGGAATGGATTCTTGATTCACTCACTTGCCTTGAAGTTATAGACCGTCCTGATTCTCTCAAGCACATCCACCGTAGGCTGGATGTGCGGCAGGATGTCATCCATGCTCTTGTAGGCCATCGGCGATTCGTCCAGCGTTTTGCGATCCACTGAGGTGGAAAAAACGTCTTTCATTTCGGCGCGGAATTCGTCCATCGACAAGGTGCTGAGTGCTTTGGTGCGGCTCATCAGCCGCCCCGCGCCGTGCGGCGCGGAACAATTCCACTCCGCGTTGCCCTTGCCGACGCAAATGAGGCTGCCGTCGCGCATGTTGATCGGAATCAGCAGGTGTTCTCCCGCTTTGGCGGAAACGGCGCCTTTGCGCAACACCATGGTTTCGGTGTCGATGTAGTTGTGGATGGTGGTGAAGCGGTCGGTTTCGGTCAGCCCCATGTCGTCCAGAATGATCTCCGTCATCGCCAGCCGGTTCAGCGACGCGAAACGCTGGATGATTTGCATATCGTGCAGGTAATCGTCGAACAGTTTGCCTGAGGCGTAGGCCAGGTCTTTGGGAATGTCCGCGCCGACAATCAGGCGTTGGAGGGAATGTTCGATTTCGTGTTCCCGCCCCGTGGTTTTCAGCGCGGCGATGGTGTCGCGCACCGCTTTTTTGGACGGTCCGGCCAGCCGTTTGCAGGCTTGTTCCTGATACCAGAGGGCGACTTCCTGCCCGAGGTGGCGGCTGCCGGAATGGACGATCAGGTAGAGCGCGCCATCGTCGGCACGATCCACTTCAATGAAGTGGTTGCCACCGCCCAATGTGCCGATGCTCAGTTGGGCGCGGTCGATGTTGACGCGATCGGCGCAGCGCAGTTTGTCGAGATTGATTTCCGCGTTCAGTGGGTGATGCTTTTTGCGGATGCCGCGGCCTGACGGAATTTTTGCGCGAATCAGGCGGTCGAGTTGGGCGAAATCAATGTCGCGTTCGGCGAGGCGCACGGTTTCCATTCCGCAGCCGATGTCAACACCGACCATCCCCGGCACGATTTTATCGGTGATGGTCATCGTGGTGCCGATGGTGCAGCCCTTGCCGGCGTGAACGTCCGGCATGATCCGAATCCGGCTGTCCGCGAACTCTTCGCGATCACAAACGGCCTGGATTTGCTTGAGCGCATCGGGCTCCAGTTCCCCGCAATAGCAAAGCGCCGAGTTGTGTTTGCCTTTGACTTCGATCATGGCCAAACAGTTTAAACGCAATCAGGGGTCAGCGAATTTGCCAGCGCCCGCCCGGCAGCGCCGCGATGCGCCCTTGTAATTCCAGCATAACCAGTTCTATTTGCAAGGTTTCGGCGCTGTGGCCGGTGCGCGCGACCAGCGTATCGAGATCAACCGGATCGTGACCGAGCGCCGTCAGAATGCCCTTGGTGTTTTCATCGGGCGCGCTTTCGCCGGTGTTTTTGGCGGCGCCCCCGCTGTCTTGCGCCGCCGCGCCGGAAAGCATTTTTTTGATTGACGATGGCGGCGATGCTTGCAACAGAATCGGCAGTTCGTCGAGGATGTCTTGCGCGGTTTCGACGAGTTTGGCACCTTCGCGAATCAGTTTGTGGCAGCCTTTGGAAAACGGCGAGTGGATCGAGCCTGGTACGGCGAAAACTTCGCGTCCCTGTTCTCCCGCCAGCCGCGCGGTGATCAGCGAGCCGGACGACGACGAGGCTTCAACGACGAGAACACCCTGCGCCAAGCCGCTGATGATCCGGTTGCGGCGCGGGAAATTCGCCGGCAGCGGCGGCGTGCCCGGCAGGAATTCGGAAAGGATGCCGCCTTTTTCGGCGAGTCGATGTGCAAGCGCGTGGTTTCGCGCTGGATAGACGCGGTCAGGGCCGGTGCCAATCACTGCCAGGCTGGAGCCGACGCTGGTCAGCGCGCCTTCGTGGGCGGCAGCGTCGATGCCCAGCGCCAAACCGGAAATGATGGTGACGCCCGCTTGCGACAACGCGGCGGCGAAAGCGCGAGCGTTATCCAGTCCTTGCGGGGTGGCGTTGCGGCTGCCGACGACGGCCAGCGCCGGCCGCGACAACAGTTCTCTTCGGCCAACGAAAAAGAAGACCGGCGGCGCATCGTTCAATTCAAGCAGCGACGGCGGATAATCCGGGTCATCCCAGGTGATCAGTTGATGCCCCGCTTCGGCCAGCCAGGCTTGCGCGGTCGCCAGCCGTTCGGGATCGGGGGATTGCAGGCGGTTCAGCGCCGCTTTCGGCACAAACGCCGCAAGCCTCGTCGGCGGCGTCGCCAGCACGGCTTCCGGCGTGCCGAATTCGCGCAGCAGTCGCGCCAGAACCGGCGCTGACAAGCCCCATAATGCCAACGCCACCCAAGCTCGCGCACGGGTGGCGTCGTTGGTGTTGATCGCCATTCGTTGTCGGCGCTTTACGGATTACGCACAAAATCGCCGACGTTGACCGGATCGGTCGTGTTCAGCGTCAGCGCATACGAAGCATTTTCAAACACACGGAAGACGAAGGCCAGCGCAATCCGTTCATCGGGCACCCGGATTTTGTTCGGGGTCTTGTACCAGGTCGTCTGATCAAAGCCGCGAACGATTTGCTCGCGCTCCGTGTTCGGGCGCGGATCGATGATAGGCGCTACTTGCCGGTACACCGCCAACACGTGCCCGACTTCGACCCCTTGTTTTGCGCCCTGATCAATCACGACGATTTCGCGCCGCCCTATTTCGGACGAGCCGCGGAACGAAGAAACGATGAACGCCTCGATTGTGCGATTCGGCGCATGCGGTACGTAGTTTGTCACCACTTCGCTCGGCACCGGCACCAACCGGTCGCCGACGCTGATCTCTTCGTTCGACGACAAGATGCGTAGGGTACTCGCTTCATTAGCATCGCTACCGAAACGTTCGACTTCGGTGTTCCCAAGATAACGGTATTCAATCCCCAGCAACTTGCCTTCGATGTCGCGGATCGCTTTGCCCGGGCGGAAGATGTCCCAGCGCGTTCCTTTGTCCTGAGTGACGCCAACTGCGTAAACGAAGTCGTTGGAACCTTGCAGGATACGGGAGCGAGCGCGGGCTTCGACGATTTCGGCGGCTTTGCTCAGCCCATCCGGGCCGGCGATGAACGAGTGCGTCAGGAACGGCTCGATGTCGCTCGGCGGAATGCTTGGAATTTCTGAGTGCGGCAGCGGGGAGGCTCGCACCGACGGCGAGATTTTTTCGATCGACAAACGAGGCTCGCCATTACCGTTGCCGTTGCGCGACAACACAATCACATCGCCCGGATAAATCCAGTGCGGATTTTTGATCTGGTCTTTGTTCATATTCCAGATCTCAGGCCAGCGCCATGGTTTGTCCAGATATTTTCCGGCGATACCCCAGAGCGTGTCGCCTTTCTGCACCGTATAGCGATCCGGCGCGTCGCTGCGGACGGTCAGTTTGTCGGCATCTGCTGTTTGCGCCAGGGATCCCCAGCTCAAACAAACTGCTGCGATCAGAACAAAGGCCTTGGCGGCCATGATAGACTTTTGACGTGCCATGTGATCCCCTTTCAGCGGGAACGCGGGTGTTAATTTCTGAATAAACTACCACAAAATAAGGACTTGCAAAGCATTTTGCATGCAAAACCTGCAATGTTTTCACGGAGTGTTGTATGGCCTTGCTTCCCATCCTCGAATACCCGGATTCCCGGTTGAGAACAATCGCCAAGCCGGTGGCCGAAATCACGCCAGAAATCCGGCAGTTGATCCGCGACATGACCGAGACCATGTACGCGGCGCCCGGTATCGGACTGGCCGCAACCCAGGTGGATTTTCATCGGCAAATCATCGTGATAGACATCTCCGAGACCAAGGATGCGCCGCTGGTGCTGATTAACCCGGAGATCATCGAAAGCAGCGGCGAGATTTACGGTGAGGAAGGTTGCCTGTCGGTTCCGGGTTATTACGACGAGATAAAACGCGCCGAAAACATTACAGTTCGGGCGATGAACGAAGACGGCCATAGCTACGAATTTGACGCCGATGGCATTCTTGCGGTTTGCATACAGCATGAAATCGACCACCTCCGCGGCAAAGTTTTCGTCGATTACCTATCGGCGCTGAAGCGATCGCGCGTTGCTGCCAAACTGCGCAAGCAGCGGCGAGTGACGATGTAGCCAGAGGTCAGGAATCAGGGCGCAAGGCGGGAATAGTGAACCAAAAACATGATTTCACTGCAAAGAACGCAAAGAGCACAAAGAAATTCTCATGCGAAGGAGCGAAGAAAAAGTCGCTTGCCGGATGAAGGGGAGGGAGTTCGGCGAAGGCGGCGGGGGTTTGAAGCCTTCTCCCGCGTGCGTAAGCAGGGGAGAGGAATTTCTTTACGCCTTTGCGCGAGGCCAAAACGCCGCGGTTCACGGCGCCCGCCACGACCGCGTTCTTTGCTGAATAGGATAGGTACGGTCGGGAGGGGCGCCACCCCGGACTTTCACCGGAATTCCTCATTTCATGAAGGTTGATAGCCAACAACGCGGCAGCCATAGCGACTTTCTGCTGTCCGACCGTGTTTAAATAATACCCCAGATCGTAGCAAGCGTGGCCCGAATAAGCGAAGCGCCATCCGGGCTACAATCTGACCTCTGACCTCTGACCTCTGAAATGCGCCTCGCCTTTGCCGGAACTCCCGATTTTGCCGCTACGATTCTTGCCGCGTTGATAGACGGCGGCTATGCGCCCGAGTTTGTGCTTACCCAGCCTGACCGTGCGCAGGGGCGTGGCTTGAAGCTGACGGCTTCGCCGGTCAAGCAGCTTGCGACAGCGCATGGTATTCCAGTGTTGCAGCCACCGACGCTGAAAACCGACGACGCCCGCGCCCCGTTGCTGGTGCGGCCGCTCGATGTGCTGGTGGTCGCTGCGTACGGTCTGATTCTGCCGCCGCCAATCCTCGCCTGGCCTCGTTTCGGTTGCTTGAATGTGCATGCCTCGCTGCTACCTCGCTGGCGCGGCGCGGCGCCGATTCAGCACGCGCTTCTGGCCGGCGACACTAAAACCGGCATCACGTTGATGCAGATGGACGCCGGTCTCGACACCGGCGCGATGATTGCGGCGCGCGAAATCCCGATCAATTCCGGGGACACGGCGGGCAGCGTCCATGACGCCCTTGCCATCGTCGGCGCTGCGTTGACGGTGGATGCCTTGCACCGACTGGAAAAAGAGGGAGCGTTGCCCGGCTCTCCGCAAAACGATGCGCTCGCTACTTACGCCGGCAAGATCGACAAATCGCACGCCTGTATCGACTGGTCGCAAGACGCCGCGACGATCGAGCACACCATCCGCGCGTTCAACCCTGTACCGGGGGCGCATACCTTGCTGCATGGCGTGCCGCTCAAGCTCTGGCGCGCCACTCTTTTGCCGGGCACAACGGACGCCGAGCCCGGCGTCGTGCTGGCGGCGCAGCCTCACGGTATTGACATCGCTTGTTGCAACGGCGCGCTCAGAATTCTGGAATTGCAGCCTGCCGGCAGCAAACGACAAACAGCGGCGGCCTTTCTGGCGGGACATTTGTTGCCGCCGGGAAGTCGGATAGGATGATATATATTTATTCTAAAACATTCCATAGTGTTTGATTTTCCGTGAATATTTAAGTAACTCAGGAACTTTTTATATAAAAATAGGTCACATCATAGTTTAATTTGTTGACACCGCCCATCATCTCATCGACAATTGACAATCAGCTTACTTGTAAAAAAATCGTAAGAAAAGCGATCATGCGACTTAATACTTTTACCGATTATTCATTACGCGCCCTGATCTACCTGGCGCTCAAAAATTCGACGCTGGTGACTCGCCGCGAGATTGCCGCCGCTCACGACATTTCCGACAACCATTTGATGAAGGTTGTTCATTTCCTGTCGCGCAACGGTTATATCGAAACCATGCGCGGCAAGGGCGGTGGCATGCGGCTGGCGCGGGCGCCGGAAAAAATCAACATCGGCAAACTGGTTCGTGACTGCGAGGCCGATATTCCGCTCGTCGAGTGTTTCAAATGCGACAGCAGCGCACGCGACGGCGGTTGCCGGCTGACCGGTATCTGCTCCCTCGCCGGCTTCCTGAGCGAAGCGCACCAGGCGATGTACAAAACACTGGAACGCTACTCGCTTGCCGACATCGTCGTTAAAGAAGCGGCCATGCGGCGGCGCCTGGGACTGAAAGCAAGCTGATTGCGTCGTTCCTGCGGTATCGCGTCGATAACGACATAAAGCGTAGCGGCATAAAACGGCAATCCGGGGGCTCTTTTTCTCAGTTCCCTCATATAAAAGCAACTCCAGCCCTCCCCTTGAGGGGGAGGGTATCTTTGTGCACGGCAAGACCCAAAGGGTTCAAGTGCCTGAGCGCTGGAAGCGGTACAGCGCCAGTTGCCCAAACACATTCGGCAAAAAAGTCACCGGCGTATCGCCGGCCAGCACTTGCCGCGCCAACACGTGATAACCGCGTACGGCCAGAAAATGGTCGAAGTCCTTGACTGTGCACAAATGAATGTTCGGCGTGTCGTACCACTGATACGGCAGCGATTTGGACACCGGCATCCGGCCACGCAGGATTTGCCAGCGGTGTGACCAGTGGCCGAAATTCGGGAAAGTGACGATCGCTTCACGACCGACGCGCAACATGCTTTCGATCAGCGCTTCCAGTCGGTGCATCGCCTGCAAAGTCTGCGACAAAATCACGCAATCGAAACTGCCGTCAACAAAGTCGGCCAAGCCGCTTTCGAGATCGCGCTGCAAGACATTGACGCGGTTGGCGATGCTGGCTTTGACGCCTTCAATCGAAATCTCGACGCCGTAGCCGGTGACCTGCCGCGTCCGCCGCAAATACGCCAGCAAACTGCCGTCGCCGCAACCCAGGTCGAGCACCCGTGCACCAGGCGCGACCCAGCCCGCGATCAGCGAAAAATCGCTGCGCACCATCGCTGTCGAAGCGTTCGCTTTTTTGAGTTCGTTGTTCATCACACAGCCTCCCGCTCGTTGAGTTCGGCGGCAATTCGATCATAGTACGCCCGCACGGTCGCGTGGTATTGCGCGTCATCGTGCAGGAACGCATCGTGCCCGTGCGGCGCGTCGATTTCGGCATACGACACATCGCGCCGGTTGTCGATCAGCGCCCGCATGATTTCGTGCGACCGCTTGGAGGGGAATCGCCAGTCGGTCGTGAACGAAACGATCAGAAACGCGCAGCGCGCATCTTCCAGCGCTTTCGATAAATCGCCGTTGTGCGCGACTGCCGGGTCAAAATAGTCGAGCGCCTTGGTGATGCGCAAATAAGTGTTGGCGTCGAAATAGCCGGCGAATTTTTCGCCTTGATAGCGCAGGTACGATTCGATTTGAAATTCGGGCGCAAACGAAAACTTCAAACCCTCGCGCAATTGCCGCCCGAACTTCGCTTCCATCTGCTCGCCCGACAAATAGGTGATGTGCCCGAGCATTCGCGCTACCCGTAACCCGCGCCGCGGCCGCGTGCCGTGTCGCGCATAATGGCCGTCGAAAAAATCGGGATCGGAAAGAATCGCCTGTCGCGCGACTTCGTTGAACGCAATGTTCTCCGCTGACAGTTTCGGCGCGGAAGCGATCACCAAACCGTGCGCCAACCGCATCGGATAGCGAATCGCCCAGCACAAAGTCTGCATGCCGCCGAGCGAGCCGCCCATCACCGCCGCCCAGCGAGCGATACCAAGATAATCGGCCAACCGTGCTTGCGCATCCACCCAATCCTCGACCGTCACCAGCGGAAAATCAGCACCCCAGGGTAGCCCTGTCGCCGGATTGATCGACACCGGCCCGCTTGAACCGAAACAACTGCCGAGATTGTTGACGCTGACGACGAAGAAGCGGGTCGTATCGAGCGGCTTGCCGGGGCCAACCATGTTGTCCCACCAGCCGATGTTGTCCGGCGCGTCTTCGTAATAACCGGCGACATGGTGCGACGCATTCAGCGCGTGACAAATCAGCACCGCGTTGGAACGCTCCTTGTTCAAAGTCCCGTAAGTTTCATAGGCCAGCTCGAACGAATCAAGCGTCGCGCCGCACGCCAGCGGCAACGGCGTTGCGAAATGCGCTTGCCGCGGCGCTACCGCGCCTACGGAATGCGCCACGCCATCCATTTTTGTTGTCAGTGAAGACACCATTATCGACTCCTCGTTACGAACATGCTCAACACCCAGCCTACGTTTCGGCCAATCGGGCGGGCAGTTTGAAGAGCGATGGAGATTTCACTGCGCCGTTTTAGCCGTATTTATTGCGCGCCCGCAAGCTGGATCAAATCGGCGCGTTTCGGTTTTCGCCCATTATAACCACAAATCGGGGGGCAGGAATATTTCCCCTCTCCCGCATGCGGGAGAGGGGCGATCCTTCTTTGCGCCCTCGCGCGAGAATTCTTCTTTGTACCCTTTACGCTCTTTGCGGTTATTTTCTGGATTGCTTTGTCACTCTGTTCTTCGCAAAGATGCGCGCTCCTTCGCTTATCCGGACGGCCCACTCACTGCACCAGCGTTGTCTGACTTTGCTCTTGTTTCTCAAAGCGTTCCATCACCTCAGCGCAGTCCTTCGTTGGTGGCAATGATGCAAAGGATTCTGTTCGGCAGTATTGTATTTTCCTGATGTGATCGACGCAACTCATCGTCGGCTGTAATGAGAATCTATAAAGAGCGATCGCGTCCGGCTGGTATGTCGTTGGGGCGTCGAAATCTGCATTCCATCCGCGGCGGATCCCGGCCTGAAACGGAACGTATCCCTCTTTGCACACCCATAGTCCCATTTCGACGACCGCCTCGCCCAGGAAAGGAACGAATTCAAGCCGCTGCTTAGGAGCAAGCAGGATTTTGCCGTCGCGATCGCTGCGGGCGCGTGCAAAAGGCTCGCCAAAATGATTGAAAGCAACGGCGTTCTCCAGCGGCTCCCTTGTTTCTGCGTCAATGACCGTTGTTTCAAGTCCGTCGTGATCCACCACGAGCCGGGGAACACAACCGGTCATAAGAAGCGCCACAAATACGGCCAGAATTCTGTACAGCATCATCGTGATTCCTTGCAAACTTTAACTCAATGGGTGAATAAATAAGAGGGGCGCAGTAACCGTTAGCGCACAAGGGCTGTCCAATTTATGTGAGCCGCGCCTTCGTGGTTTGGTCTTGCCGGCCTAACGATTGATCTCTTCTTGGGTAATCATCTCCAAAACCAGCACCCCCTGCGGCTCATGCAGGAAGCCTTCTGTTTCCAGTGGCGCACGGAGTTTGATGTAGGCGGTGTCATCGACCTGCATGGTGTGTCCGGCCGCCAGCTCGGCGCCGCTGCTGCGCTGATAACCCAGAATGTCGTTAAACAGCTCCGAATATTTCCCCCCTTCGTGGTGCCCCTCAGCCAGTGTGGCAAGGTTGTTGCAGCCGAGCGCTTCGGCGCCGTAGGTACGCATCCATACGCCTTGCACGCCTTCCACTTCATATTTGACAAACCCGCAGAAGATCGTAGTAAGCGGAAAACAGCGCAACACATTCAGACTGTCGTCGCCCAACTCGGCGCGGGTAAACATACCGGCAGGCAACGAGGTTCGCGCTGTTTCGTTCACCACGCCCACGCCGCTGAACTCGGCCAGCGCGCCGGCCGCAGCGGCCAGTGCCACATATTGCTCCAGCGGGTCTTCCTCGAAGCCCGCGTAGTAAAGAATGATGTGACCGGTGTGGGCGCGCACCTGCGCTTTCAATTCTGCCGAGTAGTGCGAAGGAGCGACACAGGCTTCCAGGGCTTCCCTGGGCATGGACGCATTGAACCCGACCATCGTCACAACGTGTTTTCCCCAGCCCGCCAGTCCGAAGGGCGCTTCCAAGCCGGGCTCCAGTTCGACGCGAGCCTCCCGCATGGAAGCGTGGTAAGCGCACAAGGCTCTGGTTAGCTCGCTTCCGTCGATGATCGGTGGGGAAGCGAATAAAACGGTCAAGCTGAGTGGGTGCTTGATCTCACTGTTCGCTGTTAACTTGCCGGTATCAGCGGCTTCTTCTTTACGGCCGAAGAAACGATTAAAAATACTCATGAACCCTCCAATAAGTCGGCGCCAGGGAATAAAAAGGGAAATGTAACATCATTGCCTGCAGGCCAGCTCGCCGCAACCCCGCGAGTGCGTTTCGCTCCAACGGGATGCAACAAAATACCCGTTTTAACTTGGAGTTTTGTAAAAAATGGGGAACCGGTTTCCCAAAGGCTCTTTTGCCGTTCTTGAAGCCTTCCTCACGCTTTTGTATGAGGTGGTTTTCTGATCCCTGAAGCCTGATTCCCGGCCGCTGATAACCCGTAACCCTAAAAGGGGTACGGGTTATTATTAACCCCACTTATAAAATACTTGGCGGCACAATCCGTATGAGGTGCTAGAATCTGGCGCATTGTTTTTCGGGCGTCTTTTTTCAGCACCTTTCTGAAGAGGTTTATCGTGAAAATCCATGAGTATCAAGGCAAGGAAATTCTTAAAAAATTCAACGTCCCCGTGCCGCGCGGGCAAGTTGCGTTTTCTGTTGACGAAGCGGTGAAGGCCGCCGGAGCACTGGGTGGGCCGGTGTGGGTCGTCAAAGCGCAGATCCACGCAGGCGGGCGCGGCAAGGGCGGTGGCGTCAAGCTGGCGCGCTCGCTCGATGAAGTGCGCTCAATCGCGCAAGCGATGCTGGGAATGCAGCTTGTCACACACCAGACCGGGCCGGAAGGACAGAAAGTTCGTCGCTTGTGGATCGAGGACGGCGCCGACATCAAGAAAGAGTTTTACGCCGGGATCGTGATTGACCGCAACACGCAGACGCCGTGTTTGATGGTGTCGAGCGAAGGCGGTATGGACATCGAAGAAGTCGCTGCGAAAACGCCGGAGAAGATTCATAAAGTCTGGATCGATCCCGTCGCCGGCTTGACCCAAACGCAGGCCGCCGCTGCGGCGCGGACGATAGGCATTCCCGAACCGTCACTGGCGCAGGCGGCGCAGGTGTTGCAAGGATTGTTTAAAGCGTTCTGGGAAACCGATGCCTCGCTGCTCGAAATCAACCCGCTGATTCTTGAAGGCAGCGGCGCGCTGAAAGCGCTTGACGCCAAGTTCAATTTCGACAGCAACGCATTGTTCCGCCATCCAGAAATCGTTGCGTTGCGCGATCTGGACGAGGAAAACCCGGCGGAGATCGAAGCGTCGAAATACGATTTGTCTTACATCGCGCTCGACGGCAATATTGGTTGCCTGGTCAACGGCGCCGGCTTGGCGATGGCGACGATGGACACGATCAAACTGTTCGGCGGTTCGCCTGCCAATTTTCTTGATGTCGGTGGCGGCGCGACAACCGAGAAGGTCACTGCTGCGTTCAAGATCATGTTGTCGAACAAGCAGGTCAAGGGAATTCTGGTCAACATTTTCGGCGGCATCATGCGCTGCGACACGATTGCCGAGGGTGTCATTGCCGCAGCGCGGGAAGTGCATCTCGCCGTGCCGCTGGTTGTGCGGATGAAAGGCACCAACGAAGAGCTCGGCAAACGGCTACTCAAAGAATCCGGCCTGCCGATCATTCCGGCGGATAACATGGGCGAAGCGGCGCAGAAAATCGTTGACGCCGTAGCGGCGCGATAAGGCGATAAGGAGAATAACGATGGCGATTCTGATCAATAAAAACACCCGCGTGATGACGCAGGGCATGACCGGCAAGACCGGCCAGTTTCATACCAAAATGTGTCGCGACTACGCGAACGGCAAACAGTGCTTCGTGGCTGGTGTCAACCCGAAGAAAGCGGGCGAGATATTTGAAGAGGTGCCGGTGTATGCCTCAGTGGCTGACGCGAAGAAAGCGACCGGCGCGACTGTCAGCGTGATTTATGTGCCGCCCGCCGGCGCTGCCGAAGCGATCTGGGAAGCGGTCGCCGCTGATCTCGCGCTGGTGATCTGCATTACCGAAGGGATTCCGGTGCGCGACATGGTGATGGTGCGCGATCGGATGCGCAAGGAAAACCGCAAGACCTTACTAATCGGCCCGAACTGTCCCGGCGTGATCACGCCCGACGAAATCAAAATTGGCATCATGCCCGGCCACATTCACAAAAAAGGCCGGATCGGCGTGGTGTCGCGCTCCGGGACGCTGACTTACGAGGCCGTGGCGCAACTGACCGAGCTGGGACTTGGGCAATCAAGCGCCGTTGGCATCGGCGGTGATCCGGTCAACGGTTTGAAGCACCGCGATGTGCTCGAACTGTTCAATAACGACCCCGACACCGACGCCGTGGTGATGATCGGCGAAATCGGTGGCTCCGACGAAGAAGAGGCGGCGCGCTGGGCGCGTGACCACATGAAAAAGCCGGTGGTCGGCTTCATCGCTGGCGTTACCGCGCCTCCCGGCAAGCGGATGGGCCACGCCGGCGCCATCATCTCCGGTGGGCAGGGAACGGCGCAGGAAAAGCTCGCTGTGCTGGAAGATTGTCGCATCAAGACGACAAAAAACCCCGCCGAAATCGGGCGATTGCTGAAATCCGTGCTTTAAATACCACAGCGCGTTCCACGACACGAGAACGTGCATAATAGAGGGGAAAGCGGCAGAAAAAACATGTTAAAGTGTTTCTTTTCGCCGCTTCTTCTTTTCAAAATGTTGAGTGCCTCCGAGCGCACGCATTTCACGATGGCCAGTCAGACCGACACCGGTTTGGTGCGCGATCACAATGAGGATGTCGTTCTGATCGACGACCGCATCGGACTGGCGCTCCTCGCCGACGGTATGGGCGGCTATAACGCCGGAGAAATCGCCGCTCGTATGGCAGTGGACATTATCGCCGAAGGCGTCGCGCAGGCCTTTGACGCACAAAGAAGCGGCGAGACGCTGGATAAAATCGACCCGGCCACCGGTTTGTCGCAAGCGGGGCTGATATTGCGCAGCCAGATTCTGCGCGCCAATGAAGCCATTTTCGAGTCTGCACTTAACAATCCCGAGTATGAGGGAATGGGAACAACGGTTGTCGCCGTTTTATTGACCGGTCGTCGGCTGGTGGTGGCGCACGTCGGCGATTCGCGGTGTTATCGCTTACGGAGAGGCGTTCTGGTTGCGTTGACGCGTGATCACTCGTTGCTGCAGGAGCAGATTGATTGCGGCGAATGGAAGGAAGAGTCAGCCAGGAACTTTCCCCACAAGAATCTGGTTACCCGGGCGCTCGGCGCCGAGCGTTATGCGCAAGTCGATCTTGCCGAGCATTTTACCGAGGCGGGTGACCTGTATCTTTTGTGTTCGGATGGGTTGACGGATATGCTTGATTCCTCGCAAATAGTACGGGTGTTGTTGGAAAAGACCGACGATCTTGCGCGGAAAACGGTGTTGCTGATCCGGGCGGCAAACGAACAAGGTGGGCGCGACAACATTTCCGTGGCCCTGATTGACGTCTCCGACCCGGACAGTCGCCCGGCGGTGATCCGCAAACGAAAAGCGGCATGAATATGAAAGCATGAAAGCACACACCAACGGAAGCACAAAGGAGAGCGTAAGTTAATGGCAAACCCGGTGGCAGTTTTAGCAACAAGTCCGAAAAAGGTTAGGATCGTTTCGCTTTTTTAATGCAGGAAACCGCATGATGCGGGAACCTCTAGATATAGAAAACCGCCCAATGCAGGAAACTTCTCGATGTAGGAAACCGCTTTATGCCTAAATTGCTTCTTTTTTTACTGGATGGCAGCGCCCGCGAAGTGCTGTTCGACAAAGACCGGATCACCATCGGTCGGCGTAGCGACAACGATGTCACATTGCCTTACCCGGCAGTGAGCGGTCGTCATGCTGTTATTTCGTATCTGTCGGCGGACAAGTGTTTTGTCGAAGATCTGAAAAGCACCAACGGTACGCTGTTGAACAGCGTACCGATTTTCGAGCGGCGACAACTGAAGGACCGCGACCAGATCGACATCGGCGGCCAAAAATTCGTATTCCTCGAAGGAAAGAAGCCGGCTGAGAGCGCAAAGAGCAAAGACACCGGAAATGCGGCGAAGCCGGGCGCGCGCGTTGCGAAGGGCGACGAACATCAGCCCACCGAAGAGGCTTCCCCCTCGCTGTCGCTGACGGGGGCGCACGAATACCTGAGCGCGCGGCCGACTGTTCCCGGCGCGTCGGAACCGCTGACCGAAGAAGACCTTGAGGAAGAAGAGGCGATCAGTGGGCTACACTTCCCGACCATCATCAAAACCTCGTCCGATGAGGATTCCCCGCGTCCACAGGCCAACAAGGAGCCGGCGCCTCTACCGACGCTGGACACCGAGCTGGTGCCGCCCCCGCTTGAAGACGACCTCCCGAGCACTACTCCGCCGCAGCCACTCGAAGAGCCGACCTATCGGTTGCCGCCGCCAGTGGCTTCGCTCACCGCCACCGCCGGCCCGAACAACCACCGTCAGTTGCTGCTGCGTTACGGCGAATACGTATTGGGACGTCCCGGTTATCAACTGGCCGTGATCCGGGTTGACGAAGAAGGATGTCGCCTGCTGCCGATGGAGGGCGAACCGCCGATTGAACTGCGCGGACAAACCGTTCCGGCAGACGGCATTTTGCTGGCCGACAAGGACACTTTTACCGTGGGGCGCTCGCCGCTGTTGTTTGAATTAAGCAAACCGAAAATCGAGTCGGACGACATCCAGGATCAGGTGATTGCGGGCGACGATTAGAATGAGGTGTATGATTCTCGCGTGACTTTTCGATTTCTTGCCCTCGTTGTTTGCTGGATGCTGAGCTTCGCTGCTGGCGCTGCCTCCGTTGGCGTCGATGCCTTCGCTCAATCGGTGCTTCTCGGTATGCAGCTGTCAGCAAAGCATGGCGAGAGCAAAGGTACGATTCCAGACGCACAGAACGCGTGTATTCAGGCGTTGACGCCCAGCGCTTTCTACAATGTTGTGGAAAAGGTGATGGTCTCCGCTTTTACTCCGGAGGAGTTTGCCGCCATCAATCGCTTCCTGAGCACCTCCGTGGGGCAGAAATACCTGAAGCTTGGCTTGCTTCGCCTTTATTCATCGGTTGGCGAAAAAGCACCGGAACCGCTTCCTGACTTTTCTGATTCGGAGTACCGTGAGCTGGAGTCATTCGCCGCCACATCGGCGGGGCGCGCCCTTATTACGCGGCAAGTGATGCAGTCCGAAGCCGCAAGACAGGCGTACAACGAACGTATTCGTGAACTCATAAAAAGCTGTCGTGAAAAGTAAGGCGCCATAACTTGAGATAAAGCGCAGCTTTATGCCGCGGGTGAAGCGGGAGGCAGGGAGACGGTAAAGCGGGATCGATTTCTTAGACGGCTTTCTTGTCCGCAAGCTGTTCGCCAATCGGGCAGACTCGGCGCGGCCAGGCTTCAACGAATGCATTATGTGACGAAAATCTTTACTGTATCTTTACTGAGGCCGCCCGGAAAAGAGCGTAGTATTTCATTTCCATTAACTCTTTGGGAGAAAACGCTATGTACCGCATGCTCACCGCCAGTGGCAAGGTATTATCTGCTCTGGTTCTTTTTGCTTGCTTGACCGTCGGCAGTAAAGCTGGCTTGCTTGATAATGTAGGCGCTGCCATTGACGCAACCAAGGCGGTCACCGTCAGCGATGCCGATTTGCAAAACGCGACTCGACAGATGATGGTTCAAATGGATCAAAAAAATCACGTTGCGCCGGCAAGCGATAAATACGGCAAGCGGCTGGTCGGCCTGACCAATGGCTTGACCAACGAAGACGGCTTGAAACTCAACTTTAAAGTCTATCTGGTCAAAGACATCAACGCTTTCGCTACTCCGGACGGCAGCATCCGCGTCTTTGCGGGACTGATGGACAAAATGACCGACGACGAACTGCGCTTTGTTATTGGCCATGAAATAGGCCATGTGAAGCTTGGCCACAGCCTGAAAGCGACCCGGACGGCGTATATGGCCTCCGCCGCCGCCAAAGTCGCAAACGCAAACACCAAGCTGAATGCCCAACAGCTCACCGATCTGGCCGAGAAGCTCGTGAACGCGCAGTTCTCCCAGAGCCAGGAATCCGAATCGGATGCCTATGGTGTGGCTCTCCTGAAACGGCACAAATACAATCTGGCCGCCGCCGAAAGCTCGATGCGCAAGCTGGCTGAGCTGGACGGTACGGCGTCGGGCGCGAGCAGCAGCATGTTTTCCAGCCATCCCGGCTCCAAACAGCGCGCCGAAAAGATTCACGAACTGATTGCAGCAAAGTGAGGATTCGATTAGGGTAACTGCTTGATTTTCGTGTTTGAAGAGGCGCTTGCACCCATTTAGCATCATCAGCAAAACCGTTCGACGCGCCTCCTGTATGTCTTCGTCCTTCTGCGCCGCGCTTCTTGCGCGGCGCGGGTTTTTTTGGCGTCATTTTCTTCCTCGATCCTTGATTTCTGGCGCGCGACAACGTCTCTATTGACAAAACCATGCTGTCCAGCTCTAATGGCGGACTTTTTCCGATTAAATTCAAGGTGTTGTCATGAAACGGACTTACCAGCCCTCCAAGATCCGCCGTCAGCGGACGCACGGGTTTCGCGCCCGCAACGGCTCGGTCGGCGGTCGCAAAGTGCTTTCGGCTCGTCGCCGCAAAGGCCGCGCCCGTCTCTGTGTATAAGGCGGCGTTTAAAACGTCGTGATCAATGCGCCGTGACCGCCATTCAGGCTCCCGGCTCGCGTCGCCTCAAGGGTGAGGCGCGTTTTCGGCTATCCGGACCTAAAGCATTCGCGCGCGTTTTTAAAGAAGGGAAACGGTGCGAGGGGCGCTATGTGCAAATCGTTACCGCTGTGGCCCCGTTGTCAGGCGATGGTCGCGTTGGCCTGGTGGTAAGCCGCAAGGCGTTGGCGCGGGCGATAGACCGCAACCGGTTCAAACGGAAAGTGCGCGAAGCGCTGCGGGCATTGCGCGCCAGCAACCATCCATTAACCGACCGCGATCTCGTCATTCGCGTCAGGCCGCCGTTGCCGCGCGAAGCGGTTGATGCCGCTGCCGCAGAAACCTTCGGACTATTACGGCAATGGGTTGAAACCGCCGTCGCAAAAAGATCATGAAGTTTCTGTTCCTGGCGCTGATCACGTTTTATCAATGGTGCCTGCGTCCGCTGTTGGGCGCCGGGCATTGCCGTTTTTATCCCAGCTGTTCCGAGTATGCCAAGGAAGCGATACAGCGGCACGGCGCTTGGCGCGGTGTCTGGCTGGCGACGCGCCGGCTGGGGTGTTGCCATCCATACCATCCTGGGGGTTACGATCCGGTGCCGGAAGATGGGCGCCATCCGTATCGCTGTACGCATCGGCACACTGACAAGGAAGTAGCGGAAGGATGATGAACGCTCATTTTCTCCCATACCGCAACAGCGGGATGTAATCAACAAATCATTTTTCTATGGACATTCAACGACTCCTGTTGTTCGCAATTTTTGCTTTTTCCGGTCTGTATTTGTGGCAGTCCTGGGAGCACGACCAACAGATGAAACATCCGCAGCCGGTGACGCAAAGCGCGACCAGCCAGCAAGGCAAAGCCCTTGATGTGCCGACGCCGGACAGCACTGCGCCTGCGGCAACGGCGGCGAACGCCCACTCCACTATCGGCGTTCCGACTTCCGCCAACGACGCCCCCGCGTCGGCGTTGCCGGCCGTAAAAATCACCACCGATTTGTACACCGCCGAGATTGATCCGGTCGGCGGCGTCATCACACAGATGGCGCTGTTGAAACAACCGGACGCGCTCGATAAAACCAAACCCTATTACGTGTTGCAAAAGAACAGCGAACGGACGTTCGTGGCGCAAGCGGGATTGACTGGCGACGGCATGCCCAATCACCGGACGACGTATGAAGTGTTGTCAACGCAGCGCGAGCTCAAAGAAGGTGAAAAAAGTTTCGATTTGCGACTGGGCGCTACTTCAGCCAACGGTGATCACATCGAGCAAATCCTGACGTTCCGCCGTAATAGCTATGTGATCGACGTTACTTTCAAAGTGACCAATGCCTCGGCCGCCGCCATCACGCCGTATGCTTATTTCCAGTTCACGCGCGACACCAAAGAAGCGGTCAAGCGCAGCTCGATGGCGCCGAAAGCGTACACCGGACCGGTGATTTTCGACGAGACCGACAAGTTCAAAAAGATCAACTTTGAAGACCTCGATAAGTACGCTGTCGATCCGTCACGCGCTTTGCCTTTTACGCCGGTCAACAACAACGGTTGGGTGGCGATGATCGAACATTATTTCGTCACCGCCTGGGCGTTGCCCGACAGCAACACCATGCAGCGCGAGTTCTACGCGCGTAAAACCGGCGACGGTCTCTATTCAGCGGGTATGCTGCTGCCGATGGGAAGCGTTGCGCCGAACACCAGCGCCGAAGTGACCGTGCCGATGTATGCCGGGCCGCAGGAACAGGATGTGCTGAAAGGGTTGGCGAAAGACTTGAACCGCGTCGTTGATTACGGCATGTTTACCGTAATTGCCGCGCCGATGTTCTGGTTGCTGAAATTCCTTCACAACCTGATTGGTAATTGGGGTTGGTCGATCATCGCGATGACCTTCCTGATTCGGTTGGTGTTCTACCCGCTGAATGCCGCCGCCGCTCGTTCAATGGCAAAAATGCGAGTCGTCGCACCGAAACTGAAAGCATTGCAGGAGCAGTTCAAGGACGACAAGCAACAATTGCAAGCAAAGATGATGGAGATGTATCGGCAGGAAAAGATCAATCCGCTCGGTGGTTGCCTGCCGATCCTGATCCAAATGCCGTTCTTCATTGCGCTGTACTGGGTGCTGTTGTCTGCTGCCGAATTGCGCTACGCGCCCTGGCTCGGCTGGATCACCGACCTGTCGGCGCCCGACCCCTGGTACATCCTGCCGGTGCTTTACGCGATCTCCGCCTTCTTGCAAATGAAGCTGTCGCCGACGCCGATCACCGACCCGACGCAGGCGCGGATGATGCAGATGATGCCGGTCGTCTTCTCGATCCTGTTCCTCTTCTTCCCGTCCGGACTGGTGCTGTACTGGCTGGTCAGCAATCTTCTGCAAATCGCGCAGCAGTGGCATGTGAACCGGATGCTGGAGCGAGAGGCGGCAGCGAAGCGGAGCGCGTAGCCCTCTTAAAACAAATTAACCGCAAAGAACGCATAGAGCGCAAAGAAGGATAAGCGCTTACAACGGAGACCTCTTCTACGTCTATTACCCTCTCCCGCTCGCGGGAGAGGGAGCAGAACGAGGGGGCTTTGCATCTTCCCTTCGCGCGCTCTGTGTGAGAAGGTTTTTCTGACCCCTTTTTCTGGATTGCTTCGCTTCGCTCGCAATGACGCAATTTCTTTGCGCCCTATGCGTTCTTTGCGGTTATACTTTTTCTGACCCCTGATTCCTGATCTCTAACTTCTGATGTCCGAACTTCTGGCCACCGACACCATCGCCGCCATCGCTACCCCGCCGGGGCGGGGCGGCGTCGGCATCGTGCGCGTATCGGGGAAAAACTTGTCGCCGTTGATCGTTGGTATCACGGGTCGAAAAACATTGCCGCAGCGACAAGCGGTATTCACAGCGTTTTATGATGCGCAACAGCGCTCGCTCGATCAAGGCTTGGCGCTGTTTTTCGCTGCGCCGCATTCGTACACCGGCGAAGATGTGCTGGAACTGCATGGCCACGGCGGCATCGCGGTGATGCGTGCTTTGCTGGAGCGCTGCCTCGAATTGGGCGCGCGGTTGGCGCAACCGGGGGAATTCACCCGTCGCGCTTTTTTGAACGGCAAGCTGGATTTGGCGCAAGCAGAAGCCGTTGCCGATCTGATCGACGCCGCCACCGGCATGGCGGCGCGCGCTGCCGCGCGCAGCTTGTCCGGTGCGTTTTCTGCCGAAGTACAACAGTTGGTCGATGCGCTGATCGAAACCCGAATGCACGTTGAAGCCAGCCTCGATTTTCCCGAAGAGGAATTCGATGGTGTGCTCGATCCCGAAGTCGCCGATCACGTCGCTGTGCTGACGGAAAACATTGACGCGTTGCTCGCCCGCGCCCGCGCCGGAGCGTTGCTGCGCGAAGGTCTAACCATCGTTCTGATCGGCGCGCCGAACGTCGGTAAATCCAGCTTGCTGAACCGGCTGGCGCGCGAGGAAGCCGCGATCGTCACGCCGATCGCCGGCACCACCCGCGACACCATCGAGCGGCAAATTGCACTGGGCGGCATTCCGCTGACCGTCGTCGATACGGCGGGATTGCGCGATACCGACGACGCCATCGAAAAGATCGGTATTGCCCGCACCTGGGCAGTGATCGAGCGCGCCGATCTCGCACTGTTTCTGACCGATGCGCAACATATTCAGGACACCGCGCTGCCCGCGACCGACGCCGCGATTCTGGCGCGGTTGCCGGAGACCATGCCGCGTATTCTGGTCTGCAACAAAAGCGATTTGCTGCCTGCGCCTACCACTACCGCGCCGACGCTGGCGGCGATGTTGTCGGAGGTTGTCCACGCTTTGCGAGTAGTCAGCATCTCGGCGAAAACCGGCGACGGCCTCGACGCATTGGAAAACGCGGTGTTGGACGCTGTGGGCGTCGCGCACTTGACCGAGGACACCTTTCTGGCGCGGGCGCGCCATCTGGAAGCGTTGCAACAAGCGCGTCAAGCACTGCGCGACGCTGCGCGCGAGTTGGCGGGGACAAGCCCCGCACTGGAACTGGCGGCGGAACAACTGCGGCGGGCACAGGAAGCGCTGGCGTCGATCACCGGCACTTTCAGCGCCGACGACCTGCTCGGCGTCATTTTCAGTCGGTTTTGTATTGGGAAATGAGTAGGAAAACAAGCAGGAGAAGGAGCAGTGAATCAGGGGGCTTCCGTAAAATCGCCCTAAAATCAATGTACAAGCTGTTGCTCTTGTGCGAAAAACAGACGTGGCAACGAGCGCGCTCCTCATCCCTTTGTCCTTGAAAAAGAATGCCGGTGGAGGCGCGCCTCATGTAGAATAGCCGGGCGTTTGCCCCGACTGTCTTTATGATCGCTTCGTCGCTTCAGGTCAGTATCGTCACCTACCATCCCGATGAGGACGCGCTGATCCGCTGCCTGTATGCGCTGTCGGAAGCCATTGAATTCGCGCGCGCCGACGGGGTACTGCAAACTGTCAATGTCGCCTTGATCGACAACAGCGAAAGCCAGAAAGTCGTCGAGCGACTGGTCGAGATGGGTGATCTTTTCTTTCGCGAACCCACGCAAGTTTCCTATTTGCACGGTCACGCCAACATCGGTTTCGGCGCGGCGCACAATCTGACGCTGCACGGCAGCGGCGCCGATTATCACCTGATTCTGGGCACCAAGACTGAATTGGCGCAAACGGCATTGGCTGAAGGCGTGCGCTGGATGAACAACCACGACGATGTCGGCGCGGCAACGGCGTCATTGTTTTCGCCGGACGGCAGTCGAATGTATCCGTGTCGGCGTTTTCCGGCGGTATTTGATCTGTTTCTGACCGGCTTTGCGCCGGCCTGGTTGCGCAGTTTCTTTGATCGTCGAATCAAGCATTATGAAATGCGTGCCGAAACCGATTCGCACGAGCCGTTTTTCGATATCCCCTGTTTTTCCCGAACGTGTGTTCTGGCGCGCCGTCAGGTCACCGATCAGAGCAGCGGCTTCGATCCAGCGTTCTTTCTTTATCTTGAAATGCATGACTGGATTCTTCGCCTGGGTTTGATTGCGCGCACGGCTTATATTCCGGCCATGCGCGCGGTATTTCACGACGATCTTGTCCTCGGCAGTCCGCGCATCAGGCACAAAATCACGTTCTGCAAGAGCGCTATTCATTTTTACCGGAAGCATGGCTGGAAATGGTTTTGACGCGGCTTTGTTTTCCCCCTCCTCTTTTTTGAAAAACTTTTATGTTCTCAACGCTGATTACGGTTTCGCAACTGGCCGCGCATCTCGATGATCCCGACTGGCTGATCTTTGATGTGCGGCATGACCTCGCCAACCCATCATGGGGTCGCCGCGCTTACGAGGAGGCGCATATTCCGCGCGCACTTTTCGTATCGCTCGACAGCGATTTATCGGCGCCGCCCAACGGCAGGAATGGTCGCCATCCGTTGCCCTTGCCAACGCTATGCGCCGAACGGCTGGCGCGTCTTGGCGTAGCGCCAGGGAAACAAATCGTTGCGTATGATCAGGGGTCTGGTATGTTCGCGGCGCGCTTGTGGTGGATGTTGCGCTGGTTGGGGCATGACGGTTGCGCTGTGCTCGACGGCGGTTGGGCGCAATGGCAAGCGGCGAAACAACCCATCTCTGTTGCCGAAGAAACGGCACATCCCGCGAATTTTGCGCTGCATTTGCAGGACATTACGGTGAATGCTGATGCAGTTCTCGCCAACCTGTCAGCGCCGACGATGACTTTGATCGACGCGCGTGCGGCTTCGCGTTTTCGCGGCGAAAATGAAACCATCGACCCAGTCGGCGGGCACATTCCCGGTGCGCTGAACCGCCCGTTCACCGAAAATCTGAATGTCGACGGGACATTCAAACCCGCGGCGCAGTTGCGCGGTGAATTTGCGGCTTTGCTCAAAGACGTTTCCACTTCGCGGGTTGTGCATCAATGCGGCAGCGGCGTGACCGCTTGCCACAACATTCTGGCGATGGAAATCGCCGGGCTTCCCGGCTCCCGCCTTTATCCCGGCTCGTGGAGCGAGTGGTGCAGCGATCCGGCAAGGCCGGTGACGCTGGGGTAAACAGCAAGTTGCGCGCCACACCCGATGGGGCGTGTAGGTTGCGCACGACAGTTATTGCATGATCGCAGTAAAGAAGGGTTTAATTGCGGTATTGCTGATCGAGCGAGTTACGAAAAAAAGCGCGATCACGCAAGCCAAAGCGATAATGAAGAATGAGCCCCCTTTTTCCTTCGGCGCTTTCATCAGTTTCGACAGCCCCAGCCAAAAAAGCGCCAGCGAGTACCCAAACGCCAGTGACTGCAGCACCATTGTTAGCATGAGCGCTTTGTCGAATCTATCAAGAAACCAATTGCCGAGAATGTTTGCTCTCAACAGCACGAAGCCGAGCATCAAAACGCCTGTGAACAGCGACGCAGCCCATATTGGCGTAATGCTATAGACGCTGACTTTGAGCGCTTGTGTCAGGTCAGGCTGACCGCCGAACTTCGGCGTTAACGCATTGACAATCAACGCAATGCCGTAGAGTACGGCAAGCAAAAGAATATAGTTTATAGTCGCTGTAGACAGCGCATAAAAGAGAACCACCCTTCCAGGCATCACGATTCCGAAGGACAAATAATCACCGAGAAACTGGGTGATCGCCGGGATAAGCGCCAGAATGGCTGCGTAGTTGATATAAAGACTTTTGACGGTCGCTTTTTCCCCGTCAATTACGCCCCACTCCTTGACCGGCGACAGCAGAATGTTTTTAACCCGTGTGGCGATATTCACAAACGCACCTTAAAAAATATTTTCTTGCACGCTATCGCTTTTCGAATCAAGACCTCTCGCGCGTGTCTTCCGTTTTTATTTCGGGTTTCTCCCTGAGCGTTTCGACCAGCGCTGCTTGCAGCCGCGCATGAATTTTCAGGAGGCGGCTGCGCAGCAGCCAGCCCAGGATGAGAACGGACGCAAGCATCAAAAGGAGTTGTTCGCTTGTCGGCAGAATGCCGGTGCTCAAAACCGCTACCAGCAGCAGGAAGCCGACCAACGTCATCAGCGGAATCAGTTCGGCGATAACGCGGCGCACCGGCTCAGCATAGCGACCGGCGACCGCCGGCGATACGCTCGACTCCGCCAGCACCATGCTCAACGCTTTCAATTTGCCGTATGCGGCGAGCAGGCATGGCAATGAGCACACAACGGCTGCACCCCAGACGACCAGCGCGCCCCAGTACGGCGCCAGACCCCAGTCTTCGAGCGCGCCAACAATGTCGGGAGCGAAATAGTGGCCGCCCATGAAGACGACAGTAACGAGCGCCAGATTGATGACCACCTGCAATACAATCCGGCGGATGATCGCCGCCCGCTGCGCGCGGTCTCCCTGTGGCTGAATGCTTTGCAGCCAGGTAGAGTAGAGCTGGCCGATGTAAACAACGCGCGGCGGCATTGCATCCGACAGCTTGCGGCTCAACGGGTCAGCCCACTTGATCAGGTACGGCGTCAGCAAGGATGTCACCGCCGATACCGCTACCGCAGTCGGATAGAGAAATTCGCTCGTTACTTTCAACGATTGACCGAGCGCCGCGATGATGAACGAAAACTCACCGATTTGCGACAACCCCATGCCGACCCGCATCGAGGTGCGGCCGCTGTTGCCGGCGATAAATGAGGCAGCGCCGCAGGCAAACAGTTTGCCGAACACGACAACCACGGTAATCAGCACGATTGGCCCAGCGTAAGCAAGCAAAATGCGGGGATCAAATAACAGCCCGATAGCGACGAAGAAGATGGCGCTGAACATATTACGAACCGGGTCGATGATTCGCTCGATCACGGGAATGTGGCGCGACTCTGCCATGATTGCGCCGATCACAAAAGCGCCGAGCGCAACGCTGTATTCAAGCTTAATCACGATCAGGCAAAAGCCGAAGCACAGCGCCAGCACGGTGATCAACATCATCTCATCGTTCTTATAGCGGGCAACGTAATTCAGTAATCGCGGCACAATCAGGATGCCCAGCACCAGCGCCGCCACCATGAACAGCGTCAGTTTGCCCAATGTGCTGAGCACTGCCACCGTGCCGACTTCACCGGTAATCGCGATCGACGACAGCAGGGCAATCATACCGATCGCCAGAATATCGTCGAAGATCAGAATACCGAAAATCAGTTGCGCGAAGCGTTCATGCTTCATTTTCAAGTCGTCGAGCACCTTGATGATGATGGTGGTGGACGACACCGACAACATAGCGCCGAGGAAAATGCCGTTCATCGCGCCCCAGCCGAAATACATTGCGATCGAATAGCCGGCCCACATCATCAGCGCGATTTCGGCCAGCGCCCCGAACAACGCCGTCAAGCCGACGCTGGCCAGTTTCTTCAGCGTAAACTCCAGCCCCAGTGTGAACAGCAGAAAAATGATGCCCAACTCGGCCAGAATATCAATCGTTTCCTTGTCGTGGATCAACTGAAACGGAGGGGTATAAGGGCCGATAATCACGCCGGCCAGAATGTAGCCCAGCACAACCGGCTGTTTGAACCGGTGAAACAACAGCGTCACCACCCCGGCAATCAGCATTACGATAGCAAGGTCTTGAATAAAGCCGGCGGCGTGCATGTGAAAAGGTTTCCTTGGTGAAAATCAGCGGTGGGAGAGCGCTTTTAATAGCATATTCTACAGTGAGACACCAGCCCCATAATGGGGTTTGCGGGACCTGACGAGGGGAACCTTCTCTCCGGCCGCCTCTTTGCGCACTTGCAGAAGAGGGCATTCCCCCCTTTTTGCTGTATTACCGTCACACGGCGCATGTGTTGACGGTGCAGGCTGCCGAGCCTGCCCGACAGGTAAGCGGATTTTTTGTTTGGGCAAGAAATCCGAAGAAGCGCCCCAAAAAAAGCGCGCCCTCGGGCGCGCTTTCCTTTTTCGACCATCTGTTTCGATCAGGGATCCGCATATACGGAGACCGTCGCGGTGGCCGTGCCGCCGTAACCATCGGCGATGGTGTATTGGAACGTATCGTGTCCGATGAAGTTGTGCCTGGCTTGATAGGTCAGGATATTTCCTTTTTGCGTTACCGTACCGTTGGCCGGCTGGGTGAACGAAACGACCGTAAGCGTGTCGCCATCCGGGTCGTGATCGTTGGAGAGCACGTCAATATCCACCGGCTGGTTGTACCCGGCGACCGCATAATCGTCAACGGCGACCGGATGTTGGTTGGCCACCACTTTATCGCCTTCGCTGGTCGTAGCTGTTTCTTTCTTCGTGCGGTAAACATCAACCGTTTGCTTGTACTCCGACGGCGTGCGCAACGCCCGCCGTGCCCACGTCGGCTCGGAAGCGATTTCTTCACGCCGCCATTCGATCCGGGGCTCGGGGGCAGGCGTGGCGACCGGAGGTGTTGGCGGTGTCGCCGGTTCGGTCACCGATTGGTTTTCAAGCGTGACGTATTCGATATCGACGCGACGGTTCTTCGGCCTGCCCTCTTTATCGTTTGGATAACGGGGTTCACGTAGTCCCTTGCCTTCGGCGATCATCTTGTCGGCAGCAACGCCCTTGCTCACCAGATACTGGAACACGGAATTGGCGCGGCGTTCGGAGAGTTTCTGGTTGTAAGTTGCTGAGCCTATGTTGCAGGTATGCCCAGTGATGTAAATGTTGCCTTCAATGTCGCTCGATTTGAGGCGACTGGCTACCGTATCCAGTGCCTGATTGGCGGCGGGTTGCAATTGTGCGCTGTCGAATTTGAAGAACACGTCCGCCGCTGCCGTCGCCGTCGTCTTGACGAGATGTTTCTTCGGCGGTTCCGTCGTCGTCGCTGTCGTCGCCGTACTTGTCGTTGCAGCCGCCACCGGCACTTCGACTTGCACGTCGCGGTATTGCCTGGCTGGGCGCCAAAGCGGATCACCGAACGAGAACCGGTACATCACCATGATGCGCTGATCGTTCTTGTCGATCTCGGCGTCGCCGGTCTTGTGGTAAACCTCGCCGATCAGCGCGACGCTGTGCGGTGTGCCGACGAAAAACTTTTCAATCCCGAGCGTGCCAGTGACCTGGCTGGAGGATTGTTTCCCCCATTCGTAGTCAACACCGCCGAACCAGCGCAACGCCCAATCCTCATGGAAGCGACCAACGCGAGCGCCGACGCCCCAGTCGTAAGCGCGTTCAAATATTTGGGTGTAAGTCGTCGTGGTAATGTCTTGCGTCCAGCTATGGTTGTTTTCGATGCCGGAGATGGTTTGCGTCGATGTGGAGACGCTGTTTTCAATCTCGCGTCTGCCGGTAACCCCTGCCGACCCGTACAGTGACCCGTTCCAGTGTTCGTTTTCCAGGCCGACGCCCGCCGTCACTTTTTGGTCATGACGGTAATTCTGATCGTACCCGGCAAAGAGTTTGCGCACCGAAGCGGTCTTGTCGTCGGCCGGCTGCCAATGGAATGACAACCGGGCGCCTGCGCCCGAACGGGCTGTGGCGTAACCGTCGGCAATCCATGCCGTATTGTCGGTTTCATGGAACACATAAAGCAATTCGCCGCGCCACAGATTCTCCGACTGATAGCCGCCGCTGATCCGGAACGGCGCACCGACGTAATTCAGTTCTTCCTGTTGCTTGGTATCCGGTTTGGCGGCTTCCGGCGGTGTTTGCGCAAAAACAGCCGGCGCGCATAGCGCCGCGATTGCTAACGCCAGCCAACGGCGTTGAAAAGGTTTCGAAGCAGGCATAACCATTTCCTTATTCTGTAAAATCGTCAGCGCTCATTGTCACCTAAAGACACAATAAAAGCCACGTGCAACGATTTTCTTCTGATGCTCTCTTTCCGCATGTGGCGCGTTCACAACGAATCTTTTCCGGATCGTAAAAAGGGCATTCTTTTTTCTCCATTTGGAGACAAAAAACCGAGAAACGGTCTCTTTACTGCCACGGCTCTGCTCTTCTGCTGTTTTCTCTTGCCGCTATAATCTGCTTTTTCTTTTCTCTCCTTTGCTTCTCATGCGGTTGCGCCTGCTGTTTTCCGATTCGCACGATCCATTATTCAACCTTGCTGTGGAAGACGGCATCTTCCGGCAGATGGCCGCCGACAGCGCCGCGCTTTTTCTCTGGCGCAACAACAATACCGTTGTGATCGGTCGCGCGCAAAACCCGTGGAAAGAATGCAACACGCAACGGATGGTGGCGGACGGCGTTACGCTGGCGCGGCGGCAGAGCGGTGGTGGCGCAGTCTTTCACGACCTCGGCAATACCTGCTTTACCTTCATGGCCGGCAAACCGGGTTACGACAAAACGGTTTCGACGCAGATTCTGTTGAACGCACTACACGCGCTTGGCATTGCCGCCGAAGCATCGGGGCGCAACGATCTCGTCATTCAGGCTGCCGACGGGCCGCGCAAAATTTCTGGTTCGGCATACCGCGAAACACTCGACCGCGGCTTTCATCACGGCACGGTTTTACTGAGTGCCAATCTGACCCGTCTTGCCGACTACCTGAACCCCGACCCGAAAAAACTTCAGACAAAAGGGATCGCTTCGATCCGTTCGCGCGTTGCCAATCTTGCCGAGCTCAGGCCGGACATTGATCACGCGAAATTGTGCGATGCGCTGATAAAAGCTTTTTTCGCGCATTACGGCAGCGAGACCGCTGCTGAGCATATTTCTCCCGATGTATTTCCCGACCTGCCCGGCTTTGCTGAAACTTACGCCAGGCAAAAAAGCTGGGAATGGAATTTCGGGTACACGCCCGATTTCATGCACACCTTCGACGCTCGCTTCGATTGGGGAGGCGTCGAACTTTATTTCGATGTCGAGAAGGGCGTCATCACCCGCGCCCGGCTTTTCACCGACAGCCTGAATCCGGCGCCGCTCGAAGCGTTTGCCGCGCAGTTGCCGGGAACGCTTTACCGGCCACGGGCGCTGCAATCGTTTCTGAAAACATGGCAGGCGCAATACCCTGAGATGCCCGAGTTACATGCGTTCGGCGAGTGGTTGATTTCGGAAGTTCGGTGATGAGCGGAGGCCAGAAATCAGGCGTTCCGAATGCGGCGTCCTGCGTGGAGCGTGTCATCCTGCGCGAAGTCGTAAGGCATAGAAGTGGGTGCGGCTTGACAGCCCTTGCCCGCGCCACAACGCTTGATGTACGAGAAGGGGCTCTGTGCGATTTTTTGTGCTCTTTGCAGTTAAAATGTTCCGAGAAGAGAGCAAATTCATCATGGACGATCTGCAACTGCTTCGCTACAGCCGCCATATCCTCCTGACGGAATGGGGGACGGAGGCGCAGGCAAAATGCGCTGCTGCGCACGCTGTAATCATCGGCGTTGGCGGTTTGGGCTCCCCCGCTGCGCATTTTCTCGCCGCCGCCGGCGTTGGCGCCATCACGTTGTGCGACAGCGATGAAGTCGATTTGACCAACCTTCAGCGGCAAATGCTTTATACCACTGCCGATGTCGGCAGGCGCAAAGTGGTGGCGGCGCGGGATCGTTTATTGGCAGTTAACCCGATGATCACCGTACGTATTCACGATAAGCGGATGGATGATGCGGCATTGAAAGAGCTCGTTCGCGCCGCCGATGTCGTGCTCGACTGCACCGACAATTACAAAACGCGGCACGCGATCAACCGCGCCTGTGTCGCCGCGCGTGCGCCGTTGGTCTCGGGCGCGGTGATTCGCTTTGACGGGCAAGTGACCGTATTCGACCCGCGCGATAACGATTCGCCATGCTACCACTGCCTGTTTGGCGAAAACGAATCGCTCGAAGAAGTGCGCTGTGCGACGATGGGCGTTTTTGCGCCGCTGGTCGGTATCATCGGCGCGACGCAGGCTGCGGAAGCGCTGAAACTTTTGACCGGCGCGGGCGAACCGTTAACGGGGCGCCTGCTGATGCTCGATGCGTTGACGATGCGTTGGCAGACAGTGAACATCAAGCGAGACCGGAATTGTCCGGTGTGTTCAGGTTTTGATACCTGATTCCTGTACTACTCCAACAAAAACGCCCGCTGCGCCTCCCAACCTTCCTGCGGTCGGCGTTTGAACCCAGTTTTGACGAAGAGCTGCCAGCGACCGGTTACATAGGCGGCCAACACTGCTGCATGAGCAGTGATGTCGTGTTCGCGCGGCAGCCGGTCGGCCAGTTGCGCGACGCGCAACGACTGGCGGAGCGCCGCCTCGATTCGGTCGAAAAGCTGGTTGATCCGCTGTTGCAACCGCTCGTTTTCATGTACCAGCGCTTCGCCGGTCAGTACGCGGGTCATCCCCGGGTTTTTTTCGGCGAAACTGAGCAGCATCGAAACGATGTGCTCGGCTTGCGCGTAGCCGTCCTCGCTGTCGGACTGAATTTTGTTGACCAGAGAAAAAAGGGTGGTTTCGATGAATTCGATCAATCCCTCATACATCTGCGCCTTGCTGGCGAAATGGCGATACAGCGCTGCTTCGGAGACGTCGAGCTGCGTCGCCAACGCGGCGGTCGTAATTTTTTCAACACGCGGATTTTCCAGCATCCCCGCCAGCGTTTGCAGAATTTGCCCGCGGCGTTCTCCCTGTCGTCCTGCCATGCTTCTCCCCTTACCGCTGTATTCTGTTTAAATATCAGTTTTCTGCTTCGGAGTGAATTTTGGTGCCTACGCCGCTGTCGGTCAACAATTCCAGCAACAGCGCGTGCGGCGCCCGGCCATCAATGATATGCGCGCTCTTGACGCCGCGCTTGACGGCCTCCAGCGCCGAGCCGATTTTGGGCAACATACCACCGTGGATGGTGCCGTCGTCGAACAGCGCCTCAATCTGGGCGGCGGTCAGGCCGGTCAAGAGATTGCCTTTTTGATCGAGTACGCCGACGGTATTGGTCATCATGATCAGCTTTTCCGCCGCCAGCCGCTCGGCGAGTTTTCCCGCAACCAGGTCGGCGTTAATGTTGTACGCCTCGCCGTCTTGTCCCATCCCGATCGGCGCCACCACTGGCACGAAATTGCGCGACACCAGCAGGTCGATCAATTCCGGTTCGATTTTTTCGATCTCGCCGACCAGGCCGATATCCAGATCGCTGCCGCCTTCTTTGTCTTTGAGTTTCATTCGCCGCGCCCGGATCAGTTTCCCGTCCTGCCCGGTCAAGCCAACGGCGCGCCCGCCGTGGCGGTGAATCAACGCAACGATTTCCTGGTTCAGTTCGCCGAGCACCATTTCAACGACGGTCATCACGCGTTCGTCGGTGATCCGCATCCCCTGCACGAACGCGCTCTCGATTTTCATCTTTTCGAGCAATTCGCCGATTTGCGGCCCGCCGCCGTGGACGATCACCGGATTCATGCCAATCAGTTTCAGCATTACCACGTCGCGCGCGAAACCGGCTTTGAGTGCGGGGTCGATCATCGCGTTGCCGCCGTATTTAATCACGATCGTACAACCGTGAAACCGCTGGATGTAGGGCAAGGCCTCGGCAAGCACATCGGCTTTGAGGGCGGGAGAAAGCGTTTCGGGCATCGTCATGACCGTTACCGGCGAAAGGTGGAAAAAAGCGACAGGAAATCCCTGCCTTCGGACGCCGATTGTACATCAGGATCAGAGGTCAGAGGTCAGAACAACGCCCTGCCGCGCTTCTGATTTCTGATACTCCGGAATCCAGCATTTCAGCCATTCGCGCAGCGTTTCGGGAGCAGGCAGCGCTTGATCGTTCTCGCAATGCGCGATGATTTCTTCGATTCGCCCGCTGGGCACTTGCCGCGCTTGCGCCACTTTGATTTTCGGGTGTGGCGTCGGTCGCCCTTCTTCGTCGCTTGTCAGCAGTTCTTCGTGTAGTTTCTCACCGGCGCGCAAGCCGGTGAATTCGATTTTGACCTGCTCGGGATCAGCGCCCGACAATCGGATCATGTTGCGCGCCAGATCGACAATCCGGATCGGCTCACCCATGTCCAGCACCATGATGTCGCCGCCGGCCCCTTGCAACCCCGCCTGCAACACCAATCCCACTGCCTCGGGGATCGACATGAAATAACGGGTAATTTCCGGATGCGTGACCGTTACCGGCCCGCCGCGGGCGATCTGCGCCTGAAACTTGGGGATGACACTGCCAGCGCTGTTCAGCACATTGCCGAAACGCACCATCACGAACTGCGTCGTACCGTTTTGCAGCCATTGGCAGACCATTTCGGCGAGTCGCTTGGATGCGCCCATGATGGAGCCGGGGTTGACCGCTTTATCGGTCGAAATCAGCACAAATTTGGCGACTCCGGCGGCGGCGGCGGCGCGCCCCAGCACGAAGGTGCCATAAGCGTTGTTACGCACCGCCTGCCAGGCATTACCCTCATCCTCCATCAGCGGCACATGCTTGTACGCTGCTGCGTGAAAAATCACATCCGGCCGGTAGCGCGAGAGCGCCGTTGCCGCCAGCGCTACATCCTTGACGTCCCCGATCTGCGCCACCAGTCGGGTTTTTTCATGCGTCAATGCCGCCAACTCACTACGGATTTCATAGAGTGCAGCTTCCGAAATATCGAACAGCACCAGTGTTGCGGGCTGATAGCGCAGAATTTGTCGGCACAGTTCGCTGCCGATCGAGCCGCCCGCGCCGGTCACCAGCACCACCTTGTTTCCCAGCCAATCGGCCAGCCCGGGCATATCGAGCAGCACTGGCTCGCGCCCGAGCAGGTCCTCGACATCGAGATTGCGCCAGGTGGTCAGTTGCGTGCCGGCCAGCAGGTCTTCGTAGGATGGCACGGTCAACGCCTTGACGCCGACCTCCAGACACATTTCGCTGACCTGGCGACGAATCCGGTGGTTGGCTGACGGCAGCGCCAGCACTACTTTGAACACGTTATAACGTTTCACCCAATGCGCCAGCTCGTCGATGCCGCCCAGCACCGGCACGCCATGCACGCGGCGGTGCTGCTTTCTAAGGTCATCGTCGAGAAAACCGACGATGCGCCATTCGCGGCTGCCTGCCAGCGCCTCGGCCAGTCGTACTCCGGCGGCGCCGGCGCCCAGCACCAAAATCGGCTCACCCAGCGCGGTTAACGGGCTGAATAGCCGCGCTTCGCGCCACATCCGGTAAACAAGGCGACTGCCCGCCATCAGAAAGGTCAGTACAATCGGGTAAAGCAACAACACCGTGCGCGGAACATTGGCCGGCGTTTGTACCAACATCAATACTAACGGAATCGCCAGCGCGCCCAGTCCGGCCGACACAACAATCCGCTTCAAATCATCAAGACTGGCGTAACGCCACAAGCCGCGGTACAAGCCGATGGCTACGCAGACCACTGCCTGTACCGGAATCACCCAGACCAGCGTTTGGCGCAATCCTTCCCAATCCATCGGCAGCGACCATAAAGAAAAACGCAGCCCATAGATCGCCCACCACGCGACCAGCGCAGCGACAATATCGTGAAAAAAAGCAAACCAAGCCCGGCCGCGGGGAACTCGCGTCATGAGGTGTTTATTCTCTTACCTTCCGTTTGTTCCAATGATAGTCGATGGCCGCGAAAACGCCTAAATGAATCAGCGTCCATAGCAGCAGCGCCATTTCTCCCATCTCTGGCGCTTTGACTGCACAAAGCCATGCCGTTCCGGCGCAGCCAGCCATCAGCGCTGCATAAACCATCAACGTGCCGCGATGGCCGGCGCCCATTTGCAACAGGCGTTGATAATAATGCGTCTTATGCCCTTCCCAGACCTTTTCCCGGCGCCACAACCGGCGCAGCAGCGTTACCGTTGCATCGAGAACGAACGGTAAAAACGCCAGTACCGGAAACCAGAATCCCCACGCCTGCTCGGCAATTCCCCACCAGCCGAAAAGCGCGGCGAGAAACCCCAGCGGCACCGCGCCGACATCTCCGATGAACATCCGCGCCGGCGGCAAATTGACCGCCAGCAACGGCGCCAGCGCCATGATGCCGAGCAGCGGCAACCACCACCACCCTAACCCGAAGGCATAGCCCGTTCCGGCATAGACCGCCAACCCGATCAGCGCCATCGTCGCCGCCAACCCGTCGCTGCCGTCCATGAAATTGAAAAGATTACACATCCAGATCGTTGACAACACCAGGGCGATACCGTATCCCCACCAGAGCGCTGGGGTAAAAGCGTAAAAATTTTCGGATGTAAGCACCCACAAACCTGCGGCTGCCGCCAGCGCCGCCGCTGCCTGGGTCAGTAACCGCCAATGCGCCGAGACGCTGCGGCAATCATCCCAAAAAGATACTGCCGTTATTGCTGCCCAACCGCAGAAAATCAGCGCCGAAAACAACGCGATCTTCGTCGAAACCGCTCCCGGAATCGCGCCGGACGCCCAAATCCAGCCGATTCCGGCCAGCCAACCAGCCCACAGCATCAACGCCGCCACCCGTGGAATCGGTTTGTCATGGAGCGACCGTGCATTGGGCTGTGCGTGTGGTAAAAATACTACAGCTTTGATCAGCACAGCCCCCAGCGCCGCCGACAACAGAAATGCAATCAGCATTCCGCAAATCAGATTTTCCGCATCGATGGTCACGATGTCCACTCTCGCTTTTTCGTCCGCAATTATTTTAACGGGTTTAGAAAAATTCAGTCATGATCAAAAAAACATAAGAAGGCGTTGCCCTCGCGATTTATGCCTTTGTTATCGACATGTTCTTTGATGCCAATGTTGCTTATGAACAACATCTGCTGTAAGACCCCGTCTTGTTTGCTGCCGTTGCTTGCCTCGCCCTAGCTGCTCTTGGCACAATGCAAGGAACTTCTCGGCGATCTCAGAGAAGGTTTTTAATGTGATGGCAAGCGTGTTGCGCAAGAACCTTGCCGATTTTATCTGTTAGAGGAGAGATTTTCATGAAAAAGAAACTCGTCGCGATTGCTGTTGCCGGTCTGCTGGCTGCGCCCCTGGCGCACGCGCAAACCGCGAATGTCACGATTTATGGCCGTATCAATATGGACGTGGATTTCATCAGCTCGGCTGACAAAAGCAGCCTGGGCAAACTGAACCGTGTCAGTTCCAACACGTCGCGGGTCGGCTTCAAAGGCACCGAATCGCTGGGTGGCGGTCTGAATGCGATTTTCCAGATCGAGTCGCAGTTTATGGGCGACACCGGCAATGCGCCGAACGCTCTGGCTTCACGTGACACGTGGTTGGGTCTGCAAGGCAACTGGGGTGCTGTCAAGCTCGGCTACATGACGACCCCGTATGATACCGCGCATGCCGTTTTCGGTAACACCAACACCGCTCTGACGTCGATCCTGCAGACTGGTGCGTTGTGGGGCCAGCATGGCCGGAACGACAGAATGACCGGCAGTTTCGGTGCCCGTACTGCCAATTCGGTTCGCTACGACTCGCCGGCCATCGCCGGGTTCTCGGGTCAAGCGCAATATTCAACTGACGAAACCACCAACCACGGTTGGGTCGGCAGTGTTGGCTTGTTCTATGATAACGCCGGGCTGCAAGCGGCGGCTGTTTATGAAACCAACCAGGAATGGCGCGGCAACGATCTGGATGACAATGCTTACACCGTCATGGCGGGCTACAACTTCGGCGTCGTCCGTCCGGCGTTGGTGTACGAACACATTGAGTACGATACTCCTGCGTCTGGCACGCTGAAGCGTGATCTGTTCGGCGGCAGCGTTACCGTACCGCTCGGCCAAGGCAAACTGTACGGCGCGGTCATTTATGCTGACAAAGGTAAAGGTGCAAAAGATGGTACTGCTGTAGGTGCTGTCCGCGCCGGCAAAGATACTGGCGCTACGCAGTATGAACTCAGCTACAGCTATGAACTGTCGAAACGGACGGTGGCCTATGTTGGTTACGTCTATATCGACAATGCCAAGAACGCAAACTATACCTTCGGTCACAACGGGAACGGACTCGGTGTAAAAGCCGGTGTTGACCAGCAGGGCCTCATCCTTGGCGCCGTCCACTTCTTCTAAGAAGATGGCGTAAATAATTTCGTTTTTGACGGAATACCAACAGCAGCGGGCCTCGAAAGAGGCCCGTTTTATTTTGTGCGCCGTTCAGTTTTAGGATCAGAGAAAACATATGCTTTTCTCCCACGCGCAGGGAAAGGCGGAAAAGGATGCATCAAAAAAACCCCCGAGACGGTTTTCATCGGGGGGCGAGAGGGGGAGATTTGTTTCCCCCCCGGTACTTTGTCCATAAAGACCGCCGGGGCAAACCCCGGTCGAGGAGGCCGGGCGTTTACTTCACGGTCAGTTTCTTACGCGTTTCTTCCGGAACCTTCTTCGGCAGCGTCAGCACAAGGACACCGTTTTCATAGGCGGCGACGGCGTGCGCTTCGTCGATGTCGTGCGGCAAAGTGAAACTGCGTTGCAATTTGCCGTAATAACGCTCGGTGCGCAGAACGCGGTCGCCCTCCTTTTCTTCATGCTGGCGTTTGGTTTCTGCCGAGATCGACACCAGATTGCCGTCGATCTGCACGTCGATTTCCTCTTTTTGAGCGCCGGGAATTTCGGCATGCACAAGGTAATCATTCCCTTTTTCACTGACGTCGATCTTGATCTGCGCCAAGCCGGCCGGCGCGTTGAAATCAACAGGCCGAATGAAAAAGCCGCGGAACAAGTCATCCATATCTTTGAAAGAGTCACCCCACAACGAAGTCGTCGAACGGGGAATCAATGGGCGGTTCATATCAAGTCTCCTATGCAAAAAACAGTCTTGGCAAAAAGATGAATACACAGCGATGGCGCTAAAATCAGCAAAGCGCGCCGCTTCGGTAAATAAATAAGGGCGGTTGCGGCGGGATCAAGGGGGTAAAAATGGGAAGACAGAGATCGAAAACCATGCTGTAGAACATCGTCATCGCTGGACCAGCAAAGCACCCCGGAAAAATTAACCACAAAGAACGCAAAAAAAGGAATCTGTGCGGAATCGCTTGCCTCGCCGCCTTTTCCTCCGTACCATCGCACGCCAGAGCCTTTGTCTCCAACCTCAGGAAACGGCCGCCGATATTTTTCCGATATTCTCTGGACATCATGAGTAAAAGCCTAATCATTGCCGAAAAACCGTCCGTCGCCGCCGACATCTCGCGGGCGCTCGGTGGTTTCACCCGTCATGGCGACTATTACGAAAGCGACGACTATGTGCTTTCGTCGGCGGTTGGCCACTTGCTCGAAATCGGGATGCCGGAGGAAGAGGAAGTCAAGCGCGGCAAATGGACGTTCGCGCATTTGCCGGCGATCCCGTCGAAGTTTGAACTGAAGCCGATTGAGAAAAGCGCCGACCGGTTGAAGACGCTGCTGAAGCTGATCAAGCGCAAGGATGTGACGGCGCTTATCAACGCTTGCGACGCTGGTCGCGAGGGAGAACTGATTTTTCGCTATATTGCGAGCTACGCCAAAACCGACAAAATGGTGCTTCGCCTGTGGCTGCAATCCATGACCAAGGCGGCGATTTGTGAGGGATTTGAAGCGCTGCGCAAGGATAAAGAGATGCAGCCGCTGGCCGATGCGGCAACCTGCCGCTCGGAGTCCGACTGGCTGGTCGGTATTAATGGCACACGGGCGATGACGGCGTTCAATTCGAAATCGGGCGGGTTCCAGTTGACGACGGTGGGGCGGGTGCAGACGCCGACGCTGGCGATTCTGGTCGAGCGCGAGAAAAAAATCCGCGCGTTTGTCCCGAAACATTACTGGGAATTGATCGGCACATTTCAGGCGCAGGCTGGAGAATACACCGGTCGTTGGTTTGACGAAAATTTCAAAAAGCAGGACGATGCGCCGGATTTACGCGCCGAACGGCTGTGGAGCGAGGCGAAAGCGAAAGAGATCGCCGCGCGTTGTCTCGGCCAGGCGGCGACGGTCGAGGAGGAAACGAAACCGTCAACGCAGAATTCGCCGTTACTCTATGATTTGACGACCTTGCAGCGCGAAGCCAACACCCGCTTCGGTTTTTCGGCGCGTACGACGCTGTCGCTGGCGCAGGCGCTCTATGAAAAGCACAAGGTGCTAACTTATCCGCGCACCGACGCGCGAGCGCTGCCGGAAGATTACATCGGTACGGTCAAAGCGACGCTCAAAGTACTGGCTGACAGCAACGCTTACGGCACGCTGGCCGACGAAGTGCTGAAACAGAAGTGGGTGAAACCGAGCAAGCGTGTTTTTGACAACAGCAAAATTTCCGATCACTTTGCGATCATCCCGACGCTGGCGGCGCCGAAAGCACTGAACGAGCTGGAAGCAAAGCTCTACGATATGGTGGTGCGCCGTTTTCTGGCGATCTTTTATCCGCCGGCGGAGTTTTTGTTGACGACGCGAATCAGCCGCGTCGGCAAAGACGCTTTCAAGACGGAGGGCAAGGTGCTGGTCAGCCCCGGCTATCTGGCGGTTTACGGCAAAGAAGCGCAGGGTGACGAAGCGTCGCTGGTGCCGGTGAAAAAAGGCGAAAAGCCGATGACCGCGAATGTCGAAGTGTCGGCGCAAGTGACGCGCGCGCCGGCGCGTTATACGGAAGCGACATTGCTGTCGGCGATGGAAGGCGCCGGCAAGGCGATTGAGGATGATGAGTTGCGCGAAGCGATGCGCGAAAAAGGATTGGGCACGCCGGCGACGCGGGCGCAGATCATTGAAGGCTTGTTGCAGGAACGCTATGTGTATCGCGAAGGGAAAGAGCTGATCCCGACCGCGAAAGCGTTTTCGCTAATGACGCTGCTGCATGGGTTGGGCGTTCCCGAACTGTTTTCGCCGGAACTGACGGCTGAATGGGAATACAAGCTGGGCGAGATGGAGCGCGGCAAGATCAAGCGCGAAGCGTTCATGCGCGAGATCGTGAAGATGACCCAGCACATCGTCGGGCAAGCCAAAAATTACGAGAGCGACACCATCCCCGGCGATTTTGCGACACTGCATGAGCCGTGCCCGAAGTGCGGCGGGGAAGTGCACGAAAGATACAAAAAATTTCAGTGCATCAACGAGAAGTGCGACTTCGGTTTCTGGAAAATCATGGGCAGTCGGCAACTGGAGCCGATCGAAGCGGACATTCTGCTCAAGACGCGCGAGATCGGGCCGCTTGAAGGGTTCCGTAGCCGGTTGGGACGAGCGTTTTCGGCAAAGCTGAAGATGAACGACGCTTTTGAAGTGGTGTTCGACTTCGACAACGGCGAAGGCGACGACAGTGGCGAGCCGGTGGATTTCGGTGATCAACAGTCGCTTGGGCAATGCCCGAAATGCAAGGCGCGGGTCTTTGAGCGCGGGAGTTCTTATGTGTGCGAGAAAGCCGTCGGCGCTGAAAAGACCTGTGACTTCCGCTCAGGCCGAACGATTCTGCAGCGGGAGATTGCCCGCGAACAGATGGAGAAGTTGCTGAAAAGCGGCAAGACCGATTTGCTGCAATTCGTATCGATGCGCACCAGGCGCCCGTTTTCGGCGTACCTCGTGGTGCAGCCCGACGGCAAGATCGGTTTTGAATTCGAGCCGCGCGGCGAAGGAACGAGCGCACGTGGCGCGCGCGTTGCGGCCAAGCCGCTGCGCAGTCTCGGCGCGCACCCTGACGACGGTGCGCCAGTTGAACTTTATAGCGGCCGCTTCGGACCGTATGTGAAGCACAGTGGTGTAAATGCAACGGTGCCGGCGACGCATAATGTCGAGGTGTTGACACTCGAAGAGGCGGTCGCGTTGCTGGCGGCGAAAGAAGATGCCGGCGGCGGGGGAAAAGCTGCGAAGAAAACGGCGCGAACCGCGACAAAGACCGCGGCGAAAACAGCGGTCAAAACCGTTGCGAAGAAAGCGGTTGCAAAGAAGACGGCGTTGAAAAAAACGGCGGCGAAAGGTGCCGTCAAAAAGACGGCAAAGAAAACGACGCGCGGGTAGTAAGCTGAAACCAGGAATCAGAGGTCAGGCATCAGATTCCGTAGGGGAAGGGTTTCAAACCCTCCCTCATGTCTCACGCGGAGGCGTAGGGGCGCGGAAAAGAAAGCCCCTCCCCCCGCACGCGGGGGAAGGTTGGGGTAGGGGCGGAAAACGGCCATCTCCTCCCTTCGCCCACCCTCTTTCGCAAGCGGAGGACGGGTAAGTGGGATGGGAAAGTTCGAAAGTTTATGTTGTCAGCTATAAAACAGTAAAGGAATCATCATGTCTTACAACGAAACGCTGTTCGCGCGCGCGCAAAAAATCATCCCCGGCGGCGTCAATTCGCCGGTGCGGGCATTCCGTTCGGTCGGCGGCACGCCGCCGTTCATCGCGCGCGGCGAGGGGCCTTATCTGTGGGATGCCGATGGTTGCAAGTATATTGATTACGTCGGTTCATGGGGGCCATTGATCGTCGGGCACGCGCATCCTGAGGTGTTGCGCGCTGTAAACGACAAAGCGCGCGATGGACTTTCGTTCGGTGCGCCGACCGAAATCGAAATCGAGATGGCTGAATATCTGTGCCGTCGTTTGCCTTCGATGGACATGGTGCGGCTGGTGTCGTCGGGCACCGAGGCGACGATGTCGGCGCTGCGACTGGCGCGCGGTTTCACGGGTCGCGCCAAAATCGTCAAATTTGAGGGTTGTTACCACGGCCACAGTGATGGGTTGCTGGTGAAGGCCGGGTCGGGGCTGTTGACCTTCGGGCAGCCGTCGTCGGCGGGCGTGCCGCCGTCGATCACACAGGACACGGTGGTGCTGCCGTACAACGATCTTGCCGCCATCACAGCAGCGTTCAAAGAAGCGCCCGAAGCGATTGCCGCTGTGATCGTCGAGCCGATTGCCGGCAACATGAATATGGTCAAGCCGAAAACCGGTTTTCTCGAAGGCTTGCGGGCGTTGTGTGATCGCTACGGCGCGGTGCTGATTTTCGACGAGGTGATGACCGGCTTTCGTGTTCACCCCGGCAGCGCGCAGGGGCTTTACGGCATCACGCCCGACCTGACGACGCTGGGCAAGGTGATCGGCGGCGGGATGCCGTTGGCGGCGTTCGGCGGCAAGCGGGCGATTATGGAATGTATCGCGCCGCTGGGGCCGGTTTATCAGGCCGGAACGCTGTCCGGCAATCCGGCGGCGGCGGCGGCGGGGCTGGCAACGCTGGCGCTGACCGAAGCGCCCGGTTTTTACGACAAACTCGCAGCAGCCACGCGGGCGCTGGCGCAAGGATTGCAGGACGCGGCAAAAGCAGCGGGCGTGGCGTTTTCGGCGACCTCGGAAGGCGGCATGTTCGGGTTGTATTTCGCCGCACAGGCGCCCGGAAGCTACGCGGAGGTGATGGCTTGCGATGTTGATCGCTTCAACCGTTTCTTTCACGGCATGTTGAACGAAGGTATTTATTTTGCGCCGTCAGCGTTTGAAGCGGGGTTTGTGTCGGCGGTGCACCAGCCGGCTGACATAAACGCCACGGTGACGGCGGCGAAGAAAGTTTTTGCGACGATCCGGTAGCAAGAAAAAGAAGAATTTACGTCGAGTGGAATGTGACGGCAGAAGCCATGTTTTTGCCGATGTGCTAAACGAACCCGGGGTAAACCTGATGCTCATCAAGCGAGCCCCTTTGTCACTGCCGGTGAAATAACGGTACATGGCAAACAAGGCTTCGTGCTATGATCGAAGACTGAGAACCTTCTCTTACTAACGTGGGTACAAACGTGGACGCCAACGAGGAAGCCACAACCATTTTGATGCCGCCTCCTTCGCAGCAGGAGAGCTTGGAGTCGATGCCGGGATCGGAACCGGAGGCGAGACAAGAGCCGGCGCCGGAAGCAAAACCGGCGCCGACGCAAGAAGCAACGCCGACACCGGAATCGGAGCCGGCGCAGACAGACGTTGAAATGTTTTGCGCGCGTTTTCGATCGACGCTGGTGCTGGAGCAAGAACCTGAGCCGGAACAAGAAGCGAGGCCCATATGGGTGTCGGAATCGGAGCCGGAACAAGAGGTAAGACCCATATGGGTGCCGGAGCAAGAATCGGGGTCGGCTTGGGGGGCAGAGCCGGAACAAGAAGCAAGACCCATATGGGTGCCAGAACCAGAGCCGGAGCAAGAGGCGAGACCCGCGTGGGTGTCGGAGCCGGAACAGGAAGCAAGACCCATATGGATGTCGGAGTCAGAGCCGGAGCAAGAGATCAGACCCGCATGGGTGCCGGAGCCGGAACAAGAAGCAAGACCCATATGGATGTCGGAGTCAGAGCCGGAACCGGAGCAAGAGATCAGACCCGCATGGGTGCCGGAACAAGAGCCGGAACCGGCTTGGGGCGCTGAACCGGAGGAACAAGAACCGGAGCCGTACGCTGAGCCAACGCTGTCACCGGAGCCGCCGCCGGAAGTGAAGTCGCCAGCGAGGCTTCTGGGTGAAGCGCTGATGGCGCGCGGCAAGCTCGACGCGCTGGCGCTGGATCGCGCCCAGCGTTTGTATCAAGACACGCCCAATGAAAAATTCGCCAATCTGTTGACTACGCTGGGGCTGGTAGCGCCGATCGACGTGGCGGAAGCGCTGGCGCAGATTTACGAATTGCCGCTGGTGCGCGCTGACAGTTTCCCCGAGCTGCCGATTCTCGAAGAGCGGGTATCAACGCGTTTCCTGCGCGAAGCCAAAGTTTTGCCGCTGCACGAAAGCGAAGAAGAACTGACGCTGGCGATGGTCGATCCGAGTGACACGTTCACTGTTGAGGCGTTCACGATGGCGACTGGCAAACGCATCGTGCCGCAGGTGGCGTTGCCGTCGGAAATCGAAGCAGCGCTTGAACGCCTGTACGGCGCTGGTCGCTCGGCGGTTGGACAAATCGTCGGCGACATTGGCATCGAGACCGACGAATTCGGATTGAACGCCGACGTGCAGCAGTTGAAAGACCTGGCGTCGGAAGCGCCGGTGATCCGGCTGGTGTCGCTGATCATCACCAATGCGCTGTCGATGCGCGCGTCCGACATCCATATCGAACCGTTTGAAGACCGACTGATCGTTCGTTACCGGATCGACGGTGTACTGCATGAAATCGAGTCGCCGCCGAAGCGATTGTCGGCGGCGGTTATTTCGCGCGTCAAGATCATCGCCAATCTCGACATCGCCGAGCGGCGTTTGCCGCAGGATGGGCGTATCCGCTTGCGCTCGCAAGGCAAGGACATCGACTTGCGGGTTTCGACAGTGCCGACGATGCACGGCGAATCGGTCGTAATGCGTATTCTCGACAAAGGCGGCGTTGCGCTCGATTTCCACAAACTCGGCTTCTCAGAAAAAACGCTGGAGCGTTTTTTGTCGGCGCTGATGCAGCCGAACGGAATTCTGCTGGTGACCGGGCCGACCGGCTCCGGTAAAACGACTACGCTTTATACGGCGCTTGATCGCGTCAACAAACCGGACGTAAAAATTCTGACCGTTGAAGACCCGGTTGAATACCAGATGCCCGGGATCAACCAGATTCAAGTCAAGCCGCAAATTGATCTGACCTTCGCTAACGCGTTGCGCTCGATCGTCCGGCAAGACCCGGACATTATCATGATCGGCGAAATCCGCGACCTTGAAACCGCGCAGATCGCTGTGCAATCGGCGTTAACCGGTCACCTCGTGCTCTCTACCGTTCACACCAACGACGCGGCGTCCACCGTCAACCGGTTGCTCGATATGGGCGTGGAAGACTATTTGCTCACTTCGACTGTGATCGGCATTCAGGCGCAACGGCTGGTGCGCACCTTGTGCGAACATTGCAAGGAACCTTATACCGTGCTGCCGGAGATGGTCGATGAATTCGGCCTGCGGCGGTGGGTGCCGACGGAGCAGCGGGACATTACATTGTGGCACGCGCGAGGTTGCAAAGAGTGCTCGAACACCGGCTATATGGGGCGCGTCTGTATTCTCGAAGTATTGCTGATGACCGATGCGGTGCGCAGTCTGGTGATGCGGCACGCGACCTCCGGCGAAATCAAGGAACAGGCGCTCGCCGACGGGATGGCGACGATGTACGAAGACGGTTTGCGCAAGGCGCTGGCCGGCATCACTACGATTGAAGAAGTGTTGCGGGCGACCCGCGAAGATTAACGATGCCGAACTGCGATAAGCTTTTCCAAGCGTCCACGCGTTCTCTCCCTCCCCTTCAAGGGTCGGGTCGGGGTGGGGATGGGGTTGGCGGGATGGCTTCGCCGCTTGCGCCTCTCGCCATGATGCCTTTCTCCTTCGCGCCTTCGCGTGAGACCCAAATGCCGGGATACGCTTCGCTATCCCAGCCTGTGGCACGATAACGAGAGCCGATAAATCATGCCGACTTATCGCTACAAGGCTGTCAAAAACGGGGGCGAAACCGCTGTCGGCGTGATCGACGCGCCGACGCAAATGGAAGTGATTGAACGGTTGCGCGATCAGGGCATGATGCCGATCTCGATCGCGCTGGGCAGCGCTGCCGATATTGCTGCGGGGAAAGGAAAAGGCAAAAAGCGCGTCGGCTTTTTCGCCAGCCGGAAAGTAACGCGCGATCAAGTGATGTCGCTGACGCGCGAGCTGGCGACTTTGCTGCGCGCTGGTCTGCCCCTGGATCGGGCGCTGGAGACCCTGATTGCGCTGGCCGAAGCGCCGCCGCTGATCGCGCTGCTGCAAGGCATTCGCGACAACGTGCGTGGCGGGCGGGCGCTGTCGCAGGCGCTCGAACAAAGGCCGGACGTATTCACCCGGTTCTACATCAATCTGGTGCGGGCGGGCGAAGCGGGCGGCGCGCTATCAACAGTGTTGACGCGGCTGGCCGATACCATGGAGCGCAACAAGGAGCTGCGTGAAACGGTCAAGTCGGCGATGATATACCCGACCATTCTGCTGATCGTCGCGGTGTTGTCGGTAGTTATTCTGCTGATCTGGGTGGTGCCGCAATTCGAGACGACTTTCGCGCAATCGGGCAAGGCGTTGCCGGTCCCAACGCAAATCGTCGTCTGGCTGGGCGCGTTCATGAAAAACTGGTGGTGGACATTGCTGATCGCCGCCTTTTTGTTCGGCGGCTCAATACGCGGCTTTCTCAAAAACCCGAAAACGCGGGCGTATTGGGATGCCTGGGTGTTACGGCGGGCGCTGCTGGGCGACGTAATCACGCGCACGGAAACGGCGCGGTTCGCGCGGACGCTTTCGACGTTGATCGGTAACGGCGTGACGCTGTTGTCGGCATTGGCCATCGTTAAAGACACGATGAGCAACCTGGAAATGGCGCGGGTTCTGGACGGTGTGATTGCGAATCTGCGCGAAGGGCGCGGCTTCGGCAAACCGCTGGCCGATACTGGCCTGTATCCGAAACTGGCGACGCAGATGATTATCGTCGGCGAGGAAAGCGGCCGTCTCGAAGAAATGCTGATGCGCGTCGCCGATATTTACGACCGCGAAGTGCAGATGGCGGTCAAACGATTTTTGGCAGTGTTGGAGCCGGTGATGATTTTGTCGCTGGCAGTGATGGTTTTCATGATTGTGCTGTCGATCATGCTCGGCATCATCGGGATGACCGATCTCGTGCGTTGACGGCGGGAAAAAGAGAGGACGAAAGAAGATGTGGAAAGAGAAACAACAGAAGCCATGGAAGCATCTGCGGCAGCGCGGAATGACGCTGATGGAAATCCTGGTGGTGCTGGTATTGCTGGGCATTGTGATGTCAATCGTTGCCGGCAACTTCCTGCAACGCGGTGAAAAAGCCAAAGCCGATGCAGCGCGTATTCAGATTCAGGAAATCGCGCAATCGCTGGATCTGTTCAAACTCGAAGTAGGGCGGTATCCGACCCAATCGGAGGGCTTGCAAGCGTTGATTACCGCGCCTTCGGGGGCGAGCCGCTGGAACGGCCCTTACTGGAAACAAAATCAGGTGCCGAAAGACCCCTGGCAGAGCGAGTACAAATACGTGGTGCCCGGTAGGAGCGGCGCGCCTTATGAAGTGATTTCGCTGGGCGCTGATGGCAGGGAAGGCGGTGAAGGTGTCAATAAGGATATTTCCAGCGCCGATCTGTAAGAGCGGTTTGGCAGTAAACCTTTTCGCGCTGAGTCGTAGCGGCACAGCGCGCCGTGTTGTACGCCGCATCGCGCATGGGTTCACGATGCTGGAAATGTTGGTCGTGCTGATAGTCGTGGCGATCATCATGGCGACAGCGTTGCCGATGTTGCTCGGCGAAGGGCCGTCGGACAGCGAGATGCGCGGCGCCGCCCGGCAACTGGCGGCGGCGGCGCGGCAAGTGCGTTCGGAGGCGGTGGCGCAGCGGCGCGAAACGCTTCTGGTGCTTGATCTCGAAAAAAATCGTTTCAAAATCGACGAAGATCCGCGCGAATATCGGTTACCGGAAGCCATCGTGTTGAAGCTGTTTACCGCGCAAACCGATCAGATCAGCGATACCGTCGGCAGCATTCGTTTCTTTCCGGACGGTGGCTCCAATGGCGGGCGCATCACCGTGGGCGCTGGCGAAGACAGCAACCGCAAATATGAAGTCGACATCGATTGGTTGACCGGTCGCGTGGCGATTCTGGAGTGACGATGGAGACTTGCGTGAACCGCGATACTTCGCGCTGTCGCAACCCTTTTCTCACAACGCTAAGGGGTATCCGTAGGCGCGACCTCATGACCTCTGACGTCATTGCGAGCGAAGCGAAGCAATCCGGAAAAAGCGCACGCGAAGGCGCGAAGACGCGAAGCGAGGTTAAAGCCCCCTTTTCAAAGGGGGTGTCCGCCGAAGGCGGACGGGGGCTCGTTCCCCTTTTCCGCAACGGATGCGAAAAAGGGAAAGGTTGGACTGGAGTGCTTCGCTTCACTCGTAATGACGCCACAGGTATGGATAAAGCGCTGCCCGCAAGAGAAGAGCGGAGGAAAATGCGCGGCTTCTCGCTTCTCGAAGTACTGGTCGCGTTTGTCGTACTGGCGGCAGTCGGTACGGCGTTGTTCCGGCTGTTCGGCGGCGCGATGAACAATGCCGCGTCGGCCGATGCCTGGAGCCGCGCCGTACAGGTGGCGCAAAACCAGTTGGCGCAGGCTGAGGCGATGCAACCGCTGAGCGCGGTGTCGGCCAGCGGCAAGGACGGTGACGTGCGGTGGGCGCTGGTGGTCGAGCCGTACACACCGGCGGCGATCGAAGGCGAGACAACGCAGCCGACGGAATCACCGGTATACAGGCTGTATCGGTTGCATGTCGATGTGAGTTTCCCCGGCGTCGCGGCCAAAGATCGGACGTTTTCGCTGGAAACGCTCAAAATCAGCCAGATTGAGCCGGGGAAATGATCGTGATGAAAAATTCCCGCCGCTGCGCGCAAGGATTCACGCTGGTCGAATTGATCGTGGCGTTGTTGCTGCTGTCGCTGATTTCGGCAACGTTGTTCGGCGTGTTTCGCACAGCGGGAAAAAGCGTCGAAACGGGCGAGCAGCGCGCTGACGATGCGGCATCGATCCGGCTGGTCGAAGATTTTTTGCGGGCGCAATGGGAGAACATGCACCCGTCGCGCCAGCGTAAATTGCAGGAGTTTCCACTGCTTTTTGAAGGTGGCCGCGATCAGTTGACGTACATCTCGGCATTGCCGCCGCGGGTGCTGGGCGGCGGGTTGTGGGCTTGGCGCTTGCAGGTGGTGCGCGAGGGAAACCACGGCAAACTGATCCTCGAACATTCCATTCCGGAGACCGATAAAACCGGGAAGAAAACACTGAAATTTTCGCCGGACAAACGGTCGGTGCTAGCCGATCGCGTCGATAGTGTGACGTTCCAGTATTTCGGAATCGAGGGTGAGGCAGCGGTCAATACCGAGCCGAAATGGGTCGGTGCCTGGAAAGACCCGCAGCGGTTGCCGCAGTTGATTCGGATGGATGTCAAACTGGAAAACGGTACGCAATGGCCGACCTTTTTCGCGGAAGTGCGCAAAGGTATGGAGGCAGGTTGCCGACAGTGGAACGAGGGTACCGGAAAATGTATGAGCATATGAAGCAGAGGTCAGAAGACAGGGAGCAGAGGTCAGACCTTCTCCCTCCCCTTCAAGGGGAGGGTTGGGGTGGGGAAGGGGTTATCAGGAATCAGGGATCAGAAACCCCCTGCCTTGCCCCCTTTTCAACGGGGGTGCCGGCGAAGCCGACGGGGGTTTGTTTCTCACGCGAAGGCGCGAAGACGCGAAGGAATGGAAAGCTCCCTCTCTCTCCCGCAAGAGGAGAGGGGTACAAAGCCCACCAACGCGGCATCGCGCTGATCATCGTTTTGTGGACAACGGTATTGTTGACCGTCATCGCCGGTGGTTTCGCGTTCTCGATGCGCAATGAAGCGCTGGCGACGCAGAACACGGTGTCGGCGGCTGCTGCACGCTGGCTCGCCAATGGCGCGGTGGAGCGGACGGTCTATGAGCTGGCGACGCCGAGATTGGCGATGGAAGAAACCTGGCAGCCGAACGGGCAGTCGCACACCTGGCAGGAAGGTGAAGCGAAAATTGAGGTGAAAGCGGTCGATGAGGGCGCGTACATTGATCTTAATACAGCCAATGATTTGTTGCTCAAAGGGTTGTTCATGAAAATAGGCGGCTTGGACGAAATCGAGGCGATGAAACTGGTTGACTCGGTCGCCAACTGGCGCACCGAGGGGGACGTAAAACGTCCCGGCGGCGCGAAGGAGGCGGATTACAAAAGCGCCAAATTACCGTATGGCCCGGCCAACGCGCCGTTTGAGGCGGTCGAGGAATTCGGCATGGTTCTGGGGGTCACGCCGGAGTTGTACGCGCGCCTGTCGCCGTTTTTGACGGTCAATTCCCGTCAGTCCAGCGCCAACCCGCAGACAGCGCCGCGTGAAGTACTGTTGTCATTTCCCAATGTTACGCCGGAGATGGTCGATGACTATTTGGCGCGCCGTCAGGAAGCGCTGGCCAACCGCCAGCCGATGCCGCCGTTTCCGGGTGGCGGGGGCGGGCGCTCACCGGCGTGGCGGATCGAGGCCACCGTGACGATGGAGGACGGAACGCAGTTCACGCGGAAGGCGATCATCCGCCGCACCGGCAACCCGAAGCGTCCATTTGTGGCGTTGCTGTGGGGAGAAGCCTGAGCGGGGCGAAAAACAACAGAACGGGCGTGCAACGATGATGTGACTTTAAATGACGGCGGGAGGATGGCGCGACAGGGGGCGGGACAGGTAGAATGTCTCATTTTCATCGGCTTTTATCGGGGGTGGTTTTCGGGTGTCAACATTGACGGCCTCATTGCAGAACGGTATCGCTACGGCGGCGACCAATTTTTGGCGCTGGTGGCGGGATGAACTCGTGCGGCTTTTGCCGGCGACGGTGCGTTCGCGCCTGCAACACCGCCAGTTGTTGCCGGTCGTGGTTTACAGCGACACGCAATGGGAGTTTTGGACGCCCAGCCTGGAGAACAAACGCGCTGCCCGGATGAAACAAACCGTGCTTGACATGACGGTCGAGCCGGAAACGCGGTTATCGCAGGCGCAGGCTGCCTTCGCCTGGCTGGAATCGCCGGTGGCGTTGTCGTTGCCGGCGTCGATGGTTCTGCGGCGAACGCTGGTGCTGCCGGCGGCGCTTGAAGAAAACCTGAAACAGGCCTTGGCCTACGACCTCGATCGACACACCCCGTTCCGTGGTGATGAACTGTACTTCGACGCGCAAGTCATCGAGCGCGACGCTGATCGTGGCGAGATTCAGGTTGTGCTGGCCGCGACGCTGCGGGCGAACGCCGACCGCATCATGGCGCAACTGCGCGAAGCTGGCGCCGAGATCGTCGCATTGTCGCCGGATCCGCCCGAAAACATTGAATCGAAACTCAACCTGCTGCCGACAGAAGACCGCCCCTCATTGCGGCCCTGGCAGCGTTGGGCGATCAGTGGCGGCGTGGTGCTGATCGTATTGCTGCTACTCGCCGCGATTGCGTTGCCGATTGGGCAAAAGCGCGCCTATGCGATCAAACTGCGGCAACAAGCCGATACGGCGCAAATACAGGCGATGGAAGTGACCCGCCTGCACGACGAGCTTGACCGGCTGGTTGCCGACTACGATTTCATTCCCGAAAACAAGGGAGCCTACCCATCGACAGTGCGCGTTCTCGACGAAATCACCAAGCTGTTGCCCGACGACACCTGGCTGACGCAGATGGAGCTCAAAAACACCGTGGGCAGCAAAGAGACGCGCCATGAAATCTTTATACGCGGCGAATCGGCACACGCCAGCGAGTTGGTGACGCTTATGGAAAGCTCCGGACTGGTAACGCAGGCAGCGCCGCGCTCGCCGACGACCACGATCCGCACCAACACCGGCACCACCGAAATGTTCGACATCGGCGCCCAGTTGAAAAAGCTGCCGACACCCGAGCGGGTGGCGGTGATGGTTGAAGGGAAAGTCGCCGTGCCGGAAAAACCCGCGCCGCCGCCTCCGCCGCCGCGGCCGATCACCGTCCTGCCGGACAGCACCGTACCTGCTTCTGCCGCCGCTCCTGCTCCCGTTGCTGTTCCTGCTGTCGTTCCCGTCGCTACGCCAGTGGTGCAGCCTGTTGCTGCGCCTGCGCCGCGGCAGACGAGGGCGGCGCGCCGCGCCGCTGCCGCGCAAGCGGCTGCCGCAGCGAAGCAACCGGAGCCGGTTGCCGACGTGATCGATAATGGTGGAGGCGAGGAAATGGAAGACGATGGTGCGTCCCAACATCAGGAAGCGGAGGGAGGCGAATGAACGCCCGAATGACTCCGCTGCAATCGCGCTTCCTGGCGGCGTTTCTGTTCGTGCTGGCGCTTGCTGCCATCATCGCTGTATTCGTCGTGCCGACGCTGGCGCTGCACCACCGCTACGATAACGCCATCACCCAGCAGCGCGACCTGATGGCGCGCTATCAGCGCATGATCGAGCAAAAGTCGCAAGTTGAAGCGGCACTTGAAGCGATCAAGAAGCGCAATGGCCGCCGCTTCTTCCTCAAAAATACCGCCGCCAACCTGGCCGGCGCCGAGCTGGAAGGGCTGGTGCGGGCGGGTATCGAAAAAAGCGGCGGGCGCGTCGCCACCAGCCAGAGCATCGCGCCGAAAGAAGACGGCGACTTCCAGAAAATCACTGTCACCGTCCAATTTTTTGCGACGACGGCGAGCTTGCAAAAAACGATCCAGGCGCTGGAAGCGCAAACGCCCTACATGATCATCAATGGTCTGACACTGCGGCCAATGAACGCCAGTCGGGACTTCAAGCCGGCGGCGGGGCAGGAGCCGGAAGTCAACGCGCAAATCGAAGTCACCGGCTGGGCCTACCGGAACAGCGAGGGCGGAGGCGCGTCATGAGCCTGCGCACCTTGGCCATCGTCGGCGGCGCGCTGGTGGTCTTGCTGCTGATCACGCTGGGCTGGGAAGCCGAGCGGGGCAGGCGGATGCGTCAGCAGCCGCCCGAAACCGTCGCCGCCGCCAAGCCGCTGGAAATCACCTTGTTGCCGGAATTTCAGCCGAGTGACCTGCAAGCGCGCAAAGAGACCGTTGAAAGACCGTTGTTTACGCCGACCCGTCGGCCGGCGCCGCCGGCGGACGAAAAAGGGCCGAGCAGGATTGAGCGCGGGCTGTTTGTTTTATCGGGAACAGCGATCCAGGGACAAACCCGTATTGCGTTCCTGCGCAACGCCAAAGACAATAAACCGAAAACCGTTCGTGTTGGTGACACCGTCGAGGGGATGAATGTTTCCGTGATTACCGCCGACCGGGTCGTACTGACGGCGGGCGGGCAGGAAGAAGAATTGCTGCTGAAAGTGGCGGCGGGGCCGAAAGGAGCCATCACCCCGGCGGGGCAACCGCCGCAGCCGGGACAGCCACAACCGGGGCAACCGCAGCCGGGGCAACCGCCACAACCGGGGCAGCCGCAGTTAGGGCAACCACCCGTAATGAGAGCGCCGGCGGTCAGGCCGCCGCAGGGGCAGGTGGCGGCGCCCCAGGGCGTCATAGTTGCGGAAGCGGTGCCTGCGTCCGCAGGGCAGACGCAAAAAACCGGAAAAATGAGTGCGAGAGAAATCAACAGAAGTGCGCGCGAGCGCGTTGCGCTGACGCAGCAAAGCGGCGGGCAATAAAAGGCAATGAGCTATTTTTATAAGGAAAATCGGATGTTTTTCGAGCAACTGAAGCGGCGTGTTCCAAACACAGGCCTTTTGATGGCACTGGTTTTCGTGTTGTCTTCCTGTGCGCCCGCCAACAAAGACGCGCCGATCGGAGTCGATGCCCGCACGGCGGAACTCATCAAGAGCAGCAAAATGCCCTATTCACAGGGACTGGCTGAAACGGTTGATCGGGTCAAAACCGGCGCCGATGATGAAGACCGGGTCAAAATCTTCAAAGGCAGCGGCATCATGGTCAAAGGCCAAACGCCCTGGGAGCCGATGCCGGCTCCGGTGACCGTCACGCCGCCGGCCAGAGGCGCGACCACGGCGCCTGCCCCGACGACGCCCGTGCCGCCGCCCAGAAGCGCTACGCCGCCTACTCCGGTGCCGCCCACCCCGCCGGTTCCACCCACGCCTCCGGCGGGAACTGCGGTCACGCCGCCCGTTCCGGTAACGCCGACACCGCCGACGCCCGTGCCGCCGGTCAAAGGGGGTACAACCGCGCCTGCCACAGCTACGCCTCCCACTACGCCGCCCACGCCTACGCCGCCGACCGCGACCACACCGCCCGCTACGCCGCCTGTTCCCCCCACGCCGCCCACCCCCACGACCAAAAGCGGTAGCGCCGCGTCGGGTAGCAGCGCTACGCCGCCTGCCGCTGCCACCCAGCCCCCCTCGACCACGCCGCCGAAAACGCCAACAGGCAGAAGAGGCCGCAGCACTGCTGCGGCCACACAGGCAGCGCCCGGCAGCGCCAGCACGGGTACGCCGCCGATTCCTCCCACCCCACCCGTACCGCCGACGCCGCCTGTCCCTTCGACCGGCAGCGCGACCCCGCCCGTCCCGCCTGTGCCCCCCGTTCCTCCGACCAGCGCCACGCCGCCTTCGGTCACACCACCGCCCGTACCCCCTGTGCCTCCCGTACCGCCGGCTGCCCGACCGACGCCGCCCGCACCGACCCCGCCTTCAGCCAGAGGCGGCGGCAACATCGTGTTGAACTTTGAAGCAGCCGATTTGCGCGAAGTCATCCGCAACATCCTCGGCGACATCCTCGGCGAAGCGTACCTGATCGACCCGACCGTCAATGGACAAGTGACCATCCGCACCTCGTCCGGCATCCCGCGTGATTCGCTGTACGCCACCCTTGAAACCCTGTTGCGCATGAACAACGCAACCATGATCAAAGAAGAAGGCGTTTACAAAATCCTTCCCGCCACTGTCGGCTTCAAAGGAAGCGCATCGCCGCAACTGGGCAGCTCACAGCGGCCGTTGCCGAAAGGCTTTTCAGTGCAAATCGTGCCGTTGCGCTACGTGAGCGCCAAAGAAATGCTGAAAATTCTGGAGCCGTTCGCCAAAGATGCGCAAGCGATGCGCTCCGACGACGTGCGTAACCTCATCATCCTTTCCGGCACCGAACTCGAACTGCGCCACCTGCTCGACACCGTTGAAATGTTCGACATCGACTGGATGTCGGGGATGTCCGTCGGCCTTTTCAAGCTGAGAAACGTCGAAGTCAAAAGCCTGTCGCAAGACCTTCAAAACGCTGCCACCGGCGACGGTAACAGTGGAATGGGGCTGATGCTCGGCGCGATGAAATTCATTCCGATCGAGCGGATGAACATGCTGCTCGTCGTCACGCCGCAGCCCGACCAGTTGGAGCAAGTGAAAAAGTGGATCGAACGCTTCGACGCTGATGACAACTCGGAAGTGCCGCGTCTCTACGTTTATGCGCTCAGATACGCGCGCGCCGACAAACTGGCGCCGCTGTTGCAACAAGCGTTCACCGGCAAAAACACCGCGCCGACCCGAACGCAGCCGGCGCAAACCGCGCCGGGGACAACGGGCACGACGATGGGAGGAAACCGCCCCGGTTCGACGACGGGCTCGACGCTTGGCACGGGGCGCGGCACGACCGGCACGCTGGGCTCCAACCGGCCGACGACCGGCGGCACATATGGCACGACCGGCGGGTATGGAACAACAGGTAACCGGACGACCACCGGCACGGCGGCAGCGGGTACAGCGAACCGTCCCGGCGCCGTGCCTGGACGCCCTGGCGCACCCGGTGTAGGCGCGGGTGGCGGCATGGGAATTGCCCAGGACATCCAGGTCGTTGCCGATGAAGACAACAACGCGATCCTGATCGTCGCCACGCCGGCCGAATACGCGCTGGCCGAGCAGGCGCTGAAGAAACTCGACGTGCCGCAGCGGCAAGTGGTGATTGAAGTGACAGTGGCGGAGGTGACGCTGACGGACCAGATGAGTATTGGCACCAAATGGTGGTTTTCTAACGGTGGTGTTGCTAATCTCAAAGGCAACGCGCCTTATGGGAACACCTATGGGGGGAATGGTTCGACAAGCGCGCCTGTCAACGATAAAGGAGTCTTTGACCCCAGTTCTCTTGGTGGTTCCATGTTCAATCTAATTATTAGCCGCGCACAGCTTGCCGCAATTTTCACAGCAAACGACAGCACGGGCAATGTTAAAGTAGTGGCTAACCCCCATATTGCAGCGCTGGACAATCAGGAAGCAACGATTCAAGTTACCAACCAGATACCATACGCGAATACCTATAGCGGTTATGATTACAACACAGGCAATACCAATGGTAATTACCTGCAAACCCAATGGCAGTATGTCAGTCCGGGTGTGGTCGTGACGGTCAAGCCGCACATCAATGAAGGCGGCAACGTCAGCATGGAAGCTAACATAGAATTCAGCGCCGTCTCAGGCGACTGGAAGGCGGATTCGGGAAGCGCTCCGCCGATCATGAGCCGACAAGTTTCTTCGCAGTTGATGGTGCCTTCCGGCAGCACGATGGTGATTGGCGGCTTGATTCGCGACGACAGGACATCCGGTACTTCTGGGGTTCCGTTTTTGTCGCGGATTCCCGTGCTGGGAGCATTGTTCGGAACCGAGAATTGGAACAATTCACGCACCGAGTTGATTATCTTCCTGACGCCGCGCGTGGTTGAAAGCGAAGAAACCCGTCGTGCGATCATTCAGGACTTGCGCTATCGGATGGACAATCTGGAAGGCGTTTTGCTGGACACCAAGGCGCTGCCGACTGATCTGATACGGCGCGAGAAAATTTTGGAAGGACAAGCGGAGTAATCGAGCGAGGGCGACAAGCAATCCGACGCCCCCACCCTAACCCTCCCCCGCAAGCGGGGGAGGGAAAGCCGAGACACGGGCAGGAGGGAATCCTGAGGCGCAGGCAGGAGAAGGGTGCTATAAGCTGCTGGGCGATGCTTGGCGAGAAACTCCTTCCTCCGCTTGCGGGGGAAGGCTGGGATGGGAGGAGCAAACTCTTCATAGTAGAGGTAAATAAAAATGCACGAAGGTGCAGCGAATCCCAATGTGGCTTACTCACCCGTGGAGCTTCTTCTCTTCCGCAAGGAGAGAGGGGAGTTTATCCCTGTGTGACCATCGGATACCCGATGCCTGGGATTCAACCCTTTCAGCTATTGACGAGGTGAGGATCGCTGGCTATCCTTCCCCTCCTCGTGAATGAACCAATCGGCAGAAGGATATGAAATTTCCAAGTGTTAAGAGGGCAGAGATGAAAATGTGGGCGATCGTCGCCGGATTGGCGGTGCTGATGGCGCTGGCCGGGTGCGCGACGACCTCCGGCCCGGCGATGCCGCAGGAAAATCTGACGCCGGAGCGGCAAGCCGATATCGTCAAGCAACGCTCTCAGGAGCGTTGGGACGCGCTGATCGCGCGGGATTACGCCAAGGTGTACAGCTACCTCTCCCCGGCGACGCGGGCAGTGGTGTCCCAGGAGCAGTATGCCTATCGTTTTTCCAAAGGGGGCTTCAAGAAGGCGGAAATAAAGGAAGTAAAATGTGAAAATGATGTATGCATGGTTCGCCTCCTCCTGACCTACGATTTCAAAAACTTTAAAGATGTCGTCGCGCCAACCGGGGAAAAATGGTTTTTCCGGGATGGGCAAGCTTGGTTTCACATTCCTGAATAAGGGCGGAGGTTGCGAAAATGAGACAGAAAGGGGCGCTCACGGAGTTTATTTAACGGATTGGGTTTGTAAATCGGCAAGAGATGTAATAAAATGGCCTCGCTGTTGGGCTTAAAGTGATCACTTTAGAAAGCAACTTAAAGGAGTTTTACTCTATGAAGACATTCAAGAAAAATGCGCTCTTTGCCGCTCTGGCGGGTTTGGGCGCGGTAGGTTTGGTAGGATCGGCGCAAGCCGTAAACCTCAACCCGGATGGGTTGGGACAGGTGTTGATTTATCCGTATTACACGACTCGCGGTAACGCGGATGGTAATTCGTTTCAATCGTTGATCTCGGTTGTCAATTCGACGGATATGGGCAAAGCGGTCAAGGTTCGTTTCCTGGAAGGCAAAGCCTCTCAGGAAGTTCTGGACTTCAACCTATATTTGTCGGCGTTTGACGTCTGGACGGGTTATGTTACCCCCGAGGGCGAGGGCGCGAAGCTGCAGACGAACGATAACTCGTGTACGTATCCGGCTATTCCGGCGGGCGGCGTGGCGTTCCGGAACTATCAGTACACCGGCCCTAACGCCGATCAGGAAGATCAGACCCTTAACCGTACCAAAGAGGGTTACGTCGAAATTATCGAGATGGCGGATATCGACCCGACTTCTCCCACGGGCATCGCGATCACGCACGTTAACGGTGTGCCGAAAGACTGCTCAAAGATCGCTGATAGCGGAACTCAGCCTGCGTGGGTAGCGACCGATTTGGATACCGGAACGGGCGGCCTGTTCGGCGCTATGACGCTTCTCAGCGTTAACGACGGAAACGATGTCTCGTTCGAAGCAACGGCGCTGGATGCCTTCTTTACTGGCCCGGGACACCTTTGGAAACCTGCTGGCAGTATTCTTCCGAACCTTGCCGACGTGAAGCCGGCTGTATCGACGGTCGTGAACGGTCCGGACGTGTACATCACGCAATGGGCGGCTCCTGGAATAAAAACGGCCGACCCTGTTTCAGCGGTATTGATGAACAACTCGGTTTACAACGAGTATGTGCTGGATGATTCGATCCTCGCGAGAACCGACTGGGTCGTTACAATGCCGACGAAGAGCTACTATTACAGTGGATTCGGGCCGAAGAGAGAAAGAAAGGTGCAGAAGCTCTTCCAGCGCGATTTCGTTCTGGGTGGCGCTTGTGACGATATGGGCGTAATTTTCTATGACCGCGAAGAGCGGCATCAACAGGCAACGGGCGACTTCTCGCCGCCGCCGCCGGCTGGTGCGTCTGCTGCGCTGTGCTGGGAAGCCAACGTCGTGACTTTCGGCAATGCGAGAAATACGCCGTCGGCGTTGCGCGCGGAAAACCGCTACAACTTGACGTTGCCGCCGGCTTATGTCAACGGCTGGGCGGAGTTTGATTTCTCGCCGGTTCCTGCTGCGCCTACCAATATTGACTTCAATGTCGGTACTGCTCACGTGTTGACCAGCACCCTCGCGAGCCAATATATTGATCTGTCGGTGGCAACCCCGGCGGGAGTGACAGTGAATACGACCACGTTCACTGGCCTGCCGATGGTTGGTTTTGCTGTTCAGCAGCTCAATAACGGTGAAGCTGTCAGCGCTGACTTTGGTAAGATCTGGGCGAGCTATGCCGGACGTATCGCGCATCGCTTCTCGAAACTTATTGCCGGGCAGTAACCTTGTAATAAGATTGTTTTTGTTTCACAGAAACGGGAGCTTCGGCTCCCGTTTTTTTGCGCCTAGAATCTATACGTTTACTTTTGCCCGCTGCTTACAGTTTGTGGGACGCAGTGAGCGACGAGCGAAACATGGCGGGAACCAAGCGACGGGGTTGGCCGCGCGAGAAGGTTGTGCTTCCCGCCGCCTTCGCCGACCCTGCTTTTGGAAAGGGGGATTGTCCTGATCTCTGCTTTTTTTGGGGTTAATTTTTCTGGGCTTTGAAAAGAAGGCGGGCGGGGGCGAATTGAGACAGCTTGCTCTCTTTTATATCTTCTATATAATGTAAATTATATAGGAGGGCTTATGCTTACTTTTAAAGTGACGACGGTCGGCGCTTCTGCCGGTTTCATCCTTAGTAAAGAAGCGATGGCGCATCTCAGAGTCCAGAAGGGCGATACCGTCTATCTGACCGAGATGCCGGACGGAGGCTATCGCCTGACGCCGTATAACCCTGATTTCGCCCGTCAAATGACCCTGGCTGAGGACATCATGCACGATGACCGTGAAATCCTCCGCGCGCTGGCGAAATGAACGGTTGGCGCTGGGTTGATATAGCTGTTGTCTATGCCATCCATGATCGACAACTGGCTGAGCACGGCGGATTGGATGGCATCCGTGATCTGAATGGTGTGGAAGCAGCTCTGGCGAAGCCCCGGCAACTGTATTCCTATGGATCACCGGATGTCGCTGATTTGGCCGCGGCTTACGCTTATGGCCTGGCTCGAAACCATGGGTTCATGGACGGAAATAAGCGAACCGCCTGGATCATCGCTCGCCTTTTTCTGGCTGATAACGGTTTCAAATTAAAATTCGCTCCTGTTGAGGCCGTTCGTATTACAGAGGCGCTTGCAGCCGGCGCGGTTGAAGAAGTTCAGCTTGCGCAATGGTTCCGCGAGAGGTTAATTCGGCCTTGATGGGGAGAATGTTAACCGCAAAGAACGCAGAGATCGCAAAGGGTATCTCCGCGCGAAAGCGCTAAACTGCAAAGAAGAGCTGCTTTCAAGCCCTCTCCTTCAAGGGGGGTGGGGATGGGGTTATTGATTCGCATAGGGGAGGCCCATCCCCGCCCCAACCCAACCCTTGAAGGGGAAGGAATCCGCGTGCGTAACGAGGCACGACGGGTCGGCGTACACGAAAGCGCAAACCCCTTCCCCCGCTTGCGGGGGGGGGGGAGGTTGATGGGGGGGCGCTATTCCCCCCCACCTGACCCTCCCTTTGAAGGAGAGGAAATAAAATGACGCAACGCGAAAGTGTGTGCAACTAAACAGAAAACGCTCTAGGGGAGCGGGTTTCTTGGCTGCGGGGGAGCGTAGCGAATCCAGAAAATCATGGCCTTGATGCGAAACGCTATCCAGGGAAGTTTTTTTCACGCAGAGACGTGAAAAAATTCTTCCCTTCACAGGACAAAGGGCGTGGAGGGGCAGGGATGGCGATGTTTTGCCTCAACAATGACTTTGTAATTTAATTTCCCTCTCAAAAAGGCAAGAATTAAAGATCGCCTTTCTCGTGGAAGTGGGAGCAACGGTGAACATTCTTGTTGTATTGATTTAAAAATGGAATAAGTATTATAATCCAGACATGGTCTAGCCATACACGGGAGATTTTATGCGTGAAATTGCGTTGTTTGAGGCCAAGAACAAGTTGAGCGGCTTGCTCGATCAGGTGGCCGCTGGTGAGGAATTTCTCATCACCCGCCATGGCAAGCCGGTTGCGCGTCTCGCGCCGGTCAAACCGACGTTTGACCGCGCCAAGGCCAGGCAGGCGGCAAATGCGCTCCGGCAGGCCAGCCAGGGCTTGAGCTTGGGGGGGGTACCTATTAAAGAGCTGGTTAATGAAGGGCGTCCATGACTTTTGTTGTCGATAGCTCAGTGGCGTTGACGTGGTGTTTTGCGGAGGAGCGCACGCCGGGAACAGCGGCCTTGCTTGAGCGAGCCGAAGGTTCTGGTGCTGTTGCTCCATCTCTTTGGCCGTTGGAGGTTTTGAACGCGCTTCTGATGGCAGAGAAGCGCAAGCGAATTGACAAATACAAACGGTATGCGTTGATTGATGCGCTCCATGCGTTACCGATTACGCTTGACACGGAAACTGTCGCTCAGTCCTGGGTAACGACCAATCGGCTCGCTGAGCGGTATTGGCTCACGCTTTATGATGCGACTTATCTCGAATTGGCGCAGCGTCTCGACTTGCCTTTGGCGACGCTTGATGCCGATTTGCGTGGCGCGGCGAGTGCGTTGGGGGTGCCGCTTCTGGGGGCGCCGGGAGATTCCGAATAAAGGCGCTTTTTTAGAGCGGGGGAGGGGGAAATTTTCGCGCCTTCGTGTGCGCCGACCTGTCGCGCCTCGTTACGCACGCGGATTCCTTCCCCTTCAAGGGGAAGGTCAGGATGGGGATGGGTTTCCCTTGCGCGTATAAATAGCCCCCATCCCCACCCCAACCCTCCCTGCAAATGGAGGACGAAGATTAGAGAATGGAGAAAGATCGGCGGAAGATGGAAGACGTTTCCACCACACTATTTACTTTTGCAAGATGTTACCTTATTAATAGTAAAGCATTTGTCCAGCACTTCGAGTATAATAAACCTATTTATGAGAAGGCTTTTGCTCGCCGGCTGGAGCAAGCTTGCAGGCAACGGACGGTAGGCGGGCGCAGCAAAACCCAGCAGGTTTCAACGGCTGCACAGAAAGGCGAGCAGTAAAGGGGGCGCACAGGTTGAGGCGAAGCTTTACGGGGACGCAACGGTTGCACAGGAATATATCAGCAAAGGAGTTCAACATGATTTCTCTCAATTCTATTTCTAACTCTAACGGTTTCAAGGTGATGTGGAGTTTGTCGCTTCGCCGTACTTGCGTAGCCGTATCGGGGCTGTTTCTTATGTCAGCAGGAGCGGCGTACGCCGCCGGCGTCACGATACAGTACGCTAACGAAGCAGGCACCCCGTTGATGACCTACTCTGATGTAAACTGTGCCCAAGCGGTTCAGTTTACGGACAATGGCAACAATTCTTATACGCTGCAATGTGCCCCGGGTGGCGTAACGCCGCCGACAGTAGAAAAGCCCTCAAACTGTATCGCGTCGGTAACGGCCGGTACTATGTCGAACGGTGTCGTCCCGGTGATGTTATCGGCAGGGCAGTGCACGACCAACGGAAATACAGTGACTTACCAATGGACGCGTAGCCCCTCCGGCAGTATTCCCAACAACGCGACGTCAGACAGCTTGACGCAGGGCTCTGCGAGCGTTTCATACAGTTATCAGATGCGTGCTTGCTATGACGTCACGAACGCTGCGACCTGTTCCAACTGGCAAACTCCCACCGGGTCGCCGATCGTTGTGCCGGGTAGCGGCGGTGGTGGTGGTGGCGTCGATTCTTGCCCCAGTAACGGCGTGATCAACACAACCCTTCCATGGGGCGGTACGGTTTTCGGTAACGCCGGGGCCTCGGGCATCTTGGTGGCGAAGTTCACGGTTCCCACTGGCCTGACGACAAAATACGTAACCATTAACGTCAGTGAATATCAGTCAACTGCGACGACGCGATACGTCACCGTTTCGTCGAACCCCTGCGATTTCACCCAGGGGCTGCTCCCTGCTCAGTACGCTGTTTATTACGGGCCATATTTCACGACGACGGGCGTCGCCGGCTACCCGCAACTGATAGGTGGGCAGACGTATTATGTCAACCTTCGGAACTTGAACTCGAATGGTACTACTTCTTGTCTGTCGGGAGCGTGTAATGTGCAGGTGGTCATGAGTATCTACAAGTAGTGAGTGGATACTTGGATGATCGCATTTTTTCAGTTGGGAACAGCAAAAACCCCGTGAAAGCGGGGTTTTTGTATTGGAGCGTTTCTGTTCGATTGCTTACTTGATATGCGGGTTTGAATAGAGTCACGTCGAGGTGTTTTTGAAAGAGGAAAGAAGGAAATGGAAAGTTCGTTTTGCAGGAGTGTTTTTTACCGAAAACTGATAGCCGGCGTGGCTGGTGTTTTTCTGATGATGCTTTGTCAAGGGCTGTGGGCGCAGGAAAAGTCGACATCCGATGATCCGCTACTGGCCAAAAATGAGTGGGTGGAATTGCGAAAAAGCGATTATGAAACAGCCCTGATGCGCTTCCCGGATGATGTCAGAAAAAGGGTCGCCAATGATCAGAAGGCGATTATCAAGATACTGGCGCGGCTTTTGCGGGACAAGACGTTGGCGGCGCAGGCGCGCGCCGAAAAGCTGGATCAGGATCCCAAAGTGAAGGCAATTCTGGCGTCGGAAATCGAGCGGTTTTACGCAAAGCTGCGCGTTGACAAGATCGATCAGGAGGGAAATGCGGCGTTTGCCAAGGATGAGGCGATTTACGCGGCGCGGGCTTCGGAAATTTATCTTGCCAACAAGAAAAGATATGAGGTTCCAGAACAGGTCAAGGCCTCGCATATTCTCATTGACCTCAAGCGGCACAGCGAGGAAGAAGGACTCAAGCTGGCGCGGGAAGTCCGAGCGAAGATCGTCGCGGGAGAAGACTTCGGAAAAGCTGCCCAGCAATATTCCGAAGACGCAGGAACGATCAATGCGCTTGGGGAGTTGGGCTGGTTTTCTTATGAGGAGATGGTCCCCGAATTTTCCGAGGTAGCTTTTGCGCTCAAAAAAGAGGGAGATGTGAGCGAGCCGGTATTGACGAAATTCGGCTGGCACTTGATTCGCCTCGAAGGAAAAAAAGAAGCAGGATTGTTGCCTTTTGAGGAAGCCAAAGATAGGATCATGGCAGAGCAAAAGCAAAAATTCGTCGAGGATTATCGGAACAAAGAACTGGAAAAAATCAATGATGATCCTAAGACGGTTCTTAATGAGGAAGTGATAGATGCCTTGTATATTGCCCCTCCCTCGCGGCAGGAGATCGAGCAGATTCTTAAAAATATGAAGAGCGATGGGGGTAAAGATGACGAAAAGAAAGGCGGCGAAGAGAAAAGCGGCAAAGGAAAAAGTGAGAAGTGATGTCTGGGCGGCAAGTTACCGCTTATGTTGTTATTGACGTGCACAAAGGGCGGGTTTCAATCCGCCCTTTGTGCATGAATGCCCTCAGGGGAAGGGATGGGGAAACCGGATTGCTTCGCTCGCAATGACGTCAGAGGCTATAGTGCACCCTTTTAAACCGAAGCTGCGCTAATTTTGTCAGATCAGCAATGTTGACAGCACACGCCAGTCTGTGGAAAAACAGGAGCTTGATCAAAGCGCTGATTGTGCGCGAGATCATCGGTCGCTACCGAGGCTCGGTGATGGGCGTTCTGTGGTCGTTTTTTTTGCCGGTGTTGATGCTGGCTGTCTACACTTTCGTTTTCAGCGTGATCTTCAGGGCGCGCTGGAACACCGGCAGTGATTCAAAAACGGAATTTGCGCTGATTTTGTTTGCCGGTCTTCTGGTTTTCAATTTCTTCTCCGAGTGCGTGAATCGCGCACCGGGATTGATCCTGGCCAATACGAGCTACGTTAAAAAGGTTGTTTTCCCGCTGGAGATTTTACCCATCGTCACGCTGGGCGCGGCGCTGTTTCACTGCGGGGTTGCGTTGTCGGTATGGCTCCTTTTTTATGTGATTTTTATCGGCGCACCGCCGCTGACTGCATTGCTCTTTCCCGTTGTACTGTTACCGTTGATTTTTTTGACGGCGGGGATAAGCTGGTTGTTGGCTTCTCTGGGAGTTTTCTTGCGGGATGTTGCGCAAGTGGTCGGCGTCGTCACGACGGTGTTGATGTTTTTATCGCCGATTTTTTTCCCGGCTTCGGCGTTGCCGGAAAGTTTTCAGAAGGTGCTGTTGCTGAACCCGCTGGCGCTGGTTGTCGAGCAGTCGAGAGATGTTTTGATTTTTGGTAAGACGCTGCCCTGGGGTGTGTACTTCGCTTCTCTGGCGGGCAGTGTTGTGATCGCCTGGCTGGGCTTCGCCTGGTTTCAGAAGACGCGAAAGGGGTTCGCCGATGTCCTCTGACGTGTTGATCAAAGTTGAACATCTGAGCAAGTGCTACCAGATTTACGGAAAGCCACGGGATCGTTTGTTGCAAATGTTGATGCGCGGTCGGCGGCAGTATTTTCAGGAATTCTGGGCGTTGCGCGATATTTCGTTCGAGATCAGGCGCGGCGAAACGGTCGGCATCATCGGGCGCAACGGCAGCGGCAAATCGACGTTGTTGCAGTTGATCTGCGGAACGCTGACGCCGACCGCGGGAACAGCGGAGACGAACGGGAGAATCGCCGCGCTGCTGGAATTGGGCGCCGGTTTTAATCCTGAGTTCACCGGGCGGGAGAATGTTTATCTCGCCGCCGGTTTGTATGGTTTGAGTCGCGAGGAAGTTGACGCGCGTTTCGAGAGTATTTGCGATTTTGCGGATATCGGCGAATTTGTCGAGCAGCCGGTGAAAACATACTCCAGCGGGATGTTCGTGCGCTTGGCTTTCGCCGTGATTGCGCATGTCGATGCGGACATTTTGGTGATCGACGAAGCGCTGTCGGTCGGCGACGCTTATTTTGTGCAGAAGTGTATGCGCTTTCTGCGGCAATTCATGGAACGCGGGACGCTGCTTTTTTGTAGCCACGATATCGGCGCGGTGATCAACCTGTGCGAAAAAGCCATCTGGCTGGATTACGGAAAAATGGTGATGATGGATTCGCCGAAGGTTGTTTCTGAGCACTACCTCGCGGCATTGTGCGCGGTTCCTGATGTACAACCAGCAACAGCCGAAAGCGATACGGATACAACCATTGACCAGAAGCAGCCGGAAGATGAAGAGTACCGTGATGCGCGCGAGCCGCTTGTCAATGCATCCAATCTCCGTAATGAGATGGAGATTCTACAGTTTGACCCAACTCGCCCCGGCTTCGGTGCGGGGGGCGCAAAAATTACTTCAGTACGATTGCTGGACAAAAACAGGAAACCTTTGGCTTGGGTGGTAGGAGGCGAAGAGGTGATTCTGGAAATTCGCGCGCAAGCGCGGCAGGAGTTGTCGCGGCCCATCATCGGCTTTCTTTTCCGCGATCGGTTGGGGCAATCGGTATTCTCCGACAACACTTATCTTTCGTACCGATTTAATGAGCCGTCGGCGCACCCGGGAGAAACGCTGACAGCGCGTTTTGAGTTTCGTTTGCCGGTGATGCCCAGCGGCAAATACAGTATCGCTGTTTCCGTGGGCGACGGCACGCAGGAACAAAATGTGCAACATCATTGGATGCACGATGCGCTGATAATTGAAGCGCACGCCAGCGTGGTTTGCTTGGGTTTGATCGGGATACCGATGAAGAAAATTTTTCTTGGAAAGAGTGATGCGACGTTTTAATGGGCCTTGCCCGGTGTGTGGTGGTGAAACTTTTTCGCAGCTTTGGGTTATTCCTCGAGAGCTTGCCAGCGGATGGGAACTAAACGAAGAAGAATCCGCAACCATCAGCCGCCAGCAAGGCCTCACCTGCGACTCCTGCCGTAACAACTTGCGGGCAATGACGTTGGCAGCGGCGATTCTTTCTGACCTCAATTTTTATGGAACGCTGGACCGGTTTTGTGACGCTCCGCGCGATATGGATGTTCTGGAAATCAACGAAGCCGCCAATCTTGCCTCGTTTCTTGGGAAGATGCAGGGGCACCGACTGGTCGAATATCCGCAAATAGATATGTTGAAAATGGCCTTTGCTTCAGAGAGCTTCGATCTGGTCATTCATTCCGACACGCTGGAGCATATTGTTGATCCCCTCAGAGGGCTTGCGGAATGCCATCGCGTGTTGCGACCGGGAGGGCGTTGCGTGTTTACAACGCCAGTGATTCCCGGAAGAATGACGCGCTCACGTGCGGGACTTTCGCCCAGCTATCACGGGAGACCGGAGGAAAAGACGGAAGATCAGCGTGTTCACTTTGAGTTCGGCGCGGATGTCTGGAGAACAGTATTGGAAGCAGGTTTTCTTTCATGCAAAATCTTTTGTCTCGAATATCCGGCGGGATTGGCGCTTGTTGCACAAAAGTCGCATGCGAGGTAAGGAGGGATTTCTTTTCTTGTTCAATAAGGCGCTAATAATCCGCGCCTATAAGGGCGAAATCAAGGCGGGTATTGTTATTCAACCGAATGAAGTGAAAATGAAATTAACCGGAGTGCGTGATCAACTGCGCCAGAGTCCGCAATGACGCCGACGCTTTATTTGCGATGTATGCGTTCTTTGCGAATGAATCATTGTGCAGTTAAATTCTGTTTTTACGATTATAGGCAGAAACATAAAGTTCACCGGCCAGCAGATCGACGAAAGAATATTTTTGCAATTCCGGGGTGTATTCAACGTGGTCGTGGGTGCGCAGGATCACGCGCCAGGGCTCGAAATCAAGATCGCGCAGTTGTTTCTCAAATTCCGGCACGGTGATGAGGTTGAGTTCGGTAAACCACTGCCAATATTGTTCCGGCGAAGCATTGTCGCCGCAACGGTCGATATAATCCGGTTGGCTGCTGAGAACTTTTTCGCGCAACCACTCTCGAGAGCGTTTGAGGTGAACGTAGGGCTCTTCGCGGGCGAAGCGGAATTCGCCGAGATGGTTGCCGATGTCGGAGTAAAAAAGGCCGGGACAGACCAGCAGCAAGCCATCGGGTTTCAAGACGCGGCGCATTTCTTTAAGCGCCTGAAGATAACCGCCGGCAATGTGTTCCAACAAGCCCCACGACATGACCACATCAAAATAATCGTCAGGGAAAGGAATTTCATTGGCGCTGGCCGGGAGAAAACGCAAATTCCCCGGAAGCTGAGTGATCGGGAAGTTGCATTGCTTCAAAATATCAGGTAACCGTTCATACCCCCGAAAAGGATCGATACCTACCATTTCTTGTGGCTTCAGCCGCAAGGCAAAACCGAAATCGGTGGTGCCGTCGCCGCAACCGGCGTTCAGAACTTTTCCTTTGAGGAGAGGGGAATTTTTTAACAAATAGCTGGCGATGGTGCGAACTTCAAAGTCGAAATGTTTGTAAAACCAATCGCCACCACCTCGTTTCCAGGAAAGGGTTTCAATGGGGGGCGTGCTTTGCAGGCTTCGCAGATCCCAGGAAAATTGGGCAGAGGGTTCTTTGACGGAGCTTTTTTTGACCCTGAAAGAAAGCGATGCCGTTCTGGCATTGATAACGGCACCGTTGTCGTGGTGGAAAAGGGAAATGTTTGCCGTGTATTGCCCTGCTGGAAGACTCAGGAGGGACTCCGTTACCTGAAGGCGGTAGGCTCCCTGAGGTAACCAACTGACATCCCACCCGCCGGCGCTTAGGTAATAGCAGCCGAGCAATGCACCGCTTTCCGCGTTGACGATGGCAACGCTGGCGTTAAGATCGAAAACGATGGGTTCTTCGACTGAGAAATCAAGAGTGATCGCTAGGGGGGTGCGAGGCGTCACCACTTTTGAGGAAAGATCGGTACGTAGAATAGAAAGGCTCATGCTAACAAAATGATTTCCGGAGGGCACATGATACCCATTTTTGACGGACGATAACACGGGCGGCAAGGAAAGAATCGGGTAAATGAAAAGCCCTTCTGGAGACAGCATGTGCGCCATCGAACCTGCGGGTGGGCTAGGTATTGAAAATAAGGTAATATTGCATTATAGATTATCGGTTAATGAGAGCTTGAAGGAGGTCGCGCATGGGTATTCTGACTGTTACTGTTCGGGGTCAAGTGACTTTTCGGAAAGGGGTCTTGCGGCACTTGGGCATTAAGCCTGGTGAGAAGATCGAGTTGGATTTGCTGCCGGATGGGCGGGCCGAGATGAGAGCCGCACGGCCTACCGGCGCGATTGAAGATTTTCTTGGTTTGCTCGCGGGCAAGACTAAAAAAGTGGCTACCCTTGAGGAGATCGACGAGGCGGCGATTACTGGCTGGGCAGGTGAAAAATGAAAATTGCGGTAGACACGAATGTTTTGGTTCGTGGCGTTGTGCGCGATGACGAGAACCAGGCGCGGATCGTGGGCAAGGTATTCAAAGAAGCGTCGCTGATTGCGGTATCGCTTCCCTGTTTGTGTGAATTTGTTTGGGTGCTTCGCAAGGTTTATGGCTTCGATAACGCATCTATTACGGCAGCCATTCGGGCGTTGGTTGCTGCGGAGAAGGTCGCCATGAACCGACCTGCTGTTGAAGCGGGCCTTGCCATTCTTGATGTTGGCGGTGATTTTGCCGATGGTGTCATGGCCTACGAGGGAGACTGGTTGGGCGCTGAAACATTTGTTTCCTTTGACAAGAAGGCAGTGCCTCTGCTGACTAAGCAAGGGCAGGCCGCACGCTTACTCTGACTTAGACCGACCTGATTTCAAAAAACGCGCGCGCAGAAATTCATCATCTATAGTGGTCTATGTCTTTGACTCTTGATTTCACCGGCGAACGGTTCGTCCCCGGTATTCCCGGAGAGATCGTTTACGAACATTGGCATCGATATGCCTTTGCGCAAAGTTTTGCGCGAGGGCGGCGTGTGCTTGATGTTGCCTGCGGCGAGGGATACGGCAGCGCTTTTCTGGCGGCGAACGCGCTTTCGGTGATTGGTGCGGACATCAGCGCCGAAGCCATACAGCATGCCACGGCGCGTTATGGCGGCGTGCATTCCAACTTGCGGTTTTTGCAGGCGTCGGCTGCTTCGCTTCCGTTGGAGGATCGCAGTATTGACCTGATCGTTTCTTTTGAAACGATCGAGCATCTACCGCAGTCGCTACAGGCGCCAATGATCGAGGAATTTGCACGCGTACTGGCGCCAGGTGGCCTCCTGATATTGTCGTCGCCGAACCGCCCCGAGTATTCACCGCCGGGAACACCACCCAATCCATTCCACGTTTATGAGTTGAATCGGGAGGAATTGGAAACACTACTGAAACCGTTTTTCCCGTCGCAGATATGGTTGTCGCAACGGTTATGGTTCGGCTCGACCCTTTGGCGCGAGCCGGTTCCGTCAAGCGGGGCGATGGTAGCGCAAGCCTGGCAACAACAGGAAGATGGTAGGATCGCTGCGGCCAGACTGCCAGTAGCGAAGTATTTTATCGTGCTGGTGGCGCGCGATGCGCAAACCACGCTCCCTACGATTTCTGGACTGTCGCTGTTCTCGGATGTGGGTGAAGAAGAGCTCAAGCGGCTTTACCATCAGGCCGCAGAAGTGCTGCGGCTCGATAAGGAAGGGTTGAAGCTACAAAAAACTTTGGAAGAGAGAACCGTACGCCTTCAGTTGCTCGAAGAAAAGCGCCAGTCGCTGGAAGAAGAGCTTCAGAGAAAAGATGGGGAAATCAAGTTGTTGGGATATTCCCTGAAAGACAAGGAAGCGCTCTTGCGCTATCGTGAAAGCTTGATCGGCTGGTTGCGCTGGCCACTTTCGCGGTTGAAACGGCGTTTTTCCGGCGCAGGGCGAAGCGATTCAACGCATGAATAAAAAAGTGCTGCAAGAACCGTCAGCGGCTATCGGTGTTGATATTATCGTGCCGGTGTATAACGCGGCGGCGGATGTCGCGCAGTGTGTTGCTTCCGTCCTGGAAAAAACATCTGGCGATTATCGCCTGATTCTGATTGACGATGCTTCGCCGTCTCCCGACATTGGCCGTTTGTTTGAGCGTTGGGAGAAAGAGAACATCCCGAAGCGAATATTGCTTCGCAATGAAGTGAATCTTGGCTTTACGGGAACGGCCAATCGCGGAATGAAGTTGTCGCACCATGCGCATCCGCGCCGCGATGTCGTATTGCTCAATTCCGATACGATTGTTACGACCGGCTGGCTGGAAGCATTGCAGCGTTGCGTTTATTCGGATGATCACATCGGAACGGCGACGCCGTTTTCAAACAACGCCGAAATCTGTTCTTATCCACGCTTTTGCGCGGACAACGGCTGGCCGGAAGGAAAAGACCCCGAACCGATCCGTGCGGCGCTGAGCCGGGCGGCAGCACCATCTTACCCTGAAATTCCGACGGGCGTCGGTTTTTGTTTTTACATCAAGCGTTCATTGCTCGACAGTATCGGGTTTTTCGATGAAGCGTTCGGCGCCGGTTACGGCGAAGAAAACGATTTCTGTTTGAGGGCAAAAAAAGCGGGATTTCGCAACGTGCTGTGCGATGACGCGTTTGTGGTGCATCTCGGCGAGCGTTCGTTCAAAGGAAGAAAGCAGGAGTTGGGCGGGCGCAATATGCAGGTGTTGCTCGACAAACATCCTGAGTATCTCGATGTTGTCGGTCAATTCATCGCGCGTGATCCGTTGCGGGCTATTCGGGCGGTAGCGCAACTGGAAGAGGACAAAGCGGATGCTCCCGAGAATGCGGTGCTTCACATCGTGCATACGCATGGGGGCGGCACGGAGCTTCATGCGCGAAAGCTGATCAAAAATTCTCCGCCGGGATGGCGGCATTACCTTGCTATCGTGGATAACGTGCATTGGCGCGTCGAATTTTCGCCGGGAGACGGGGCGGAGACATTTGCGATATGCGCGGGGCACAGTAATAATGAATCGCTGGCATTGTTTATCGAACAGTTGTGCGGGAGCTTGGGTGTTCATCTCATCCATGTGCACAATATTTCCGGTTGTCGGGACGGGTTTTTGTCGGCGTTGCCGAAATTGTCGATTTCTTACGGCTATACGACGCACGACCTCAGTTTCGCGTGTCCGACGATTACATTTTTAAATCCTAACGAACGGTACTGCGGCGGGCAAATGGAGGCGGAGGTTTGTCAAAATTGCCTTCGTCAACAAAGGCTTTTTTCGGCTATTGATATTGCAGAATGGCGGCAGACGCATCATGCCCTTGCGCAAAAAGCGAGTTTCATCATCGTGCCGTCGCGCTGGGCCGGGCAAATGTTCGCGCGTTATTTTCCGGGGATTGCGGTGACGCGGATCGAACACGCGATTCCATCGAATCCGGTTCCTTCCCGAAGTTTGAGTGTGTTGATGTTTGCGAGCAGCCAATGGCCGACGGTTGCGGTATTGGGCGCTGTGGGGCCTGACAAGGGGGCGCGGCGCCTGGAGCGTTTGACGGCGTTGGCGGCGGAGAAGAATGCTGCGGTACGCTTTGTGTTGATCGGTTATCTCGATCGGCAGCGCGGCCCCTGGCAAAGCGACGATGGCCGTTTGTTGATACATGGGCGTTACGCGTCCAGTGATTTGCCGACGCTGATGGATTATTACAATGTGAAATTGGTACTTTATCCTTCAGCAGGGCCGGAGACGTTTTGTTATACGTTGTCCGAAACCTGGCAGGCGGGGCGACCGGCACTGGTGCCGCCGTTCGGCGCTTTGGCGGAGCGGATGCAGGAGCACGGTGCGGGGTGGATCATGAGCGATGAAGAATGGGCGGACGAAGAACGCATGTTGCAGCGGATTCTGACGCTGCTCGATCCGGTTCATCACGAAGCGTTCCAAGAGAAGGCGACGCACGCAAGTCACGTTTCATTGCCGACAATGGAGCATATGGTGGCGGAGACATTCGCGTGTTACAAGCAAGCGCTTGAACGAACGCCGACGGTTGCCTCCGAAAGACTTTCTTTTTCTCCTGCCAGGATACGTGATGCGTTGGGTTATACGGAAGGCTTGTCGATAAAGAGCGCCGAGGCGAAAGGTGCGCAAAGCGAAAACGCCTCAGGATGGGTGGCGCGTTTTCGGCAAACGCCGATAGGACGGTTTTTGCGCGCGTTGTTACCGCAAAGCGTGATCGACGGATTAAAAAAAATCATCAAGAGATAGCAGGCTATGGCGGAAGAAAAAATTCACTGGTTGGCGCGAGGAAAAGAATATCGGGCGCAGGGGATGCTGGCAGATGCGGCTTGGTGTTTTGAAAAAGCAACCAAAGAACTGTTTTCTTCGGAGGAAGCGCATTTTCTTCTTGGTTGCGTCTGGCGGGATCTTGGGGACATCAGCAAAGCGTATGCGGTTTGGCGTCAGGGAGTTGCCAACCACCCGACCGCGCTGCCCTGTTTGCAAGCGATGGCCGAGGCCCGGCTTCATCTGGGAGATGCGGAGGGCGCGGCGGAACAAGCTGCCGCTGTTCTCAAAATAAGCGCAGGAGAACCGCGAGCTGAAACGATAGACGCGATTTCGGCGGCGCAGCGCGGGGCGGTGTCACAGTGGGAAAAACTGGAACAGTGGGCGGAAGAGCGCAAAGACATTTTTTGCGACGATGCTTTTGCATATGCATTGGCAAAAGCCATCAACGCGCAAGATGCGGCGGCAGAGGCAATCGAGGCAACTGAGGAGGTAAAACAACGCTTTTCCGAAAAATGTTTGGCGCTGAAAATCGCTTGGCCTCCTGTATTGAAAATGGCGATGTTGAGCAAGGTTTTGCCGTTTTCGGATCAGAAAGCGCCGTACATTGGCAAAGTAAAGACGCTTTTCGATGAGGCGATTTTCGAGCAGGACAGCGACGGCCTTCGCACGTTGGCGCTTGCTTTGCGACAGGCGGATTGTCTTGATTTGGCGAAAGATTTTTTTCAGTGGTACGGCGAGATTCAGAAAGCGATTTACACCAGGAGAAAGCAGCAAGCAGAAGTCTTGCCATTGCAATGGTGCCGCCGCACTGCCGGAGAATATTTGCGGGTGTCGGTGCTGTTGCCGCTTTGGAACAAAAGCAGTGACAGTGTTAAAAAGCGGTTGTCGGCGTTGTTACCGCTGCCTTATGGCCTTGACGTCTGGGTTTTTGGAGACACGGCGCAGTGGCAATCTTTTTTTGATGCCGGCGTTGATGGTGGCATGGATGATGTAACGGCACGCGCCGGGAAGAGGACGGTGCGTTTGCTTCCGGCATCTCCGGCGGCGGTGCTGAATTTGTTCGATTACGATGTGTTGATTGATTTTGCCGGAATGACCTGGCCGATGGAAACTTTCTTCATTGAGCGACCGGCAAGACACATATGGGCTTTTGCCGAAAATCAAAAAGGATTGGAGGCGTTGTCGTCCTGGTGGGATCGTGTTTTTGAAACGCCGCAGGAGGTGAAGGAGGCGCTAGCGTTGATGCAGCAAAGTCTGCCGTTGTCAGCTTCTTTGTCGGCGCGTGAGTTCGTCGAAAAGAAAGACGAGGCGCTGAAAGCGCATCAGCAGAAAAATTTGGATGTTTCCCGCTCAATGTATGAGACGTTATTAAACGATCAGCCGGAGATGGCGCTGGTGCATTACCTGGTAGCGGCACTGGCACACGATATGGGCAACAATGAAAAAGCAGGCAAGCATCTTTCAGAAGCGCTGGCGGCTTTTCCTGATTGCGCCAAACCGTATCAAGTGCTGGCCGAATTGTTGCTGGAGGAAGACCTCGCGGGTGCGCAGGCGCTGGTCGAAAAAGGGTTGTCGCTGATGCCGGATGCTTTGGGACTTCGCCATGTGGAGGGAGAGGTTGCGATGTCCCGGCGAGAGTACGCAAAAGCGGAAATGATTTTCAGGAATATTTTGTCGGCGATGCCGACGAACGCCCAAGCGCATTTCGGTTTGGGGCTGGTGTTACAACAACGGGCGCAGCCGCAAGAAGCGGCGCGTTCTTATCAGCGGGCGCTTTTGCTGAATCCGGAATTGCTTGAGGCGCATTTTCATTTGGGACAGTTGTTTCAGGAGCAGAAACAGTTCGAGGCGGCAAGCCGCGCTTATCGCCATGTGTTGTCAATGAACCCGGAGCATGCCAAATCGTATATGCGGTTTGGCGAAATTTTGAAAGACGCCGGGAAAATGCGCGAATGGTTTGAAAATTTTCGGCAGTTTCAAGCGCATTGCCCGCAATCGATCGCGATGGCTTCGCAGGGGCTGGAAGTTGGTCAGCTCACAGGGGATTCCAAAGGAGTTGAATTCTTTCTTGATGGATTATGGAAAGGAAGATTCAGAGCGGAAAGCAAAAGTGAGCTTATGGAAGTGTTGGGCTCGTTGCAGCATCAGCTTCTTTACTTTGACATAGAGCCGGATTTTTCGTTAAGCATGGCCAGACTTTACGACGAGGTAGTGCGGAGGGTGCTCGGAGCGTCATTGCCGCGCCCGCAGAAAAGAAAACCCGGAAAAGTTCGCGTGGGTTATTTGTCGGGAGATTTATGGAATCATGTGATGGGACGGATGGTGTGGCAGGCGACCCAACATCACGATAAGGAAAAATTCGAACTGTTCTTTTATTCGTTAAGCAGTCAGCGAGACCTTGTTACGGAGCAATTTCTCCAGCTTGCCGATCATTTCCATTTTTTGCCCGAACTTGGCGAGCGCGAACTGGCTGACCGGATCAGCGCTGACGATTTGGACATCCTGGTGGATTTATCAACGCATACCAAGGGCTCCAAACCGGGGGTTCTGGCATTGAAGCCAGCGCGCGTACAGATCACGCATATTGCGAGCGCGGGGACGCTTGGGTTATCGGCGGTCGATTTCAAGCTGACCGATTACGACGCCGATTTGCCGGAGATGCAGCCTTATCAGATTGAGCAATTTTTACCGATGCAAGGGTGCGTTTACCCTTATGCGCCGATTGAAGCGGCGACAGAACACCCGTATCACCGAAAATCTTTAGGCATTGCGGAAGATGCGGTATTGATCGGCGCTTTTGTGATGCCGACAAAACTTTCGGCGAGATATGTGGCGTTATGGAAGCGGGCTTTGGAGGAGATCCCGAAAAGCAAGCTGGTTTTTTCGCCGATTTCCCAGGCCTATACACAGATTTACCGAAACGTGATGAAAAGCGTAGGCATCGGCGAAGACCGTTATCTTTTCATTCCGATGCCGACGAATAATACGTTACGTCAAGCGCGGTATTCGATTATTGATTTCGTGCTTGACCCGATGCCTTACGGCAATGTGAACGGGACGCTGGAACCGCTGAGCGCTGGCGTACCGGTCGTGACTCTTGTCGGGCGTCGTCACGGAGAGCGGTCGAGCTATTCGATTCTGAAGAATCTGGGAGAAACGCGAACCATCGCGCACGGCGGGAAAGGGTATATCGAGATCGCGAAGCGCTTGAGCCAAGATAAGGCGTTCATGGCAGAGGTGCGCGCGGGGATACGCCGGGGATTGGAACAATCGCCTCTGGTGGACATGAAGCAGCATTGCCGGAATCTCGAAGAAGCGTACATTCGGGCGCTCGAAATAAAAGCGCCGGAAGTGATCCGCGAGATAAGAGAATCGTTTTAACCGCAAAGAACGCAAAGAGAGCAAAGAAAAATCGGCAAGGAACGAGGTGCATAGGTTGCTGGTGAGCGGCCTTTAGCCGCGAGCGAAGCGTGGCGGGGAACGCGACGTTTTTGCCTCACGCGAAGGCGCGAAAAAGAAAAGCCCCCTTTTCAAAGGGGGTGCCCGCCGAAGGCGGGCGGGGGTTTGTTGTGGGCGAGATGCGTGCGCTTCCAGAATCCAGAAACCCATCCCCATCCTAACCTTCCCCTTGAAGGGGAAGGAACTCGCGTCCTTTACGGCTTCGCGTAAGCTTATCTTTCGTGTCTTTCGTGGTTAAAGGTTCTTCTTTGCGTTACGGTTCCGCCCGAAAGCGCCGATGCCAAACGCTGACAATCCAGATAGAAAGAAGGGGCGTCGCGGTGATCAGAAAGCGTTCGGCTTGGATCACGTTGAACAACCACGAGAAAAGCCCTGGGAAAGCAACGGCGACAACGCAGACGAGCATACTGCCCCATACGATCAGGGAGAGCGGCGCTATTTTCGTGTGCAGGCTTTCGCGGAATCCGATGGCGAGGGTCGCCAATGCGGCAAGCCAGAGAAAATGCCAGTTTTCTCTCGTGATGAAATTGGACAACCAGGTATCGGGGTCGGTGTCGAAACGTAGGTTTGTCAGCGCGGGCGATAGTGATGCGCCGAATTGTGTCAGCGCCAGAAGTCCCACGACGGTGATGGCGGGAAGCGCCAATGCCAGAATCCGTGTGCTCTTGGGAAGAAGGATGCAGACGAGCGCCGGCAGCAGCAAGGCCAGCCACAGGTAAGCCGCTGGCCACAGCATCGCGGCGATGAGCGCAAAAAGCAACGCGCACGACAGATCGAACCATTGCCGCGAATGCGCCCAGCGAACCAGCGACAACGCCGCCAAGGTGAACGTTCCCGCCAGCGGCAAGTCGGGCAGACCGGCCAGCGCGACGTGGGTGTTGAGCAGCGGCAGCGACGCGACGAGCCAGGCGGCGATGAGGCTGGCGAAAGGACCGATGCGCTGGTTGCGCATGAAGCCGTAAACGGCAAGCGTCAGCGCCAGCAACATGCCCCACCAAGGAAGATTCATCAGCACGTCGTTCCATTCGCCGATGGCGACACACATCCAGGCTTGCAGCAACGGCAACGTGATGGGCAGGTTCGGCGCGTTGTCGAGATAAACATGGCTGTTGAGATTGCCGCTGAGGTTACCACTGAGCCAGGCGGCGCTGTCTCCGAAGGGCGCCAGTGTTTTCAGGCCGAAATAAACATGCGTTTTCGAAGCCCATTGAATCGACGCTTCCCAGGGAAAGAGCGGGCGGGTGGCGACTTCAAAAAACAGCAGTCCGAAGCGCAGTGCGAGCCAGGCGAGGAGCGCAAAAAAGAAATAGCGTGTTAATTTCGGCAGAGGACAGAGGGGGCAGTTTTCTTTGAGGTTTTGAAGAGGCGCGCGTCGCCAGCCGATGAAAAGGGCCAGCGCGGTGATCAGTAATAACGGCAGTGCGATGACGATCAAGCCGAAAGGAATGCCAGCGAGTGCGTATAAGCGCATCAGGCACGTTACCAGCCAATAACCCAGAAAAGCGCCCGCTCCCAGCCGCCAACCGATTTCTCCTGGCGTGTGTACGGCTGTGCGCGGAAGCGTCAACGCTGCCGCGGCGTAAAGCAGCGCGGCGCCGGTTAACCAGGGCAAAAACAAAGCAATCAAAGCGAGAAGCCAGGTCATGGTGTCAACTTCATGGCGTTAACTCAAAGAGAGCAGAACCGGCGTCAATCACTTTGGCGTTGGCAGAAAGTTCAGCACCGGTGGGAAGACGGATTTTTTTCTTCGCGGCGTCGTATTGAACGCCGCGTTGTTGAAAGACGAGCAGGTAATCGCCGGGATGTAAGAAGCGCGCATCGGGAGGCTGTGCCGAATTGAGATCGTAATACACCTGGTTCGGATAAAGATGGTATGCGGCGCGGCTTCGCAAATAAGCGACTTCGGACATGATGAAGATACGGGTAGGCGTTGCCGGTAATTCTGCGCGTGCTTTTTCGATAAAGGCGAAGAGTTCGCCGTCTTCGGCGGCCAGGTGTTTTTGCGTCCAGTCTTTACTGCCGTAAACCTGCCGGGTTTGCGCGACTTGTCGCGCCAGTTGAATGGTCCAGCGGGCATCGAGGACCATCCAGCTTATGCAAAGAAGCGCCATTCCTCCATAGAGCCAGTAGCGCGGCATGGTACGCGGGAAGTCGAGGAAACGATCTTGCCAGCGTCGCCAGAGAAGAAGCGCTGCGGCGCCGAGGAGCAGCAGCACCAGCGCAGCGAGTATCAACAGTGAAAGCGGGAACGCTCCCGGATCGTCTAATTGATAAATCGACGTTCCGCGCCAGCCGACGAAGCTGCTCCATTCTTTGATACGCAGCCCCAGCGTTTCAAAAGCACCCATCGGATGCGCCCGAACATTCGTGACAGTGAACGGTTGCGGTGTCGGAAGCTGGAGGGCGAGAGCAAAACCGAGAACGTTACCGAGCCAGCCGATTTGGTGGGCAACGGTCATCGGCAACAGGCGGCCATTCTCGACTACCAAATCAACCTGGCGCTGCGCGTTGGGCGCGTAATCGGTGCGCCACAAAAGTTTGGCGGCCGTACCGTCGGGAAGGCCGGAGATGTCCCAGTCCAGGACCGGATAGTCCCGCGCCGGGAAACGAGCGTTGACGGTTAATACGGCCAATCCGGTGGTCTCGGGAGCGAAATGCGCCTGGCCGGATTCGACTCCGATTAACGTGCCGCGTGCGACCGCAATGTTTTGTGGAAGCCAAGCTTTGATCGAAGCGTTGGAGAACCAGGCGCCCGGCAGCGTCCAAGCCAGATAAACCAGCGTGCAAATAAACAGTGATGCGATGAAAAGCAAAAGCAACGCGCCCAGAAAACGACCCGAAGCGACGTTTACAGCCGCGGGCGGCGGTGTTTCCGGCGGCGGGGACGGAATGGAAGATGAGGGCGGTACAGGCGGCAAGGTCATGATAAAAGAATGAACACGGGCGCTCAAACCCAATCATACCGTGATGTCGGGAGGGTGCAACGAAGATTTTTACTTGTCCTAACTTTTTTGTGTCGAGGGTGTTGCAAAAGAAAATCAGGTGTGCCATAATTCCGCTTCTGCGCTGTTGAAAACACGTTGTTTCGCAGCGGTTCTTTAAGAAGATGGCGATTGATAGGTGTGGGTGCTGCTATAAGTCTGTGAATCGGGCCTTGTCTGGCGTAAAAACCAAACAAGCTTGGAAAGCAGACTGGTTTAAGAAATAGTAGTGCTCATACAGAAGTACGCAAGTGTGACCGTCGCGAGACGGTCAGTCTTAACGGATTTCGAATGAGTTAATTAAGCAGAGATTAGACTGAAGAGTTTGATCCTGGCTCAGATTGAACGCTGGCGGCATGCTTTACACATGCAAGTCGAACGGCAGCATGGGCTTCGGCCTGATGGCGAGTGGCGAACGGGTGAGTAATACATCGGAACGTGCCCCGTAGTGGGGGATAACCAGTCGAAAGATTGGCTAATACCGCATATGCTCTGAGGAGGAAAGCGGGGGATCGCAAGACCTCGCGCTATGGGAGCGGCCGATGTCCGATTAGCTAGTTGGTGGGGTAAAGGCCTACCAAGGCGACGATCGGTAGCTGGTCTGAGAGGACGACCAGCCACACTGGGACTGAGACACGGCCCAGACTCCTACGGGAGGCAGCAGTGGGGAATTTTGGACAATGGGGGCAACCCTGATCCAGCCATGCCGCGTGAGTGAAGAAGGCCTTCGGGTTGTAAAGCTCTTTTGTACGGAAAGAAAAGGTCGAGGCTAATACCTTCGATTCTTGACGGTACCGTAAGAATAAGCACCGGCTAACTACGTGCCAGCAGCCGCGGTAATACGTAGGGTGCGAGCGTTAATCGGAATTACTGGGCGTAAAGCGTGCGTAGGCGGTTCGTTGTGTCTGCCGTGAAATCCCCGGGCTTAACCTGGGAATTGCGGTGGAAACTGGCGAGCTTGAGTGTGGCAGAGGGGGGTGGAATTCCACGTGTAGCAGTGAAATGCGTAGAGATGTGGAGGAACACCGATGGCGAAGGCAGCCCCCTGGGCTAACACTGACGCTCAGGCACGAAAGCGTGGGGAGCAAACAGGATTAGATACCCTGGTAGTCCACGCCCTAAACGATGTCAACTGGTTGTTGGGGAAGCGATTCCTTAGTGACGTAGCTAACGCGTGAAGTTGACCGCCTGGGGAGTACGGTCGCAAGATTAAAACTCAAAGGAATTGACGGGGACCCGCACAAGCGGTGGATGATGTGGATTAATTCGATGCAACGCGAACAACCTTACCTACCCTTGACATGTCCGGAAGCCTGCAGAGATGCGGGTGTGCCCGAAAGGGAACCGGAACACAGGTGCTGCATGGCTGTCGTCAGCTCGTGTCGTGAGATGTTGGGTTAAGTCCCGCAACGAGCGCAACCCTTGTCCTTAGTTGCTACGCAAGGGCACTCTAAGGAGACTGCCGGTGACAAACCGGAGGAAGGTGGGGATGACGTCAAGTCCTCATGGCCCTTATGGGTAGGGCTTCACACGTCATACAATGGCCGGTACAGAGGGTTGCCAACCCGCGAGGGGGAGCCAATCCCAGAAAGCCGGTCGTAGTCCGGATTGCAGTCTGCAACTCGACTGCATGAAGTCGGAATCGCTAGTAATCGCGGATCAGCATGTCGCGGTGAATACGTTCCCGGGTCTTGTACACACCGCCCGTCACACCATGGGAGTGGGTTTTACCAGAAGCAGGTAGCCTAACCGTAAGGAGGGCGCCTACCACGGTAGGATTCATGACTGGGGTGAAGTCGTAACAAGGTAGCCGTATCGGAAGGTGCGGCTGGATCACCTCCTTTCTCGGAAAACCGTAGCAGCATCCACACCTATCAATAGCCAGAAAAATACCACGACGAGATACCGGGTTTGTAGCTCAGCTGGTTAGAGCACCGTCTTGATAAGGCGGGGGTCGATGGTTCGAGTCCATCCAGACCCACCAAGACAACGGGGGATTAGCTCAGCTGGGAGAGCACCTGCTTTGCAAGCAGGGGGTCGTCGGTTCGATCCCGTCATCCTCCACCAGTTTCATGGTTCAGGGACAAAGGTTCGGTCGTGGAAAAACAGCATTCAGTGGACAGCGCATGAGGAAATCTTCCTGTGTTGTCCTCTGAACACTGTTCGTTCTTTAAAAATGCGGAAGGCAAGAAAAAATTTATCGTATCCGAAAGCCGGATGATCGAAAGATCGAGGGCCGGAAGATACGGTGGGTTGATTGCAACAAGGTCGTTTCCCGAAAGGGGAACGGCACACAAACAAAACCATAGCGATTGCGAACAAAAGGCGCACCGTTATGGAGTCAAGTGACTAAGTGCATATGGTGGATGCCTTGGCGATCACAGGCGATGAAGGACGTGGCAGTCTGCGAAAAGTTGCGGCGAGCTGGCAAACAAGCTTTGACCCGCAAGTGTCCGAATGGGGAAACCCGGCCCGCAAGGGTCATCCCTGACTGAATACATAGGTCAGCGGAAGCAAACCCGGAGAACTGAAACATCTTAGTACCCGGAGGAAAAGAAATCAACCGAGATTCCCAAAGTAGTGGCGAGCGAAATGGGAAGAGCCTGCAAGAGATAACCGTTGCGTTAGTGGAAGCTTCTGGAAAGTAGCGCCATAGTGGGTGATAGCCCCGTACGCGAAAACCCGGCGGTGGTACTGAGCTTGCGACAAGTAGGGCGGGGCACGTGAAACCCTGTCTGAACATGGGGGGACCATCCTCCAAGGCTAAATACTCGTGATCGACCGATAGTGAACTAGTACCGTGAGGGAAAGGTGAAAAGAACCCCGGGAGGGGAGTGAAAAGACCTGAAACCGTATGCATACAAACAGTGGGAGCCTCCTTGCGGGGTGACTGCGTACCTTTTGTATAATGGGTCAGCGACTTACGTTCAGTAGCAAGCTTAACCGAATAGGGGAGGCGCAGCGAAAGCGAGTCTGATAAGGGCGACATAGTTGCTGGGCGTAGACCCGAAACCGGATGATCTAGCCATGGCCAGGCTGAAGGTGGGGTAACACCTACTGGAGGGCCGAACCCACTACCGTTGAAAAGGTAGGGGATGAGCTGTGGCTAGGGGTGAAAGGCTAAACAAATCCGGAAATAGCTGGTTCTCTCCGAAAACTATTGAGGTAGTGCCTCGTGTATTGCCTTCGGGGGTAGAGCACTGTAATGGTTGTGGGGGTCATTGAGGCCTACCACGCCATAGCAAACTCCGAATACCGAAGAGTATGAGCACGGGAGACAGACGCCGGGTGCTAACGTCCGACGTCAAGAGGGAAACAACCCAGACCGCCGATTAAGGTCCCAAAGACACAGTTAAGTGGTAAACGAAGTGGGAAGGCTAAAACAGCCAGGATGTTGGCTTAGAAGCAGCCATCATTTAAAGAAAGCGTAATAGCTCACTGGTCGAGTCGTCCTGCGCGGAAGATGTAACGGGGCTCAAACTGTGCACCGAAATCGCGGATATGTGTTTACACATATGGTAGGAGAGCGTTCCGTAGGCCGTTGAAGGTGGCTTGAGAAGGCTGCTGGAGGTATCGGAAGTGCGAATGCTGACATGAGTAGCGATAAAGCGGGTGAAAGTCCCGCTCGCCGTAAGCCCAAGGTTTCCTGCGCCACGTGCATCGGCGCAGGGTTAGTCGGTCCCTAAGATGAGGCAGAAATGCGTAGTCGATGGAAAGCGGGTTAATATTCCTGCACCGGCCTGAAATGCGATGGGGGGACGGAGAAGGTTAACTCTACCGGGTGTTGGACGTCCCGGGTTAAGCGTGTAGGCGTGTCCTTTAGGCAAATCCGGAGGACTTAGCTGAGGCGTGATGACGAAGTCGAGACTTGTCTCGGCAAAGTGAGTGATACCCTGCTCCCAGGAAAAGCCTCTAAGCTTCAGTTTCAGGGCGACCGTACCGCAAACCGACACAGGTGGGCGAGCTGAATATGCTAAGGCGCTTGAGAGAACTCGGGTTAAGGAACTCGGCAAATTGATACCGTAACTTCGGGAGAAGGTATGCCCTTTGTAGGTGAACGTGTACAACGGGAGCCGAAGAGGGCCGCAGAGAATAGGTGGCTGCGACTGTTTAACAAAAACACAGCACTGTGCAAACACGAAAGTGGACGTATACGGTGTGACGCCTGCCCGGTGCCGGAAGGTTAAGTGATGGGGTGCAAGCTCTTGATCGAAGCCCCGGTAAACGGCGGCCGTAACTATAACGGTCCTAAGGTAGCGAAATTCCTTGTCGGGTAAGTTCCGACCTGCACGAATGGCGTAACGATGGCCACACTGTCTCAACCCGAGACTCAGCGAAGTTGAAATGTTTGTGAAGATGCAATCTCCCCGCGGCAAGACGGAAAGACCCCATGCACCTTTACTGTAGCTTTACATTGGACTGTGACGGGACTTGTGTAGGATAGCTGGGAGCCTTTGAAGCGCGGACGCTAGTTCGCGTGGAGGCAATCTTGAAATACCAGCCTGGTGTCGTTGCGGCTCTAACCCAGGCCCCTGATCGGGGTCGGAGACCGTGTATGGTAGGCAGTTTGACTGGGGCGGTCTCCTCCCAAAAGGTAACGGAGGAGCTCGAAGGTTCGCTTAGCGCGGTCGGACATCGCGCTGGACGTGTAAGGGCACAAGCGAGCTTGACTGCGAGACTGACAAGTCGAGCAGGTACGAAAGTAGGACCTAGTGATCCGGTGGTTCTGAATGGAAGGGCCATCGCTCAACGGACAAAAGGTACGCTGGGGATAACAGGCTGATTCCGCCCAAGAGTCCATATCGACGGCGGAGTTTGGCACCTCGATGTCGGCTCATCACATCCTGGGGCTGTAGCCGGTCCCAAGGGTATGGCTGTTCGCCATTTAAAGTGGTACGTGAGCTGGGTTCAAAACGTCGTGAGACAGTTTGGTCCCTATCTGCCGTGGGCGCTGGATATTTGACGGGGCCTGCTCCTAGTACGAGAGGACCGGAGTGGACGTACCGCTGGTGTACCGGTTGTGACGCCTAGTCGCATCGCCGGGTAGCTATGTACGGAAGAGATAACCGCTGAAAGCATCTAAGCGGGAAACTCGCCTGAAGATGAGATATCCCGGGGGTTTAACCCCCCTAAAGAGCCGTTGAAGACCACAACGTTGATAGGCTGGGTGTGGAAGCGTGGTAACACGTTAAGCTAACCAGTACTAATCACTCGTGAGACTTGACTCCATAACCGTGCGTGCTTTTAAGTTTCCGCTTTTAAGTTTGGAAACCGATAGCGCCTTGGAGCAACAACCTGTATTTTTCTTGCTTTCCCTTCTTCTACGCCTGACGACCATAGCCTGCTGGTACCACTCCTTCCCATCCCGAACAGGACAGTGAAACGGCAGTACGCCGATGATAGTACGCATTCGCGCGTGCGAAAGTAGGTCATTGTCAGGCACCCATACGACAAACGCCGCATCAGAATGATGCGGCGTTTGCATTTTTGAAAAAGGAATCAGAGGCGGCGAGCCCGCTGTTTTGTACGAAATCCGCAGCCGGATAGGGAGGCGCTGTCCGAGAACCAAAAACGTAATCTAACCCCAAAGAACGTAAAGAGCGCAAAGAAAGAAACGCTATTCTGTGCGTTGGGTGGATTGCGCTTTACTTGCACGTCTTTGTTCCTTTTAGGCCTCTCTCCGCAAGCGGGAGAGGGAAGAATTCTTCTTCGCGGTTTTGTGTGAGCTTCCCGGTCGTTTGTGTAGAAGCCTGTACCTGCAAGTGATGGCCGCATCGGAAGTGAGTGCAAACATCAGCCATGGGCGCGCCAAAGCTCCCTCAAGAGGCAGGTGGGAATAGGGGGCTTTTATTTCCTCTGTGTTATTTGCGAAAGCGGCGCCCAGAGAGTTCTCGCTTAAACCAAACGGAGCAAAAGAAGTTCAGCAGCAAAGTCTCGGAAGCGTCAGTTTCGGTATAATGAATGACAGTGTTTTGTTTTTTTTCTACGATGCTGTTTATTCTTAAAGGAGAGGCCTGATGGATGCTCAAGACAACGGTCAAAATAAAATTGACGATTTTTCTGCGCCGCTAACTGCTAGCGCGGCGCCTGCTTTCGTTGCAGATGAAACCAGATTTATCCCGGGAGGCCGAGCGGTTTCTGCAGAGAGAGGCTTATCGTGGATAGCGGATGCCTGGAACCTGTTCAAGAAAGCGCCAGGAATATGGATAGGGTTTCAACTTATTTACATGGCCAGCATCTTCGTACTCTTCATTCTGCAGATTATTCCGATCGTCAATATCTTCACATTTCCGTTAACCCTGCTATTACCGTTCGTGATGCTCCTGTTGATCGCGGGCATTGTTCATTCCTGCGATTTGTTGCGGCGAAACGGGACGCTCGCCTTCGGCGACCTTTTTGCCGGATTTCAGCGTCGAGTGGGCCCCCTGCTGGTTGTTGGCTTGATCGGTTTTGGCTTTATGTTCGTGCTAGGGTTGATCTCGCTATTCTTTTTCGGCGGCGCGGCGTTACTTCTCGGTATGCAAGCCGAGCCAACGACAGGAACGGGTGTCAGCGTCGCCATGATGGTAATCGGCAGCGTCATCATGTTCGTTGGCTACATCCTTTACATGATGGCGATCTGGTTCGCGCCGGCGTTGGTGTTCATGCACAACATTGCACCGATCGAGGCCATCAAGATGAGTTTTTCCGGCTGCCTTAAGAACATCCTGCCCGGACTCATTTTCTTCATCGCGATGGGCGTGTTGATATTCATCAGCATCATTCCGCTGGGACTTGGTCTGCTGGTGATGGGGCCGATGTATCTCATCTGTTCTTATACTTCGTACCGTGACATTTTTATTGACGATAAGCGAGATAGTGCCGCCTGCTCTTTGTCAGAATAAGGAGATCAGCAAGCATAAACATCAGGCTTTGCTATGTCACGCTACGTTCCTGAAACAGCCATCGACCACGATGCTATTTTTCGTCGCGGCGGGGAAAATTGCGGCGACGAAGATTTTGCCTTGTTCAAGTGCCCGACGTGCGGGCACATTTACTTGATGGATTACGAAGTTGACACCGTGTATCTTGATGGCGCCGACCTCTCGAAGCGAGGAGATTTAAATGTCTCATTCTTTTGCGTCAGTTGCAAGAAGGAAATGCCGCCAGGGCCATGTGTTGGCACACGGGCAAAAGAAGAATTCATGGTCACTTGGCAAGAGTTGAAAACAAGCCCGTGGTCTTGGGCGGCAAAACCTCTTTCGGGCTTCGGTGATGAGGCTTAAGACGTGTTCAGTTGGAACCGTGCGCTCAACCCGGATGGCTTCGCCGTCGATTAATTTGGATGTTAGGCAATAAAAGGAATCTGGAGATGGTTGGGAAGATACCGAAGAAAAAAGAGCGCCCCGGCGTTGATCGTCTTGGGCGAACCGAGCTTCATTATGCTGTTGTGGACAACCTGACAGAAGAAGTCTCTCGACTAATCGACGCTGGGGCAGACGTAAACGCGCGCGATGACAACCATTGGACGCCATTGCATTTCGCAGCGCAATCTTGTGCAGTCGAAATCGCAAAAATGCTTTTGGAGCACGGCGCAGAAGTCGATCCAGAAAACGCTCACGGCGACACGCCCCTCATGCTTGCTGTAATGAACTACACAGGAAATGGAGATCTCATCGTTCTTTTAAGAAAATCTGGAGCGAATCCAAACCGTAGCGGCAGAGAAAATGAGATCACTCCACTTTACGCGGCTAGAAACTTTGTCAGCGACATCACGAAAAACTGCCCGGCGAGCCATTTCTTTACTGATCTGCCTTAGCATTGCACTCAATCCGAACGGTTTCACCGCTGATTAAGCTTTAGCGTTAGATCAAATACAAAATAGACATGGGTATTTCCCCACGAAGAGCAAAAAAGCTGCTCGAAGCCTACGGCGAAACCCGTGTGCAAGCAGCTTCGGAATGGCAGGGCGACTTTCCTTTACCGCAAGCCGTCGAACAGTTCTATCTGGAGGTTGGCCCGGTAAACATAAACATCCTCGATACTTTCTATCTTCCATCTCTGGCCGAACTGTGGGAGTTTCAGGCGGGCTATCGCTGGCATGGATTGACCGGAGAGCGGGTGAAAAACTGGCCGGATGACTGGCTTACGGTTGCTGGAAGAAACGGCGACCCATTCATTTTCTCGCGCTCTTCCGGCGTAATAGGGTTCGCTTTTCATGGTTCCGGGGAATGGAAAAGAGAAGCTGAAGTATTCCCTGACATGAGCACAATGGCCGCATGTTTCGCTCAGATTGCCGGCGTTATGAATGAGGAGAGCGAAGAAGATTTTGAGGCTCGAATGGAAGGTGGTTACTATCTTCCTTACTACCGCGAACTCGCCGCGACGCGCTTGAAGGAAGTATTGGGGGAAGAATCCAAAGTAGAGATTGTTCTAAATTTGTTATGGGATCAATGAAGGCATTTCTCTCAGTAACGATGAAGGCCCCGCTCATGCAAGGTATGGTGAATTGTGGCCTTTGGCTTTGCCCACACGTGTCGCCGGTTAATTAAAGCGTTAGATTTCTATGAGCGTCGAGCGAGAAGAAATCCTGAAAGAGCGCGCGGAACTAAGGCAAAGGTATGGCGTGCTTTTCGAAAAGGTTTCAGCCATATTGTTCGAAGCTGATCCTATGGGTATCAATTTCGTGAGCAACACGGACGAATATGAACCTGAGACGAGTACAATTATCCCGCGCCTTGTCCAGGCAAGTTCAGTCTGGGACGTCGAGGTCATCGTTCGTGAAGAATTTTGCCGATGGTTTGGATTGGACGAGTTGGGCACGAGAGAGCACTTCAGGCCAATTGCAGAGAAAATATGGGACGCATGGGAGACATTTAATCGCCGTAATATCTAATTTTGCGCTCGGCATGCCACGGAATTCAAATGCCGGGATTTATATATGATCTTGATTCACGAAAGAACAGACCAACGCAACGACTACCATTACTACCGTACCGATCGCTCGGTAACGGTTCAAATTGGACGAAGCGTCAATGCGGGGCAATACGTCTGGAGTGTTTACCATCCGGAGATTAGATGCGCCATCTGGGGTGGAGAAAGCCCTTCTTTGGAAATGGCAGAAAAGGAAGCAAGTGAATGGGTTTTGCAGTGGGTTAGCTCAACCAAAGCTTAACATTTTACCTAACCTGAGCGGCTTTGCGGTCCGCTAACTTTTACGTTAGGCCCCAATCCATGCGCGAGCTTGATGAGACTGAGCACAATAAAATTTGGGATGCTTTCGAGGAGAAATTTGCATTTCACCCCTCTGTTTCCACATTTCCGGGGATCATCGAGCCGCAAAAATCAATTACATTTCAGTTCTCACACACATACACGAACGCATTGCAATCGCGCCTGCGGCGGCGCAACCTCGGCAACTTTATCCACACACGCGCTGACGCGTTGATCGACGAGCTTGCTTCCGCGGTGATCGACTCGTTTCGAGAAGTTGGGGCTGTTTCCGATGAAATTTTCAGGCTGAATTGGGGACATGCAAGCTACGCCTATAATTTGGCGGAGTGCCCATTGGGCGCCGGTTTTCCTGACGGGGACTATGAAATTTTGCTGTCTGAAGATATGAGTTTCGGGACATTTGGCCATCCTTGGGAACACAGCATTTGCATCTTCGGCGATCAATTGGTAAAGTCATTTCTTAAACGAAGGCCGACCATCCTTTTTGCCGTGATTCGAAATTCAGGCGGCTATAATGTGGCCTGATATTACGTTCCCTCCGGACGCATTTTGCTACCGGCCGGCTCAGGCGTTAGGCCACCCCCGCCATTCACGTTAGGACATCCGTCATGTCAGGAAAGTTTCATAGTAGAGCGGGCATGTGGAATACGATAAAGCGTATTGAAGCGACGAACTCCAAACAAAAAAGAGAAGGAACCCGCTTCGCCGTGACAACATTTGTGTGCGGTTGCTCCGATCCCTCGTGCGGGGCTTCTCATCAAATTGGGAATCGCCCGTTGCCTACTGCAGATGAAGCAATTCAAACCTTGAAGACCAAGAAGGCCATCCGTAAAAATGAAGCAAAGAGCTGATATTTTTGAGGCGTTTCCCCCCGGGTTTTGCTATGCTGCTGATACCGTGCTCGTTCCGGTCTGCCTTGCCCCTGCTTACCCTGGATAGACTTCTAACGCTTTGTATCAGACATCATGAAAATACGCAACTGCTTATTCCTTGTTCTGTTCGCTTATGCTTCGGTGGCTTTCTCCGCCGCTGATGAGGATGGGTACAACGAGGTCACGATTCGTCCCAACGATATACCGGCGGATGCGCCGAGGTTCGAGGACTTTCCGGCCAAGCCCTATTCCGGTAAAAATGCGGCGCCCAAGCTCAAAAGCGATGCGAAGGCGCGAATGTACCGCACCCGCCTGGCGCAGTGGGCGAAAGAACCGCCGAACTTTGCCGGGCGCTATATTTTGGCAACCTGGGGTTGTGGAACCGATTGTACGCAGATAACCATCATCGACGCAAAGACGGGAAAAGTTTTTTTCCCCGAGGGAGCAGCCTCCAACTCCGCCGTGAATGTGCATTATGATTTACTAGGAGGCGGTGATGTTTTTGATCTTTGGCACGGTTCGGGGGCGATAAAATTTCGCAAAGACAGTCGGTTATTGATTCTCATTGGGATGCCAGAAGAAAAGGTTGAGAAGAGAGGCATTTCCTACTATGTGTGGGAGCATGATCGTTTACGATTGATTCGATTCATTCCCAAGGCTTGGTATTCAGATGACGATGATGAGAAAGGTAAGCACTGAGCTATCGTATCAAGGTAACCATTAACAGAAACAAGGTCACTACAATGTTGCGCGCGTTTCGTTTCTTTGTTGCTCTTTTTGCTGCCTTTCCGCTCTGGTGTAACGCGGCGGAATTTCCATCGCGCTGCGGAACCCCTCCTCTGGTGAGCGAAGATCAAGCCATTTGCGTTGCAAGCCATCATCTTCGAGCGAAATCGGAGTTGTGCTCCGGCGAGACCGGATTCTTATTTTCAGCCCAAGCAACTGGCTCATCATGGATTGTGCTGGTTTATCCCAATGATTGGAAATCAAGACCGGAATGCACTGGCGACAGCCTCGAGATTTCTCAACAAACCGGGCAGTTGATGAAATGGAAAACATTTAAGTATCATCCTTGAAAACCCAACTGTAAGCGCTTAATATCGCGGTCAAGTGTCAGACGGCCCACATAAGAGATGCAGAGCATGAACCTCATAACCGAACTGAGGCGCTTAGGGTGGTCTATTGAAGAGCGACTTGCCTGCCCGGTTCAGTTGCCGCCGGAGGTTTCAGCGAGATATCCGCGATTGCCCGCGACGCTGGTGGCGTTTTTGAGCGGCGTTGTTACGTGCGTCAATCCCTCCGAAACGACCTGGTTTCTATGTGAAGCCGATTTCTACGAAACAAGCGAATCAGCCTTCCGGTGGAACGAGTGGGAGCTTATTTCGCTTGAGGCTGCCGACGGTGACGATCATCTGCGGTCCAGTGTGCGCGCCTTCTGGGATAATCATTTTCCGTTTCTGCTGTCGGTCGCCGATGGCTATAGCTATCATGCTATTGATACCTCATCTGAAGGTTTTGGCCGAGTTATAATGGGCCGTGAGCCGGAGTTTGAAGAAGCAAAGGTAGTCGCCGAGTCATTTGAACAGTTCTTGGTCGAGTTGGTCAAAGGCGCTGGCTCCATCTAATGGATGGGTTCAGCGGCGCTGCGCGATAAAGCCGCGCGTCGTCGCTCGTCTTGGACGTTAAGCGTAAACACAAAGATAGAAAAATGGAAAGCAGCAAGAGCGAAAGCGGTCAAACGGCCCCAGCCCCTTTGCCATGGCAAGCTCATATCATGTGCGGCTGGCCGCTCATCCTGGTTTTTATCGGCGGCGCAATCGGTGGTGGTCTTGGTGGTCGTGCTTACGGTATTAACATCAAGGTATATAAGTCCGGCTTACCTGCTGTCGCCAAGAGCGCTCTAAACATTCTCACGGGTGTTGCTGCATTTGTTGTCTGGATTATCATTGTGCGCATAATTCGTGGTTACGGCGTATAGTCAGATAATAGGCGCATGGCTGGGCCTTGTGCCGGTGTTGCGCTTAGGGCGGGTGGCTTCGCCGCCCCTTGGGCGGGGCGTTAGGCATGTATAGTCGCTTACCCAAGGTTTCGCTCGAAGACGCCACGAGATTTCTCGTCGCGATCGATTCTGCCTTTAAGGCTGAATTGGAACGCGAAGAGACGGAGGAGCTGACGCTCCATTGCGTTATGAGCCTCTTCGCTCAATACTTCGGTAAAAATGGCGGCCGGTTTTCAGAGAAGCAACTCCGTCAGCTTGGCGAGTGGCTCAACTTCGCGGTTTCCGCTCCTGGTGAGCTTGAAAACGCTGTTTCTACTTGCTTTCTTGAACACACTCGCCAGCTTAAAGTAAATCAGCTTCTTGCCCCCTACCTCTCGAAGCTGGCCAAGGAGAAATCACATGCTTAACATTGCATTCAAGCGAACGCCGCGTGATAAAACCGCGCGCTGTCGCTTATCTTGGGCGTTAGATGCGATCATGGGTATTCGCCTCAAACATTTTGCCCTTTTGCCGACGCTCCTCATCCCCTCGTTCGGGTTGAGTCAGTCTCTTGGGTATCTGGACGCCGACACGCCGGGTGAGGCGGTAGGGATGATAATGGTTTCCATCCAGATCGCTGAGGTTTTGCGAGACCGGTGCATCCGCCACGACCCGACTCTGCAGGAGGGCATAGACACGAATCTTTTGAAGTGGAGAACCACAGAGCAGCGCACGCTGAAGAAGGCAGTGTACTACTGGAACAAGATGAGCGAAAAGGAGCCAAAGATGGCCGAGACGCTGAAACTGGCTGAACGCGCCATAGATGCCAACTTGAAGGTTCTATCCGAGTCTGAAATAGCCGGGACGGGTTATAAGGTCATTAACCTGTACTGTGTCCAGCACTTCGACAACCTGGCGTCTGGTGTCTGGAGAACGCGAACGCCTAAAGCGTATGCGTACATGGACGAAGCGCCCTATCCTGACGAACTTGCTAAAAAAGCCCGCGGGTCGGCTCACACAGAGGGCAAAAAATACACAAAGGTTGGCCATGTTACCGATACTCAATGCCCAATGCGCCTGACGCTTGAAGAGGGTTTTGTTCCCGATCCGGCGTTTACCCTATCCCCTGACCAGGCGTTGGCCTTATCCGGGATGCGATGCCCGAACAAATTGCGAGTGGTCGTGTTCTCGGATTCCGAGAATTATTACATCACCACAAGTTTTAGCGGCGAGCCTGGCGTGGGCCATGGATACGTTGTCAATGGAAAGAGCGGTAAGACTCATGATTATTAAGCGTTATATATTTGATGGGCTTTTGCCTGACGTTTCATTCCATCTGGGCAAGCTGGGGCGCGCTGGGGAATTCAGGCGTTAGGTTTTAGGAGATAAACAGCATGAAATGGAAGGCGGGTCAAAATAACCAGAGCACTTGGCTTCAATATCTTTCGGATAATGAAAGTTTTGCAGTTCTTTCTTTCATGCGAAGAAAGGGGGTTCGTCGCGTAGAGATTCTTTTGCAAGAAATACCCGATGAATTAAAAAGCGGCTCTGAGCGCATGTGTCCTTTTTCCCTCCAAGACTACAACGGGGATGAGTATATTTCTGTAGAAGGCTTAGGGTTTCTGAAAGATAATACAGTCGGCCAAAGGGTATTTACCACCGGGTGGAGCGCATACGACGACGATCTGCAGCCATTCAGAAACGTGATAGAAAAGATTCGCAACAAATTTGTTCTTGAAATTGACGGAGATGATCGAATTTTCGAAATAGACGATCAAAATATTCGTTATCTTAAAGAAATTTTCTCGGACAATGAACCTGTATTCTAATTCAAGTTCGCGGTCTCAGTTGATGCTACGCCTAACATTATGCTCAAAGCAGGTAGCTTTGAGGCCGGCTGACTTCAGCGCCGAGCAGATTCATTCAGGCGGTGCTCTACCTTACAGTCAGGAGATTTACCTATGAACATTCTCAATATTTTCAGGACGAAAAAAGCAGATACAACCGCTATCACCAAGCAAAGCTTGCTTGAACGCTTCGGCGGCATTGCTTTGGACAAACAAAGCAATCTCGCAGAAATCATCGGCGACAGGAATTGGAGCGCTGATACCGAAAAGGGAGAAATCAGATTTGGTGATGATCTGGCCTTTCCTATGCAAGTGCTGGGCACTTTCTCGCATTCCTCCGAAACCTGGCTATGGGCTTGGGCAAATCCGCAGGCAGCTTTCTCGCAGCACGTCTTGACCCAGGCAAACGACTTGAAAAAGTACGGCGATGAATTATCAATAGATTTTCTTACTACCGAGAAATTCGACGCAACGATGAACGACGCGCACATCATCGGGATGATTGCTTCAGGTTTTTTCAAAACAAGTTGCTACTATGTGGGAGATTTTGGAGATGGTGCTGTCGTGGTGACGATTCGGGACAAGGCCATCGACAATATACCTTCTATCGACAAAGCCAGAATTCCGGCTACTTTTTCGAGGTTGATCTCCCATTTTGAGATGAATCACAAAAATGCTTTCATCTGTTATCTTAAGGAAAAAGATTTCGTTGTCGAAGCCGATGGAGGCAACACTGTTACGGGAATCAAAGGAAAAGATAAAATCACCGCTACGTTCGATGAACTTTCAAGGCTGACAAATTTGAAGGCATGAAAGCGTTGTGCGCCCGACTGACATTGTGCCCAACATTACGCTCAACCCGAACACGTTAAAGAACACCTGGCAATTCAAACGTTAAACTGTCCACATCAATAATATCGAGGAGCTTTACGCACCATGCAAGAATCAGATTGGGATTTGTATTTGAATCGCCTCGTTGAAGAAACGAAATCAGCCATTCGACAATTCGCTGTGCAGCATGGTGACGAAGAAATCAGTTATTTTGCTTACGATTCAGACCCGCAGTGCGGATATGTGCTCACCTGCTTTAACACGTTAAGCGCGTCATTGGAGTTTTCTCGCAAGCAGCAGGAGCGCCGCGTTTCCTATCGTCGCAAGCTGATGGCTGAACCAGCCTGGTTTGACCATGCTTATTACCAGGTCAGGGCTCACGCGCTTCTCCCGTTCTGCAACAATACGGGCGACTTCGCCTATCAGGGGTTCACGGAAATTAAATTTCCGGAGTGGGAAGCGTTTTGGCAGAGCTCCGCCTACCCGCAGACGGAGGACCACGATGAAGATTACCTCATCAATCGAGTCGCGCGGCTTTTTTGTCGCGCCATAGACCAGCTTGTTGAAGAACGGGCATTCGAACGACTCAGGCTGGCGCAACCAACTCTTATCGGGTTTGTATTTCACGAGGATGAACAAAAGATATTGCACATGCTCAATTTGCCAAACTCACGCGATTAACTGAACACCTAACACGGCGCTGAGCGGCGGCTTCGCTGCCGATAAACTTTAGCGTTAAACTGAAAATCCAGCCAGACACCGAGAAATGAGCCAGCTTAATCGACTTCCTTGTAATAACTGCGGCGCGCCTACGTTCTCTGACGTGCTGGCGTCTAACGGCGGTAAATGTATCAGGTGTGCTCAGGCATTTCGAGACAAAGCATTGCGAGCTGCTTCGGAAAGCGTCGGCGACAGTTTTTATAATGTTCCATTTTTTCTTCTGCGGAACAAATCGTCGTCGTGGAAAAATTTAATTCTTACAAGAGCGGAAGCTATCGCGGCCGCCATGGACAAGCTCGGATATACAACTGAAAATCTGTCCGATTACTTCAAGGAAAAAGGCGAGCTCTCTAATTTTAGTTTATCTCAGTTAACCGCTAAGGGCCGAGAAGTAGCCCAAAATCAATTGGTTCAGTGGGGAAGTAGCGCGGATCGCTGGAAGTGGGAGGAGTTGCCCTCGGTTGAATACCACACGGATCACCTTATTGCTTACCTAAAAAAGCGTGTTGACTGACATTGCGCTTAAAGCGGGCGGACTCGCTGTCGCTTGGCCTTGATGTTAGCTGCGCGGGTCAATCCGTTTCGCGTCATGTAACAAACACTGCCTGCGGTCGTTTTTTCGACAGTGGGGAAAAGCTTGCAAGGGCATGTCATTATCGGTGAGCACAAAAACCATTTGCTCGACGCGGTTATGTTCCTGTATCTTTCTGACACATTATCTCGAAAGGGACTTAGAATGACTTTCGGTGGGCGCCGCGGGCGCTGTCACCGTTATCAACGTTCATTAAGGAGACAGACATGTACAGGTTTTTCTCGAAAGAGTTTTTAACGCGTCAAATTGTCTCAACATCGGCCTTGGCAGTTGCCTTAACTCTCAGCGCATGTGGTGGCGATGGGGGCGGTGGCGGCGACCAACACGCCGTGTCATTGAAGACACTATCGTCACCCAATCAGTACGTGTCCGGCGGTACAGCGCTGGTGCAGGTTGTCACCGATGCGCCGGGTTCGACACCGGTTACCGTGCTCGTGAACGGCGCGGATGAGTCATCTGCGTTCAGGCAAGGCGCCGACGGAACCTTGCTTGGCGTCGTGACGAATCTTGTCGTCGGGAACAATACGATCACAGCCAAGGCGGGCAATTCATCGGCGTCGCAGACGTTGACCAACTATCCCTTGGCCGGCCCCATCATTTCCGGGCCGCATATCACGCCGTTTATTTGTCAAACTGAAGCTTTCAAGTTACCTGATGGCAGTACGCTCGGCCAGGCAATCGACGCCGACTGTTCGGCGCAGACCAAGGTCACCTACATGTATATGCCGAAAAACGACAGCACCTTCAAGCCGTTGCCGGCCGGTAATTCGTTACCGGAAGATGTGGCGAGCACCACGACGCTGAGCGGTCAAACCGTGCCTTTCGTCATTCGGGTTGAAACTGGAACGATCAATCGCGGGATTTATCAGACGGCGGTGTTGCACGACCCGACCACGGAAACATTGCCGACGCCACTGAATCCGCCGAAAGCGTGGAACAAGCGCGCCATCGCCATTGAAGGCTTCGGTTGCGCAGGGGGTTGGTACATCCAGGGGAACGCTATCGGCAACCTCAATTCCGGAGACTTCAAGTTCAACAATCTCGATCCGACAAGACTCGGCGAAGGATACGCAACTTTCAGCAATACGTTGCAGCATGCGTCTAATAGTTGCAATGCGCTTCTTTCGGCTGAAGCTGCAATGATGACGAAGGAGCACCTTGTCAAAACCTTTGGCGCTCCTGAATTCACCGTGAGTGCCGGATGTTCGGGCGGATCGTATGGCAGCATGCAGCCGACCGACATCATTCCCGGTTTGTTTGATGGTGTGCTGATCATGTGTACCTTCCCGGATCCGCTCGGAATCGCGCTTTCCGGTTCGGATGGGCACCTCCTGACGCACTACTTCAGTTCGACCAATCCGTCGGCCTTCACCGAAGACCAGCAGGTAGCGGTCTCTGGATACAAGAACTATAAAGCTTTCCTCGATGCGGCCAATCAGGCAGGACGTACTGATCCGGTTTCGGGTCGCGTTGACATGCCTGGTTACAACTCCGGCGTTTGGAATGCGGCTGTTCCTGCATCGCTCCGCTACGATCCGGGCAGTAATCCTGTCGGCGCTCGCCCGACAGTTTACGATTGGGCCAGAAATGTGTACGGGGTTGATGCGAACGGTTTTGCAAAAAGACCGTTTGATAATGTCGGCGTTCAGTACGGACTCGCGCAACTCAATTCCGGCGTTATCACCGTCGATCAGTTCCTGGATTTGAATGAAAAAATCGGCGGCTACGATAACGACAGCAACTATGTTGCTTCGCGTACTTCGGGCGATCCGGGCGCCATCGAGCGTATGTATAAAAGCGGTATGCAACTCGTCGGCAACGGCGGGCTGGCGAGTATCCCGGTCTTCGACATCACCGGTATTTACAACGACGACAGCAGTTACCACTACCAATGGTTCCATTTTGCGACACGAGATCGTCTTGTCGGAGCAAACGGAGATTCAAAGAACCATGTGATGTGGCGCGGTAATCCGGTTCCCGCTGTGACGACATGGGATACGTTTATCAAATGGGTTTCTGAGTATAAGGCGGACGGAGGAAGCGGTACCCAGCGCGATAAAGTCATTCGGCACAAACCGAGCAACGCCATCGACGGTTGCTGGAGCGATCAATCCACTTTCATCGCAGAAGCCCAAACGCTTTCCAACCAGCCGGACACACAATGCAACACGCTGTTTCCGTCGTGGACTTTCCCGCGTCGTCAGGCGGGAGGCCCAGTCGCAGCAGACATTGCGAAGTGCCAGCTAAAAGCGGTGAACGCCAGCGACTACAAAGTGGCGTTGACAGCGGAGCAGTTGGCGCGGTTGAAAGCCATCTTTCCGAGCGGCGTGTGCGATTGGACGAAACCGGGCGTGAACCAAACGAAGCTGGTGCCTTTCCCGTCCTTCGGCCCTTCGCCTGTCAATCTGGTGTTTGATATCACGAAGCCGTAAGCAGATGCACGATCTTCACTTGAAGAAGTAGATAATGATTGCCCTCCTTCCCCCGCGTGCGGGGGAAGGCTGGGATGGGGGCCAGAGCTCTGAGGTCAGAAACAGGCATCAGATCGGGTAGCAGATTGCCGCCCCTTGTCTCCATTGAAGCGTTTTGCGCCGGGGAAGCAATCTGCTTTCCGTCATCATCACATGGATTCTGTGACATCGCTACGCGCAGGAAGATGTTTTTTCTTTGCGCTCTATGCGTTCTTTGCAGTAAATTTTTCGACAACCCCTACCTGCCTTCGGTGGGCACCCCTTTTCAAAAGGAAGCTTTCTTTCTTCGCGGCTTCGCGTGAGGCCAAAATGTCGCGGTTCGCGGCGCTCACCACGGCCTACGCGCTACGCTTGCGCGGTGAGATGAATGTGGTGGCGTTTATCGCCTAAGTTAACCGGCGGGAAGGCCGTTCGGGGGGAACGCAAGGTCAGGCCACGCCTGCCGTTCTTCGCTGTCCTCGAACGCCGACCAGCCAAGAAATGCCGCAATGCGACCGGCGAGAGCTTCGTACCACTGAGAGCCTCCTTCGTATGGGCAGATTAGCTCAACCACATTAATTTGTTCCCAGTAAGAATCTTCGTGGATTGCATAATCGCCGTTTTCGTTGCAATGAGCCATGATGATTTGCACCCACGGCGGATTGACCGCTTGAAACGAGAGCGCTCCAGTTTGCTGAAGCTCGAGAGTTTCAGTGAGAAATTTGGCCAGCGGCGCGGTTTGTGTAAAGCGCGAGTAACACGCGTCCGAACGAATGGTTAAGTACCACGACATGTACAAATTATCCTGACCTATCAAAAAATAGAGCGGGCGTATTTGGAGCCGTCGATGACCAAAACCCAAATCACGGGCGCTCGACTCTCGTTAATCAACTGGTGCTCGACATGGGCGTCGAAAAAAAGACAATCACCTTCTTCGACGACGATGCGTTTATTCTCGATTTCTGCCGTCAACGTCCCTTTCAGGACAACAATGTATTCGTGAACGCCCCGTTTATGTGGGAGGAAGACGCCGGTGCGACCGCCCGGTTGCAGTTCGTTGTGCACGACGTCGATACCGCGGTTCGGGAAAACGGGCGACAGCGCTCGTCGTACGAAGCCGTTGGCCTTGTCTTCAAGCATGACCTGTTCGGCGCGCTTCTGCAAAAAGATTTCTTTCGGTTCGGCGCTGGCCATCAAGTCGGAAATGCCGACATCGAGCGCTTCCGCGAGTCTGCCGAGTGTTTCGGCGGAAGCGCCGCCGTCGCCGCGCTCGATCTTGGAGATCATCGCTTTGCTGACCCCGGAATACTGGGCGAGCTTTGACATCGAGAAGCCACGAAAAGTACGAATGTCGTGCAGATTTTTTGCGATGTTGCTTTGTGATTGTTCCGCCATGTTGCTTCCGCTCTACCCTCTCCCGGCTCTCGGCTATCCTTCCGTCAGCGGGAGGGGGAAGGCTAAAGAACCGCAAAAGCGTAGATTATGGCAATAACCACCGGGCTGGCAAGAACGTAAGGGATCATAGTGCGTAAAAGCGCGCCTTCCAGATGCCGATCTCCGATGGTTGCACAAACCAGCGCGATGCGCGCCGGCGATCCTATAGTGCCGTAGGAAGAAGCGGCGTTCTGCATTGCTGCTGCCCACGGCGCTGGAAGCCCGATGGCGTGGGACACCTCGATCTGCAACGGCATGAACATCGCGTTCCCGCCCGAATTCTGTCCGGTCAGCCAGCCGCCGAGCGCGCCAAGAAACGGCGCAACGGCGACATAGACAAAGCCGAGCGAGCCGACTGCCTGGGCGACTACAGCCGCCATGCCCGACAGAATCATGATCTGCGCCAGGATCAGGAAGAAGGTAATCGTCAGCGCCGCAGGCAGAAACTGTCGCCAGGTTTGCTGAATATTCTTCGTCAGGCTGGACGCCGAACGGTTTAAAAGAGGCACTGAAAGCGCGGCAAGCAGCAGCCAGAAACCAGGAATATAAAGGAGTGGATAAGTGAAACCGGCGCCGAACGGGTCGATCACTGCAAGATGAGTCAAAAAATCGCGAACCGACGGGATCATACGCGTCGCCAGAAGTGTGGTGATCAAAAGGGCGTAAGGGGCGATGGCGTTGATTGAAGCGCGTTTGTCGAGAGAGACGGCATCTTCGCGCTTCGCGGACGCCATGATTTTCTCGCCCGCAAACAAGGCGAGGAGCATCAGCAGGCTTGCCAGAGCCCCCGCCAGTTCAATGCCGAACCATCCGGCGAACCCATAATCGGCGCCGCCCTTGACGGTTCCACACAGCAGCGCCAGCGGCCAGTAGCGCGCAATGGAGCGCAGGCCGTTGGCGACCGCCAATGTCGAAAACGCAAACAAAGTGGGCAGCGGCAGCGAAACAAGCATCGACAACGTGCCGACTTCTGCTGGAGGAAGTTTGGCGAGATGAGCGCCTATGGTCGTGCCGACGCCCAAGGCTCCGAGCGGCACGCTGATCTGGCCGAAGAGCGCCAGCGCCCCCGCTTTGAGCGGCGAATAGCCGAGCGTCAGCAGAAGCGGTGTTACGGCAAGAACGCTGACGCCGAAGCCGCTGATCGCTTCGACAAAGGTCGAAATGCCGATAACCAGCGCCAGCGTTTGCGTGTCTTTACTGCGAAACCCGCGACGAACGATCTCGACCATGACGGCGAGGCTGCCGGCAGCCGCTTGCAGCCGGTAAAGCAGCAAGCCGGAGAAAATCACGGTCAAAACCCCGAAGGCGATCGCCAAGGCATTCCCGGCGGACTGGGCTGCAATACTCATCAGGTCAGCGCTATTTGTCGTGAAGAACCACGCCAGCGCCAGAGTGACAACAGCAGAGGTCAGGCTTGTCCGCAGACCGCTCTGCTTGAAACCGAGCAGCAGCAGAAACGGCAAGATGAGCGGGACAGCAGCCAGGTAGATCACAGTAATCTTTTCATGTGCTCAAAACGGTTTTGTTCAAGCGCGCACCCATTTCGACTTTGCGTCCGCATGAACACGACGATGAGATGTGATTAGTGTACACATGTATCCTATAAAAATACGCATAAAAACATTATTTCATTCGTAATAATAAAAATATCACGAAAATAAATATCAAAAAGTGTACCAAAGTCTACTCATAAAAAGGCTTTTTGTTAAGCTGTTTTAAGCGGTAGGGGCAATGTGGTGGTGGCAAAGGGATGGCTGGCGGGGGTGTTGCCGCTGTTTGCGGGGCGTGAACCCCGGCAAATTTGCTACAATCTGCCATGTTATGAATCAGTGTGGCGGCATGACGGATGCCGCTTTTTTTCAGATGCGCGGGATGTGCGGAAGAATGCCGGGCGCATCGGGGGTTGGCAGGGCAAAACAGTTCGATATGCTCGAAGTTCAGGATCTCGCGGCGCGCCGCGGTTATGTGACGTTGTTCAGCCGGGTTTCCTTCAAGGTGGAGCCAGGCGAGGCGTTGATCATCACCGGCGCGAACGGCGCCGGCAAGACGACGCTGCTGCGGATGCTGGCCGGTTTGTCGCACCCGTTGTCGGGAAAAATCCTGTGGCGGGGGCGGGAGGTGCGGGCGTTTGATCCGGTGTTACGCAATAACCTTACGTTCGTCGGGCACGCGCCGGCGCTCAAGGATGAGTTGACTGCGGAGGAGAATTTGACGTTGCTGGTGAAACTGGCCGGTGAGACGGTGGCGCCGGGCGCGCTGCGCGAGGCGTTGCGGGAAGTGGCTCTGGGCGCGCGACTGACGGTGCCAGCGCGCGTTTTGTCGCAGGGGCAGCGGCGGCGGATCGGGTTGGCGCGGTTGGCGCTGGCGCCGCGTTTGTTGTGGGTGCTGGATGAGCCGGTGACGGCGCTGGACCCGGCGGGGATTGCGTTGTTGACGGGAATGATGGCGACGCATTTGGCCAAGGGCGGCGCGGTGATTGCGGCGACGCATCAGGCGCTGGATTTACCGGCGGGTATAGTGCGGCAGTTGTCGTTTCAGTGAAGGTGAGCGGTGTGACGACGAATTCTTCTCCAGTATTATCTGCAAGTGCCGCAGTAGTGGATCGCGCAGCGATGGAGTTTGGCGACGGCGCGTTGGCGGCGTTTTTCTGGGCGCTGCGGCGCGATTTGCGTTTGGCGCTGCGCTCGCGCGCCGAGTTGGGCGTTCAGGTTTTGTTTTATATCATTGTGGTGGCGTTATTTCCGCTGTCGATGTCACCGGACAAAGAATTATTGTTGTTGCTCGGCCCCGGGGTGTTGTGGGTGGCGGCGCTGCTGGCGTCGTTGTTGTCGCTGTCGCGCTTGTTCGCCAGCGATTACGCCGACGGGACGCTCGAACAAATGACGATGTCGCCATTACCGTTGCCGGCGCTCATTCTGGGGAAGATCAGCGCGCATTGGCTGACGACGGGTTTGCCAGTGGTGTTGTTAGCGCCGTTGTTGAGCATTCAGTATTATCTGGAGCCGGAAGCGATTGGGGTATTGATGGCGGGGCTGCTGATCGGCACGCCGATACTGTCGCTGTTGGGTGCGATCGGTGCGGCGTTGACGCTGGGTCTGCGTTCGGGTGGCGGCAGTTTGTTGGCGTTGCTGATTTTGCCGTTGTATATTCCGGTGCTGATTTTCGGCGCGGGCGCGGTCGATGCGGTGCGCGGCGGTTTGGGCGCTGACGCTAATTTTTCGTTGCTGGCGGCGGGTTTACTCCTGGCGTTGGCGGGCGCACCGTTTGCAACATCGGCAGCGGTGCGGATTTCGTTGGATTGATGGTTAGGATTTAAGCGATGAGTGGATTCAAATACGCAGCGCCGGCGCAGTTTTATCCGTTGGCAGGAAAGATGGCGCTGTGGTTTGCGGTAGCGGCGGCAGTTCTGGCGGTGATCGGGCTGGTCATCGGCTTGTATCTGGCGCCGATCGATGTGACGCAGAAGGATTCGTACCGGATCATTTTCATTCATGTGCCCGCTGCCTGGATGTCGATGTTTCTGTATGTGGTGATGGCGTTCTGGGGCGCGCTGGCGCTGGGGCTGAATACGCGGCTGTCGGCGATGACGGCGCAGGCGATTGCGCCGACCGGAGCGTTGATGACGGCGCTGGCGCTATGGACGGGCGCGTTCTGGGGCAAGCCGACCTGGGGAACGTACTGGGCGTGGGACGCGCGGATGACCTCGGAACTGATTCTGCTGTTTCTTTACCTCGGTATTATCGCGTTGCGCCACGCGATCGACGATCCGCGTCGCGCCGACAAAGCGTGCAGCGTGCTGGCGCTGGTCGGCGTGGTCAATGTGCCGATTATCTATATGTCGGTGCGCTGGTGGAATACGTTACATCAAGGCGCGACGATCAAGGCGGGAAATGCGTCGATTGACGCTATCATGCTGGCGGGGATGTTGATTATGGTGTTCGCGCTCTGGTTTTATTCAATCGCAGTGATTTTGGTGCGATTGCGCGCGATCATGCTGGAACGCGAAGCCGGCGCCGCCTGGGTGGCGCGTTGGGTTGGGGAAAAACCAGCAGAAGAGAGAGAGGAACGATGATGAGCGAATTTTTCGCAATGGGCGGTTACGCCTTTTTCATTTGGATGGCGTATGGGATGGCGGCTTTGCTGATCGTGCTGGAAATTGTCGCCGTGCGGGCGCATCGTCAGCGGGCGCTGCAATTAGCCCGGCACAGCGATGTTCATGAAATTGCGGCTGCCGGAGCGCAGTTGAAGGAGGCGGAATGAGCGTGGGGCAGGAAATAGCGCAGGGGAAAGAAGTCATTCTGCCGGGGAAACTCAAGCCGCGGCACAAGCGGTTTCTCTGGATTATCATCGGACTGGTGTTTGTCGCGGCCATCGTGGCGTTGGTGTTAAACGCGTTTGGCACCAGCATTACCTATTTTTATTCGCCGACCGAAGTGATGCAGGACAAAGTGCCGCACGGGCGGGCGTTTCGAATCGGCGGAATGGTCGAAGGCGGCAGTGTGGTGCGCGACAGTGGCGGGCTGACGGTTCATTTCAAAGTCACTGATACCGCCGAGACCGTTCCAGTGGTTTATACCGGTATTCTTCCCGATCTTTTCTCCGAAAATAAAGGCGTGATAGCGCAGGGCAAGCTCGACGAGCACGGTGTCTTTCAGGCAACGCAAGTGCTGGCCAAGCACGACGAAAACTATGTGGCGCCGGAAGTCGCGGCGGCGATGGATGCGGCACAAAAGGCGCGTGCGACGGAAACGCTGAAACAATAAACCTGAAACCGGCGGCGCGCGGGCGCTACCGGTTTCTTGCAACGGTTGGGGTAGAAAACGATGATTCCTGAGATTGGACAGTTTGCATTGATTTTGGCGGCGCTACTGCTGATGGTGCAGGGTACTTTGCCGCTGGTGGGGGCGGCAAAAGGCATTTCGGCGTGGATGGCGCTGTCGCGCCGCACCGCGCAAGGGGCGTTTTTCTTTTTGGCGCTGGCGCTGGGTTGCCTGATTTATTCGTTCATTGCCAACGATTTTTCGGTATTGAATGTGGCGAACAACTCCAACACCAAATTGCCGCTGGTGTACCGGATCGCTGCGGCGTGGGGATCGCACGAAGGCTCGATTCTGATGTGGGTGTTCATGCTGGGGCTGTGGTCGTGCGCGGTCAGTATTTTCTCCAAACATCTGCCCGAAGAAATGACGGCGCGGGTTTTGGGTGTGATGGGTTTGGTCGGTACGGGTCTGGCGCTCTTTTTGTTGTTGACCTCGAATCCGTTCGACCGGATTTTTCCGGTGCCAGTCGAAGGGCGCGACCTGAATCCGTTGTTGCAAGATCCAGGAATGGTGTTACACCCGCCGATGCTGTACATGGGCTACGTTGGTTTTTCGGTGGCGTTTGCGTTTGCGGTGGCGGCGCTGCTGGGAGGCAGGCTTGATGCGACTTGGGCGCGCTGGTCGCGACCATGGACGACACTGGCCTGGAGCTTTCTGACCATCGGCATTTTGATCGGTAGTTGGTGGGCGTATTACGAACTGGGCTGGGGTGGCTGGTGGTTCTGGGACCCGGTTGAAAACGCTTCGCTGATGCCCTGGTTGGTCGGTACGGCGCTGATTCATTCGCTGGCGGTGACCGAAAAGCGCGGTACGTTCAAGATATGGACGGTGTTGTTGGCGATTTGTACATTCTCGCTGTCGCTGCTTGGCACTTTCCTGGTGCGTTCGGGGGTGCTGACCTCAGTGCATGCGTTTGCGACGGACCCGCGCCGCGGTATGTTCATTCTGGCGCTGCTGGCGCTGGTTATCGGTGGCTCATTGGCGTTGTTTGCGTTCCGGGCGCTGAACGTTGGCACAGCCGGGAAATTCAAAATTATCTCGCGAGAATCTACACTGCTTGCCAACAATGTCTTGTTAACCGTCGCGTGCGGAACCGTGCTGCTCGGCACCTTGTATCCGTTGTTTCTTGATGCATTGAAATTAGGAAAAGTCTCCGTTGGCCCTCCGTATTTCGAGGCGGTATTCGTGCCGTTTATGGTGCCGATGGTGCTTTTGATGGGCGTTGGTGCGGTGGCGCGCTGGAAAGAATCGACATGGTCTGACTTGCGGGCACGGCTACGCTACGTGTTACCGGTAGCGCTCGCTCTGATAGTGGCTTCGCTCGCGGTGGTGGCTGTGGTGGTTTTTGAGAAGAGCGCATCTGCCCTGAATTGGATGCTGAGTCTTGAAACGATGGTGCAACTGACGTCTGTAAAACGCATTGCGTTGTTAACAATAGGCTTTTCCATGGCGCTCTGGATTGTGACAACGTCGTTGGCTGGTTTTCTTGATCGCGTCAAGCATGTTGAAGGCAGCCTCGGCGAAAAGCTGGCGCGACAACCACGTAGCTTCTGGGGGATGTTCGCGGCGCATATCGGCGTGGCGATATTTATCATCGGGGTGACGACGGTCAAAGGGTTTGAAGCCGAGCGCGACGTGCGGATGGCGCCGGGCGATACGGTGAGCGTGGGCGGCTACACTTTCCGCTTTGAAAGCGTTACAGACCGCGAGGGGCCGAATTACCATGCGACGCGCGGTGTTTTTGAATTGAGCAAGGGCGATAAGCCGGTGCGCAAGCTGTATCCGGAAAAACGGGCGTATTTTGCGTTCGGAATGCCGATGACCGAAGCAGCGATCGACAGCGGCTTCTTCGGAGATCGCTATGTTTCGCTGGGCGAGCCGATTAACGATGGCAAGCAGTCGTGGAGCGTTCGCGTTTATCACAAACCGTTTGTGACCTGGATTTGGGGCGGTTGTATTTTGATGACGCTGGGCGGATTGCTGGCGCTCTCTGATCGCCGTTATCGGGCGAAAGCACGGCGCGATGCAGCGCCCTTGCCGCCGTTGAAGTTGGAGAAGGCATGAAAAAGAAGTTATTGTTACTGATTCCGTTGGCTGTGTTTGTGGTGCTGGCGGGGTTCTTTATTGTTGGGCTAGATCGCAACCCGCGCGAGATTCCGTCGCCGCTGATCGGCAAGCCGGCGCCGGCATTCGCATTATTGGATTTGAACGCGCCGGAAAAAACCGTAGCGTCGCAGGAATTTCTCGGTCAGGTCTGGCTGCTCAACGTTTGGGCATCATGGTGTGTTTCGTGCCGGGCCGAACATAAGCTGCTGGTCGACTTTGCAAAAAACAACGATGTGTTGATCGTCGGTTTGAATTACAAAGATAAAGCCGCCGATGGCAAAACATGGTTGCGGCAATACGGCAACCCGTACAAGGTTGCGGTCATGGATACCGACGGCCGCGTTGGAATTGATTACGGCGTATATGGCGTGCCTGAAACTTTTCTAATCGACAAGCAGGGCGTTATTCGTTATAAACAAATCGGGCCGGTAACCGAAGAAGCATTGAACGAAACCATCATTCCGATGATTGAGGAGCTGAAAAAATCATGAAACGGTTTCTTTTGGCTTGCGCAATAAGCGTTATAGGGTGCTGGAGTTGCGCGCTGATCGCGGCTGAGGCCGTGCCGACGGAAGACGACCCGGTGGCGCAGAAACGGGCGGTAGAGCTGGCGGCGAAATTGCGTTGTTTGGTGTGTCAGAATCAGTCGATCGCCGAGTCGGAAGCGGAACTTGCCGTCGATCTGCGGCGGCAGGTGCGCGAGCAAATTGCTACCGGCAAGAGCGATAAGGAAATCATTGCTTTCATGACCGACCGCTACGGCGATTTTGTTTTGTACGAACCGCCGGTGAAATCGACGACGATACTGTTGTGGGTCGGGCCGCTGTTGTTGCTGGTGGCAGGCGCAGCGGCGATGGTTTTTCTGCTGCGCGGACGTGGTCGCGAAGCGGAGCCGGCGCCGTTGACGGAGGCCGAGCAGGCGCGGGCAGCGGCGTTGCTTGAAGGCCGTGAGGTGGCGGATAAATTGCCGGATAAAAAGGGGAAGTGACGTGATCGGATTTCTGGCGGTTGCCTTCGTATTGACCGTGTTGGCGTGCTTGTGGCTCTTTGTGCCGCTATTCAGAAATCGCGCTGATAAAGGCGGAGAGCGGGAACGCGGTCAGACCAATTTGCAGATTCTGCGCGAGCAATGGGCGGAACTCGAAAACGATCATCGTTCTGGCGCGATCGGCGACGCCGAGCTGGCCGAAGCGAAAGCTGAGCTTGAGCGGCAGACGCTGGAAGAAGCTGCCGGGCTGAAAAATACGGCGAAAAAAACGGAGGCAAGCGAAGCGGCGCAGCAAAAACCGGCGATCCTCTGGGGCGTCGCCGGTTCGCTGGCGCTGCTGTGTGTCGCAGCAGTGCTTTACGCTGTGGTCGGAACGCCGTCTGCGTTTGATCCGGGGGTGGCAGTCGCGGAGGTGGCGGAAAAACCCCCGCATGATCTTTCGCCGACGCAAATGGACGAGATGTTGAGCGCTTTTGCCGCCAAGCTGGAAAAAGAGCCGAACAACATTGAAGGAAGGTTGATGCTGGCGCGTTCTTATGCGCAGATCGGCAAGTACCCGCAAGCGGCGGCGACCTACGAAAAAATTATCAGCCGTATCCCCGATGATGCCATCGTGCTTGCCGATTATGCCGATTTGCTGGCGATGATGCAGGGAGGCCATCTGGACGGGCGACCGATGGAGTTGATAGAACGGGCGCTGAAAGCCGATCCAACCCAATGGAAGGCGCTGGCGCTGGCGGGGACGTATGCGTTTGATAAGCAGGATTACGCTCAGGCGGAAGCGTATTGGGTCAAAATGAAGGCAACCGTACCGGCCGATTCCGAAATCGCTCGCTCGATTGACGATGGCATCGCCGAAGCGCGGGCGCGGGCGGGTGAAAAGTCGAGCACTTTCTCCGGAAAACCGGCAGCCAAGGAGAAGTCAGGCGCGAAATAAAGGGGTAAAAACCCGGCGCGCGACCATGCCTTCGGTATAATATCGAAGCAGTGGCGCGAAGCCCCATTAAGCGTCACTCCGGAAGGTGTGGCGCTTTTTTAATATCTGTCATTTGTTATTTGATGTAAGTCAAATAACAGATAAAGCGTCGGCAGTCGGAAGAAAACTCTTGCTAGACTCCCCAAAACGGCATTTTGTCTGCTGTTTTTTAGTAACGTCGTTTAACGCTGTTAATAACTGATAGGAGTTCCACCATGAAGCGTAGTTTGATGGGTCTCTGGCGGTATATAGCATTGGCAGTCGCGCTGGGTCTTCTTGCCTTTGTTTCGCCGGCGGCAATGGCGCAGAAAAGCAAGGACGTCAATCCGACGCAATGTTACGCTTGCCACCAACCGATTAAAGAATTTCACTCAAGCGGGAAACACAAATCTGTGAATTGTATGTCCTGCCACGATAAATTAACCGAACACTTGGCTGACGCCTCCAAACGCCCGGTAACCAAGACAGACCCGGCTGTTTGCGGCGCTTGCCACAAACCACAGTATGAATCGCAGTACAAGATGGATTGGCACAGAGAAGGCCGTGCTGAAAAATCGTTGTACTCCGGCCCGACGCCGAATCCGTCGTTCGACAAAATCCTGATGCCGCACGGCTTCACCAAAGAACATGCGTTACCGCGGTCGCACGCCTTCATGGTGATCGACCAGTTTGTGGTTGACCGCTCTTTCGGTGGTCGTTTCCAGCCCAAGGATGGTTGGAAGATGTATGCAATGAAGGCTGGCGGCAGCATCAACACTTGGGATGTGCTGCAAGACACCCATCCGGAAGATCAGACGCAGAAAGCATTCAAGCCGGGCTATGCGGCAGCGGCCAATCCGGTTTGTATGTCGTGCAAGTCACAGGATCACATCCTTGACTGGGCATACATGGGCGATCCGACGCCAGGCGCCAAATGGAGCCGGGCGTCGAATCCGGTTGAAATGGCCAAGAGCATCGACCATGCGCTCAACTGCTTTTTCTGTCACGACCCGCACGCGGCGAAACCGCGCGTTGTTCGCGACGCTCTGATCCAGGCGCTTACCCGTCCGGAAGGCACGTTGTTCAACAAGGATACGCATGCGGCGAAGATTGACGTCAAAGATATGGGTGTTCGCGGCTTTACCCGCAAGATCGCCATGCTTGACAAGTACGATCCGCAACTGCAATGCGGCCAATGCCACGTCGAGTACAACTGCAACCCGGGTATGGAACCGGAAAGCGGCGAAGCGGTGACGATGAAAGATCAGCGCACCAACTACTTCCCGTTCATTAACGTGTGGGATCTTGGCAAGACGTACAGAGATCTGAAATTCGGCGATTTCAAGCACAAGATCACCGGCGCGTTGTTGTGGAAAGGCCAGCACCCCGATGTCGAAACCTTCTATGGTTCGAAGCATCAAGTGGCCGGCGTCAAGTGCAGCGATTGCCACATGCCGAAGATGAAAGATCCGAAGACCGGCAAGACCTTCACGTCGCACTGGACCGTGTCGCCGAAGAATTACATCAAGGAAACCTGCCTGACCTGCCACAAAGACTGGAATGAGCAGCAAGCCGTGTATGTGATCGACGCGATGAAGAACCACTTCATGGGCAAGATGCGCAAAGCGGAGTTCTGGCTGACCCGGTTGATTGACAAGATCGAAGAAGCCAGGAACCTGGGTGTCGATGCGGCGGCGCTGAAAGAAGCGCAAGCGGCTCATGCAGAAGCGCACATCCATTGGGAATGGTGGTCAGCGGCCAATGCCGGCTGGTTCCATAACCCCGAAATGGCGACTGATTCAGTCAACTATGGTATGGATGTCTCGCAAAAAGCCATCGACAAACTCGACAAAGCGATGGTGGATGCACGCGCCTCGCGTGTGGCGAGCAGCCCCGCTCCGGCTGCGGCTCCTACCGGAAAGTAAGCGGCAATCAGTAGCTTCTCTGTAAAAACGGCGCCTGCGGGCGCCGTTTTTTTACGGGTATCTCCGGCAAATAACAGGCGCAAAAGACAAGCGCCAAAGCTACGAACGGCGCTCGTCGCGCATGCTTCATGCCCCGGCTATGCAAGTTAAGGAAACTGTGAAACAATGACACCAACTTACTAAATTAAGCAGGTGCAAGATGCTGGATCGGGATGGTTATCGACCGAGCATCGCTATAGTGATCGCCAACGCCAGAAACCAGGTTTTCTGGGGAAAGCGGCTTCGCGAGCATTCGTGGCAGTTTCCGCAGGGGGGTATCGACCCCGACGAAGCGCCGGAAGAAGCGATGTATCGAGAACTCTGGGAAGAAGTGGGACTTTCCGCGCAACATGTCCGCATTCTGGGGCGAACGCGCGACTGGTTGCGTTATCACGTGCCGAAGCAATGGGTGCGGCGCGAGTGGCGCGGCAACTACCGAGGGCAAAAACAAATATGGTATCTGCTGCGCTTTATCGGGCGCGATTCCGACATTAATTTGCGAATGACCGAGAAGCCCGAATTTGATGCCTGGCGCTGGAACGATTATCAAGTGCCGCTCGATGCGGTGATCGAATTCAAACGCGACGTTTACAAAAGCGCATTACAGGAACTGGAACATTTTCTTCACCGGCGTGCGCCTTACCGGCGACGCGGCTCCAGCCATGGCTCCGCCAAACATGAAGGGGAAGAAAAATTGCCGCGAGACCCAACCGTCGCAGCGGAAACGGTGTCGGAAAAAGATAGAGTGACGGCGCGCGAACCGGCGGTTTGAGGGGAAATCAGAAGGGGGCGAAAAATTCTTCTCTCGCGGAGGCACAGAGAAGCCCTCTCCTTTTAAGGCTTGCGGAAGAGGGGAAGATGAAGAACCCATCCCCATCCTAATCTTCCCCTTGAAGGGGAAAGAGTTCATGTTCTTCGCGCCTTCGTACGAAGACTCTAAGCGTTCTTTGCGGCTAATTCGTTTTGGTCGTCGCGCGCAACAGACGATCGTGCACCGCCAGCCACTCGATACTTGCCGGAACATCTTCGATCAACAAAACATCGTCGCCATGCGCGTCCAGTGCGCGCAACGCCGCGTAGAGCGCGTGCGCATAGCCGGAAACATTGATCGGCGCAACGAAGGTGTGCGTGGCATGTTCGAGCGCGGGAACGGTGCGCAGCAGCGCCGCCACGCGCTTGCCCTCTTGCTGGTAGCGACGCGAAACAACGGTCAACGCTTCAGCGGCAACGAGTTCTGCTGATGTGCGTGGCGCGTAATGGGACGCCAGCGTTCCTGATGCGCGTGGCGCGGCAGAAGCGTGGGTACGGTCGAGGCGCTGCAACGGAGCGCCCAGCGTTGCTTCAAGCGCCGCCAGCGGCAGCGAACCGGGGCGCAGCAGCAACGGCGCATCACCGGTGAGTGCGATGATGGTGCTTTCAATCCCGTGTTCGCAAGAGCCGCCATCAACGATTAGCGCGACACGGTCTTGTAAATCATCGGCAACGTGCTGTGCGGTGGTCGGAGAAACATGGCCAAAACAGTTGGCCGACGGCGCGGCAATACCGCGCCCACCTTGCGCGGCGAACGCCTGCAACAAGCGTCTTGCGACCGGGTGCGACGGCATCCGAATACCGATACTGTCCTGACCGCCAGTGATGGTGTCGCTGACGTGCGTGGCGCGCGGCAGGATCAGCGTCAGCGGGCCGGGGCAGAAGCGGGCGATGAGCTTTTGGGCAACTTCGGGAATATCGTGCGCCCAGAACGCAAAATCTTTCGCGGCGGCGACGTGAACAATCACCGGATGATCGGCAGGCCGCCCCTTGGCGGCGAAGATTTTGGCGACGGCGGCGGGATTGCCAGCGTCGGCGCCGAGACCGTAAACCGTTTCTGTCGGGAACGCGACAAGTTCACCGGCGCGCAACAACGTAGCAGCGCGTTTCAATGTGGCATCGGATGCGGGCGCGATAGACGCAGATGCCGCAGACGCAGATGCAGCAGACGAAGATGCGGCAGACACAGACGCAGTAGATGAAGAAGGCGGAAGAACGGTCATATGGTTCGCCATAAAACCCTCTCGGCCCCCCTCTCTCGCAACGCGGGAGAGGGGGAAAAAACATGCAAAGCGGCGAAAGGATTCCCCTCTCCCACTTGCGTGAGAGAGGTGGGGGAGAGGATCGTTAAACCGCAAAAAAGCTTCATGTGATTGAACCTAAAAACCTCAATTGACTGCTTGCGAGCTTATGGAAAACTGCATAGTAACTTGCTTTGGAGTCTTTCTCGACGCCCGCCCATTGGGTGAGTGCGCTGCGCGCGCTCCAGCACAGCGCCCGCCGCGTCATTCTGCGTTGCTCCTCCTCGCGGGATGGCAGCCCGCGTCGTCGCGCCTTGCCTGACACGACGGGCGTGGCACTGGCGAGCACGTCCAACTGAGGTTTCAGGTTGAACGGAACAGCCATGAACGGTGCGAAAACGGCGGCCAAAACCGAAAGCCTAAGGGAAAAGCCGGGAATTTGCTACAATGACACGCTTTGATGTTGGCCAGAGGTCAGGTGACGGGTATCTTTCTGATGCCCGATTTTTGACTTCTGATCCCTGACAGCAACAGAGGTCATGATGAACGAATTTCTTTTTACGTCGGAGTCGGTTTCGGAAGGTCACCCGGACAAGGTGGCCGACCAGATTTCGGACGCTGTGCTCGACGCCATTCTGGAGCAAGACCCGCAGGCGCGGGTAGCGGCGGAAACGCTGGTCTCCACCGGGCTGGTGGTGATGACCGGCGAGATCACGACGCGCGCCGCCGTTGACTATGCCAACGTCGCCCGCTCAGCGATTCGCCGGATTGGCTACAACGATCCGGTGTTGCGCTTCGACGCCGACGGCTGCGCCGTAATGGTGTGCTACGGCCACCAATCGCCCGACATTGCGCAAGGCGTTGATCACGCTTCCGACGCGGCGCTCGATCAGGGCGCCGGCGACCAGGGACTGATGTTCGGTTATGCCTGTGACGAAACACCGACGCTGATGCCGTTTCCGATTTATTATGCGCACCGGCTGGTGCAGCGCCAGGCCGATGTGCGGCGCGATGGGCGATTGCCCTGGCTGCGGCCCGACGCCAAATCCCAAGTCACCGTCCGCTATTGCGATGGCAAACCGGCGGCAATCGACACCGTCGTACTCTCGACCCAGCACCATCCCGAGATGAACGACAAGCAAAAAGAGCTGGCCGAAGCGGTGATCGAAGAAATCATCAAGCCGGTGCTGCCGGTCGAAATGCTCAAAGGCACGCGCTTTCTGGTCAACCCGACCGGGCGCTTTGAAATCGGCGGCCCGCATGGTGACGCCGGATTGACCGGACGGAAAATCATCGTTGATACCTACGGCGGCGCTGCGCCGCATGGCGGTGGTGCGTTTTCCGGCAAGGATCCGTCCAAAGTGGATCGCTCGGCGGCCTACGCGGCGCGCTACGTTGCCAAAAACATTGTCGCCGCCGGACTGGCGCGACAGTGCCAGGTACAGCTTTCCTATGCTATTGGCGTTGCCCGGCCCATCAATGTGACGGTTTACACCGAAGGCACCGGCGTCATTGATGACGCCAAGATCGCGGCGCTGGTCAACGCCCATTTCGATCTGCGCCCCAAAGGCATCATCAAAATGTTGAATCTATTACGCCCAATTTATGCAAAAACTGCCGCATATGGGCACTTTGGCCGTGACGAGCCGGAATTCACCTGGGAACACACCGATAAAGTGCTGCTGCTGCGCGAAGCCGCTGGACTGAAAGGCGGAGCATCGACGCGATAGCTCGTGATAACCGATTGATTTTCATGATGTTTATGATATAGTAAAAGATGTAGGGGCGGGTTTCAAACCCGCCCTGTGTTTCTCGTTCCCCCGCGTGCTTGCGGAAAGGAAAGAGAATCCTCTCTTTCAAGGGGAGGGCTGGGCTGGGCTGGGGTGGGGATGGGGTTCGCCGCGTTTCTTCCTACAGACAAACCGAATTCTTGACAAACATTACTGCATTTATTTTTTAACCAACGCTTTGATTTTATTGAAAAAGGAAACACTATGGCTGACCGTACCCGTACCCGCCGCAACACCATCGAACGCCGTTGCCTCGGCAAAACCTTCAAGCGCATGTTCGTCGGCGCCCCGAAGGGCGTTTTCAAAATGCTGGAACAAGTAAAAAAGCCGAAATCCAGTAAGTGATTGCTTACGCCTAGCCGTAAAGAAGCCCGGTGCGCTTCCGCGTTGCTGCTTACAAGCGGCAAGCTTTTTCCTGCCATTCCCGCGAAAGCGGGAACCAAAATTATTCCCACCGCTCGCGGGAGAGAGAAAAAGACCTCCCCCTTCAGGGTAGGAAACGAAACCCTTTTCCCCGTATACAGGGGAAAGCTTGTGGGCGTGGTGCTAATACTTTGGTTTGAAAAGCTTTTCCCCCGTACGCGAAGGAAGGCTGCTCCAGGTCATCAGATGTGCGTGGCGAGTGCGCCCCTTCCCCTGCATGCGGGGGAAGGCTGGGATGGGGGGCTATAGCGTAATAACCCAGCCAGGCGAAAAGCGCCATCCTAGGGCAAAAAACATGATTTAACCGCAAAGAACGCAAAGAGAGCACAAAGAAATTCTCATACGGAGGCGCGGAGAAAAGCGCGCTCTTCAAGGGAAGGGTAGAAGAGCCGCAGCGCGCTAACAACCATCAGGGATCGACCATCCCCGTCATTCCCGCAAAAGCAAGAATCCAGAGAAGTACCTACTTTATTTCGCTTTTTCGTCCGCGCTGCGCAGGATTGAGCCTAACCCGCTCCAGGCTTCAAAAGAAGAAAAAGAAAAGCGACAGAGAAATACAGAGCCATAAAGTCCTTATAAAACAGCCTATTATTACATCAGCGCGGCAAAATTATAAACATTGGCACACCGCTTGCTTGATAAAGGGCAAGCCCGCGATGTTTGGCGAGGCTTTAAGTATCTCTCCTCTTAAATACGAAAGGAAATATCATGAAAGCAGTACAAAAAGGCTTTACCCTGATTGAACTGATGATCGTTGTGGCGATTATCGCTATTTTGGCGGCGATCGCGATCCCAGCGTATCAGGATTTTATGGTGCGGTCGGCAGTATCGGAAATGTTGGTTTCAGCGTCGGCCTGTAAGAATAATGTTGCTGAATATTGGCAAGATAAGGCGGCGTGGCCGCCCACTCCGGCTGACGCGGGTTGCTCGAACGTAGGTACCGCAAAAACATTGGCGCCGAGTGTGAGTGCGGCTAATGGAGAGGTGACAGTCAGCGCCTCGCCAACTAGTTCTTTGGGGCTGAAACTAGGGGCTGGTACCGACACGCTGGCGTTGGCTCCTTCCGATGGAGTGGCTCCGGGAACACTTGCAACGCCTGCACCGAATCAGCCGATCGGCGAATGGATTTGCCACCCTGGCGCTGGTGGGTCTTCAACCACGATTGCCGTCAAATACCTTCCGTCAACGTGCCGTCCGTAATATAATAACTAGCAAGCTACTTGTTGTTTAGGTGTAAAGCCCCTTCAAGGGGCTTTACACTTTCTTGTTGAGGGTTTATGAATCGCTGGAAGGCCGTGGGGATTCATTTGGCGATCAGCTTCGCGATTGCCTGCGCGGTTACGCTGTTTATCCGTTTCGTTCTCTACCCCGGTTTTTATTTTTATTTGTCTGGCGGGTTTAAGTTATTGCTTTTGATTGTAGGGGTCGATGTTTTTATAGGCCCTTTGCTGACGCTGATCGTTTATAAAAAAGGAAAGAAAAGTCTCGTTTTTGATCTAAGCGTGATTGCGTTGCTGCAAATAGCTGCGTTAGCTTATGGGGCGCATACGATGTGGGTGGCGCGACCTGTTTATAACGTCTTTGTGATGGACAGGTTTGCTGTTGTAACGCCAGTAGCGATAGAAAAAGAAAACCTCGAAAAAGCGAAACCGGAATATCAGAAGTTGCCGTGGTACGGCCCCAAATTAGTGGCGGCTGAACGGCCAACTGACCCGGGCGAGCAATATAAAATGGTTCTTTCGGGAATGGCGGGGGCCGATATCGAAACTTACCCGCAATACTATGTTCCGTTTGAATCGAAAAAAGATCGAGTTGCAGCAAAATCAAAGCCGCTTTCCGAATTACGAGGAAAAACATCGGAGGCTTCGCCTCTCATCGACGATTTTCTGCGCCGCCAAAAAGGAAAGGAAGAAGACTATCGTTATCTTCCAATGAAGGGTTTCTCGCCGGATTTCATCGTCATGGTAGTAAAGTCTGACGGAACCCCGATAACCGGGCTAGCAATTGATCCGTGGTAAATACGGGCGATCCGTAGTCGGTTAGGACGGAACGAAAAGAAATCCCTGCTTCAGGGCTTTCGTGTGGGCAGAGCCGGAACGCAATCCACATCAGACAGGCCGAGACGATAATGCCAATAAGTCCAAGACCGCTCGTTGAATTGGCCGGCTTCCGCATGTACCAAGACCTCGCGGAGCACCTCATCGCTGACCAACGCAGAGAGAAGCTGAACATCCGAGTAATCGCCGATGTTCATGACTTGAGCGATCACCCGCTCCGGCATCGCGAGGGCTTCATCCGGTGTTTTCCACCAGATGTACTTGTTAGCGAGGGGGCTCAAGATTTCTTGACTGATTTGGATCATGAACTTGTTGCGCCAGCGTATTTTTATGGCTTTTGAGATAGAAATTATACACCATCCGTCATGTAAAAGCAACACGTGCCCCCTTGATTTAACTGCAAAGAACGCATAGAACGCAAGAAAGTTAAGCGAAAGGGAGTACCTTATATATCAAGGACTAGAGGTTTTAATGAACGTCGTGATTCAGAGATCAGAATGGATCCTTTGCAACCACCGCACCAGTCGCTCTGCCGAGCCACGATGTTCTTCTAGGAAACGAAGGCCGGCGGCGCGCATGGTTTGTCTCGCTTCGTTGTCCCGCAATAAGGTTCCGACTTGAGCAACGAGCGCGTCGGCGTCGTTCACGCGTCTGACCGCGCCGGCGGCGCAAGCAGCGGCGCTGATGTCTTTGAAGTTGAAGGCATGCAGGCCAATCAGTGTCGGCGTGCCCGCTGCCAGCGGTTCCAGCAAATTCTGTCCGCCGAGCGGCAGCAAACTTCCGCCGACGAACGCAAGATCGGCGGCGGCGTAATAAGCGAACATTTCGCCCATTGAATCGCCAAGCACAAAGGAAACTTCCGGCGGCACTTCGTTTTCGCCGCTGCGTTTGACGAAAGCCAGCTCGCGCGCGCGCAGTTGTTCAGCGACGCTTTCAAAACGTTCGGGATGGCGTGGCACGATCACGGTCAAGGTTCCCGGCGGCAGCGCATTTGGTTGACGAAGCAATGCGTCGAGCAACAATGTTTCTTCGCCCTCGCGTGTCGATGCCGCGATCCAGGTGGGTCGTTGGCCGAAGCGTTGGCGCAGAACCGCGCCCAGTGTTCGCGCGTTTTCCGGCATGTCGATATCGAATTTGAGATTGCCGGTGACGGTGATGTTATTTGCGCCAAGTGTCCGCAATCGTTGCGCGTCGCCTTCGGTCTGCGCAGCGACGCCGGTTAGTGCCGCAAAGACTGGGCGGGTGAACGACGCAAAGTGCGTGTAATGCGCGGCGGAATGTTCTGACATGCGGGCGTTGACGAGAAAGCAAGGAATGTTGCGATGTGCGCATTCGGCGATCACATTCGGCCACACTTCGGTCTCCATCAGCAGCGCCCATTTCGGCTGAACGTGATTGAGAAACGCCCGCACGGCGAAGCGGTAATCGTAGGGAAGCCACAGCTGCGAAATGTGCTTGCCACGCTTGCCGAACAGGGCTTCGCCGGTGGCGCGGCCGGTGGCGGTCATGTGCGTCAGCACAATCGGTGTATCGGGATAACGCTGTCCAAGTAGCGCGATCAACGGCGCGGCGGCGCGTGTTTCTCCGACGGAAACTGCGTGAATCCAGATCGTGTCACGCAGAGGCGGCGTGGTGTAGCGTCCGAAACGCTCGCCGATGTTTTTCCGATAGCCAGGATTTTTGCGACCACGCCACCACAGGCGAACGAACAGTAGCGGCAAAAGCAGCGCGCCGAGCAGGGCATAACACGCGCGCCACAACATCATTCACCCTCCTGCTCTGGCGAAGCATTCGTCAAGGCGCCAACGCTTTTTTGATTTAAGCGGAGACGCTCCTGTGAGGATGCGTCGCGCTCTGCTCCTCTCTCCCCTTGGGGGGGAGAGGCAGAGGGAGGGGGGTAAACTAAAACCCCATCCTCTCCCTCCCCTTGAAGGGGAGGGCGTCCATCCCCCTCCCCCGCCCCTTCGGGGCACCCTCTCCCGCGAAGGGAGCGGGTGAAATGCGCAGGCGATTGAGCAGAAACCGCGCTGGCCGTTGTCAGCACAGCATCGACTTCGGGCGGCGCGCCAACTTCACCCAGATCAACCGCGTGCGCGCCTTGAATGCCGATGCCCAACTGACGCGGTGAGGTGGCGGTGAAAATTGCGACGGTCGGCGTGCCCAACGCTGCCGACCAATGAGTCAGCCCAGTATCGACGCCGGCCACCCAGCGCGCTTGTTTCAGCAAAGCGCCTAACTCCGGTAGCGACGCTTTCGGTGGTACACGTGCGTTATCATGCCCTGCCGCCAGTCGCTCACTGCGCGCGTGTTCCTCCGCATTGCCCCAGGGCAACAACACGCGAAGCCTGCGTTCGCGGCACGCTTGAATCAACCGATGCCAGCGATCTTCCGGCCACAACTTATCATCGCGCGATGTGGCATGCAGCAATACCACATAGGGCGTTTCCGGTGGGGTTAACAGAGCATTTGATGACCCGGTTTTCTCCAAAGTCCACTGCCAGCGCGGCGGGCCTTCCGGCAAGTAATTCAGTGCAGCCGCGGCCAATCGCCGACAACGTTCGACAAAATGCAAGGTGCGCGGCACAGCGTGCGTGACCTGATACAGTGAACACGCCAGCGGTTCGCGGATCGACGCACGGTTAAAGCCGTGACGTTCGCCGAACGCCGCGCGCGCAATCAACGCGCTTTTGACCTGCTCGTTGAGGTCGATCACGATGTCGTAGCGGGTTTCGCGCAACGCTCGCCGAAACGCGGCAAGCTCGCGCCAACTTTCCGGGTCGTACCAGCGTCGCCGCCAGCGTCGCAGCGCAAAGGGAATCACTCGCCGCGCTCCCGCCAGTTGTGGCGCCGAAGTAAACGCCTCCTCAGCCACCCAGTCGATCTGTGCGTCGGGCAGCGCCCGGCGAATATCGTGAAGCACCGCACTGGCGTAAACGACATCGCCCAGCGAAGACGTGCGGATGATCAGAATAGAGGCGGGCATGTGAAGTGGCGTATATAACGAATTTGGCAAACAAGTGGACGCATGGTCGGACAAATGCGCCAAGTAACTTCCCTCCCCCTTCAAGGGAGACAAACCTCCGTCGGCTTCGCCGACACCCCCTTTGAAAAGGGGGGGTGGGATTGCTCGCTGCCGTCGGCGCTCGCGAAATGCCCTCCCCCGTCTCCCGCGATAAAGGGCTCCTCGGTGGCAGGCCGTTCGGCCTGCCTTCTCCCACAAGCGGGAGAGGAGAACGGATACGGTATTGTAAAACAATCACGCCCGAATTTCGCCGGAGGCGACGAAACCGGAAAAGCGCGCGATAATGACGACTTCTGAAATTTCACTACTGCTTCATGCTTTCTCCTGCCGTAACGTCGCCGCTACCCCTGTCGCTGGTGCTGATCACCCAAAACGCCGAAGCGGAACTGGCCGCGTGTCTGGCGTCGGTGCCGTTCGCGGCGGAGATCGTGATTGTCGATTCCGGCAGCACCGATGACACGCGCCGTATCGCTGAACAGTTTGGCGCGCGTTTCATCGAACAACCCTGGTTGGGCTTCGGGCCACAAAAGAACGCGGCGGTGGCCGCCGCGCGGTACGACTGGGTGTTGTGCCTGGACGCCGACGAGCGTATCAGTGATGCGTTGGCGCAAACCATCGCTACCGTTTTTGCGCAGCCGGAAAGTGGGCGGGCAGCAGCGTATGCGCTGTGTCGCCGTAATCGGTTTTTTGATCGCTGGTTGTCACACGGCGAAGGTTATCCTGACTGGACGGTGCGCTTGTTCGATCGCCGACGAGCGCGTTGGAACGATGATGAGGTGCATGAAAAAGTAATTGTCGATAACACAAATGAGGGAAAGGCCGAGCGCCTTTCCGGCGACTTGTTGCACGCTTCCGCCGAATCACTCGACGCGTATCTGGCGAAACAGAATCGCTATACGACTGTGCAGGCCGAGCGTTTGTTTGCCGCAGGTGTGCGCACCAGCGCCTGGCAAATGTTCGCTTCGCCGCTGGCGCGTTTCTTCCGCTTCTATTTCATCAAGCGTGGTTTTCTCGATGGGGCAGCCGGCTTTGCGCACATTGCTATCGGTGCGTTCGCCAGCTTCCTTAAACACGCCAAACTCTACGCGCTGCAAAAGCGTGCAGCCGAAGATTCTCCCTCTCCCCTCACGGGGGAGGGCGTCTCCTCTTCCCCAGCCTCTCTCCTGCAAGGGGAGAGGGAAGTGAAACACTGCGCATCCTCACAGGAATGTTTACACATAAACCAGAGCCGCTCTAGCGATCCTTCTGCATCATGATTTCTTTTTCCGAACACGATCATGTTCTCGTCACCGGTTGCGCCGGATTCATCGGTATGCACGTCGCCGAACGTTTGCACAGCGATGGCGTGCGCGTGACCGGCGTCGATAACTTTGAGCCGTATTACGATCCGGCGTTGAAAGAAGCGCGAGCGGCACGGCTGGCAACGTTGCCGAACTTCTCGTTGCGCCGTCTCGATCTGGCCGATGCCGAAGCGACGCGCGCGCTGTTCCGCGACGGCAGTTTCACGCACGTCGTTCATCTGGCGGCGCAACCGGGCGTGCGTTATTCGCTCGAGCGCCCGGAAGTTTATCTTCGCAACAACGTAACGGCGTTTGGCCATGTTCTCGAGGGTTGCCGTCATTACGGTGCTCGCCATCTGATTTACGCGTCGTCGTCGTCGGTGTACGGCGCGAATCACACTTTGCCGTTTTCCGAAGATCAACCGACCGATCATCCGGTCAGCTTGTACGCGGCGACGAAGAAAGCCAACGAGCTGATGGCGCACAGCTACAGCCATTTGTTCAAGCTGCCGACAACCGGACTGCGCTTCTTCACCGTTTACGGCCCCTGGGGGCGGCCCGACATGTCGCCGATGTTGTTCGCCGACGCGATTCTGTCCGGTCGCCCGATCAAAGTGTTCAACCACGGCAAGATGCAGCGCGACTATACATTCATTGACGACATCGTTGAAGGCGTCGTGCGTATTGCCGTGCGCTTGCCAGAAGTTGGCGCAGTTTCGGGTCAAGTGGATTTTTCCCTCTCCCCTCGTGGGGGCGCGCCCTACGCGATCTACAACATCGGCGGTAATCACGCCGTCGCGCTGGAAACGTTCATCGACACGTTGTCGCACATTCTCGGCAAGGAAGCGGTCCGCGATTATCAACCGATGAAAGCAGGCGATGTCGTGGCGACCTATGCTGACGTTTCGCGGCTGACGAAGGCTACCGGTTTCGCACCGCATACACCCCTTGAAGAAGGATTGAAGCGGTTTGTCGAATGGTATGTGATGTGGCGGGTCGAGCAACGATAGGCGGCGTAAAGAGATTTTTTAATCGCACATATTGTTACTGCACGACTTTGCTCCCTCTCCCGCTTGCGGGGTGAGGGTTGGGAGGCAAAGGCGAGAGGTCAAAGAGCGTTACAGGCCTTCACGCTCTTCGCGCTTTCGCGTGAAAAGTTTCGCGCTCTAAGCGTTCTTTGGTTAAAACAAAAATCAAAAACGCGCTAAGAAAAAAGAACGGTCTTTCCCAAATATTTTCCGGTAAAACTTTTCTTGTCTTTCGCTACTTTCTCCGGCGTTCCCTGTGCGATGATTTTGCCGCCGCTGCCGCCGCCTTCCGGTCCGAGATCAATGATCCAGTCGGCGGTTTTGATCACGTCGAGGTTGTGTTCGATGACGACGATGGTGTTTCCGTGGTCGCGCAACCGGTGGAGGACAGCGAGGAGTTGTTCGATATCGTGGAAGTGCAGGCCGGTGGTGGGTTCGTCGAGGATGTAGAGTGTGCGGCCGGTGTCGCGCTTGGAAAGTTCGAGCGCCAGTTTGACGCGCTGGGCTTCGCCGCCGGATAAGGTTGTTGCTGACTGGCCGAGGGTGATGTAGCCGAGGCCGACGTCGAGCAGGGTTTTCAGTTTGCGTTCGACGTTGGGCACGGGCGCGAAAAATTCATACGCTTGTTCGACGGTCATCGACAGAACTTCGTGGATGTTTTTTCCCTTGTAGCGGATTTCGAGGGTCTCGCGGTTGTAGCGTTGCCCTTTGCACAGATCGCACGGCACATAAATGTCGGGCAGGAAGTGCATTTCGACTTTGATTACGCCATCGCCTTCGCAGGCTTCGCAGCGTCCGCCTTTGACGTTGAACGAGAAGCGCCCCGGCGCGTAGCCGCGCTCGCGCGATTCTTTGACTTGAGCGAACAGCTCGCGGATTGGTGTGAAAAGGCCGGTGTAGGTTGCCGGGTTGGAACGCGGCGTACGACCGATTGGTGATTGATCAACGTCGATGACTTTGTCGAAGTGCTCAAGGCCGTTGATGGTGTCGTAGGCTGCTGGCGCTTGCGCGCTATCGTAGAGATGGCAGGCGACGGCGCGGTACAGAGTATCGTTGATCAGGGTTGATTTGCCGGAGCCGGAAACGCCGGTGATGCAGGTGAAAAGGCCGATCGGAAGATTCAGCGTGACGTTCTTCAGATTGTTGCCGCGCGCGCCGGCCAGCGTCAGCCATCTGTCGTTTTTCGGCGCATGCCGGTGTTTCGGTATTTCTATTTTGCGCTTGCCGGAAAGGTATTGGCCGGTCAGCGAACGCTTCTCTTTGCAAAGGTCTTCGACTTTTCCTTGTGCGACGATTTCGCCGCCGTGTTCGCCGGCGCCCGGTCCCATATCGACGATCACGTCGGCAGAACGAATCGCGTCTTCATCGTGTTCGACAACGATCACGGTGTTGCCAAGATCGCGCAGGTGTTTCAAAGTTTTGAGCAGGCGATCGTTGTCGCGTTGATGCAAGCCGATCGACGGCTCATCAAGCACGTACATCACACCGGTTAGACCGGAGCCGATCTGGCTGGCTAAACGGATGCGTTGCGACTCGCCGCCGGATAGGGTTTCCGCCGAGCGGTCGAGCGATAAGTATTCAAGGCCGACATCATTGAGAAATGATAAGCGTGCAGAAATTTCCTTGACAATTTTGTCGGCAATCTGGGCGCGTTGCCCGGTGAAACAGAGGTTTTTGAAAAATTGGGTGGCGTCTTTCAGCGAATCGGCGCTGATTTCGTGAATGGCGCGATCTCCGACTTTGACGTTGCAGGATTCGCGCCGCAATCGCGAGCCGTGGCAATCGGGGCAGGGCTTATCGTTCAGATATTTGGCCAGTTCTTCGCGCACGGCCATTGAATCGGTATCGCGGTAGCGGCGTTCCAGGGTGTTGACGATGCCCTCGAACGGGTGTTCACGGATAACGGTGCGACCGCGTTCGTTGGTATACGGAAACGGAATTGCTTCTTTGCCGGAACCATAGAGTACGAGGTGGCGGATTTTCTCCGGCAGTTTGTCGAACGGTTTTTCGAGGTCGAATTTCGCGTGTTTCGCCAGTCCTTGCAGCAGTTGAAAATAATACGGATTGCGTTTGTCCCAACTCTTGATTGCACCGGAAGCGAGCGACAGATGCGGAAAAGCGACGACGCGCTGCGGATCGAAAAACGTGATGGCGCCGAGACCGTCGCATTTCGGACAGGCGCCGACCGGATTATTGAACGAAAACATACGCGGCTCCAGCTCGGCGAGCGCGTAATTGCAGATCGGGCAGGCGAAGCGTGCCGAGAACAAATGTTCTTTGCCACTGTCGAGATCAACGGCGATGGCGCGCGAATCGCCGTGGCGCAAGGCGGTCTCGAACGATTCGGCGAGGCGCTGCTTGAATTCGGCGTTGAGCTTGAGGCGATCGACGACAACTTCCAGGGTATGTTTGGTGTTCTTCGCCAGTTTCGGAACCTCGTCGATTTCATAGACGACGCCATCGACGCGAACGCGCACGAAACCCTGACCACGCAGTGCGTCGATCAAATCGTGATGTTCGCCTTTGCGGTTGACCATCAGCGGCGCCAAAATCATCAGTCGCGTATCTTCCGGCCAGGCCAGCACGGCATCGACCATTTGTGAAACGCTCATCGCATCTAGCTTTTGCTCGGGGTGGTCGGGGCAATACGGTTCGCCGACGCGCGCGTAGAGCAGGCGCAGATAGTCGTGAATTTCGGTGACGGTGCCGACGGTCGAGCGAGGATTGTGCGACGTTGCTTTTTGCTCGATCGAAATCGCCGGCGACAACCCTTCGATCAAATCGACATCAGGTTTTTCCATCAGTTGCAAAAATTGGCGCGCGTACGCCGACAACGATTCGACGTAACGCCGCTGTCCTTCCGCGTACAACGTATCAAACGCCAGCGAACTTTTGCCGGAGCCGGACAAGCCGGTAATCACGATCAGCCGGTGACGCGGCAAATCGAGGTTGATGTTTTTGAGGTTGTGGGTGCGGGCGCCGCGAATTCGTAAATAATCCATGAAGAGAGAGTGTGTAAATTTTAGACTTTGGCAACAAGCTGCGAGTAATGCAAATCAGAGAGAGTTCTGAGAGTTCTATCGCTTTCTCCCGGCCTTCGGCCACTCTCTCCCACGAGGGGTTGAGGGGAGCGAGCATCTGAATATCTGTGTCGTTAACTATAAAATCGCTGGGGCGAACCTGATACTATACTGCGTTTCGACTTTTCGATCCGGCTCGACCTTTTGGGTCCTCGTGAGCCGCCTGTTTTTGTCATGTCTGATGCCGTTATTTCTTCCCACACCTCCGACCGTCCGCGAATGACTGCCGCTGAGCGCAGCGCGACCATCAATCTCGCCGGGATTTTTGGCCTGCGGATGCTGGGCATGTTCATTGTTCTGCCGGTTTTCGCACTCTATGCTGAAACGCTTCCTGGTGGAGACGACCGCTTCTGGATCGGTATTGCGCTTGGCATTTACGGGCTGACGCAGGCGTTGCTGCAAATCCCATTCGGCTGGGCGTCGGATCGTTATGGCCGTAAACGGTTGATTTATATCGGTTTGCTGATGTTTTCCATCGGTAGTTTCGTGGCGGCGTGGGCGCCGACGATCTTTTGGGTGGTGGTTGGCCGTACCTTGCAGGGCGCCGGGGCGATTTCCGGCGTGGTGATTGCGCTGGTTGCTGACCTCACGCGCCCTGAAGTGCGCACCCGTGCGATGGCGGTGGTTGGCATCACGATCGGCGCGACGTTTGCATTGTCGCTGATGGCGGGGCCGGTGCTCAAAAACTGGATCGGCGTGCCCGGTATTTTTGCGCTGACCGGTGTGCTGGCATTGGCGGCGCTTGGCGCTACCCGTTACCGGATTCCTGAGCCGCAAAAAATATCGCATGACCGTCGGGTCGAGCTACGCGATTTTGGTAAAGTGCTGACTGACCCGCATTTGTTGCGGCTGAATTTCGGCATCCTGGCGCTTCATGCCATTCTGATGGCGCTGTTCATTCAGGTGCCGTTCGACCTGCGCGCAGCCGGGCTTCCCGCCGAATCACACTGGCAGGTTTATTTGCCGGTGTTGATCGGTTCGGTGCTGCTGATGATGCCGGCAGTTCGCCGGATTGACCGGCCGCGCTACGGGCGCTGGATGTTCAGCGGCGCCATCGCCGTTTTGCTGCTGGCGCAGGCGTTGCTGATGTTTTCGCATCAAAGCCTCGTCTGGCTGGTAGTGGCGCTGCTGACATTTTTTACTGCGTTCAACCTGCTTGAAGCAACGCTGCCAGCGTTGGTTTCCAAACAGGCGCCAGCGGCGCTCAAGGGCACGGCAACCGGCGTTTATTCGAGTCTGCAATTTCTGGGCGCGTTCATCGGTGCGGCGGTGGGCGGCGCGCTGGCGCAGCGTTGGGGCGATATGGCGATTTTCGCGCTGTGCCTGGGGTTGAGCTTCATCTGGTTGATCGCCAGTCTGACGGCGCCGCGCGGGCAGGAATCAGAGGTCGGGGATCAGAAATCAGGAAAATAGTCACTACAGCCATGTCGCTCTGGTAGGATAATACCTATTTTCACTGCTTTCTGAACAAGGAATCCCTATGGCCTCAGTCAATAAAGTCATTCTTCTCGGTAACCTCGGACGTGATCCGGAGATGCGCTATACCACCGACGGCAGCGCCGTGTGCAACCTCAACATCGCCACCAGCGACCAGTGGCGCGACAAAGGCAGTGGCGAGAAACAGGAGCGCACCGAATGGCATCGCGTCGTCCTGTTTGGGCGTACGGCGGAGGTTGCAGGCGAATATTTGAAAAAAGGCCGCTCGGTCTATATCGAGGGGCGTTTGCAGACGCGCAAGTGGACGGATAAGGACGGCATCGAACGCTATACCACCGAAATCGTCGGCGATCGGATGCAACTGATCGGCGGCAGCGACCGCAGCGGCTCCAGCGATGCAGCATTCAACGACAACGCGCCGCCGCGCGCATCCGCCGCATCGACGGGTGGAGCGGTGAAGAGCGCTGATGATTTCGATGACGACATCCCGTTTTAAGAAGGTATGAAAAAAGCCGTCCGGTGGGGGAGTCAGTTTCACATTTAGCGCCTTAAGTGTTGATAAATAACGGTTTTTGGAAAAACGAAAAAATCAGTTACCCGCAAAGTTACCCACAGATTTTTTTGCTGCCCCTGTTGGCGCAGTTATTTTCACTATAGGAAAACCGCCCTCGCTGGCGGCGGGCGTAGCCATACGCCCAGACTTTTAACCTGCCTCTCTTTTTTATAACATGTAGTTTATGCCAAATTACTGCACGCATCGCGCGACCTGTTCGCAAACCGATGAAGGAAAGGTGAGGCAACCCAAAAATCCGCCGGTCTGGCAAAGATGGTCCACCCGCCCATACCGCATCAAGCACCACAAATACCGACATAAAAAAGGCTGTATATATGGCTTATATAGAAGGTGAGGCGTTACGCCTATCTGTACGTCCTAAAAAACGCTCTATTTGAGGCATTCCACCTCAAATTGCATCCTGTCATTGTCGCCAAGTAGGTCAGAATGCCTCAAATTTTGAGAGTTAGTAGGTCATTTTGCCTCACTAGACGATGACAGTTTCATCCACTTTCATCGTGTTTTCCCGTCCCTTTGGGCGGATGTCCGGTAGCGGGTTGCTCAGATGATAGGCACGATATGGAAAATCCTTGGCGGTGATTTCCAGCTTTTGCGATTCATCCAGCGGGGCAAAGGTTACTGCGTAAAGCGTTGCCATGTGCCGCATTTGCCCTTGCCGTGTCTTTACGATCAAACCAGCGTCCTCAAGCTCTTTAACCGCCCTAGAAACCGTTTTGTTGCAGCCCCAGCCATACTTAGCCAAAATGCTCCTAGCCGTTGTCAAATCGCCGTTATTGCCTTTCTGGCTCTTCCCTATGCGCAGTTGGGCGGCAAGGCAAAGGAAAAGCCCTTTAGCGGTTCCAGAAACGTCAGCAAACGCCTTTGACTGTAGCACGTCCAAAGGCACCCATATTCTGGGGCCTGTCATCTTCGGCTGCCCGTCAGGCTTCCGGCGGGCTTCGTATCGTTTTCTTGCCATAGCGCCTAAGTTATCCGGCGGCGCTGATAAGGACGTAACGGGCTACCCTGTTATGCGGGTGGCCATAGTCATCAAACATCCGTTCACTGACCGTATGAATAACATTGCCGCGCTCACGCAGTTCTTTGATGCGTACAGCGGGAGCCATGATATTGAGGCGGGCGCGGGCTTCCAGCGTAGTCACGCCACCCTCTCTCAAGGCCGCAAGAAGTCGCAAGCGTTGCGCCCCTGCTTCTGTGTTGTTAACATCGCACCTGTTCACTGTGGCGCTCGGCTTGGCTTTTCCCTGTCGGGCGTTTTTCTTTTCCATCGTTGCCCCCTTACGCTTCTTGTCGGCGGGCAGCGACCAGATTTTTTACCAGTGCGCTAATTTCGGCATCGGACTTTCCGGCAATGCGGGCGGCGTTGATAGCGGAAACCTCAGAGGCAGGGAACCCAACGGCACGCCCGCCAAGCGATACAGGCGGCGTAAACAGCCCGTCCTTAACCCTCTGATACAGCGTTGACCGTGAATATCCGGTTTCCGCCTTTACTGTCGGAAGTCGCCAAAGTGTTGCAGCATTCATTGATT